>Ga0247735_1000004_pt1 | contig 564226 bp, 502 predicted proteins | sample UWRJL178409R2_FD_180934 | JGI IMG/M metagenome (GOLD analysis project Ga0247735, IMG submission 180934) | Plant litter microbial communities from Arlington Agricultural Research Station in Wisconsin, United States - UWRJ-L178-409R-2 | ecosystem: Environmental > Terrestrial > Plant litter >... | reverse complement strand
GGTGTAACAGTTTATACTTATTCTTTCACGGTAAACCGTACCGGGTCTAACTATGCTAAAGCAGCTATCGTGTTTGACCCGATATCCACACTTGTTGCAACCACCGGTGCAGCCAACGCCAACTTTATAACATCGGTATCGCCGGGTGTGAGCAGTGTACGTATCAAAGCTACCGCTATTCAGGCAGATGCAGTGATCCGGATCAATGGCGCTATCGTGACCAGCGGTGTCTTCACGGATCCGATAGCACTTAACGAGGGGCCAACAGTAATCAATGTAAATGTAACCGCTCAGGATGGTGTAACAGTTTATACTTATTCCTTCACGGTAAACCGTACCGGTGCAAGTAACACAACGGCAAGCATAAAGTTAAACCCTGCAACCACTTTAAGCGCAGCAGCAAGCGGCCCGGGTAATGTAAATTATGCAGCAACAGTAGGTGAGGGGCAAAGCACCATCCGGGTAATCCCGACTGTTTATGACAACGCAACAGTAACCGTAAATGGTACAGTGGTTACCGGCGGTACGGCATCAGACCCTATCGCGCTTACCGCGGGAGGTTCAACACTGATCACGGTAGTGGTAACAGCAGAAAATGGCACCACAACCAAAACCTATACGGTTAATGTAAGCAGGCCATCAAGTTTGCTGGCGGTAAACAAGGATGGCAGTAAACTGCCGTTTGCTAATAAAACAGCTAACAACGTTGCACCAACAGGTGACGACGGGGTAGTGGTTCACCAGGGGGTGTCACCAAACGGAGACGGCTCGAACGACTTTCTGTACATTGAAGGTATCAGTGCTTATGCAGGTAACAAACTGTCAATCATGAATACCAGCGGTGCATTGGTGTTCGAGACCAAAGACTACGGTAAAGATGGTAACCATACATTTGATGGGCACTCAAACAAAACCGGCGCTTTGTTGAAACCGGGCACATACTTCTATGCATTAGAGTACCAGGTTGAAAAACAAAACAAACGCAAAACCGGGTATATTGTAATTAAGTATTAATATAATACCTACCTATTAACAAAGCCCCCAAATATATTTGGGGGCTTTGTTAATAATTATCTATAAGCTTATTTTAAATAAGCTGCCTTTAATCTGTTTATAGATAATATTAAATCATTATTGTATAATAAAAGCAATTTATACTATTTGAATAATACTTTGTAATTGAAATAATTATTCTAAATTGCTGGAATTCAGAATATTTGTAAATTTTTTATCGTTTACGGTATTGATGTTAATCAATGGTTGTTGGCTGTGAAGTATTGATAAATAAATATTGCTTAAAAAATAATGTTACACTGGGTTATTACGCGATTATTTGAGTGCATATTTTATTGAATTAAGTTTTTGTAAAGTGTAAGTTACTATTCGCTGAAAAATGCATAATGCCCGGTATAAAACCTGTTTTAATATTCCTGATTAGTATTGCTTAAACCTATTCGCATGATTATACCTTTACTTATTCACTCATCTTCAATTTTCGGAAAAAGCATTTTAAAATACAGTGGCTTACTCACAGGCTTTTTAACACTTTTAGTGGTAGTATCTTCATTTACCACACCAGCAATTAAAAAACAATTACCTGTTGTTAACACGCTTGATAAGCTTGGCCTTACAGGTAGTACACAGGCAGCCGGTGCATATTCGCTACGCTTACTAAGCGGCGATTATAGCGGTCCACTGGTGCGTATAGCTATAGGTAGCAGTTTTTATGATGTGTATCCTGATGCTTCAACAGATCACGCTTTTTCATCGACATCGCCTGTTTCGGCATCGTATTCAAGCTATAACGCATCACAAACTGGTGTTACCGGCACTACATTAAGTACTGTAATTGGCGGCAATTCAGCCACAGTATCTACCTGGTATGATCAAAGCGGTAACGGGCGCAACGGTATACAGGGTAATTCATCTCTTCAGCCTCAAATTATTAATGCGGGTACAATAAACACCACAAACAGTAAGCCCGCAATTAAATTTACAGGCGCGCAATTTTTGGTGGTTAATACAAACGCTTTTAACATGGATCTCAGCGGATCATTTGTTTATAACGCAACGAGCGCTAATACAAGTGTTGGCGGAGCCAATGCATGGTATAACATGAATGGTATTGTTGGATCAGAGCAACCCAGCAACACAACCGATTTTGCTTATGGCGTTTACAATGGCAAATTTACAGCCGGGTTTGGTGTTAATGATAATTCTGTTGGCAGCAATACAACAGTTAATAACGGAGTAACAAGAATAAGCTCGTGGACAAGGACCAACTCATCAGGTAGTGTATCACTATATAATAACGGCTCATCTGATGGCAGCGCTACATTACCCGCAAACAACAGGTCGGCGGTACCATCCGTAGCTATTGGTGCGGCAACTACTGGTGGCCTCACATATTTTAACGGCACCATCAGCGAAATTGTACTTTTCCCTATTGTATATAATAGTACAGAATTACACGCGATAGAGGCCAGCCAAAGCGCTTATTATAGTATATCTGTTCTGCTGGTGCAAATTAATACAAGCGGTAGTTTATCGGCTTTAACTACTACCCGTGGTACAGCTTCGGCATCTATATCATTCAATGTAGCAGGCAATGCCCTGTCGGGCGGTATATTGGTAACATCACCAACAGGTTATGAGGTAAGTTTAGATAATTCAAGCTTTTCGCCAACAGTTACTGTTGGCTCAGGTGGTACATTTGCTTCAATACCAGTTTACATCAGGCTTTCGGCGTCTGCAAGCTATGGCACTTACTCGGGCAATATAATATTAACAAGCACCGGGGCAAACACGGTTACGGTGCCTACTGTGGCAAGTACAATAACCCCACAAGCATCCGATTTCCCGGCAGTCAGTTATGGCGCCCCTAAAGTTTTGGGTGTTAATACAGCAATAACACCGATAACACCAACAGCAACTAATGTTGGTGCTTTTGGTTATGGTAGTGGGGTTAATTTTGGAGGCACGTTTTCACAGATTGGAAGCATTAAGATAGATAAGCAGGGTAACGCCTATATGCTTGATTTAGGGAGTTATGAATTATTCAAACATGCCCCAAACAGTACTACAGGGGTTAAAGTGGAACTCGGTGAGACATACCCAAGCGCTATAACAATTGATGACGCCGACAACTTATACCTGGCCGATGCGGGATATGGGGTTATTAAAAAAATACAGGCAGGGACAGGCGCAGTTAGCACAATAGGGAGCGGTATTAGCTATGTTTATAACATGACGATTGCTAAAGATGGGACTATTTATATGGCCGACGGCGGAAGCGGTACTATCAAAAAATTACTGCCAGGCAGCAGTACGGCGGTTGACATTAGTATTGCTTTTGACAATGCAACAGATGTGGCTGTTGATGTTGATGGTAACCTTTATGTTGCCGACCAAAGCAATATGGCTATCAAAAAAATATGGTTCTCATCCGATAGCCATATCGAAACTGTTTATAGCGGCAGCCAGGTAATATCTTTAGCTTTTGATAAGGCCGGCAACCTTTTTGCCGGAGATGCACAATATTCGCGCTTACTTGAAATTCCTGCGGATGGCAGTAGCGTGAAAACCATAGCTACAGGTAGTTCTTATCAATATCCCGGCGGTTTATATGTGAGTGATAAAGGTTTAATCTTTGTATCAACATACGATGCTAACGCTAAAGTGGTTACCCCTACAGGTGGCTATTTTATCAGCAGCAGTTTGCCTAAAGGCTTAAGTTTTGATCAAAATACGGGCATTATAAGCGGTACACCAACAGCCTTATCGGTAGCGGAAAATTATACAATAATAGCTTATAATAGCATTGGAGGGATATCAACAATGGTTAACATTGCAGTAAAATCAGGAAATGCTAATCTGAGTGCATTAGCTGTTACCGGTGCAACCATTAACCCGGCATTTGATGCAGATACAATAGCTTACACCTCTACAGTAGCTTCTACTGTAGCATCAGTAAATATTACCCCAACAGCTGCCGATGCAGGTGCAACCATAACCTATAATGGCAGCCCGGTTATATCCGGCTCAATAGTAACGGTTTCGCTTGTGGGTGGAGATAATGCTATACCATTTGTAGTAACAGCCCCGGCCGGTAATACAAAAACTTACACTATAACTATTAACAAAATAGCACCACCAACGGTAAATTATGGTAACGCGCAAAACTATCTGGTAAATACTGCTATTACACCGGTTGCGCCAACAGCAACCAATGTTAATACTTTTGGATTCAGTAGTAATTTGGGTACAGTAGGCGGTAACGTAGGACAGGCATTAAGGATAAAAAAAGATGCGCAGGGTAATGTGTATTTATTAGATAACTTATACCCAAGCCAGCTATTTAAATTTCCGGCTGATAGCAGCGCTGTAATACAAATACCGACAGGTGGCGATGGCCCAAAGGGATTTGCACTTGACGATGCCGGTAATATCTATGTAGCCGATGTTTATGACAACGCAATAAGAAAAATAGAAGCAGGTACCGGAACTATTACAACCATAGCCACCGGTTTTACCGGCGCATATAGTGTAGCGGTGGGCAAGAATGGAATTATTTACGTTGCAGATTTTAGTGGTAGTAGTATAAAACAGGTGCCGGCAGGCGGTGGTGTCCCTGTTGTGGTAGGTACAGGCTTCGACCATCCAACAGATGTGGCTGTTGATGCCGCGGGCAATGTTTACGTAGCCGATCAGGGTAACGGTAAGCTAAAAAAGATTTGGATAACAACCGATGGACATACAGAGGATGTAACAGATATCCGTCAGCCTGTAGCTGTTACGGTTGATAGGGCCGATAATGTTTTTGTTTCCGATGTGTCAAACTTCCGGATCTATGAATTGCCTGCCAATGGCAGCGGGCCGCAGATCATAGCTTCTGGCACAGATTTTCAAAATATCTATGGCCTGGATGTAGATGCTAAGGGGGTGATATATGCGGCGCAAGTAGTCAATAATACGGGTACTCTGATCACCCCATCGGGAGGTTATTTTATCAATACCAAACTCCCTGCCGGATTAAGTTTCGACCAAACTACAGGTATTATCAGCGGCACGCCAACTGAGCTATCGGCGGCTAAAGATTATATTGTTACTGCTTACGGCACCGGTGGTGCTACATCATCAACTGTTAAGGTTGCCGTATTATCAAATAATGCCAACCTGAGCGCTATTACAGTAACTGGGGCTACATTAAGCCCAGCATTTGATGCAAACACTATAAGTTATACTTCATCAGTATCTTCAACCGTAACATCTGTAGCTATTACCCCAACAGTTGCCGCAGCAGATGCAACTATAACTTATAATGGTAACCCGGTTACTTCTGGTTCGGTTGTAACAATACCACTTGTTGATGGTACAAACAGTGTTGCTTTTTTAGTAACGGCAGGCACAGGCGATACAAAAACCTATACGATAACGATTAATAAATTAGTACCGCCAACGTTAAGCTATGGCGCAGCACAATCGCTCGTAATAAACGCAGCTATTAATCCTATAACGCCAACCGCGGCTAACGTAGGTGCACTTGCCTACAACAATCCTGTGACAGATTTCGGCCCGAACATAGGTGGGCAGGCTGTAAAGGTAGTGCATGACCATGCCGGTAACGCCTACATATTAAGTAATTTTAGCAGTGGTATAAAGGTTATACCGGCAAACGGGAGCGCCACCTATACAATAGGCGGGCCGTTTAGTTTCCCTTTGGCGTTAGCAATTGATAAGTATGATAACTTGTACGTTGCCGATTACGGATACCCTACATCACCTATTTATAAAATAGCGGCCGGCACCACTACTTCAACATTACTTATATCAAATTATCAATATGTATTAGGCCTGGCACCAGATGATCTGGGTAACCTATATGTAACCGATACAAACCAGGGTAAGGTGTTTAAATACAATATTAATACCGGCAATGAGGTTACCGTAAGTACACAGTTTACCAACCCGGGATCAATTGTATTACATGGGGATAAATTATTTGTAGGCGAGGGTGGAACCACAAAGATATTCCGGATGGATCTTGACGGTAGTAATTTAACCGAAATTATTAATTACGCCGGGTCATCCTCGTTTGATATAGATGCTACGGGTTATATTTACTCTGGAGCTGCCAACACAATAAGATGGAATATTGATGGGAGCAATAGTCAAACTATTATAAATAACCCAAGCGATCTGGCAAGCACAAGTGTTGGTACAAGGGGTGACGTTTACACAGGATTGGCTTCCGGCCAATTTGTGAGATTGGCCCAGCCATCGGGTGGTTACTTTATTGATAAACTATTGCCAGAGGGTTTAAACTTTGATCCTAATACAGGCACAATAAGCGGTACGCCAACAAAACCGAGCCCTGCTACCCAATACAGAATTACCGCTTATAACGGGCAGGATAGTACAAGCGCACGTATAACGCTTGGTGTAGCAACAAACCTGAACCTAACCAACCTGGTTACTGATGCAGGTGCATTAACACCAACGTTTGATGCTGACAGTACCAACTATAAAGTAAGTGTTAATAATGCTGTAACAGCTGCAAATATAACTGCAACGCTAAGCGAGGCAAGTAATGGGTTAACCATAAATGGTGCTGCTGCAACATCCGGTACATTTGCAAGTGTAGCATTAAATGCAGGCGATAATATCATCCCGGTAGTGGTAACATCACCTTTAGATGCTTCAACCAAAACCTATACGGTAAAAATTCACCGGGTTTCTAACGATTACAAGCTATCTAATCTTACAGTCAGTACAGGCTCGCTTAACCCATCGTTTAATGCCGATGTGTTCGGTTACACCATCGACCTGCCGTATGGCACAAGTTCGGCTAAACTGACGCCAACTGCTAACGCGTTTGCTACCATTAAAGTTGATGAGGTAGTAACTGCTACCGGCACCGCATCACAAAGCTTAAGCTTAAATGTTGGTGATAATAATATCAATGTACAGGTAATTGCAGAAGATGGCACATCTACCGCTACATATGTAGTTAACCTGCGTGTAGCCGGCCCGTCATCAGTTTCGTTAAGTGACCTTACCTTAAGTGCGGGTACATTAAACCCAGCCTTTAGCGCGGGTAATACAAATTACCAGGTGTCTGTACCTGTAGGCACATCAACCATAACGGTGCATCCGGTGGTTTCAGATGCGCTATCTGTAGCTACGGTAAACGGCTCAGCTTTAGATGGAACTTCAGGTTCGGTAAACGTACCGTTAAACGATGGCATAAATGTAATTGCTGTGAGTGTTTTAGCTAATGATGGCACAACAACAAATTCATATACTATTACGGTTAACAAACTTATTCCGACACCAACAATTGCGCCAATAGCGGCACAGGTTTACAATACCGGTGCTGCTATAACACCATTAGGTACGGGCTTTACCCATGTAGGTGCGCCGGGTTATTTTGCTTTATCAGATACGCTTAGCCGCTCTATACCAACTCCAACCGGTATTGCGGTTAATAGTACCGGCGATTTATTTGTAGCCGATATTACAGCCGGCGCTGTATATAAACTACCGGGTGGTAACGGTACACCAATTGCTATACTTACAGGTCTGAATACGCCTTTTGGGGTAGCAACAGATGCAGCCGGTAATGTGTATGCAGCAGCTTTAGGTGATAGCAATATTAAAAAGGTAACGCCGGACGGTACAATTACCAGTTTAGGTAGCGGGCTATCATTCCCTACGGGTTTAACGGTAGATGCAGCAGGCAATATTTATGTTGATGAAACTGCTAACCATGCGGTTAAAAAGATTACCCCTGAAGGTGCAACAACAACATTAACAACCGCCCTGAGTTTCCCTTATGGTATAACTGTTGATGCGGGCGGCAATATTTATGTAGCCGATAATGCAACCGGAACCATCGAGAGGTTTAATACAAGCGGCGGTGCAAAAACTACACTGATAAGCGGACTTGTAAACCCTACAGATGTAAAAACAGATGTAGTAGGTAATATCTATGTAGCTCAGGGTGGGAATAATATTGTTACCAGGTTTGACAAAAATGGCGCTAATCCGGTTCAGATATCTATGGGGTACACAGGCCTGTTCGGTTTGGCCATAGGCAAAGCCGGGTATCTTTACACTACCGATAACGGAAAACAAAGAGTAGAAAAACTAACTCCATCAGGCGGGTACTATTTGAATGACCCGTTACCGAATGGTTTAGTGTTTGATACTGCAACAGGCATTATCAGCGGTACGCCAACAACAGCAACTGCTGCTAAAGATTATACAATAACTGCCTATAACAGCGGCGGCGGCACCGAATCGGTGGTTAACATAAGTGTAGCAGCTAATGCAAATCTTGCAGATATGACTATTGAAAGCGGCACTTTAACCCCGGTATTTGATAGTACGGTTACAAGCTACACATTAACGTTACCGTATGCAACAGCCAGCCTTACAGTTACCCCAACAACAAGTGATGAGCTGGCAACTGTAACCGTTAACGGGATTGCAACTGTATCTGGTGTTGCATCAACGCAGGTAATGCTTAATTATGGGCTTACCACTATTCCTGTAGTTGTAACCGGGCGTGATAATACAGTAAATAAACAGTATGCAATATTAGTGACCCGCCAGTTGCCTCCGGGCTCAACCAATACAACGGCGAGCTTTATTGTAAACCCATTATCCACATTGGTAGCTACAACAGGCACAGCCAATGTTAATTATGCAACCTCTGTATCTGCCGGGATGACCAGCATTAGCCTGAAGGCTACCGCTCAGCAAGCCGATGCGGTGATCAGGATCAATGGTAATGTTGTAGCCAGTGGTGCATTCTCTGATCCGATAACCCTTAACGACGGGCCAACGATTATCAACGTATCTGTAACTGCCCAAAATGGCGTAACGATTAAAACTTATTCTATAACAGTTAACCGTACCGGATCTAACTATGCCAAAGCAGCCATTGTGTTTGATCCTGCATCAACATTTGTTGCCACTACAGGCACTGCCAATGCTAATTTTATGACGTCGGTATCGCCTGATCTAACCACTGTCCGGGTTAAAGCTACTGCACTACAGGAAAATTCAGTGATCCGTATCAACGGTAACATCGTAGCCAGCGGTACATTATCTGATCCAATAGCGCTTAATATAGGCGCAACCGTTATAAACGTAAATGTAACTGCCCAGGATGGCATTACGGTTTATACCTATTCTTTCACGGTTAACCGCACCGGGTCTAACTATGCCAAGGCAACAATTGTGTTTGACCCTGCATCAATATTTGTTGCCACTACAGGCACAGCCAACGCCAATTTTATGACGTCTGTATCGCCCGATCAAAGCAGTGTCCGGGTTAAAGCTACGGCCCTTCAGGCAGACGCGGTGATCCGTATCAATGGTGTTATCGTGAGCAGTGGCGTATTCTCTGATCCAATAGCGCTTAATGTAGGCGCAACCGTTATCAATATAAATGTAACAGCCCAGGATGGTGTAACGGTTTATACCTATTCATACACGGTTAACCGTATAGGGTCTAATAATGCCAAAGCAGCTATTGTGTTTGATCCTGCATCAACATTTGTTGCCATCACAGGCGCTGCCAATTCCAATTTTATGACATCGGTATCGCCCGATCAAACCAGTATCCGTGTTAAAGCCACCGCCCTTCAGGCAGACGCGGTGATCCGCATCAACGGCAATATCGTGACCAGCGGTGTATTTACAGACCCGATAGTGCTTAACGACGGGCCAACGGTTATCAATGTAAATGTAACCGCCCAGGATGGTGTAACAGTTTATACTTATTCTTTCACGGTAAACCGTACCGGGTCTAACTATGCTAAAGCAGCTATCGTGTTTGACCCGATATCCACACTTGTTGCAACCACCGGTGCAGCCAACGCCAACTTTACGACATCTGTATCGCCGGGTGTGAGCAGTGTACGTATCAAAGCTACCGCTATTCAGGCAGGTGCAGTGATCCGGATCAATGGTAATGTAGTGAACAGCGGTGTCTTCACAGACCCTATAGCACTTAACGAGGGGCCAACAGTTATCAACGTAAATGTAACTGCTCAGGATGGTGTAACAGTTTATACTTATTCCTTCACGGTAAACCGTACCGGTGCAAGTAACGCAACGGCAAGCATAAAGTTAAACCCAGCAACCACATTAAGCGCAGCAGCAAGCGGCCCGGGTGATGTGAATTATGCAGCAACAGTAGGTGAGGGGCGAAGCACCATCCGGGTAATCCCGACTGTTTATGACAACGCAACAGTAAGCGTAAATGGTACAGTGGTTACCGGCGGTACGGCATCAGACCCTATCGCGCTTACCGCGGGAAGTTCAACGCTGATCACGGTAGTGGTAACAGCAGAAAATGGTACTACAACCAAAACCTATACGGTTAATGTAAGCAGGCCATCAAGTTTGCTGGCGGTAAACAAGGATGGCAGTAAACTGCTGTTTGCTAATAAAACAGCTAACAACGTTGCACCAACAGGTGATGATGGGGTAGTGGTTCACCAGGGGGTGTCACCAAACGGAGACGGCTCAAACGACTTTCTGTACATTGAAGGCATCAGTGCTTATGCAGGTAACAAACTGTCAATCATGAATACCAGCGGTGCATTGGTGTTCGAGACCAAAGACTACGGTAAAGATGGTAACCATACATTTGATGGGCACTCAAACAAAACCGGCGCTTTGTTGAAACCGGGCACATACTTCTATGCATTAGAGTACCAGGTTGAAAAACAAAACAAACGCAAAACCGGGTATATTGTAATTAAGTATTAATTAATAATAACCATCCTGGCAAAAGCGCCCGTATTAACGGGCGCTTTTGTATTTAAAAAACTTTTATAATACTTTATTTTACCCTTAATTAAAGTGTAAATAAGCTGTTTTTACCCTATAGCGAGTTTTCTTTTTAATGGAGATTTGTAAGGTAGCAGCAGTAGTTTTAGGAGATATAATTATAATATTTTAACGCTATTAATTTGTAAATTGCTTGCTTACAATTGCCCCTGATTAAACAATTGCTTGAAGGTTATTACCGATAGCAAGGCTTATTACTAATTGATATAAACCTGATTAAAATTGCTTTTTATGAAAATAGCTTTACTTTCACAATTACCGGCAGATTCTCATCATAATACCGGGTGCGTAAAGCTCATTCCATCCCTTTCAAATCATGTTTTGTTATCAGTATTATTAATATCAGCAGGTCAAATACAGAGCAAAATATTCCCTAATTATTAACAGATTAACAAAACAGTGGTGCGAGAAACAACGGGCATGAGTTTAAACCTAAACAAAAAACAATTTTTACTACTATTAAGTATATTGATGATGATATGCAGCAACAGGCTTGTAGCACAGCAACAGATCTATGCCTACAGCCAGTATGCTGATAATTTGACCCCTATAAATCCTGCATACTCTATGTTGGATAAAGCCGGATCATTAAACCTGATGGGCCGTAAACAATTTATAGGTATTAACGGGGCGCCAACCAGTTTGTTATTTAGCGGTAGCCTGCCAATAGAATCAATAGGTGGCGCAGCTGGTATATATGTACTTAACGACCAGGTAGCGGTTGAAAAACAATTAGAAGTAAACGCTTTTTTTGCCAAAGCAATACAACTTACCGGGAACGATTACCTGGCTGTATCTTTAAATGCCGGTATACGTAACTATAATGCAAATTACTCAACACTCGATTCATACGATCCGCAGTTTAGGGATGATGTGCGCGAAACCAAACCTAATATAGGTTTCGGTGTAATGTTTTATAGTGATAAATATTACCTAGGCGTATCGGTACCTGAGCTAAGTATCCGTAGCTTGGGTACGGCATCCGTGCAACAAGCAAATTATCTTAAAAACCACTTTTACTTTTCGGGCGCATATCTGGCCAATCTGAACGATGATATCAAGTTTAAACCATCAACGTTGGTATCATATGTAAACGGCTCGCCCTTGCTTGCAGATTTTACCGGCACTATATTTTTAAAAGAACAGCTTGGTATTGGTGCAGGCTATCGTACCAATAAAAAGGCTTCGGGTATTATATCAGTAATTACCGATACGTTTAAAGTGGGTTACAGCTACCAGTTTGGTACATCATCAAACAACCTGGGCGGTTTTAACACCACTATACATGAGGTTAGCCTAGCCTACCGCTTTGGTAAAACCAGCGAACGTAAGCTGCTGTAATCCAGGCTTATAAAGGGTTTATCTATTGCTGCGGTTTACTGTAGCATTGGGATAGGAATAGTGTAACGCAATTTTGATCTATATTATCACAACAATGGCGGATACCGAAAAGCCTTTAACAGAGTAGGTAAATAATACAACCTAACCCAAAACCACAATGGAACCCGTTTCACCAATCACCACACTTTCCGCGCGCGAACAGCAACACATGCTGTTACTTTTTATGCCTATGAAAAAATTAGGCGGAGCCAAAGCACTCCAAACAGTTAGCGATTTGCAACTAAAATTGACCGAGAACGCAAAAGATAATCGCGCGGCTACAGGCGTGCATTTTTCTATGTTTTATTACCTTCCTTCAGGTACCACACCAAAACTGCCGGTGCCAAGTTTTCAAACTGCCGAAGGCAAGGATCTTTTGGTTGTACAGGCCTTGTACGATGCCGACTTTAAACCGTATATCGATTCGTTTGTGAATGATCCGGATATTGCCGGAGGGCTTAATTCTATCCTGGAGCATATGGACGAAAGCGGCATAGTTAAAGATACTGACCCTACATCTGCAAAATACATCATCGAAAACGGTAAAGTAGAAGAAAACCCTAATGAGTTTTACTGCCTGCTTATGCGTTATAATTTCGCCGATCCAACCATCCCCGCGGCGGCAAAAATAACAAGCTTTAATAAATACCTGTTAACCCATACATTCCCGGGTTTAACCATCGAAAAAATATTGGATAACTACCCTGATGCCCGCGAACTTTGGCCATCAAAGGCCCCGGCTATAAAATTCGCCGAATCGAAAAAGCCTGTTTGTAAATAATAATCTACAGGCCTTGCAGCAGGGCCTGTTAACCCGCCTTATTAATATGTAATGATCAACCTAAACGATATTCGTAATAATTATCCTACGCCAAAGTTGGATAATATACAAGGAATTATACTTCGGGGCTATACATTTCCATACATACGTTATATTATATTTACCATAGCTGATAAAGAGGGTGCGCAGGCCTTTTTATCAAATATTTTACCCGGTGCAAGCGATATTGAGGTTACAACAGCTAAACCCTGGGAAATTGATAAGAGACCTGAGTATAGTTTAACAGTTGGCCTTACTTACTCCGGCATGCGAGAATTAATGCAGGAGGAAAACCGCGAAGAAGTAGAAGGGAAAAGCTCAAACGTTTTTTCGCTTTTTATGGAAGGTGCTGTTGGCGATGCAATTGCTGTTGGCGATGTTGGTGCAAGCGCCCCTAAAAACTGGTGGAAAAGATCGGGTGAGTGGAAGCTGAAAGAAAAGCCTTCGGCAAACAATGATGAATTGCATATCCTGGTAAGTATTTATGCTGATAGTATTGCGAACCGCGAAAATTACCATCAGAAATTGTTAGTACAGGTTCCATCAACTGATAATGGCCCGGCGCTGAAGGAGGCATACCTCCAGGACTCCGACCCGCTTAAAGCCGGAGATGATTACATCCATTTTGGTTATAAGGACAGCCTGTCGCAGCCAAGGTTAAGCAATGTGCCATGGAACACTACAAAAGGCCGGTTGCTGCTTGGTAAAAGCACTGTTGATGACAGGCCGCTTGTACCACCTTACCATTTTGTGATCACCCCCAAATTTAAAAAGGATCCATCGAAAGCTGATAGCCCAATGCTGCCAAAGTATAAAGCACACCCGCTGTTATATAATGGTAGTTTTGCGGCATTCCGGGTACTTCATCAGGATGTAAAGGCTTTTAAAGATTTTATTGAGAAACCCCGCGGCAAAAATATTACCCCCGAGCTGATAGCCGCAAAAATGTGCGGCCGGTGGTATGATGGTACGCCTTTGTCTGTATCGCCCAATCATCCTTACCAACCGGAAAAACCAGGAGATAAATTGGAGGGGTTCGATTTTACAAACTTTAACTACTTATCACATACACCCAACCAACGCGGCGTTAAGTTAAATGACGAATTTGGCGCATTGTGCCCATATGCCGCTCATATAAGGCGCACCAACCCGCGCGATGATGACAAAGTGCAGGGTAATACAAACAATGCCGAGGAAAAAAGGATCATGCGCAGGGCCGGTCCTTATGGCCCGGATTATAACCCCGCTAAGCCCGATAATATTCCGCGCGGTTTAGTTGGCCTATTTATTTGCGCTAATCTAAGCGCACAGTTTAGCTTTATTATGGAAACCTGGGTAACCAGTGGTGGCTTTAGAAACGGTGGAGAAAAGGCCGACATAAGCCCCAATAATAGCGGTATAGACCCGGTGTTTGGCATCGATGATGGTATAGATAAGCATAAGAATTTTGCTTTTTTACCCCCCGGCTCACCACCAGAACCCAAAAAGGAAGATTATACGATACTGGACGGCCTGCCGCAATTTATACGGACGGATGGCGGCCTGTATGTGTTTTTGCCGGGTATTAATGGCCTTAGGCATTTAGCAAACGGAACAATACCAAAACCTTAAATACCTTAAAACAATGAGCGCTCTATTATTTAAAAACAAACAAAAGCGGGATGTTGCACTCCGCGAAAAGGATGAAAAAGCCTTGCACACTTTGGTGCAGGCAGCTGTGAACGTAGAATTATTCACCATCCCATTGTACATGACATCGTTGTACTCCCTACAGGGGATGCACGAGATCAACAGCAGGGACAGCAGTGTGTATAAAGGTCGCATCTGGCCGGGCATGTCCGCAACTTCAAAAACGGTAAACTCTAACGAGTTGGCATTTAATGCTGTTTTTAGTGTCTTTGTAGCCGAAATGCTCCACCTGCAAATTGTATCGAACCTGGCAAAGGCCGTTGCCTACGACCCTAAATTTACCTGCGAGCCGCTACAGGATGAAAAAACATTCGCGTGGAAATGCTACTCGCCCGATTCATCGGTACTGCCCGGTATCCTGGATTTTAAAGACACCAACAAACCAAACATCAGGGTAAATATAGGCCCCATGAATTTGGCCCAAATGGATCTTTTCCTGGCCATAGAGCAAACCGAAGAGGATGCAAGGCACATGATGACCGATGAAATGTTCGAAAGCAAGTACAACCAGCAGGCTCCATATGAAGGTTGGGAACCCGGCCAGCCATTACCATGGTTTGGGTCGATAGGCAACATGTACATGCAATTGTGGAAGTATCTGTCGCTTGAATATACGGATGGCAAAACCTTATGGGATGTGGTGTTTGCAAAATCAATACAACTCGCAAACCCGGGTGTTGAACTCCCTTTAAAACAGGGCGATAACAGGGCGCTTTGCCCATTCCTGCAACAGGAGGTTTTTAACCCGGGCAGGATAAACCCCGATCAAAAAGACAAAAATGAATACCCCGGCATGCCAACAAGCATCAATACACTTGAGAGTGAAAAAGCACTGTTAGAAGTATTGAATATGATAAACGGTATCACCGACCAGGGCGAAGGCGCAGGTGTTGTTCACGAAATATTAAGTAAAGTAGCCGCAGACCGTAACCTTGCCACCCCACTAACATTGAAAGCGCTTATGGCGTCACCTAACCTGATGGCGGTTCAAAACCAGTTTCAGCCAAGTTGCCCTGTGCTGCGCAAAAAGTATCCCTCATTTAACGCAGATGGAAAAGAGGTTGATTCGGCAAAGGCAAATGCCCGTGGTGTATTCGGCAAAATGGATCACTTTGAAACCTTTGAGTTTGTAAAAACGCTTATTGAAAGCGGTGGCATCACAACCTGGGACCAATGGCATGCCGATGGTAATAAGTGGACTGCAGAAATGCTGCAAACCGCCGGCTACATGCCTGATCCTTCAAGTAAGCTACCAACTACACAGGATATTGCAGACGCCCTTAACCGCTTAAAGCTGGAAGATAAAGACGATAAAAACTATGATCTTTTCAGCCGCACATCAGCAGGTGCCATTGCAGGGGTTACCAGGGTGTTAAATGAGTATTTTAAAAACCCGAAAGTGGAGTTTCCGTTCCCGTCAATGGGTGGTTCGGGCGATAGGATGTCTATTTGCTGGGCCGTTTTTGGTAAGATTCCGGATATCACTTTAGGCATCATAGCAGAGGGTGAGAAGCCATACGACCGTAATGTGCATTTATACCACGCGTGCCAGGGGATGAACCTTGATGAAAATCCTGATGCAGGATGCGATCTGGACAGCTGTGCGCCAAGCCAGTTATTTCATGCCTGTAAAGGATCAAACGATTGCAAGGCCGAAGGTGGCTGTGGTTTCGTACAATCTACCGGCGGTGGCAGCGGATGCGGCGGTTCTGTACCTACACCAGGTAAAGGTTTGCCGTTTAGCCCGCCATCAGATAATGCCTGCGGTGGTTTCGGCGGTTGTGCCGTACCTATATCGGCATCGCAGATCTACCCTGCACTTCCTAAAGACGAAAAGTACAAAATGCAGTTGTTTGATTTTGCTAAAGGAACCCATAAGGCCGAAGCTATGCAAATAATGGATTATGCCGAGGGCGAATTTGTTTATGATGTTGCCTGGAGGGCTTATGCGGAGGTGTTAAAGAAACGCGGCGAAAAGGTTCCCGAAAAACCAAAACCAAGCGATCTGCGCCTTGCATTCCCGCCATCAACCTAAAAAATAATTATTGCTTATGAGCAACCATACTAAACCACGCCTGGGCCTGCCAAATTTGGGCCTTGGCGTGGGTTTACGAAACAAGCACTTTAATTACCTGCTCAATAACCCGGCAGGGGTAGACTGGTTCGAGATCATCAGTGAGAACTTTATGGATGATTTTGGCTTCGCCAGTCATGTGCTTATGCACGTACGCAAGCAGGTGCCGGTTGTGATGCATGGCGTGTCGCTATCTGTGGGGAGTACAGATCCGATCAATTACGTTTACCTACAAAAACTGAAGGCTCTTGCTGAAATTGTAGAACCGGAGTGGATCTCTGACCACCTATGCTGGACGGGCGTTGCCTACACCAATACGCACGACCTGCTGCCGATGCCCATGACCGAAGAAAGCCTTGACCATGTGGCCGAACGTGTGCTGAAGATCCAGGACTTTTTGAAGCGCCCGTTAATATTAGAGAACCCTTCAACCTACCTGCAGTTTAAAGCATCGACCATGCCCGAGTGGGAGTTTTTATCCGCGTTAGCAAAAAAAACTGATTGCGGGTTACTACTTGATGTAAACAACGTTTTTGTATCGGCCCATAATCATGGCTTTGATGCGGTGAAATATATTGACAGCCTGCCGCATGAGCATATTGTACAAATGCATATTGCCGGCCCTACAGATTGCGGCGCTTTATTGGTTGATACGCATGACCAGCCCGTACCATCGGAAGTATGGAAACTATACCGGCAGGCACAGCAGCTAACGGGCGGCGTAAGTACCCTGCTGGAATGGGACGCAAAGATCCCGGAATACCCAGAACTTTTGGAAGAGCTTTTTAAAGCCCGGGAAGTACTAAAAGGAAATATTCCTGATATGGGTATTTACCGTTCACCAAATATGCCGGTATCAAACCCGGTCGATTTTCAATTACAGGCATCGAATGGTTAAACAAGATACCGTATTACTGCAAAACTGGCTGCGCACAGTAGTGATGGCCCCGGGTTTTTTGAACCAGAAGATAGGGCTGGCCAATCATTTGTACCATGTGAATGAAAATGATGTGGTATCTGATGAGGGGGAGGCATCTGTACATGCACGGCTGAATGTATACAGCTCCGGCTATATGGCGCGACTGCTGGATTGCATGTACGCCGATTACGCCATCAGCAAAAAATTTATGGGCGATGAGTTGTTTGATAGCTTCGCCAAAGCCTACCTGATGTATCATCCGTCTACCTCATTTACTTTGTACGACCTTGGGAAAGCCTTCCCCGATTTTTTAGATAAGACCAAACCACAGGTCCAAGAGGGAATAGAGAACAGTCATTTTGATATCCCCGCTACACTGGCAAGGGTAGAACGTGCCAGGCAGGTAGCCATGCGCGCACCGGGTATTGAAAACGATGCTGTTAATACCAATCAGGTAGATATACAGGATATGCTTTTCGGTACGTTAAACATCAGCGTACCCGAATGCCTGCAGTTGCTGGAGCTTAACTTCCCGATGAAACAGTTTTTTCAGGCGGTTTACCGCGAAGAAGAATACGAGCTGCCATGGCCGCAAAAGAGTTATATGGCTATCAGCAGGAAAAATTACCACCTTGTATTGGAGGAAATAACCGAAACACAGTATTTATTGCTGACCGAATGCCGTAAGCATACTAATTTATACGACGCCATTTCGGTATTGAGTGCCAATCAGAATATTTCATCGGCAGATCTTTTGGCTGATGCTTTTTTGTGGATGCCGTTTTTGCGTAAATGCGGGTTTATACAGGTGGTAAACTAAACTTCAGCTTCCATTAAAAAGTCATCCTGGTATTTTTCGGGCGTTTTTGAGCGGAACGTCATGTAAATTAAAGCCAAAACGGTAGTTACAGCCGTGGCGTATAAAATGGATGGCACCATGCCAATTACATCCTGGTAAAACCAGCCTGATATTAATGCGCCCAAACCTATCCCTGCCTCTAACGAGATATACATAGTTGCCATAGCTTTACCGCGGTGATTGGGCTGGCTCAGGTCCACCGTCCACGCATTAAGGGCGGGAGAGAGGATACCCGTAGCAACGCCATAAATAACACCGCCCGCTAATAAGCCAAAAGATGTTTTCTGGTAGCCAATAACCAAAAGCGCTATAATCAGCAATACCAGCCCGGTGTTAATTACATAGATACGTCCATACCTGTCAGATACCTTACCGGCTATAAAACGTATCAGTAACGATGCAATGGTGAACACCATAAAGAAAAGCCCTTTGTTCATGATACCTAAGTGACCGCTCCAATCAGGGATAACAGTTAATATGGCGCCGTATGCCACGTACGATAGCAGTGTTACGATAGCCGCGGGTAAAACCTCAACCGCGATAATATCCTTGCGGGAGATTTTCAGTACCGATAAGCTGAAACGCTGCGTATGTTTCAGCGTTTCTTTCATGTTCATCAGTATAACAATACTCATCAGCGCCAAAAATGATGATGCGTAAAACAATACGTTTAATGAATACGCAAGCCTGATGGTACTACCAATAAACGGCCCGATAGCCAAGCCTGTGCTAAAACAAATACCATGAAAACCCAATGCTTCGCCCCAGCGCTCGCGGGGTACAATGTCGGCAACATAAGCTGCCGTAGCCGTTGGCTTAAATCCGGTTGAAAAACCATGCAGTAACCGCAGGAATAAAAAGCCTGATACCGTACTTAGTATGGGGTAAAGAAACCCGCATATAAAACAAACGATGGAACCAACCGCCATTACCGGCACACGGCCAACGGTATCTGTAAGTCGGCCGCTAAAAGGACGCGAGATACCGGCGGTAAGCGTAAATAAAGCGATGATAAGGCCCTTATGTTCGCCGCCACCCATGCTGCTTAGGTAAGCAGGCAGTTCAGGTATCAGCATATTAAAACTGGCCGAGAACAAAAGCGAACTAAGACAAACCAGTGCGAAATGTAAATTATAAATAGGATGTACCGGTTTGGTCATAGTAGATAGACGTAGAATATTTGGCAAGTGTACCAATTTGTATCAAAAAATCACCGATTGATTTTTGAACAATGGCCATGCGTTTACTAACAAGATAACTTGTAGCACCATAGTAAATAAAAAAGGGCCTACATTGTAAGCCCTTTTATCACAATAGCTTAATTGAATTATTTCTGCAGTACCATAACGCCGTTCATGATAACAGTACTGCCGCCATCGGCTACTATGTTATAAACTTTTTGAGTGTCGCCTGCTTTTTCTGTTTTTAATAAAACGGTATAAGCTTCGTATTTACCGGTTTGCTCGTTAAGGCAAAGTACATCCTGCCCAATGGTTATTTCCCCAATTTTTTGATTGCCCTGTTTGGTCAGCATTGGGTGATTTGGTGTAGCCTGCAATACTTTACTGTTTAACCTAATGTCCTGTCCGTTTACCTGTGCCGACACCAGCACCAGTTTGGTCAAAGCATAGTTCTTAGCATCATGAGTAGTCAATTCTTTCACCTTTACTGCTGATGATACTTTGGTGGCGGGGTCAACCGTAATTACCTCGTCACCGCTTTTTACATCTTTCAGCAGCTTTTTAGCGCCGTTGGCCATCGTCACCAGTTCATCTCCAGGGAAACAAATATCGTTCCCATAAGTAGCCGATTCTTCTTTCATATCCTTGCCGCCATTAAGCAGTTTGTATTGCTGAAAGCTCAGTTCTTTCGACAGGATGTATGATAACTTCAGGATAAAGTTTGTCTCCACCTTATTAATATTATCAATATCCTGGAAGTATTGCTCCCAAACCTTCGCTTCTGCAGTAAAATCGGGTACCAGGGCTTTGTATAGCTTTCCTTTTTCGTTGGTGTAGAAAACCATGGTGCCAATTTCCTGCATGCCTTCTTTGGCTATCAGTTTGTACAGGTCTATTCGTTTTTTAAGGCCATCGCTACCAGTAATGAAGTATGGTTTACGGCCTTCGTATCTGTCGAGCACATAGGTGTTCTCAAATTTTACGTAGGTGTCTTTATCCAGGTCGGCAATAGTAAAGGTTTGCGCTTTGGTATATTCGGCCATAGTAAGCGGCCTTGGTGTTACGGTTTGTGCCCGGCTAATGTATACCGTGCCTGCTAATAATAGAGTTAATGTTAGTTTACGCATATTTTTAATAGAGTCAGGATTTTGAGAATCAATAATCAATACGAGAAACAAATGGCAATAGCCAGTTTTGTTTCTTGTATATTGATGTTCTGCCTCTCTAATAATTAAGATATTTCTTTAAAAGCAGCGGCAAAAGCTTCCATTTCGTCCATACGGCCAATACTTATGCGACACCAGTCCTGGCCATTCAGTTTCCAGTCGCGGATGCCTACGCTGCGTTTAAACATTTCGGTACTGAATTTTTTACCATCCATTTTTATCGGGAACATCACAAAGTTGGCCGATGAGGGGATATAGGTATAACCTTCCTTCTTCAAAACAGAATACAGATACTCTTTCGATTCGTTGGTTTTTTTTAGGGTCTCTGCTAAAAAGTCTTTTTCCTGATAAGCGGCAACGGCGGCAGCCAGTGTTGTACTGCTGATGTTAAACCCGGCGCTCGAATATTTTTTTAAAGTTGTTATAGTTTCGGGTTGGGCAATTACATAACCCAAACGCAAACCTGCAAAGCCGTAAAGTTTTGAGAAGGTACGCGCTACAATAATATTATTGCCTGCTTTTAACTGGCTTATCATGGTGCTGCTCTGCGGATCGGGCAGGTAGTCAATATAAGCCTCATCAATAAATACCATTGTTTTTTTTGATACCCGGTCACAAAAGGCCTTAAGCTTGGCTGTATCAACAACGGTTGCGGTTGGGTTATTTGGGTTGCATATATAAACCATTCCGGTGTTGGCATCTACCTTGGCTTCCATTGCGTCAAGGTCTAATTTATAGTCGGCGGTTAAAGGTACTTTTACCCATTTGCCATCAAATTCCTCTGCGTAAGTTGGCAGGTCATCGTACGATGGGTCGCCGGTAATCACACTTTTGCCACCTTTTGTATAGCACAGAGCAGCGGCATGCAGTAACGGGGTTGAGCCGGAATCCAGCACGATGTTTTTCATCGCCACGCCCTCATAAGCTGCAATTTTACCCGATAACTGCGAAGCGAGCATAAATGGGTATTGGTAACTTTTATCAAGCGCATCTGCAATGGCTTTTTTTGCAGTAGCCGAAGGGCCGAACGGGTTCTCATTGGCCAAAAGCCTTGCTTTCAGGTCAAAAGGGGCTGCTAATGCTACTTCCCGGTCTGTAAGTGCACGTGGCGACTGCAATACACGTTTTGGCATAGCTGCCAGTTTTGTTATAGTGCCCGAACAAAAAGCCAGTCCCCCGGCCATAAAAGCGCTGGATCTGATCCAGTTTCTGCGGTTAATTGAATTTGCCATTGTGATGCTATTTTAGTTTTCTTAGTTTTTTAATTTATTGCTGTGCTTTGTATTGCATCTGCTGCCCGCTAACCCTTGCATGTAGCTCGGCCACCGTGCTTCGTGCCGATTCAAACGCGCCGGCCATCCAGGCATTTAAGTAGGTGAGGTGTTCGCCTGCAAAGTATACCTGCTTATCGGGCTTTAACAGCGCCGGGTATTGGTTTTTGCGTGTATCGGTATTATAAACCGCCCACCCGCCAAGGCTGTGTTTTGTTTTATGCCAGCTTACAGAAAAAGAGCTTTCAAACTCCTTGTCGTACTGCGGATGGATTAGCCTGCCTTTTTCCAGCGCAAATTTCTCGCGGTCGGCGTAGCCTAATGAACCTATCTTTTGTGCCTTCTCATTAAAGTTATAATAACCTATCAGGATGCCTTTTTTACCCAGGTAATCGTACGATGGGTAGAACACCTGCGTCAGGTCGTTATTGGTATGGGTGATGCCGCCATAAAGGTGTTCGTCTTCTTCCCAAAAGCGGCGTTTAAACTGCAGGCCAATTTTACCTGTCGGGATATACCCGATATAATCTATCGCCCGGCTTACATCGCCCGAGAAGTTATGGTTGATATTACTCAGTACTGGTAAGGGCAGGGTGCAGATGCATAGGTCGCCTGTAAGCTCATGCTTGCCTGTGGCATCGGTATATAAAACCTTTACACCATCGGGCAGGTTGGTTATATCGGTTACTTCGGCCCCCATTTTTAGCGACGGTGCCACTTTCTTCTCCAAAGCTGATGATATTTTGTCCATCCCGCCAACAGCCTGGAACATAGTCATTTGTAGCTCGTAAGTATATTCAGCTACATTATAAAAGTCTGGGTCCATCAGGCCAGAGTGGATCAGGTCGGCTAGTTTGTGCGGTTCACCAAATTTTCCGGGCTTGTTGCCCGCACCGTACATCTCTGTATAACCGCGTCTTGCGGAAGCTTTGTAAAGTTTATCCACATCTAAACCGCCCTCGGCTTTCAGGTACTCAATAACCTTTTCGGCATCTTCTTTAGTTAATGCGCTATCCAATCCGCCATGGTCAATGCTTTTAGCCAGCATTTCGTTCATGTACCCGCGAATATCATTATGTACCTCCCGAACCTTTATCTTTTTGTTTGATAAAGGGCCCTTGCCTTCGGCGAAGTAATAAGCGCCTTCGTTTACATTATTATACACCTGTATAGGTACGCCAAGCTCTTTACAGTAATGCAGGGTAAGCTCGTGGTTATGCGGTATGCGCGATGGGCCTGCGTTAAAATACTGCCCTTCATCAAAACGGGCGGCAACGGTAGGTTTGTCAATTTCGGTATTGGTACTGCCGTTACGTATGCTCCAGCAGCGGCCGCCGGTACGTTGGCGGGCCTCTAAAATGGTACAGCGGTAACCAATTTTGTTAAGTTCGTAGGCGCAGGTCATACCAGCCAAACCAGCCCCTAAAATAATAACGTGTTTGCCCTGCCCGGTGCCTTCTAAGTTAAAAGCATGTGCAGGGGCCGGGCGCAGTAATCCTAAAGCCATCATGGCGGGGTAGGTGCCGCCCGCAAGCATTGCGCCCTTGCCTAAAAAGTCTCTTCGGCTAATTGTTTTCAATAGGAGTGGTTGTAATAATGCTTAATTTGTTAAAGATAATTTAATATCTGTTTTAATAAAAGAAGCTCTGAAATATTTTAAATATGATAATATCTATGTGTTATATATATATTATTATCAAAAATCGCAGTTGTAAGTCAAAAAGCTTAACTCAATAAGCGAATGATCAAAACAAGAGAAAAAACATCGCGCAGTACTTTTATGGCGTTGTGCAGGGTGTTATAAATGGTGCGCTCGGTAAGGCCGGTTTTTTCAGATATCTCGCAAAAACTAATCTGATCAAAATAGCGCATCTGCACAATTTCTATCTGTCGTGGGGTAAGCTGGTTAAGGGCTTTTTGTAGCCGTTTTTTAGTTATCTCGTCCTGCTGGCTGGCTATCAGGATGTTTTCGTAGGGCTGTTCGGTAATAGCCGCTTCAATCTCGGCCTCTTCAATGGTATTGGTAAAAGTTTCGCGCGAGTATTGCTGGTAGGTTTTGTAAAGGATGCGTTTATATATAGTAAGCACATACTGCTGTATGTTCTGTACCGATGATAATTTATCCTGGATGCGCCAAAGCTCGATGAACAAACTGTTGATCCCTTCCTTTACCAGCTCCGGGTTTTTGTACATACAAACGCCAAAGCGGTACAAATCATCATAAAAGATATCAAAACACGCGTAAAGACCCTGCTGATCGCCTTCTACAAGCAACTGCCAGTTCTTTTTTACCCGTTCCGTTTTGATGCTCATGCGCTCTTTTGCGGCCGATTTGTGTGCTTTTTCCAATTAACGATGAAATTAATAAAAATCTTTATAAATTTTTTTAAAAAGTGTTGGTAAAAAAGAATAATCTATTGCACTTGTATGTAAATACCAACTTAATGGACTATATAAATTTTAATATCGAGGATTTTTTGACGGATGAAAGCTTTGTTAATTATTGCTATGACCTTAATGATAAAGATAAGGCCTTTTGGGAAAACATCATTTTAACCCAGCCGCTTCTAAAAAAGAAAATTGCCGATGCCCGCGAACTTTGCCTGCTGTTGAGCATAAAAGTGAGCAAAGCAGATAAACAGCAACAGCTTGATAAATTAAAGGCTGCCATAGCAACTGAGCAGTTTAAAAAAGAATCCTTACCAATTGCTAATGTACGCAGGTTATGGTTGCCACGTGTTGCCGTTGCGGCAACCTTACTGGTGCTGGTAATTGCTTTCGGTTTGTATAAATATAACACGCCGGTTTCGGGCGCGGTAATGTATAGCCGCATCACCAATGCCAATTACCACATGGTAGCGCAAACAAATTATGGCACCCGCAAAAGTGTTGTATTGCCCGATGGTACCACGGTAACCTTAAACGGATCAAGCAGCCTTAAAATAGCAAATGATTATAACGGTAACGACCGCCACGTGCTTTTAACAGGCGAGGCCTTTTTTGAGGTTACCAAAGACAAGACCCGCCCGTTTGTGGTGCTTACTGCCAAAACCGCTACAACAGCTTTAGGTACATCATTTAAAGTAAATAGTTATGCAACATTAAAAACTGCCAGCGTGATGCTTGCAACAGGTAAGGTTAAGGTAGAGGCAACACAGCCCCGAAGCAATATAACCGACCAGATACTGATACCCGGCCAGCAGGTTGTATTAGCCAACGGAGGGAGCAGTTTCACCAAATCTGAATTTAACAAGGCCGAGCTGCAAAACTGGATAAACAACAAACTTGTATTCAACAATGCCACTTTTAATGAAATAGCAGCCAAAATAACCAACACTTATGGCATACAGGTAACTGCTGATGCTAAAGAGGTTGAGCAGATCAGATTTACGGGGCAGTTTAATAATAAAAGCCTTAGCGAGGTATTGGACGCCATTGGCTTCGTAAATAATTTTAAATACAAACTAAAAGGAGACACTATCAAAATCGTATTCTAACTAAAGTATACCATAAATCAACCTAAACCTTATCATAAATTAACGTACCCTAAATCTTTAAACTATGCTAAAAAAACTACCCTCTTCACGTTTTTTTTCAAAAATGTTATTGAGGATGCTTGGCGCAGTGTTCCTGGTTATTTATACCAGCAGCTATGCCCAATCATCGCCCAACGCGCTTTATTCTTTTAACTGGCAGGACCAGCCTGTAGAAAAAGTGTTCAAACAAATTGAGGATGCCACCAAGGTGCATTTCTCATATAACCCTGCCGATGTTGATTTTAAACGCCGGATAAACCTTAAGATAACCAACAAGCAGCTAAACGATGTTATTGATGCACTCGCCAGCCAGATCAACGTTAAATACAAGATCTCGGGCGAAACGGTGTTGATACAGGCGCTTAAAAGCAACCCAAGCGCTGTAGTCTTTGTACTAAAAGGTAAAGTTTTAGACCCCGATAAACTGGCTTTGCCGGGCGTAACCGTTATCAATACCAAAACAGATAAATCGGTTGTGACCAACACCGCCGGCGAGTTTGCAATTGATGCAAATGCAGGCGATGTAATAACATTTAAGATGCTGGGTTTTGAGCCTTCATCTATCATTGCCAGCGAGGAAGTGAAATTTGTGAACATATCGCTTAAACTGAGCAGTACCGAACTAAAAACGGTTGTGGTAACAGCCCTTGGTATTAAGCGCGAGCAGCGCGCCCTGGGGTACGCCTTTGCCGAAGTGGATGGTAACGACTTGAAGAAAGCCCGAGAAACTAACGTCATTAACTCGCTTGCGGGTAAGGTTGCAGGTTTGGTTATAACTGGCGGTGCCGGCGGCCCGGCGGGTTCATCAAGAGTAATTATACGTGGTAATACTACAATTACCGGTAATAACCAACCGCTATATGTGGTAGATGGTGTACCGATAGATAACTCCAACTACGGTCAGGTAGGCGGTGGAAAATACTCGGGCGGGCAGGATTTTGGCGATGCTATATCGGCCATTAACCCCGATGATGTAGATAAGATAAGTGTACTAAAAGGCCCATCGGCATCGGCACTTTACGGTAGCCGTGCCGGTAATGGTGTAATATTGATCACCACCAAAAAAGGCGGTAACAGAAAAGAACTTGGTATTGAGTTTAACAGTACCTCATCTTTCGAAAAACAATTGACCACTTTGGATGGCAACCAGTATATATACGGGCAGGGCAGTTCAGAGCAATTGGTAATTGATGCTGCACAGGCAAAAAACACCTTGTTTAACAATTTTGGCCCACGTTTAGATCCAAACTTACAGGTAATTGGTTTCGACGGTGTTTATCGCCCTTATGCCCTGGTAAAAAATAATATTCAGGATTTCTTCCGCACAGGTTCAACCTTTACCAATACCATAGCCTTATCAAATTCAAGCGAGAAAGGCAACTTCCGATTGTCTCTTTCAGACCTGCGTAATAACGACATTGTACCGGGCAGCAATATGCGCCGTAATACATTCAACTTTAACGGCAGCTCTAAATTCGGTAAAAATTTAACCGTTGAAGCAAGGGTGATGTACATGAACGAGAATGTAACCAACCGCCCTTCACTGGCAGATGATCCGGGTAATATTGGTAATAACTTTATTGGCCTGGCTAATAACGTAGACCAATCATACTTTAAAACCGGTTATAAAGATGCTGAAGGTAATTACGTAGAATGGGGAGGTGGCCAGTACCGGCTCGACCCATATTGGGTAATTAACGAAATGAGCAATCAAACCAAGAAAAACCGTATGATAGGCGGTTTACAGGCTAACTACACCTTTACAAGCTGGTTAAGCTTACAAGGCCGCGCCTCAACAGATTTTACTTATTTTGATTATCAGAAATTCAGTCCGCGGTCAACCCCCGGCTCATTAACCGGCAGACTGGAAACAACCAATCAAAAAGTACAAACTACCGAGGCGGATATGTTATTAACCGCGCAAAAGCAGGTAACCCCTTTTTTGAATTTATCAGCAAGGTTAGGAGCCAGTTTATCACATAGCCAGGCTCCGGGTTATACTACTTCAAATATTGACCAGGTAGCTACGGATATCATCAGTTCTAACGCTTTTTCTGATAGGACTGTTATTGAAATTTCACCGCGAGAGCGAGAAACCAGATCTGTTTATGCTTTGTTAAGCGCCGCATATAAAAGCTTTTTATATGTAGATGCAACAGTGCGACGTGATGCGGTATCAACATTGCCAAAAGATAATAACGCCTATACCTATCCATCGTTATCTGCAAGTTTTGTATTTACCGATGCTTTCAAAATGAATAAATCGATACTGTCTTTTGGTAAATTAAGGGTTTCGGCAGCTGAGGTAGGTAGCGATACAGACCCGTATATGTTAAACCCAACGTACCAATTAAACCCTCAATCGTTTAATGGCACCCCATTAGGAGGATTAGCGCCGGGTCAGGCGTTGCCGTCAACATTAAAACCAACCCGTACGCGGTCTTTCGAGGTAGGAACCGATTTGAAGTTTTTTAATGATAGGATCGGTTTAGATCTTACTTATTACACTTCAAAGTCAAGGGATCAGATAAATATTGTTAACATACCGCTAAGTTCTGGTTTCGCACAGGAAATAATCAACGCCGGTGTTGTTGGCAATAAAGGTATAGAGGTAGCCATAAACACAAGGCCAATTGTAAGCAAAGACTTTAGCTGGGACTTTAACGTGAACTTTGCACGTAACATTAACAACGTAGAGTCGCTTGCCGATGGTGTGCCTTACCTAACCTTATCAGACGCCCGCTGGTTGGGTACATCGGTAGTGGCAAGGCCAAACACCGCCTACGGCGCCATATTGGGCTACGGAGGTCAAAAAGACGATCAGGGCCGTGCCATACTTGACCCGATTACTTTGGCGCCGCTACAAACGGTTGACCGCGAAGTGCTGGGGAAAGGCACCTGGAGCTGGACAGGCGGTTTAAGCAGCTCATTCTACTACAAAAATTTCGGTTTAAGCTTTGTTGTTGATATTAAACAAGGCGCAAGTTTATTCTCTATGACAAACCTGTTCAATGTTATCAGGGGCGCAAGTTTGGTAACCTTACCGGGCAGGGCCGAATGGATAAAATCTGAAGAGGACCGCCAGTCGCAAGGCCAGAGCATAGAACAATGGACAGCAGCGGGTAAAGTTAGGGGATATGTGCCTCAGGGAGTGGTGCAAACAGGTGTAGACGGATCAGGCAAACCCATATACGCGCCGAACACCAAAGCGGTAGATCCATCTGTTTACTGGGCCAATTATTACAGCGATGGTAACGGTGTAGCTACGCCGTTTATATATGATGCCAGTTATATTAAAATGCGGGAGATAACAGTGAGTTATACCATCCCAACTGCAATTTCATCAAAATGGGGTATCAAAAATATGGCGATAGCGCTGGTTAGTCGTAACCCGTTCATCATCCATAAAAATGTACCAAATGTTGACCCCGATTCTAACTACAATAATGGTAACGGGCAGGGGCTTGAGTATGGTTCATTACCATCAAGAAAAAGCTGGGGTTTTAACTTAAACGTGAAATTCTAACAAGATATATAGACGATTGATAATCATATAGATATGAAAAGATATATAAATAAAATAATTATCCTGCTTTTAACGGCAACCACTGTGCTGGTTTCCTGCAAGAAGTTCGAAGATTTTGGTGATATGAATACCGATCCCACCAAATCAAACAACCTCGATCCGGTAAATCAACTGGTGCTTACACAGCTTCGTTTTTCGGGCGAGCTGACCATAAATGAGCGTACAAGCATCATCATGACCATGCCGCTTGTGCAGCAAATTGGAGGCGCCTATTACACCCGTTATGGTTTTGAGTATGTGAAGAACAGGCAGTACATGTCTGAGCTTTGGGAGCTTGGTTACCCCAATGATGTTCTGAATATTGTTGACGCGGTAGATCGCTCTGCGAAAGACCCGCTTAAAAGCAACCTGAACGCCATGTGCCGCATCATGAAGGTATACATTTTCGCAAGGATGACAGACCTGTATGGTGATATCCCTTACACGCAGGCAGGGAAAGGATACATATCAGGTGTGGTACGCCCGGTTTTTGATACGCAGAAGGATATCTACGACGATTTCTTTAAAGAACTTACCGCTGCTTCGGCACAGTTAGATGCATCAAAAGACAATGTGGCTGCCGATATATTTTACCAGGGAAGCGTACCTGCCTGGAAAAAATTTGCCAACTCGCTGCACCTGCGTTTAGCCATGCGGTTAAGCAAAATAGCCCCTGATAAAGCTAAAGCCGAAGTACAGGCTGCTTACGCTGCTGGTGTATTTACCAGTGCCGATGATAATTGCATAACTCACCATGCCGACGTTCAAAACAGCTATGCCGATATCCGTGGTAATGGTGTATCTGTAGCTATCAACCAATACCCTGATGAGGGCAGGCCACGTATTTGCAGCAGCCTTTTAAATATAATGAGCGGCAGTAACGACCCCCGTTTAAAATATATAGCCCGCGATTACTGGGTAAACCCCGATAAACCATCTGAAAGGATTGACGTTACCGACCAGGTAAAAGCACAGGTTGGTATTATAGGCGTAGGCCCCGGTAAATACAATTACGACGACTTTTTAGGAGCTATTAATATTGACCTTGGCGGTGGCCGTATTGTACAGGTGCCAAACAATGGCCAAAAAGTACAGCTTGCCAACTGGATGATCACCAATGATGCGCCTTACTTCCATATTACCTACGCCGAAACCGAGCTTTTATTAGCCGAAGCAAACCAACGTTGGAACTTAAACCTGGGTGTTGATGCTAAAACGCATTACCAGAATGGCGTAGAAGCAGCCATGAGGCAACTGGCTTTATTTAAAGGCGGCCCTGTTTTGACCAGTACCGAGATCGAGAACTTTAAAACGGATAATCCACTGCCGCCGGGGAACGAATTAAAAGCGATAGATACACAGCTTTGGGTTGCACTTTTATTGAACGGGCCAGAGGCTTATGCCAACTGGCGCCGTACAGGCTTCCCGGTGTTGCTGCCTGCTATTACCGGCGAATCTACCGCTACAACTACCCCGCGCAGGTTTGAATATCCGCTTACAGAAACAGAGCAAAACGCAACAAATATTAACAAAGCAATTGCCGCTATTGAAGGTGGTATTGACGACTGGACCAAACGTGTTTGGTGGGATAAACAATAGTATATGATGATGACGATGATGAGAAGAAATATTTGGTGCGTTTTTTTGCTGACGGTATTGATGTGTAGCTGTAAAAAGAGCGCGAAATCTGAAGTCAAGACGAACGATGATGATAAGAAACCGGTAGCTGGAGCATCTTTTAGAGTGGTGGGTTACTTAAGGGAATATAATGTGGTTGATGGACGTGCTATTCAGTTTGATTTTAGCAAGATAACCCATCTTAACATTGCCTTTATAAACCCCGATGCTGCCGGAAACTTTACCACGCTGAACGGTTTAAAAGAACTTGTAGCCGCTGCACATGCAAAAAACGTAAAAGTTTTAGCATCAATAGGCGGCGGGCTTGCGCCTGAGTATTATACCACGCTGATATCTACAGGCAGCAGCAGGGAAAAACTTGCAGCCAGTTTGGCCAGTGTAGCAGACCAGTACAATCTTGATGGTATTGATATTGACCTGGAAGGCCATTTTGTTGATGCCAACTACGAGGCTTTTGTAGTAGCTGTAAAAGTTGCACTTAAGCCAAAGGGTAAATTGCTTACCACGGCTATTGCTACGGTTTACGCAACGCAATACACCAATAAGGCGCTGGCACAGTTCGATTATATCAATATCATGTCGTACGATAAAACCGGCCCCTGGAGGCCTGAGAAGCCCGGTCAGCATTCGCCATATAGCATGGCTACTGATGATCTGGACTATTGGGGGGGTACCCGCGGTATAGCTAAAGAAAAGCTGAGCCTTGGCCTGCCTTTTTATGGTTACGGTTTTGGCAGCGGCGTGCCCGAGGATATGAGTTTCGCAGATATCGTTAAACAATACCCGGGTTCAGAGAATAAGGATGAAGTAACCGTTGCTGCCGGTGGCACCATGTACTATAATGGTTTGCCTACCATAAAAAGTAAAACAAAACTGGCTTTGCAAAAAGCAGGCGGTATAATGGTTTGGCAATTGTTGCAGGATGGTACCGGGGCAAATTCATTACTCAATACCATTGATGCCGAAGTAAAGGCAGCGAAAAAATAAGGTTAAGACATTAAGGAAATTTTAAATCATAAAAAATGAAAAAGATCTATCAAAAACTATCATTACTACTGCTGATGCTGATGCTGGTAATGGTAGCCGCAGGCTGTAAAAAGGATGTGGCAAAAGAGCAGGAGAATGCCAACCCGCTGCAGCCAAGAATCTTCGATATTTTAAGGGAGTTTGCGGGTGCGCAGGTTATTGACGAGGGCGATACCGCTAAGTTTACCAATATTGAGGTAACACCTGCAGGCAAAGCCGATATAAGCTGGCTGGTGAACAACGTGGAGGTATCAAAAGATAAAAAGTTCAACTTTTCACCAAAAGGTGGTGGTGAATTTACTATCAAACTAAAAGTTACTTATAACGGCGATTCGAGTGTGCGAAGCACCAAGGTGTTGGTTAACCCTACAACCTATACATTTAAACCCTATACTAAAATAGCGATGTCTTACCTTACACAGGATGCATCAGCCGCGAACGTGAATTTTAATAATGTTACGCATGTAACTTACAAGGTTGGCCTGGTATCACCGGAAGGTGACCTGGATACTTCGCCGGGCGAGGTAGGGCAGAAAGCAAAAGAACTTGTTGCAAGGGCGCACATTGCAGGCGTACCGGTTATAATGGGTATTAGTGGCAGGCTATCAGGTATTGATGGCTGGGCTATTTATGAAACCAACGATTTTGGTACCGCTATACGCGACCCTGCAAAACGTACCAAACTTATTAGCTTGGTAAAAGCTTATGTTGCCGCCAAACGTATGGACGGTGTAGATATTATGATGACGGACATCAACTCGGGCAATGCGCCTGATAATATCCACGCGATAGGCCCATTCCTTAACGAGCTGAAGGCGGCATTACCGCCAACCGCTTTAGTTACCGTAACAGCCACGGTAAATTACCAGCATTGGGAGTATCCGGATCTTTCGGCTGCAAGCTGGGTTAATTTGCATGCCTTTGAGGATAATATTCACATAGGCCCGGGCGCACCTGTTGGGCAGTCTTCAAGCTTACAGTTTATGATTGACGGTGCAGCTATATGGCCAAACTTCCACCTGCCGGCCAGTAAGCTGGTTGTGGGTATGCCTGCGTTTGGTTTGCGTTACAACTCTTTAGATGCCAATGGTAATAATGAAAGCTGGGGGTCGTATGATTACATGACCTACAAGGATATTTTAACAGCCGACCCAACCGCGTTTGGTAAGGAATTTACCGATAAATCGGGCAAAGGGGTGTATTATAATGGCGTGCCACTGATCACCCAGAAAGCGCAATACCTGAAAAATAATGGCTTTAAAGGCGGTTACTTGTATGGTGGCGATTACGACACCCAGGATGCAAACTCATTAATGTTAGCCTTATTTAACGGAATAAAATAATCCCAAGATGAAAAAAATATATGCTATCGCGTTTGCACTTTTGCTCATACACAGCTATGCGCACGCGCAGGATAAAACCATTAAATGGAGCGGCTATACCTGGAAGGTAAAAGAACCTGCCGAAGCTACCGGCCCAGGGCCCAATTACTGGAGCGGCAACAACGTATGGGTTGATGGCAGCGGCTGGCTGCACTTAAAAGTAAGCAAGAATGCTACTACAGGCCATTGGGAATGTGCCGAAGTGGCCAGCACCGAAAGCTTTGGCATGGGCACTTATCAGTGGCAGATTGATGCTGATGTAGATAAGTTCGACAAAAACCTGGTATTGGGCTTGTTTGACTACTCGGGTACCGATGCAAGGGACGAGATAGATATTGAATTTGCACGATGGGGCAACAGCGGCTATCCAAATTTAAACTATACCGTTTATCCTAAGGTGGGCGACCCGCCAAGGCATACCAGTTTTTCTACCGAGTTTACATCTCCAAACGGTACGTATACTACGCATAAGTTTACCCGTACTGCCGATAAGATAACTTTTAAAACCCTATACGGCCACGTGAATGATGAGCCAAGGGATAACCTGTTTATCAGTAAAGAGTTTAAAAGCCCGTCGGTATCTATCAGTAGTGTGAGCATGCCGGTATTGTTAAACCTTTGGCTTTTTAAAGGGCAGGCACCTACGGATGATAAACCTTTTGAGGTGGTGATACACAGCTTTAAGTTTACGCCGCAATAAAATAAACAGCAGATTGTTGATTTACTATATGGCCCGGTTGCTATTATGGCAGCCGGGTTTTTTGTTTGGCCTCAGTAACAAATGGCACTATAGGTTGTCTTTATATAAAACCTGCCGATGAAATTTTATAGCGCTTTTGTAGCCATGCTCCTTACCTGTTCTGTTGCTTTTGGGCAAGCCGGTTTTAAAGGGTTTTTGGATAGGTTTGTTTCGGGCTATAAAAGCTTAAACCTCCCGCAGTTAGAGTTAAGCTATGTTGATCAGCTAAACCATATCGGCCCCGTTGCAGCAGTACAAAATCAATTTAAGTTTTTTAGTGCGGTAAGGCTGGTGTTAAAAAAGTTTGACCCAGGTAAACTAACCGTAAGCCAAAAAAATGATTATCAGCTTATAAAATACGAAACAGATATAAACCTTACCCGCATAGCGCTGGAGTTTGAATGGATTGCCAAACGCCCGGCTCAGGTTCCCGCCAATGGTATCTATAATATACCGGATGGTAAGGGGTGGTACAAATATCTGATCAAAAGATGGGCAGATGATGACATCACGCCCGAAGCTGTTTATCAATTTGGGCTAAACGAGGTTAAACTGGCCAATCAACAAATTGAAGCTATCCGCAAGGAAACCGGGCTTAGTGAAGAAGCATTTTATAAATACCTGAATGATACATCATTTTACATCACCAACCCTGCACAAATTCAACAGGCATTTGAGCAAACCAGGAAGTTGGTGATGCAAAACCTGCCCAAATTGTTCAGCAATACTAAAATCCCGCAGCTGGAGATCAGGAAAGGGAACAGTGATAGGCTGGCGCAAACACCGGGTTATTATGATGATAATGTATTTTACTACAACAGCTTTAATAACCACGTAAATAAACGGCAGGTAGATTGGCTGTTTCTGCACGAGGCGGTTCCGGGCCATTATTACCAATCGGTCGTTTTGGCACAGGCTAAAGTATCTGAAGTGCAAAAACTATTTTATTACATGGGTTTTGCCGAAGGATGGGGCGCATATGCTGAAGAATATGGCGGCGAGCTTGGCCTTTACAAAACACCGTATAACAGGTTGGGCGAATGGGAGTGGGGCATAGTACGTTCCATTAGGTTACCTATTGATGTGGGCATTAATTATTACGGGTGGACGAATGAGCAGGCGCTAAACTTCTGGAAAAAATACATAAAAGGACAGGATGATATTGCCCTGCGCGAAATACAGCGCGTACGCCGCTGGCCCGCACAGGTAATAACCTACAAGCACGGGGCTGCAAAACTAATGGAATGGAAAGCCCAACTCATTAAAAAACAAGGGAGCCGCTTTGATATCAAGGAGTTTCATAGCAGAATTTTATCTCACGGATCGCTGCCGTTTTTTATCATCAGGAAAAACGTGTTTAATAATTATGTTTTCAGTAATTATTGAAAGTTTAAAACTTTATTTATATTTGCCCTGTAATAAATAATAGGGCAGATGGAAGCTTTTGAATGTAATATACAAACACTGATACGTGTTGCCGGGTTAGCACAGATCGTGTTAGTACTCGGCAGCCTTGCTATTCCGCGTATACTAAAGTGGCAAATAGAACTGGCCAAAGTACAGCCCTTGCTTAAACAAATGTTTTGGACGTATGCGGCATATATACTGGTAACTAACCTATGTTTTGGCCTGGTTTCATTACTCGCTTATCATGAATTGCTTGACGGCTCTGTGCTGGCTACATTGGTTGTCGGTTTTGTTTCTGTTTACTGGATTTCACGGGTGTTGCTCCAATTCTTTTACTTCGATAGGAAAGGTTTCCCAAAAGGCAGGTGGCATAAACTTGCCGAAGTGCTTTTGATTGCGCTGTTTATTTTTCTGAGTGCGGTTTATACCCTGGCATTTTATTTAAATTATATGCAGTTATGACAAACCTGCTTATCACACACCTGTTTTATTTCGCGTTGATAAATCTCGCTGTTGTGCTTGGCAGCTATCCGCTTATCAAAAAGAAACTTATTTTGACAGGCTGGCTAACGCTCGTTATAAGTATCCTGGCTGTACACCTCATCTTTTTACATGAACACTCCATACTGCGTATGTTGGCCATCATCGCCACTACATTTACCGGCATGAAGGTTATCGCGGTAACCGAGGGATATAAAAGTAAGCCGCTTAGCCTTAGCTATAAGCAATGGCTTGTTTATGCCGTAGGCTGGGTAGGGATGAGGGCCGAGCCTTTTGAAACCCTTGGTGAAAAAGCATTGCCAAATGCATGGCCTATGATAAGGTTTGGTGTTAGTAGAATTATAATTGGGGCTTTGCTTGTATTGTTGGCACATGTAATTGTTGAGCAGCAGTTTAATGTATTATTTACACATATAACCGTAAGCGCTATTTTATTGGTAGGTTTTAGCCTGATATTACATTTTGGTATGCTCGGCATAAGCGCGGGTAGCTGGCGCTTATCGGGTGTAAATACATATTACCTGTTCAGGCAGCCCGCAAAAGCCCTAAGCCTTACCGAACTTTGGAGCAAGCGATGGAACATCGCCTTCAGTGAAATGACCTCTGTAGCTATCTTTCGCCCCCTTAAAAGCAAAACGGGCAGTGCGTGGGCGCTGCTGATAGCGTTTGCATTTTCCGGCCTGCTGCATGAGCTGGCGCTAAGCGTGCCGGTAAACAGCGGTTATGGCCTGCCGCTGTTATATTTTGTGATACAGGGGATATTGGTATTGATTGAAAAAGTGCTTGTTCTTAAAAAGATCACCTTTTTGCAGAATAGGTTAGTAGCCCGTGTATGGGTGTTTTTCTGGCTTATAGCCCCAATACCACTGTTGTTTCATGAGCAATTCATTAAACAAATTTTGTGGCCGCTGGCAGGATTGCATTGGTAGTTTAAGATGTCTTAAAAAGGGTGAAATCACCCGTGTGGTTTTATAACTAACTGTTTATCTTTAGTTTAATAAAACCTAAACCATCATGAATCAAGTAACAAAATTTCTGGAACAAAAAACCCCGGACCTCGAACTGTCGTACCTGCAGATCAGAAGGGCTGTTGGGGTACTCGGTATCGCTTTACCAATTGTAATTTACCTGGGCGCATTTATATTCAGCAAATGTGGCGTTCTGGAAGCATCCATAAGCGATTATTATTACACCATAATGGGAAGCGTACTTGTCGGTATTTTATGCGGCGTGGCGCTCTTCCTGTTTTCGTACAAAGGCTTTAATAACTGGGACAGGATCGCCAGCAATATAGCCTGTGTATGTGCTTTGGGTGTCGCCTTCTTTCCTACTAATATTACGCCTGATGTGGTTAACTGCAAGATATTTTCAAGGCCCGATGATATAATACGGAACACCATCCATTATACCTCGGCAGCTTTGTTTTTTATTACGCTGGCCTGCATGTCGCTCTTTTTATTTGTCCGTACTGCCAATAAATCGCACATGACCAACCAAAAACGTAAACGTAACATCGTTTACAAAACCTGTGGAGTTGTTATGATAGTTGCTATCGGGATAATTGCCAGCCTTAAGATCAAGGCTATTCATGATATACTGGGGCCTTATAAACCGGTTTTTTGGCTGGAGTCTGTAGCCTTATGGGCATTTGGTATTTCCTGGCTGGTAAAAGGAGAAGTATTGTTAACTGACAATTAATATACACACTGCCGATAACATAAGCCTCTTAGCACAGTTAAGGGGCTTTATTTTTTAATAATTACTTACTGCACCCTGCAACATACCGCCATTAAAAAGCATCTTATTGTTCAAAGCCATTAACAAAACATGAAAAAGATCGGCACACTTATTTTTATCGGGATAACTGGCATTATAACCGCCACGGCCCAGCAAAAAAAATATACGCCTAAAATAGAAGAGTGCAATTGCCGGTTTATGATGGACAGCAATTTTGTAAAGATAGCCCCACCAAATCTTAAAACTGCTTTCTCTGCACCATTTGATAAAATAGACAGCAGCTTTAAAACAAAATGCGGTTACCTGGTAGTACCCGAAAATCGTGCTAAAAAAGCTTCAAAAATGATAAAGCTACCTTTTATTGTTGTTTACAGTAAAAACCCCGATAAAAGGAAAGATCCGCTATTATATACCGCAGGCGGCCCGGGTGGCAGCTCGTTAGGCTGGGCTATTGGCGCTACAAAAAACGATCTGATCAAAGACCGCGACTGTATTGCAATAGAGCAACGGGGCACAAGGTACTCATTACCGCACCTGAGGGCGTTTGATCTGGATGCCGCCATCAAAGAATCGTACCGGAAAAATCTTGATAAAGACAGTATGGTGCTTGAGGGGGTAAAACGCTATAAAAAGACATTGGAGAAAAGAGGGATTGACCTGTCCGGCTATAATACCGACGAAACCGTTTCTGATATTCACGATCTGATAGCGGTGCTGAAGATAGATTCGATCAACCTGTTAGGCGGATCATACAGCGGTGGTTTGATGACAGCTGTATTAAAGAAAGACCCAACTCATGTACGTTCGCTGGTGCTTGATTCGCCATTACCTATATTTACCCCGATAGATGAAGATGAGCCAGCCAACTTTAACGAGGCGCTTACCGTGCTGTTTCACCATGTAGAACAGGACTCTACCGATAAAGTGTTGTATGGAAACCTGAGGCAGCGTTTCCTGGATTACTTTAATGGTATTGCCTATAAAACTTTTTATCAGCCTTATTTAGAAAAAGGCACAACCGATTCTGTAAAGATAGCCTACACTAAAAACGAACTGTTGGCGGAGATCATGAACACGATGTCGGATAATTCGCACCGGAAAGATGTGGCTTATATAATCACAGAGATGATAAAAGGACATCACGGCATTTATATCAATACCTTTTTGGATGACCTGTTCCGCAAGAACCAGGCGCCCGATGGTATGCGCATCTCTGCCTACTGCGCCGACCAAAGTACTTACCATAGCGAAGAGGTGATACAGCAATTATACAAAGCTTATCCATACTTAACAGGCTATCGCATTAATGATGTAATAAAAACCATGTGCGATTGCTGGAAAGTGCCACCTGTTAATGCCGGTACCAAACAACCTTACTACTCTTTAAAACCTGTATTACTGGGTGATGGCGAGATGGATCCCAACTGCAGGCCGCGTTATATCAGTGCTATAAATCATTATATGCCAAACGGGCAAAGCTTTTTGTTTATCAATAAGGGGCATGGCGTGGGCAGTAAAGAGTGGTACGAAATGGTAAGGCAGTTTTTGAATGAACCGTACAAGAAGGTCATCGCACCAAACGCCAACATAGTGCGGTTGCAATAATGCCAGCCTGATGAAATTGTTGCAAACCACGCCTGGTAAATAAGAAGGATTATTTACATATTGCATTATATCCCGTTCAATTGTAATGCTATGAATATCTTTCATCAAACGTTTCTTAACCTTGTTTTTATAGGGATAATAGCCCTGTTCCCGGTAGTAAACCCAATTGGTTCGGCGCTTATTTTAACCCCGTTTTTTGAAAACCTTACCAAGGCCGAAAAACGGCGCGCTGTTGGCAAAATCACCTTTTATGCTTTTTGTATCTGTACGGTATCTCTTTTTTTTGGCCAGTGGATATTGAGCCTGTTTGGGATCTCGATACCCATTGTTCAGCTTGCCGGGGGCATCATGATATGTAAAATAGGGTGGGACTTCTTATCCTCAGATCCAAAACCAAGCTCAGACCACGACGCGGTAAAAGACGAGATCAATGTTTCGGCCTATAAACATATAGCGGGTAAGCTATTTTATCCTATTACTTTCCCGGCTACCACAGGTGCCGGTACAATCTCAGTGCTTTTTACCCTGAGTGCACACAATAATGAAATTGGTAGTGCCGAGTACTATCTTAATGTAGGTTCAATACTGGTTTCCATAATTGTAATATGCCTCATGATCTACATTTTTTACCTGAACACCAAAACCATATTAAGGTATTTAGGGCCTAATGGCGAAACCATTGTAAACCGTATATCGGCATTCCTGATATTTTGCGTGGGGCTGCAAATTGGTTATTCGGGCCTGAAAGTGCTGTTTAATATATAAACGCCAACAAACTTTTAACGCACCCCAAAAAAGTGAAAAACTAATTGTGTTTATAATTATTTTTTATGCGTAACTTCATCATAATCAATTATAAACATTCTTAAAAGGAGGGCGTTATGAACACGGTTCGTAAAATAGAGCATTGGGGTGATCTTCATCATCCAAAATGGCTCGATGTAGTTCGCATTGTACTTGGTTTGATCATTTTTGGTAAAGGCGTTGTTTTTATAAGCAACACCACGGTTCAGCAGGATTGGATCTTCCATAATAACGTTTTTGATTTTTCGGGCCTGATGGCCATGGTACTGATACATATCATAGCTTTTGCGCACGTTATAGGCGGCCTGCTCATCATAGTAGGGCTGCTTACCCGCATGGCTGTTGTTATACAGATGCCAATAGTACTGGGTGCCATATTTTTTGTGAATGCAACCAGAGGGCTTACATTTCTGAATACAGAGCTATGGCTTTCTATCCTGGTATTCCTGATGCTGGTGGTTATCTGGATTGTAGGGTCGGGGTCATTCTCGGCAGATAAATGGATAAACGATAGCAACGCGTATCGCCATAAAAGAACATAAAAGTGTATGCTATCAAATACAAAAGCCTTTCAGCCAAACTGGAAGGCTTTTTAGTTTTAAATCACTATCGAATATAAACCCGCTAACATCTCGTAAATAATTTTTTTTGAGTAAGTTGGAGGCTAAATTTATTGCATGCGTACTATCAGTCTCTTTATTTTATCCCTGTTCATTGGCATAGCTGCTTATTCACAAAATACGCCATCAACAAAAAGCAAGGCAGATGAAATAGAACCGTATGATTATCCCACTAAATTAATTGGGGGGTACAATATCCTGTTTAAAGCGGATGACAGTACTGAATACCTTTACCTTACTAAAGGTAATAAAAGAATAGCCGAGCTGGCCTCGGATGTGAGAGGGGGGCTTTATAAAAGCCTGGGTTATGTTGGGGCTGACTTTAAAGAGTACTTTGTATTTGTACATTCTTACGGATCGGGAAACCCGCATGAAATTGAACTGATCAAAAAAACGACAGGCAAAAATATTCTGAAAACCGATGCCTGGTGGATAGATGTGCTTAAAAAGAAAGAGGCTTTGCTTTACAGCGATCAGGATGTGCCAACTACGAAGGATAAGATGATTTTGTACAGCGTTAGCAGCGGTAAAAAACGACTACTTAGTTTCCCGAAGGATGTTTTTAATGAGCCAATGATACTATACCGTATTAAGATCAAAACGCTAACTGATAAATATTTGATCATTAAGTATGATACTAACGGCCATTCTAAAATGAAGAAATACGTATTTAAACCCGGGTATAAAAAGTGACAAACCTTAATGGCAAATTATGGAATATGAAGCGGAAGGAAATAAAAGACTTTTTTAAAGCGATAAGAGGCTGCGACTTACAAACGGTATCTATGCTTGTAAACAGCAATAAAGAATATATAAACGTTTGCAATTTTGCTCCTCCCAAAAAGGATGATGGCCAGTCGGGCCTGCAGGTAGCATTTAAAACAGGAAATTTTGATATTGCTCGTTTTTTGATTGAAAATGGTGCAGAAGTCAATTTTATAGAAATTTCTGCAGTGAATGAGTGGACCGCACCGGTATTGCATGATTGTATACGCGCAGCCATATTTAACTCGTACACGTTACAAAAGGACGGCAGTAAGTTTGATAAGGCATTATCTCTTTTAAAACTTATGCTAAGTAAAAAGGCTAACCCTAATGCAACCGACTCTTACGGTAACAATTGTTTGCACCGCGCTTTTTTAGATAGCCGGCAAATGATTGATAATCCCGGTGTCGATTTTACAAATGGTATTTTGTTAAATCAGTTAAGAAGCATATTTAAAGAGCTGATAGATGCAGGAGCAGACATTAATCAGGTAAATGATAAACGCCCGGCCGTATCAGAATTAATAGCCAATTATAATATGAACAAATACGAACTGATTTGAAATAACAACACTGGTAGTTTTATTGCAATTACAAATAAAGTACTTCCTGCTGAATTATATGTTTATAGCTTTGTGATGGGAGATACCTGTTTAAAACAATAGTTTATGGCTAATTATAAAAACATACTATATGCAGGCGTTATTGCTGCTTCGGTAATTGCGCTCTGTTCGTTCAATTCAAAAAACGTGTCAAAATATCCATCATTTTTTAAAATCGGCCATCGCGGTACGCGTGGCATGATGCCTGAAAATACCATCCCGGCTATGCAAAAAGCCATTAATTATGGCGTTAATACCATAGAGTTTGATGTTCATGTTACTAAGGATGGTAAAGTCATTGTTTATCATGATGATTCGTTCGACCCCAATTATACCCTGATGCCAAATGGTACTGAGATAGACCCTAAAGCCCGTGACAAGTACCTTTTTTACCAGATGGATTATGCAGATATTAAGCCATTTATTATCGGTACAAAAAAGTATCCGGCCTTCCCGCAGCAGCAAAGCCTCCCTACTTATACGCCATTATTATCAGAGCTGGTTGATTCTGTTGAGCATTACACTAAGGCAAATAATTTACCACAGGTTTATTACCTGCTCGAGATAAAATCGGATGCGAAAACAGATGGTGTTAACCAGCCCGTGCCAGAGGTTTTTGTTAAAAAAGTAATGGATGTAATGCAAGCTAAAAAACTGGGTAAACGTTTAATCGTTCAGTCGTTCGATAAACGCCCTTTAAAGGTAATGCATCAAAATTATCCGGAGGTAGCTACCGGTTTTTTAACCGGCGATAACAAGGTTAGCTTTGAAAAAAACATGGCCGAGCTGGGCTATACCCCCCGGTTTTATAACCCGCATTTTGGCATGGTGAGTGAACAATTGGTAAAACAATGCCACGATAAACAGATGCTGATATGCCCATGGACGGTGAACGAAACTGCCGAAATGAAACGCTTAGCGGAGTTGAAAGTTGACGGTATTATAACCGATTACCCCAATCACTTAAGTGAACTGATAAAGTAACTTACGGATATAGTATAAACCCTACTGCAATAAAAACCCTTATTTAAATTATTATGGCAAAACAGAAGGCTGTTGGGATAGAATATAACTTACCCTTTGTTTACTGCCTGTGGTATCAACATTGAGTGTTAAGGCCTTGCCTTCGTATTTTTTATAGCTTACAGCTGTGCCCGTTGTATTCACCAGTTCGAGTGATTGCAATTCGCCGGGGATGTTTGCTCCAAACCAATGGTCGTCCGCCTGTCTTTTCCAGGTAACCAGGGCAAAAGATTCTCCCGGTACATGTATTTTTAATCCCTTTATAGCATTCTGCAAAGCAAGTGTGTTAGCGTACAGCGTAGACATGGTATTGTGTTTTTTGTTTATAGATGACGACATCACTTTTAACCCCAGCTTATCAAAATTAAATGCTGCCGGGAGCGAAGCCCGGTCATTTACCAGTTTTATTTGTTTAGGCTGGTCTGTACAGGACGAAAAAAGTATCGATCCGGTAAAAAATAGGGCGATTAGTTTTTTCATCATCATTAGTGTTTAATAGGTTGGGTAAATACAAAATCCTCGTCTTTTTGCGGCCGGTGGCAATTAATACATTCGTTGGCAAACGTAACCGTTTTGCCATAAGGCATCATTTTCGGCGTTTTAAACCGTGCAAATCCCCAACCTTTGGTAGCGGCATATTTTTGATGATCCTTTATCATGTACTCTATCTGTTTAAAAGCCCCGGTGGTTACATTACCATCTTTATCTTCGAGCTGATCCCAGGCAACTTTGGCAAATACAGTACCATCTGGCCATGGGCTAATGTTGTTCTCTTTAATGGCTTTTACAGCAATAGCGTTTCCCAGTATCACCCGCATGGTACCATTATCAAAACGATCAGTAGTACTGATGGCTTGCCAGTTTTTATAATCGGGCATGTAGGTAATGCCGTTTAATGCAGTAGGTAGTTTGCTGTTAGCCGGTTCGCCACTCTGCCATTTTTTAAATTGTTTATCCAGCGCGTTGGTTTTTGCAGTGTCGGCCGGTTTGTTATTTACCGCCATAGTTAACACGTATGCTTTTAATACTGCAACGTCCTCAGTTGATAGTTTTGTTGCCGGGTGTACAAAAGTATAACCCTTAATGGGCATAGCGCCTGCCGTTATCTGGTTAACAGCTTCCCAAAACTTAGCCTTTTGATCAGCAGGGGCTAATTGTTGCCAGGTAGAAAAGTTTAAACCTTCGCGCCCTTCTTTAACATCCTTTGCCACCTGCCAGTACACTGGCGCAGGTTTGTCATACCAACGCAGGTTAGTTTCGTTAGAGTGGCAATCATAACAAGCCCTTTTTAAAATGGCTTTAACATTCTCTGGCGCTGTAAAATCCCCGGTTACTGGAGGGTTGTTTATCTCGGGGTGTATGAACTGTATGCCCCCGAATATGAGGATTAGCGGAATCAAGATAGCGAACAGCATTTTTTTTCCGGATCGGCTCGGTGATTTCTTCATGCGAAATGATTTAATGCACTTACTATAATAACGGTAAAGGTAATATTAAATGAGGCAGTATTAGTCAATTATGCTGCGCAATGCTGCCGTCTAAACAGTATATTTATCACATTGCGTTTTGCCTGTAAGTTTGGCTTTGCACAGGGAGCGTTAGCTAATTAAATAGATGAATGGAAACAAAAGTAAACACTGATTTTATTGATTTGCTCCAAAGAGCTAACCAAACGATTATAGATGAGCCGGGTAACTTAGGAGGCATTTATAAAGTAATTCACGAGTTACACTCAGTATATGCTGAACAATCCGGGGTAGCTGCAGGGAATATTACAGATGCCGATATTATGCTGCCGTCGGGGAAAGCGGTATCAACTATTAAGGCCGCCCACTGCCTGCTTGAATTTCAGCGGACAGCAGTTTTTTTTCGGGGGATATATAAGGCAATTTGCAGGCTAAAAGCAGATTTCCCTTCACAAACCATTCATATTTTATATGCGGGTTGTGGCCCTTATGCAACACTGCTTACCCCTTTAGTTGCATTGTTCAGTCCATCAGAGGTAGCCTTTACTTTTCTTGACATTAATCAGGTATCGCTTGATGCGGTAAAGAGAATGTATGACCGGCAAAATTTAAGTGAATATATAAAAGCGTACATATGCGCTGATGCCACAACGTATAAAATACCTGAAGGTACAACAGTTCATTTGGCCGTATCAGAAACTATGCTAAATGCATTAATGAAAGAGCCGCAAGTAGCAGTTATGCAAAACCTTATCCCGCAGTTACCACCTTTGGCTTTATTTGTACCTACTAAGATCACTGTAAACGCAAACTTGTTGGACGTAAACGAAGAACAAAGAAGTACAACAGCTGGGGTTTTACCGCGCCGGATAGCGCTTGGTGAAGTATATACAATAGGCAGGGAATATTATACAACACCGCAACCGGTTAGCTTCCGTATTCCGGATAAGGTATATGATTATAAAACTGTTTTTCTGCACACCCATATAGAAACTTATGGCGATGAAGTGTTAACCGATTACCAGTGCAGCCTTACCAACCCAAAGATGATTACCAGTGTCGGAGAAATGGAGGGTAAACACATCACCTTTAATTATGTTAATGGAGAAACACCTGGTTTTATTCACCAGTGGGAATAAATAACCTGGCTTGATTATTTCTTTTAAGTTTTTAACCAAAAAGCCTCAAGACTTACGACTTGAGGCTTTTTATCAGTTTGTGACCTTCCGACCGCAGTTTTCGAACTCTTTTATTGATGATTTGAAGAAAATAGCCTCTATTAATGTTCAATTGTAGTTGAAAATTATCTAATGAACTTTTTTGGAATCCTAACTTATTTCAAACTAAGAGCATTAAACAAAAAAATGCTAATGCCGACTGTCAATCAAACATATCGAATGGTGCGGTTTATATTTAATAACTTAATAATCTGTTAACAATACACAGTGTGTTGGCCTGTTACTTTTGCCCCGAAAGTTATGGTCAATTATGTCAAAGGTAATTAAGGACTTGCCCGATAATATATTGTTAGAAAATCACCGCTTGGGCGATACTGGTGCTTTTGATGCTATTTTTAAACGGTATTATGACCCGCTGTTTAATTATGCAAAAAAAGCTGTAAAACAAACTGAAGTAGCAGAAGAACTTGCAATGGATGTTTTACTAAGATTATGGCAAAAGAAAGAACAGATCGAAGTTGATAATGATCTTCGCCCTTACCTTTATCGCGCTATCAAAAATGCCACCTTTAATCATTATCGTAAAAAGATATTGATTACGGTGCCAATGGAGTTAATAGCAGAACAAGCCACTTTTATTACTACCGCCGCTGATGACCAGCTAAAATATGCTGAGTTGGAAAAGATCTATTATCATAACTTAAACTTGTTAAGCCCTCAACGTCAAAAAGTTTTCAGGATGAGCCGGGAAGAAAATATGACCTATAGCCAGATAGCCAAAGATTTGGGGTTATCTATAAATACGGTAGAAAATTACATGGTTGCATCGCTTAGCTTTTTTCGCAAAAATTTGAAAGAGCATGCAGATCATATAGCCATTCTTATTGCTGTTACTTTTTTATCTTAATTTATTATTTTTTTTGTTTTAGATAGGTGGTGATATCCATAATAGGTGTTTTATGTAATGAAGCACCTTAATAATGGATTTGGAAAACAAAGAAAAAACCCTGCTTAGAAAATACATTGATGAACAATGTACACCAGGAGAACTGGAGCAGGTGAAAAATATAATGTTGCGCCCTGACATACAGCGCCTTTTTGATGAGATATTGGATGAACATTTTGTTGCACTTAACCCACAAAAAGATACGGGGCAATCACGCCTCGATCAGCTGTTAGGTAAATTTAATACCAGGCTGCAAAAAACCCAGATTGATACCAATATAACGCAACCTGAAAAGGTTAGACCTGTTCGTGTTTTTCAAATAAAAAAATACCTGCCGTACGCTGCAATATGGGCTCTGATAGTTTTCGGATTTTTTATTTACAGGTTTGTCAATGTAAAAAACGAATTGGTAACCCAGCGTGTGGCTACACACGAAATTGTGAACCCTTACGGGCAGCGCTCAAAAATAATATTGCCTGACAGTTCTGAAGTATTTTTAGGTGCTGGAAGTAAACTCACTATCCCTGAAAAATTCACCGATAACCTGCGCGAGATCTCGTTACAGGGCGAAGCCTTTTTTCAGGTTACTAAAAATCCTAAAAAGCCTTTTGTAATACATACCGGTACAGTACAAACCAGGGTTTTGGGCACATCATTTAAAATAGAAGCATTTAAAAATAAGCCGCTTACGGTTTCTGTAGTTACCGGTAAGGTAAGAGTAGATGATTATACAGGCAATATACATACCTCACTTGCTGTTTTAACTCCCGGCCAAAAAGTAACATACAATAACGGGCAGGCGATTGCTGGTAAAGCCGGTATCGAAGAAACAAGATCATGGAAAGATGGCCGACAGGCTTTTAACCAGCAGGCTTTGCATGATATAACAGATGTGCTTGAGCGTTGGTACAATGTGAAATTTGACTATATAACAGCTAAAAAAGCCGAAGAAAAGATCAGTGTAATCTTAAACTCAGACAGGCCGCTTGCCAATATAATGAAAGTATTAAGTGCTACCGGGCACTTTAAATATGAGATAAACGGTAAAATAATCACGATCAAATAACGCAGTTAGCAGAAAGGATGAGTATGTAAATATTGCTACAAACAACATTCCCCGCCAAAGGCGGGGAACGCATTTTACGAATAAACCGTGTGAATTTCGACGTCCTCCCGGTTTAAAGCAATCCGTATCTAAAGAAGATACGGGATTTAACAGATTATCGCCTTACGGCGAATAACCCGTAATGTTCAAAAATATGCAAAAAGGATTAAAACGATATCCTTCAATACGATTTATTATGAAATGTTCTTTTATTGTTATTGTAGCCCAGTTTGTTTTTATAAGCATGCTGTTGGCCAATAATGTAAAGAGCCAGAATCTCGATCAAAAAATTAACCTGAGATTACAGAATGTTTCCATATCCCAGGGCATCTCGGCCATTAGCGAAAAAAGCAATATCATGTTTTCGCTCAGAGAGAGCTCTCTGAAGAACAATAGTAAAAAAGTAACTCTTGTTGCCGACGGCATCACCATAAAAAAAGCGATAGAAGATTTATTACAGGGTACCGATCTGCAATATAAAATAGTAGAGGGGTACGTAGTAATAGACAGTAAACCTGTACCGATTGTTATAACCGGTACTGTAACTGATGAAAAGAACAAGGAAACGCTTATTGGTGTAAGTGTAAGGATTAAAAACGGTGGCGGTATGACCATGACCGATGTTAACGGCCATTTCCGAATTACCGTACCTGAAGAAGGTGCTATCCTGGTGATTTCTTATATAGGTTACCAAACCCGCGAGATAAAGATCGAAGGCGGAGTTAAACAGTTAAACATCAGTCTTAAACATTCATCAACAGAATTAGGAGAGGTTACTGTACAGGCTCGCAGAAAAACCAATACGGATATATCGGTATTAAACGAGCGCAAAAAATCGGCCGTGGTACAGGATGCTATATCAGCGGTGCAAATTGAACGTACAGCCAGTATCACTACTACCCAGGCCCTGCAAAGGGTGGCGGGTGTTACCGTAACCGATGATAAGTATGTGGCCATCCGTGGTTTAGGAGACAGAAGTGTTGTTGGCCAGTTAAACGGTGTACGTTTAGCATCATCAGACCCTGACAGGAGCGCAATTCCGTTTGACCTGGTACCCGCATCCCTTTTAGATAATATCACCATTTATAAAACAGTTACCCCGGATAAACCTGCAGATGCCGCCGCCGGTATTGTTGAACTGAAAACCAAATCGGTGCCGGATAGTATGACGTTTAACGTTATTATCCAATCGGGTTTTAATTCAAATATTGGTATAGGTGGCCAGTATAATAGCTTCTATAACAGTGATATGGGTTTTTTAGGTGATAAGATCAATAAAAAAAATCTGTCGCCCGATTTTTTAAACCTGTCAACCCAGTATAAAGGCGGCCTTACGCAGATCCAGAACCTGATAGCCAACAGTGGGTACAGCCCGGCGGTAAAACAGGAGGTAGGCCGTATCAATAATATTATGCAGTCTTTTGACCCTGTACTTACCACAAAGTACAAGCAGGCACCTTTAAACCAATTGTACTCTGCAACATTTGGTGATAGCTATACAGTTTTCAAAAAACATAAAATTGGGCTTATACTTGGTGCTAACTATTACCGCCGCACAATAGATATTGCAGGTGGCGATATACAGCAATACAGTATTTACCAGGGTGTGGTTACAGGTAACCCGCAGTTAAGCAGCCCGCGTAATATCCCCAATTATATTACGCCCAATAACCTGTATATGGGCAGGTACCAGCGGTATAAAGAAAATACCGGTACCGAAACCCTTAACTACGGTGTATTGGGTGGGTTAACCTACCGTTTTGATGCCCGTAACGAGATAAGTATGCAATACCTGGGGAGCTGGGGTGGCGAAACACAGGCTACAAACATGTATGGCAATTACGAATATTCGGGCTTGCCAGGCGAGGTGAAAAGCACCATCTACTCGTTAAAACAGAGCTACCGTAAGTTAAATACTTTTAACCTGCAGGGTGAGCACAAGTTTTTAAAGTCAGAGTATTCGCCTAAACTAAGTTATAATGTTTCTACATCAAAAGCCAGCCAGAATGATCCTGATTATCGCTTTGTGAACCTGGCAGATTACACACCGCGTGCAGGTGCTAACTATGAGCAACCTACAACAGGCCCCGTAAGCACATCGCCGGGGCAAACATACAGCCCTCATGTATATGCGCTTTCATCGGGTTATGTAAATGGTTTTGGCGCATACGGTATTATACAGGCCGAACCCAATGGCCGTCGTTACAGGTACCTGGATGAAACCAATTATAACTACAAAGCCGACCTTACAATCCCTTTTAAATTTCTTGGACAAAAGCAGGAGTTTAAAACAGGGGTGAATTACCTTAACCGCGACCGTGTATTTACTGAGAATGTTCTTTTCCTGCCGGGATCTAACTTCTCATCAAACAAATCATTGCCTTTATACACTGTGTCGGGAGATTTGAACAGGTTGGTAGGCCCCGAAATTATTGGTATCCACCCAAGAACAGCCGGCGATGGTGAAGGAGCAAGCCCAATTGGAGGTTTTTTATACAACAGCCAAAAATCGCCCAATAACTACACCGGCTTTTTTGAAACCAAGGCTGGTTACGCCATGCTTGACCTGAAAATAACAAAAGACCTGAGGGTTACCGGTGGTGTACGTTTCGAATCTACCAATATCCAGTCGGCTGTGGATACATCGGGCGTTTTCTTAGACCCGGCATTAACTGCACCGGGCACCAACATCCCGTTAACTTTAATGAGCCCAAACTCGGTTTATAAAGTTGGTTATAAGCCTTATTACTCTTTAAACGCAACATATTCGCTAAAAGATAATATGAATTTCAGGGCTGGTTTTAACACCACCCTGGCACGGCCCGAGCTTAGGGAGATTACCAATGTATTTGAGTTTGATGCCTTTCAAATGGGCCTGGTTGTGGGTAACCCCAATCTTGTAAACCAATCAACCAAAAACGTAGATTTTAGATGGGAGTGGTTCCCAAGCAATGGCGAAGTAGTAGCCGTATCCTTATTTGGCAAGCAAATAAAAAACCAGCTATATAAAGTGTTTAGCTTAAAAACAAGCGGACTGGCAGCAACCTATCCTGAGTATCCTACTATCAGGTTTGAAAATGACCCCAATATAGGTAAGGTTTGGGGAGTAGAACTTGAGGTAGTTAAAAACCTTGGTAAGATGTGGTACTCGCTCCGCAACTTCTATATAGGCTCCAATTTGCTTTTGGCTCAAAGTGATATTAAAAAATCGCCAGAAAGGTTAGAGGCCAACAGATCATTAGACCGCCATACGCCAAACAATAGTCCGCTGTTTGAGCAGGCACCATACTCTATCAACGGCTGGCTTAACTACGATAATAAAAAATCGGGTACCAGCCTTACGGGCACATTTAATATGGTTGGCGAAAGGCTTATTCAAATAAACCTTACCGGCGAGCCCGACCTGTACACCCGCCCGGTTCCGATGCTTGATTTTGTATTTAGCCAGCGGCTTTCAAAGCGTGTGATTTTTAAGGGTTATGCAAAAAATACCCTTAACCCGGCTATTAAAACAGTATATGCAAACCCGGGTACTGGCGGTAAATGGTACGGCAACGAATACCTGAACCGCAGCTACCAGCGTGGCAGCGAATATATGATGGGGTTCACTTATAACTTGTATTAATGATGAAGAAATTAAATAGACACATACAGCAGCTACCGCTAATTTTGAGCTTGCTTATAATGCTTGTACTAAGCGCCTGCAAAAAGGATAAGCACGATTTCGGTTACGATAACCGCGCTATAACAGATGCACGCAAAAGTTCATCGGTACGTATTGTAAACCTGGGTGGCTACAACCAGGTAATTATGGATGGCGATACACTTACTAATTTTAAGTTTCCTAATCCGTTAAGTCCGGTTGTTCCTATTTTACCGGGAACCAAATACTTTCCGGAAAACGGCAGCCTGGGCTCAACCTGGGGCGTTCCGCAGTCGCTGTTAAAAGCTGGCAAGGCTCATGCCCAGGTAGAAATTGGTGGTTATAACATAACGACAGAAAAGTTGAATATAGACTTGCAGGAAGATGCCGCGCAGGCCGTGGATTATTACCTGCAAACCTCAAACTATGTTAGTAGCCCGGTTGTACAAAACTATATAAAAGTACCCCGTGATGTAGCTGCCCCTTCTGATCCTACAAAGTTTAAAGTGCGGATACTAAACCTTTCTGCAATTGTAAACCGCACAAGTATGGAAAACCTGGTTGGCCCATTAAGCCTTACCTGGGCAGACGGCACGCCGGTTAGCGATAAAACAAACAATATAGCCCCGGGCCATTATTCGGAATATGTGGAGGTGCCGTACACTACCGCTCAGTTAAAAGTATTAACACAAGCAGGGGTCCAGGTGCCGGGCGTAACCTCGAACTCAATATTCCCGGCAACATCAACCCTGACTTCTGCACGCGGATGGCCGCCGGAAGATTCACGCTTAACCTTCGCGGCATTTAAAAGCTTTGTACCGGGTGGTATATATACCATTGTTGTAGCACCGTATAATTTTAACATTCCGTATTTAAATGGTAACCCGGGCGAATCACTTAAAGATTACCAAAGCGCTATCCGCATCATTGCAGATATAAGCGAGCCTTTAAATGTGACTTATGCACGGGTACAGGCGGTTAATACGCTTCCGAATGTAAACGGGGTGAAAATAACCATGAACGGGGAGGCATTGGGCACTGCTTTGGCCTATACCGATCATACCGATTACCAGAATTACGTAATTGGCAGTTACAATATCGAAGCCCGGAATGCATCAGGTATTGTGCTGGCAACAGGCCAGGTAAAACTGGATGCCAATACCAATTTTACCCTGTGGCTTCATCCCGATGCCAACGGCAAGGCTACTATAAGCCCTGTAGCTAATGATCTGAGCCGGGTTATACCGGGCAACAATGCAACCGATGATGCCACGTATGTACGCAATAAGCTCGATTATCCGTTCAGCATCCGCTATTTAAATCTTTGCCCCGATGTGCCGTACTTAACTTTTACAAAAGATAACGGGCAGGCTTTTACAAATATGTATAACCTTAACCCCGGGGCAGTAAATAATTTAAGACCGGGTATTTTCCCAACAGATGCACCGTACATACAGGTGGATTATGACAACATCGCCTATAAAATTCTTGCTTACCGCTCCGGGCCAAATGTTATACCGGGTAGCTGGGCAAGTGATATCCCTGTGTTGCCAAGTACAGCCCTTATTGCGCGGCCGGCTTTATATGTAAGAGGGGGAGTGCCAAACCACGAGCCGGGTATTTATACCGTTGCATTGGTAGGCAGTACAAAAGCAGGCGCACCCGCCGGCCAAAAAGCCAAATTGATTATTCTAAAACACACCAAATAAAAAGAACAGTATCATGTTACGATCACGAATGAAGAACATTATACTTTGCGCTTCCATTGCCTTACTGTTTTTTGCAGCAGGCTGTGCCAAGGTAGAATATGCTAAAATTGACGACCCCGCCTATCTGAGGGTTTTCAATAACCTTAATTATAAAATAGGCATCGATAATAAAGACGAGATGTTGCCTTTTTTAACCATGCTGATAGATCCAAAAGTTGATGAGAACGGCATACCTGTAACGGCAGCAATAAAAGGCGATTTTTTAGATCAGCGCGAGCCTTATGCGCCGCCGTATCCATCACACATAGGCAGTGGTACAACAGTAAATAACCCTGAATATCCCGGCCGCGAGAACGTTTTGGTTGGCCCCGTTTTAAACGGATATGACCTAAGCAGTTGGGCGCAGATCCAGTCAGGCAAACACCGCATTATGTTTATGTTCAGGCCTAAAAACACCGTTCCGTTTTTTGATCTGGATGCCAAACTTAAAAAAAATGTGCTTATAGATACCACTATAACGCTTGATAGTAAAGAGGTGTACACCCTGCATGTATTACAAAAAGATTACAACACTAAAAGGAACGGTATTTACCTCCGTCAGGAGAATTTTCAAAAACTCCCGCTATCCGACTCCATGATATATGTGAATTTTTATAACATGAGTGCCAAAGGTTATTGGCAGGCCGATAATGACGCTAAAGGGGGCAACGTGTATGGCAAAGGCGCGCTGGGCAATGGTATTAAAGACCAGATGAATATATATACCACCTTATACAAAGATGCTGCACTTAATGCCCTGCCCACAAAAATACAGGGGTATAATGGCAAATACCTGGGCCCATTGTTACGCAACTCTGACGTGCTGGAAGTAAGCCCTTATTATAGCTTCCCGCTATTTGCAGATGTATCTTCAGGTGGCATTCATACGGATATGTGGCAACGCTTCGATTTTTTAGCGCCCGGTATAGATATAGCCAGCATCCCTTACGGGCAAACCGATCTTAAAACAGACGGGAACTGGGCGCCTCTATTATGTTTTATGGCGGGTAAAACCGGCCGTAACGAGCAACAGAATGCTGTTTTGCTCCCCAATATGATCGTCAATATCCATTCAGGCGTTTATAACCCGCGTTCGTTTGCTACGGTAAACACTATCGAGGTTGTTAACGGCAATGTTTACCTCACTACGGTACAAAGAAAATATGCACCGCCTGTTTACTAAAGGTTTAATTAAAACACAGATGAAAACTAAAAGATCATTACTTAAAATATTTTACCTGCTGCCATTGATGCTGGCCCTAAACGCCTGTAAGCACGATGACTTGCAGATCGATAAACCAAACGACAACTTCAGGCCCGGGTTTGATTTTGTAAAAAATAATTACGACCTGAGTTTATTTGCAGCAGCTATCGAAAAAAGCGGCATGGCACAGCAATTAAACACTACAGGGCCATTTACTATACTGGCACCCAGCAATGCCGCCTTCAATATCATCGGCATCAACCGCCCGTCGGATTTTGATAAGATGAACCCCGATACCTTAAAGTTTTTGGTGCAACGCCATATTTTAGGCGAGCGCTTGCTTACACAGGATATCCCTGTTAATGGTATTGATGTACGCTATCGCACCCTGGCAGGTACTGAATTGTATGCTTCTACAGGAACTGCAAATGGTGAGGGGATGCTTTATTTTAATGGCTCATATGTTGGCCGTAAAGATGTAACCATAGCCAACGGAACCCTGCATGTATTAGACAGGGTGATGAAATCTACAGCTAAAACCACCGTACAGGGCTGGCTGGCACAGCGGCCCGAGTATAGCACTTTTGTAAGTGGCTTAAAAAAGTTTGGGTACTGGGATGAATTGGCAACCGAAGGCCCTTACACCATTTTAGCACCAAAAAACGCTGTATTTGAAGCCGCCGGATTGACCGCTGATGTTATTGCCGGTTTAAACCCCGACCGGTACATTGGCGCCCGTTTATTTGGCTCTTACGTAATGCGAAAGAAACACTTCTTTATCTCTGATTTTTTGGTGCTTGCAGGCATAAACGGCGATAGTTTCTACAATTATGCCATACCAAATGATAGTTATATCATGACTATTAGTGCAGGCCGGATAAACCAATCAACTATGGGCGACTTTTCACTGGGATATAACATCCAGGTAAGAACCAAAGCTGTATATCCTTATGATATTATTACTAATGTTAGTGGGAGCGATCAAAAAGCACTTGATAATCTTACTGATAACGGCCTTGTGCAAGATCTACAGGGCATTTTGATACAGCCTGACCAGGCCTTAAAAAGATAATCGGATGATTTATAACCTTAAAAAAATGAATATAAAATTACTTGCGGTGTGCTTGTTGTTATTAACACTGGCATCCTGCAAAAAAGATGAGTTTCAACCCGAGGTAGAGGGAGCACCGATACCAACACATGAGGTTACCACTACGCTGAAAGAGGCTCTTGATGCATCACCATATTCACTGTTTAAAGCCGCCTGGAACCGCAGTGATATGAACAGCATTATTGCCAAAAGAGGCGATAAATTGCCTTTAACCTTATTAGTGCCAACCGATGCTGCCTTTACAGCAGACGGCCTTACGCTTGATGTAATTAACCATACCACACCGGCATTGCTTGATAGTTTACTGCTTTACCACACCCTGGGGCAAGGGATAGACCCTAAAACGCTGAGCGCTAAAGAAGAAAATACAGTAAGTTACACCTTATTGGAGAATGCAGAGCTGCGTGTAAAGCCATTTGAAAACCAATACACGTTTGATAAGTATTTCTACAGGCAATACATTAAAGTTGCAGGTAATGAATTGCTCATCAATGGTAAAAAAGCCGGTGCTACTACCGTTACGCTGGCAAAAAACGGCACCTTGTGGCCAATAGACCACGTGTTACACAAACCGACCAAAACCATTTTACAGGTTTTGCAGCAGGATGGCCGTTTTGGTATGTACCTGGATATCATGACAAAAATGGATATGATGTGGGACGAGGCCATTATGGGTTTTGTATCACGGAGTTATTTTAAAGATGGGCTTATTGTTCGGGACGACCCCTCTAAGAGCAATGTTAATATCATCTTCACCTCAATTTTTGCACCTACAGATGAAGCTTTTCATGCAGCCGGTTTTAAAAATGTTGATGATCTGATGGCATTAAACAACCGCAACACGCTACCTTATATCGACTGGGACACATACGAGGTAGTAGGCACGGGTTATGCTACAGATACCTTGTTAACCATGCATCGCTGGGGCAGGTTGTTCCAGGAAAAAGATGGCTTTGGTTATGGGCAAAGCAGCCCGGATGCTTTTTACTCAAATGATCTGACCAATAAATTGCTATCCGGTTACGCGCTGGCTACTTCGGGTTATACAGGTAATGTGCCAATTTACTATGTCCCGCTTGATTTTGGCACCGATAACAGCGGTAAAGTAATGGTAAAAGCAAAAGGATCTGCAAAGCCTGCAGCAACCGTTTTAGAGGCTGATATCAACACCTTAATGGGGCCGGTACATGTGGTTAACCGGTTAATGCCTCCTGCCAATTTTAAATATTAGGCCAATTTGTAAAGCGTAACCTTTAAAAATAAAAAATGAAAAAATTTAGATATGTGCTGTTGGTTTTGGCTGTTAGCCTTACCTGCTGCACAAAAAATAATAATATTAAAGAGGTAGATAACACCAAGATAGGCGCCATTGTGGCCGATAACTTTAACCTCTCGGTTTTTAATACAGCCCTGATCCGTACCGGTTTAACAAAATCAATAGATCAGGCGGGTATATTTACCGTAATAGCCCCGTCAGATGATGCTTTTAAAACGGCAGGTTTTGGCGATTCAAAAGCTATCCTAAGTGCGGACCCGGCAAGGGTATCTGCCATCATGAACTACCATGTCCTTAACGGCAGTTACGAGTTTAATAAACTTCCGTTTTTGTTTAACCAGGAGATAAGGTCGGCAAACGGGGGTAAACTTTTTGTAACGCATTGGGTAAAAGGTGTTGATACCGTATTAACTATCAACGGTTCAAAGGTGCTATCGCAAAATATAAAAGCTTCCAACGGGTTGATACAGGTAATTGACAGGGTGCTTGAACCCTATACCCATAACCTGGTTACCGAAGCCATCGCATCCGACCGCGATCTGACCCTGTTTTACCAGGCGTTACAACGTGCCGATCTGGTAAAAACCTTAAATGGAACGGGGCCTTACACCATATTTGCGCCCAATAATACCGCCATGGCAACCTTTGGTTTATCCTCGATAGAAACTATTAACCAGATGGATGTTGCTGAATTGGCCCGCCTCATGAGTTATCATATACTTACCGACAGGCGCTTTGTATACGATTATGTATTGAGTACGGGCAGTACCAATAAAAGCGAGCAAAGAATGCTTGATGGTAACTCTGTAACCATAAGCCTTAAACCAAATCCACAGGTTCCCGGCGCATTTAGCAGCATAGAATTAAAGGGAACAGGGAACACAACTGCCATTCAATTGATAAAACAGGATGTGCTAACCGGTAATGGCGTTGTGCACACTATTGGGAGCATGTTAAAAATTACACAGTAAAAAGATTTTTTAGCGATGATAAAAAGATATACACTTCAGAAGATACTTTTACTTCTGGTGATGTTGCTGCCATTTGCGGCAACCGCCCAGGAAACAAGCGGTACACTTAGCGGTACCATATTTGACGCCGCCGGGCAGCCTTTGCCCGGGGTTACAGTTGTTGCTGTGCACCAGCCATCAGGTACAAAATATGCAGTAGCTGCAGATAAGGACGGGCATTATTATTTAACAAACCTGCGCATTGGCGGCCCGTACAGTGTAGAGGCCACGATGGTAAGCATGAGCCCCGCAAAAAAGGATGATATAACCGTAAGGTTAGGAGCAGCTATCCAGCTGAATTTTGTACTAAGTGACAATACCAAGCAACTTGGTGAAATAGTTATAAAAGCCACAAAAAGGGGTGCGCAGGCAAGTACCTATGGTGCAGGTAAAAATATTAGCGCATCGCAGGTACGCAATATGCCCACGGTATCGCGCAGTATAACAGATATTACACGGCTGGTACCCCAGGCCAGTAAGGATAATAGTTTTGGTGGCAGCAACTTTAGGTACAATAACGTTACCATAGATGGGGCCATTAATAATGATGCTATCGGCTTTAGCCCATCATTAGGCGGCCAGTCGGGTACATCAGGTATGGCGGGCAGTTCTACCCGCACCAATCCAATATCGCTGGATGCTATTGAAGATATGCAGGTGTATCTGGCTCCTTATGATGTTAAGATAGGGAATTTTACAGGCGGATCTATAAACGCGGTTACACGCAGCGGTACCAATACAGTTAGCGGCTCTGTTTATGGGTTTGGCCGTAATGCCGCCCTTACCGGTAATGATAGGGTAGGTACACTCGGCAAAATGGACAATGATTTTTATGACTATCAAACCGGCTTCAGAATAGGTTTCCCCATCATTAAAAACAAACTGTTCTTTTTTAGTAATGAAGAGGTAACCCGCAGGCAGGACCCGATGCAGCTAATGGCCGGGCAGGCGGAAACCAGCCAGATATTAAGTTTAGAAGATGCAAAAGCTATAACCGCGGCTAGCTTTATTAATGCCGGTACAGCGGGTGCCTTTAACACCTACTCCAGATCTACCAAGTTTTTTAACCGTTTAGATTGGAATATTAACGACAATAACCAGTTGGCTATCCGCAACAATACCATCCTCTCTAAAGCTACCAATATGGATCGCGACCAGCAGGATTTTAGGTTTAGCAGCATGGCTTATTTGCAAAAGAACAACCAAACCTCTACTGTGGCCGAGTTAAAAAGTAAACTAAGTAATAACCTATCAGGCAATTTTTTGGTTGGTTATACCATCGTAAACGATTCAAGAGATCCGCTGAGCGACCCGAGCCTTCCACAGGTACAAATTATGGGCCGCACACCCGGTACAACCATTTACCTGGGTACCGATCGCGAAGCCAGCATATTTGATATGCGGCAACGTACGCTTGAGCTTACCGCAAACCTGAACTGGAACGTGGGCAAACACCACATTACCGCCGGTACGCATAACGAGCTTTATAATATTACCTACGGTTTTGTAAACGCATGGAATGGCCGTGTTGATTATAACAGCATTGAAGATTATTTAAACAATAACCCATACCGTGTACGCGGCGCCTATAATTATCAGAACAATAGCCGCGATTATATCTTGAATAACCCCGGAGCAAAATTCAATATTAATTTATATAGCCTGTACCTTCAGGATGAAATAAGGGTATCAGAAAAGTTAAAGGTTATTCCGGGCTTAAGAGCTGATATGGTTTACCTTGGCGATAAACCTGAACTAAGCGAAAAAACGCGCACAGCGGTGGCCGATCCCTATTTTGGTAATACTTATACCTATACTCCCTTAAACCGTATCACCAACAACTATCTTAACAAGGTACAACTATCTCCCCGCATAGGTTTCAGGTATGACTGGAATGGCGATCAAAGCCTGATCTTGCGTGGTGGTACCGGCTTATTTACAGGCCGTATCCCAATGGCATGGCTGGCTTATGCCTATTATAATAACGGTAATGGCTACGGTGGTTTCGACCAAAAGGCAGATCAGAAGCCATTTGTACCCGGCAGTAACCCATTACAAGGAGGCCCTAATGGTATAGCCGGTTTTATACAGCAAAACGGTACAAATACAAATAATGTAAACAGCGGTAAAACACAGGTAGACCTGATCGACAACAATTTTGTGATGCCGCAAGTGCTTAGAAGCAGTTTAGCGGTAGATTATACTACAACAGATCAGTGGAAATTCGGTATAGAAGCCATCTACACCAAAACCATAAAGGATGTGCTTTTTCAGCAATTGAACGTGCAGGATAACCCAACTTATTATGGTTACGATAAAGCACATCAGCAGCCGGTATACAGCGGTACAGTCGATCAGCGCTTCTCAAACACTTATTTGTTAAGTAACACGGGCAAGGGTTACAGGTACAGTTTAACAGCAACCATCGGTAAAACCATTGCAGATGTATTGCAGATGTCGGCTTCTTACAGTTATGGGCAATCAAAAGATCTGTCGAACGGTGTGCGTAACTCAATGGAATCAAACTGGCAGTTAAACCAATCGCTGGTGCCCAATAACCCGGTATTGGCTAACAGCAATTTTGATATCCGCAACCGTATAGTAAGCACTATAAGCTATAATAAAGTATGGAGCAAAGCAGGCAGAACAAATATTTCCCTGTTCTTCAGCGCGCAATCCGGCAGCCCGTTCACTTATGGTATTGTGAACAACAGCATACAGGGGTTGCCACAACAGGTTAGCCTGGCTTATATACCGCAGAGGGATGAGGCGATCCGTTATTTTCAGGATAACGCATCTGCAACAGCAGTGCAGCAAGCACAGGCCTTTAACAATTACGTAGATGGTGATAATTACCTGAACAGCAGAAGAGGACAGTTTACCGAACGTAACAAAGGCCGCACACCGTGGAACATACAGGCAGACCTTCACCTTTCACACGACCTGTTTGTGGATGCTCCTAAAAAGCAATTCATCACCCTTACGGCAGATGTAATGAACCTGACTAACCTCATCAACAAAACCTGGGGCATCCAATACTTTTCGCCAAACACATTCAACTCTACATCAAGTGTTGGTTTAACGCCGGTATTGTTCCCGCCATCACAAAATGCTGGCGAGTATCCGCTTTATCAGTTTAAAACACCGGGCAAGCCTTATAGTATTGATTATTATGGTTCCCGTACCCAGGTTCAGCTTGGTTTAAGATATACCTTTTAACAATTAGCATCAACCTCATATACAAATCAACGATATGAACTATCAAATAAAATTTAACACATATACCCGCATGGTGCTATGTTTACTAAGCCTTTTTATGCTGTTGTTTAACAGTTGTAAAAAAGATGAAAAGCAAGCCGTTAAAGTGCCGCTGGCCGTCACCGATTATTACCCGAACAGTGGTAACCAGGGTACGCTTGTTACCATAGAAGGCACCGGGTTCAGTACCTCAATAAAAGATATATCTGCCACGTTTGGAAGCGTAAATGCAGATATAGTGAGCGCTACAGCCACGGCTGTAGTGTTACGCGCACCGGCAACGGGTGTTACCGGCAGCATTGTAATGAAAATGAATAACCAAACCTTAACCATTGGTAATTACACTTACCAGGAGTTAAGCGTACAGGGTATTAGCCCGGTAAATGGCGCTGCTGGTACGCATATCCGTATCACTGGCGCAGGTTTTAGCAGCACAACAGGGCCGGCAGAGGTATTTGTGAATGGTAAACCCGCATTGGTTGTAAGCGCAAGCGATAATCTTTTAGTTGCCGAAGTGCCGGTTGGTGCAGGTACAGGCCCCGTTACGGTAAAAGTGAATGGGGCAGAAGCCAGCGGACAAACCTTTAAATTTCAGGTAATCTCCGGTATTAAACCTGCCTCAGGTGGCAAAGGTACCAGTGTGAGAATATTAGGTGGTGGTTTTGATGATGTGAAAGCGGGTAACCTGGTAGATTTTAATGGAAAAACAGCTTTAGTTACAGAAGCTACAGCCGACTACTTAGTGGTAACAGCGCCCGATGGCGTGCAAACGGGCCCAATATCTGTAACTATTAATAAGCAAAAAGCAACAGGGCCAGTATTTACAGTAGTGCCAATGCCAAAAATTAATGCGGTAACACCATTAAGCGGGCCTGCCGGTACGGTAATGACTATTACGGGAGAAAACTTCAGCACATTTACAGATGAAAACAAGGTGACCATTAATGGTAAGCCTGCAGTAGGTTTAACGGCAACGCCATTTAAAATTACCTTAACCATACCTGGTAATACAGGCAGTGGTAAGGTTATTTTAAATGTTAACGACCAAATTGTGCAAGGCCCCGATTTTAAAGACCAAACCTTAGGCATAGCATCACTAAGCCCGGATAATGGCCTTGCAGGCACACAGGTAACCATTACAGGTACGGGTTTTAGTGCTAATGCCGCATTAAATACCGTAACGTTTAATGGGGTAGCAGCGCAAATAATAAGTGCTACAGCTACAAGCCTGGTGGTTGTGGCACCGCCGGCATTAACATCTGGCCCTGTAAGCATTATAAGTGCCGGGCAAACAGCAAAATCACCGGTAGATTTTAGTAGAGCCGGCATAATGACTTTGGCTGGTGGGCCAAACAGTTCAGATTTTAATATAACGGAGCGTGGCGCAAGTATTGCGGTGGATAGCCATGGTAATGTGTTTATAGTAGATTTTACGAGTCAGTGTATCAGAAAAATCACACCGCAAGGCGTAGTTTCTATTTTTGCAGGCAGCACCAGCAGGCAATCGGGTAATCAAAATGGTACAGGCACATCGGCCTTATTCAGTTTTAGTTTTACCAATGGTATTGTTGTTGATAAGCAGGATAACCTTTATGTATCTGATGGATATAATAATACGATCCGTAAAATTACGCCGGCGGCAGTGGTTAGTACCTATGCAGTAAATTTAAACCAGCCGGGCAAACTGGCTATTGATGATAACGGTATTTTATATGTACAAACCTCATACAGCCTTACCCGGGTTGATAAATCTGGTGTGAGGTCATCAGTGAGTGGTTTTTATGGGGGTAACGATTATGGTTCGCCAGTAATTATTGGTTCATACCTGTATTACTCTGACAACGAAAGCCTGTATATAAACCGTTACGATCTGGATAACAAAATAAATATCCGTGGCTGGGCAGGTAATGGTAACTATGGTAATTCCGACGGTCCTAAAAATCAGGCAATGCTCGTTTCTCCCTTAGGTTTAATAAAGGATAGCAATGGAGACATCTACTTCAATGATGGATTTACTTCAACAACCCGAAAGATAAATATGACTTTGAATGAGATAAGTACTATCTCCAGGCAGTCGGCCGGAGGATATAAAGATGGCGGCTTAAACGAGGCGCAATTTAAAAACAGATCTGATATGGCTATCGATAAAGATGGTAATATTTATATTGTTGACCAGTATAATAATGCTATACGTAAGATGTTCCTGAAATAAATTTTTAATTAATACTTTATATACAGGGCGGTAAAACCCGCTCTGTATATAATTTAACTACCGCATGAAAATACCGCTATACGTTATCGAAGAAATCCTGGTCAGATTGCAGGAATTTAATACCGAAATAGGTGAATTGGATACCTATGAAAGATTAGGCTCGCAAATGATTGTTAAAACAAACAAAGGTATAATCACAGTTCCTGTATTATTGCTCAGCTTACAATTGAATTCCCCTGCGTTGCTCAAACAAAAAGATATCGAAGTATTGGCAAAGCAATTTATAAAAGAAAGAGGATTTGAAAATATGCTAACGTGTGTAATTAACCAATCATCCGCGGATAGTTAGGAATAGTACGAAGGCATATGATAAAGCTGTTAACCGGTTCAAATATTACAGTTTGAATAACGGTAATAAGGAGCTTAAAGATGATAATAATAAATACCGAGTTCGCGCAGAGGAGGCTTTACAGAGCGGAACGCGGCACGTACCCCGTGGAATAATAATGCCGACTTCCATTTTGCACAGGATATTAATTTTAATACGGATAAGGAAGCATCAAAACACAGACGCTTACGTTCAGCATTGATATCATGAACCTAACAAACCTGATCGATAAGAACTGGGGGAAGGTATATTTCTCTCCCAATACATATAACTCCAACTCAAGCGTTGGGCTTATCCCGTATATCCCGGCGCGGTCATCGCAGGGATGCCCGTTGTACTAGTTTGTTGACCCAGGTGTACCATATTCTGTTGACCCGTTAGCATCAAGATGGCAAATGCAGATAGGGGCCAGGTATACTTTTTAAGTATGAAAAAATAAAGGATAACATGTACAGGGAGTGCAGTATACATTTACTGCACTCCTTTTATCTGACCATTATTATTAAAAAAAGAATTTTGGATATCGCCTCCTGTATTGGGTATATACTGATTGTCCTGTTCCTTGTAGCGGTGATTATTAAGCTGCATCGTGACAACAAGGAAGAGGAAACGCGCTATAAATAGCTGAATAAAAATAGACCCGCTTTAAAATTAGTATAAAGTCTTACCGGAAAATTTCGAATTCTTTTTTGTGGCTGCCTAATGGTCTGGCTATCATTTTCTTATGGGTATAAAAAAAGGAAACATCCATAATAGAATGTTTCCTTCAGTGACCTGGGAGGGGTTCGAACCCTCGACCCACTGATTAAGAGTCAGTTGCTCTACCAGCTGAGCTACCAAGTCATTGCCGGCATTTTTTACCGGGATGCAAATATACAATCTATCGCTGTAACTGCTAATGTTTTTCTATTTTATGCATTGAATAACTATAGAACCCCTCAATAAGGTTTTATATACCGTCGCTTGTTGCTTATCTAACAATGCTTTGATACATTTACCGCGTTACATTTTATCAACAGCATATTACTGGAAAAGGTTGGCTTTAAACTTTTACAGGTAGAGGACGTTGCCTCCGTGTGGGGTTATGTAAGCGCCGAAACTGCTATTAAAGGCCTGCTGGCACCAGCCCGGTTGCAAAGGCCATAGCGCATAGCGGGTTTGATAAGGTATGCCAACCGTATCGCAGGCAATAGTGCCGTATACGCAAGCCAACGGCATGTGGTGTATCATAACAAATTCAGAATCGCTATCGCCGGGAAATAGGGTGGTTAATATTCGGCCAGTACGTTAAACGCAATACCGGCAATACCAACCTTTTCCCAATTGGCCTGGCTTGTTTCGCGCGAGATAACCGCGCCGCTGCCAAATAGGCTTAAGTATGCCGAAAACATCAGGCCGCGGCCCTTGCCGTTCTCTATCCACTCCAGGCTGGCAAAAAAGTTATCGTCTACAAAAATGTTATAAGGCTCAAGGTTAACATGGATATCCTTTTGCCCCGCCAGCACATCTACATAAATATTTTGGTTTTGCAGCAACTGATCGGGCATGCCTTTCTTTAAACTGTAAAAATTAAGGCGAAGCCTTACCGGGTACGTTGAGGCGTTAGAGATATGTACGTTGAATTTTTTAAGATAGGTTGGCGATTTCTTTATCTTAATTACGGTGCCTATCTCGTAACCCAACCTGTTATCACGAAACCCTGCGTTGCTGTCGTCTGATTGTGAAGTATTGCCAAGTACACCCTCTTTCCATTTACGGTTGTTAACCTTAACCTCTTTTAACTGGGTTATTGATGGCTGCAGTAAAATAGTTTTATGGGCATCATTAACAAAAGCCGATACCCGGTAGGTTTGCGCTATGTAGCCTATCATGGATAGCTTTAAGCTGTCGGCATCGTGGTTGGCAAGGTTTAACTTATAACGGCCCGCGCTATCGGTAACAGTACCTACGCTTTTGCCAATTATGCCCACGTTTACATAGGGCAGGGGCTGGTTGGTTTTGGCATCTTTAACCAGGCCTTCAAAGGTTTGGGCGTTGGCTAATAAAGAGGGAAATATAAAAAGGGCAACAAACAGAATGCGTTTCATATAGGTAAGACGTGTTTGTTGCCCCATTAGTTACGCCATAGCGTACAATTCTTCGCGTTGTTTCTGTACTACGTCGCTGTTGATGTATTCGTCGTAGGTCATTAACTTATCAATGATACCGCCGGGTGTTATCTCGATGATACGGTTGGCTACGGTTTCTACCAGTTCATGATCTCGTGAGGTGAAGATGATGTTCCCCCTAAAGTCCTTCATGCCGTTGTTTAACGCCGTAATAGATTCCAGGTCGAGGTGGTTGGTAGGCTCATCAAGCAAAAGCATATTGGCCGATTGCAGCATCATACGGCTAAACATACAGCGCATTTTTTCGCCACCCGATAGTACGTTGCTTTTCTTTAATACTTCCTCGCCGCTAAACAGCATACGGCCTAAAAAGCCACGGATGAACTGATCATCTTTTTCGCCTGCCGAATATTCGCGCAGCCAATCGATAAGGTTGTCGTCTTTACCTTTAAAGTATTCGGCGTTATCAATAGGGATATCGGCCAGGTTAACGGTTACACCCCATTTAAAGCTGCCGGTAAAATCTTTATCGCGGCCGGTTAAAATTTCGTAGAAGGCAGATGTTGCCAAACTGTTTTGTGATAGCACAGCAATTTTATCGCCCTTGTTCACCATCAGGTTAATGTTAGCAAACAGTACCTCACCGTTAAGCTTTTTAGTAAGTTTTTCGGTTTGCAGTACCTGGTCGCCAATTTCGCGGCCCTGGTTGTTAAATATAATTCCCGGGTATTTACGGTTTGATGGCTGGATCTCGTCGAGGTTGATCTTATCCAAAGCCTTTTTGCGACTGGTTGCCTGTTTGGATTTTGAAGCATTCGCGCTAAACCTGCGGATGAACTCCTGTAGTTCTTTCACGCGGTCTTCGGTCTTTTTATTTTGATCGCTGCGCTGTTTCAAGGCCAGCTGGCTCGATTCGTACCAGAAGGTGTAGTTACCGGTATAGATGGTCATCTTGGCGAAATCAATATCCACCACATGCGTACACACGGTATCCAGGAAGTGCCTGTCGTGCGATACTACCAGTACAATAGCTTCGTATGATGCCAGGAAATCTTCCAGCCAGGTAATGGTGTGGATGTCCAGGTCGTTGGTAGGCTCATCCAGTAACAAAATATCGGGTTTACCAAAAAGGGCCTGTGCTAATAACACGCGTACTTTTTGGGTGTTATCAAGGTCTTTAACCAGTTTGTAGTGAAATTCTTCTTTAATGCCTAAGTTACTCAATAGGGTAGCTGCATTGCTTTCGGCATTCCAGCCATCCATTTCAGCAAAAAGGTTTTCCAGCTCGCCGGCGCGTTCGCCATCGGCATCGCTAAAATCTTCTTTTAAATAGATGGCATCTTTCTCCTTCATAACGGCGTACATTTCTTTGTAGCCCATCATAACGGTTTCAATTACAGTAAATTCATCAAAAGCGTAGTGGTTTTGGCTTAAAACAGCCATACGCTCGCCCGGGGTAAAACTAACCGACCCGCTTGTAGGATCGATCTCGCCCGAAAGGATTTTCATGAAGGTTGATTTGCCTGCGCCGTTTGCCCCAATTATACCATAGCAATTGCCCTGGCTAAATTTAAGGTTAACATCTTCAAAAAGTGTGCGTTTGCCGTAGCGTAAAGATAAATTTGATACCGTGATCATGCGTGAACTTATATTTTGCGCAAAAATACGGTAAATAGTTAATTTATTTTAACCGTGGGCTAAATTAGGTTGATGAATGATGAAGCAGGCATATTAATCTACACTATGCTGACCGATTGAGGAGCTCCTTCTACACTAATTACTGTAATAAAAAAAAATGTAACAAAAATATTGGCTAATGATACAATTAATGCATAAATTAGGTTTTGGAATAACTATTGGATGATAGTATCCGTAAAAGAGTCAAAAAACCCCCTAATTAATTTTTATGACTATTGTAGTAACGAGTCTTTTTATTGTGAATGCGCTGGTAGTAGTGCAACACCTTAAGGTAAAAAGATCTTAAGCCCCCGGAAAACGAGGTTCAACTAACTTAGCCTCGATGCTAAGTTAGTTGTTTCCTCGTCGACAAGCTTTTGCAGCGGCCCCGATGCAAGCATCTTCATCATCATATTAAGGCTGGCGGTAATGGTAAACGCAGCCTGGGTAGCCCCGTCAACTTCGCTCAGTTCCCATTTCAGTTCCATATCAAACGGTGGTTTTTCTGCAGGAATTATTCTTACCAGTGTATCGGCCACCCGTTCCTCTATCTTTAATGAAAGCTTGGTGATGTTTTGGATATTAAAACTTGCCACATCGGTGGTTGATGTCCAATCCACAATGTTATCCGGCATCAGCTGCCTGTGGTTGTTCATGTCCGCTAAAAACGCGTACACCTGTGCTGCCGGTTTGTTAACCGTAACCTTGCTTTCAAAAATGCTCATACTCATATTATTGTCCCCAGGTTGAGGGTTGTGTACGCCATTGTTTTAATACATCCGTATCGGCAGCAGATATATACTGGTGCTCTTCTGCGTATTTTAATAAAGCGTTATAGTTAGATAAGGTAATGAAAGGGCATTTTGCCTCTTTAAAGTTTTCTTCGGCTATATCAAAGCCATAGCTAAATATAGCGGCAAGCCCTGCAACGGTATAACCCGCATTGCGCAATGCCTGAACAGCCTGTAAGCTGCTTTTACCTGTTGATATCAGGTCTTCAATAACTACCACACGCTGGCCCGGAGAGATCTCGCCCTCAATAAGGCTGCCTGTTCCGTGTTCTTTTGCTTTAGCGCGTACATATATAAAAGGTAAGCCCATTTCCTGCGCTACCAAAGCGCCCTGTGGTATGCCTGCTGTAGCTACGCCGGCTATACAGCCAACCGAGCCAAATTTCTCTTGTATGGCCGATGTTAATTGCTGCCTGATGTAAGTACGGATAGTAGGGTGCGATAGCGTAATCCGGTTATCGCAATAGATGGGAGATTTCCATCCGGATGCCCATGTAAAAGGATTAGTAGGTTGTAGTTTTATTGCTTTAATTTGCAGCAGAAATTCGGCTACTTGCTGCTCGGTCTCACTATTAGTTAACATGGCTCAAAAATACAGAATTTATATTAACGAAAAAGTGGTTTTACTAACCGTGAAATCACCCAAATTTGCAGAACATTATCAAAAGATTGATGCTGAGCACTTTGATTTGAAAATTGTTTACCACTGGGTTGATAAACAGCCGGGTAAATTATTTTATGTGCTTTGCGATGACGCCAAGGCATTCTTAAAAAAGGTGATCAAAAACAATATGCTGATAGAAGCGGCCGGTGGCTTGGTAACCAACCAGAACGGCGACCACCTGTTTATTTACCGTAATAATAAGTGGGACCTGCCCAAAGGCAAAATAGAAAAGAAAGAGAAAACCAAAATTGCCGCCGTACGCGAGGTAGAAGAGGAGTGTGGCATAAAGGTGGGTAAGCTGGAATATGGGATCTGCAAAACCTACCATACCTATATCTACAAAGGCGAAGTAGTGCTCAAGAAAACGTATTGGTTTAAAATGCGCTATAAAGGTAACGCCAGGTTGGTACCCCAGTTAGAGGAAGGTATAACTGATGTGCGCTGGTTTAAGAACGAAGAAGTGCCAACCATTGTTAACAATACATTCCCATCCATTATTGATGTGCTGGAGAAAGAAGAGCTGATTACAGATACGGCAATGCTTCCTTCGGAATAAACTGGGCAACGTCGCCATTGTACCTGATTATCTCGCGTACGATGCTGGAGCTGATGGAGGAGTACCCCGGCTTGCTTACAATAAAGATGCTTTCAATTTCGGGCTCAAGGGCATGGTTCATCTGGGCTATGGCCTTTTCGTATTCAAAATCTGATACGGTGCGGATACCGCGGATCATATAATCGGCACCAATGCTTTTACAAAAATTGACCGTAAGGCCCTCGTAAGCAATAATATGAATGCGCTCATCATGCGCGAAAACCGCCCTCAGCATATCCTCGCGTTTGCTAACGCTAAGCAGGCCCTGCTTGGTGCTGTTTACCCCAATGCCAATGTAAACCTTATCAAACAAGGCAACACTGCGTTTTACAATATCAACGTGGGCTTTGGTAACCGGGTCAAACGAGCCGGGGAAAAGGGCTATTTTCATACTGATGATGATGTTATTGCTTGTTCAAAAGTAGTTAATAATTATGATAACGGATATGTTCGGGTGGCTTAATTCCCTCCCTTGGGAGGGGTGTGTTGGATAGTGTGTGGGGCAGGGTGAGGTTCGATCGCTCGTACAACCCCTCCCTGCACCCTCCCGCTGGGAGGGAATCGCACTGGCCGCACTTACTTACCCCACCAACCCATTTATCTGCGCAAACTGCAGCAGCATCATGGTTTTGGCATCTTTTATCTCGCCTGTTTTTACCATCTCTAAAGCTTTAGTAAATGGCAGCTCCAGCACTTCAATATGCTCTGTTTCTTCTTCCAGGCCGCCGCCATCGCTTACCTTCATTTCTTTGGTGTATTCGGCTGTAAAAAAGTACAATATCTCGGTAACCGACCCCGGCGACATATACGCTTCAAATGCTTTTTGTACCGATGTTATCTTATAACCGGTTTCTTCCTCCGTTTCCTTACGGATGCAGTCTTCGGGGTTATCTTTATCCAGCAGCCCGGCGCAGGTCTCGATCAGGTAGCCATCAGCATTGCCGTTTAAATAGGTTGGCATCCTAAACTGGCGGGTAAGTATCACCGTTTTGTTTGCCTTGTTGTATAATAGTATAGTTGCGCCGTTACCCCGGTCGTAAGCCTCGCGAGATTGCGCCTGCCATTTACCATCGCGTGCTAACAGTTCGTAGGTTACTTTTCTAAGCGTGTACCAGTTGTCTGAAAGGACAGTGGTTTGCAGGTTGCGGATGTTTTCACTCATAACGAGAGGATAGGTTAGTTATGCTTTAAAGAACGAGAACGACGAGTGCCCGTATTTGCGTTGCTCTACAAAAGCAGGGTGGTTGCTCAGGTTTTGCATGCTTTGATGCTCTACTATCAGCATGCCGCCTTCTAAAAGCATGTTTTTCTCAAATACAATTTTGGGTATCTCGGGTATCTTGTTCAGGTCGTAGGGTGGGTCGGCAAATATCAGGTCGTATTGCTCGGTTTCCAGGTCAAGGTATTTAAAAACGTCGGCTTTAAAAACCTCTATCTGGGTTAACCCGTGCTGGCGCGACGCATCTTTAAGGTAATGTACACATTGTATGGCGCGGTCAACCCCGGTAACTTTTTCCGCTCCGCGCGATGCAAACTCCATGGCAATGTTGCCGGTACCGCTAAACAGGTCAAGCACTTTAATGTCCTCAAACTCTATCTGGTTTTGCAGGATGTTGAACAGGGCCTCCTTAGCAAGATCGGTAGTAGGCCTAACAGGTAAGTTTTTTGGCGGGTTAAGCCTTAAGCCCTTTAGTTTTCCTCCGATGATGCGCATAGCGATAAAGCAGAAAGGCTAAGTATTTTATGAGGGGCAACCCTGTCAGGAAGGGTAAGCAGGCGGATGTTGTTCAGCTGTACATCACCAAAAAAGTCTTTCAGGTATGTAAAGTACCTGTCGCTGTTATTGATATCGCCGCTGATGATCAGCTTTGCATCCTCCGGCTTAATTTCCAGCTCGGTGGTTACCAGGGCGCTGAAATAGGCAAGCTCTTCGTGGTTTTTAAAGCTGAAGTTATTGTAAAAGCGTAGTTTACTGTTAGTGAAATTTACTACCGATACCACATCGTTACCAATATTTAAATAAACATTATTACTTAAAGGGGAATCGGCAGCTATGGCCTTTATCCATCCGGCATCAGTAAAAATGGTCTTTTGGTTGTCAAGGTCTTTTACCGCATAGGTTAACATTTCGTCAACCTTATAAATGATTGTGTTTTGGCTGTCTAAAGCTTCTGCATTTACTTTCTCGGTATTACTTACATCAAGCAGGCGGGCAACGTCGGCAATCCGGTTGCTGTCAAAAAGGCTTTGGGGTAATAAGGTGAAGCCCGTGCTGGCTAAACCGATAATCACTTGTTGGTAATTGGCGGTTAAAATATCACGCAGTTGCTGCGGGTCGCGCAGCTCATCAGGCGAATAATTTTCTCCCCATGCTAAAAGCTGTTTGCCGGATAGTACGGCATAATTAAAGGTGTTAGCATCAACCTGTAACAACAGGGTATAGCTGTGGGCCTGGGTAAGGCTTAGTTCGTCGCTGGTGTAATGGTGTCTGTTCTCGCTCATGCAGGTTAACAAAAGTAATATTTTTTCCTGATTAGTAAATTAACATACTTATCACAAATACTTTGCCTTTATTGATGCCCGGCAATTTACTCACCCCGACTACGCTAAGCGCCGGTCGACCCTTTTGCCCTTGTTGGTGTTGTCACCAACAAGTGTTCGGAAGATCTTTTGTTTATCAACTCACCCCGACATCGCTTCGCTTGTCGACCTCTCTGCTACGCAAAGAGGGTGAGAAGAAAAGCAAAACCCTCTTTGCGCGCAGCGAAGAGAGGGTGGTCGAGCGTAGCAAGGACCGGGTGAGTAAATTGCGTGGTGGCATTTCGAATCTTCCGAACACCTATCGTGTTGTCACCAACAAGCCGTTATGCATAAAGGCTTTGCTATTAAAAACCGCCCCAAAAGATGTTGGTGACAACCCCAACATCGGCGGGAAAACAGCAGCGCTTTTCCCAAACATTTCATTGCGAGCGATATCGTGCCAATCTCATAGGGCAAGCGGATATGCTAAGGTTGCTTCGTCGCTACGCTTCTCGCAATGCCATACAGGTCAATTTATAGTTTTCCCTAACCCATAATATCCGTTTACGCATTAAAACACTGCACCCCCTCATTGCCATTAAAGTGTATTATAAATGGTAGTAGTTTCACTCCATCAACTAACTGAAATACTACTATGAAAACTTTAAAAGAAACATTAAAAGCATTTACCCTGATATTGCTGCTTGCATTCGCATCCTGCAAAAAAGACGGGGCTGTTAAACCCGACCCTGTAGATAACACCCCTATAACAAGTGCCGAGCTGGTAAATTATAACATAGCTGTATCGCTAAGCTCGGAAGCAGGCCTGCGCATTATTTATTTTAATAAGGATGGTAACGATATTAAAGCAACGTTTGATGCGGTTAGCGCCCGCAGGATATTTACCGTAAACCTGGTGAATAATGTATGGACTATGGACCTGAACGGCAATGGCTCGGTTATTTACACCTTTACGTTTGCCAGGGGAGATGAAGGGCGAATAGGCCTTGTGGGCGCCAGTTATAAAAAACAGGACGATGCCTCAGTACAAATGCAATTGGTAATGTCGAAGAATTCTGAGATCCCGGCTTTTACCAATAAGTTTTTTACAGAAGCCCGCACGCCGCTCCTTTACCTGAAATTCTCTAACGACCATAACTTTGCCCTAAGTGATAAAAGCGATTATGCAGGGGCGGTATGGAGCAGCTATTATGACCTTTGCCCGGGAGCGTGGAAAGGTACCTATAAGGGTGTTGATTATATGGGTTTTAGTTTAGTGGAGGATAATAAGGTGCAAATGTTTCTGCAGAAAGCAGGGGAGGCTAAGTACCACGTATTTGAGCCGAAATAAAAAAATTAAGTAGCGGGTTTTTTGCCCTTGTTGGTGTTGTCACCAACAAGTCGTAATGCATAAAGGCTTTGCTATTCAAAACCGCTTTAAAAGGTGTTGATGACAATACCTCAAAGGCGGAAAATCGCTCTTTTAAATCGCCTTATCGGCTATGCACAATCTATTTTTAATGTTTACGCTCTTCAATTACTTTATGCTGTACTATGATAATATATAACAAAATAAATACAATGGAGTAAATACCGATGTTTTGTGCTATAGTACCAACACTCAAAGATCTAATGGATTCAATAATAGCCTTTTGTAGTTGCATGTAAGTTGGATGTTTAAACAAATACCATGCTTTTACAACTAAAAAGAATATATGTTTTTTATTATTATGATATATTTAGTTTATTTAATTAAAGAGCAATATGAGGCATATGTTACTCCTTTTTTGTCGTTTCGGGAAAGTCCCTGCGCATGTAAATCATCATCCAAAACCTGTTAACGGTTTCGCATTGTTGGTGTTGTCACCAACAGCCGCCATGCATAAAGCGTCGCTATTCAAAACAGTCCTCAATATTGTTGGTGACAACGGCAAAAATCTTTTTTCTTCACCCTCTTTGCGCAGCAGAGAGGGTCGACCAGCGTAGCGTATTCGGGGTGAGTAAATTACCGGGCGGGATAAAATCCACAATGAAAATAATTAACCCGTGCCGGTTACCTATTTCGCTTACTTATCCCCATTTTTGTGCTGTGTCAGTATTAAACGATATCAGCAAAAGTTTTCCGCATCAGCCTACGCCGCAGCAACAGGAGCTGTTTGGTAAGCTGCACGCCTTTTTAACCAGTGGCGAGGAGGATGATTGCTTTATACTGAAAGGTTACGCAGGCACCGGCAAAACCACCATTGTGGGGGCACTGGTTAAAGCGCTGCCTATGTACAACTTTAAATCGGTACTGTTGGCCCCAACGGGCAGGGCAGCTAAGGTAATAACCAACTACAGCGGCCGTAAGGCGTTTACCATTCACAAACGCATCTATCGTAAAAAATCGGCCCTGAACGTGGATGAATCGTTCGCCATTGCCGAGAACATGAACGCCAACACGCTTTTTATAGTTGATGAGGCATCCATGATATCTGATACCCTGAGCGGCAACAACCGCGATACCCTGCTGCACGACCTGGTGACCTACGTTTATAACACCAAAAACTGCAAGCTGCTGCTGGTTGGCGATACCGCCCAGTTACCCCCCGTAGGTGCCGATGACAGCCCCGCGCTTGATGAAAAACTGATGAAGGCTGATTATGGCCTCACCGTTTACAGCTACGAGCTAACGGATGTACTGAGGCAGCAAAAGGATTCGGGTATATTGTATAATGTAACCAACGTGCGCAATATTATCCGCGAAGGCAAAGAGGTGATGCCGCAAATTGTGACAAAAGGTTACAAGGATGTTTACCGCATGGGCAGCGATATGCTGGAAGAAGGGCTTAATTATGCCTATAGTAAATACGGGCATGATGGTACGCTGATCATTTGCCGCAGTAACAAAAATGCCAACCTGTATAACCGGCAAATCCGCGGGCGCATACTGATGCGCGAGGAGGAACTAACCGGCGGCGACCAGTTGATGGTGGTGAAGAACAACTACTTTTGGCTGGAGGGCCAGGAGGAGGGCAGTACCGGCTTTATTGCCAATGGAGATATTGCCCGTGTAAAAAAGGTGCGCCGTATTGAGGAAATGTACGGCTTTAGGTTTGCCGATGTGCAGCTGGAGTTTACTGATTATGTGGAAGACCCCGTGCTGGATTGTAAGATATTGCTGGATACGCTGTATAGCGAAGCGCCCGCACTGCAACCTATTGACCAGAAGCGCTTTTACCTGGAAGCTATGAAAGATTACGACCATATCCCCAACAAGCGCGCCAAGCATAACGAACTAAAGTTGAACCCATATTACAACGCCTTACAGGTAAAGTTTGCCTATGCTATTACCTGCCACAAAGCCCAGGGCGGCCAGTGGGAAACCGTTTTTGTTGACCAGGGCTACCTGACAGACGAAATGGTAAACACCGATTTTTTACGCTGGTTTTATACCGCCTGTACCCGCGCTACCAACGAGCTTTACCTGGTTAATTTTAACAAGAAGTTTTTTGTTGGCGGGAGCGAAGAGGAATAGGCAGGCGACGGAAAACCAACAAATTAGCTTGTCTCATTTTGTTCCGAAATGAAAAAAATGGGACAAGTTGTTAGTTCATAAGTATCTATAAATAAGGATATTATTAAAATACTTGTATTTCCTTTTTATGACGTTGCAAACACTGAAAACGCCGTACCAAGGCCTAAAAAAGGCGAAAAAAGGTCGTTTTTTTAACGCAATCGATCGTGTCCCATTCTGAAAAAATGGAACAAAAATCAAAAAATATAAAAAACTGTATATTAAATGATTAATTAATAAATGTAAAGGGATACTTTAGATAGGTTGACTAAAGTTAAAAATCAATAGTCTGATTATCAGTACGTTCCGATTGTTCCGTTTTGTCTTATTCAAAAATGGAACAAAATAAGTATTAATCTGCAACCGGGAGTGTAATAGTGAATGTGCTGCCCTCGCCTTCTACGCTGTTAACATTTATTTTACCACCGTGGTTTTCTACAATATCTTTAACAATACTTAAACCTATACCGGTAGATTGCTCGCCTTTTAACCCGGTGCGCCCCGCGCCCGAGAATCGCTCAAACAGTTTTGGGATCAGATCTTTGGGGATGCCTAAACCGCGATCTTTTACAGCTATAATGATATTGCTGTTTTCACGCTTAAGGTGTACTTCAACATTATCGGTATCCTTACTGAATTTAAGCGCGTTACTGATCAGGTTATCCATCACCCTCGGGAATTTCTCGTGGTTTAACATCGCGTAAACCGCTTTTACATCACTTATAAATACCACATTGCTTTGTTGGATCTTCCAGGTTGTTACAATATCCTGCAGGCATTTATTAAGTTCGGTACGGGTGGTATCAAATGCGTTCATGTTATCGTTACGCGCAGCATCCAGCAAATCATCTATAATGGTACGTGCCTTCACGCACGATTCGCGCATCATTGTCAGGTTTTCCTGTGTATCTTCGTCAATCTCATCCAGTTCCATCATCATTGCTAATGATTCCACGGCGGCAATAGGGTTACGCAGATCATGCGCTACGGTGCCTAAAACCTGGTTCTTAAAATTGTTGGCTTTCTCAATTTCCTGGTTCTTCTGGCGAATCTCTACTATCTGCCCATAGTAACTGGCTTTGTATGAGAAAAAATATCTTGATGTTAAGTAAAAACCCGCAAGCAAAATGGCCGATATCATTTGGTTGTGCGTCATTTCGGTAGCGCCAACCTGAGCGTGAAAAAGCATCATGGTAAACAACATCTCGATACCAATCAGCAACACGATGGTTTCATGATACTCAAATACAAACATTACGCTTACAATACTCAGGGCTATGAGGTAAAGCGTTAATGCGTTACTCGGGTCGGATGTGGATATAAAGCTGGAGTACATGCCACAGCAAATGATATACAGGGCAAATACAAACACGAACAACGCCATTCCGGCAGTCGACCGTTTAGTTTTGCGCATATTTACTACAAGTAAGTGGCTTACAAGATAAAAGAATGGTGTTACTGCAATAAATACCCAGTTGATGAGATTAAACTCGGGGAAATTCTGTGCCTTGGTTAAACTCTCGGGGAAAATGTGGTAAAGTATCCGGATAATAATGCTTAACGTAAGGAAAATAAAACTGGCAGTACGTACCCCTTGTAAATTTTGATAGGTGTAATAGTTACGGTAAGCCGCACTATATTTGGGGGATAGCTTTGTAAAAAAATGCGTTTCCAAATTGTTTTTTGTGTAAGGGGACTCCAAAAATATAAATTTTTGGCAATAAATCTTATAACTCCTATAAGTTGTAGATGGCAAAATTAGTGTTCTTATTGACAAAATGTCTGTTCATTTTTAAATTGAATGCCATTTGTTCATTATTTGCAAAGTGGCAATTGTTTTGAGGGTAATTGAGTACTATGAATTTTAACAACTTTACCATAAAAGCCCAGGAAGCCGTACAAAAGGCATCCGAAATTGCAACAGGTAACCAGCAGCAAGCTATAGAAACCGCGCATTTACTGAAAGGTTTATTACTGGTTGACGAGAATGTTATAACCTACCTGTTAAAAAAACTAAACGTTAACCTAAACAGGTTAAACGATACGCTTGATGCGCAGATAAAATCGTTCCCCAAAGTGAGTGGGAGCGATGTGTACCTGTCATCGGGCACTAACAGTGCATTGCAAAAAGCTACAGCTTACTTAAAGGAATTTAAGGACGAGTTTGTATCTGTAGAGCATATTTTGTTAGGTATACTTGCCGGCAGCGATGCCACCGCAAGCGTTTTAAAAGATGCTGGCGTTAACGAGAAAGACCTTAAAAAGGCCATCACCAGTTTACGCGGCGATAGCAAGGTAACCGATCAAAACGCCGAAGCTACTTACAACGCATTAAATAAATATGCCCGTAACCTGAATGAGTATGCCGAGAGCGGCAAGCTCGACCCGGTTATTGGCCGTGATGAAGAGATACGCCGTGTGATACAGATCCTTTCGCGCCGTACTAAAAACAATCCTATACTGGTGGGCGAGCCCGGTGTTGGTAAAACCGCCATTGCCGAAGGTATTGCCTTCCGGATAATCAAAGGCGATGTGCCCGAAAGCCTGAAAACCAAAACTGTTTATTCGCTTGATATGGGCGCGCTGATTGCCGGTGCCAAATACAAAGGCGAGTTTGAAGAACGCCTGAAGGCAGTTATAAAAGAAGTGATCCAAAGCGATGGTGAGATAGTATTGTTTATTGACGAGATACACACGCTTGTTGGTGCAGGTGGCGGCGAAGGTGCGATGGATGCAGCAAACATCCTGAAACCAGCCCTTGCACGTGGCGAGTTAAGGGCCATTGGCGCAACTACCTTAAATGAGTATCAGAAATATGTGGAAAAGGATAAAGCGTTAGAACGCCGTTTCCAGAAGGTGATGGTTGATGAGCCAGATACTGCCGATGCTATTTCTATTCTGCGTGGATTAAAAGAACGTTATGAAGCCCACCATAAAGTGCGGATCAAAGACGAGGCTATTATTGCCGCGGTAGAAATGTCGCAGCGCTATATATCCGACAGGTTTTTGCCCGATAAAGCTATCGACCTGATGGACGAGGCCGCTTCAAAATTACGTTTAGAGATGGATTCGGTACCCGAGGCTGTTGACGAACTGGAGCGCCGCATTATGCAGCTGGAGATTGAGCGCGAAGCTATTAAACGCGAAAAAGACGACCGCAAGGTAAGCGAGCTGAGCGAAGAAATTGCCAACCTGTCTGCCGACCGCGATTCGTTACGTGCTAAATGGCAGGGCGAAAAAGATATTGTAGATGGCATAAACCAAAAGGTTGAGCAGATTGAGAATTATAAGTTGGAAGCAGAACAGGCCGAACGTGCCGGTGACTACGGTAAAGTAGCTGAATTACGCTATGGTACCATTGTAGAAGCACAACGGGAGGTTGACAAACTGAAGGCCGCTTTAGCCGAAAATCAGGACGACAGCCGTATGCTGAAAGAGGAAGTTACTGCCGACGATATTGCCGGTGTTGTAAGTCGCTGGACTGGCATCCCAGTTAGTAAAATGATACAAAGTGAGCGCGAAAAGTTGCTGAGCCTTGAAGCCGAACTGCATAAACGTGTGGCCGGGCAAGAGGAAGCTATAGAAGCCATCAGCGATGCTATACGCCGTAGCCGTGCCGGTTTGCAGGATAAACGTAAGCCCATCGGTTCATTTATATTCCTGGGGACTACCGGCGTGGGTAAAACCGAGCTGGCCAAAGCCCTTGCCGAATACCTGTTCAATGACGAAAACTCATTGGTTCGTATAGACATGAGCGAGTACCAGGAACGCCATTCGGTATCAAGGCTGATAGGTGCGCCTCCGGGATACGTAGGTTATGATGAAGGCGGTCAGTTGACCGAGGCCGTACGCCGTAAACCATACAGCGTAGTATTACTGGATGAGATTGAAAAAGCCCACCCGGATGTGTTTAACATTCTGTTGCAGGTATTGGATGACGGCCATTTAACTGATAATAAAGGCCGTGTGGTGAACTTTAAGAATACCATCATTATCATGACATCTAATATCGGCTCAAACATCATACAGGAGAACTTTGCTGAACTGGAAGATAATAACCGCGAGGAAGTTATAGCTAAAACCAAGAATGAACTTTTCACTTTGCTGCGTGCTACCATTAGGCCCGAGTTTTTGAACAGGATAGATGAGATCATTATGTTTACCCCGCTAAGCAGGGACGAGATAACGGATATCGTAAAACTGCAGTTCAAACAGGTGCAGCAAACCCTTGCCGAAATGGGGGTAACCATCGAAGCATCAGAAGAAGCACTTGACTGGCTGGCACAATTAGGTTACGACCCGCAGTTTGGTGCAAGGCCATTAAAGCGTGTTATACAAAAGAAAATACTGAATGAGTTATCAAAACAAATACTGGCCGGTAAGGTGGATAGGGACAGTAAGATAAAGCTGGATATGTTTGATAATAACTTTGTGTTTATGAATGCAGGTGAGTGATTTGATGAGTAAGACGCATTCATGCAATAGGGCTGCCTTTGGGCGGCTCTTGTTGTTTATAAGAAAAGGCAAGCCTATTTGGCTTGCCTTTTAAGATTTTTATTGAAATTCGCTAGCTGCAAACTGTTTTACTGTCCGCTCGTTTCAAAACCCCAGTCTTTACCTTTATCAACTGCAGGTACGCCCTTATCCAGCCATACAGGCATTGGTGCGCCCTTTAAAAAGTGGTTAAAGAACTGCGCTTCGCGGATGCTGATATCCTTCTTGTTCTGGCGTTTTACCAAATTATGGGCCTCATCATTATATTGCAGCAGCCAAACGGGTTTGCCCAGCCTGCGCAGTGCTGTAAACATTTCAATACCCTGGTACCACGGCACTGCACCGTCGGCATCATTACTCATAATAACTACCGGGGTTTTTACCTTTGGTAACTGAAACAGGGGCGAGTTTTCGATATACAAATTGGGTTTATCCCACAAACTGGCACCAATACGGCTTTGCGTTTTTTCATACTGAAACTGCCTGTTTGCACCGCTTTCCCAACGGATGCCACCATAGGCCGAGGTCATGTTGGCAACAGGTGCGCCGGCCCATGCAGCGGCGTACATATTGGTTTGGGTTATGAGGTAAGCCACCTGGTAACCGCCCCAGCTTTGGCCTTGTATGCCTACATGCTGGCCATCAACCCATGGGTTTTTCTTTAAAGCTTCTACCCCTGAGTTTACAAACTCAACCGCCGATGCACCGGGGTGACCGGTTTCATAACTGATATCCGGTGCGAAAACCAAATAACCATTACTTACAAACCATGAGATTGGCAGGCGCGATGGCGTAGGTGCAGGGGGGATGTAGTTGTATAATCCGTCAGATAGCTTCTCATAAAAATAGGCTATCATCGGGTACTTTTTGGCCGGGTCAAAATCTTCTGGTTTGTATAAGATCCCCTTTGATCTGTAGCCTTTGGGTGTCGTCCATTGCACCAGTTCGGCAGTCCCCCAGTTGTATTGTGCCTGTTGAGGGTTGATGGCGCTTAGTTTTGTTTCCTGTAAAAGGTCGGTTGATACATACAGATCGGGAGATTGCGTGTAACTATATTTGGTGTAAATAAACTCATTGGCGTTTTTGGCCTTCTGCAAGCCACTATAACCCATTGGTGCCATTACCACCTTTTTAGGAGCGTAATCGCTGTTTAACTCTTTTTTATAATAGCCCCATTGCTTGTTCTCGTCGTTCTGGGCTATCATCCATAAGGTTTTTTTTGATGGGATAAATTTCTCCTCAGGGTCGTTACTATCATAGCGGAACTCGATCTTATACCTGCGGCCCATACCATTTGTGAAACTGGTGGCATGGCCGGTTGCAGGGTCAATGGCCCAAATGTCATATCGGTCGTAGATCAGTACACGTTTGTCGCTCTCTTCCCAGGCACTTAAGCCATAAGGTGACGGGTCGTCAGGTACGTCGTTATCTTCGGCACCCAGTTTAACACCAAGCCTGTTGGTGATATTTATTTTTTTGCCCGTGGCTATGCTATAGCTGTGCCAGTTCTGATCTTTAGAGTCGAACCAAACTACGTAATTACCCCCTGGCGATATACTGTAGCGGGCTTTCAGTCGGTCGTTTATGCGCAGGCGTTCGCCGGTTTTAGTATTGATGAGATAAGCAGCTTGTTGCGAGCCACCTTCCCATTGGGCTTGTACGCGTGCGCCGGTATCGGTCAGCCCTAAAACAAAAGGTGCATCATTATTATCAGATATCATTATCTCTCGGATTCCTTTATCACCCAACTGCACCAGTTTGTGAGTGCCATCAGCCGGGCGGATAACCGCCTGGTAACTGCGTTTTAACTCGCGCTGCAGGTTTTTTAATTGCTGTGGCTGCAGGTAATCGTCTTTGTAGTTCCAGATGTCTACTCGGGCGATCTCAAAATCTACCAGGGTAGTATCAGCAGGTTTTGGGATTGGCGCTGTACCAAAGAACAAGTTGTTACCACTTTTGCTGAAAAATACTTTATTGTCGCCGCTTACCGCCCAGTTTACCGGCATACCTGCCGATGTTGGTTCGGCAATAACAATAGCACTATCATTTGCAGTGGTGTAGTAATAAAGTTTAAACGGTTTTAATAAGGCTTTTTCAGGGTTCTTTTCGGCGGTAAAGGCAAGCTGTTTGCCGGCATCATCAAAAGTTAGGTTTTTATAATTGCCACGGCCCGTGCTTACGGTTTTCAACGTGTCTTTTTCTACATCATAAATAAACAGGCCCGATACCACGGTTTTGTTTTTCTTGGGGGCTGTTACCGAAAAGGCCAGCCATTTACCGTTTTTGGTAAGCTGGTAATCGCTTACATACCTAAAGCTGCGGGTTTTGCCTTTTAACAGTTGTTTTACCGTTAATTCAGCACCTTCTTTAACGGGTGGGGCAATGGTCGTGGCAATAGCTTTTTTCGAAGTATCAGATGTTTCAGGTTTTTTAACCGTATCGGCAGGAGAGAGGTAAGCTATAACAGTAGCTTTATCGGCTATTTTAAATGAGCGTATAGCCGGTATTTTGGTTATCGTATTTTTGCCTAAAGTAATGATCCCCAGTGTATCTTTAGGGAATTCAGATTGCTTTTTCTTTTTGATCTTGGCCTGGCGCACATCTTTATAAAACGGCCTTATTAAAAACACAGCGTATTTAGAGTCGGGTGTAAAGCGTGCGGTATCTGCCCGCGGGATATTAACCAGGTTTTTACCGTTAGCGCCTGTTATTACCAAATTAGCATCACCCTCTTGTGGTTTTATAGCGTAAACTATCCATTTACCATCGTTGCTGATGCGCTCGCCGGCTATACTTTGCCATCCGTCGTAAACAGATTGATCCAACGGTTTTTTTGATGTTTTTTGTGCGGATGCATAAAAACAGAACAGTAGAAATACGGGCAGTAAAATTTTTTTCATATCGAAGCGGATGGTAATCAGCCCTAATATCTCAAATTTTAATGCTTTGGCAGTTAATGAAATGAAAAAGTTACAAGTTGGCCGATGTTAATTTATGGTTGGCCGCCATTATATTAAATAATCGGTTAAAAAATGCTTTTATTTTATCCGTTATAGATTGATGAGATACAGTTGGTTGCTGCAGTATATTCTGCATATCATTATCATCGTTAAGAGGGGCTTTGCCTTCCATTTCTTCCAAAACAAACTGGCGAACGCCGGCATCACGGTTGATGATCTCATCCATTTCGGTAAGGTCTTTTAAAGTTGCCTGCCCGTTGCTGCGTTTTTTCCAAAGCACTTCAAACCTCTCCTGAGATAGGGTGCGCCTGATAATATACCGATTGTCTTTTTTCATGACACTGCTATTGACCTAACATACCTCAAATCAGATGCCATGGTTTTAATTATCTGATTGTTAATTATTTAAATTGTTTTAATGGTTTTTGTTGGTCGGTTTTAATACAAGTAGTGTACGGAAGCGTGCAGTTAAACAATAAAGCCGAAAGTTATGCTTCCGGCTTTATTATTTAGTATGTTTTAATGTATCGCTCGCAATATCCTGTTCCAGCGTACCTTATTCAAGGTGCTTTGTGTGCTATCAATACTCATCCAGGTGATCATCGCTTTACCTACAATATGATCTTCGGGCACAAAGCCCCAAAAGCGCGAATCTTCCGAGTTGTGACGGTTATCGCCCATCATCCAGTAGTAGTTCATTTTAAAAGTATAGATATCTGCTTTTTTACCGTTGATGATAACAGCAGCACCATCACGGGTAACCTTGTTATGTTCGTAAACTTCTATCGAGCGGCCGTATAAAGCCATGGTAGAGTCGTTCAAAGGAATAGTAGTACCTCTTTTCGGTATCAGCAAAGGGCCAAAGTTATCTTCGTTCCATTTAAACTTCTCGTTATGCGGGAAAATTTGCGGGCTGTATTCGCCTTTTGGCTCGATAACTTCTTTTATTGATTTGATATTTGAGTAACCTTTAAACTCATTATAACTATCCGGCGGGATAATCATTTCATAGGTAGTAGGGTTGTATTGGTAACGCAGATCTATTTTAAGGTTGTGAATCATCTCTGAATTGAGATCTTTGCCATCGGTAGTAACAAGGTATGAAGTTTGGCCTTGCGGAGCGTTTGCATAGTATGTACCATTTGCATAAACTTTACCGTCTTTTATCTCAATAATATCGCCAGGGGTGCCTACACAGCGTTTAATAAAGTGTGTGCGCATATCAACGGGGCGGTCAACGGTTTCGGCAGGATAGTTAAACACAACCGGGTCGCCTTTTTTTACTTCGCCTAAACCGGGCAGCCTGAAATAGGGTAGCTGTATGGCATCCCAGTACGTTTTGATCTTGGCACCGGTAACGGTCGATTCCAGGAAGGGGATAGAGACAGGCGTCATAGGCATACGCGCGCCATAAGCCATTTTACTCACAAACAAGTAATCGCCGGTAAGCAGGCTGCCTTCCATTGAAGCGGAAGGGATAGCATATGCCGAGAATAGTAAACCACGTATAATAGTTGATGCAACTACTGCAAATAATATAGCATCTATCCATTCGCGCATAACGCTCTTTTTTGGTTTGTTAGTATCTTTTTTTCGGCGTGATAAAAATTTCCAGTTCATGGTTATTGTGGTTTATGTTCAACTGTACGTTGATATTAGACTGCCACTGCGCCCATTTGTTACATAAGATTCCCATTTCATTATTGCACTCGTTTTTACCGATAATCCCTCTTTGACCGCAATTGAAAAGCTTTGTCCGATATCGGACAAATTTCAATTATCTAAATTGTATAATATCCTGTATTTCAATATTTTAAGTTTGGTATAGCTCTTGCAAAACCCTTGGCAAATTTGATCACAATAATACAATGGACAAGGTAATTGAAGAAGAAGTAACGGCGCGTAAAAAGAAGAGTGCCATCATCATAGCAACAGTAATAATTGTTGTGTTAGCAGGGGCTGTATTGTTGCTGCGCGCATCATTAAAATCAACCATCAGTAAAGCCAACATCACCACTGCTGTGGTTGAAAAAGGCAGTGTTGAAAATACGTTAAATGCTACCGGCGAGGTTTTGCCCGAGTTTGAAGAGATCCTGACCAGCCCTATTAATGCATCCATAAAAAAAGTGCTGATGGATGCAGGCAACAAGGTAAAAGAAGGCCAATCTATACTTACGCTTGATAAATCGGCCACGCAAACGGAGTTCGAGAGATTGAACTTTCAGCTGCAAAGCAAACGTAACGAGATCAGCAAGCTTAAGCTGGACCTGAGTAAAAGCTTTTTCGATATCCGCTCCAATAACGACATCAAACAACTACGTATCAGCAACCTGGTCGATGCGGTTGAAAACGCCAAACGCCTTTTTAAAGCAGGCGGCGGTACCCGCGAAGGTATTGAGCAGGCTGAACTTAACCTAAAAGTTGCTCAACTGGAAAAAAAGCAACTGGAAAACGAGATAAAAAGCAAGCAGCAAACCATGCAGATTGAGATAAAAGAAGCTGAGATAGCCCTTGCTATACAACAGAATGATCTGCATGAATTGCAACGTAAACTAAACCTTGCCAACATCATCGCTACCCGCGGTGGGGTGGTTACCTGGATAAACAAAAACATAGGTGCCACGGTACGCGAAGGCGAATCACTTGCCCGCATTGCTGATTTGGGCAGCTTTAAGGTAAACGGCAGCATATCCGATAACTACATGGATCAGTTGCGTAATGGTATGCCGGTTATAATCCGCATCAACGAACAACAAATGAAGGGCCATGTGGCCAACGTATATCCATCTGTGCAAAACAGTATTGTAACGTTTGATGTGCAATTGGACGAGCGTAACAACAAACTATTGCGCCCAAACATGAAAGTTGATGTGTTTTTGGTTACCGACCTGCATAATAGCGTAATGCGTGTAGCTAATGGCCCGGCATTTAAAGGTGCCGATGTGCAGGACATATTTGTAATAAACGGCGGCAAAGCCGAAAAAAGAAGGGTACACATCGGCCTTACCAATTTTGATTTTGTAGAGATAAAAGACGGCATAAAACCCGGCGACGCGGTGATAACATCAGACATGAGCGAGTTTAAAAATTCAACCGAACTCACCATTAAAAATTAACGCAATGAAATACCTATACCTTATCATATTACTATCCATCAGCACCACTGCCTTTTGCAGCAGTGGTGCCGATACCCTGCGGCTTAGCCTGCAGGAGGTGGTGGAGATGGCCAAAAAGAACTCTATAGCTGCCAAACAAGCCACTACCGTGCGCGAAACCAAATACTGGCAATGGCGTACATTTAAATCAAACTATCAGCCGCAGCTATCATTAACGGGTATTTTGCCGGGTTACAGCAAAACTTACACACAGGTATTACAGCCAAACGGTACCATATTATTTCAGCCGATACATAATGATAACTCATCCCTACAACTGGATTTTAGTCAGGGTATCACCGCAACGGGTGGTACTATTTACGGCACCACTCAAATGCAGCGTTTTTACGATTTCGACAGGGATAATGTGCTTTACAACGGTGTGCCTTACGCCATAGGGTATAGTCAGCCGCTATTCCAGTTTAACGCCTTGCGTTGGGATAAAAAGATTGAGCCGCTAAAGTTTAACGAAAGCAAACAGGCGTATATCGAATCGCAGGAGCAGATAGCTTATACCGTGAGCGGGTACTTCTTCGATCTGCTTTTGGCGCAGGTAAACCTGCAAATAGCCGAAACTAATTATACCAACACCCAAAAGATCTTAAAAATAGCCAAGCTAAAGTTCGATCTGGGTAAAGTGTCAAAAAATGAAATATTACAGCTGCAACTGGAGCAACTGAACGCCCAGAAGGCTGTAGGTACTGCCAAGCGTGATATGGAGATAGCCACGCTAACCCTGCGCAGCTATACCGGTATGGAAAGCGATGATAAGATAGCATTAATGCTTCCCGGCTCGTCAATTAACATGACTGTATCAGCCGAAAAGGTGCTGGCGGAGGCGTTTGATAATAGATCGGACGCGATAGGTTTTATCCGCCGAATTGCCGAGGCAAAAAGGGATGTGGCCAAGGCAAAGGGGCAAAGCGGCCTGGTAGCTACATTAACGGCAAACCTGGGTTTCTCTAACAGCTCTCCTAAAATTTTGGATGTTTATAAATCACCGCAAAACCAGCAGTTGCTGCAATTGCAATTTTCTATTCCGGTGTTGGATTGGGGCCGCTCCAAATCGCGTGTAAAAACGGCGCTGGCTAATGAGCAGTTTACCGAGTACGCGGTTGAGCAGGATAAGCAAACTTTTAAGCAACAGATAGTAACACAGGTAACGCTGTTTAATATGATGAAAGATCAACTGGTGTTTACCGCTCAGGCAGATAGTATCGCGTCGGAAAAATACCAGATAGCCCGCGAACGCTATGTGTTAGGCGACCTGAGCATCACCGACCTGAGCATCGCCTTTGAAGAGAACGACCGCGCCAAACGTGATTATGTTGCTGCCCTACGCGATTTCTGGGGTGCTTACTACCAGCTGCGCTACCTGTCGCTTTACGACTTTGAGAAAAATCAAAAAATAACTTATAAATAAAAACTCTAAATTAATCACATGATAAAATTACAAAACATTCAAAAAGTATATCGTACAGATACTATTGAAACACTGGCACTTAATGGTATAAATTTTGATGTAGCAAAAGGCGAATTTTTATCTATAATGGGCCCTTCGGGTTGCGGCAAAAGCACACTGCTAAACATTATGGGCCTGCTTGATGAACCTTCTAAAGGAAGTATCAGCATAGCCGAACAAACTACCGAGCGCTTTAACGATAAGCAACTGGCAAAATTCCGAAATCAAAAGCTTGGCTTTATATTCCAGAGCTATCACCTGATAGGCGACCTACAGGTGATAGATAACGTAGAGCTGCCATTATTATATCGCGATACCACAGCTAAAGAGCGCAGAAGACTTGCAACTGAAGCATTAGAAAAGGTAGGTCTAAGCAACCGCTTAAAGCATTTCCCGAAACAATTGTCAGGAGGGCAACGCCAGCGTGTGGCTATTGCCCGTGCTATTGTGGGTAACCCCGAGATCATTTTAGCCGATGAGCCTACCGGTAACCTGGATAGCGCTATGGGTAACGAGATAATGGACATACTATTGCAGCTTAACCGAAACGACGGTACCACCATCGTAATGGTTACGCACGATGAAAACATGGCGCAAAAAACCCACCGTTTGGTAAGGTTATTTGACGGGTCGCAGGTTCAATAATTCATCAGCCTAAACAGAAAAAGATCATGTTAATAAATTACTTCAAAATAGCCATAGCGGTGCTAAAGCGCAGAAAGTTCTTCACTTTCATTAGTTTGTTTGGCATCAGTTTTACCCTTACTGTATTAATGGTACTCACCGCTTTTATTGATAGGGTTGGCAATTCAAACTATCCCGATAAAAAACGCGACCGATCATTATACATCCTTAACATGGAAATGACCGGTTCAAAAAATGGCGCTATGACCAAGGGGCCGCACTCTTTTTACTTTTTAGAGCATTATGCTAAAAGTTTAAAAACGCCTGTTAAAGTAGCCATATCGTCAATGTTTGATTTTTCGAGCGCATATGTAAACAATAAAAAAGTAGCTATCAGCATGAAATTTACCAATGCTGATTACTGGGATGTTTTAGATTACGACTTTTTGGAAGGCAAACCTTTTGGTAAAAAGCAAATAGATAACGCCGAAAGAGTTGCCGTAATTTCTGAGGATACCAAAAATGCTTACTTCGGCGATGCGCCATCTGTGGTGGGTAAATATATAGAGGTTGATAATATAAAATACAGAGTTAGCGGTGTTGTAAAAAACGTGCCTATTACGCAATTAACCATGTATGGAGATATGTACCTGCCATACACCGTATCAAAAAACAATTACACAAAAGACAAAGGCCTTAACGGTAATTTCTCGGGCATACTGCTTGCAAAATCTGCCGGTGACCTGCCTAAAATGCAAAAGGAATATTCGGACATGGTATCGCGCATAAAAATTCCCGATAAGGAGTTTGACCACCTGTACAGCTTTGCCGATACTTACTTCACAAGTTTAATAAGAATAATTCTGGGGAATGGCCCCGAATCGGGTATCTCCAAAATGATCATTGGCCTTAGCATATTTGTTTTCCTGTTTATGCTGTTGCCAACAATTAACCTGGTTAATATAAATATTACCCGTATTATGGAGCGATCATCAGAGATCGGTGTACGCAAAGCCTTTGGCGCATCGTCGCAAACATTGGTTTACCAGTTTATTGTCGAGAATATTATTTTAACCTTGTTAGGAGGATTAATAGGCGTGGTGCTTTCTGTAGTAGTTATGCAGATAATTAATAGCTCGGGGCTTATAGCCAACCTTAACCTCAGCCTTAATTATATGGTGCTTTTTTGCAGCTTGCTGGCTTGTTTGGTATTTGGATTATTATCCGGCGTGTACCCGGCCTGGCGTATGTCGCGGTTAAACGTAGTTAACGCCTTAAAGGCATAATACATTCATTAACATTTAAATAAAATATTATGATTAAGCATTTGTTTAAGCTGATCTGGAATAAAAAGAAGCAAAACTTTTTACTCATTACGGAGATATTAGTATCCTTCATGGTAATATTTGCGGTGTTTACTTTGGTAGTAAATTACTATCAGCATTATAAACAGCCCATGGGGTTTGAGTATGACCGTGTATGGGTTATCAATTATCAAAGCGACGTTAAAATCAAGGATAAAGATTCATTAGATGTATACTATAAAACTATATTGAGCAATATTAAGGCCATGCCGCAGGTGCAGGAAGCAAGTTTCGCCAGCTCAAACGTACCGTTCTCGGCCAATACGCATATGAACGCTGTGGATTATAAGAAAATACATGTTAACCGGGTTAACTATTACCCCGCTGGTGATACTTACGATAAAGTGTTAAGTATGAAGATAACCGAAGGTCGCTGGTTTGGCAAGCAAGACGATGCCGCAACGGTTAAACCAACAATTATAAACCGTACTTTAAGGCAGCAGCTGTTTGGTAGTGGCAAAGCCCTTGGCGAAAAAGTGGGCGGCAATGACAGTAAAAGGGTTATTGTAGGGGTAGTAGAGGATGTAAAAGCCAAAGGCGATTACCAGGAGGCCGGGCTTGCCATGTATGAACGGATAGATACATCATCAAACGATGGCAGGGGAAGGATATTGGTAAAAGTAAATGCTAATACCGATGCTGCATTTGAAAGCCGCCTGTATAAACTAATGGCTAGTAATCCTAATAATTCAGGCATTGAGATAGAACACCTTACAGATAAGCGTAAAACCATCAATAACACTACGCTTATACCCATGATAATTTTACTTGTTGTAGCCTGTTTCCTGATCATTAATGTGGCTTTAGGTTTATTTGGTGTGCTTTGGTACAATATAAATAAACGTAAAGGCGAAATTGGTTTACGCCGGGCAATTGGCGCCAGCGGCAATTCGGTGTCGTGGCAATTGGTAACAGAATCTATGATACTGGCTACACTGGCACTTTTTATTGGGATATTTTTTGCTGTACAGTTTCCGCTGCTGAATGTATTTGACTTGCCTGCAAGTGTTTATCTGATGGCAATACTTTTATCGGTTATGTTTATTTATCTGCTGGTGTTGATATGCTCATTATATCCCGGCAAACAAGCCTCGGCAATTTTACCGGCAATTGCTTTACATGAAGAATAATACTTTAATTTTGACTGTATGATATTGGTTATTGATGATGATATTGCTGTACGTACCTCGCTGCTTTTGCTGCTGAAAAGCCAAAAGTACGAGGTGATGGGAGCCGAGACTCCGGCTGAAGCTTTAAAGATCATAAAAAGCAACACGCCGCAGCTTATCATTCTCGATCTTAACTTCTCTATCAGTACATCTGGCGAAGAAGGTATGGTATTGCTGGCACAGATTAAGAAGCTGGAGCCTAACATCCCCGTGATACTCATAACAGGCTGGGGGAGCATTAATCTGGCGGTGCAAGGCATGAAGATGGGCGCCAATGATTTTATCAATAAACCCTGGGATAACGGGCACCTGCTGCAATCTGTAAAGACGTTGATAGATTTGCAGGAGCAAAAAGAAGTAAGCCTTACCCGTAAGCAGCTTGATAAAGAGTATAACTTTCAGCACATTATTGGCGAAGACCCACAGATGCTGCAAATATTAGAAACCATAGGCCGTGTTGCCGGTACCGATGCCTCTATACTGATCATGGGCGAAAGTGGTACCGGTAAAGAGCTGATAGCCGAGGCTGTGCATCAGAATAGCCTACGCACTAATAAACCTTTTATAAAGGTGAATTTGGGCGGTATCTCTACCTCGCTGTTTGAGAGTGAGATGTTTGGCCACATCCGCGGGGCATTTACTGACGCGCGTTTTGACAGGGCCGGGCGATTCGAGCTGGCCAACAAGGGTACTATATTTTTAGATGAAATTGGCGATCTTGATGCCGGCAGCCAGGTAAAACTGTTACGGGTATTGCAAGACAGGACTTACGAGGTTTTAGGCAGCAGCCGCACCAAAACAGTTGATGTACGCATTGTTTGCGCTACCAACAAAAACCTCAACCAGATGGTAAGCAGCAGCACTTTTCGTGAGGATCTGCTATACCGTATCAACCTGATAACCATTACCCTGCCAGCCCTTCGCGACAGGCCGGGTGATATACCACTATTGGTAAACTTCTTTATCAATAACCTGAAACAGATCTATAACCGGCCACAACTTACGGTATCAAAAGCGGCGATGAAATGGTTGCAGCAACTGCCGCTGCCGGGTAATATCCGGCAGTTAAAAAACCTGGTAGAGCGCTCTATATTGGTTAGCAAAGGCAACGAACTGGATATTGATGATTTCAAATCGCAGTTAGAGCAATCGCCGGTAAAACAGGAGGGCGCCAAAGTGCCAGCTGTCGGCAGTATCACGCTCGAAGAAATGGAAATTGAGATGATAAAAAAAACGATGCTTTATCATAAAAACAAGGTAGCCAAAGCGGCAACGGCATTGGGGCTTACCCGCAGCGCCCTGTACCGGCGATTAGATAAGTTTGAGATACCCTACGATGAAGCTGAGGACTAAATACATCCTGTTTGTAACCATACTGCACCTGCTCACCCTTGGGCTTACTTTCTTTATTTTTAATGAGAAAAGGGTTTACTTTATCGCATCCGAGGTATTCATCATCATATCCCTCTTTATTGCCATAAGGCTTTATGGGCAGCTTATACGCCCTATAAAAATGCTTTTACAAGGCATTGAAGCGCTAAAGGACCGCGATTTTAATGTTAAATTTTTGCCTACCGGTAAGCATGAGGTAGACCAACTCATCAACGTATATAACCAAATGATAGACCAGTTAAGAACAGAGCGTACCCAGCAGGAAGAACAGCACTTTTTCCTGGAGAAGCTTATTTACACTTCGCCAACAGGTATTATTATTATGGATCATGATGAACTGGTGCAACAGATAAATCCTAAAGCTTTGCATATATTGGGCATGGATGAAAAGGAACTTATCGGTAACAATATTAAAGAATTACAGCACCCGCTTTTTGAGCAAGCCAAAGTGTTAAAAGCCGGCGAGACCATCACCGTTAAACTTAGCGGTATTACCACCTACAAGCTGCAAAAATCGCATTTTATCGATAGAGGTTTTCAACGCGATTTTATTATGATCGAGGAACTTACCGCCGAGATACTTGCTGCCGAAAAGAATACCTATGGCAAGGTTATCCGTATGATGGCGCACGAGGTGAATAACACCGTTGGGCCGGTAAACTCCATTATCCAATCTACCCTTAAAAGTGATGAGCTTTGGCAAAACCAAACCGATAACCAGTTAAACAATGCGTTACAGGTAGCTTTCGACCGCAACCAAAACCTGAACCATTTTATGCGCAATTTTGCCGACCTGGTGAAATTGCCCGAAGCCAATAAAAAGCAAATTGATTTGAATCAGTTACTTGATTCTATAGTCCATCTGATGCAGGTAAAGGCGCAAGACAATAATATCAATTTGGTCTATCAATCGCCATTGCAGCCATTTTATATTACAGCTGATGTGCAGCAGATGGAACAGGCGCTCATCAACATCGTAAAAAACGCCATCGAATCTATTGGAAACAATGGCGTTATTGAATTTAAGGTAGATGCTAAAAAACGGCAGTTGATGATTTTAGATAACGGTAAAGGCATCAGCACCGAGCAAAGCTTACAACTTTTTACGCCGTTTTACAGCACCAAAAAAGATGGGCAGGGTATAGGCCTTACTTTAGTACGCGAGATAATGCTGAACCACGGTTACGAGTTTTCTCTTAAAACAATCGCAGAAAAGCAAACCGCCTTTACTATCAGCTTTTAGCGCATCGCCGCAAGCATAACAATACTCATACCTATCATTAAAGCATCTTCAATAATGGTAACGGTACTCATGGGCAGATTGAAAACCGCGCCCAGGCACGCACATTGTATTTTTCGTTTATTCAAGACGCTTTGCAGTACGCCGATAATGCTGATGCTCATTACTACAAGCGTTACCGCATTGGTAAGTAACGGGTTAAAACCAACCGCGAACGCCAACCCTAAAGCCAGTTCTACAAAAACATAGATATACCCCCAGGCTTTAAACTTTTTGGCTACAATATCATACATGCTATAGCTATCTGCAAAACCATTTATATCGAGCATTTTAAAGAAGGAGAACACCAGGAAAAAGCCACTCATAAATATGCGCATGCCGGTCATCCATCCTAAACCTGCTATAACCGAAATTAAAACAGCCACAAGCGATACATATCCAAATATCAGCAATACGGGTTTGTAGGTTTCCCAAAACGAACGTTTATCTTCCTCATCCATGCTAAATGCCGGGGCAGGTACGTGATGTTGGTGTATGTCGGAGAGTGTGTATTTTGGATACGGTGCTAAAGCAGCCTGAAGCGTTTGTGTATCTACATGTTGGCTCATGGTAATATCAGCTTTGCTGTTAGCCAGATCAATATCTACAGCGGTTACGCCCGGTATGTTTGATAATAAGCTTTGTACCTTTGCCTGGCAACCGGTGCAGGTCATGCCGGTAATATTATAGGAATGTGTCATAGTTTTAAATTTTATAACACAAATGTACAGGCGATACAGAGCCGGATGTTACGTAATTACGTGATTGATTTATAACATTTACAGGTCTTCGATATTGTGGCGCTTGTTCTCTTTTAACGACCGGTAAAAGGTAGGGGTTAGGCCTGTTTGCTTCTTAAATTGCGATGAGAGATAGGCCACGCTGCTGTAACCAAGTTGGTTGGCAATTTGCGATAAGGTCAATTCATCATACATCATCAGTTCTTTAACTTTCTCTATTTTTTGGGCGATGAGGTATTTCTCGATAGTGCTGCCTTCAACCTCCGAAAACAAGTTACTCAGATAGCCATAATCATAATTAAGTTGTTTTGATAAATAATCGGACATGTTAAGATTATTCTGCTCTTCACTATAATGAATAAGATTAACGATGGCGGTTTTGATCTGCTCAATAATGCGGCTCTTGCGGTCGTCAATGATCTCGAAACCTAATAATTTAAGGTTATCATTCAACTGTTGTACCGCTTTTTTAGCTGGCTCGCCTTTTACTTCAACCTCGCCTAATTCTACTGATGTAGGTTGCATGCCCGCTTTTTCAAGCTCGGCTTTAACCATCATTTTGCAACGGCTGCAAACCATATTTTTAATGTAGAATTTCATACAGCTAATTTAGATAAATAGCGATTAACCTACAGCGCGGCATCGTATTTTGACAAATACTTGCGTAAATTTACTTAACCAAGTAAATCAACATTATGGCAACTCAAGTATTATCTGCAGAGAAGATAGCATCATATCATCGTGATGGTTATATTGTGATCAAGGGGTTTTGTTCGGCGGCAGAGATTGACAGGTTGTACACAACCGCATTGAATGATGATGCCATGCGTAAAAATGCTCTCGACCTGAATGACCAAAGCGGCAAAAAAACGCGTCTCTCGTTATGGTTTACGCCCGGTAATGATGTTTTTGGTTATTTAACCCGCAGCGAAAAGATGATAACTCGTGTTAGTCAGTTATTAGATGGCGATGCACCCGTTTGTCATTTTCACTCCAAATTGATGCAAAAAGAGCCAAAAGTTGGCGGTGCGTGGGAGTGGCACCAGGACTACGGTTACTGGTATAAAAACCAGTTTATGTTTCCTGATCAGTTAATGAGTGTAATGGTGGCGCTGACAAAAGCCAATAAAGAGAACGGCTGCCTGCAGGTGATAAAAGGGTCGCATAAACTGGGTAGGGTTAACCATGGTTTTTCGGGCGAGCAGGTTGGCGCGGATATGACGATGGTAAACAACGCCCTGCAAACTATGGAACTGGTGTATTGTGAACTGGAGCCCGGCGACGCCCTATTCTTTCATAGTAATCTGCTGCACCGGTCGGAAGCTAATTTATCCGATGGGCCTCGCTGGTCTATCATTTTATGCTATTCGCTGCAAAGCAACCTGGCGTATAACGAAACATCAACCTCGTGGAAAATGCCTGTAGCTGTTGTGCCCGATGAAGCTATTTTGAACTGGGATGCAGGCTCACTATCAAATAACGATTTCCTGGCAAAAGAGAATGACCCGGCATTGAAAGAAACAGGATGGGAGAAGTAGAGCCTTGCTATTTGCTTTTGCGCTTTTTAGCCGGCTTGGCAATTTTATTATAAGCAAGCGAAGTGTCTACCCAGTAATCAAAATCTTTATGGTTTCGCAGAGCGTCTTCCTCAACGTAAACATAGCCCTTCATGGTTCTGCTGCCCATAGTCATAGTGCTGGCACCATTTTTTTCTAAAGCATTTTCAAACTCATCAGGGCCAACACGGCAAAGCAGGTCGGCATTGCGTACGCAAATGCATAGCTTGTCATCAACCATAAAGCACAAACCGCCGAACATGGGTTTTTCGGTAACGTTTGTGGCATGAATTAATGCCTCGCGTATGCGGTTTGCCTGTTTTTCGTCGTATCCCATGTTAATTACTCTACGGTTATCTCATCCGCAAATATGTATGATGGGCTACCCTTGCTTTCATGCCATTCGGGTAATGCCCCAAATTGTTTGGCAACAACTTTAATATACCTTGTTTTTTTATTGATGGGGGCCGTGTATTGCTGTGTTTGCGGGGTAAGGTCTTTTACATCTATCTTGCTGTTTACCGTTGCAGCAAGCTTGTAGTTTTTGCCGTCGTCAGACAACCAAAATTCAACCGACCCTGGAAAAACTATCCATGAGCGGGTATCCTGTAAGGTGCCTATGCTTACCTGCTTAACTGATTTTACCTGCTCCAGGTCCAGTATCGCTACCAGATCATTACTCTGATAGCCTTGCCAGTTGCCCAGGCGCCAGTTGGCTGTTCCGTGTATGCCGTTTATCAGCGTTTCATCGCCCTGCGCAGAATAGTTAGAAAGGTATTTGTGAACCAGGGTAAGCTTAATATCACCGCGTATTTTAGTGAAGGTAGCCTCATCAACAAAGCTACTTTTACCAGCTCTTATTGCAATGGCCTTAACGGTGGTATTTACCATAATGTTGATGGGCTTGCTATATTCTGTTGATGCTGCTGTAGGGGTGCTGCCATCCAGTGTGTAATAAACCTTGGCGGCGCTGTCGGCACAGGCTATCTCTACACTGATAGATTGTTTAAAGGTTTTGGTGCCCGATGTAATATATGGGTTAGGTACGATCAGTTCATCGGTTATGGCCGATGTTGGTTTTTCCAGATCCTGTATAAATAATTTATTGACCAATCTGCCGGTGTATACTTCAAATTCGCCGCCCTTTGCAACATCCTCATACTTTAGGTACAATTTGCTATAAGGCTTTTTATCAAGGTTCATACCCTGCAGGTAAAAATTACCACGGCTTACCGTAGCCCCTGGATTACTGATAATGAATTTTTTTCCATTCTCCATATTGATGGTAATCTTCTCAAACTGTGGTACCCCAACCTGATATTGCTGCTGCCCTGGTGCTATATTGTAAATGCCCAAACAGCTCATTACATACCATGCCGACATCTGCCCGCAATCCTCATTGCCCGAAAGGCCATCAGGCTGGGCGCTGTATTGCTCGTGTAATATTTTGCTTACGTAGTACTGGGTTTTATCGGGTGAGTTGGTAAAGTTATACAGGTATGCTATATGATGGCTTGGCTCGTTACCATGCGCGTATTGGCCAATTAGGCCGGTAACATCATCTTGCTGGCGGCCGCTTAATTTGGCATTGGTGCTAAATAATTCATCGAGTTTCGCTTCGAAATTTGCTTTACCGCCCAGGCTTTTGATCAGGCCTTCTACATCCTGCGGCACTAAAAAGCTATACTGCCAGGCATTGCCCTCGGTATAATTGTTGTTTATTTCGGTAGGCTCAAAAGGGGTGTACCAGCCGCCGTTATCACGGGCTTGCATAAATCCGTTTTGATTATTATGTACGTTTTTCCAATACTGTGCACGCTGAATGTATTCTTTATACTCCTGTGGCTTGTTCAGCATTTTGGCCATCTGGGCAATGCACCAGTCGTCAATAGCATAATCAAGCGTTTTTGCAACCGATTCGTGTTCTACATCGGCATTAACGGCACCCGTAGCTCTATAGTTATCCAATCCAAACTGGTTGCGATTTACGGCGGTTTTCATAGCAGTAAAGGCTTCCTCAGCATCAAACCCTCGTATACCCTTTGCATAAGCATCAACAATAACCGGGATGGAGTGGTTACCCACCATACAATAAGTTTCGGTAGTAGCCAGTGGCCATATCGGTAATAAACCGCCTTGTTCATAAACAGCTAAAAAGGTTTTAATAAAATCGAGCGTGCGTTTACGGTCGATGATATTTAGTAGCGGGTTTTCTGCACGGTAAGTATCCCACAAAGAAAACGCGGTATAATATGTAAAGCCGTTGGCTGTATGGATCTTTTGATCCATGCCACGGTACTGGCCATCCACATCACTATAAGTACTTGGCGCAACCATGCAATGGTATAAGGCAGTGTAAAACATTACCTGTTTTTGTTTGGCGTAATCGGGTACTTCTTCTTTTTTACCCTTAGCCGCGGGCCTTGTTGTGCCATAAGGGTTATATACTGAGTTTGCCTCGCGCTGTTGGGTGACATTTGGCGCGCCGCCTTCAACCTGTATTTTTGAAAGTTCTTCGTTCCAGGCAAGTTTGGTTGCTTTTACAACTTTTTTAAAATCGAAGTCGGGCATTTCGGCATCCAGGTTTTTCAAAGCACCCTCGGCACTCACCGATGATACAGCAACCTTTGAAATAACCGTACCCGGGTCATCAAACTGGATGTACATTTTTATGTTTTTTCCCTGCAGTTTGCTTTTTCCCTGTTGAAGATGGTCGTCTGAGGCTATGCCGTAGGCTTTAAACGGCTTTGAGAACCTGGCATAGAAATATAAATGCTGATCGGTAGCCCATGATTTAGAACGACGGAAGCCGCGGATCTCGTGGTCGTTCACTACTTCAATCCAGCTATCCAGTACTTCGTCACGGTGTTGCAGGTCAATAATAATATTGCCTTGCGTTGCATTCTTGTAGTCGTATTTATGTACACCAACACGGGTTGTGGCGGTAAGTTCTACACCGATATTATATTTATCGAGCAGGGTGCTATAGTAACCGGGTGAAGCTGTTTCGTTAATTTTTTTAAAGCCCGAGCGGTATTCGGTGTTTTTTAATTGCGGTTCGCCGGTGGTTGGCATAAAGAGTACGTCGCAAAAGTCGGCGATACCTGTTCCGCTCAAGTGGGTATGCGAGAAGCCATACACCACGCTATCTGCATAATGATAACCTGAAACACCATCCCATCCCTCTAAACGAGTATCCGGACTTAACTGCACCATGCCGAAAGGGGCAACCGCGCCAGGGTAAGTGTGGCCGTGGCCACCTGTGCCTATAAAGGGGTTTACAAATTGTGTAACGTCTTTCTTTTTCTTTTGGGCCGATGCGCTAAACGCAATAAACAGGGCCAATACAATTACAGCACCACGAACTATAGATCTCATTTAAAAAACTTTTAGGAAGGCGCAAAATAGCAAGATTTATTGAGGTAGGAAAGGGGGGATTCGTTCTAAACCACCCGTCATTGCGAGGAGCATAGCGACGTGGCAATCTCTTTAAGTTATTCGTTTATGCAAAGTGTACAATTGTCTTAAAGAGATTGCTTCGTACCTCGCAATGACGCGTGGAGGGATTAATTAATCCTCTATCGTAAACTTATCTGCATCTTTTAAGAAAGGTAGTGCGCGACGGGCTTTTTTTACTTCATCACCAATGATAGAAAAGGTGTACACATCCTCTTCATCACGTTTGTAGTAAACCACGTTGCCGTTAGGGTCGATACAGGTAGAATCGCCGGAGTGGTAAATTTCGTTACCATCATGGCCAACACGGTTTACACCGATAACATAAGCCTGGTTCTCTACCGCACGTGCGGGGATAAGCGTACGCCAGTGCAGGGCGCGTTTTTCGGGCCAGTTGGCTACTATCATCAGCAGGTCGTAATCTTCATCAACATTGCGCAGCCATACCGGGAAACGCAGATCGTAACATATGGCGGGGCAAATTTTCCAGCCGTTTAGTTCTACGATCAGTTTTTTGGTGCCGGGGGTGTAAACGGTATGTTCTTTGCCTAAGGCGAACAAGTGGCGTTTATCGTAATGTTCATGGCTGCCATCGGGGCGCACCCAAAGCAGGCGGTTGTAAAATTTACCACCCTCTTTTATAATGATGCTGCCGGTTACTACACATTCATATTTCTGCGCGGTTTTTTGCATCCATTGCATGGTTTTGCCGTCCATGGTTTCGCCTAATGCTTCGGCGTTCATGGTAAAACCGGTATTAAACATTTCTGGCAGGATGATAAGATTGGTTTTTTCGCGTATGTTGGATAACCGCAACGAAATGTTTTGCAGGTTTTTATCAGTGTTTTCCCAAAATAAATATCCCTGGTATACCGTAATTTTCAGATTATCCATAAACGTGCTTTTTTTAGGTGCGGCAAATTAAATTTATACGTAAATGTTTGCCGTAAGGTTAAACCTTTGTCAATCTATCAACGGCTTTATCCAGCGTTTCTTGCCTTTTAGCGAAACAAAATCGCAGAACATGCCTGTCTGTACCCTTCCGATAAAACGCAGAAACAGGTATGGCAGCCACGCCAATTTCTTTGGTTAAGCGGATGGCAAAGTCGGTATCTTTCTCATCCGTAATAGCGTCATAAGTTACCGATTGAAAATACGAACCCGAGCATGGCAATAACTTAAACCTGCTTTGCTCCAGTCCGTTGCGGAAATGGTCGCGCTTTTCCTGGAAAAATGCAGGCAGGCTCAGATAAGTGTTCTCATCCTTTAAATATTCGGCAATTGCATACTGTAAAGGTGTGTTTACACTAAACACCAAAAACTGGTGGATTTTCCTGAACTCCTGCATTAAATAAGCAGGGGCCAGGCAGTAACCCATTTTCCAGCCGGTGGCGTGAAATGTTTTACCAAATGATGCTACTATCATGCTGCGCTGCTGTAATTCCGGGTACCGGGCCATACTGTGATGTTCCTGCCCGTCAAAAACCAGGTGCTCATAAACTTCATCGCTCAATATTAGTATATCCTGGTTTTTTACAAGCGCACTTAATTCGTCAATATCCTCGCGGCTTAAAATAGTAGCAGTAGGGTTATGCGGCGAATTAAGGATGATCATTTTTGTTTTATTGCTCACCAGTCTTTTCACCATATCCCAGGCAATACGATAGTCGGGCGGCTCCAACTCTAATGATTTTACCACGCCGCCCATCAGTTTAATGGCAGGGGCATAACAATCATAAGCAGGCTCAAACATAATCACCTCATCATTCGGGTGGATAATAGCGCTTATAGCTGTAAAAACGGCTTGTGTGCCGCCTGCGGTAACAGTAATTTCCGTTTCAGGATCGTACCGGGCACCGTAAAGCTTTTCGGTTTTAATGGCAATTTGCTCGCGCAGTGCCATAACGCCGGCCATAGGCGCGTATTGGTTATGGCCATTTTGCATAGCCCTATGCACCAGTTCAATCAATTCTGGCGAACAGGAATAATCCGGGAAGCCCTGCGATAAATTTATCGCGCCATGTTCGGCAGCCAGTGCCGACATGGTGGTGAATATGTTTGTCCCGGTTTGGGGTAATTTAGAAATAACAGATATCATGTAGGGGGCTAAATTAACCAATAAACGCAATTATAGCCAGATTGTTTAAAAATGAACGAATACTTACAGCTATTTACCTGCCGAAACCTTCCAGAATGCATCGGCATTATTGGTGCGGTAACGCTCTATAGTAAAGTTGGTGTTTTTGTTTGTATCCTCGCTTTTATCGGGGCTTTGTTTAAAATATTCTAAAGGCAAAAGACTTATATAGGTGATGGTTTTATTTTTATCGCGTGTTTCGTAGTTATACTCATTATGTTGCGGACTGTAAACCCGGTACAGGTTTTTAGCCATATAATTATCCAGGTAAAACTCCTTGGTTATTTTTTCACGATTGTTCCAGTTGGCATCATCGTTTACAAATAAGGGCTGGTTTTTTATAATGCGTTCCCTAACCTCGGCAATGCCAAGCAGGTTTTTGTTTTCGTCCATTACGTAAGCGTTGTTAGTAGGGTCCATCCAAACCCATTTGCTTAAGCTTGGCAGGTAAACTACATTAATAACGTGCGAATCATAATCTACATTCAAACTATCCTTTGGGAAGCAATACACCTTGCGCGATTTCCAGCCCATAGCCAGGTAACATTCGTTCAAGGTAGTAGCCAGTTCACCACATGATACACCTATCTTTTTAGCAGTAGCCTTGCTGATGATCTCGTTAGCATTGATGAACTGGATGCCGCTTTCATGCTGCCCGTCGTGCTTTACAGTGTTGTGCACCCATTTAAGCAGGTTGATGGCTTTTGATTTTTCATCGCCCTTACCTGCTATAGAATCAAGCTTGAAGTTTTTGCGGATGGCCACCAGGTTGGCATTGCTTGCCGGTTGATAGGTGAATGCAGGAACTTTACGCTGATCATTAGGGTTAAACTTTTCTGCCTTTTGCAGGATGTATTTGTAATCGGCCACGCCGCGCAGGGATTGTGCTACCTGTTTAAATTGGGGTTCGTTTTTGATGTTGGCGAAGTCGGTATCCTCCAGCAAGTGATTGTAGTTCATATAACCATTATTAACGGCACTATCCAGGTATTCAAACGCTTTTGGTTTGTTGTTGATAATAGAATAAAGACAGCTTAAATTATAATAGTTGTTGGTAATAAAACCTTTATAGGTGCGTTTATCAGCGGATGCCAGCTGATTGTATTTTGCTGTAAGTTCAGTCATTAATTTTACACCCGTTTCGCCATCGCGTGCTTCATAGGCTTGGTGTATCAGTTGGCTTTGTTGGTTGCCGTATACTTCAAATGGATTGGCCGGTGTGGTTTGAGCGAATAAACTGTTTGTAGTTAAAAATACGGCTACAGATAGTATAATTTTAAGTTTCATAATGGGTGTTAATAGTAGTAAATATAATCAATAAGTACCTGAAAGACGCTTTTACCTGCTAAAACGTTGCATTTTAATGTTTTTCTTTTTGGGCTGATTATTTACCTTAGTGGGATGAAATATCTACGTATTTTATCATTATTAATAGTTGTTATTGTTATTCAATCCTGCTCATCATCTACTAAAAATAATGTACCGGTTGTAGGTTTTATTGATGCATTTGAAGATGCCACTATATCGCAGGCCAAAACAGGCTTTATTGATGCCTTAAAAAAGAATGGCTTTAGCGAAGAACAAAAAACAGTGGTCATTAAATACAATAATGCCCAAAGCAGCATCCCAACCCTAACACAGATGGTTAACCAGTTTGTAGCAGAAAAGGTTGACCTGCTGGCTACCTCAACAACCCTGGCTACAGTAGCCGCTATTCAGAAAACCAAAACCATCCCTATCTTTCAGATGGTATCGCCAACACCCGACAGGATGAAGGTGACAGATGCCGCAGGTAAAGCCCCGGCAAACTTGTATGGCACCATGGAAGAACTGAACTATATTGATACTTCATTTGCTATTATCCCCCAACTGTTAAAGCCAAAAGGTGCGCAGTTAACTATCGGGATGATCTATAACCAATCTGAGCCACAATCTGCCGATGCTTTGCAGCGCATCCAGGGCCTTGCTGCTAAACTAAATGTAAAGATCATCGCCTTGCCGTTAAACTCATCGGCCGATGCGCAACTGGTAACGCAGGCACTGTTAAACAAGGGTATCGATGCTTTTTTTGCGAATCCGGATAATACCGTATTTGCCGCTTTTGAAACCATCCGGAAAAGTTGCGACCAGCATAACGTACCCATTTTTACAAGCGAAGCCGGTTTGGTACAACGTGGCGCGGTAGCCGCTTTTGGTGCCGACATTTACCAATGGGGTTACCAATCGGGCTTGCAGGCTGCGCAATATCTAAAAACGCATAAAACCGATGGCCTTAAACTGGAGATGGTGAAGATCAGGAAACGGGTATACAACGCTGCCGTAACCAAAAAATATAACATTACTATCCCTGCCGGGTTTGAAGCTGTAAAATAATGGATTTTTACCTAACCGCTTTATTACAAGGATTGTGTTTCGCGGGGATAGCGTTCGGTATTTATATCTCCATGAAGATCTTCAATATCCCTGATATTACTACCGATGGCAGCTACACGCTTGGCGGGGTGGTAACAGGGGCAATGCTTACGCATCATCAGCCCGGGTATATCATTTTACCTGCCGTGCTTTTGGCCGGGGCATTGGCCGGTGCGCTTACGGGCATTATCCACACCAAACTAAAAATAAACGCGCTGCTTGCCGGTATTTTGGTGATGACGGCGCTTTACTCGGTTAACCTCACCATTCTCGGTCGCTCAAATCTGCCGCTGTTAAACTTACCCACCTTGTTTTCGGTAGTGAATTTAATTACAGATGTTAACCAAAACTCGCTGATCATATTAATTGGATTTGTATTGATAGTAACCCTGCTTATTGGCTACCTGCTTAAAACAGATTTCGGTATTGCCATGCGTGCTACAGGCAACAGTGAACCCATGATCCGGGCCTTAGGCGTAAACACCGACCGGATGAAAATTACCGGCCTGGCCCTGGCAAACGCCCTAACTGCATTAAGCGGTTACCTGATAGTACAGCTACAGGGTTTTGCCGATATCAGCATGGGGATAGGGATTGTGATAGTTGGACTGGGTTCTGTTATTATAGCCGAAACTATTATTAACTGGCTGCGCATCACATCAGTATGGCTCAGTTTGGTTTTGGTAATGGCGGGGGTAGTTATCTTTCAGTTTGTGTTGGCGCTTACACTCAATATTGGGGTAGATGCTAATCTGCTTAAGCTGGTAACGGCTGTATTTGTATTGTTGATAGTCGGCTTGCCGCGTTTAACGGGGAGGCAGGCATGATACAACTAAACAATATCCATAAAACATTTAATACAGGCAAGCCAAATGAGGTTATCGCCATAAATAAGGTAAACCTGCAAATAAATGCCGGCGAGTTTGTGGTGATAGTAGGCTCCAACGGGTCGGGGAAAACCACCTTACTTAACCTGGTTGCGGGTAATATTCTACCGGATAGTGGTACTATCACCATCGATGGAACTAACGTCACCCGCCTGCCCGAGTATCAGCGCAGCAAATGGATAGCCCGCATTTTTCAAAACCCTTTATTAGGTACAGCTGCCGATCTGAGTATTATTGATAACTTCCGCTTAGCAGCATTGCGTACGCAGACCAAGGGGCTTTCCATCGGTAAAAACGAACAGTTTAAAATGTTGGTGCGTGATAAAATAGCTACCCTTGGCATGGGGCTGGAAGATAAAGTAGAGCAACCCATCGGCACGCTATCCGGCGGTCAGCGGCAGGCGCTTACTTTGTTAATGAGTGTGATGGATACCTGCAAAATACTGCTGCTTGATGAACCCACAGCGGCGCTCGATCCGCGCTCTGCCGAGAACGTTTTGCGTATTGCCGATGGCCTGATCAAAGAATACAACCTTACTGCCATTATGGTGACGCATAATTTAAAGGACGCCGGGAACTATGGCTCGCGGATTATCCAGATGGGTGAGGGGACTATTTTAAAAGACATAGCAGGTAAAGAAAAAGACACTTTGCAGCAAAATGAGCTTTACAGTTGGTTTGGATAAATAATGGCAAAGAAATTGTATTGCCATTTGTACTATGAAGAACACAACATTTGAAAACATATTCGACGCTTACCAGCTTGTGAGCGGCGCAAAAATAAAAGCCAAAAACTACGACGAGGTTTACGAACTTGGCCAGTACGATGGCACCAAACGCGGTTACACACTTTATGCTTTCGAAGATGGCGTACGTTTTGAAGATTTTAGCGTTATTATCTCCGAGAACGAACTGATGAATAATTACCTGATAGAAAAAGGTAAGGGTAACCAGGCAATAGCGGCGTAATTAATTTACCCCCGATGCCTATCCAACACGTCATTGCGAGCGAAGTAATCTCCCGATAGGCATGTTAACATGCAAGATATTTATGCAAAGTTCAGAGATTGCTTCGTAGCTCGCAATGACGCGCGGGAAAAAGATGTACCGTGTTAGTGGGGTTTAACAGACCGTCCACAGCAGTGCACTCATTCGTTAATATTTTGAAATCTTCCGTCTATTCCGTATTTTTGCAGCAAATAATTAAACGATGCTATTTAGAAACTCCATCTGCAACACCTTTAAGCGGCCCTTGGGCGCGCTGCAGAAGAGCTATGCATCAAGGATCCAACTCTTCTCTTAGTATACCTGATTTAACACAGGGACACACAATTTTACTTTTTATTGAAATATACCTAAGGCTTTAGCCCATAGGTTTACTTATTTGAATTTTTATGGACACATATTATACTATTGAAGAGAAGTATTTGCAGGCTGTGGAAGAGCTATCATACGGCGAAACACCAAAAGCACTGAATTTACTGAACGAGTTGATAGCAAACGACCCTTTGTATGCACGCGCGCATTTCCAGATAGGAAAGATATATTATTATGATTTTAAGGACTATAAAACCGCGGGGTATCATTTTAAAACCTGCATGGAGATAGACCCGTTATTCTCTGATAATTATTTCCATTACCTGAACCTGGTAGTTTTCCTGAAAATGGATAAGCAGGTAAAAATTGTAGCGAATGCTGCATTGAATACACCCGGGGTAAACACAGGCGCTGTTTATGACATGCTGGGCTTATATTCCGAAAAAAACAAAGACTGGAATAAAGCTTTGCAAGCATACCGTAACGCGTTTATGGAAGCAACCACCAAAGAACAGCTCGAAGATATTGAGCAAAGCATCAATCGTATCAAACGAAAGATACAGCAAGGTATTGTTTATCATTATACGCTTGCTGAATAACAAAAAGGCCTCATAGCGAGGCCTTTTTGTTAAAGATTGGATTCGGTTACTTTTTGTAGCTGATCTTATATATCGTTCCTTTTGAATCATCGGTAACATAGATTGAACCATCCGGCCCTTGTGCTAAACCGCATGGGCGGCGCTCTGCGCTGCCTTTAGCCGTATTGGCTGCCGAACCTGAGAAACCATCGGCAAATACTTCCCACTGGCCATCGGGCTTGCCATTTTTAAACGGCTGGAAAACTACGTAATATCCTGCCTGTGGCTCGGGTGCCCGGTTCCATGAACCATGGAAGGCAATGAAAGCACCGTTCTTGTATTTCTCGGGGAACTGGCTGCCGGTGTAAAATAACAAGCCGTTAGGTGCGAGGTGGGCAGGGTAAGCAGCAGCGGGGTTAATGTATTTATTGGTTGGGTCGCCATCTTTTTTACCATCCCCGCCATATTCGGGGGCTAATATTTTTTTGCTTTGTACCTGGTCATAATAAATATAAGGCCAGCCGGCATTGTCGCCTTTTTTTATGGCATACATACATTCGGCAGGTAAGTTAGCAGATTGTTTGGTATCAAACATATCCGGGAAAATATCATGCAGGGCATCGCGGCCATGCTGCATTACAAAAAGTTGGTTGTCCTCTTTATTCCAGTCCATACCTACTACGTTACGCAAACCGGTAGCATAGCGCACACCATCTTTATAGGTTTGGTTTAGCTTATCGGCTTTAAATTGCCATATACCGCCTGCCGAATCAAGTATGGGGCATCCCGGTTGGCCTAATGAGCCTTTTTCACGGTCTTTTATTTGACATGAATTTGAGTATGCACCGATATTTACATACAGGTTACCGGCATCATCTAAAACAATAGCCTTAGCTTCGTGCTGATTGCGGTTTAACAGTCCTTTAACCACAGTTTCGGGTTTGGTGGCGTCAATAACCTCGTTTTTATCGTTTAGTTTATAACGGTAAACATCTTCGTTTGATGAGGTGTACAGGTAGCCATTTTTGATATAAATGCCCGTACCCTCATAATCACCAAAACTATTTTTTATCTCGGCTTTGCCATTGTTTTCGTGTAAAACCAAAACGCCTTTGCCATCTTTTGGCTTACCAAGCTTAACAAAAATATCGCCCTGCGGCGAAACTGTTATATGGCGTGTGCCGCCAAGGTTTTCGGCGATAATTGCGGCATTAAAACCTGTTGGCAGTGTTAGCCCCGAAGGTGATTTTGCGGTGTCAGACGCAGTGTTGGTGCTGTCGGCGGTAGTTTTGCTTTCATTGCTTTTACATGCATTAAATAACATCGACCCGGCAAGTACCGTGGCCGCCAATACAAAGTTGAACGATCTGTTTTTCATTGGTGTGCGTGTTTATTGGTGATGATTTATAGGGGTTTAACAGGCTAAGCCCTCGTATTATACTGGTAAACCAAAGTTAACTTAATATACAGCAAATACCGAAATGTGTTTTGTAGAATATGATAACATTACTGTTTTGGCTGATATTATTAAGTAACGTGTTAAACTATCGCATCCGGCTATCGTCATAGATGTATAAATTTTAAGGATATGAAAAAGTCAGTTATACTCTCAGCAATATTATTCGGTAGCTTGGTTTACAACAGTGCCCAGGCGCAAATATCAGTTCATATTGGTTTTAATATTCCGGCCCGCAGGGTTTATGTACCCGCGCCGCCGCCACAACCTGTAGCAGTTTATGATACTGATGAATTTGACGATAGCGACGATTACTACTACCTGCCCGAAGTTGAGGCTTACTACAGTGTACCACGCCATTGCTATTATTACCAGGATGGGGGCCGCTGGATCTCGGCAGCTTACCTGCCCGGCGCTTACCGCAACTATGATTGGCGCACCGCCCGCAGATATGAAATAAGGGGCAGCAGGCCATATATGCGCCATGATGAATACCGGGGCAGATGGGGAGGTGGTTTTAACAGGGATTGGAACCGAAGGAACGATAACTATGCCGGCAGAAGGTTTGATAACAACCGCAACGACTGGAACAGGAATAATAACCGCAACGACAGGCCACAAGGTGGTTTTAACCAGCCAAACCGAAATGATGATAACCGCGGCAGATGGGGCCAACCCGCACAACCGAACAGGAATAACGATAACCGCGGCGGACGCGGCGATAGAGGACAAGGCGGTTGGGGCCAGCCAAACCGTAACGATAACAACGGTGGCGGACGTGATAGGGGTAACCAACCTGCACAACCCAGCAGAAATGACAATAATGGCGGAGGCCGCGACAGAGGCAACATGCAGTTCGCACAAAACCAAATGGGCCGTGGCGATTCACATCGCCCGGTGAGGTTCTAAATATTACCACCTCAATATATATAACAAAAGCCATCCGTTAACTAACGGATGGCTTTTTACTTTTTACAACGTTTAGGCTTAATAGCTACTTGCTGTAGTAAGCAGTTCAATAGCTTCACCACTTAGTTTTAACTGAGCAGCTTTTGCCAGATCATTTAATTGCTGGATGCTGGTGGCACTGGCAATAGGGGCGGTAATACCCGGGCGGGCCATTACCCATGCAAGTGCAACACTTGCCTGCGTGGTGTTGTACTCTCCGGCTACTTTATCCAGAGCAGCTAAAATTTTATATCCACGGCCGTTAAGGTATTTTTTGACACCGCCGCCGCGTTTACTTTTGCCCAGATCTGCCTCAGAGCGGTATTTACCCGTCAGGAAACCACTGGCTAACGAGTAATAGGTAATTACACCAATATTATTCTCGCGGCATAATGATTCGTATTTATGTTCATAATCTTCCCGGTCGTATAGGTTATACTCGGGCTGCAGGGTTTCATAACGGGCGAAACCATTATCCTTACTTACCTGTAATGCTTGTTTAAACCTGTCGGCTGCATAGTTTGATGCACCAACAGCGCGCACCTTGCCCTGTTTTATCAGGCCGTCAAAAGTTTCCATGGTTTCTTCCAGCGGTGTGTTGGCATCATCCTCGTGCGACTGGTACAGGTCTATATAATCGGTTTGCAGGCGCTTTAGCGAATCCTCAACAGCTTTGGTTATATAAGCTTTAGACAGGCCTTTTTTATCATCGGCCATGGGTTTGCCAACTTTTGTAGCCAGGATGATCTTATCGCGCTTGCCGCCCTGTTTAAGCCAATTGCCTATTATCCTTTCAGAATCGCCGCCGGTGTTGCCGGGTACCCATTTTGAGTACACATCAGCGGTATCCACAAAATCAAAACCGGTATCAACAAAGGCATCCAAAAGGGTAAAGGAGGTTTTCTCGTCGGCTGTCCACCCAAAAACATTGCCACCAAAGCAAAACGGCACTACCTGTATCCCCGATTTTCCTAATTCGCGCTTTTCCATATTGTATGTAATTATACTGATGTTTGGATCTGTTCGGCCAGTTCATCTATCCAGCTTGATAAATAAGGTTCTGAACCCGCTATACGTTCCCAGTTTCCCTGACTATCCCGTGCAATGGTTAGCTCCATACTTTCATCTATCGCTTTAAATTCGTAAATGCCATTACCAGTTTGTGTAACTATCCCTGTTACGGGTGTATCGGTTCCGGTAAGTACCGCTTCAAATTGTTGTTCCATCATGTTTTTGTTTATATTTTAACAAGGGTATTGGCTTTGTGTTTTCACAGAATGCTTTGACTGTTAATTATGAGCATGTACTGACAATATTAAATCTACCACTACAGGGAGTACAACTGTTAGCTTTATAGTTTAAGTAGGCTTTACGGAAACCGCTTTTACACTTTCCTCGTTTGTTTATTAAATAAGCCTTTAATAAAACCAAATATTACCATGTTACAAATCGGAAAAACACTCGCAATGGCCATTCGCCAAAAACGCACCCAACTAAAATACTCGCAGGAGTATATGGCTTTTAAACTTAACCAAACACAAAACGCGTACTGCAAAGTTGAGTTAGGGCATACCAAAGTAACCCTGCTGAAACTTATTGAGATATGCGAGATATTTGAAGTTGAGGTACATGAGTTTCTGAAGCCTATATGCGCCCCGCATTTAAAAAAAGTAGCCTGACAACCGCCAACATTTCCCACGGCTTAAACAATATTATCCTACATTTACACGGTGGAAAATATAGTACCCGACCCGCAGGTTTTAATTGATATTGTAAATACCCGCATGCCCTTTGGTAAGTATAAAGATACCCTGATATGCGATATGCCCATTAGCTACCTGGAATGGATGCACAATAAAGGCTTTCCGCCGGGTAAGCTGGGTATGATGCTGAGCACCGTATTCGAAATTAAAAGCAACGGGGTTGACCAGATCCTGAGGCAGATCAAACAAAAGTACGGGAGGCGATAGATTTACCCCCGCGTGACTATCGGCCTAAACCATTGTAAGGTTGTTTGCGTAAATTGTACTAAACAGATTTAATAACGATCATGAAAAATTTAGTAATATATTTCGCGGCCCTGTTAATGTTTACCGGCTGTGCCGACGGGCAATCAAAAAATAATAATGGTGATGCTTTTGCACCTGTACCCAAACCCGTAGCAGGGCAGGCCGTAGCCACATTTGGCGGCGGCTGTTTCTGGAGTATGAGTGAGGCCATGAGCGAGTTGAAAGGTGTTAGCAAAGTGGTATCGGGCTATGCAGGGGGCAAAACCAAAAACCCTACCTACAGGGAGGTGAGCAGCCAGAATACAGGGCACGCTGAGGTGGCCCAGGTGTATTATGACCCCAAAGTGATCAGTTACGCTACACTGGCCGAGGCTTTCTTTTTTGCACACGACCCAACCACGCTTAACCGCCAGGGCCCGGATGAAGGTACCGATTACCGCTCCATAGCCTTTTACCGTAACGATGCCGAAAAGAATACCCTGTTAAGCACCATTAAAAAAGTAAATCAGAGCAAGCATTACAGTAACCCCATAGTTACGCAGGTAGTACCATTTACCGCTTTTTACGCTGCCGAGAATTACCACCAGGGCTACTACCGCACCAACGGCGATAACCCATACATCAGCAGTGTGTCTGAACCTAAAGTGATGAAGTTTCGCAAGGCGATGAAGGCGGAATTGAAACCTGAGTTTCAGAAATAATTTTACATCTTGTTCCATTTTTGAAACGGGACAAACGAGACAAACGGAACATACTGATAATCAATTTAATGTGGTTTTTATTTCTGCCGTCTATCTAAAGCCTTACTTTGCCATTTTTATGTAACGTTCTTTTTTACAGATGCTTATGCTTTTTTGTTTTTGTCCCGTTTTTTCAGAAAATGAGACAAAAACGGCATCGGCATAACGGGATCTATTTCGCCTTTTTTCGCCCTCAGTACGGCCTTTTCAGCGTGTGAAATGACCATAAAAGGAATTAATCTACTTTTATTAAACATCTGATTTATAGATAATTAATATTTTAAGCGTGTCCCGTTTTTTCCAAAATGGAACAAAATGGGACAGGATATTTCAATAAAATCTGGTTGTTATTTCTTTGTTTTATAAAGATATTTCTGTATATTTACAGAAAATAACCTTTTTATGATCGAAGAATTTTTAACTGAACCTCCCGGTTCGGGCTTCTATCGCCCGCCCGTTATAGAGGCCATCCGCACGCAGGCACGAAAAAACAGCGAACGTTTACATAAACACGGGCTTGATGAATCCATCTACCTCGACCCGCAAAAAACCGACCTGCTGCTGGTTAAAACCGCCGGCGACTGGATGCGACAGGAGTATGGCAAACCCATGCCCCGTAAACTGTTTGGCGACTTTTGGCTGGAGGGCGAGCTGTGCATCCTGTTTGCCGATACCAACCTGGGCAAATCAATACTGGCGGTGCAGTTGGGTAATAACCTGGCACAGGGCGTTTGTACCGGTAACTTAAACAACCAGATGGAGGCGCAAACCCGGGTGCTGTACATCGATTTTGAGATGAGCAGCAAACAGTTCGAGAGCCGGTATTTCGACAGGCAGTGGGGCAGCTTCCCGTTTGGGCAAACCTTTTACCGGGCCGAGTTTAATCCCGAAGCCGAGAACCCCGCCCTGTATGAGAACTATGGCGACTACCTGGAAAACGCCATTACCGCCGCCATCCGCAAAACCAAAGCGCAGGTGCTCATCATCGATAACCTTACTTATATGGCCGGTGGTACCGAACGCGCCGGCGAAGCCCTGCCGCTGATGAAAAAGCTAAAGGCCATCAAAGCCAAATATCAGCTAAGCATGCTGGTACTGGCGCATACCCCAAAACGCAACGCCGCCAAACCCATCACCGTTAACGACCTGCAGGGCAGCAAGATGATCATGAACTTTTGCGACAGCGCCTTCGCTATCGGCAAAAGCCGCGCCCTGGCAGATACCCTGTACCTGAAGCAGGTAAAACACCGCAGCGGCAAAACGCTGTACCAGGAGCATAACGTATGCCTCTGCCGCATCCACCGGGAGCTGAGCGACCTGCACTTCATCTTCGACGGCTACGCGCATGAACGCCAGCACCTTCAAAAGAACTCGACCGAAACCCGACAGGAAAAAAAGGCCAAGGCACAGGAGTTAAAAGGGCAGGGGTTTTCCTATAGGCAAATAAGCGATAAAACAGGAGTGGCGTTGAGTACTTTGGGTAGGTGGTTGGGTAACCCAATATAATTTCCCCTTTTGAGAGGGGTTAGGGGTGTGTTAATGAAGTGACAGGCGGTTTGTCATGCTGAGATATTAAGCACACGCGGCACGCGTGCGCCAGCAAGGGTTATGATATCCTAATATTGGAATATTCCGGATGCATGGCGGTTTGTTGGTGACAACACCAACAAGGGCGGAAAATGGCCTCGTCGGTTATGATATCCGGATGCATGGCGGTTTGTTGGTGACAACACCAACAAGGGCGGAAGCGTCCTCGCTTGTGGCTTAATGCAATGTTTTTAAGCATAGTTCTGAGATTGCTTCGTACCTCGCAAAGACTTGGTGGTGAGGATGCATGGCTGTTACACATGCTGGCGCACGCGTGTGCATCTTGAGCATGGACGTTACAAAGGCATCGACCCCGCTTCTTATTTACCAATCTCAGCAACTTCGGTTAACCTGGCGTGTTCAGCTACCCGGCCTTTAAGCTTTTGGTAGTTCTGGTTTTCAAACAGGGCCATTTTAATGCGCATATCGTGCAACTGTTCCATGGCATCCAGCAGCAGGGCAAGGCGTTGCTCACTTATCTTTTTCATCTCATCTATAGCATTTTCTTTTTTTCAAAATTATGAAAAGAGTATTATAATTACTAATATTTTTAGTATAACTATCAGGGCGTAATTGCGGGGAGCAATAGCGGTGCGGTAAACCTCGACGTTTACACTAAACGATGGAAAAAACAACCGAATACCGTAATATGTTAGTAATCAGTTACAAGCAGCATTCGTGATTTTTATAAAAGTTCAAAAGCCCCGAACACTAATTGCCCGGGGCTTTTGTTTATCATTTTGGGAGTTTATTGCTATATATCCTAAAGGTATCTGCAAATCTATCTTATCTTCATAATGAATACCACCTTTGTGCTGGGCGGTATAAGCGATTCTTCTGATGTTTCGCCGGTTATTTTGTGGGTATGGTGAACGCGCTCGCTGCCATCTTTTTGCAAGGCGCTGTCATCGCCATTGAAATTCATCGGCTTGTTAGGAATTCCCGTATCCCCGGTTACCGTATGTTTATGTGTAGCGTTACCTATCTTTTGCCCTATCTCGGCACTATTGGCAGTACCGTAGGGAAATCTACCTACCAAATCCGGGGTGCCGTTTGCGCCGTTACAAACAACCCATCCCGATGGAATGCCAGTCTTAGCGCCCCAGGCGATGATTGAGCCTTTTGGCAAGGTGCCTGATGTTGAGGGAATAAATGCGAATAAGCCTACTGCAATTATTACGCAAAATAGTGACAATAACTTTTTCATGGTTTTATGTTTAATGTTTGTAACAAATTTAAAGGCTTGATTTTTAGATTTTTATAGTGATTGCACGGTAAGTTTTTGGTGTTTTAACGGTGTTGCTTTTTTAGTCGTAATTAATCAAACACCGCAAACGCCCTGCTGGTGGACTAATGGAAAATGTTTAAGCAGTTCGCTGTTAGATCTTTCGCTATCGCTCAGGATGACAAGTAGGAAAAAGAAGGATAGGCAGAGTATATTCCCAATTCACCAATTTAGAACGAGCGATAGCGAGGAGAAATGACAATCTTTATTGTGTCTTCTGCCATGTAATCTGCGCATAAATTTGCAAATTTGTATTGCACCCAATCGGCATAAACATTCATGCACTTTTTATATCCGGCTTTTTTATTCGCACTGTTAACGCTGGCTATTCCTGTTATTATCCACCTGTTCAATTTCAGGCGGTATAAAAAGGTATATTTCAGTAATGTACAGTTCCTGAAAGAGGTGCAGGAGCAGCAGGCAAGCAACCGTAATTTAAAAGAACGGCTTATACTGGCATCCCGGCTATTGGCGCTATTGTTTTTAGTGCTGGCATTTGCAAGGCCGTATATCCCCGGTGCCAATGCAATTAATGCGGGTAAGCAACAGGTGGTAAGTATTTTTGTAGATAACTCTTACTCTATGCAAACCCTTAACCGCGAGGGGACACTGCTTGACGAAGCCAAACAGAAAGCCAAGCAAATTGCGGTATCATACAATATAAACGACCGTTTCCAACTGCTTACGCAGGATTTTGAAGGCAAACACCAGCGATTACTAAACCGTACCGGGTTTAATGATGCGGTAGACGCGGTGAAGATCAGTCCGCAAAGCAGAGAACTCAGCCAAATTACTGAGCGGCAAAAAAGTTTGCTGGATATGCAGCCGGGGGCTGTAAAACACAGCTATATCATATCCGATTTTCAGAAGAATATACAGGGAAATGCTGCTGTACAGGATGCAGGGTTCCCGGTAAACTTAGTTCAGCTAAAGGCTAATTCACTACCCAATGTAGCGGTAGATTCTGTTTGGATGCTGAATGCAACCCATCGGCCTAATGAAAGTGAGAGAATGGTGGTGCGTTTGAGGAATTATGCTGATAAGGCAGCCGAAAGGGTCCCGCTTAAACTGAGTATAAACGGTGTGCAAAAAGCCATCGGCAGTTTTACGGTGAATGCCCGTTCGGCACAAACAGATACCTTGTCGTTCTCGGGCTTGCAGGCTGGCTGGCAGCGTGCCGAAATTCAGTTGCAGGATAACCCGGTAACGTTCGATAATAAGTTCTACTTCACTTTTAATATAACCCAAAAACTTCCGGTATTATTAATAAACGGTGGGCAGCCTAATAAATATTTAAACGCTGTTTTTGCTTCGGATGCGTTTTTTGCGGCAAAGCATGTAGCGGATGGAAATATAGATTATGCGGGATTGAATGTTTATCCAATCATAGTTTTAAGCGATGTTAAAACCATAACCGCGGGTTTGGCACAGGCTTTAAAAATATATGTAAGCAAAGGCGGTACATTAATGGTGTTTCCGCCGGCCGAGGGGGATATTAATAGTTATAAAGCATTTCTACAACCCTTAGGGGCATCAGCACCCGGAAACCTGGTAACAGAAAATACCAAAGTATCGGCCATTAACCTGCAAAGCCCGGTGTTTAAAAGCATTTTTGAAACAGCACCGCAAAACCCGGATCTACCCGCGGTAAAAAAATATTACACATTAAGTACCGGCAATAAAGTGGGCGAATACCTGATGCGCCTGCAAAACGGGCAACCCTTATGGCAGGGTTCATCATTTGGCAGGGGCAAGGTATATGTAAGTGCCGTTGCCCTGGATGAAAGCTTTAGCAACCTGCCTATGCATGCTTTATTTGTGCCGGTAACCCTGAGGATAGCCTTACTAAGCGGGCACGACCAGCCTTTGTTTTATACCGTAGGCAATAATCAGCCTGTAGAAACCGTGCCGCTGCAATCAACAGAAAAACAGTTGGTAAAACTGGTAAAGGATAAGCAAACCATCATCCCCGATGTAAAGCAACAGGAGGGAAGTACCCTGCTTTACCTGCCCGATCAGTTAACCGGGACCGGTATCTACGATTTGAAGAAACAGGACAGCACCGCGGCTATATTGGCATTTAACGATAACCGCAGCGAAAGTGACCTGAGTTACTTATCCGCTGCCCAACTCGATAAAATATTCCCTAAAAACGCTACCTTATTAAATGGTAACCAGCTAAATGCGGAAAGTATTGCAGGTACTGCAAATTCGGGGCTTCAATTATGGAAACTTTGTATAATTTTGGCCTTGATATTTTTGGCTGCCGAGATACTGTTGATACGGTATTTTAAAAACAACAAAACAAGTGTTTGGCAAGCTACAGATATCAGCTAAACCCACCATAAAACAGCGCTAATGAATTTGCTTATCAAATCCGCCACTGTTGTAGATCCCGCTTCGCCTTTTAATAATAAGGTTGCCGATATTTTAATTGAAAAAGGCATCATCACTAAAATAGCCAAATCAATTGATGCGGATGTTAAAACTGTTGATGCGAAAGGCCAGTATGTTTCTCCCGGATTTTTCGACCTTAACTGTAACGTTGGTGAACTTGGCTTAGAGGTTAAGGAAGACCTGCAAACAGGTACAGCTGCCGCGGCGGCGGGTGGCTTTACAGGCATTGCTTTAATGCCAAACACCCAGCCCCCTGTACACTCAAAGGCCGAAGTAGAATACCTGCTTAATCGCGCCAAGGGTAATTTGGTGGATATATACCCCTTAGGAGCCATTTCAAGCAAACGCGAGGGAAAAGATATGGCCGAGATGTTTGATATGTTTAAAAGCGGCGCAAAAGCCTTTACAGATGGCAACCACCCGGTGCAGGATGCCGGCCTGATGGAGCGCGCATTGCTTTACGTGCAAAATTTTGGCGCCAAGGTTATCTCTTACCCCGAAGATACATCTATAGCCGGTAAGGCAAAGGTGAACGAGGGTGTGGTGAGCACTATGCTGGGCATGAAAGGCATACCCGCCCTTGCCGAAGAACTGATGATAGCCCGCGACCTTTACCTGGCCGAAGACACTAACTCCGAGATCCATTTTACCACTATATCTACCGAGCACGCTGTAGAACTGATCCGCGAAGCGAAACGAAAGGGCATAAAAGTTACCTGCGATGTTGCCGCGCATAATATTGTACTTACTGACGAAGCTTTAATGGGCTTTGACAGCCTTTATAAAGTAAAGCCGCCGCTGCGTACCCAAAAGGATGTGGATGCACTGAGGGCCGGTTTACAGGATGGTACCATAGATGCCATTGTATCGCAACATACCCCGCACGAAATTGAATTTAAAGACGTTGAGTTTGAAGTAGCCGAATACGGCATCATCGGTTTACAAACCGTATTGGCGCTGGCTTTGCAGGCAGGTTTATCTGCCGGGCAGGTAGTTGAAAAGCTGGCTATCAATCCGCGTAAAATATTAAATGTTGATGTACCGGCCATTACCGAAGGCTCGGCAGCTAACCTGGTAGTATTTAGCACAGTTGGCGAATGGGAGTATACCCGCGCCGTTAACCAATCAAAAAGTTACAATTCGCCATTTTTAGGGCAGAACTTAAAAGGAAAAGTATTGTTAACCTGTAATAACAACCAAATCTCGAAATTTTAACAACAACTCACATGACCGACCCAAAAGTAAGATCAGCCATTACAGGTGCTTTAACGGCTTTTACTAAATATGGCAGCTTTGATGCCGCCGCACTAACCGAAAAGTTTGATACAGTATTTGCTTCCGACGATGATTTCATGACCAAGGTAGATTCGCTTGACGCCGTTTTCGACGAGTATCCGAAACTTGAAGAACTGCGTGAGCCATTCTTCGACTTGCTGATGATCAATTTCTTTAGCGAAGATGTAAAGAAACTGGAAGATGATTACCTGGAAACCCAGGAGTGGGAGGATATTGAAGAGCAAACCCTTGACCGCGGCACCGAGCTTTTAAACCTGCTGCTGTACCTGAACGAGTGCGAAGACGAAAACATTGATCCTGAGCTGGAAGATTACCTGAAGGAATTTTTACTGGTTGACGAGGATGAGTTTCAGGACGAGTACCGTATTTACGAACCTGTTATAGCTCACCAGTTACTGATAGAAAGCCCGGTTAGCGAGGTGAATAAGGTTGCCAAAACCATTGATGTAGAATCGGAAGTAAAAGAATTGTTTTACCCGATGATCTGCTTTTTCCAAAACCCAGAGGCTTCTGAAGGCGATAAAACCAATATTGCAGATAATGCGGTAAATAAACCATTTGATATGGCTGTTTTAGAAATATTGTTTAGCTTTAAATAAATATTAATTTTTAACCCTATCCAATTCATAAAATGGAAAAATCCGCACCAAACCCAACCGCAATTGCTACTAAATGGGCATTAATTTATGTAGTGGTATCAATTGTAATTACCTATGGTTTCCAACTGCTTAACATTGATCAAAATTCATCTGTAAAGTATATTGGTTATTTACCGTTTATAGCTTTTTGTTTTTTAGCTCAGAAAGAATATAAAGACCAGTTGGGCGGCTTTATTTCATTTGGGCAGGCGTTTAACCCGGGTTTTAGATACTCGCTTTTTGGTGGGTTATTGCTGGCTATATTCATATATATATACCTTGGCATATTAAGCCCCGAGATGCTAACCAAAGCGATGGAGCAACAACAAACCGCAATGGCTGAGAAAGGCATGTCGCAAGAGCAGATTGATAAAGCCCTGGAAATGGGTACAAAATATGGTGCTATATTTGGCGCTATAGCTACAGCAATAAGCACACTTGTTTTTGGTTGTATAGTTGCTTTGGTTAGCGCTGCTATCCTTAAAAAGGAACGTACAGCTTTCGATATTCCTGATGAAGAAGTAACATCAGACCCAACTGTTTAAATAAATTAAAAAAAAACAAAGAAAGCCGCTTTAGTTTTAAAGCGGCTTTCTTTGTTGTATAGCCGACTTTTTATATCATTGCTTTTACTTATAACCTTTCATGATTAGAAAAATATATTTGTTACCGCTGCTTGCTGCATTTACTGGCCAGATGACTTACAACAATGATCACTCGGCTGGAGCCGGGCGATTGCAATGAAATAATTTATTAAGGTAAGCGTGGACGCTTGGGCGGGGTAAAGTATAATCACAAAAAAGCCGCTTCAAAACTGAAGCGGCTTTCTATATTGTTGTTTAAACAAAATTACTTCTTCATCACTTGTTTTACAATATCATTACCGAAGGCAAACACCATTAATGATATCAGCAGCACAAAACCTACTATCTGCGCACGTTCAAGGAATTTATCGCTTAGTGGTTTGCCTTTTATCATCTCAATGATGAGGAAAACGGTGTGGCCGCCATCCAGGCCCGGGATAGGTAACAGGTTTGTTAATGCCAATACCATCGAAAGGAAGCCCACAAGGCTCCAAAAGCGGATCCAGTCTACATGGCTGCCAAACATTACAGCAATGCCTATAGGGCTTGATATAGCCTTACGCGCCTTAACCTGGCCGGTAAATATTTTGCCAATGCCTTTTGCATTATCTGTAAACATACTCCATGCTTTGGTAGCACCAATAGGTAGTGAAGCAAAGAAACTGTATTTAATAGTAGTATCTCTTGGCAGGATTTCTTTTAAAGGGCGTGAGAAACCAAGTTTGCCGTTTTTATCCACTTGCGCAGATACGGTTAACAGGCTATCCCTGCGTTTTACCGAAAGCTGTACCAGTTTGTTTTTATGAGCAAGCAACTGGCTCTGAAATTCATCAAAGAAATTTACTTTAATGTTATCAATGCCAACAATGCTATCACCTTTTGTTAAGCCGGCTTTTTTAGCTGCACCGTAAACAGAATCAACGCTGAACTTGCTACGCGGCGCACGGCTTATAAATTCTTCAATACCGTAATCAGAAAGATCGTTAAGGATAGTAGGAGGTACCTTTATATCTAAAGTCTGGTCACCACGTTGTACGTTCAGTACTGTTTTATCAAGCAATACTTTTGAACTGATCAGATCTTCGAAACGTACAATGGGTTTGCCGTTAACCGAGTTGATCTTGTCACCGGCTTTCAGGCCCATTTTGGTACCAATCTTCCCCGGCACTATACCGTATTTGATATTAGCGTTAGGGGTGTAGGTTTCACCGTAGCGAATGGTAAGCACCCAGAATATGAAGATACCCACTATAATATTTACGATTATACCGCCAAGCATTACAATAAGGCGCTGCCAGGCTGGTTTTGAACGAAACTCCCAAGGCTGGGGCGGGCCCGCCATTTGGTCGGTATCCATAGATTCATCTATCATACCGGCAATTTTTACATAGCCGCCAAGCGGTAGCCAGCCAATGCCGTATTCAACACCTTTATAGTTAAATTTAAACAGGCTGAAATTCCATGCGTCAAAAAACAAGTAAAATTTCTCAACCTTTATTCCGAAAGCCCGGGCTGCTAAAAAATGCCCAAACTCATGTAGTATCACCAAAATTGAAAGACCAAGTATCAGTTGGCCGGCCATTATCAAAACGTCCATTCGTATTTATATATGTATTAAGATCGTACTGCCTTTAACGGCATTTGTTGTATTAAATTTTGCGCAAATATGCGTGTTTCTTTATCAGTATTCAAATAGTCTGTTAACGACGGGTTTGGGATGTAATTTATTTGCTGCATGCAGGTTTCAATTATATCGCTCATGGCTAAAAATCCGGTTTCGTTTTTAAGGAAAGCCGCCACAGCCACTTCATTTGCCGCATTAATAATGCAAGGCATATTGCCGCCTTGCTCTAAGGCATCAAATGCCAGTTTAAGGTTGCGGAAAGTATCCATATCCGGCTTTTCGAAGCTCAGGGTTGGATAATCTATAAAATTAAACCTTTTGTAATTTGTTTTTACGCGGGCAGGATAGGTAAGGGCATACTGTATCGGCAACTTCATATCGGGCACACCCATTTGCGCCTTAATAGAGCCATCCTCAAACTGCACCAACGAATGCACTATTGACTGTGGGTGAACAATTACCTCCACCTGGTCGGCCCGCAGGTCGAAAAGCCATTTGGCCTCTATAACCTCCAGCCCTTTATTCATCAGCGATGCCGAATCGATAGTGATCTTGGCGCCCATCACCCAGTTGGGATGTTTAAGCGCATGCTCGCGGGTAACAGTTGTTAAGTATTCCAGGCTTTTACCCCTGAAAGGCCCGCCTGATGCCGTAAGGATTATCTTTTCAATTTTATTATCCTGCTCGCCGGCAAGGCACTGAAATATGGCCGAATGCTCACTATCAACAGGTAATATTTTAACGTTATGTTCTTTGGCAAGGGTGGTTATGATTTCGCCTGCAACCACCAGGGTTTCTTTATTTGCTAACGCGATATCTTTACCGGCCTTAATAGCATTAATAGTAGGCTCTAAACCTGCAAAACCAACCATGGCTGTTAGCACAATATCAATATCCGGATGGGTAACCGTTTCTTTGATGGCCTGGTGCCCGGCTAAAACTTCAACAGGCAAATGCGCCAATGCATCTTTTACCTGCTGGTATTTTGATTCATCGCAGATGATGGCATATTTTGGCAGAAACTCAATGGCCTGTTCAATAAGCAGGTATGCATTTGCATTGGCAGTAAGCATGAATACACTGAACAACTCATCGTTATCTTTAATAACTTCAAGTGTTTGTGTACCAACACTACCTGTAGAGCCGAGGATGGCTATGTTCTTTATCTTGTCCAATTATCTATAATAATTCGTCATTGCGAGGTACGAAGCAATCTCAAAACAATCCATGATAGATAGGCTATCAGGAGATTGCTTCGTACCTCGCAATGACGCTTGGTTTTTATTCGTTAATATATCCCTTCAATTCATCCGCTATCTTCCTGTCGTTTGAGAGGCGCGGAACCTTATTTTGCCCGCCCAGTTTACCCTGGCTGCGCATATAGTTTATAAAGGTATCCTTTTTTAAACTTCTGACGATTAAGGGGCGCAATATGTTACCCTCAATAAGGTCAAAATAGTAAATATTTTTTTGCTGCAGGGCCTTATCCACCTTCAGCGCGAAAGCAGCAAGGTCTTTTGGCTCTTTGCCAAACTCAATAAACCACTCGTGGTAGGGTAAACTGCCATCGGCCGGTGCCACCTGCGGGGCAACGGTAAACTCTATTACATCAACACCTTCTTCGGCAGCTACGCCCATTAATGCCTGCTCAACTTCTTCGCCAATAACATGTTCGCCAAAGGCCGAGATATAATGTTTAATGCGGCCGCTTACCACAATTTTATAAGGGTTTTTTGATACAAACTTAACGGTATCGCCCAGGCTATATCCCCATAAACCGGCACTGGTGTTCATAATAAGCGCGTAGTTTTTATCAATTTCTACATCTTTAAGATTGATGCGGGTAGGGTTATCGTTAAAATATTCTTCGGATGGGATAAATTCATAAAAGATACCGGCATCTACCATCAGCAGCAAACCTTTCTCGGTTTGCGAATCCTGGAAGGCGATGAACCCTTCTGATGCAGGGTAAGTTTCTATACTGTCTATCTTAAATCCGATGCTTTCTTCCATACGGGCGCGATAGGGCTCATAGTTTACGCCGCCGTGTACGTACAGTTTAAAATTGGGGAAGATGTCTTTGATCTTTTTACCGCCTGATACTGCAGAAATCCTGTCGAAATACATCTGGCACCATGGCGGTATGCCCGATATGAGGCGCATATCCTCTTTGGCGGTTTCCTGTACAATGGCATCTACCTTTTCTTCCCAATCGTCGATACAATTGGTTTGGTAGGATGGAAGGCGGTTTTTTTGCAAATAGCCGGGTACATGGTGCGCTACAATGCCCGATAGCCGGCCTGTTTGTATGCCATGCTTTTCTGCAAGCACAGGGCTGCCTTGCAGGAATATCATTTTGCCATCTACAAAATCGGCCTTGCCGGTTTCATGAATGTAGCTTAACAGGGCGTTGCGCGCGGCCTTGATATGCTCGGGCATGCTTTCTTTTGAGATAGGGATGTATTTTACACCCGATGTGGTGCCCGATGTTTTTGCTAAGTAAGCAGGCTTACCAGGCCACATTATATTTTCTTCGCCCTGTACAACACGCTCTATGTACGGTCGTAGTTCTTCATAATCTCGTACAGGTACGTATTTTTTAAAATCTTCGTAATTTTTAATTGAATCAAAATGATGATCGGTACCAAAGACGGTATTTTTAGCTTCATGGATTAAATTGCTGAAGGTTTTTTGCTGAAGTGCAAGGGCATTTTGGCGAACGTTATTCAATTGCCTGTTTACATACCAGGCAAATACTTTGCTTAATGCTGCTTTTAAACCCATAATTAGTTGGTTTCGGCAATATCATCATCCACATCCTGGTGGCTGTATATTAATTTACGATAGGTTACTGCCAGGATAATATTTACAAACGGATAGGTAAAGATAATAGCTACAGAAATTATAGGGTAATACTGCGCCAACTTTGCAGGCATCGCTATAAACAAAATAATAATACCTAATATAAGTACAACCTTTAACAGGTATCCCTTGGTAAGCGCAAAGCTTTGTTTTATTGATTCTAAAGGCCCCGATGCATCATCAACAATAAATGTGTTGAAAAACATAGAGCGCAGCGCAAGGTACAGGCCAACCACACCTGCAATTAATTCAACAGCAAGTTGCATTTCAGGATGAGGTTCAAGGTAATCTATCAGTATAGTGAGGTTAGTTACTGTAAAAGCAACCAGAAATACCACGGCAAGATAACTCCATATCATTTTCACTTTTGGTATCACCTGCGAAAACTCAAAATCGTAGTATTCGCTGTCAATTAAAGTAAATATAAGCTTATATAGGCCCAGTGTTGTATAGGCCTGCACCCATATCAATAAGAAGGATACGAACATAGTACCCACAAAATTTGTGGGCGAATAAACGAAACCAATTATTACACCAAGTATTGTAAGCAAAAAAAACGCAATTACCGAGTAAACTATTATGGTTACAAAATTCTTCTTAAAAATATTCCAGGCAGATTTTATAGTTTCTACAACAGAGAAAGGGTGGTACATACTACGTTTTTATGGTCTTTTTAACACTACACGCTTCCAAAAATCCTGCATAAATCCTAACCCGTAGGCTATAAGTTGCGTTAAGGCAGCTATTATGCTCAAAAATGCAATTTTTGCCGATTTATTTTTACTCCAGGAGTGAAAAAATATTAACAAAATATAAACTAATAATAAAACATTGCAAAGCAGGGCAATTGGCCACTGCGCTATGTTGGCAATTATTGTAAAAATTATACCCACTGTAGCAAATGCCGGGAAAAAATGCACCAGCTTAAGCTGCGAGGGGAAAAACTTATAGATGTTAATACGCGCCCTGCCAAAGAAATGTAACTGTTTGTAAAACTTTAAAAAATCGGTGCGGCGCTTATGGTAAACAATGGCCTCGGGTATCAGCCCAATTTTATAACCTAACGAGTGGATGCGGATGCTGTATTCAATATCTTCGCCCAAACGGGTAATTATAAAACCGCCTGCTTTTTCCCAAACCCGGCGCGATATGCCCATGTTAAAGCTACGCGGATGGAACTGGCCTATCCCTTTTTTATTACCACGGATTCCGCCGGTGGTGAAAGGGGAGGTCATGGAGTAACTGATGGCCTTTTGTATGGGCGTAAATGATTCGTGCGCACCATCAGGGCCGCCGTATGCATCAAGCCAGTTGTTGTTTAGCGAATTGTTTACTATTTCCAGGTAATTTGCAGGGATCAGGCAGTCCGAATCGAATACAATAAAATAATCACCTTTGGCACGTTCAAAACCAAAGTTGCGTGTAAAGCCCTGGCCCTCGTTGGCTTTTTCAAAGTAACGCACATCAAGCACGCCTTCATAGCTTTTCACAATATCCTCAGCCCTGTTAACCGAACCATCTTCTATAACCAAAACCTCAAACTGCTTATACGTTTGCTGTACAAGGGTGCCCAGTAATTCACTTATTTCTTGCGGACGATTATATAAAGGTATGATGATAGAAAAAAACATTCGGTATAGTGAGTGGTTGATTGAGTTGATTAGGTGAGTGGTTCAGAATTTTCAATCATTAAATACTCACTTAATCAACTACTTAACTAAATTGTATCTTCAATTTGGTACCTGTTGCGTTCAGGGGCGCTGCGGGCAACAAGCTCGGCAACAAAACCTGTTAAAAATAACTGCGAGCCTAATATGATGGCTACAAGGGCAAAATAGAACAACGGATTATCTGTTGGCTGCCTCGGTACAATATGATGCGCCAGGTCGTACAGTTTTTCGCCTACCAAATAAATGGCGATAATAATACCCGCAAAAAAACTAAGTGTGCCCATAGCGCCAAAAAAGTGCATAGGGCGTTTGCCAAATTTGCCCACAAAAAATATGGAGAGCAGATCAAGGAAACCGTTTATAAAGCGTGTCCAGCCAAACTTGGTTTTACCATATTTACGGGCGCGGTGTTCAACCACCTGTTCCCCAATTTTGGTGAAACCGGCCCATTTGGCCAGTACAGGTATATAACGATGCATTTCGCCGTATACCTCAATGTTTTTTACAACGGTTTTACGATAAGCCTTTAAGCCGCAGTTAAAATCGTGCAGGTTATGTATCCCGCTCATTTTGCGGGTTGCGGCGTTAAAAAACTTGGTAGGTATGGTTTTGGTTAAAGGGTCGTAACGTTTTGCTTTCCAGCCCGATACCAGGTCGTATTTATCTTCGGTAATGCGGCGGTAAAGGCCGGGTATTTCGTCGGGGCTATCCTGCAGGTCGGCATCCATGGTAATAATTACATTGCCGTTGGCAGCTTCAAAACCAGTGTTTAAAGCGGCTGATTTACCATAATTACGCCTGAATTTTAAGCCTTTTATAAAGGGGTTGCTTTCCTTTAGTTTTACGATCATGTCCCATGACCCATCTTTGCTTCCATCATCAACCAGTATGATCTCGTATGTATAACGGTTCTCGTCCATTACGCGGCTTATCCAGGAGGTAAGCTCGGGTAATGATTCTACTTCGTCGTAAAGTGGTACTACTACTGATATATCCATTTATTGGGAAACCTTTTGCACAGGTAGCTGCAAAAATATAAAAAATAGGGAACGGTTAGCAAAATAACATGCAATGAAAATACAAGGGTGTATAACGATGTTATTTTCAGAATTAAACCAACCCCAAAGCTTTACTTGTGCGCGCACGTGTAGCATCAGCCAAAGCCTCGTCAGTAACCAGCGATTGCCCGTAAGAAGGGATCATCTGTTTAAATTTTTCCTGCCATGCGGTTGATTTTGCCTGCTCTTTAAAGCAGCGGCTAATCAGATCAACCATAATAGGTACAGATGTTGAAGCACCGGGTGAAGCACCTAAAAGGGCAGAGATGCTGCCATCGGCACTTGTTACTACCTCGGTACCAAATTCAAGCACACCGGTACGTTTGGCATCTTTCTTTATAACCTGCACCCGCTGGCCCGCAATATCCAATACCCATTCATCTGCTTTAGCAGCCGGGAAGTACTCCTGCAGCGCCTTTAGCCTGTCGCCCGATGATTGCAGCACCTGGCTGATAAGGTATTTGGTAAGCGCCATGTTATCGCGCCCTACAGCAAGCAGCGGCAATATATTGTTGAATTTTATAGAAGTGAACAGATCAAGCAATGATCCTTTTTTTAGGAAACGTGTTGAGAAACCGGCGTAAGGCCCAAAAAGCAATGCTTTTTTACCATCAATCATCCGTGTATCCAAATGCGGTACCGACATAGGCGGCGAACCTACCGATGCCTTGCCATAAACTTTAGCGTTATGCTTTTCAATTACCGCAGGGTTGGTACAAACCAGCCATTGCCCGCTTACCGGGAAACCGCCAAAACCCTTGCTCTCAGGTATGCCCGATTTTTGCAGCAGGGGCAAAGCGCCACCACCTGCGCCAACAAATACAAACTTAGCGTTCAGTTTACGTTTGTTGCCGCTTATACGGTCGCTTACTTTTATTTGCCAGGTATTGTCCTTATTGCGTTTAATATCATTAACATCATGATTAAGGGATACATTAACGCCCGGTTTTTGTTTAAGCTTATTAATAAGGCTGCGGGTTAGCGCGCCAAAATTAACATCGGTACCCAGGTCCATATAAGTAGCCGATACGTTATGGCCTTCATCGCGCCCTTCCATTACCAGCGGGATCCATTTTTTTAACTGTGCATGGTCTTCAGAGTATTCCATACCTTTAAAAAAGTGGTGCTGTACTAAAGCGTCGCGTCGTTTTTTTAAGTAGTCAACATTTTCATCGCCCCAAACAAAGCTCATGTGGGGTATTTTGCTGATAAAGCTTTGCGGAGAATCAACATAGCCGTTTTCAATCAGGAATGCCCAAAACTCTTTGCTTATTTCAAATTGCTCGGCAATCTTAATGGCTTTGGTTATTTCTATACTACCATCCTTACGCTGCGGGGTGTAGTTAAGCTCACAAAAGGCAGAGTGGCCTGTGCCCGCGTTATTCATCGCGTCAGAACTTTCGGCAGCAACTGTATCCAGGCGTTCAAATATTTCTATGGTAAGATCGGGCTGCAACTGTTTCAGCATTACCCCAAGTGTTGCGCTCATGATGCCCGCGCCAACTAAAACTACATCAACTGTTGTATTTGAACTATTACTGCCGTTATTCATGGTGTTATTGAATGCTAAAGATACATTCAAATAAATTATTTGGTGGATTAATACGTGTTATTAACTAATTAAATGATATAAAGTTTACACTAATTGCAATGGGGGTGATGCATTGCTGTGTATTAACCTGTTTGAAATATCGAAGGCAATTTTAGTAAAATTTATAGAAAATATCGCCATTAAAGCGCTGTAATTGTTAAATTTTACATGTTTTGGTGTTTATGCCCTTGTAATTGTATATAATAACACAAATACCCTGCACAACTGTTCAATTATAAACCATTATAAGCTATGCTAAGATCAGTTGTTAAAATAAGTGCATTAGTACTTGTATATATAGTATGCAATTCGTGCAATAATAAGCCCAAAGCAGTTTCGGGCGATGTTACCAAAACTGCCATAACTATTAACGGGAAGAAAGACAGTGTAATTAATAACCCGCAAAAAAATTATGGTAACGCTACGGTTGCCGGGCCTTGTGTTAAATGCCTTATACAGGTTATTCAAAGTACGGGCGAATATAAAAAAGCGGTTGCGTCTAAACCGGCAACTGATATAAGTTATGTTGTAAACTGGGCAGAGGGGGCAAATGTGGGTGATGCAGCCAATAAACGGAGTAGTACAAACGGTTTAAAGCTTGATGTGATGGAAAAGGGAGCAGCGAGTAACAAAATTGCATCGTTTATTTACGATAATAGCCTGTCGAAACTGTTTTTGGCCGGCAATAAGGATAATATTGAGGTTAAAGTTGATAGTATAAGCCTTAAAAAGATCAGGGACAAGTGTTATTGGGGTGTTGCTTCAGGTAAATAATAATTTACAGAGAAAAGCAGGGTAATCATTAGTTTGGTTGCCCTGCTTTTTTATTTTACGTGTATTTGTTATGTAAGCATAGTTTTATGTCCATAAATATTACACATTTAATGGATTTTAGAATTTTATTTAAGTTTTATTGTTAATTTTTATAAATTTTATCAACATTACTATGAAATTTATAAAAATAATTTAAATTCGCACTGTAATTATAACTGATTTTATAAAAGCTATACTTTAAACTTAAAAAAATACAAATCATCATTAAAAATGGCAACAAAACTTGAGTACATCTGGCTTGATGGCTACAAACCAACCCAAAGCCTGCGTAGTAAAACAAAAATTGTTAAATCTTTTAGCGGTAAAGTTGAAGATTTAGATAACTGGAGCTTTGACGGTTCATCAACTGAGCAAGCACCGGGTGGTTCATCAGATTGTATTTTAAAACCGGTATTTACTTGCCCGGATCCACAACGCAAAGATGCTCACCTTGTAATGTGTGAAGTATTGGATTCAAAAGGTCAGCCACATGAGTCTAACGGCCGTGCGCTTATACAGGATGATGATAATGATTTTTGGTTTGGTTTTGAACAGGAGTATTTCCTTTGGGATCCTGAAACTGATAAACCGCTTGGTTTCCCTAAAGGTGGCTACCCTGCACCACAAGGCCCATATTATTGCTCGGTAGGCGCTAAAAATGCTTACGGACGCGATATTGTTGAAGAACACTTAGATGCTTGTTTAGAAGCAGGCTTAAACGTTGAAGGTATCAACGCTGAGGTTGCTGCCGGCCAGTGGGAGTTCCAGATCTTCGCTAAAGGCGCTAAAGAGGCTGGTGACCAAATTTGGGTTGCACGTTACTTATTAGAAAGAATTGGCGAAAGCTACGGTGTTGCCATCAACTGGCATTGCAAACCATTAGGTCAGTTAGACTGGAATGGTTCTGGTATGCACGCTAACTTCTCAAACACTTTATTACGTACTGCAAACAGCGAAGCTAAATTTAAAGCAGTTTGCGAGGCATTCCGCCCTGCGGTTGCTGAGTGTATTGCTGTTTACGGTGCTGATAACGATCAACGTTTAACCGGTAAACACGAAACTGCTTCTATAACCGACTTTAGCTACGGTGTATCTGACCGTGGTGCATCTATCCGTATCCCGTTATACGCTGTAGATCACAACTGGAGCGGTTACCTGGAAGATCGTCGCCCTAACTCTGCGGCCGATCCATACAAAGTTGCTGCAGTTATTATCAAAACTGTAAAAACAGCTAAGGTTTAATAACCCTGCCATATTAAAAAATCCCCCGCTTAACTACCGGGGGATTTTTTTTGCTTTATATACTTGGCATAGTTGCCTGATGCTATTTGAGGCAGGCCATTGGTAGGTAAATTGTATAGATATATCCAGGCATCTACAGCACCACTGTCAGTTTCAATGGGTGCCACCGACCGGATGTACAAATTAGGCAGATCCTGTTCAGGCCCGTAACCTTCATAATCATCAATTACCCTTAGGTTTTCTTCGGGATGGTGAAGTTTGAATATACTGCCATGAATATAGTCATCGGTATTGTTGCCTAAGATAGCGCCGGGATATTCGCCTATATCATAAAGCAGTCCTTTAAGTTTCCCGGGGGATATGTAGGTGCAATTTTGGCTGAGATAATTGGCAAATGGGTTACCGGGTTGCAATAACGTACCGTAAATGAACAGAAAATCAATCATTTTTTAAAGGTAAAACTCTTTGAAAATTTAACCACAAAGAACACAAAGTTTTTACAGAGAAGCACAAAGCATTAATCCTCTGTGAACTTTGTGTTTTTTCTTTGTGCTCTCTGTGGTTAAATAATCTTAAATTGGCATTTTATACTAATACCATGAATACGGAACAAGTTATCACCTATATAAAAGAAAATAACATCCAAAAAGTAAAATTTGCTTTTGCAGATATCGATGGCATTTTACGGGGCAAGGTAATAAGTGTTCAAAAACTTATGGATGGTTTGCAAAATGGTATCGGTTTTTGCGATGTGGTTTTTGGATGGGATAGCACCGATGTTACCTATGATAATATAGAACTTACAGGTTGGCACACCGGTTACCCAGATAAACAGTGTTATATCGATCTGTCGACCATGCGAACAGTGCCCTGGCAGGATAATATCCCGTTCTTTTTAGCGGATTATACCGGGCCGGATAATAAAGCGCTGCCTGCTTGCCCGCGCAGCCTGTTAAAGCAAATAGCCAAACAATGCGCAGATATGGGCTACCATGCCGAGTTTGCGCAGGAATTTGAATGGTTCAACTTTAAAGAAACGCCACAAACGCTACAGCAAACAGGTTTTGCCAATATGGAGCCTTTATCACCGGGGATGTTTGGCTACTCGATATTGCGCACCTCGCAAAACAGCGCGTTTTATTATGATCTGTTTAACCTGTTAACGCAATTCAATATCCCGATAGAAGGCCTGCATACCGAAACCGGCCCGGGAGTGTATGAAGCAGCCATTGCCCACTCCGAAGTGTTAGATGCGGCGGATAAGGCCGTACTATTTAAAACAGCTGTTAAAGAAATTGCATACAAGCATGGTATTGCCGCAACCTTTATGGCCAAATGGAACCAGGATTTGCCGGGTTGCAGCGGCCATATCCACCAAAGCCTGTGGACTAAGGACCAATCAGAGAATTTGTTTTATGACGACAAGGATGTAAACAAAATGAGCGAATTGCATAAGCAATACCTTGCCGGCCAGCTTTATTGCCTGCCGCATTTGTTGCCTATGTACGCGCCAACTATCAATAGCTATAAGCGCCTTGTTGAAGGTGCCTGGGCGCCAACCACTATTACCTGGGGGCTGGATAACCGTACTACGGCACTCCGGGTTATCAATACATCAAAAGAAGCCACAAGGCTGGAAACCCGCATCCCGGGTTCAGATACCAACCCATATTTGGCCATCGCAGCGGCCCTTGCTTCGGGATTATATGGTATAAAACACAAACTAAAGCTTGATATAGCACCAACTATAGGCAACGGCTATCAAAACAAAAGCAACGGCAGTTTGCATACCAATTTGTATGACGCAGCAACAGCTATGCAGCAATCCGCCATTGCCAAAGAGTTATTCGGCGAGGGTTTTGTTGAACATTTTACCAATACCCGCCTGTGGGAGCACCGCCAATACGCCAAAAGCGTAAGCGACTGGGAGTTGAAGAGGTATTTCGAAAGCATTTAATTTTTTATTTTTTAACCACAGAGTTAACAGAGATTGAAATCACAGAGATTGGATGATTGAAAATGAAGTAACATATAAATGACTCATTACCGCCTATGAATGAATCTCTGTGAACCCTGTGAAAAACTCTGCGCCCTCTGTGGTTAATTAATCTATATAATTTGCCCTTTGTGGTTAAATAACCTATCTATGCAATTATAAACCAATCTAAAGTGGACTTTCATCTCATTATAAAATCAGCCTGGGAAGGCTACGATAGTTCTAAGACCATCAGGGATATTGAGGATATCAGCGCGATGGTTTCTACCAATCACGTTTATCGCATCACTTTTCATGATGAGGATATCATTATTGCCAAGCTTTCCTTTTTTGGCAAGTTTGAGCATTTTAAGGAGGATCACCGTATCATCCAGTCTTTATCAAATAACCTGCTTTACCCGTTCGAGAACCTGCTTTCAAAATCCCTGCTTAAGAACAATAGGGTATACGTATATCGCTACAAACACGGTAAAGATGATGCCTGGGTAGTTTTTTACAACCCAACCCGTATTTTAGACAGGTTGCCCCGCCGCCTTAACAACGACCAGATAAAAAAACTGGGTATACAGCTGGGCAAGTTTCATAAAGCTTGTTCGCGCGTTAAAAATGTATTGCCAAAATCATCAAAAACGCTGCGTACCGATATTTACGATCTGCAGCGCCAGTTAGAAAAAAATCCGGGTAAGTTTGGCAATGCCGAATTGATAAAACACCATTGCGAGCAGTTTATTAAAAACAGGTCGCGGTATAACATGAAATCGTTCGAGATAATTCCGGTTTTTATCGATTGGAATATTGGCAACTTCTCTGTTACGCCCGAACTTGAACTGTACTCCAGATGGGATTACGATTGGTTTAGGATGAGTTACCGCCTGCTCGACTTTTACTTTTTTAGCCGAGTGGTATCTGATGCCGGCGACCGTACCGTGTTTAGTTATGTGATAGGCCCTATGATGGAAGATAGGTTTATCACCTTCCTGAAAGAATATCACGAGGTTAACCCCATCACAGCAGATGAGATCAGATTTTTAAAAGAAGCATACCGGTTTTTTATATTGAATTATGTGATAAAGGATGGTAAGTACTTCTTTAACGAACAATACGCAAAAAAACTGCAGGCCGAAGCTTTAGAGATCTACCTGCCATCGGTTGACAGGGACTTTGATGCCGAAGTTATTATTAAAGCTTTAGGATTATAACATTTACCCGGATATGAAACGCATTGAAGATTTTAAATCGATTATTGACCGCTACGAGATTATTTTTTTCGATGCTTTTGGTGTTTTAAAAACGCATAGCGGCCTGGTGCCGGGCATCGAGCGCACTTTTGAATACCTTGAAGCGCAGAAAAAGGAATATTATATTGTAACCAACGATGCGTCTCGCAGTCCGGGGCAGTTAGCGCAATCGTATCACGATAAAGGGCTTTACGCTGTTACATCCGACAGGATCATCTCATCGGGTATGCTCACCAAGGAATACCTCGACCTGAAGGTGAACGATGGTATTGTAGCTTATCTGGGTACTGAAGATTCGGCGCATTACCTGGAGAGCGCAGGCTTGCACACTTTACCTGTGCGCGATATAAACAGCACTAATATTGATAAAGTGAATGTGCTGGTGTTTATGGATGATGAGGGTTTTGATTGGTGCGAAGATCTGAACAAAACGGTTAACCTGCTGCGTAAACGCACCATTCCGGCTATTGTGGCTAATACAGATTATGCATACCCGGTATCAAAAAGTGATGTGGGTATTGCCATCGGTGGTATAGCGCAAATGATAGAAACCATTGTAGGCAAAAAGTTCATCCGTTTTGGTAAACCCGATTCGCAGATGTTTATGTTTGCGTACGACCTGATCCGCGATTATCGTACTATCAGCAAAAAACAGATAGTTATGGTGGGCGATACACTGCAAACCGATATTATTGGCGGTAACAAATTTGGCCTTGATACTGTGCTGGTGCTTACAGGTAATACGCAGGCATCTGATTATGAGAACCGCATATCGGCCACCGGTATAGTGCCAACCTATATTTGCGATAGCGCTGTTTTAGGGCCTGATGCATTAAATCTATAATGATCATGAAAAAACTACTGATATATTTTCTGTTGATTATCGGTACCCAGGCTGCTTTTTCACAGCAAAAAACATTTACTAACCCGCTGCTGCCATCGGGGGCCGACCCATGGGTGATTTACCATAACGGTTATTACTACTACACAAATTCTACCCAAAATAACCTGGTGATTTGGAAAACCAAAAATATGGCCCAACTTTCATCCGCCGAAAAGAAAACCATTTGGATCCCACCTGCTAATACCCTTTATTCCAAAGAACTTTGGGCGCCCGAATTGCATTACATTAACCATAAGTGGTACATGTATTTTGCTGCGGATGATGGCGATAATAACCATCACCGTTTATATGTGCTGGAAAATGCTTCGCCTGATCCGCTAAAAGGCGAATGGATATTTAAAGGTAAGGTAGGTGATGATACTGATAAATGGGCGATAGACGGCTCGGTTTTCGAACATAGAGGCCAGCTATATATGATCTGGGCCGGATGGGAAGGCGACGAGAATGGGCAGCAGGATATCTATATCGCTAAAATGAAAAACCCGTGGACAATTGAGGGTAAACGTTCAAAGATCTCAAGTCCGCTTTACGATTGGGAAAAATACGGTGATTTAGGAAAAGACAGCAAGCCACCACATGTAAACGTAAACGAAGGCCCCGAGATACTAAAACACGGCAATAAGTTATTCCTTATTTACTCGGCCAGTGGCTGCTGGACAGATTTTTACGCACTGGGCATACTCACAGCCTCAGCCAACAGCGATTTGCTTGATGTGCGCTCATGGAAAAAATCGGCAAAACCCGTTTTTAAAAAATCTGTTAAGAATGGTGTGTATGCGCCGGGTCATAATTCGTTCTTTAAATCTCCCGATGGGCGGGAGGACTGGATCCTGTATCATGCCAACTCAAAACCGGGGCAGGGTTGCGGCGGTTACCGTTCGCCCCGTATGCAAAAGTTCAGTTGGAATAAAGACGGTACACCAAACTTTGGCGAACCAGTTAAAGAAGGTGCTTTGTTAACAATACCATCGCAAAACAAATAAAATACTACAATAATTATAAAAATATTATGCTAAACTCATTTAAAAAACCAATTTTAGCCCTCGCAATTTCGGGAAGCATATTTGTTGCTGCCTGCAATCAATCAGCTAAAAAAACTAATACCATGACCGACAGTACCGCAACCGCACCACAATTACCACCTGCATCTGCCTTCGAGAAAACCATCAATGGGAAACAAACACACCTTTACATCCTCAAAAATAAAAATGGGGTAGAAGCTGCCGTTACCAATTATGGTGGCCGTATTGTAAGCCTGCTGGTGCCCAACAAAGATGGTAAGTTAACCGATGTTGTTTTAGGTTTTGAAAGCGTTGACGGTTTTATTAACTCAAAAGAACCATACTATGGTGCAACCATTGGCCGTTACGGCAATCGTATAGCTAAAGGGAAATTCAAAATAAACGGCAAAGAATATACACTGGTTACCAACAATGGGCCTAACACGCTGCATGCCGGGCATCCCGGTTTTCAGGAAGTGGTTTGGGATGCCAAACAGATAGACAGCGCTACATTAGAGTTAAGCTACCTTGCAAAAGATATGGAAGGCGGCTTCCCCGGTAATTTAACAGTTAAAGTTACTTACCAGATTACCGATGATAACGCCATGAAGGTGAGCTATCTGGCTATTACAGACAAAACCACTGTGGTAAACTTAACCAACCACGCCTTTTTTAACCTGAATGGTGAAGGTAGTGGTACCATATTAGACCATACCGTACAGATAGCTGCCGATAATTACACCCCGGTAGATAGCACGCTTATCCCGACAGGTAAAATAGAGGCCGTAGCTGGTACGCCCTTTGATTTTACAAAGCCAACAAAAATTGGGGCGCGTATCAATGCTGATAATATCCAGCTAAAAGACGGTAAAGGTTACGATCATAATTTTGTATTGAGCAAGCATGATATCACCACACCAATTGCTACCGTTATTGGCGATAAAAGCGGCATAAAAATGGAAGTATTTACCGAAGAGCCTGCTTTACAGTTTTACAGCGGCAATTTTATGCAGGCGCAAAATGTGATGAAGGGCGGCAAAAAAGATGAGTTCCGTACCTCATTCGCGTTGGAAACCCAGCACTACCCTGATTCGCCAAATCAGCCTACGTTCCCGTCTACAGAGTTAGACCCGGGCCAAACCTATAAAACACAATCGATATATAAATTTTCGGTAGTAAAATAATAAAGTGTAGAGACGCGAAACATCGCGTCTTTTTTGCGTTTAATTAGTACGATGCTTTTAGATAACCACGGACGAAAGATCAATTACCTGCGGCTGGCCGTTACCGACCGCTGCAACCTGCGCTGCTTTTATTGTATGCCCGAGGATGGATTGAACTGGCTATCGCGCAAGAAACTGATGACGTACGAGGAAATGCTGCAGGCATGTACTTTGCTGGTTAAAATGGGGATCGAGAAGATCCGCATTACCGGTGGCGAGCCATTTGTACGCAAGGACATTATGCAGCTGCTTACAGCGCTTTCTAAACTGGATGGGCTAAAAGAGTTAAGCCTCACCACAAACGGTGTTTTAACGGCCCCGCATGTGGCCGAACTGAAAGCGATAGGCGTGCGGTCGGTAAACCTGAGTTTAGATACTTTGGATGCCAACCGCTTTTTTACAATTACCCGCCGTGATGAGTTTGCCGCAGTGATGGAAACCATGGAGCAGCTTTTAAAACACGATATTGAGGTTAAGATAAACGCCGTAGTAATGGCCGGTAAAAACACACAGGATATAATTCCGCTGGTACAACTTACCAAAGCGTTACCGGTAAGTGTGCGTTTTATTGAAGAAATGCCTTTTAATGGCGAGGGGCACAGTTACAGCGGCATAGTATGGGATTATGTACGGATCTTTGACGAGATAAGGCAGTCGTTCACTGATATCCAAAAAGTGCCCGACCCTCAATTTTCTACATCATACAATTACAATATCCCCGGGCATAAGGGCAGTGTAGGTATTATAGCGGCATATTCGCGTACCTTTTGCGGTACCTGTAACCGTATCCGTATAACACCGCAGGGCACTTTGAAAAATTGCCTTTATGATGACGGCGTGTTGAACATAAAAGACCTGATGCGTTTAGGGATGAATGATGTTAAACTGGAAGAAACTTTACGCGCCGCCTTCAATGTACGCGAGAAGGATGGCTGGGAAGCCGAGCGCAAACGACTGGAAAATCCAAGCTTTCATGAATCAATGGCTACCATTGGCGGTTAAATCAATCAAAAAATGACAACGGTAGAAGAAGCCGAGCGCATAATACTTGCCCAATTAAAAGATTACGGTACCGAAACCGTGCCTTTTGAACTGGCGCTTGGCCGTGTTTTGGCTGAAGATATCAAAGCTGACCGCGACCTGCCGCCCTATAACAGGGTAACTATGGACGGCATCGCGATAACCTATAAAGCTATTGAACAGGGTATCTCCACATTCAAAATAAAAGTAACGCAGGCCGCCGGAGAACAACCAGTCGATATTGATAATGCAAATGAGTGTGTTGAGATCATGACCGGTGCGGCTTTATCAGCAACGGTAGATACCATCATTAGATATGAAGACCTGGAGATATATAATGGCACAGCAAGGCTGCTTATAATCGATATCAAAAAAGGCCAAAACATCCATCAAAAAGGAAAAGATAAAAAGCAGGGTGATGTTGTAGCTGCTGCAAATCAATACGTAACACCTGCCATCATTAGTTTGGCTGCATCGGTAGGGAAAGCTCATCTGCTGGTTAAAAAATGGCCGAAAGTAATGATCATATCATCGGGTGATGAGTTGGTAGACGTGACAGATAAACCCTCTGATTATCAAATAAGAAAATCGAACAACTATACCATAAAAGCCGTTTTAAAGCAATACGGCCTGGATGCCGATATGATGCACATTCCGGATGACCCGGAAATAACCAAGCAGCAGCTGCAACACTGTCTGCAAAGTTATGATGTGATACTGCTGAGTGGCGGTGTCAGCATGGGTAAGTTCGATTATATCCCACAAGCCTTAGAAGATCTGCAGGTAAAAAAGCTGTTCCATAAGGTGCAGCAACGTCCCGGCAAACCGTTTTGGTTTGGCAAGCATGATAATGGTGTGCTGGTATTCGCGTTCCCGGGTAACCCTGTGGCTACGTTTATGTGCCTGCACCGTTATTTTTTATTGTGGTTGGATGCTGTGCTTGGCTTGCCTGCAAAGGCGCCTGTATACGCCCAATTAGCCCGCGATATTATTTTTACACCGCCATTAAAATACTTCTTACAGGTAAAGCTTAACTTTACACAACAGGGTGTTTTATCGGCACAGCCCATTGAAGGGAACGGATCGGGTGATTTTGCTAACTTAGCTGATACCGATGCATTTATGGAGCTGCCTTTAGAGCGAAATGAATTTAAAGCAGGAGAGGTATTCAAAGTGCATGTCTTTAAATCAGTATAATCTAATAATTCTGTGCAATCATTTATAAATAATCAGTGGAATCAAATTTCAGTCATTTAGATAAAAACGATAACCCTACGATGGTTGATGTATCTGCCAAAGCAATTACACACCGTAAGGCCACCGCGCGCAGTATTGTGGTATTGCCTGATGAAGTATTGGCGCATTTGGTAGATGGCGACCTGCAGACAAAAAAAGGGTCGGTGTTTCAAACGGCTGTTATCGCCGGTATTATGGCCGCCAAAAAAACCGGCGACCTGATACCGCTTTGCCACCCGCTTGGCATGGATAACTGCAAGGTTACTATTGAGTTATCTGAAGATAATGAAGTGCTTATTGAATGTACGGCAAGTATCACAGCCAAAACAGGCATTGAAATGGAAGCATTGGTTGGCGCATCAATAGCGGCTCTGACCGTGTACGATATGTGCAAGGCCATGAGCCATGATATTGTGATAAGGGAAACCAAACTGATCTCAAAAACAGGAGGTAAGCGTGACTTTAAACGAGCATAAAAAGCACACCAATATTGCCCGCCCCGCCATGGGTAACTTCGCCCGGAATGAATGGGCTATACTTGGCGGGCCATGTACAGTGATCAAGTTCCTGGCCGACCAAGTGATCACAGCTTTATCGCCCCAATACCAATGCGCTTATGCAGATACTTCGCATAATGATGATATAGTTGGCATGCCCGGCAAACTGGCCAGTGGCGCAGCGTTGGAGTATACAGATCAGCTTAATCATAGTCAGCTGAATTATAAAGTTGGCTTAACGCCATTTACACAACGCGAGCTATTCTCGGCCATGGATCTGGTATTGGTTAATGGGAATCATCAGCCAGCAAAAGCGCAGGTGGTTATTATCGACAGTAACAAAAAAGCATCTCTGCAGCGCAGGCTCGAACAATTGACCAATGTGCAGCTTTTCCTTTTTGCCGACAATGCCGAGGGCGTGTTTGATTATATACAGGAAGCCATCCCCAATTGGGAGCACATCCCGGTGCTGAGTTTAAATAACGACACCCGGCAGATCATAGAATTCTTTCAAGCCAAATTACATCAAGCCAGGCCCGTTTTAAACGGATTGGTATTGGCCGGTGGTAAAAGTACCCGCATGGGTTTTGATAAAGGCGAGGTGAACTGGTACGGTAAAGAACAGCGTTATTATATGGCCGACCTGCTGAAAAAGCATTGCCACCAGGTTTATATTTCCTGCCGGGATGAGGAGCAGCAAAAGACGATAAACGCCGATTATTCAAGTCTGCCCGATACCTTTACCGGTCTTGGCCCCTTTGGCGCTATCCTCTCTGCTTTTCGCGATCAGCCGGATGCGGCATGGCTGGTTATAGCCTGCGACCTGCCTTTAGTAGATGCTGATGTGATACAGCATTTGGTGGATAACCGCAATACAGCCACAATTGCTACGGCTTATAAAAGTGATTATAAAGACTTTCCTGAGCCATTGATAACTATTTATGAACCAAAAAGTTATCCTGTGTTACTTCAATATTTAGCGCAGGGGTATTCTTGCCCGCGTAAGGTGCTTATAAACAGCGATATTGCAGTGTTGGAATCGCCTGACCCTGATGCCTTGGCCAATATAAACACACCCGAAGAACTGGAGAGTATAAAGCGTATCCTTCATCAAAAAATTGCTACTAATGCTGCATCCTGATCTGTTGCGATATAGTTGCCAGGTAGCGCTGTCCGGTTTCGGTGAAACGGCGCAGCAACTTTTAAAACAGGCAAAAGTACTGATAGTAGGTGCAGGCGGCCTGGGTTGCCCTGCCGCGCAGTACCTGGCATCAAGCGGTGTGGGCACTATTGGTATTGCTGACTTTGATACGGTTTCGATAAGTAACCTGCACAGGCAGGTATTATACAATCCAACAGATGCGGGGCAGCTAAAAGCAGAGGTGGCGTGTAAGCGCTTGCAAAAGCAAAACCCGGATATTACCTTATTGCATATAACAGACAAAATAACTTCAGCCAACGTATTGCAAATAATTGATGCCTATGATGTTATTGTAGACGGTACCGACAATTTTGAGACCCGTTATTTACTGAACGATGCGGCTGTGCTAACCGGCAAGCCCGTAGTGTACGGGGCTATTTACCAGTTTGAAGGGCAGGTTTCCGTCTGGAATATACTAAATGACGATGGGAGTTATTCGCCCAATTATCGCGACCTGTATCCGCAGGTAGATGCTACACAAGTGCCTAATTGCTCAGTAGGTGGTGTGATACCCACACTGGCCGGAATAATCGGTTGTATGCAGGCTAATGAGGTTATAAAGCTTATTACAAATACCGGTGAGCCGCTTATTGGTAAAGTGTTACTGTTCGACGCCCAAACCATGCAAAGCAGGGTGATCAAATTAGGGATATCAACTAAAACTAAAATTACCGCCTTGCAGCAAACTACAGAAATCCCTACGATTACCGCCAAAGCAACAAAAGAAGGGTTGGCAGCTCATGCTTTAGAATTAGTAGACGTGCGCACCGACCAGGAGCGTGATGAGTTTGAGATAGGCGGAATGCACTTTGAGTTGGATGAGGTAGAAGATAATCTTGATGAATTTAAACCCGGTAAAACCTACGTATTCTATTGTTCATCAGGCAAAAGGAGCGGGGAAGCTGTAAAACTACTTCAACAGAAATTGCCGGGTATTAAGGCATATTCTTTGGAAGGTGGGTTAGGCAGTTGGAACAGGGATTAAGCAGATTTTTACGATTGATAGGATTTGATTAGCATAATTATCACTACAATCAAAATCCCTGAATCTGCTTAATCGTATAAATCGCGGTTTATGGATGCGCGGCTACCCAAATCTCTCCATCTTCAAAAAATTCTTTTTTCCAGATAGGTACGGTTTGTTTCAGGGTGTCAATAATATATCGGCAAGCCTCAAAAGCAGCGTCGCGATGGGCGGCAGATACGGCTATAATAACCGGGATCTCACCAACCTGCAGCGTACCGCTACGGTGATGCACAAGCACTTTCTGCAATGGCCATTGTTTAAATACTTGTTCAGTTATTTTATTTATTTCATTGATAGCCATTTTTTTATAAGCTTCAAACTCAAGTTTTAGTACAGTTTTGCCTTTGGTGGCATTGCGTACGGTGCCTATAAAAACATCAATCCCGCCGGAGTCGGGCGACATCACCCAATCAATGCATTGCTGGATGTTTAAAGGTTCGGTATGTATCTCTATTTGGGTTTGCATCTTATCCTCCGCTAACCGGCGGGATTATCGCCACTTCATCACGTTCGGTAATAATAAGTTTGTCTTCAGCATATTCATTATTCACAGCTACCATATAGCTGGCTAGTTGCTTTAGTTTGGGATATCTTTCTTCAAGCAGGGCTTTAAGTGTTGCAGTATTTGCTTGGTCAGATAACTCAACACTGATGCCCGGTACCCCGAATATGTCTTTTGCTATGCCGAATGCCAGTATATTGATCTCCATAATTTATCCCTGTTACAAATATGCAACAATCTTGTTCATAACATAAATTATCATGCTATGGTTGTGTTAAAACAAGAACAATATTTACTGCCAAATTGTATATTTGATTATGGCCAACAACGCTGTTCAGCAAATACAGGTTACCCGGGTAACTGACGGCACAGGCGAAGAGTTATCCGATGCTATCGCTATTGAAGAACCTTTAGAGATCCGTTTAGAGCACGGCCCGGCAGGGGAGCGCAAAGTGCAGAATATTTCCGTCACCATGCGCACGCCCGGTAATGATGCAGAGCTGGCCACAGGCTTTTTATTTACCGAAGGCATCATCAAAAATGCCTCAGATATCCGTGCAGCCGAACATTGCTTTATAGCCTGCGCCGATAACCGCGAGAATGTGATACAGGTTAGTCTTGCCGAAAACGTAACTCCACATCTGCAAAATACAGAACGTAATTTCTATACAACATCCAGCTGCGGGGTTTGCGGTAAAGGTTCAATAAACGCTATACGTACTGTTAGTAATTATATTGATGGACAGGTAGATAATGATTTTATATCAACTGAAATTATAACTATCCTGCCCGACAAATTACGCCGGCACCAAAAGGTATTTGCCGATACCGGCGGCTTGCATGCATCGGCTTTATTTACTACAAATGGCGACTTGCTGTTAGTCCGCGAGGATGTGGGCCGGCACAACGCTTTGGATAAATTGATTGGTGCAGCCATAAATCAACGCAGTCTGCCGTTGGATAATACGGTATTGTTATTAAGCGGCCGTGCCAGTTTTGAGTTGGTGCAAAAAGCCGCAATGGCAGGCATCAATATTATTGCCGCGGTTGGTGCTCCATCAAGCCTGGCGGTGCAACTGGCACAAGAGTTTAACATTACGCTGGCCGGCTTTCTTCGCGGACAGCGGTTCAATATTTATACAGCGCCACAGCGCATTTTAATACCAAGTTATGAAAATTCGTATCAAAAATAACGGACTACGATACCGCCTTACCCGTAGCGAGGTAGAGGCATTTTCCCGGGATGGCTTTTTTAAAGAGAAGGTACAAATAGGCGACGACGCGCTCACCTATATTTTGCAACGAACTGCGGAGGTTGAATTGTCAGCATCATTTAAAAATAACATTATTACCATGCTGGTGCCCGAAAATATGGCCGATGAATGGACTGGCAGCGACCAGGTTGGTTTTGAACACAAAACAGACGACCTGCATTTACTGGTAGAGAAAGATTTTACTTGCCTGGATGGGGTAGATGAAGACCAGAGCGATAATTATCCAAATCCTTTAGCAGTTAAAAACCATGAGCAAAGTAACTAAGGAGCAACCCGCGGCCGAAAACCCTGAAAAGTTACATAACCTAAAGGTTACCAAACCCAAAGAATGGGCTGCCGGTATACCTGCGGTAGCGGCAGCGTTGGCAGATGTTTTTGAAGAAACCGGCGTTGTACGCGGCCCTGGCGCATTGTTTAAAATGAACCAAAAAGGTGGATTCGATTGCTCAAGTTGCGCCTGGCCTGACCCTGACGATGACCGCTCGCCGGTAGCTGAGTATTGTGAGAACGGGGCCAAAGCATTGGCCGAAGAGGCAACCACCAAAAAGCTAACCCCTGAATTTTTCGCTCAAAACTCCGTTGCCGACCTGGCTAAACTGGATGATATGGAAATTGGTAAAAAAGGGCGTATCGCGCAGCCAATGTATCTGCCAAAAGGCGGTACGCATTATCAGCCCATCAGTTGGGATGATGCTTTTCATAAAATTGGCGATAAGCTAAACAGCCTCAATTCGCCTAACGAGGCCGCATTTTACACATCGGGCCGTACCAGTAACGAGGCATCGTTTGTTTACCAGCTTTTTGTGCGTGAATTTGGCACCAATAATATGCCCGATTGCTCTAATATGTGCCATGAATCTACCAGTGTGGGGCTTGCCGAGGCTATAGGCATAGGTAAGGGAACGGTTACCCTGAATGATTTTTACGATACTGATGTCATCATTATTATAGGCCAAAATCCGGGGACTAACCACCCGAGGATGCTTACGGCATTAGAAAAAGCCAAAAAGAAAGGATCAAAGATCATCGCCGTAAACCCGCTGCATGAGGCCGGGCTAATGGGCTTTAAAAACCCGCAAACGGTTAAAGGTATTATGGGTATTACCACCCAACTGGCCGATTTATACCTGCAGGTACAAATAAACGGCGATATGGCTTTACTTAAGGCCTTAGAGAAGCTTTTATACGATGCAGAGCAGCAAGAACCCGGTAAGGTATTCGATAAGGAATTTATTGATAAGAGTACCGTTGGTTATAATGAGTTTGTAGAGCGTGTAAAACACTTTGATGTAGATGCCTTATGCGCCGCCGCCGGTGTACCTGTTGAGCAGGTAAAGGAAGCAGCCAACCTGTTAAAACACAAAAGTAAAATTATAATTTGCTGGGCCATGGGTGTTACGCAGCATAAGAATGGCGTAGACACGGTTAAAGAAATTGTGAACCTTACCCTGCTTAAAGGCAGTATAGGAAAAGCAGGGGCGGGATTATGCCCTGTACGCGGCCATAGTAATGTGCAGGGTAACCGCACCATGATGATATGGGATAAACCCAAAAAAGAACAATTAGATAAGTTACAGAAAGTTTACGGCTTTACCCCGCCACAGAATAACGGTTTTGACGTAGTAGAATCTATAAAAGCCATGGAGGAGGGCAAGCTGAAGGTGTTTTTTGCCATGGGCGGTAATTTTCTTTCGGCTACGCCTGATACCACCTATACCGCCGATGCTATGCGCAAGCTGGAATTGAGCGTGCATGTATCCACCAAATTAAACCGTAGCCATTTGGTGCATGGCGAGGAAGCGATCATCCTGCCTACTCTTGCCCGCAGCGATAAGGATGTGATAAAAGGCGAAGACCAGTTCATTAGCTGCGAAAACTCAATGGGAGTGGTGCAGATGTCGAAAGGTATATTGGAGCCGGTATCGAAAGGTTTACTTAACGAAACACAAATAGTTTGCGGGCTGGCTAAAGCAACATTGGCTAACCGTACTGTTATTGATTGGGATAGGTTTGCCAATAGTTATGATGCGGTACGTGATGATATAGGCAAGGTGATACCCGGTTTTGAGAACTACAATCAGCGTGTGCGCCTGCCGGGAGGCTTTTACCTGCCGAATGGGGCACGTGAAGGTAAGTTTGAAACAGAAAAGTTTAAGGACAAGGCTCCATTCACCATTACACAGTTGCCTGAACATAAAATGGCTGATGATGAGTACATGATGACCACCATCCGCAGCCACGATCAGTTTAACACAACCATTTACGGTATGGACGACAGGTACCGTGGCATCCATAACGAACGCAGGGTGATATTCATGAACCCTAAAGATATTGCCAAAGCCGGTTTTATGCAGGGCGATAAGGTTGATCTGTTTAATTACTTTGATGGCATAGAACGCGTTGCCCGCCTGTTTATCATAGTTCCTTATAATATCCCCGAACGAAACACGGCAACCTATTATCCCGAAGGAAACGTTTTAGTGCCTATAAACAGTGTGGCCGATAAGAGTAACTGCCCAACAAGTAAACTGGTGTTTATTAAGATCAGGAAGCATGTGGAGTAGCGGTCTGTTCCACTGAGAAATGGAACAGGTGGGACAAACGGAACATGTTGATAGTTAATGTATTAATGTTTTTATTTTGCCGCCATATCTAAAGTATTACTTTGTATTTTTTGCTATAAAAATCTATATATCAGTGCATTATAAAAATATGATTTTTGTTCCACTTTTTGGAAATGGGACAAAAAAATTAACGGCAAAATCCACAAAAAAAACGACTTTCTTTCGCCTTTTTTCGACCTTGATTCGACCTTTTCCGGCTTCGTAATGTCAATAAAAAGAAAATAGGTTTTTTTAATAAATATTTGATTTATAGGTATTTATAAATTTACAGGCTGTTCCATTTTGTTCCATTTTGTCTCGTTACGAACGCATAGGTTTGCCGGCGAATGGATGCAGCACGAGTTGCAGTATCACCAAAAAGGTTACTTATTCTTATACGCCTGCAACAGATCCTCCACCAAAATACCGTTAATACTCATGCCGGTAAGGTTACAATTGCTGATGTTTACACCGTTTAAATTGCAGTCGGTTATGGTACTGTCGTTTAAATCGCAGTTGTCAAACTTAAGCGGGCGATGTATGGCGTTGGCGTCATAGTAAGGATGTCCTTTAGGTGGCATACCTATATTGTGGATATAAGCACCACCCATTTGCGCGCCATTAATTTCCAGGTCGCTTAAATTGGCATCAGATATTTTAACGTTTGTGGCCGATACATCATCCATTGTTAACCCGTTAATGCACGACATCCTGATGGTGGAGTTCTCCATCCTGGCTTCGTAAACGTTTAATTGTTTGGCGGTATTTATGATCTCTATCAGTTCCATAATAATCAATACTGGTTGGTATAAAGGTCGCAAAATGTAGCCAACATGTGCGGTGCTATTGCGCCATAAAAGAGGTAATTAACGACATTCTTCCGAATAGGCTCAGGATGACATTACTCCCCCCAGGCAGTAATTATTAATCGCCTTGTGCCACCATGGTTACGGTGTTCGCATAAATAGATGCCTTGCCAGGTCCCCAGGGCCAGCCGGCCGTTGCGGATGGGGATGGTTACCGAGCAACCCAGCATGGCGGCCTTGAGGTGTGCGGGCATATCGTCGGGGCCTTCGTCATCATGGCGGTAGCCGGGGTCGTTCTCGGGTACAGCTTTGTTAAAGTACATTTCAAAATCCTGCCTTACGGTTGGGTCGGCATTTTCATTGATGCTTAACGATGCCGATGTATGTTGTATAAATACCTGGCAAATGCCTGTTTTAATGTCGTGAAGTTGTGGCATTGCTTCTATAACCTCATAGGTGATGATATGGAAGCCACGGCGTTTTTGGGGAAGATCAAGCGTTTGCTGAAAAATTTTCATACGGGTAAGATATATAATATTATACAACCCAAAAGGGTAACAAGTTCTTAAAAAGATCAATAACCGGGTTTTGGCATACTACATATGTAGTATTTTGATAATAAATCAGTTATGGCGAAGCAATAGTATCTACATTCAGGGTAATAATTAAAACCATATCATGTACCGTATCCCCTTAACCGTACTGTTTATTGCATTTAGCAGCCTTAACACATCGGCACAAACTACCAGGCAATTACTTGATTCGGCCCGGTATAATAAAACCAAAGATTTCGCTAAAGTTATTGCTTATTCAACAAAAGCCTACGAAAAAGCAAAGGCGGATAAGCAAACTAAGCTTGAGGCCGAAGGCGCGTTTGTACGTGGCCTGGGTAATTACCTGTCTGGCAAGTATGATGAGTGCCTGCGCTGGTACTTTGAATCTGAACGCCTTTATACCAGCGTAAAAGATACCAGCGGCCTGGCCGAGCTGTATTCTGATATGACCATTTTTTACCTACGCGTTAAAAAGTTTAAAGAGGCAGATGAGGTAAGTAAAAAGGCCATACAATATGCAGCTGCCATAAACAATAAAAGGCAATTGCCAACCGCCGTAAACAACCGTGGATTGATGTTTTTGGATACTGAAAAACTTGATAGTGCCATTGTATATTTTAAAAACAGTTATGGGCTGTATAAAAACATAAACGATAAGCTGGGCATGTCATACGCGCTCGATTACCAGGCCTCGGCGCTGTCTGGCAAAAATGAGCTGGACGCCGCGTTAAGGGCACTTGGCGAAAGTAAACAGCTACGGGCAGGCGTAGGCGATAAAATAGGCGAGGTGCTGGCCATTACCAATATGGGCGAAATATACCTTAAACAAAACCGGTTTAAAGAAGCCACCCAAAATTTTCTGCAAACGGTTAGCGGGGCAAAGGCATTAAAATATACCGAACTTGAGCTGTACGGTTACGAAATACTTGGGCAAACTTACGCCGCACAGGGTTTATTTAAACAGGCGTATGGATACCAAAAGCAGCACCTTGAACTGAAAGAAAAGGCGATGGATGCCAAACACAATAAGGATATTGAAGAGCTGCAAACCAGGTACGAAACCGTTAAAAAAGAACAGCAAAACAAACTGCTCACCGCGCAGTCAAAAGAGCAGCAGGCCGAGCTTAGCCGCAACCAGATAGGTATATATGCCCTAATTGCAACTATCGTTTTTACAGCCATTATATTTTACCTTGTTTACAACAGGTACAGGGTTAAGCAACAGGCACGTTTCCGCGAAGCGATGCTGGAAGAAGAACACCTGCGCGCCCGGGGCATTATGGATGCCGAGGAGAACGAACGCCAGCGCCTTGCCCGCGAACTGCACGATGGTATTGGCCAGTTACTTTGCAGCGCACGCCGGCAGCTGGAGTTTGCACAACTGGATGGGATTAATGATGCAGATGATAATGCCGCCCTGCAAATGCTGGACGATTCGATAAAAGAGGTGCGCGACCTTTCGCATAGTATGATGCCGCCATATATCCTTAACAAAAACCTGCGGGAGGCAATTGAAGAGTTTATATGCAGGCTAAACAATAAGGACCTGGTGAATATTTATACCGAATGGGTAAATACTGATGTAATTGCCATTGATAAAACAACAACGCTTATGCTTTACCGCAGCGTTCAGGAGATCATATCAAACGTGTTTAAACACGCCAGGGCAAAAAATATCCATATTGAACTGGTAAACCATGATACCGAACTAACCCTGATGATAGTAGATGATGGTATTGGTTTTGATAAGGAAGCGCTGTTTAAAACCAGTAAAGGCCTGGGGCTCAAAAATATTGAATCGCGTATTGCCTATATCGGCGGCAGCCTGGATATTGATACCATGCCAGGCAAAGGTGTAACCTATGTGATAGAATTGCCTTTGCTAAGCGTAGCCTGACAGCGTTATTCGGGGCCTTTAACCTGCAAAGCCCGGTTAATACAAAACAATCTAAAAGGTATCTGCTTATATCTAATAAACTACGTATGAATATCGAAATAAAACCCGCGGAACTGTACAGAGATGAAGTAATTGAGCTGTTAGCTGCTCAGCAATTACCGACAGTTGATTTACCCGGATTGCTTAACAACTTTTTTGTAGCGATAGATAATAACACTATAGCAGGAGTTGTGGGTTTAGAAATTTATGGTAATTATTGTTTATTACGTTCGTTGGCGGTTAATAGCAGTTTAAATAATAAAGGTATTGGCGCCGCATTGCTTAAAAGAATAGAAACGCTGGCTACAGAGAAAGGGCTCGGGGCAATTTATTTGCTTACTGAAACCGCTAAAGATTACTTTGAGCGTAAAGGATATGAGCATATTGCCCGTATGGATATCCCGGAAGAAGTAAAGGCGGCATCAGAATTTACGCATGTTTGCCCGGATACTGCCGTGGCCATGCAAAAATCATTGTAACTTTAGGGAGGATTTAATATCTAACCGATATGACAACAAAAGAAACCTTTAGCCTGCACGGTAAAAACCTGGTCAATAAAGTTAAAGAGCTTATTGAAGAGGGCAACATTACCAGCATCAGTATTAATGATAAATACGGAAAAACATTGGCTCATTTTCCGTTAACTATTGGGGTGGTGGCTGCAGTTGTAGCACCGGTATTGGCAGCAATTGGCGCATTGGCCATATTTGTAGGCGAATGCAGCCTGGTGGTTGAGCGCGAAGTGGATGATGAAGAAGCGAAAAAGCCTGAGTAAGCTATCAGGCCTTTTTTAGCTTTATAGTAAATGCGGAGCCTGCTCCGGGGTTGCTTTCGGCAGTTATGCTGCCGCCGTTTATTTCTATAAACTCCTTACACAATAACAGCCCAAGGCCGGTACCGGCTTCGTTGCCTGTGCCACGCGTACTTTCTGTACCACGGTTAAACAAATTTTTTAACTTGTCGGGCTCTATACCAATCCCACTGTCATTTACTGTAATGGCTACCTCTGTATCACTGATTGCCGTATTTATCAAAACCTCTCCGCCCGGTTTACTGAATTTTATAGCATTAGATAATAAATTACGGATAATAAATTCAAAATGGTCGGCATCAGCTATAACTACTGTATCAGCAGCTACCGCATTAATTATCCTGATGCCTTTGGTATCGGCAACTCCCGAAAGAAAGATCACCGCACGTTGTACTAACGGGTTTACTTGCAGGGCTGTTTGGTTTAGGGGGATACCTTTTATTTGCATTTGGCCCCACCTAAGTAAACTATCAAGTGTTTCTAAAGATGCCGTTGTATTTATTTCAAGGCGTTGCAGTATCTCTTTACGTTGTTCCGGTTCCAGGTCGTCATCAATGATCTGTAACAGGTTAAGTACCGATATAAAAGGCGAACGTAAATCATGCCCCAGTACTGAAAATAGCTTATCCTTAACCGTATTTGATTCCTGCAGGTCGGTATTTGTTTTGTGAAGCAAATGGTTTAGGTGGCGCGTTTTGAAATAATAAAAAGCCAATATAATAAGGATGATGATAACCCCCGCCAGTATTATTAGTGTAACCTTTCGCTCAAGCACCTGTTTGTTATTTGCAAAACGTAATTCCTGCACACGGGCCTTTGACTGGTTCAGCTCAAAAGCATCCTGCAGGCTTACTATCTGTTTTGACATTTTCTTGTAGAAGAACTCATCAGCCAATTGGTATTGCTTTTTACGCGCGTTGTAAGCCGCTTTATAATCCTGCTGATGTTCATAAATATCGGCAATAGCGTTCAGCTCATCTATTTGTTCTTTATAGGCATTCTTACTTTCAGATAATTGCAGGGCCTGTTTCCAGTAGAATAAGGAATTTGCAGGGTCGGCCTTGCCATAAGTGGTTGCCAGGCCGGTTAGGGTTTGTATCTGGCGAATGTAATTGTTTATCTTCCGGGCTTTCTCAAGCGCCGATTTTTGCAGTTCGATAGATGTTTTAATGTTGCCCTCTTTTGCATATACAGATGCAAGCGTATTGGTTAGGGTAATATTTAGCCCCTGGTATTGAGGAACATTGCTTAGTTCAATGCCTTTTAATAAATAGGGTCTAGCCTCGGCAAACTTACCTGTTTCCCGATAAGCTATACCGATATCATTAAAAAGGTTGAGCGACAGGTTTGAAAAGGGGATGCTATCATTTAATTTTTCGGCAGTGTGGTAATATTTGATGGCCTCCGCGTATTTCTTTTGGCCGGCAAATGCTTCGCCAAGGGTAATGTAGCTCTCCATCTGGCCAAGCAGGTTGCCGTTGTGCTGGCTTAAATCAAGCGATTTTAAAAAGTAATCAATGGCTTTATCGTACTGTCCCTTGCGTAATTCAACTACACCCAGGCGAATGTTTTCTGTAGCCATGCCTTTTGTATGGCCTGCCTGTTTATAAAGTTCAAGTGCTCTCAGGTATTTTTTTCGCGAGTCATCATATTGCCCTAAATTATCATCTATCATCCCCAACTGATTAAGCATCAGGGCCTGGCCCGGTAGGTTTTTTAATTGTTTGGCAAGGGTAAGCCCAATATTGGCAAAGTAAACAGCCGAGTCGGGCTTATCGTACCGGTAGCGGGAAACCAGTTTGTTATAATATTCAATTGTATCGGCAGGTTTTTGAGCGGCGCATAACGTTTGCAGGGCAGTAGCTAAAAGTATGATAACAGCAATACTTCTATAAAAACACATGGGTATATGCAAACGCAAGTTCAATTATATAGTTTATTTAGCGCCAGTAATTAAGGGGCTCAAATATACCAAATTATACATTTTTATTGGGCCTGATTACCTTGTTTTTCAATTTTTAGTTAATTTTACCCCTGTATTAATATAATATTATCTTATTGAAAAGTTAACAATTAATCAAACAACTTACACGTATTTTTGTCATAACAATATAATCTTAAAGCAATATGGTGATCTTAAAAGTTGGTACAGAAAACGAAACCGAGAAGCACGTTGAAATTGTTACTGAAAGAGGTGTATGGGGAAGCGGCGCATACAAAATATTTACCGCAAAATTCCTGAATAAACTTTACCACAAGGATGTTCCGAATGAATCTACAGACAGCAACGACCCGAATTTTTTGGGTGAGATAAACATAGACAAAGAAAAAGAGAAATGGGAATACAAAGGCACTAAACTAAAAATGCCTGAGTTGAAAAAAATAGTTGATTTTATTTTCGACTATAACGCGCCCGACGCGGTTTATTAATAGCTGCTTATATTTTAATTTACATCGCTTAAATTAAAGTACAGCCTGTCTACAGTTAGTAGAGGTATGTTCGAATCTTTGAGCGATGTAAATATATCCATCTCAAAATATAGCCCGGTCCTGTAAGGCTGTTTGGCAATTTCAACAGATATCCTGATTTATACTTCAGGTGGGTCCAAATGGTCTACAGCCAGGTAAACGGATCGCCGGATTTGATGTGCGTAACCTTTACGCCTGTCAATTTAGGTTGCAGCCATTCTACAAAGTATTCCATACCCGGCTCTTCACTCACGGCATGCCCCAGTATTATTAATGCCATGTTCGAGCCCATCAGCCGCGCATCACGAATGTATTCGGCGGTTTCCCATTCAGATAGCTCGCCAACAACCAATACATCTGGTTTATCCTTTTCGGCGTGCCCAACCTGCCTTTGGCCGCCCCATGCGCCAGGCAATAATGTAACCCGACTGCACTTTTGCTCGGGGTTGCCAATAATGCGCAGGTGCGCTATCCCCAGCGATGTTTTAAAATGCTGAACCATCTGCTGTAACGTAACAGGGGGAATGGTGATGGTTGCTTCGCCGGTTTTGAAATAAGGTAACCAGTTTAGCTTTTTTACAGCACCGTAGCTTATAGCATCAGGTTTTAGAGAATGGATATAATCATGAAAACGCCATACGGTGATGTTATGCTTTTTGAGCAGTGCCTGTTTTTGTTTAACAACGGCGTTGTCTTTCACCCAATCGGGGTTATCAGTATGGTTATAAAAGGTGGGTTCGTGCGCTATAATGAAGTTTGCATTCAGCTTCACTGCCTGCTTTATTACGTCAACAGTGGCAAACATGGTAGTAACTATGCCGGTAACTACCTGGTCTGCCGAGCCTGATTTTAGCGTATCAACCGTATTGGGGATAGGCGAGAGGTTACCCTCCTTCATGATCAGATCAATAACCTGCTGAACGGTATATTGCTGTTGGGTTGATAATAACCCATCAGCAAGCGCAGGTTTGATGGAAAGTAAAGCTAATCCCCCGGCTGATATAGCCGAAGCGGTGATGAATTTTCGGCGCGATAAGGTGTTGTTAACTGGCTTCATAATTGGGGATAACTGTAATGCAATATATTAAATATGCCTGTTAGTTTATTATTGTTTTTTATAGAACAGTTACCGTAATTTTACGTTGCTAAATATATGGAAGATTCAAAAAACGTTTTAGTGGCAACCGGCCCACAGGATGGTGATAACCTGTCTGTAGCGGGCGGTATTTACCGCATACTGGTGAGTGGCAAACAAACCAATGGGGCGTTTGCGGTGATAGAAATGTCGGTACCTGCAGGTGGTGGGCCCGGGCCGCATGCACACGCTGGTTTCCAGGAATCGTTTTATGTGATAGAAGGAGAGGTGGAAGTGAAAACCGAAGAAACAACGTTCACGGCAACAAAAGGCGCTTTTGTAAATATCCCGTTGGGTGGTATGGTGCATTGTTTCAAAAACAAAACGGCCAACCTGGCCAAATTACTTTGCACTGTTGTACCCGCCGGGCTCGAAAAAATGTTCATGGAAATTGGCAAGCCGGTAAAGGCAGGCGAGTTTATTGCCCCGCAACCTATGGACGAAGAGACCCTGAAGAAGTTTATAGCAATTGCCGAAAAACACGGGCAAAAACTTTTCCCGCCCGATTATTTGGGATAAGATTATTCTGAATCTTCGTCTTCTGTGTCTTCGGTTTTTTCGGGTTTTATATTGGCCTTTAGCATTACACGCCCCTTTTTGGTTAAGCCGTAAGTTTCTTTTTTGCCTTTACCATCCGGTTTAAAAATATCTATCAGGGTGTATGATCTTAGCTTGGCCAGCTCGTCTTTAGTAAGGTTACCCGCCGCGCCGGTAGTGGCTATTTTGTGTAATGCGGTAATTATATCTTCGTGCTTCATAAAGTGCAAAGGTAGGGATTTATAATCGCCGGTGAATGTTACTTTACTTCCAGTACTTTAAAATCCTCAAAAGTAACATCAAAATGCTGTTTGCCCGGGGCTGCAGCTACCATACCTATCATTGCCTTTACATTTGGCGGGAAGTAAGCAAGGCGTAGCATATCGTATTTTACACCATCAAAAGAGTATTTGATCTCAACATAATCGCCTTTGCGCAGCAGCTTTAACCAAACAGATTTAGGGCTGTCATGCCTTGGCACTACCGACCAGTCGGACACCCCGCGTGTAACTACCGCGCTCACATTCTGTACCCCGTCTACATATTCGATTCCGGTTTTTATCCAGTTTTTATTATCTATACGTACCATAAGGCCTGCCTGGTGGAACAGTTCCTGGTATGCACCGGTAATTTTTACGCTTGCCTCAAAGTTACCCGCTTGCTCTGTATAATAGAATGGGCCGTTATCTCTTTTAAAACCATAATGTGTTACCTGCCAGTAATCGGTGCCAGGGTCAACAGTCATTTTTAAGGTGTTACCTTCAACGGCCGATTTAACCGGTTTACTATACCATTTCATAGATGTTAAGGATTGTGCAAATGTAGCTGAACAAAAAAGTGTGAATACAATAAGCAGGGCAGATCTTTTCATGTCCAAAGCTATCAATATTCTGAAAAATACAGCTAATAGGATAACAAAATCAAAATAGCCAATTTAGTTGGCGAGTAGTTAAGATAGAAAATATTCTCCCGGAAAGCCGAATAATCCATATCTTGGTTTGATTTTGAGTTGTAACTCATTTGCCCCGAAGTCAAAACCTTATTAATATACTATATACACGTGTTGGATACTATTACCTGCAAAAATTGCACAAGCCCTGTTACAGATAAATATTGTTCGAATTGCGGCCATGCCAGATCATTAAAAAGGGTAGATGCGCATTACGTGTCGCACGAAATTCAGCACCTGCTACATTTCGAAAAAGGGATCTTATATACGGTTAAGGAACTTTTGATACAACCGGGAAGAAGCATCAGGGAGTTTATTACCGATAACCGCGAGCGCCTGGTAAAGCCCATTGTTTTTATCATTATTACTTCGCTCATCTATTCCTCCATCAATCATTTTTTCCATGTCGAGGAAGCGTATATAAATTATACAGGTCCAAAAAAATCTGCCATATTCCAAATCTTCGACTGGGTAGAAAGCCATTATGGGTATGCCAATATCATCATGGGGGTATTTATCGCTTTTTGGTTAAAGCTGTTTTTTAGAAAATATAACTATAACTTTTTTGAGATATTAATTCTGCTATGCTTTGTTATAGGCATGGAGATGCTCATCTTTTCCGTTTTCGCTGTTGTTGAAGCTTTGTTAAAGATCAAGCTGATGCAGATAGCAACTATTATCTGCATGGCCTATTGTACCTGGGCTATCGCTCAATTTTTTAACGGCAAAAAGGTATCAGATTACTTAAAATCGTTTTTTGCCTACCTTTTGGGCCTACTTACATTTTCTGTAGCTGCTTTGCTGCTGGGCGTTTTGATTGATATGCTTATTAAGCATTAATCCAACGCTGCTACTTAATAAGAGGGGATAAAAGCGAGATCAACTCTTTTTGCAGGGTAATACCTTTATCTGCATTATACCATTGCTGCAGCGCTATCTTTTTTTGCTCCATATCAACATGGTCATTTAATAATCGGATGTACAAAGCCTGGCACTCTGCCGGCCGCGGGCCCCAAACCGCAAGGTCGTTATTGTTAGCATCCCTAATAATAAGTTTTGGGATCGACTTAGTTCCGTTGGTCAGGTACTGTTCTATCAGGAACGGCTCTTTATCCCTTTGCTGATAATCAACTTTTATCAATGGGTTTAATTCTGAGAGCCTATGCAAAAATGGGATGATATGTGCTGCATCGCCACACCACGGTTCGGTGATAATTGTCCAACGCTGCATTTCTCTAATGCTTTCAATAATGGTTGCCAGTTCTTCATTCAGGATGCCCGATTTTAACCAGCGTTGTTGCCGCGACCAGTTTAACTTTGCGTAGTTCAGATAGTCGGGATCCTGGTAAGGTGCCGGTGGGTGCAAATCATTTAAAATTTGCTGAAAGATTTCCTGGTAGGCTATAAAATTCATGGAGCTATACTTATTAAAGTAATATTATGAAAATAAAGCCGGCATTCAATCCGGATTTATTAAGAGCGCATAATTTACCCAATTTGTCATCCTAAAATGATATTTTAAAATAACAGAACGCCCGTTCCGTTATTGCTATATATTTGCGGAACGATTATTCCAATTAATAAATAATCGCTCACAAAAATGAAAAAATTAGAAAACAAAGTAGCAGTAGTAACCGGCGCCTCTAAAGGTATTGGCGCAGGTATAGCAAAAAGCCTTGCAGCAGCAGGCGCATCGGTTGTAGTAAATTACTCGTCATCAAAAGAAGGTGCCGATAAGGTAGTTGAAGAGATTGTAGCAGCAGGCGGTAAAGCCATCGCGGTACAAGGCAGCGTGTCAAAACAAGCCGATGTTACCCGTTTGTTTGAAGAAACCACCAAAGCTTTTGGCCCTACAGATATACTGGTAAATAACGCCGGTGTGTACGAGTTTGGCCAGATAGAGCAGATAACCGAAGAACATTTTCACAAACAGTTTGATACCAACGTACTTGGGTTATTGTTAACCACACAAGCTGCCGTAGCAAACTTCAACACAAATGGTGGCAGTATCATCAATATAGGGTCGGTAGTAAGTGCTATTACCCCTGTAGGCAGTGCTGTTTACACCGCAACCAAAGGCGCGGTTGATGCTATTACCCACGTATTGGCAAAAGAGCTTGGCCCTAAAAACATCAGGGTAAACTCTATTAACCCGGGTATGATTGAAACCGAAGGTACGCATGCTGCAGGTTTTATTGGCAGCGACTTCCACCACGAAGCTGTTAAAACCACACCATTGGGCAGGATCGGTCAGCCGGAAGATATCGCGCTGATAGCGGTATTCCTGGCCTCAGAAGATTCGCGCTGGTTAACAAACGAAACCCTGCTTGCAGGTGGCGGTGTAAGATAATACCTGCTTTTTAATAAGTATATTTAAATGAATAGCTTTGCTTAATTTTAAGCAAAGCTATTCCTGTTATGGCAAGAACGAAAGATTTTGATGAAAACGAAGTGCTGGCGAAGGCGGTTAACCTTTTTTGGCTAAAGGGTTATAATGCTACCTCCATGCAGGACCTTGTAGACGAGCTCGGCATCAGCCGATCCAGCTTATATGATACCTATGGGGATAAACACAGCTTGTTTATAAAAGCGCTGGAGAGCTACCAGTGCACCAATACCGGTAAGTTTGTACAGATCATTGAAGGCAATACATCTGCAAAAGAAACCATCAAAGCCCTGCTTGATTTTGTTGTTAGCAACCTGCTGAACGATAAAAGCCAGAAAGGCTGCTTCATCGTAAACGCGGAAGTAGAGGTGGCCCTGCATGATAAAGAAGTGAGCGAGATGATCCAAAAGAACGACCAGGCAGTAGAAGATTCGTTTTTCCGGGTGATTGAAAAAGGGCAGGAGAGAGGCGAGATCGCCAAAACACAAAACGCGCGCGCCCTGGCCCGGTTCCTGTTTAATACGGTGAAGGGCATACAGGTAACTGCGAAATCAACCACCGAGCGGGCTGTTTTTGACGATATTATTAATTCGGCGTTGTTGGTGTTGGGGTAGAGAGGGGTGATTAGTGGGCAAAAGCACCGACCACAAGTTGAATTTATATAAATACATAATATATTGATATGTTACTTTATCTGGCCAGGGCTGTCCTCACCTGAACCCTTAATTTTGAATTTCCCAAATCAATAGCGCTGCCTGAAATATTCCAAAGTGTTACAGTTACCAAGTTTGAACTAACCACCTGCCCTATTAGAAGGATATTTGCATTCACCGTGTTGGCAGGTAATGCAATTAAGGAACATCCTTCTACAACATCACCTGTCCGTGCACCTGTAACAGTTACGTCCGTTTGTGCTGTTAAACCGGCGGCTATTGATGCCGGATCATAAACTTTCTCGGCATATAGTAATAAATTCTCAACCAAACATGTTGTGTTTGCCGATAAGGCATAAGCTTGGTTTTCTACCGTTGTAGTGAATGATCCGCTAAACTGATTCGTAGAAGCATTTATATTTGTACAAGTTGATCCAATTTGCAAGGCGTTTCTTGCCGTATTAATCGAAATTTTATTGTTAGATACCATGGCGTTTGAATGGCCTAACAGATTAATTACCCGAAGTGTACTGTCGGATTGCGTGGTGCTGATTGCATTATTTAAAATTTGGTTGCCTGATCCTTCTGAAATTTCAATTGCTCCTTGGTTCACCCCAGATGCTGAGGTGCTTTTAGCAAATCCGGATATGATGTTGTCTGAAATTATACTCGAGGAAAGTCCAAATGTACGGATGCCGGAGCGACCTGCGTTTAAAATGATATTTCCGCTTACCAAGTTGTTAGATCCTGACGACGTAGCATCTGCCTGATAGTTCAGTAATATAGCGCCTGCTTCAAAAACGGTTCCATTTTTAGCTCCTTCAAAAACCTGGTTATTTACCACCTGCATGTAGCTGTTAGTTCCGACCTCTGTATTAAATATAATAGCAGAAGATGTGCAGCCGCCAACCGTATTTTGCGAGACTCTGGCATATGGACAGTATGTTGAATATATGCAGTGCCTCCCCGATGCAGGAATCGGATTCATTATAAAATTGCTGTCTGCTACGGCATATTTGCCGCTTATTTGAAGACCTAAGCCAAAGCTCCCATAAGTCGTATCAGATATAGTTCCGACAAAAGAATCGATATAACAATTTTGAACTGTAACGTAATTGCTGAGAATAACAACTATACACGCATTGTAACCGTTAACGCCAGGAGTTTGACCGCTAAGGCGTACGTTGTTGATTAGTCCATAAGCATCGTACTCTGTTCCATTGGTTGTTAAATCCGTGTTGCACCAAATACCATTATGCCTTGGTGCTCCGCCATCGTTTGTAGCGCAGCCCAATAATGTCAATGTATCTATAACGTAATTAGTAACTCCAGTGTAAACGGCAATTGTTGCGCGTACTGCGCTCGTTGATGGTTTAAGAATTACATTCAAACTTTCACCTGTTATACATTGTCCATTTGTCTTTATCACAAGGGGGGACGAAATTTTGTATACACCGTCGGGTATGAATAGATTTTCAGTAGTATTAAGTGCATTTTGTATTGATGTAGCATCATTAGTTATTCCGTCGCCAATTGCGCCAAACCACCGGGCGTTAACCTTCCCAGAATATATTCTGATCCAACGGCCAGGATTTGCCGGAATAATTGAATTGGGCTTAATTATTGTTCCGCCATTATCACCAGTCACGCCGCCTGCCATCGAAGAACTGTCGTAATAAAACTCACCACCACCGCCATCTCCCGGAGTATTGTATCCTAAAAGAGATACGGTTTGAAAGTTTGTGGGAATCGTCAAAGATCTTAATTGAACGATTGAATTTAATTCGAATACATTTGAAGCCATTTTATTGATAATTACTGGTAGGTTAATATGGTGAAAATCAATTTAATATTATTATTTCACAAATTAATAAATATTTATTATGATCGATTTGATATCAACATTTTAATCATATCAACCACTCGTCCCTCCTTATACTAGTCGAAGTTTAATAACATCGCCCAAAAAGCTTATCAAAATTTCGCCCTTGTTGGTGTTGTCACCAACAAGCCGCTATGCCTGGCCTTACCTTAAGGGGTATTTATCCTCTCTTAGGAGTTTTTTGTTTTATACTATCTGCTGATCTATCAACTATTTCAGATTGTAGTAAATTTTCGACAATATCCAATATTTGAAACAAAGTTTCTTGATCGGATTTATAGCCCCTATGTGAGGCTGCATTTCCGGCATCAATCGCTGCATCCAAAACAAGTGATTTTTTTGAAGTAATTATTCCGTCGCTAACTAGTTTCGCAAGCTTTTGTTTAAAGGTACCAACATCTCCTACTTTATTCACAATATAAATATCGAGCAAGATTCTTATCCCAGTTAAAGAAAGAATAAACAATCGCTCGTTTATTGACGCATAAATTTCCTGTAAAATTTCTAAATATTTAATAGGTAATTTCATTATCCATTTAGGAGGTTGCCTAAGTGGTTTTCTCGGAAAGTGAAACACGATATCCGTTTCCCTATTCGGCAAATTTCTAAGTATATGTTTAAAATTTATCTTTTCACAACCACGACATTTAGAAATATTCCAAATGTCTGCTACCACTTCCCAAACAGATTCAGTTTTATCACCCTGTTCGTTTCTCCAGACAATTTCCCGTGGGCCAAACTCATGATCTTTAAACAAAATATCCTGATTGGTTTCTTTATCGCAATTATAACAATGGGTTTTAAATGGTTCTTGTGAAACATAGTCATTAGACCCGGAGTTTGGTGACATACTTTTAGGATTAACTATTAAATATAGATTTTTTTATGAAAGTTATATCTAATATTCTTAACTGGTTAAAGTTTCTCGTCCTTGTTAATATATCAACAACAACTACTTATTTAGATCTGACCTAATCAAACAAATCTTTATTCATTCCAGAAATAACCCTAATTTTAATGCAATGAAGTCTGTTACCCAATTTATAATCTAATAGGTTTAATACATGAAACGATCTGTTTTACTATTGCTGTTATTTATCTCTTTATCGGGCTATTCGCAAAGCACCATTAATAATTATAAATATGTAGTAGTGCCCGAAAAATTTACGCAGTTTAAAGATGCTTATCAGGATATGCTAAAAAGCCTGACCAAAGGACTTTTGGAGTACAAAGGGTTTACGGTTTATCTTGAAAATGCCGACATGCCATCTGAAGTAGCCAACAATAAATGCCAAACGCTAAGCGCGGACCTGTTGGAAAAAAGCGGGATGCTCACCACCGAAATCACACTTGTATTAAAAGATTGCAAAGGTAATGTTGTTTATAAAAGCAATGCCGGCAAAAGCCGCGAGAAGGATTATAAAACAGCCTATAATATAGCTTTAAGAGATGCTTTTACATCTGTTACCTACACCTATAGCGGGCCGGCTGCTGAGGCAGCGCAGCCAACTGTTACAGCGGCAACAACGCCCGAAAAACAGACGCCTGTAACCCCAGTCGTGCAAGCACCTGTAAAACCATTGGCAACAGCTCCAATAACGCCGGTACAATCAACCAAAACGGTAACCAGCCGCCCGGCAGGGACATTGGATGCCCGGGCAATTGCCAATGGTTATCAATTAATTGATACTACCCAAAAAATAGTTTTAACCCTCCTGAAAATCTCCGCAGAAAACTATTATATAGCCAGTAATGCAGATACCAGCGGTATCGTACTTAAAAAGGGCGAAGATTGGTTTTTTGAATACTACAAGAATGGCAAGCTTGTTTCTGAAAAACTATTGGTTAAGTTTTAATTGTTTGGCCCTTGTTGGTGTTTCCTCTCTTTAAGGCCTTTTATTATAATATAAATGGAGGCTATAAACACAATCATGTAAACAATTGCCAAGCCGGTTTTCTCAAATTTTAAAGTTTCAAAATCGAATTGCTTATACAATGCCACACCTACAATAATCGCTATGATACTAAAAGTAAATAGCGGTGCCTTATTCTTTTCCATATTTTAATGTTTGATGCCTTATGATGAAGTCAGTTAATTTTCCTAAAAAGCATACCGCTTCCATTACAAAACATAAAAATATAAGAATTTCAAAAAATTGAAGCCGTAATTCTAAAAGAATTTTGAGAGCCTGTTAGCTGTTTGCCAGATCAATTAACCAATCCCTTTTTAAACTGGTTAGGGCTCAAGCCTGTTTCCTTTTTAAAAAGCCTCGAAAAATAGGGAAGGTTTTCAAAACCGAGCTCGTAGGCTATTTCTGATACCCGCTGGTCATCACTTTTAAGGCGGTTTTTGGCCTCGTTAACCAGGTAAATATGGATCAGTTCTATAGCGGTTTTGCCGGTTTCCTGTTTAAGCATGTCGCTCAGGTAACGTGGTGACAGGTTGAGCTGTGATGCCATTACATTTACACTGGGTAAGCCCTGCGTAACCAGTAAACCATTGGCAAAATAAGCAGCCAGGGCATCATTAAATTTCGATACCGTTTTGCCCGACAGTTGGGTACGGTTTATAAACTGGCGCTTATAAAAGCGTTGCGAGTATTTCAGCATCGAATCGATATGCGTTAGCATAATATCGCGGCTGTACTCGTCGGTATTGTTGTGGTATTCTGCTTCTAACTTGTGGTAAAGGTCCCACATAATTTGCTCCTCGGATGGCGAAAGGTGCAGGGCTTCGTTGGCTTCGTAATCAAAAAAAGCGTATTTGTTCATCTCGGTATGCAGGATGTGGCCATTCAAAAAATCCTCATGTATAAATATGATGAACGCATCTTCCTCAAACTCCACGCTCTGAAATTCAATAACCTGGCGTGGTTTGATGAACATCATGCTGCCGTTATCGTGGTCGTACTCCGTACGGCCATACATAATCTGGCCCGACTTCAGTTTCTTAAACCCGATCATATAAAAATCTGACGTAAACTCCCTGTCGCCGAGGCTGCAGGTGTGTGTACACCTGTATAGACTAAACAACGGGTTTTCCGGCATTGGGAAACCGTTGGCACGGTGCATATCCGCTAAGTTTTTATAGTGTTGCATGGTTATATAAGTTACACAAATCTACGCCGTAATACGGCGTAGATCAGTCAAAACAATATCATTTAAACAGGTTATTTACCGTGTGCGGCAGATGCAACCTCGTTCCAGTTCTCCCATTCGGCAAAACGGCCTTCGTAAGTTTGTTTTACCCAGGGGTAAGCCACTTTACCAAGGAATAAACGCAGGGGTGGGGTTTCACTGTCTATCAGTTTCAGCACCGCAGGGGTTGTAGCTTCCGGCACACCGAAAATATCATCCGTTAACCCGGCCTGGAAAGCCGCCCGTACGGCATCATACTCGGGCATAGCAACTGTTTGTGCAGACGATGCGCCGGCCCAGTCGGTTGCAAAACCGTTAGGCTCTATCAATGAAACGTTAATGCCAAAGCCTTTTACTTCGGTAGCTAATGTTTCGCTCAAACCTTCTACCGCAAATTTAGAGGCATTGTATAAGCCCAGTACCGGTAAAGTAACCAAACCTAACACGCTTGATACCTGGATAATGTGGCCGTGTCCCTGTTGGCGCATTACAGGCAATACCGCCTGTGTAAGCCATAGCAAACCAAAAAAGTTGGTTTCCATCTGTTCGCGTGCTTCTTTTTCGTTAGTTTCTTCAACGCTGCCAAACAGGCCATAACCCGCATTGTTGATCAGCACATCAATACTGCCAAAGTGCTCCTTAGCTTTTTGGATAGCCGCTATATCTGCGGCGCGGTCGTTAACATCCAGCTGTAACGGTAAAATATTATCGCCGTATTTGCTCACCAGGTCGTTAAGGGTGCTCAGGTCGCGTGCTGTTGCTACTACTTTATCGCCGCGTTGCAAAAGTGCCTCGGCCCATAGTTTACCGAAACCACGAGAGGCACCGGTAATAAAAATTGTTTTTGCCATTGTTGTTGTTTTAAAATGTTGAGGCAAAGTTATATGGGCAAGCGCCGTGCAGTTTATACAGAAGTGGGTAAGATTGATACATATTTACCGAGTTAACCGCTCACTGCACAATATACCCTTGTTTTGTCGCATATACACCCTACGCATAATTGGCTTATTACGCAGATTTGTATAATAACAAAACCAATTTCAAATAAACTGTAACAGAAGGAAAACCGGTATAAAACAAAAAAGCCCGATACGGACATGTATCGGGCTTTAGTACTCAAAGCCGCAGTCCCCACGAACCATTTTTTGGATGATCTTAAAAGAATAGCCACTCTATTTGATGACTGAGGCCGATTGGAAATATCTAACCCGTTTTTGATTGAACCATAAAATGGGATCGAATCAATTTTAAAAAACATTGGAATCAAAAAAAGTGCATATTTTAGATGTTAGGAACAATTAAAAAGACAGTTATAATGGAATTCAATTTTATAGCAGGTGACCAATTTATTATTGGCACTTTAGATGACCTGGAAAAATTCATTGCTATCTATCCAGATTTTCAAACTGTAATGTTGGCCGATGAAAATGAACTTACATTGCTGTTGAAATTAATGGAAATGCCAGAATTTGTTAGCCAAAACCTAAATAATAGTGATTTTAGTAAATTTTGGGACTTGTCCGGGTTTAAGTTACCGGAATTAGATAATCAACAATTTGACAAATTTTATGAGAACTGGATTCAGAAATCGCATAGGGAAAATAACATGGATGAATATGGGAACCTGATTTTTCTACAGGGACTAAGTACGAAATGGAATAAACTTAAATATAGATTGATAGTCAAGAGTAATATTTAACTTATCGATCGTTGATATTTCCAACACAACACGCACCCTATTTAAAATCTCCAGGCATTTAGCCTATGGTAAGTGTTATCACCGCACAATTCAAATTTAACTCATAAAAAAAGTAGCCAATAAAATTGGCTACTTGTCATAATTGTACTCAGAGCGGGAATCGAACCCGCACTCCTTTAACGGGAACAGGATTTTAAGTCCTGCGTGTCTACCAGTTCCACCATCTGAGCAGGTGATTAACCTTTTAACAATAAATCCCTCCGGGTTAATGAAGGGATTTGAGCGAAAGACGAGATTCGAACTCGCGACCCCGACCTTGGCAAGGTCGTGCTCTACCAACTGAGCTACTTTCGCGTTGGTATTTCCTGCTTTGCATTACTGCGTTTGCGGGAGTGCAAATATAGACAGAAATGAATGTTCTGCAAGGAAAAATTAAACTTTTTTTTAAGTTTTTTATAACTCGCTGTTTTTCAAAACCTCTGCGGCAAGCTCGGGTTCAAAACCGCGGCTTAAAGCATACTGCTGCAGTTTATACCTGCGTTGATACGGGTCTTTTTCAGCAAGCGTGGCTTCCTTTTTTTCAATTAAACGGGTTAGGGCGCCCATGTAGTCGCTGGCATCAATGGTTAAAAGCGCTTTTTTAATCAGCACCGGCGACACATTTTTTAATTTTAGCCCTTGCTTTATCTTGATGCGGCCCCATGCTTTTTGGCTAAACTTGCCTTTTACATAGGCTTTGGCAAAGCGTTCCTCGTTAAGGTAATTCTCGCCGATCAGCCTCGTGATGATATTTTCTACTGCGTCTGTCCACAGTCCCCATTCGTATAGTTTATTGCGCACTTCCTGCTGCGACCGTTCCTGGTAGGCACAGTAGTGTTCGGCTTTAGCCATAGCAACGTTTATATCGGTAATTTTTACTTTTTTAGGGGTATCCATCAAAACCAAAATTCGTTAAAAATTCTTCTATTCATATAAATATAAGCAAATTCGTGTCATGCAACATTCTTACGCTATTAGTGATATAAAACAGGTTATAAATGCAGGTGGTAATATAGTTGATGATACCATCATAAACACCCTGCTTACCGATAGCCGCCGTATAAATAATCCCGCAGGTTCGTTGTTTTTTGCATTAGATGGCCGGCGGGACGGCCACGAATTTATTGCCGATGCTTATACCGCAGGTGTACGCAATTTTGTGGTAAACCATAGGCCCGATACCATTATGCCCGATGCCAATTTCCTGGTAGTGGCCGATGTATTGGCAGCTTTGCAAACTTTGGCTGCACATCATCGCAAACGGTTTAATTTGGATGTTATAGGCATTACCGGCAGTAATGGCAAAACCATTGTAAAAGAGTGGTTGTACCAGTTAATGAGTCCTGAAAAAAGCATTGTACGTAACCCTAAAAGTTATAATTCGCAAATAGGGGTACCTGTTTCTGTTTGGCAGATAAATGAAACGCATAACCTTGGCATATTTGAGGCGGGTATCTCTACCACCGGCGAAATGGATAAACTGGAAGCCGTTATACAACCTACTATAGGGGTGCTTACCCATATTGGTACTGCGCACGATGAGGGCTTTGAATCGCCGGGGGAAAAACTATCTGAAAAGCTAAAGTTGTTTAAAAACTGCAAGCAGCTTATCTATAACTACGAAGCGCTGATAGACCATAAAGACGAACTAAAAACCCGTGAGTGCTTCTCCTGGAGCCGCAAGTTTAACCAGGTAGATCTGTATGTTTTCAGCGAAACCACCATATCCGGCAAGTATTACATGCGCGCCATGTATAAGGAAAAGGAGATTGAATGCCTTTTACCGTACCGGGATGAAGCATCCATAGAAAACGCCATCGTTTGCTGGGCAACCATGCTGGCCATGGGTTATAGTCCGGTGGATGCCGACGACCGGATTGAGCGCCTCGCCGCTGTAAGCATGCGCCTGGAACTTAAACATGGAATTAACGATTGTTCTATTATTGATGATTCCTATAACTCCGATATCCAGTCGCTTGAAATTGCGTTGAACTTTTTGAACCAACAAAACCAGCACCAAAAGAAAACGCTGATCCTTTCGGATATCTATCAGTCCGGCTTGCAGCGGGATGCTTTGTATAAACAGGTGGCCCAACTGGTAACCACCAAACATGTCGACCGCTTTATTGGTGTAGGTACATCTTTACAGGAGTACTCATCGTTATTTAACCTGCCCCAAACGCATTTTTATGCCGACACAGCTGCCTTATTGAAAGACCTGGGCAAACTGCACCTGCAAGAGGAAACCATCCTGATCAAAGGCTCGCGTAGTTTCGAGTTTGAAAAGATAAGCCGCGCCCTGGTGCAAAAAGCGCACGAAACCGTTTTAGAGATAAACCTGAACACCCTGCTCAGCAACCTTAATTTTTATAAAGGCCGCCTAAAACCCGGGGTTAAAATAATGGCGATGGTGAAGGCTTTCTCGTACGGCAGCGGCACTTTCGAGGTAGCCAATATGTTGCAATACAACAAAGTTGATTACCTGGCGGTTGCCTATACCGATGAAGGTGTGGAACTTCGCGAGAACGGGATTAGCATGCCCATAATGGTGCTTAACCCCGAGCCTGAATCATATGATAAGCTGGTAGCTAATAAGTTAGAGCCTGCTATTTATAGTTTTAGTTTATTGGATGAATTTGTAAAATTCGCACAGGATGAGGACATCATCAACTACCCGGTGCACATTAAAATTGATAGCGGCATGCACCGTGTTGGTTTTGAAGCCTTTGAAGTAGAAACCCTTTGCGACCTGCTGGAGATCAATCAATACATACGTGTACAGTCGGTTTACTCGCACCTGGTAGCCAGTGATGCCGAGCAGCACGATATGTTTACCATGCAGCAGATCAAAATCTTTGAAACGGCCTACAAGCAGATAGAAGATGCTTTGGGGTACACGGTTATTAAACATATCAGCAATACATCGGGCATTACGCGCTGGCCAAACGCGCAGTATGATATGGTTAGGCTGGGTATTGGCCTGTATGGTGTTGACGGCGCCGTACCGCGCGAAGAAAGCGGCTTGCAACCGGTAGCTACGTTAAAAACTACTATATCGCAGGTTAAAAAAGTAGCCGCAAATGAAACCATTAGCTACAACCGCAACGGCAGCCTTAAAACTGATGGTAAAATAGCCACCGTGCGTATTGGTTATGCCGATGGCTATCTGCGTGCTTTTGGTAACGGTGTTGGCCGCATGCTGGTTAACGGCACGCTTGTGCCTACGGTTGGCAACATTACCATGGATATGTGTATGATTGATGTAAGCAACGTGGAAGTGAAAGAAGGCGACGAGGTTATTGTGTTTAATGAGCAGCAACGCATTGAGGAACTTGCCCTGCAAATAGGTACCATCCCTTACGAAATATTAACAAACATTTCGCAAAGGGTAAAAAGAGTGTACTTTTACGAATAAATGTGCAGATATGCAGATTTTGGATGTGCTGATTTAAGATGGATATGCCAATCACTAAGTCACTCATTCACTAAATCACTAATTATTTTCGGATGAAGAGAATATTCGGCGCCCTGCTTAACTACTTTATTAAAGGCCTTTTGATCGTGGTGCCGCTTGGCGCGGCTTTCTTCCTGATGTTCTGGATCGTATCGCGGATTGATACTTCACTTAACCTGAGCAGCGAGATGTTGGTTGACAGCAAGGGTAAACCGCTTTATATCCCCGGTTTAGGCATTTTAAATGTAATTGTGATCATCCTGATAGCGGGGATACTGGTTACCAACGTTATTACCGATCCTATTAAAAAATGGTTTGCCCGCTGGCTGAACCGCCTGCCGCTCTTCAAATTCCTGTATTCATCCATTAAAGACCTTACCGAAGCTTTTGTAGGCGAGGAGAAGAAGTTTAACGAGCCCGTTTTAGTTGAAGTAAACGAATTTGGATTGAAGAAAATAGGTTTCCTGGTTCAAAAGGATATGAAGTCGATCGATCTGCCTGGGGAAGTTGCCGTATATTTCCCCATGTCGTACTCGTTTGCGGGGCAGGTGGTTATTGTATCTGCAGATAAAGTAAAACCTATCAACCGCAACGCTGCTGATGTGATGAAGTTTGTGATATCCGGCGGAGTTAGCGGCTTACATTAAGGTAGCCTCGGGCAGTTTATGCGAATCGTCTTTTTTCTTAAAGCTTCTTATTGTTAAAATAACACTGATCAGCATCAGTATAGCACCCAGCAAAAATGGCGCCCCCGGGAAATATACCGAAGCTCCTTTTATGGTGAAATGATGGAATAAGGTGGTCATCATCAGCGGGCCAATAATGGTTGTTAGGCTCACCAGGCTGGCAAGTGCGCCCTGTAGCTCGCCCTGTTCATTGGCCGGTACATTATCAGATATAAAGCCTTGTAACGCAGTGCCGCCTATACCACCCAGGCAATAGGGGATCATGTAAACATACATTAGCCAACCCACATTGTTAAAGGCGATAAGCACAAGCCCTATACCGTAAAAAGCGATGCCTGCCAGTATATTTTTCCGCAAGCCAAACTTGGGGATCGTCCAGCGGACAAAGCCGCCCTGTATGCCCGCTATAAGCAGGCCTATAAAGATCCCCAGCGCCCCGATGCTTTGTGTTGTCCACTGGAATTTTTCTATCACATAAAAAGGCAATACACCTTCCACCGCTTTCTGGCCAATATAAACTACCGTATATGCGGTTATCAGCGTGCTTATGGCTAACGAATATTTCCTCAATCGTAATAATGAGCCCACCGGGTTTGCGCGTTTCCACTCAAACCTGCGCCTGTTTCTTATCGCCAATGATTCGGGCAGTACAAAAAAGCCATATAAGGCGTTCAGTAAAGCAAGCCCTGCGGCTACAATAAACGGCAGCCTTATCCATATCGCGCCTAAAAAACCACCAAGGCCAATACCTAAAATAAAGCCCAGGCCCGTTGCTGCACCTATCAGGCCGAAGTTGGCAGCCCTTTTTTCGCCGGTACTAACATCGGCTATGTAGGCCGTTGCTGTTGTGGTGCTGGCGCCGGCAATGCCAGCTATAAGCCGTCCTACAAAAAGCCAGGCAATGGTAGGGGCAAAGGCCATAAAAAGGTAATCGATACCGAACCCAAAAAGCGAGAAAAGCAGCACAGGTCTGCGGCCTATCAGATCGCTCAGGTTACCAAGCACCGGTGCAAACAAAAACTGCATAGATGCATAAGTGAAGGTGAGGTAACCGCTATATTGGCTGGCCATACTGATATCAACATGGCCAAGTTCTTCCAATAATTTGGGCAGGATAGGGATAATAACACCCAAACCCAGTACATCAATAAATATAGTGACGAAAATAAATCCTAAAGCGGCTTTGCCATGTTGGGCGGGTTTAATCATATAAAGTATGAGCTGTTAATGCGAACCGCTATTATAAGATGTTTTATCAACTGATTGTTTCTCTTTTTTAAAACTACGTACGGCAAGTATCGCGCCAATCAGCATTAATGCCGATGCTACAAAGTATGGCGCACCGGGCAGGTGGATAGCGGTTTTGGTACTTGTGAAATAATAAAATACATACGTCATAAACCATGGGCCGAATATGGAGCTAAGGCTCATTAAGCTGGTTAAGCCGCCTTGCAGTTCGCCCTGTTCATTTTTGGGTACCTCGTTGGTCATCACACCTTGCAGGGCAGGGCCGCAAATACCGCCCAAGGCATAAGGGATCATGAAGGCGAACATCATCCAGCTTTTGTTAGCCAGGCCAAAAAGCAGCATGCCTATGGCGTATAAAACCAAGCCAATCCAGATGCTGCGGTTTTGGCCAAGTTTGGGTATAACTATCCTGATTAGGCCACCCTGAACGATGGCTATCATTAAACCAATAAAGCCTAACGAATAACCAACAATATCTTCTGTCCATTTAAATTTCTCCATGGTGTAGAAGGTCCATACGCTTTGTACGGCGTGGCCTGCAAAATATACGATGAACAGACAAGCAGCCAGGCCAATTACAGCCGGATATTTTTTTAATTGGATCAGAGAACCCATTGGGTTGGCGCGTTTCCAATCGAAATCTCGGCGGTGTTCTTTGTCTAATGATTCAGGCAATATGAAGAAACCGTAGGCTGCGTTTAACAATGCCAGTGCGGCTGCAGCATAAAAGGGGTAATGCGTATCCATTTTACCCAGTATACCGCCTATTACTGGGCCTATGATGAAACCAAGGCCAAATGCAACGCCTATCATCCCAAAATTCTGGGCGCGTTTTTCGGGTTCGCTCACATCAGCTATATAGGCCGATGCCGTGGTAAAGCTTGCGCCGGTAATACCCGCTATAATACGGCCAACAAACAGCCAGCCTATTGTAGGTGCAAACGCCAGGAAAAGATAATCGATACCAAACCCTAAAAGCGAGAATAGCAGTACCGGCCTGCGCCCATATTTATCACTAAGGTTACCCACCAGCGGCGAAAACAGGAATTGCATAACGGCATAAGCTACCAGCAATAAACCCGAATACTTGGATGCCTGGCTGATATTGCCATGTATAAGCGTTTCTATCAGTTTCGGGAAAACAGGGATAATGATGGCTAAACCTATAACATCAATAAGCAGCGTAATAAATATAAAGCTCAGGGCAGCCTTCTTTTTGGGTTGGGTAAGCGCGTCCATTGCCGTAAATAAACAACTATTATTTTAAATATCTCTATTAATTACCAGATAATGTTTGGAAATAATGTAACTAAATTCTTACATTGACTAAAAAAATAGTTCACCATGAAAACACTTAACCTACTTATCACACTACCTTGTGCTTTGATGCTGCAAAGTGCTATTGGGCAAACAGCAGATCATCTTAAACTATCTGATGAAACCCCCTCGGTAGGACAAAAGATCGCCTTTACCTATAACCCTGCAGGAACACCGCTTGATGGGAAGCAGGATATTAAAGCAACTATTTACTTTTTAGATAATAAGCGTAATAACGCAATAGATGCTGACCTGAAAAAAGATGGAGCAAACCTTGCAGGAGAGTTTGTTGTACCAGCGGATACTAAAAGCTTATTTTTTAAGATAAATAGCGGCGAAGCTATAGATGATAATGTTGAAAAGGGATATGTATACCTGGTATATGGTACTAATGATAAACCGGTTGCAGGTGCTTATGCTATGAAAGCCTACACAATAGGGAGTGGTATGGGCGCTTACTTTAGCAAGTTAAAAACCGATGCACCGGTAGCTATTGATCTGTACAAAAAAGAATTTGAATTATACCCGCAAAGCGAGCTGGATTATGGCTTAAATTATGTAGGCCTGATAGCCGCATCGAAAGATGCCGCCAGCCAGCAATTGGTAAAAGATAAAATTGCTGCGTGGACAAAAAGCGGTAAAGAAAAAGAAATGATGATGGCATCTGGTTTATACGCGCGGCTTAGGAAACAAAGCTCTGCCGATTCGTTAAACGCAATTATTGTCGCCAGGTTCCCTAATGGCGAGGCCGCGCAAAATGCTGCGGGTATGGCCATCAACAAAGAAAAAGACGCGGCTAAAAAAGAAGAACTTTATCGTGCTTACCTGGCCAAATATCCGGAGAAGAACGAGAAGGCTACTATTCAGGATAATTTCCGGGTGCAAATAGCATCGGCATATCTTAATGCCGGTAACATTGCAAAGTATAATGAATGGGCTGCACAGCTAAAAAACAAATCGCAATTAGCAATAGCTTTAAATAGCGTTGCCTGGAAGTGGGCCGAGAAAGGGGAGCGCCTTGATGAAGCCGCGGTATTGTCAAAACAATCATTAGATATTTTGGACGAGCAGTTAAAAACGGGCGCCGATGGCATGTTTATGACTGCCAGGCAAATTAATGAGAATAACCGTACTACATACAGAAATAACGCTGATACCTACGCTTTCATCATGTATAAATTGGGTAAATTCCCGGAGGCGTTAAAATATCAAAGTGAGGTTTATAACGGTATGACTTACCAGGATGCAGAAATAAATGAACATTACGCGATGATATTGAACGCCAGTGGCCAATATGCAAAAACAAAGGAAGTGGCTGAAAAATCTATCGTTGCGGGTAAAAGTTCGGAGGGGTTAAAAGCGCAGTTGGCTACGGCTTATGCTAAGGTAAAAGGAAGCGATGCCGGTTATGCTGAATACATTGCCGGGCTGGATAACCAAAAAACAGCGCTTGCTAGGGCTAAGCTGGTGAAGGATATGATCAATACACCTGCACCGGCTTTCGCGTTGAAAGATTTTGACGGTAAAGAGGTATCACTGGCAAGCCTTAAGGGTAAAGTTGTTGTGGTAGATTTTTGGGCTACCTGGTGTGGCCCGTGTATAGCATCATTCCCGGGGATGCAATTGGCTGTCAATAAATACAAGGACAATCCGAATGTGAAATTCCTTTTTTTAGACACATTTGAAAACGGAGATAACTATGTGCCGGGAGTTAAAAAATTTATAGCAGATAAAAAGTATAGTTTCCAGGTATTGTTAGATGATAAAGCCGCTGATGGCAGGCAAGGGAAAGTTGCGGGCTTATTTAATGTAGATGCTATACCAACTAAATTTATCATTGATAAAAATGGTAATACCAGGTTTAAATATACAGGTTATTCAGGCTCGGCAGAAGCAGTGCTTGACGAAGTAACCAACATGGTTGAGATGGCTGCCGACCCTGATGCGGTTGCCAATGCGTCAAAAGTATCGGAGAGTAAATAATATTTATTTACCTAAACTAAAAAGGCGGTTCAATAAAATTGAGCCGCCTTTTTTTATGTTGATAGAACCCGTTAAAAGTTGGGTTTCAATACATATTTATCGTAGAAACGGAAGATGTGCTCTGCGGCTTCTTCGGCGGTATCAACCACGCGGTACAGGTTTAAATCGTCCGGGCTGATGTTATGCTCATTAGCCAGCATTTTCTCTTCTACCCATTTAAACAGGCCGCCCCAATAATCAACCCCAACAAAAACGATAGGGAAGCGTGCAATTTTACCGGTTTGGATCAGCGTTATGGCCTCAAATGATTCGTCCATGGTACCAAAACCACCCGGCAGGATGATGAAGCCCTGTGAGTACTTCATGAACATTACCTTGCGGATAAAGAAGTAATCAAACTCAAGGATCTTATCCCTGTCAATATACTTATTGTGGAATTGCTCAAAAGGCAGCTCGATATTTAAACCTACGGATTTACCACCGGCTTCGTAAGCGCCTTTGTTGGCAGCCTCCATAATACCCGGCCCACCGCCCGATATTACACCATAGCCACGTTCGGTAAGCAAACGGGCGGTATTCTCGGCCAGTTTGTAATATTTGTTATCGTTATGCGTACGTGCCGACCCGAAGATGGATACGCAGGGGCCAATTTTGGCCAGTTTCTCGAAGCCGTCAACAAATTCGGCCATTATTTTAAAGATCTGCCAGGAATCGGTTACTTTTATTTCCTGCCAGTTTTTGTTCTCAAATGCTTGTCTTATCTTTTCTTCACCAGTCATGTTATTACAAAAAATTAAATATGATGCTTAGTAGCTTTTATGTTATTGGTTATGTTTAAACCATGATTCAGGGACATCAGCCCGTTCATTTCCGTTTATACTATATTGTAGTTTAAGTGTATATCCTCCGCCTCCTTCAACAAAATCTAACGCAAATGGTTGCAAACCTTTTTTTAGGGCAACCTGGCCGCTTTTTTCCATCGGCGAGTGCATGCCATCGTTATTAACCGTTTCGCGGTTGGCCACGTTCAATATCCCGCTATCATCGCAGGTTAGGTAAAATGTATAAACGCCATCCTGCGGTACGTCAATATAACCCCTGTATTTTACAGCGAACGAGGGTGCCTTAACCGATGCCGGTACCGAAATGGTTTGCGTAACGAAGGCACTATCGGCAGCGCCCTGTGTTATGCCCGAGGCGCCTTTAAAAAAGCCTTTATAATAATTTGCTGTTAACCCGGGGGCAACGCCTGCCACAGTTACAGGCTCTGCCGGTTTTTGCTGCACGTACTTTACTGTATAAATATCGCCGCGTTTACCACTTGGGGTAAATGCAGCCAGTTTTATAGTTTGAGGATGGTTCACCACATAATTACTTAACAGCGGCGAATTTTGGCCGGGCAAATCACCATTGGTAGTGTACCTGATGGCAGATGTACTTAACGGCGAATTCACTTTCACAGTATCTGAGGTGATAAAAACCCGTGTGTCCAGTACTCCTTCAAGATCTGGCTGCCTGTAGTTTATGTTCAGTGCTTCTAATCGGCTGTATTGCTGAACAAGGCGTTGGGTATAGCTTTTATAATAGTCTTGTTTATTCGTCCAAAGTAATTCGGCCAGGGCGGTCATGCGTGGCATATACATATAATCGGCCCGTTTTTCGGATGGGATGTTTTCTGTCCATATATTGGCCTGGGCGCCAATAATGAGCTTAGCCTGTTCTGCAGTTAAGTTTTGGGGCACCGGGTTAAAATGATATACATTAGAAATAGAATTTTTATCGGCCGGGTTATCAAAGTACAATGGTGTGCCGGGAGTCATGATAACCTGGTTGCCGTGCTGCGCCGCTTTAACCGGGGCATCAGGCACCCAGCTGCGCCAATACATGATCATCGCTGTCGAACTTATTTTGCCCTCAAGCACTTCGTCCCAACCGATGAGTTTGCGGCCTTTTGAGGTGAAAAACTTCTCCATCCGGTCTATAAAGTAATTTTGCAGGTCGGGTAAACTGGTTATGCCTTCGCGCTTCATCAGTTCCTTGCAGGCTTCAGATTTGCCCCAGTCACGGCGGTCAACCTCATCACCACCAATATGGATATATTTTGAAGGGAAGATCTCCATGATCTCGGTATATACATTTTTAGCAAACTCAAAGGTGGTTTCGTTACATGGGCATATCGGCGTTGAAAATAACTCGCCCCATTTATTCTGGCTGTCGCAGGTTAAATAGGGGTAGGCGTTAATGGCAGCCATCATGTGGCCGGGCATATCTATTTCAGGGATAATATCAATATGGCGGTTGGCCGCATAGGCAACAAGGTCTTTTAATTGTTTCTGTGTGTAAAAACCGCCGTAAAGCGTTTTTCCGTTTTTTTGTATGATGTGTTGCTGATCGATATTAAAATCGGGGTTATCAGCAGCTCTTTTCATACAGGCTGAATCCTGGTTGTTGAATGTTCGCCAGGCGCCTCGTTCAGTTAATTTAGGATATTTCTTTATTTCAACACGCCAGCCCTGATCGTCGGTAAGGTGCAGATGAAACTTGTTCATTTTGTAAAGGGCCATTACATCAATAAACTTTTTGAGATAGCTTATCGAAAAAAAGTGTCTTGATACGTCCAGGTGCATACCCCGCCACGCATAGGCAGGCTGGTCATCAATATTTACCGATGGCAGGCTTAACTGTGCCTTTTTTTGCCCTGTTTCAACAGAAGCCGGCAATAATTGCTTGATGGTTTCAACTGCGTGGAACGCGCCGGCAGGTGTACCAGCGGTAATAATAATGTGTTTCGTTGTAATATTAAGGCGGTATGCTTCCGGGTTTTTTATAGAACCATCATAAACAAACTGTACTGTATTTGTTGAATGCGATTTTCCCTGTATTAGCGTACGCCCGGTTCCTGCTTTTAGAAGTTTATTAAGCTGCGCAGCTTCATTTACAAACCTGGAGGAAATAATAAGGGTGGTTTGTGCATTGATCACAAAGTAACCCTCGCCCGGTGTAAGGGTTGACGGATACGGGATGATGTTTAAATTTTTAGAATACTCTTGCGCGTTAGTATTTGTGCAGTAACATAAAAAAAGAACGAATAACAATAGTTTAGAAGTGACTATTTTAGTCATGACAAAGAAGGATTAGCTTTTATAGTTTTAATTTTTGGTGATGAACAGATCCACAGGCCGGCAAAGGTAATTAATCCGTTTACAATGATAAGTTCGTTGTCGAAAACGTATCCGCCCAGCAGCACTTTCGATTCGGTACTCAGGAAATAGCACACCGCGGGCGAGATCAAACAGATAAAAGGCACCAGTTTATCTTTCACCTGCCTGTAGCTCACAAACAGGCCAAAACTGTATAAGCCCAGTAAAGGCCCATAGGTGTATGATGCTACCTTAAATATGGCAGTTACCACAGCATCGTTATTCAGCGCGTTAAATAAAATAATTGTCAGGAACATGAGCCCTGAAAAGGCTATATGCACATAATGCCTTACGTTTATCATTTTTTTGCTGTTCACGTCGCCGCGTTTGTTGAAGTTGAGGAAATCTACACAAAACGATGTGGTAAGCGCCGTTAATGCCGAATCGGTAGTGGCGAAGGTGGCAGCTGTTAAGCCCAGCATAAACACCATGGCCGGTACAATACCCAAATATTGCAGGGCGATGGTAGGGTACAGGTAATCGGTTTTTGCTACAGAGATACCATTGCGCTGCGCATACATATAAAGCAGTGCGCCCACGCTTAAAAAGAAAATATTGATCACCACAAACACAGCGGTAAAACTGAACATGTTTTTCTGTGCTTCCTTGATGTTTTTAAGGCTCAGGTTTTTCTGCATCAGGTCCTGGTCAAGCCCCGTCATACCTACGGTGATGAACAAGCCGCCCAAAAATTGCTTGCTCAGGTGAAAATGGCTCCCCAGGAAATCGTTAAAGAAGAAGATCTTGGAGTAGCTGCTGTTCTTGATGGCATCGGCAGCTTCAAATATGTTGTAGTTAAGGCTTCGGCAGATGAAATATATTGACAGGAACACCGATGATACCAGGAACAGCGTCTGCAGGCTATCGGTAATAATAATGGTTTTAAGGCCGCCTTTAAACGTGTACGACCAGATGAGCACCAAACAGATGAGCACCGTAACCGCGAAGGGTACGCCATAGCTGTCGAAAATGAACTTCTGCAATACGATCACCACCAAATAAAGCCTGAACGATGAGCCTATGGTGCGGCTAAGCAGGAAGATCCCCGCGGCTGTTTTGTAGCTCCATGTACCTAAAGCCTGCTCAATATAACTGTAAATAGAGGTAAGCTTTAACCGGTAATATAAAGGCAGCAAAACGGTTGCTATGATAATAAAACCCGCCGCGTTGCCCAATACGAATTGGAAATAGGCGAACTGATCGCCGCTTGGTGCGCCAACTTTGCCGGGTACTGATATAAAAGTTACGCCGCTCAACGCTGTTCCTATCATCCCGAAGGCTACCAAATACCATTTGGAATTGCGGTTGGCCACAAAAAAGGTATCGTTGTCTGATGATTTTTTGGAGGTGAGGTACGATATCACCATCAATACCAAAAAGTAACCAATGATGAAGGATAGTAATATTGCCGGCGACATAATTTAGTTTTTACAGGTGTGTTAAACGGATTGCCCTAAAGTAGAAGTTAGGATCAGCAAAAACAAAATTATTTAGTTGCATGGTGGTTATTTAACCGCAGAGAACACTGAGAAAAAACCACAAAGTACACAGAGATTGAATAGTAAGTAAAGCTTAGAGCCCTCTGTGAAAAAACTCTGTGCCCTCTGTGGTAAAAACATTAATAAACAATACTTTTGCATGCAAATGGCTAATACAACTGCTCCCATGAACCGTCTGAATCAACTTTTTGCAACAAAAAAGGAAAACCTCCTTTCCATATACTTTACGGCCGGTTACCCGGAACTGAATACTACCGTTGATATTGCTGAGGCACTTGAAAAAGCAGGGGCGGATTTTCTGGAGATTGGTTTCCCGTATTCAGACCCGGTTGCAGATGGGCCGACTATTCAGCATAGCTCTCAAACAGCGCTGGATAACGGCATGAACCTTAATCTGTTATTTGAGCAATTGAAAGATCTGCGCAGCCGGGTAAATATCCCGGTATTGCTAATGGGGTATATTAACCCTATTGTACAATATGGCGTAGAGCGTTTTTGCAAAGCAGCCGCTGCGGCTGGTGTAGATGGCATTATTGTACCCGACCTGCCTATGTACGAGTACGAAATGCTGTATAGTAACCATTTTACAGATAACGGGCTGAGCAATATATTTTTGGTTACGCCGCAAACCTCGGAAGAACGCATCCGTAAGATTGATGAATTGAGCAATAGTTTTATTTACCTGCTGTCGTCATCATCCATAACCGGTGGCAGCCTGCAGCTTACCGATAGCATTGAGGGATACTACAACCGCATTAAAGCTATGCAACTGAAAAACCCAACCATAATTGGCTTTGGTATCTCAGATCATAAATCGTTCAGTAAAGCCTGCGAATACGCTAACGGCGCCATTGTAGGCAGCGCATTTGTGAAGCTGCTTGCAGAAGATGATTATATGGATAAGATCCCGGCGTTTATTGGCAGTATTAAATCTTAGTTTTTTTAATCCTTACAAGTATAGCGTAACCTGTTACCGCCGCCAATACAGATGTTACCAGTATAGTGAACTTTGCCTGGCTTTGTAGTTCGGCATCGGCAAAAGAGAGCAGAGCCATAAATATAGACATGGTGAAGCCTATGCCCGCCAGCTGACCGATCCCCCAAACCTGCGCCCATTTTACGCCATCGGCCAGTCTGGACAATTTTAGTTTTACCGCCAGCCAGCTAAATAAGGTAATGCCGATAGGTTTGCCTAATAACAAGCCAAACAGTATGCCCGCCGATAGCGGAGTGATAATACTACCACCCGCCAAACTTTCATGGATATTGATATTAGAATTTGCCAGCGCAAACAGGGGGATAATGATGAAATTCACCGGGTTCTCCAGCAGGTGGATCAATTTCTTTAAAGGGGAGTAATCCAGTTTAACATTATGCGGAATGGCCATAGCCGTTAATACACCTGCTACCGTTGCATGAATGCCGCTGTGATGGATAAAGTACCACATAAACACACCGGGGATAAGATACGCCAGCAGGTAACGCACATTAAAGCGGTTAAACAGCATCTGCAAAACAAACATAGCCAGTGCCAGCAGCAGGTAAGTAACATGCAAACCTGCCGAGTAGAATATGGCGATAACCAGTATTGCCCCCAGGTCATCTACAATGGCAAGTGCTTTTATAAATACCTGTAAGGATTGTGGTACGCGTTTTTTAATAATGCTGATGATAGCCACCACAAAAGCAATATCCGTAGCCATAGGGATGCCCCAGCCGCTGCTGGTTGCGGTATGCAGATTGATGATGGCATAGATGCCGGCCGGAACCAGCATGCCGCCAAGGGCTGCAAATACAGGCAGCGTGGCCGAGTGCTTATCTGATAGTTCTCCGTTTAAAACTTCGTCCTTAATCTCCAGGCCAACCAGCAGGAAAAAGATGGCCATTAAACCATCGTTTATCCAGGCTAGTGATGTGTAAGGGCCAATAGGTGTATCAAGGATATGATTGAACGAATTATGTAAACCTGTATTAGCAATTACCAGCGAAACAACTACGCAGGCAATAAGGATACCACCGCCGGTAGCGTATGATCTGATAAATTCTGCGAATTGTTTGAGGTTACTGGCCAATATGCTATTTTAAAAGGGTAAGCGTGGCAAATATAGGATTATAAATAATCTTCCAGTTCGCCTTTGCCTTCACGGATCACTTCAAACTCGCCGGATGTGCAGTCAACCACGGTTGATGGGATGTTTTCGCCGTAGCCGCCATCAATTACAATATCTACCAGGTCCTGGTATTTCTCGTAGATCAGTTCAGGGTCGGTAGAGTATTCGATAATATCATCCTCATCGTGGATGGAGGTAGACAGGATGGGGTTGCCCAAAACTTTTACAATCTCTCGGGCGATGTTATTATCGGGCACACGGATACCTACTGTTTTTTTGTTAGAGCTTAATAGCTTTGGTACGGCATGGCTGGCATTAAATATAAAGGTGAACGGCCCGGGTAAAGCTTTCTTAAGCACACGGAAGGTAGTGTTATCTATCGGCTTGATATAGTCTGATATATGGCTGAGGTCATAACAGATAAACGAGAAATTTGCCTTCTCTGGTTTGATGTTCCTGATCTTACAGATCCGCTCAATGGCTTTTTGATTGGTTATATCACAACCTAAACCATAAACCGTATCGGTAGGGTAAATGATGATACCGCCTTTGCGCAATACATCTGCCACCTGCTCAATGGCTTTTTCGTTCGGATTTTCGGGGTAGATCTTTATCAACATAATAGTAAAGCAAATATAACCAGTAAATGGTTTTAAAAAGAAAGCCATTCGGTTTAGCGAATGGCTTTCTTTTATGTATGAAATGACTAATCTCTAATTAACTAATCACTGATAACTATTTACGCTTGTTTAGCAAACTGTATGTTCATGCTCAGTTTAATGTCTTCGCCCACTACGATAGAACCTGCTTCGGTTACGCCATCCCAGGTTAAGCCAAACTCTTTACGGTTAATTTTACCGGTAACTTCAAAGCCAGCTTTGGTATTGCCATAAAAATCGCCGGCATTGCCACCGTATTCAACTGCAAGGGTAACCGGTTTGGTTACATCTTTAATAGTAAGGTTACCTACTAATTTATAATCGTCACCATCAGCGGTAAACGAGGTTGATTTGAAAGTGATCTTCGGGTAAGTTGCCGCGTCAAAAAACTCAGCAGATTTTAAGTGCTCATCTCTTTGTGGTTGTGTGGTATCAATGCTGTTCACATCAAGTGAAAAATCGATCTCTGCACCGGTAAAATCTTCGTTTTCTGTAGTCAATTCGCCTTCAAATGTTTTGAAGAAACCGCTTACTGTTGATATTACAAGGTGTTTTACCTTAAATTGTACTTCTGAGTGCATTGGGTCTAAAACCCATTTAGTTGTTGCCATGATATTTTTTTATTTAGTTGTGTTTCTGATTAATTATAGAACAAAGATAGTAATAGATGTTTAAACATCTATTGTATTTTCAAAGTATTACAATCAGCAGACATTTGGCTAAATAACGATATTAATAGATACAATGTTTGTTTAAACTTATATTATTAATGCACAATTGTTAATGATAAGTAAAAGGGCAGTTTAATTGATAATGATCCCGAAGTAATCCTCATCTTTACAGGATGTTAATATTGACACCGCAGTACGTTTGTTGTTCAGATAAGCGCATAGATTTATAAAAATTATATTGCATGAGGAAGCTATTTATCATTTCGGCTGTAATAATACTTGTACTGGTTACCGCATGGACTATCATATGGCCACCGGCTGTATGGTCGTTTTTGCTTATAGGGCCGGTATTTATAATAGGGGTTTATGACCTGGTACAAAAAAAACATAGTATCGTCAGGAATTTCCCGGTGTTTGGTCACCTGCGGTTTTTGATGGAAGAACTTCGCCCCAAAATATACCAGTATTTTATTGAGAGCGACACCAACGGTACGCCGTTTAACAGGCAAAACAGGAGCGTAATTTACCAGCGCGCAAAAAAGGTTGATGATACCCGCCCGTTTGGTACCGAACTGGATGTTTATGAAAACGGTTATGAGTGGCTTAACCACAGTATATCGGCGTTAGACCACCACGCGCTTGATCTTTCCCCACGCGTAAAAGTGGGTGGGCCGGATTGTGCGCAGCCTTACAGCGCAAGCGTATACAATATATCGGCCATGAGTTTTGGCTCGCTTAGCGAGAATGCTATCCTGGCACTAAACGGCGGGGCTAAAATTGGTGGTTTTGCGCATAACACCGGCGAGGGTGGCTTAAGCGATTATCACTTGCAACCCAATGGCGATATTATATGGCAAATAGGTACAGGCTATTTTAGCTGCCGCAATACCGACGGTACTTTTGATGAAGATGCCTTTGCTAAACGTGCGGTATTGCCGCAGGTAAAAATGATAGAGATAAAACTATCGCAGGGGGCAAAACCCGGGCACGGTGGCATACTGCCTGCTGCAAAGGTTACACCCGAGATTGCCCGGATACGGTTGGTGCAGATGGGGCAGGATGTGGTATCGCCACCGTATCATACAGCGTTTAACAACCCTATCGGGTTAATGGATTTTATAAAAAAACTGCGTGAGCTATCGGGTGGTAAACCTATCGGCTTTAAACTATGCGTTGGCCATAAAAGCGAGTTCCTGGCTATTTGCAAGGCCATGATCAAAACAAATACATACCCCGATTTTATTACTGTTGATGGGGGCGAGGGCGGTACCGGTGCAGCACCGCTGGAGTTTGCCAACTCGGTTGGTATGCCCCTGCGTGAGGCTCTGGCTTTTATATATGATGCGCTAACCGGTTTTGATATTAAAAAACATATTAAACTGATCGCATCAGGTAAGGTGGCTACAGGTTTTGATCTGGTAAAGAACTTTGCCCTGGGGGCCGATATGTGCAACAGCGCCCGCGGGATGATGTTTGCGCTTGGTTGTATCCAGGCTTTAGAGTGTAATATGAATACCTGCCCAACGGGTGTTGCTACACAGGATAAAGGCCTGATGCGCGGCCTGGTTGTAGATGATAAAAAAGTGCGTGTGGCAAATTTTCATAAGCAAACGGTGAGTAGCGCCATACAAATGATAGGGGCGGCAGGTATGAAAAAACCATGCGACCTGCACCGTATGTTTATATACAGACGGGTAAACGCCAGCCAGATTCAAACCTATGCAGAACTGTTCCCCTATATACCCAAAGGCAGTTTGTTAAATACGCCGTACCCGCAAAGCTTTGAAATGGATATGACACTGAGCAGCGCCGATACTTTTGTACCCGATTACAGCAAAGTATCGCAGGTAGAGCTTACCACTTCGAGCGCCTACGTTCAAAACTGATCAACAAAAAAGGGAGCCGAATGGCTCCCTTATATTTTTCAGGTTAACTAATCACTAATTAACCAGTCTCTAATCTCTAAAAATCAAAGTGCTAATACTTCTTTAACCCTGTCTGCAGCTTCTTTTAAAAGGATAGCCGAGAATACTTTTAAGCCAGAGTTATCGATCAGTTCTTTTGCTTCTTTAGCATTGGTGCCTTGTAAACGCACAATAATTGGTACAGGGATGTTGCCAATTTCATGGTAAGCATCAATTACACCCTGTGCAACACGGTCGCAACGAACAATACCACCAAAAATATTGATCAGGATAGCTTTAACGTTAGGGTCTGAAAGGATGATGTTAAAACCAGCTTTAACTGTTTGCGCGTTAGCAGTACCGCCAACATCAAGGAAGTTGGCAGGTTCGCCACCGGCAATTTTAATGATATCCATGGTAGCCATAGCTAAACCGGCACCGTTAACCATACAACCAACGTTACCGTCAAGCTTTACATAGTTAAGGTTGCTTTTGCTTGCTTCAACTTCGGTAGGGTCTTCCTCGTCGGTATCGCGCATAGCGGCATAATCCGGGTGGCGGTATAAAGCGTTATCATCAATGTTCACTTTAGCATCAACTGCTAAAATTTTATTGTCAGATGTTTTCAATACCGGGTTAATCTCAAACTGTGATGAATCGGTAGCATCGTAAGCTTTATATAAAGCAGTGATGAATTTCACCATATCCTTAAAGGCATCGCCTGATAAGCCCAGGTTAAAGGCAATTTTACGCGCCTGGAAACCTTGCAGACCAACTTTAGGGTCAATCTCTTCTTTGTGTATCAGCTCTGGTGTAGAGTGTGCAACTTCTTCAATATCCATACCACCCTCGGTACTGTACATAATGATGTTGCGGCCTTTAGCACGGTCAAGCAATACGCTTATGTAATATTCTTTTACTTCGCTTTCGCCGGGGTAGTAAACATCCTGCGCAACCAAAACTTTTTTAACCAGTTTACCTTCAGGGCCGGTTTGCGGGGTTACCAGTTGCATACCGATGATCTTGCCGGCTATCTCTTTAACCTGCTCGGCATTTTTGGCCAGTTTTACACCACCGCCTTTACCGCGGCCACCTGCGTGTATCTGTGCTTTTATAACTGTCCAGTCCGACCCAAAGTCTTCCTTCATTTTCTGAGCAGCAGCAACAGCCTCTTCAGGTGTATCTGCAACTATGCCTTCCTGTACTCTTACGCCAAAGCTTTTTAGTATCGCTTTGCCCTGATATTCGTGAATGTTCATGTTATTTGAAGAATTTGCGGTAAAGCTACTATTTTCGTTTTAAAGATTACAGGGTACACGTTAGAGATTTGTAATATTTGTATAACCGAGCGTTTCGCCCCGCCGATTTTGGTAACTTATCACTAATTAACTAATCTCTATTCACTAACTTCGCCCATGCTTAAAGCACAATCAATAAATAAATCATACGGTAAGCTCCATATCTTAAAAGGGGTTGATCTGGAAGTAAAGCGCGGCGAAATTGTAACCATTGTGGGCGCATCCGGCGCCGGTAAAAGTTCATTATTAAATATCCTGGGTACATTGGATAGCCCCGATTCGGGCCAGTTGTTTATTGACAATGTGGAGGTTAGTAAACTTAATAATAAAAATTTAAGCGCGTTCCGTAATCAAAAAATAGGCTTTATATTTCAGTTTCATCATTTACTGGTAGAGTTTAACGCTATCGAGAATGTTTGTATCCCCGCATTTATAGCAGGTGTACCACGTGCCGAAGCCGAGAAAAAAGCAAAAGAATTGTTAGAAATGCTTGGTCTTGGCGACAGGACAACCCATAAACCGGCAGAGCTATCTGGCGGCGAGCAGCAACGTGTTGCTGTGGCCCGGGCATTAATAAACGATCCTGCTTTGATATTTGCCGATGAACCATCAGGTAACCTCGACTCTAAAAACGCGCTGGAGCTGCATGAATTATTCATTAAGCTCCGTAACGATTTTAACCAAACCTTTGTAATTGTTACGCATAACCAGGAACTATCTGACATGAGCGACCGGACTATACTAATGAAAGATGGATTAATTGTAAATAATTTATAGGTGAAGGTTCTTATTACATCAGCTACATCGGCACAGGCCCATAAGCTAAAAAATAGTTTAAATGATGAGGTTATTTTAGGCGATTTTACCGAAATGCCTGCTTTTATGGGGATTTTAAAACTGCCCAGCCCCGTAACAGATACCTATGCGCATGAAATGCTTACCCTTGCATTAGACAACCGCATTGATGCTATCTACCTGCTTAATACGCAGGAGGCTGCTGTGCTTTTATTATCTGAACAATTATTTAAAGAATATAATATTACCCTTATAAATGGCCACAATAACTTATAGCGATATAGACCCGCGCAAAAAAGCATTTATTTTTGAGCTGGACGATGTGCTTTACCCGGCTAAAGATTATTACTACCAGATATACTATCTTTTTGCGAACTTGTTGGAGTACACTGAATTAAATAGTGCCTCGCAGACAACCGATCTGATGATAGATACGTATACAAACAAAGGAGAGAAGGATGTATTTGATACCATCGTGTCACAGTTAAATGTAGATGAGAAATACCGCAATAATTTAGAGATAATGTTGCTAACAGCGCGCTTGCCATTAAAATTGCTTCTGTATAAAAATATGCTTACATTTATACAGGAGGTGGTTTTAGACCGTAAAAAACTATTTATAGTAACAAATGGCAACCCGCAAATGCAGCTAAATAAAATGCGGCAAACAGAATGGCACGGATTAGAAAAGTATTTAACCTGCTATTTTACCGAAGAAACCCTGCCTAAGCCCGAACCCGATACGTTAAACCTGCTGATGAAAGAGCACAACCTTGAAAGACGCGACCTTGTGATGATAGGTAACTCTGATACAGATAGTTTGTGTGCTGAAGCTTGTGGAATTGATTATTTACCGGCAACTCAAATAATATAACTTCAACAATATAATATATAAATAATACTATCGTTAACTCGAATATAATTAATGTAAGCTATGAAGAAAATAATTTACCCTCTTATACTTGCTTGTGTAGTAATCGTATCCTGTTCAAAAGATAAAAAAATCAATCCGGGTGTTGACGGTCCCTCAAAAACAGGGTCGACACTGGATTTGATCAAAGACTCAGTTTTCTTGTATGCGCAGCAAACCTATTATTGGAATAGCAGCCTGCCAACTTATTCTGCTTTTAATCCGCGCCATTTTAGCGGATCAAATGATCTGGACGCCTTGCAAACAGAGATTGATGCTATGACGCAGTATAGCAATAATCCTACAACTGGTAAACCTTATGAATATTATACACCTTCACCAGGCTACGCCAAGTATTCCTTTATAGATGATGGTAGTGTATCCGGCGAGTTAAACGGAGTAAAAGGAGATTTTGGCTTTGCCCCGGTTTGGATAGATCTGGATAAAGATATCAGGGTTAAATATGTTTACCCGGGCTCTCCGGCTGATGTAGCCGGCCTTAAAAGGGGGTACCAAATAACAGCTATAAATGGCCGTACAGGCGATGGGTTAAAGTATGATGGTGGCACAGGTGGCGCCGGCACTAATGTTAACTTTTTAATTAACGCCTATACCAACTCCAATACCATAAACCTTACGCTTAAAAAGCCCGATAATACCAGCTTTGATGTAAGTATTTCAACTGGTACTTACAATGTAAACCCGGTTTTAGCAACAAAGGTTATTGATGCAGGTAACAATAAGAAGGTTGGGTATATTGTATTTAACAGCTTTACATCTAAAGATAACGCTAAACCTTTTTTAGATGCGGCATTTAGCACATTTACAGCGCAAAACATAACTGACCTTGTTGTTGACTTACGCTATAATGGTGGCGGATACGTTGAAACTGCTCAATATTTAAGTGATATGATAGCACCTGCCAGCACAAATGATCAAACCATGTTTAGTTATTACTTTACCCAAAAAATGGTTGATCATACGGCTACTATCCTTAAAAATCAAACCCGTAAAGATAGCGACGGACCTTTTACATTATTTGATTATGATTATTCCGTAGCAGGTAACACCATCAAGTTTTCTAAAACTGGTGTGCCAACGCTTGCGCTTAACCATGTGTTCTTTATCGTAAGCGGGTCAACAGCATCTGCAAGCGAGCTTACAATCAATAATTTAATACCTGTTATGGATGTTCAGCTAATAGGCACAACCACATATGGTAAACCGGTTGGGTTCTTTAATATTGATATCAATAAGTATGAAATGTACATTCCGCAGTTCGAAACAAAAAATTCTGCGGGTAATGGTGGTTATTACTCAGGCATGAAACCCGGCGACGGTTTATACAAAGGAAAACTTGCCGGTGATGATGTAACTAAAGACTTTGGTGACCCAACCGAGGCATTGTTGGCATACGCACTTAATTATGCCAATAAAGGCACTTACGCTATACCACAGCTACAACTACAAAGCCTTTCCAAACTTCAAACGTTCTCGGCAGATCAATCTCGCGAAATTGGTTTGCAGGTAGAAGGTAAAAAACAGTTTAGAGGTATGATATACAATAATAAAAAAGCTAAGAAATAGCAGTAGCCTGCTATAAACAAAAAAGGCCCTTAGTTACCGGGGCCTTTTTTGTTTATAAAGATTTTTTAATCTGCCAGTTCACGCAGGTCTACAGGTACAACGCGCGATATACCTTGCTCAACCATTGTTACGCCGTAAATAATATCTGTGCAGGCAATGGTGCGCTTGTTGTGCGATATGATGATGAACTGCGATTCCTTCGAGAACTTACGGATAATGTTATTAAACTTATCAATATTGGTATCATCAAGCGGGGCATCAACTTCATCAAAAATACAGAATGGGGCAGGTTTTAACAGGTATAGCGAGAACAGGATGGCCGTAGCCGTCAGTGTTTTCTCGCCACCCGAAAGCTGGTTGATAGACAGCGGGCGTTTACCTTTCGGCCTTGCAATGATATCGATATCCGATTCCAGCGGCTGATCAGGGTTGCTCAGTATCAAATCGCATGAATCCTCTTCGTTAAATAAAGATCGGAATACCTTGATGAAGTTTTCGCGCACCATAATAAAGGCTGCCATAAACTTCTCTTTGGCGGTATCGTCAATCTCTTGTATGGTGGCCAGGAGGGATGCTTTTGCTTCGGCCAGATCTTTCTTTTGGCCTTGTATAAAGGCGTGTCGTTCGCTCATCTCGTTATAAGCTTCAACGGCCATGGGGTTTATAGCGCCAAAATCATCCAACTGGCGTTTCATCTTCTCCGTTTTGTCGCGGATCTCGTCTTCGTTCTCGGCCTCGTTAACTTCCAGGTCAAGCAGGTCATTAATATCTACGTTAAACTCAACAGAAAGGCGCTCGCGCAGGGCATTCAGTTCCAGCTTAAGGTTATTGCGTTCGTCCTTCAGTTCATTCTCTATGGCCTCTGCCTGGTCTTTCTTTTGCCTTAGTTTCGATACCTCGTTCTCGCTTTCGGTAATGGCAGCGCGCCATGCATAATATTCCTGTTCGGCTTCGGCGGTACCTTTTTCAAGGGCTTCCTTTTGCTCGTACATTTCCAGCAGGCTCTCGTCGCTGTCGCCGGTTTGCTGCAGGTTCTCCATGATCTGGGCCTTCACCTTTTCCAGTTCGGCGCTATTTTGTTTGATACGGATATCAAGGTGCTCCAGCTGCGTTTCGCGGTAATCAAGGTCTTTTAACAGGCCCGATACTTTATTTTGCTGCTGATGGAAGCGGATGTTTTCCTGGTTATAGGTGTTTGACTGAACCGATACCATTTCGTTCAGCTCGTTAAACGCCTGTTGCTTATCCAGCATCAGGTCGGCCTGGGCCTGCTTTTGTTCTTTCAGTTCTATCAGCAGCGGGCCAAGCGTTAGTATCTCATTTTTGATGCCCGCCACCTTGTTGGCAATATCCTGCTTGCGGTTTAGGCTGTTCTCAATAAAGGCCTGGTATTGTTCCTGTTTGGTTTTAACGGTAACCAGCTCAGTATTTAACTGGTTAAGTTCGTATTGTTTTTGCCTAACTTCATTTGCCTTGCCCGATTGCTTTAAGGCCGATAAACGGCTTTGCAATTCCTCACTATTATTCCTGAAGTTTTGGATGCGGGTTTCGGCCTGTTTTATCTCTTTTAGCAGGTTGTCCAGGTTCTTTGCCCGACCAATACGTTTACCCTCAAACAAACCTACCGATCCACCGGCCATGGTATGTTTTGATTTGTTGAACTTGCCGCTTTTGCCAATCAATACCACGCCATCAGGTAGTTGGATGCCATTGATATCCTGCTCGGTAGCATCGTTAACCAAATAAACATTTTTTAATAAATGATTACATAGCGGCTTGTAACGCTCCTCAACCTCCACAACAGATAGGGCAGGGATAGCAGCATCGTCCACCAGGGTTTTATCTGCCGGCTTGGTGGCTTCGTAATTATCAAGAATGAAAAACTGCGCCCGCCCTTTTGATGAATTACTTAACAGGTTGATAGCTGCAATAGCTTCATCATAAGTATTCACCACGTAGTGGTTCATTAAAGGCTCCAGGTAGTTTTCAATTGCTACACGGTACTCTTCCTTACAAAACAATATATCGCTAAACAGGGTGACTGTTTTGGCCCAATTGGTGTTCTTTTTCAGGAACCTGATCGACTCCGGGAAGCCCTCCAAATTATCAACCAAACTTTTGGTAAGGTTATATTCGTTTTGTTTGGCATCCAGTTTACGGCCGTCGGCAGCTATGCTATCGTTTACAGTTTTTAACCCGGTTTCGGTTTCTGTTATTTGCTCCTGTAGTTTATTTTCGGCCTCAACCGCCAATTCGTATTCGCTTTTTAAGGTTTCAACCCTGCTGTCCAACTCGGCTACTACTTTATTAAAATGCGAAAGTTCTGCCTCTTTGTTGGTGGTATCCTCCATATTGCGCTGGCTTTCCTGCTCAAGCGCCTGCTGCTGTATGTTCAGGATATCAATATCCTTTTCGGCTTTGTAAAGCTGGTTTTGCAACCTGCCGTTTATACTGTTTAGCTCGTTAAGGTGGTTACGGGCTTCGGCCTGTTCGGCACGCAGTTCGTCAACGGCTTCTTTTAACTCGGCAACCCGCTGGGTTATGGTTTGCAGGTTTTCGTCTTCCTGCAGTTTTTCCTCGTTAAGGCGCTTAATGTTGTATTGTACGTGCTTAAACTGGTTGTTATCGCGTTCCAGTTCCTCTTTTAAACGGGTTTCTTTATCCTGCGCGTTCTTAAGCTGTTCGTTCTTTACCCGTTTCTCGCTTTCGTAGGCACGGATCTTCGCGGTGTATTCATTACTGGCTTTTTGTTGCGCGGCAAGGTTTTTCTCTTTGGTGAGGCTGTCCAGCTTATTTTGCTGTAACGTAGCTTCCAAAGTATCTATCTGTGTGGCAATGCCCGATCTTTGCTCGCGCTGTATCTGTTCTTTCTCTTCAATTGCAGCCAGCGCCTTACTAAAGTTGGCTATCCTGAACGATGCGAGCGAGATGCTCAATGTTTTATACTGATCGCGCAGCTTATAATAACGCTCGGTTTTTTTTGCCTGGTTCTCCAGCGTTTTTAAGTTTTTCTCAATCTCAAACAGCAGGTCTTCCACACGTTCCAGGTCGGCTTCGGTATCCTTCAATTTGCTAAAGGTTTGCTTTTTGCGGAGTTTGTATTTTGAGATGCCCGACGCTTCCTCAAACAAATTACGACGCGACCCTTCCTTGTTGTTGATGATCTCGTCGATCATCTTTAGCTCGATGATAGCGTATGAATCGGCACCTATACCGGTATCTAAAAACAGGTCGGTAATATCCTTTAAACGGCACTGTACGTCGTTTAAGCGGTACTCGCTTTCGCCGGTGCGGTAAAGCCTGCGCGTAAGGGTAACCTGCGAAAAATCGGTAGGGAGAACGTTCTTTGTATTATCAAAAGTTAATGATACTTCTGCAAGATTGGCGGCCTTACGGCTTTTGGTGCCGTTAAAGATGATGTTATCCATCTTCTCCGACCGCAGGGCGCGGGTGCTTTGCTCGCCCAAAACCCAACGGATAGAATCGACTACGTTACTTTTACCACAACCATTAGGACCCACAATAGCAGTAACACCCTCATTAAAATTAATGGTGATCTTATCGCCAAAGCTCTTGAAGCCCTTGATTTCTAACTTGGTAAGTTGCATTAATGAGTGCCCGTCGTCTTAAAAAATTGAGGTCGGAAAATAAGCAAAAAATGTCAGCCCCCCAACCCCTTGAAGGGGGAGTTAAATATTAGTTTAAGTTTTTCAAAAACTCCCCCTTCAGGGGGTTGGGGGGCTTCGCCTAAATGTATATCTCTCCCTTAAGATAAGTAACAGCTTTACCCGCCATCACAACCCTGTCGCCTTTAAGTTCACACCAAAGCTCGCCTTTTCGGGCGCTTACCTGGTATGCGTGCAATGTATTTTTGCCAAGCTTACCCGCCCAATAAGGTATCAGGTTGCAATGTGCGGATCCTGTAACCGGATCTTCGGGTACGCCAGCGGCAGGGGCGAAAAAGCGTGATACAAAATCAACATCCTTGCCGGGCGCGGTTACAATAACACCAAGGGTATCTATCTTAGCCAAAGCGGAATGGTCGGGTTTCATATCCAGTATATCTTCCTCGGTATCGTAAACCAAAAAGTAATCGCGGCTGCGCAATATCTCTTTTGGCTTTTTACCGCCAAGTGCTTCAATCAGGCCTTCAGGTTTATCCGCAGCAAATGGTGGGCGCGATGGGAAATCCATCGAATATTTATCGCCGTCGCGCTTTACTACCAGCGTGCCGGCTTTTACGGTATCAAAGTAAATGGTATCCTTATCATAACCCAATTCGGTAAATAATATATGTGCCGATGCCAGGGTAGCATGGCCGCAAAGGTCTATCTCCAGTTCGGGCGTAAACCAGCGCAGTAAATAACCGTTCTCATTTTTTACAAAAAAAGCGGTTTCGGCAAGGTTGTTTTCCAATGCTATCTTTTGCATGGTAGCATCGGGCAGCCAATCGGTTAGCGGACAAACAGCGGCAGGGTTGCCGCCAAACAACTTGTCGGTAAAAGCATCGGCCTGATAAATTGGGATAGTCATGTTGTTTATCAATTATATACCGCTAATATAACCGTAAGTAATTAATTCCCCGTTATTGGTAATGTGTTTTGTGCAGCCATCTTTTAGCAGGATCACCTTATCGCTCACCTCTAATATATTGTAATACTGGTGGTCGGTTACAATAATGCCTTTACGTTGGGCGCAGGCGCGTATCACCGGTTTAAATTCATCAGCCTGTATGGGAGAGATGTGGGTGAACGGCTCATCCAGCAAAATAAAATCGGCCCTGCTGTGGATGATCATCATCGTTTCCAACTGGCGCAGTTCACCGCCCGATACCTTCCCGGCAGTTTTATTAAAGTAACGCTGATAGATGGGCAACCCTGCAAAATCATCCCACGATAGCGGATCGACCAGCAACCTGGCCAGTTTATCAATCCGGATATTAGTGGGTAAATAGTTATGCTGTGGTAAATAAGCTATGCGGTTGTTATGGTATCCCTTATGTATAAATTGATCATCAATCCCCACATATCTATGGGCGGCATTCAGCGTACCGAAGATGATTTTCAGCAAGGATGATTTACCGCAACCGTTACGGCCCAGCAGGCCAATCACTTCACCCTGTTTGCATGATAGATGAACATCCTGGAATATCTTCCGGCCATCAAAAGCCAGTTCAATACTATCGGCCCTTAGTGTATACATAATGTGGGGCAAAAAAGTGGAGAGCGGTGAATAAAATAAGCAGCATCAGTATAAAAATGGCCATATCAACAGCCAGGGCATAGGTGTACATGCGTTTTATGCTATAGCCCGCATTACGGTAATACATATACACGTTTTTTGCGCTGTAACTTTGCAAAAATATGGTTGATGCATAACCCAGGGCTTTCCAAAAAAACATAAAGCCGGTTACCCTTGGCCCATACGTTAAAATGTAGAAAATGGCGGAAATGCTGAAACCGGTGTTCCATGCCAATATGGGTTTGTAAAAATACCTCGTTAAGGTGCGGATGTTTGCCATGTATGGTTTAAGCTCAATCGAACAACCCCAACTGCTTAGTTTTATCTTCTCCGTTCTCTATCCTTATTTTGTTCACTAAGAGGTGCGCCTGCCTTGTAGGTTCAGGTATGCGGTAGCCACGAATGCATTTTTTTATCACATCAACGCTTTGTTGCATACTGATATTGTGGCCCGGCGAAATGTAAATTGGGTTGCAATGTTCTTTACTGCGCAGGGCGATGCCTATCAGCTCGCCTTTGTCGTACATGGGGCTTTCGGCAAATATTTTATCAGCTGGTTCTTCATACCTGCCATACAGCCTGCTTTTGGCGCTGCCTATGGTAGGGGCGCCGGTTAATAAGCCAAAGTGTGTGGCAATACCCATGCGGCGTTCGTGAGCAATGCCCTGCCCGTCTAATACCAGTACATCGGGTTTTGTATACAGGTTATTCCAGGCACTAAATAAGGCCGGTACTTCCCTAAAGGCAAGCAGGCCGGATATGTATGGGAAGGATGTGTGTGATATAGCGGTAGAGGTAGCGATCACCTGCATATCCGGATAGCTGAACATTACGATGCCCGCATACAATAGTTCTGAATTTTTGTTAAAGGATATATCGGCCCCTGCTATAGTTTTAATAGGTTTTTGCAGATCGCGTATCTGTATCCTGTTACGCAGATTATTCTGGTAATCAATCGCTTCGGCAGGGGTGAGGTGTTCGTAGGCAGATGGATCCATACCCTCTATAACGTAAAAAAGCCTCCGCTTGTTTAAACGGAGGCTTGTATTTTTTAACTATTAGTTATCCTAAATATGATTTCAGAATCTTGCTTCTTGAAGTATGGCGTAACCTTTGCAGTGCCTTATCTTTTATCTGGCGTACACGCTCGCGGGTTAAATTGAATTTTTCGCCAATTTCTTCCAGTGATAACGGGTGGTTACTGCCCAAACCGAAGAACAGGACGATTATCTCGCGTTCGCGCTCGGTAAGAGTTGATAAAGAGCGTTTGATCTCTTCAGATAACGACTCGTTGATCAGGATAGAATCGGTATTTGGCTCCTGGTTTTCCAGTACATCCAATAATGTATTTTCTTCACCCTGTACAAACGGCGCATCCATTGATACATGGCGGCCGCTATTGCTCAGCGTATCTGATATTTTATCTACTGTGGTTTCCAGTATGTCGGCAAGTTCTTCCGGCGATGGCTCACGCTCAAATTCCTGCTCAAGTTTTGAGAAGGCCTTGCTTATTTTACTTAACGAGCCAACCTGGTTTAACGGCAAGCGCACAATACGGCTTTGCTCGGCAATGGCCTGTAATATTGATTGACGGATCCACCAAACGGCGTATGATATGAATTTGAAACCCTTGGTCTCATCAAAGCGTTTTGCGGCTTTAATAAGGCCCAGGTTGCCTTCGTTTATAAGGTCGCCAAGGGTAAGTCCCTGATTTTGATATTGTTTAGCTACCGATACCACAAAACGTAGGTTCGTTTTTGTTAAGCGTTCTAATGCAGCCTGATCGCCTTCTCTAATTTTCTGTGCTAAGATTACTTCTTCTTCGGCAGTTATTAGGTCAACTTTACCAATTTCGTGAAGATATTTGTCGAGGGACTGCGACTCACGGTTGGTAATGGATTGAGTTATTTTGAGTTGTCTCATTTATTTTATTAACCTCGATTCTTTAATTTAGAATTGAACGTGCAAAGCTACAAATTTGTTTCTAAAAATAATACTTTCTACCTAACAAAGCCAGTATTTTACTATAAAATGAACAATATAAATGATTGGTTGATTTAGGGTTAATATTTATTGTAATTCAATAAATATATTTTGATTTGTGATGAATATTAATTTTATTTGCATCCATCAATTTAGCAATAATGAAAAAAATACGCACGTTGCAAATTCTTGTTTACATCACTTTTGCATTGTTTTTTCTGCAAAATTACGCACCAAGCCTTTACAGAGGGTTTGCCGATGGCTGGGCCGACTCATTTAACAGCACAAATGATGAGTTAAATACCCATACACCATCCGGGCCGGCGTTAGATGCTGTGCTACAGGGTAATATCATCCCGGGCACAAAAAATGATACGCTGCGCATAGGTAAAGATTATCTTTTGAGGGATATAAACGTAACTGCCGACATACGTGTGGTAGACGCGAGTGGTAAAACGCCCGAATGGTTAAAAGTTTGCCGTGTATTACTTGCGTTCCTGATGATACGCGTATTGTTATACATGGCAACGTTTTGTAATAGAGTGATAGTAGATATTTATAACGGGAAGATGTTTGAACCGCAATGCATTAAACTGATCAGGAAAATAGGGATAAGATTGATTATTTATGCCATTGCCGATTTTGCCTACCAATGGACTGATTATATCAAACAAACCATATTAATACATGCGCCTTTAAAGGTGATCAATACCGTAACGTTTAATTTTGGTTTGCTGCTTGGCGCTATGCTGATATTTATCCTGGCCGAAGCTTTTAAACAAGGTGGTAAATTAAAGGAAGAACAGGAGTTAACCATATAGCCATGCCCATAATAATTAACCTTGATGTAATGATGGCCCGGCGCAAAATGTCGCTAAATGAATTGAGTGACAAGGTGGGTATCACCATCTCCAACCTGTCTATTTTAAAAACCGGGAAAGCCAAAGCCATCCGTATAGAAACTTTAGAAGCTATTTGCACCGCTTTGGATTGCCAGCCGGGAGATATATTAGAATATAAATCCTAAACTCTAAAACCCTAGGTTTTTTAGCAGTACCGCTATAATTTAGAATTTAGCATTTTAGAATTTTAGAATTTAGAGCTTCACCTATAGCTCGTCTAACCTAAATGTTTCCTTCACCTTAATGCCTTTCTCGGTTTGTTGTAGTGTGCAGCACTCGTTTATTGGGTCGTGCTCCAGGTAAAGGATGTATTCTTTTTCTACAGCCTCGTTCCAGTAGGCTTTTCTTTCGGTCAAAGTTTTCAATGGGAACATATCATAAGCCATCACATAGGGCAGGGGCAGGTGCCCGATAGATGGCAGCAGATCGGCCATGTATAAAACCTGTTTGCCTTTATAACTGATCAGCGGCAGCATCATGGCGTCCGTGTGGCCATAAGCAAACCGTATGCTGATATCGTCGGTAAAAGTTACGCCATCTACAGCATCAATAAACTTAAGCTGGCCGCTTTGCTGTATCGGCAAAATATTATCTTTTAAAAATGATGCTTTCTCGCGGTCGTTAGGGTTTACAGCCCAATCCCAATGCTGGGGGTTGCTCCAATAAGTGGCATTTTTAAAGGCAGGTAGCAGCTTTTCGCCGTTACGTACAACCGCGCCGCCAACATGGTCAAAATGCAGGTGGGTTAAAAATACATCGGTTACATCATCACGGTGGAAGCCTTTGGCAGCCAATGAGCTATCCATTGTGGCATCCCCATGCAGGTAATAATGACTAAAAAACTTCTCATCCTGTTTGTTGCCTATGCCGGTATCAACCAGTATCAGGCGTTTTCCGTCCTCAATCAGCAGGCAACGCATGGCCCAGGTACAAAGGTTGTTAGCATCAGCAGGGTTAGTTTTATTCCACAGCGATTTTGGTACAACGCCAAACATTGCGCCGCCATCGAGTTTAAAAAAGCCGGTATCAATAGTGTGTAGCTTCATAGTATTTCAGCATATAATTGGGCGTGAAGTTAAGGGTTTAACCAAATCATTCGCATCGTTTTTTTTATATGAGGTATGCGCATGTTAATTACACCTTTACAATGCGGTTATTACTGATTTTTAATTGCGTTAAATACTATTTTGCAAGAAATTTAACTACTGTAAAACAATATTTTATTTCTTAAAACTATAATTTAATTATTGGTGTTGTATCATAACTAACAAAACTTGTAAAATAAAAACTCATGAAAGCAGCAGTATTTCACAAACCAGGCGACATTAGCTACGACACCGTTGATGACCCGCGTATTGAAGACCCGAGGGATGTTATTCTGAAAGTAACATCAACAGCCATTTGCGGATCCGATCTGCATATCTTAAGCGGGGGCGTACCGCAAACCAGTGATATGATCATGGGGCATGAGTTTATGGGCATTGTAGAAGAAGTAGGCTCGGCCATTACCAACCTTAAAAAGGGTGACCGCGTAGTAGTACCATTCCCGATAGCCTGCGGGCATTGTTTTTTTTGTAACCACGGCGCTTCGCCAAGCTGCGAAAACTCCAACTATAAACATTATGGCCCCAATGGGGATATGATGGATCAAAAAGGCGCTGCCTTATTTGGTTACACCGACCTGTATGGGGGCTACAGCGGCGGACAAGCCGAATATGTACGCGTGCCTTATGCAGATATCAGCCCAAGGATAGTACCCGACAATATGACCGATGAGCAAGTGCTTTTCCTGACGGATATATTCCCGACGGGGTGGTCTGCTATTGATTGGGCGCAACTAAAGGGCGGAGAGGTAGTGGCCATTTTTGGATCGGGTCCGGTTGGACTGATGGCGCAAAAGGCCGCCTGGATAAACGGTGCAAGCCGGGTTATCGCCATCGACCCATTAAATTATCGCTTAGAAAAAGCACGCGCGGTGAACAAGGTAGATACGCTTAATCCCGATGAGGTTGATGTGGTAGAAGCCATCCGTGAAATGACAGGGGGGCGTGGGGCTGATGTTTGTGTTGATGCCGTAGGCTTTGAGCCCGAACGCACCCTTCTTGATAAAGCCAAAGCACTGGTGAATTTTGAAGTAGGCAGCATGAAAGTATTGGATATGGCCTTTAAAGCCGTGCGCAGAAGTGGTACGGTGACCATTATGGGTGTTTATGGTTCTACTTACGACAACTTCCCGATGCACCGCATGTTTGATAAGGGGTTAACCATCAGACAGGGGCAGGCGCCGGTACTAAATTATATAGACCACCTTATTGACCTTGTTAAAGAAGAAAAGGTTGTGCTGGATGATATTATCAGTCACACCTTACCGCTAAGCGAGGTAGCAAAAGGTTATGAAATGTTTGACAAAAAAGAAGACGACTGCGTAAAGGTTGTTTTAAAACCATGGGAGTAATCAATATGGAAAATAAAGAAGGAATACAGGTACCTGAAAAGCAGGACCATCAGCCAGGCATAGAAGCCGGAATGGACCCGCGACCCGAGTATATCAAATCAAACTACAAAGCTGCCGGGAAACTCCATGAAAAAGTTGCCCTGATAACAGGTGGCGACAGCGGCATTGGCCGGGCCGTTGCGGTGCATTACGCCCGCGAAGGGGCTGATGTGGCTATTGTATATTTTGAAGAGAACCAAGATGCTGAAGAAACACAAGGCCTGGTGCAAGCCGAAGGAAGGCAGTGCCTGCTGATACAAGGCGATGTGAAAGACCGGGATTTTTGCCGTAGCGCGGTAGAAAAAACGGTGGCCGGATTAGGCAAGCTGAATATTTTGGTGAACAACGCCGGTGTACAAATGCCTCAAAAGGAATTTAAAGATATTACCGAAGAGCAGCTGGAAACTACATTTAAAACCAACATCTTCGCATATTTTCATTTCGCCACGGCGGCATTGGATTACCTGAAAGCCGGAGACACCATTATCAATACTACCTCAGTTACGGCTTATCGCTCATCACCAAACCTCATAGATTATTCATCAACAAAAGGTGCTATTACCACATTTACGCGATCTTTGGCCACAAACCTGGTGAAAAAGAACATTCGTGTAAACGCGGTTGCCCCCGGCCCGGTATGGACGCCACTCATCGTATCAACCTTTGATGAAGAAAAGATAAAAGAGTTTGGTAGCGAAACGGCTATGAAACGTGCCGGGCAACCATCAGAACTGGCGCCGGCTTATGTGTTTCTCGCTTCAGATGATGCCTCATTTATAACAGGGCAGGTGATCCACATCAACGGCGGCGAAGTAGTAAACGGGTAATAAACCACTATAACCAGGTAAAAAGGATCATGTTTATAAAACCCGTTGGGTTTCACCAATAGTAAATTTTTTTCATGTTAATATGTGAGGCCCGCCCTAACGTTGTTAGGAGGGCCTTTTCAAGTTTTAACACAAAATATGTTGACATGGCGTAACTTACATTGTCATCTACGTTGCTTTACTCATCCTTGGGCTCCCAAAGTTCAATAATATTCCCCTCGGGGTCCAGCACATGAACAAATTTACCGTAATCATATTCCGCAATTTCATCAATGATGGTTACATTCCCGCTTCTTAGTTCATCTACCAGCGCAACTATATTTTCTACCCGGTAATTTATCATAAATGGCTTAGCCGACGGATTGAAATATTTGGTATCCTGCGGGAAAGTACACCAGGATGTAGATCCGGTTTTCGACGGATCGCCGGCCTGCCGCCACTCAAAGGTTGTTCCGTATTCGCTGGTGCCTAATCCAAGGTTTTTGGCGTACCATTCGTTCATACCCTGCGGATCGTCGCATTTAAAGAATATGCCGCCCAGGCCCGTTACTTTTTTCATTTTTTTATATGTGTTTTACTATTGAAAATTATATTATTTTTTATGTAAATAACCCCTTAGGGCAATTTCCATCTATTTTGGGATATTACCAAATCTGTTATTGCTGTTGTAGATAAAATATGTTACCAACTTTAATACGCAATGCTTTTCTTTGCCCTGTAAACTATCAACCACTTGAAAGATATATTTGGTAATGCCCTGTTTGATTATTTTAAACAAAACAGTAATCATAAACTTTGGATAAATAACACCTACGGCCCAAAAGAAGAGATGCCATTGGATGTGTATTTCCGTACCGAAAAGGAACTGCCCGACCTCGAAAATATGGCTTTGAGCAGGTGTTGCGGCAAGGTACTGGATATAGGCGCAGGGGCAGGCAGTCACGCCTTAATATTGCAGGAATTAGGATTAGATGTAACAGCGCTGGATATATCAGAACTGGCCGTAACCATTATGTTGCAGCGTGGTGTAAAACATGCCGTAGCGAAGGATATTTTTGATTATCACACAGAAAAATACGATACCCTATTATTATTGATGAACGGGATAGGGCTTTGTGGTACTATTGCGCATCTGCGTATATTTTTGCAGCATGCCAAAACTTTGTTAAATGAGGGTGGGCGACTCATCTTCGATTCATCTGATATTGTTTATTTATATGAAGATGAATTGCCGGATAGTGATGATTACTACGGGGAGTTATCTTACCAGTACGTTTACAAAGGTCAAAAGACAGATTGGTTTAAATGGCTTTATATCGATCAGGAAACATTAACAATTGTTGCAGCTGAAGAAGGTTGGGTAACGGAGGTTTTATTTGACGATGGGTTTGATCAGTATTTAGCCAGGCTTACCCCAGTGAAGTAGGGGCGGGCTAACATATTTTACACAAGAAAAACCTGTTCCAAAACTGCAAAAAATGGAACAAAATGGGACAAGCATAAAATGTATAAGTATTTATAAATCAATATCTTATATTATTAAATTTATAAATTTCCCTGCCTTTAAAAAAGATAAAAAGGCCGGATTGAGGCCGAAATGGGGCGAAAAAAGTTGCCAATTATCGTGTTTAATCTTACTTCAATCTGTTACGTTTTTTGTTCTATTGTTAAAAAAATGGAACAAAATTTAATATTTATAAATAGCTGAATTATATAGTATTACATAATATCCGTGAAGTTTTTGTTGATATATTAACAAAATTGCGTTAGTGTATATTGCTCATTATCAAATTATTGTGATTGTTCGGTTTGTTCCGATAAAAATGGAACAGGCTGTGATTTAAACCATCCAAAGACCTATAAAAAATAGCCAAAACGAATTTGTTTTTGTTTTTGTGTAATTTTTTTGTGATAATTAATTTATTATATATATTTACAAGCGTATAGTACCTAATACTAACCATTGGTGAGAAGATTTCTGGCGATATTGCTTTTAAGTGTACACCTGTTTAATACGGGTGGCTATAGCCTCGTCTTCCAATATTTCATTCATCGTTCCGAATTACAGATCACAAAAGAAATTTACGAAAATAAAGTAGATGCCACACAGCTTGTACAGATAAAAATACCGGTTAATAACAGCGGAATGACCGATTGGCCCGATTACGAACGTGTGCAGGGGCAAGTACAGTTAAAAGACGGTTTTTACAATTATGTTGGTGTTAAAATGACCCGCGATACCATGTTTTTGGTTTGTGTGGCCAATAGCGCTAAAACAAAACTTTTTAATGCGAATATAATTCTCGCTAAAAATGTGAGCGATGCCCCCTTAACCAAAAAAGGTCAGGAGGCTCCGGCAAAAAAAACATCTTCATCTCCAATATCAGAGTATAACAACCCCGAGGTTAATTATGCTTTTTTAAGCTTTGAAAATTCTATTGACAGGAGAGAGAACCCTGCATCTTCCAAATTATCCCATCCTTATATTGAATCACCGGGCAAACCGCCAAACCACATCGGCTGATTAATATATTTCAATAAACTTATTGTTTCTTAATCCCCGGTAACCCAGCCAGGTGCGTTTTGTCGTAACCAGCCAGGCAGTTTACAATGGCTTTAAGATCAAAAAATTAAGCACCGGCTACTAATTTGTGAGATTTTTAGCAGCTGGTGCTTATGCTAATATTCCTTTTTCTAATTATTAACCATTATATGAAAAGATATTTACAATATATAACCAGGTATTGTATGGCATTTTTAGTTTGTGTTGTTTTCTCCCAAAAAGTAAACGCGCAAACCGAAACAGATGCTTTAATGATACCTAAAAACTATTTCTGCGCCGCCGGTATATATACCCACAACAGTTGGGACCATTACTGGGAAGGCACCTTTAAACGCGAAAACCTGAATTTAGGGACCATAAGCAGCAATGTTTACGCTGTAGGTGGTAACTATGGTTTAAGTAACCGTGTAAACGTGTTGTTTATGATACCTTACATCAAAACAAACGCATCTGCCGGTACACTCAGGGGCCAAAGCGGTGTGCAGGATATTAGTCTTGCCGTTAAATGGTTAGCTGTTAAACAGGAAGTAGGCCGTGGCTTATTAAGTTTACATGCCATTGTATCGGGCGTTATTCCGGTTGGCAACTACCAGGCTGATTTCCTTCCGCTATCATTAGGGATGCAGACCAAAAGCATTGCGCTGCGCGGATTGGTAAACTACCAGGTAGGCAGGTTTTTTGTTGCCGGTGCAGGCCAGTATGTACGCAAGGATAATATTACTATTGACCGCGACTCGTATTACACTACCGAAATGCATTACACCAACCAGGTGGCGATGCCAAACGCTACAAACTTTTTGTTTAGCACGGGTTACCGTAGCTTAAAGTTTAATGCCGAGGCCACATTAACCAAAGTAAATACTATTGGTGGCTTTGATATCACCAAAAACAATATGCCATTCCCAAGCAACAACATGGATGCTACATTGGCCGGTGGTGTATTTAAGTACATGTTTCAGTCTATCGCCGGCCTTGAGCTTACTGCCGGTGGTAACTATGTATTAAAAGGCCGTAACGTTGGCCAAAACCTATCGGTTTTTGGAGGCGTGTATTATGTATTTTCTGTTAAAAAGGATAAATCTGATAAATAAGAAAGTGATGAAAAAAAGTATATCCTATATATTACCTGCCATGATGATCGCCGTATCGGTTTTCAATTCATCATGTAAAAAAGACATCCAGGAGCGCAACCAGAATTACCCAGCGCTGGCGCCAACCAATATTGATTTGAACGCTGATACCTGGACTCCTGTATTAACAGGGTCGAGCACATTTACTGTTGCTACACCAGATGCCGTTACAACACCGAATTACCTGGCCGACCTGAACGAGATTAAAAGCTATCAGCGTAACCTTACCAGCGAGCAGAAAAATATTATTAAATATTGGAGCGCCGGTTCGGTATTACGTTGGAACGAAATATTACGCGAGCTTGTTGCCAAACATAACCTGCCGCCATATCAAAATGATGATGGAACTTACCCCGCACCAAGTGCGGCTAACCCGCTTGCTTATCCACTGTTCCCATTTTCAAACCCACCTTATGCTGCGCGTGCTTATGCTTATGTGAGTGCGGCGCAGTACGATGCACTTGTACAGGCCTGGAAGTTCAAAAAACAGTTTAACCGTCCGGCACCATACAAAACAGATGCGGCAATACAGGCGCTTGTACCTAAATCAGAGTTGCCCTCATATCCGAGTGAAGATGCTGTTGTAGCCGGCGTTACCGCTAAAATGATGGAACTACTATTCCCCGGCGACTTGGATTACATCCGTCAAAAAGCTGCTGAAGAAAAACTGTACCGTATTATGGCAGGTGCCAATACCCGCTCGGATATGGATGCAGGCGAATCATTAGGCAGGCAGGTAGCTGACGTGTTTTTAGCACGCGCCCGTGCTGATAAGGCAGGCGCAGCTATTGGCAAACCAGAGGACTGGAAAGCTTTAGAGGATAACACAGCAGCAGCAGGCAATACACCATGGATAAGCCTTGAATTACCAAAACGCCCGCCAATGTTGCCATTATTTACAAAGGTTAACCCATTTCTATTCCCAACGGCAACCGTAGTGGCTTTACGCCCGGCACCGCCATATGGAACTAACACCCCTGAATTTAAAAAAGAATCTGACGAGGTATTGGCAATGAGCAATGATCATAGCCGTGAGCATGAGCGTATTGTTGCGTTTTGGGCTGATGGCGTAGGTACAGTAACCCCTCCGGGACACTGGAATAACATTGCCGCCGATGAGTTTGTTAAACACAACTACAGCGAAGTACGCTGGGCGCGTAACCTTGCCTTATTAAACATGGCCGAAATGGACGCCGCTATTGTATGTTGGGATGCCAAGTATTTTTACTTTAACCCGCGCCCAACACAAATGGTAATGAATATAAAAACATTAACAGGCATACCTAATTTCCCGTCGTATACATCGGGCCACTCAAACTTTAGTGGTGCTGCGGCAACTGTTTTAGGGTACATAGTGCCCGAAAAAGCAAAAGCTTTTATGGACATGGCAAATGAAGCGGCTATGTCGCGTTTGTACGGCGCTATCCACTACCGCAGCGATTGTGAAGTTGGTTTGCAAACAGGTATAAAAGTTGGCGAATATGCAGTTAACAGAGGCAAAGCAGACGGAGCAGGGAACTAAGAAGGGATAGATAATGCTTAAGACCGAACAAAAAATACATTACGTTTTGCGTATAGCAATAGCTATGTGCTTTATTGGGCATGGTGCCTTTGGTATTATTACCAAACAAATATGGTGCAATTACTTCGCCGTGTTTGGAATTAATACCGATACTGCCTATAGTTTAATGCCATGGGTTGGTGTAGCCGATATTTTGCTGGGCATTATAATGCTTGCTTACCCTATGCGTGCCATTGCCTTATGGCTTGTAATGTGGGGTGCCGTTACAGCATTTTTACGCCCGGCATCGGGCGAGCCTTTTGCCGAGTTTATTGAGCGCGCAGGTAACTTTGGTGCCCCGCTGGCATTGCTTATCCTATCGGGAGGCATTAAAAACTTCAGGCAACTGTTTGAGCGGATTGATCCAAATGCAGCAGTCGACGCCAAAACCATTAAAAATGTATTTACTTGTTTAAAAGTCGTAGGTTTTTTACTACTTATGGGCCATGGCTGGTTAAACCTTATCCAGAAGAAAGGTTTGCTTGGTCAGTATGCATCTATCGGGTTTTCAAACCCTGGCAGGGTTGCCCAATTTGTTGGTGTTTTTGAAATTGCATCAGCTTTGGTTGTATTGATCAAACCTATCCGTAGCGTACTGCTCATATTCATCATTTGGAAAATTGCAAGCGAGTTACTGTATCCGCATTATGAGGTGTTTGAATTTATAGAGCGTGGTGGTAGCTACGGTACCCTTATAGCCTTATGGTTCGCACTTAAGCAAGTATCCTCAAATCTCACTATAAACTCGTTACAAAAAACACATAATTAGAAGAGGCTTTCAACCAATTATACCCTGTGTTACAGGTTACAGCTAACCGAAAGGTTAGCTGTATTAAATATTTACTTATAACATATTTAAACAAACATGAAATTTACTTACAAATTCCTTATCAGTATTGCTATATACCTGCTTTTTAATAATACAACAGTTAACGCGCAAGGCTGCGTGGCTATTCGCAGTACCGGTGGCCTATGCGCTATGGACGAACACCCTGATAGCACTACATCAGGCGGTGCATGGCTTTTTAATGCCAACAGCAGGTATTACCGATCATACAAGCACTTTGTAGGCAAAGAAGAGCAAAAACAACGTATTGCATTAGGTACCAATGTTATTAACCACTCCTTCGCGCAGGATTTTACCCTTACCCGTATATTCAATAACCGCTGGTCGTTTGCGGTAGATGTGCCTGTACTAAACAACACCCGTTCTTCATTATACGAGCATGGTGGTAAAGAAAGGCACGAAACAAAATCTTTTGGCATTGGCGATGTGAGCGTTAAAGTATACGCATGGTTATTAAACCCCGAAAAAGCACGTAAAGGAAATATACAGGCGGGCTTAGGTTTAAAATTACCTACAGGCAGCTACAACTACCAGGATTATTTCCAGAATACCGGCCCGGGCGGTACAAAGCTATTAGGCCCTGTAGATCAGTCTATCCAATTGGGTGATGGCGGTACAGGTATTATTACCGAGTTGAACGGGTACTACAACTTTTCGCACAATTTTGGCCTGTATGGCACATTCTATTACATGATAAGCCCGCGCGAGCAAAACGGCGTATCGTCTGCACGTGGTGGCGTGGCAAGTGCTAAAGCCATTGCAAACGGCAGCGATATTATGAGCGTGCCCGATCAGTTTATGATAAGGGTTGGTGCCAACTATGGTGTGGGTAAATTTAACTTCTCGGCCGGTGTGCGCGAAGAGTGCCTGCCCGCAAAAGACCTTGTAGGCGGCAGCAATGGTTTCCGCAGGCCGGGTTATATCATCTCGGCCGAGCCTGGTGTAACTTACAGGTTAAAAAGGTTTTCGGTTTATACCTATGTGCCTATTGCCATGGTGCGCGACCGCATCCAAAGTGTGCCTGATAAGATCAGCACACAGTTAACGGGCGTGTATACCCAGGGTGACGCTGCATTTGCAGATTACGCCGTAAACGTAGGTGTATCGTTTAAGCTTTAATATATAATGGTTATATAAATTAGGTCGGGGTGGTTCCCGGCCTTTTTTGTTTTTAGATTATTATTTAACCACAAAGGCAGCGGAGTTTTATCACAGAGGGGCACGGAGATTTTTAATCATAGCATTTAAATTAAGAACTATAATTTTACTTTGTGTTCTCTGTGCTTTTTTCTCTGTGTCCTCTGTGGTTAAAAAAACACTACTTTTTATTTTTAAATAATAGATTTACAAAATGAACTCAGCCGAACAAAACTTTAAAGACCTGGGCTTAAACCTGCCCCCGGCACCAAAACCGCTTGGTGTTTACAAACCTTGTTTAATTGATGGCAAATATCTTTACCTATCCGGCCACGGTACCGTGCAGGATGACGGCAGCCTTATTATCGGCCGTATTGGCGATACCATTAATATGGAAGATGGCAAGCTTGCCGCAAGGCAGGTTGGTTTAGCTATGCTGGCCACCATAAAAGCCAATTTAGGTAGCCTGGACAGGGTTAAGCGTGTTATAAAAGTACTGGGCATGGTAAACTGCACACCCGATTTTGAAAGGCACCCGTACATAATTAACGGCGCAAGCGAACTGTTTGCCAAAGTTTGGGGAGAAGAGAACGGCATTGGCGTACGCAGCGCAGTAGGTATGGGCTCATTGCCCGATAATATCCCGGTAGAGATAGAGGCTTTATTTGAACTGGTATAAGTAGCATGGAAACACCCGAGTGGTACACCATCAATAACGTTGATGAACTGGATACGCCTGCCTTGGTAGTATATCCCGACAGGGTAAAATACAACATCAGCCTGGTTAAAACCATGATTGATGATGTATCGCGCTTGCGCCCGCATGTAAAAACACATAAAAGCCTTGATGTTTCTTTGCTGATGATACAGGCAGGTATCAACAAGTTTAAATGCGCTACTATTGCCGAAGCCGAAATGCTGGGCATGGCAGCAGCGCCCGATGTGCTTTTGGCGTATCAACCCACAGGGCCAAAACTTAAACGTTTTGTGCAACTGATAAAAACATATCCACAAACGGGTTATTCTTGTTTGGTTGATAATGAAGATACCGCCAACGCAATATCTGCCGAAGCTATAAAAAACGATATCAAAATAACCGTTTACATCGATCTGAATGTGGGCATGAACCGTACCGGTATTGCAGCCGGGGCGGATGCGCTGGCTTTATACACCACTTGTTTATCATTACCCGGATTAGTTTTAAAAGGCTTGCATGCTTATGACGGTCATATCCACGATAGCGATTATGCCGTACGCCAAAAACGTTCGGATGAAAGTATGTGGCCGTTTTTTAAGCTGATTGATGACATTGCAGCAAAGGGATATCCACAACCTGTACTTATTGCAGGTGGTTCGCCAACTTTCCCTATCGTATCAAAAATAAATGGCATTGAATGCAGCCCCGGCACATTTGTTTACTGGGATAAGGGTTATGAAACCGCATATCCTGAACAGCCTTTTCAAACAGCGGCGCTTATTGTTGCCAGGGTAATTTCCTTACCCGAAGAAGGCAGGATCTGCATCGACCTTGGCCATAAATCGGTATCTGCAGAGAATGAGCTGGCTAAAAGGGTGTACTTTTTAAACGCCCCCGAACTGAAGTTTGTTAGCCATAGCGAAGAACATTTAGTGGCCGGTGCAGGTAAAGATCATCAATATAAATTAGGTGATATCTTATACGGCTTACCATATCATGTTTGCCCATCAGTTGCTTTATATGAGCGTGCTATAACCATTGAAAATAAGATGGTTACCAGCGAATGGAAAACCACCGCAAGAGATAGAAAAATAACAATTTAACCATTCACTAAATCAACCACTCACCAAACCCATGTTCATTATAGACGCCCATTTAGACCTCAGCATGAACGCGCTGGAATGGAACCGCGACCTAACCCGCCCTGTTGCCGAAATTAACCAGCGCGAAGAAGGTTTAACTGATAAACCCGACCGTACAAGGGCCGTAGTTTCCCTGCCCGAACTACGTAAGGGAAATATCGGACTGGTGGTAGCAACGCAAATTGGCAGGTATGTAGCGCCCGGTAATTCGTTGCCCGGCTGGCATTCGCCGCAACAGGCATGGGCGCAAACGCAGGGGCAACTTGCCTGGTACAAAGCCATGGAAAATGCCGGTGAAATGGTACAGGTAAATAATTTGGAAACTCTGGAGGGTCATTTAGAGCTTTGGGCTGGTGAAGATCCATTCCTACAGAAACCTATTGGCTATATCCTAAGCCTTGAAGGCGCTGATTCCATTATAGATGTAGGGTATTTAGAAAGTGCGTATCAAAACGGTCTGCGCGCTGTTGGCCCTGCGCATTACGGCCCGGGTAGGTATGCCAACGGTACTGATGCTACCGGTAAGATGGGACAGAACGGCTTAGAGCTCCTGAAAGAAATGGAACGCCTCAACATCATCCTTGATGCCACACATCTTTGTGATGATGCTTTTTGGCAGGCGCTCGATAACTTTAACGGGCATGTTTGGGCAAGTCATAACAACTGCCGTGCCCTGGTGAACCACAATCGCCAGTATAGCGATGAGATGATAAAAGCCCTTATTGACCGTGGCGCGGTAATAGGCGCGGCCCTTGATGCCTGGATGATGGTACCAAATTGGGTGAGGGGACAGTCAACCCCGCGTAAAATGAATTGCAACCTTGAGGTAATGGTTGATCATATTGACCATATTTGCCAGATAGCGGGCAACGGCATGCATGTAGGCATGGGTACCGACCTTGATGGTGCGTTTGGGCGCGAACAATGCCCGTACGATCTGGAAACCATTGCCGATATGCAGAAAGTGCCTGCTTTATTACAAAAACGCGGTTATACCGATGCCGACATTGATAATATGATGCACGGCAACTGGCTGCATTTTTTACGGAACGCGTGGAAATAAAACATAAACATGGGTGCAGAGCAAGAAAGGCTAAAGAATACAGGTTGGAAAAAATGGGGTCCTTACGTAAGTGACCGCCAATGGGGTACGGTACGCGAGGATTATAGCGCCGATGGTGATGCCTGGAACTATATAACCCATGATATTGCCCGCAGCAAAGCCTACCGCTGGGGCGAGGAAGGCATTGCCGGTATTTGCGATCACGAACAGATACTCTGTTTTTCTGTAGCGCTATGGAACAAGAAGGACTCTATTCTGAAAGAGCGTTTTTTTGGCCTTAGTAATGCTGAAGGTAACCACGGCGAGGATGTAAAGGAGCTATATTACTACCTGGATAATACGCCCACGCATTCCTACATGAAAATGCTGTACAAATATCCGCAGCAACCATTTCCGTATGATCACCTGGTGGCCGAAAGCAAAAAACGCGACCGCACACAATCTGAATACGAACTGATCGATACCGGGATATTTAGCAATGATGAGTATTTTGATGTATTTATTGAATATGCCAAGCAATCAACCGATGATATCCTTATAAAAATTACGGTACATAACAGGGGCAAGGCCGATGCCAGCTTAAATGTGTTGCCAACTGTTTGGTTCCGCAATACATGGGAGTGGGGATATGATGACTATAAGCCGCAATTATCCGCAGATAACAGTAAGATCAAAATTGACCATAAACAGTTAGGCAATCTTTGGTTAGCGGCAGAAGGCGATACCCCAATGCTGTTTTGTGATAACCAAACCAATACCAAACGTTTTAATAACGTTGATGATGGTAAATCCTTTTATAAGGATGGCATTAACGACTATATTGTAAACGGTGCCGTAACTGTTAATCCTGCCAATACAGGCACTAAAGCAGCCTTTAACCGCGATGTTACCATCCCGGCAGGTGCAAGTGCTGTTATCCGTTTAAGATTGTCTGATAAGGCCGAAAGTGCTTTTGATGATTTTGATGGGATATTTGCATCGCGCCAGCAGGAAGCCGACGAATTTTATAAAGCATTGCGCCCTGCTAAAGAAAGCGACGCCAAAGCGCAGATCCAACGCCAGGCATTTGCAGGTATGCTTTGGAACAAACAATTTTATTATTACAACATCCACCAGTGGCTAAACGGCGACCCGGCAGAATCTGCCCCGCCCGCCCAAAGGCAACATCAGCGTAACAGCAAATGGCAGCATTTTAACAGTCAGGATATTATCTCCATGCCCGATAAATGGGAGTACCCCTGGTTTGCCGCGTGGGATCTTGCTTTTCATTGCATACCACTGGCGTCTGTAGATATGGGCTTTGCCAAAAGGCAGCTTAACCTGCTGGTGCGTGATTGGTATATGCACCCTAACGGGCAATTACCCGCTTATGAGTGGGATTTTAGCGATGCCAACCCGCCCGTGCTGGCTATGGCCACCTGGAAAATTTACCAGATGGATAAACAAGCCAACGGCGGCGAGGGCGATGAATTTTTCCTGGAGCGTATTTTCCATAAGTTGATGCTTAACTTTACCTGGTGGGTTAACCGTAAGGACGAAGCCGGTAATAATATATTTGAGGGAGGCTTTTTAGGGCTGGATAACATTGGTGTGTTTGACCGTAACACCCGCTTTGCCAACGGTGCGCACCTGGAGCAGGTTGATGGCACCAGCTGGATGGCCATGTATTCGCTTAATTTACTACGTATAGCTGCAGAGCTGGCCATAACCAACAAAGCCTATGCTGATATTGCATCAAAGTTTTTTGAGCACTTCATTTATATTTCGGCTGCTATGTCAAGCCTGGGTGAGGGCGGCAGCAGTGGCCTGTGGGACGAGTCCGACGGCTTTTTTTACGACCAGCTGCGTATGCCTGACGGCTCGGCCGAGAAGATGAAGGTACGCAGTATTGTTGGCCTGATACCCTTATTTGCCACTGAGGTGCTTGACGATTCCGACATCGATAACAATCCCATCTTTCGCGACAGGATGGACTGGTTTAAAGCCAACCGGCCCGACCTGGTTGCGCTGGTATCTCACTGGGACGAAAAAAGCGCGTCGGGCAAACATTTGATAAGCCTGCTGCGCGGGCACCGGATGAAGGGCATCCTGAAATATATGCTGGATGAGAACGAGTTTTTAAGTCCGTACGGTATCAGGTCGCTTTCCAAATACCACCTCGATAATCCATTCAGTGCCAATATCAATGGTACACAGTTCAGCATAAAATATACCCCAGCCGAAAGTGATAGCAATATGTTTGGCGGCAACAGTAACTGGCGCGGCCCGGTATGGATGCCTATTAATTACCTGATCATAGAAAGCCTGAACCATTTTTACCAGTATTACGGCGATGAGCTGACTGTAGAATGCCCAACGGGGTCTGGCAATATGATGAACCTTAAAGAGGTAGCCAACGAAATTTACAGGCGTATCTCAAACCTTTTTATGCCCGACGAGAACGGCCGCCGCCCTATAAACGGCACAGATGAAAAAGCGCAGACCGACCCTAATTTTAAAGATTATATCCTGTACTACGAATACTTCAACGGGGATACCGGTGAGGGTTTAGGCGCTGCCCACCAAACCGGGTGGACGGGGTTGATTGCTAATTGCCTTTATCATTAATGTGTTAATTGGACACAATAAAATTTCTTTGTTCGAATTATTTGATTTAGATTTACTTACCAAGTAAATCTAAATTACCAATCAGTATGAATTTTAACAGGCGCAAGTTTTTGCAAAGCACGGGCACGTTGGTGCTTAGCAGTGCGGTTTTATCAGGTAAAGCGGCATCGTACATCATTAAGCACCCGGTAGGAGTGCAACTGTTTACCTTTTTTAATATTATAGATGATGACGTGAAGGGCACCTTAACAAAGGTGGCTGCTGCGGGATATAGCGAAATAGAATCGGCATTTAGCAAAAAGGGCGGGTATTATGGTATGAAGCCCAGGGAGTTTAAAGCTTTGACCAGTGATCTGCATTTATCGTGGAAATCGCATCATGTGCTTGGCGCACCTTTTAAACTGCCTGCCGGTGCTAAAATGCCAACTACGCCCGATGGTAAGCCTTTGGTTTTACCGCCTATGCTAAACCTTCAGGATAATATGCAGCAATTGGTTGATGAAGCTGCCGAGGGCGGCGTTAAGTACCTGGTATGTGCCAATATCCCAACCGGCACTCCGGAAGAGTTAAAAGCATCAATAAAAGTATTAAATAAAACTGCCGAGGCGGCAACAAAAGCAGGCCTTACTTTCGCTTACCATAACCACGATGCTGAATTTAAAATATTGAGCGACGGAACTGTTCCTTACGATCTGTTGCTATCAGAAACAGACCCCAAGCACCTTAAAATGGAGCTTGACCTGGCATGGGCAGTTAAAGCGGGTAAAAACCCGGTTGACCTGTTTAAACAAAACCCGGGCCGTTTCCCGCTATGGCATTTAAAAGATCTGGATGCCAGCCGGGAAAACATCATGCCGGTAGGTAGTGGCACTATTGATTTTAAACCCATATTTGCGGCGGCAGAAACAGCCGGGATGCGCAGCTTTTTTGTAGAACACGATATGCCGAAAGACGCCTTTGCAAGCATAAATAGCAGCATAAAATATATCAATAAGAACCTAAATGTGTAGGTTTAAAAGAATTTGTACAGGCTTATTGTAGGTAGGCCTGTACAAATTCATCATTGTTTATAGCCATAATCAATGCGTTCAGGAAAGCCTTTTCCGGCGAGTTATCGTCTATTTTTGTAGCGTGATCTTCTAATAAATCTAGATAAGCTACCGCTTCCTGTTCGTCTTCAAACAGCAGTATTAAACTGCCGTTTACTTCGGTGTCAAAGCCACCAGTTGGGGCGGGTAAGTTATAGTTTTGAAGCACATTGCCTACAAATCCCGCCTGTGCTGTATCTATTTTAAGCATAATGTTTATGGTTTATAAGGTAACCATTAATTATACTTTCGGTTTGCTTCTTTCTTTTATATAACCATTAAAACGTATCTGTTGCCTGTTCATACTTATTACGGTAAGGTCGGCGTTGCCATTAGTGTACACCTGTAAGGTCATTTGTGTGGCGTTGCGGGTATCGTTAGCTTTTATATTGATGATGTAACTACCGTCCTTTTTTGTTTTGGTTACATAATCAAATTTGGTTGATTTAAATTTTATGCCGTTATCCTCATTGTTGTTATAACCGGCGCTGGAATATGCTACGCCAAAATAGGGCAGATAAGCTTCAATCGTATCGGGGCTAACGGTAAGATCGTACGGCGATGTGAGGTACCTGGCCCCACCACCACTCGGATACATATATGATGCCTGGAAGATATAATCTTTTGCATCGATAAGGCCTTTTATCTCGGCCGCCTTCTTTGCTTGTTTTATGGCTTTTTGGCTTTGCGCGCTAACCGGATTAATTACAGCGACTGCTATAAGCAGCGCGAATAATGTTTTTATTAAAGTTTTCATTTTTAATGGCTTAAATAAATATAACGTAGTTTTTGTTAGACTTTGTATAGGATTAAAAGTTTAATTAATTATTGATAATGAACGGTTTGAAAATACTGCACGCGGCGGAGACTTACTGTTTGCTGAAATGGGGTATACTGCATCTGTTTTCATGATCTGTGTTTTTTATGATGGATGCAGCAGGGATAGTTATTCCATAAAAAATTTATAAATAAATTATTCTTCATTCCCCGCCATGTCAAGCGTCAATGCTTGACATTATTGTTTATGGCAGCGTCTGCGCAGCCGGTTAACCGTGAGCGTAGACGCTCACAATAGTTTAGTTTCAAGCGTGGACGCTTGAAACGGTAGTAATTGTAAAAAGAAAAGCCACTCATTGCTGAGTGGCTTTAAATTCTATACCCCCATTAAAGGGGATACGTTATTATATCAGGCTAACGCTGCGGTTAACAAACTCGGTTAATTCAGCTCCTGTTAGTAAACCTTGCGATAACAGGGCCAGGTCAAAAGCTTGTTTAGCCAGTTGGGCCTGTACACCTTCGTCTTCGCCATCTAAAATACGGCTTATCAGTTTGTGGTTACCATTCACAATAACCTTATAGTTATCAGGCATGTTGCCGTAAAAGCCCATTCCGCCGCCCATAGCAGCCATATCTTTCATACGGCGCATAAACTCGTCCATGGTTACGGTTACCGGCAATTCATCCGGGCTAAGGCTCTCTAACTGTACTTTGTATGCCGGTTTGTTGATGGCCTTATCAAAGATCTCTTTAATTTTGGTTGATTGCTCTTCGGTCAATACATGCTCAGGAGCATCGTCCTTTTTGATCAGTTTATCGGCAACATCGGCATCAACACGTTTAAGCGAAGTTTTCTCCAATTTCTGCTCCAACTGACTGATGAAGTGGTTATCGATAGGAGAGTTCATCAGCAATACATCATACCCCTTTTTATTTGCCGATTGTATAAACGCATCCTGTCTTTCGGCATCATTGGTATAAATATATATTAACTGGCCGTCTTTATCGGTTTGCGTGCCTTGTACCTTGTCTTTATATTCAGGCAGGGTAAAATTCTCTTTGGCAGTGTTGGTTACCAAAACAAAGTCTTTTGCCTTATCGTAAAACTTCTCTTCGCTCACCATGCCGTATTTTACAAACAGGCCAATGTCGTTCCATTTTTCTTCAAAACCTTTGCGGTCGGCCTTAAACAGGTCGGCCAGTTTATCAGCTACTTTTTTGGTGATGTAGCTGTTTATCTTTTTAACGTTGCTATCGGCTTGTAAAAAGCTACGCGATACGTTCAGTGGGATATCCGGTGAATCGATAACACCGTGCAGCAGCATTAAAAACTCAGGTACGATATCTTTCACCTCGTCGGTAATAAATACCTGGCGCGAGAATAATTTGATCTTGTTACGGGTTATCTCAAAGTCGTTCTTCAGTTTAGGGAAATACAATACACCTGTTAAGTTGAAAGGATAATCAACATTCAGGTGGATCCAGAACAACGGGTCTTCGCTATACGGGTAAAGCTGTTTATAAAAGTCAAGGTAATCCTCGTCCTTTAATTCATTTGGTGCTTTTGTCCAGATAGGGTTGGTATCATTAATGATGTTATCAACCTCAACCGATTTATATTTTGGCTTGCCTTCTTCGTCAACGCCGTCCTCTTCTTCTTGTGTGGTGGTACCAAATTTGATAGGCACAGGCAGGAATTTGGCATATTTATCCAATATCTCCTGGATGCGTTGCTGGTTTAAAAACTCTTCAGACTCGGCATTGATGTGCAGGGTAATTTCGGTACCGCGCTCTTCCAGGTTGCCATCGCTTATTTCAAACTCGGTGCTGCCATCGCAAACCCAATGGGCCGGGGTAGCGCCATCCTGGTATGATAAGGTTTCAATCTCCACCTTATCGGCAACCATAAATGCAGAGTAGAAGCCCAATCCAAAACGGCCGATGATCTCATTGGCGTCTTTAGCTTCTTTAAACTTCTCCATAAACTCGGTAGCGCCCGAGAATGCAATCTGGTTGATATATTTTTTTATTTCTTCGGCCGTCATACCCAAACCGTTATCAGATATGGTAATGGTCTTTTTGTCGGCATCAAAAGCCACTTCAACGCGCAGGTCGCCAAGGTCGCCGTTGTATTGGCCTAATGAAGCAAGGCGTTTTATTTTTTGTGTAGCGTCAACAGCGTTTGATACCAGTTCGCGCAGAAATATCTCGGTATCAGAGTATAAGAACTTTTTAATGATGGGAAAAATGTTTTCGGTGTGTATCGAAATTGTTCCTTTTTCTTGCATAGTAGTACTTTTTTTGAAAATTTGAATGATTTACGGATACACCTAATCAATGCCCGTTCCAAAGCAGAAGATTTGCCAAATTGGCAGAGGGAGGGGATATGCAGATGTTCGGATATGTAGAGCGGTTACTTAACCGCCTTAACCATTCTGTCCCTGTCGCTAATATCCCGGCGTAACTCAATATTTATAAATCCTTTATCAGCTAATAACTCAACTGTTTCTTTGCCGAAATTTTCGTTTATCTCGAAAAATAAGAAGCCACCCGGGGAAAGATGTTCATTAGCATAATCAGCAATAGCCTTATAAAATATCAGCGGGTTATTCTCAGGGACAAACAGTGCGGAGTGTGGTTCAAAACCGGTTACGTTTTGATGCATCATGAGTTTATCCTCTAAAGTAACATAGGGTGGATTGGAAACAATAATGTCGAACATCGAATAACGAATATCCAATGATGAAAGGTTTTCTTCTTTCGGACTTACCGGACTTTCGGACTTGCCGACTTTTAAAATATCCTGTTCAATAAACTCCACCTTAACTTCATTAATAACAGCGTTTTGCCTTGCGGTATGTAAAGCATCGGCAGATATATCAATGGCCGTAACATCAGCATCCGGAAGGTTCTTTTTAAGGCTGATAGCAATGCAGCCACTACCCGTACCAATATCAAGGATGTTAATCAGCTTTTGACTTTCAACTTTTAACTTTTGACTTCCAATGATCCATTCCACCAGTTCCTCCGTTTCAGGCCTGGGTATCAGTGTAGCCGGGTTCACTAAAAAACTTAAACCGTAAAACTCCGTACTGCCTAAAATGTATTGCACGGGCCGGCCGGTTTTAAGTTCTTCGAGGATGTCGGAGATCTTTTCAACAGCTTCTCCGTCTACCTCGTCCTCGGGAAAGGCTTTAAGTTTAGCGCGGGACATACCTGTTATTTCTTCCAGCACCAGCATGGTAATGGCGTCTGTTTCACGGCTGTCATACACCCCGGTTAAACTTTGCTGAAATTCCAGGAATACATCCTTAATAGTTTTCATGCAACAAAGTAACATAAAACCTACTTTTGCACAATGGCAATACATGAAATATATATGCAGCGCTGCCTTGAACTGGCCGCTTTAGGTGCCGGCAGCGTTAGTCCGAACCCGATGGTTGGCGCTGTGATAGTTCATGATGGCAAGGTAATAGGCGAGGGCTATCACCAAAAATATGGCGAAGCCCATGCCGAGGTAAATGCCGTTAACGCGGTGATTGCCAGTTATAGTAACCATACCGACCTGTTGAAACAAAGTACCATTTATGTTTCGCTTGAGCCTTGCGCGCATTATGGTAAAACCCCGCCCTGTGCCGATCTGATCATCAAACATCAAATACCTCACGTAGTAGTTGGCTGCCGCGATCCCTTCGCGCAGGTAGATGGCAAAGGGATAGAGAAATTACAGGCAGCAGGCATTGAGGTAAAGTTGGGCGTATTAGAAAAAGAGTGCCAATGGCTAAACCGCCGTTTTTTTACCCGTGTGCAGAAACAACGGCCATACATCATATTAAAATGGGCGCAAACCGCCGATGGCTTTTTTGCCCCGGCAGATGGCAGCCAGCATTGGATAACCGGCACCGAAAGCCGTAAACTGGTACACCAGTGGCGCGCAGAAGAAGATGCCATACTGGTTGGCAAAAACACCGTAATGGCCGATAACCCCCAATTAAACGTAAGATATGCAGAAGGGAAATCGCCCAAAAGGGTGGTAATTGACCGCCGTTTGGAGTTAAATGAACAGTTGAATGTGTTTGACCAATCGGTTGAAACATTGATATTTAACGAGATCAAGACAGATATAGACGGCAAAAACAAATACATAGCTCTTGAAGATTTTGACCGCTTTGTACCACAGTATATTTTGTTCCAGTTGTACCTGCAGGATATCCAGTCGGTAATTATTGAGGGCGGCGCTTATACATTAAAAGCGTTCATTGATGCAGGTTTATGGGATGAAGCACGTATTTTTACCGGTGCATCTGTACTGGAAAATGGAATTATGGCACCTGTTGTAACCGGCACCACTATTAGTGAACGCACGGTTGGGGCCGACAGTTTACAGATCATTACAAGTCTACCTATATAACCAACAGAACAATGTTGTACGTTTTTTTAAGTATTTGTTGCAGTGTTATTGTTTCCATATTACTGAAACTGGCCAAACGCTACCAGATAGATGTTTTCCAGGCCATCACCTGGAATTACAGTATAGCCATACTGCTTACCTGGTTCTTTTTTAAACCTGTACTGCAGTTTGAAACCCTAAAACAAGCTCCCTTTGGCATATTGCTTCCTTTGGGTGTTTTGCTGCCGGTTATATTTTTTGCGCTGGCAGCTTCGGTAAGGGCTGCTGGTATTGTGCGTACTGATGTTGCACAAAGGTTATCGTTATTTGTATCATTAACTGCTGCATTTTTATTGTTTAATGATCATTTAAACACGCTTAAATTTATAGGGATTGCTGTGGGGGTAGCAGCTATTTTATGCAGCATCCCCTGGCAAAAGAAAACAGCCAACCGTAAGGTGCTCAGTAACGCGTGGATATACCTGGTGCTGGTTTTCGTGGGCTTTGGCGTTATTGATATTTTATTTAAACAGGTGGCAGCTTTTAAACAGATGCCTTTTACAACCCTGCAATTTATAGCCTTTATAATTGCTTTTGCAGTATCGCTTATGATTCTTATAATCAGGAAGATAAATAAGTTATCTAAAATAACTTTTACGCATGTAGTATTCGGCTGGATATTGGGGATAGCTAATTTTGGTAATATATTTTTTTACCTGAAAGCCCATACGACACTGTCCAACAGCCCGTCGACCGTATTTACAGGAATGAATATTGGTGTAATAGCCCTTGGCACCCTGGTGGGCCTTGTGCTGTTTAACGAGCGGCTTAGCGTACTTAACAAAATTGGTGTGGCACTGGCGGTTGTTGCCATCGTAATTATTACCATTTCAAATCACTAAAGCGTGCTGTTCGACGATACCTACAAAACCATTGCCCAACCTTCTGAAAGCACCTTCCGCGACAGGGGGAGTAAGTTCCTGGGGTATGCATACCCGGTTACATCTGATAATGATATAAAAGCCCTGGTAGCCAACCTGAAGGCCGAACATCCGAAAGCCAATCACCATTGCTGGGCCATCAGGCTGGGGATTGACCGCTCTGTTTTTAGGGTGAACGATGACGGTGAACCATCAGGCACGGCGGGCAGGCCTATCCTGAATACTTTATTATCCCGCAATATTACCAACACACTGGTTGTAGTGGTGCGTTACTTTGGCGGCACCCTGTTAGGTGTACCCGGCCTCATCAACGCCTACAAAACTGCTACCGAAATGGCGCTGGATGACGCGCAGGTGATAGAAAAAACCGTGAACGATATCTATACTATTACTTTTGATTATGTGCAGATGAATGATGTAATGCGCATTATCAAAGATGAGCAACTGCAGATACTTGAACAGTTATCAGAATTAAACTGCCAGATCAAATTCTCCGTTCGTAAAACACAGGTAGAGGGGGTAATGTATAAGCTGAATAAAGTAAGCGGGGTGAAGGCTGTTTATAATTACAGCGGGTAGAATTCAAAAATCCTGTCAATCGTAAAAATCCGCTTAACGGCGCAGCCCTCTTGAACACCTCAAAATAAACAATAGTGAAAAATCCCGGTTCAGCTTCTCAGTAAAATTGCTTATTTTGCCTGCATATGCAATCTTTTGAAATAGATAAAACCGATCTGCTCCGCATTAAAACCGCCCTTGAGGGAGATGATGCTGAATTACAGGAGGTTCTGAAGGACTATCATGCTTCGGAGATTGCCATCCTTTTCGAAAAACTCCCGCAGGAGGCCAAAGAGCGGATCATCAATACCCTATCGACAGAAATAGCCTCCGAGGTTATCTCCGAAATGACAGAGGAATCTCACCCGGAAGACCTGTTGATCAGTCTTCACCCCGAGAAACGCTCGGACATTGTGGAGGAGATGGATTATGACGTGGCTACGGATATTATTTCGCAGCTCGACGAACAGGATCAGCACGAGATATTACAGGATATTGACCAGGATGATGCTACCAGCATCCGCGCACTGTTAAACTACGATGAAGATACCGCCGGTGGTTTGATGAACTCGCAAGTGATCTGTGTAAACATTAACCTGGATAAAAAGGCCGCACTGGATGAGATCATCCGCCAATCGGAAGAAATGGAAGAGTTTTATACCATTTATGTGGTAGACGACCATAAAACCCTGCAAGGCATCGTATCTATAAAAGACATTATTAAAGCCCGAAGCGAGGCCAAGGTGCGCGACCTGGTACAGGATGATTTTGTGTATGTAAAAGCCGAGCTCGACCAGGAAGAGGTGGCCAAACTGATCTCGCAATATAACCTCACCACCATCCCCGTGGTTGATGACCATATGAAACTGCTGGGCCGTATTACCGTTGATGATATCATCGATGTAATGGAAGCCGAGAATACCGAGGATATACTAAAGATCTCGGGTGTATCCGAAGATGAGGAACTGAGCGGTAACTGGCAGGACGCCGTAAAAAGCCGTTTGCCATGGCTTGTCATTAACCTGGGCACGGCGTTTTTGGCTGCATCTATTATTCGTAATTTCGATTCGACGGTAAAAAACCTGGCTATCATATCGGCTTACATGACCATTATTGCGGGTATGGGTGGCAATACCGCTACGCAGGCCCTTGCGGTAACTGTGAGGCGTATTTCGCTAAGCGACCTTAGCGACAGGCAGGCGTATAATACTGTTTTGAAAGAACTTTTAGTAGGACTGGTAAATGGCGCTGCAAATGGGCTTATCGTTTTTGCAGTGGCTTATTTTTATGATGCCAACCCTATGCTGGGCCTGGTACTGTTTTTAGCCATGACAGGTAATTTAGTGGTAGCCGGATTAACAGGCGCATCTATCCCGCTGATTTTGAAAAGGGTAGGGATAGACCCGGCGGTTGCCTCGTCAATTATCATTACCACATTTACAGATTGTATTGGATTTTTTCTGCCACTATGGTTGGCAAGCAAGCTTTTATTATAAAAATTAACGCTTTACATTTTAGTACTTTCAATCAAAAAACAAATTGAAATAACAGAAATAAGTAAATAAACTTTGATATTTGCGTCTTAGCATAGCTAATAATTAAATTTGAACTAATGACCGAAGTAAGATACGACTGGACACAGGAAGAAATTTCAAAAATATACCACTCACCATTGCTTGACCTTATTTTCCGCGCAGCTACCATTCATCGCGAGAATAAGGACTATGCTGAGGTACAGATAAGCTCGCTTATCTCTATAAAAACTGGCGGCTGCCCTGAAGATTGCGCTTATTGCCCGCAGGCAGCGCGTTACAATACCGGTGTGGATGTGCATGCCATTATGCCTAAGGAAGAAGTTATCGCGGTAGCGCAAAAAGCAAAAAACGGCGGCGCTTCAAGGCTTTGCATGGGCGCTGCATGGCGCGAGGTTAGGGATAACCGCGATTTTGATAAGGTAATTGACATGGTGAAAGCCGTGAACGAACTGGATATGGAAGTTTGCTGTACCCTGGGCATGCTTACCGAAAGCCAGGCGCAACGTTTAGCCGATGCAGGCCTGTACGCATACAACCACAATTTAGATACCTCTGAGGAGGATTACAAGCGTATCATTACCACCCGCACGTATGACGACCGTTTACAAACGCTTGACCATGTGCGTAAAGCAAAAATTTCTGTTTGCAGCGGTGGTATCATCGGACTTGGCGAAACCGCTCAGGACCGTATCTCGATGCTGAAAACATTATCAAATATGCCTAAGCACCCGGAATCTGTTCCGATCAATGCATTGGTACCGGTACAGGGCACGCCGCTTGCCGAGCAGCCGCGTGTATCGGTTTGGGATATGGTAAGGATGATAGCTACCACACGCATCATCATGCCAAAAACTGTTGTAAGATTATCAGCAGGCCGAACCGAAATGAGTACTGTTGAGCAGGCCATGTGCTTTATGGCAGGAGCCAACTCTATCTTCGCGGGCGAAAAATTACTGACCACACCAAACCCATCTTTTGATGAGGATATGGCCATGTTCCAGCTTTTAGGCTTAACGCCGCGTAAAGCATTTAAGAATGGCAGGCCAAACGTTTCCAAAGAAATTAAGGAAATGAGTATCAACGAGGTGATCTAAAAACTTCATAAAACAAAAATGCCATAGCGTTTCTTTTATACAAAAAAGAAAACGCTATGGCATTTGACCAATACCACGAACCGGCAAACGAACTATCAGACGAAACCCGCACCTTTGCACGCATGATCGTATCCCTGGGTGAAGAAGCCGAGGCTATCAACTGGTACGAGCAACGCATCTCGGTAGAGAAAGACAAGCAGGCAAAAGCAATTATGCAAAACGCCCAGCACGAAGAGTTTAAACACTTCGGCATGGACCTGGAGTTTTTGCTGCGCAAGAAACCCGTTTGGCGCGAAACCCTGAAAGCTATCCTGTTTCAGGAAGGCGACATTGTAGAACTGGGTGAAAAAGGCGAAGAAGCTTCCGAATAATTTTTATATTCAGCCTTGTATTAGCCTCACTTAGGTTAATACAAGGCCGATATGAATAAAAACCTGAAAACCTTAATCCTTACACTGATGCTATTTGGCATTAGTACAACCTTTGCGCAAAATAAGATCATCGTTTACCAGTCGGATTTTGGACTAAAGGACGGCGCTGTTTCTGAAATGAAAGGCGTAGCTATCGGCGTATCTCCCGACCTTAAACTGTACGACCTAACGCACGAGATCCCCAATTACAACATCTGGGAAGCATCATACCGCCTGTACCAAACCATCAGTTACTGGCCAAAAGGCACAGTGTTTGTTTCGGTGGTTGACCCGGGCGTAGGTACGTCCCGTAAATCTGTCGTGCTCAAAACCAATACCGGCCAATTTATTGTAACGCCTGATAACGGCACGTTAACACTGGTTGCCCAAACCTATGGCATTGCCGGCATCCGCCAGATAGATGAAGTGAAAAACCGTCGCCCTGGTTCTGGGAAATCCTATACCTTTCATGGCCGCGATGTTTATTCATATACCGCTGCGCGCCTTGCAGCGGGGGTGATCACCTTTGAGCAGGTTGGTCCCGAATTACCAAAGCAAGTTGTAAGCATCCCATATCAGCAATCTGTTTTCGCAGGTGGTAAGTTAAAAGGTACTATAGATATCCACGATGTGCAGTACGGTAACATCTGGACAGACATCAGCGAAGAGTTGGTAAAGCAACTTAATCCCAAATATGGCGACTTGCTGCATTTAAAGATATTTAACAACGGCAAACTGGTGCACGAAAGCGATGCGCCCTATAGCGAAACCTTTGGCAGTGTACCCGAAGGCAAACCGCTGGCATACCTGAACAGCCTGATGCAATTATCCTTCGCGCTAAACATGGGCAACTTTGCCGATACCTATAAAATTGGCAGCGGGGCCGATTGGAGCGTAGAGGTGACTAAGAAGTAATTAATACTCCGCAAACTGCTCATCGGGATAACACCAAAGCCAGCGCTCGCCGGGCTGAGCCGATGCTATTACCGGGTGATGTTGGGCATGGTAATGTTTGGTCATGTGCTGCTCATCGCTTTGGTCGCAGCATAGGGTAACGCCGCAGGTTTGGCAGGTACGTAGGTGGAACCATTCGGTACCTTGTTTTATGCATTCCTCGCACACCTGGTCGTCACTTAGTTTAACCTCTTTAATGGCTTGCAGGTGCTGGCAAAATGATGGATCTAAATCTGGCATAGGAGATAAATATGATATGCTAAATATAGCAAAGCAAATTTATTTATTCCCAACCGTATTTAGTTTTCGCTTTTTTTGCACTTGATCAAAAAGAATGGATAAGTTTCATCTATTTCAGCGATCTCGAATAATCCGGTTTTCTTAAACTCCACTGTGATCGATTCCCTGTCGTAAAAAAACATTTTAACCCCGTCAAATACCTCATACCTGTCTTTACTGATGAATTTGCCTTTACCATAGGTTTGTGCTTCTTTTGAAATAACGGTGAAAACCATATAACCATCCTCTTGCAGTTGATCATAACAATCTTGGATCAGTTTTCGTCTTTCATTAGCGTTCAATAAATGAATTAGGGCATAACAAAATATGCCATCATACCGGCGGGTATCGAATGGCATATCGGTTACAGAGGCGTGATATATCTTCATATCCGCGCCGTAATGCTTCGCGGCCATCTCAATCGCCGTTTCCGAGATCTCAATGCCGGTTACTGTAATCCCGCTGTCTTTAAAAATCTGCGCGTTACGCCCATAGCCAATTCCCGGGATAAGGATATTTTTTACTGATTGCTCAACAAAAAACTCTTTCGTTAGCACTGCCGACTTTGATGGCTCAAAACCCCACATTTCCTGGTGTTTAATAAAACTCGATTCCCAAAACTCAGGTTTTTTATTTGCCATAACACATTTTACTTTATCTATTGCAACAAAGTTGCAATATGTATTAATAATATGCAAGGAGATTTTTATTTCTCGATTCGATTATGGAGAAAGAGGCGCCCTGTTAAAAAATAATACCCTTAAAAGGAGTAGAATAAAATAACAGCAGCACGAAGAAATACTAATTATATTAGTATTTTTGAATTGATATGAATGTAGACAGGATTACAGAGAAGTTGAATATTTTGGCAGATGCTGCTAAATACGATGTATCATGCGCAAGCAGCGGCAGCAAGCGTAAAAACGAAAATAAAGGTTTGGGTAACGCCAGTAACGGAATCTGTCACTCATATACCGAGGATGGGCGCTGCGTGTCGCTGTTAAAAATTCTGTTAACTAACCATTGCATATTTGATTGCGCTTATTGTGTATCGCGTAAAAGTAACGATGTACAGCGGGCCGCTTTTACGGTGCAGGAGGTGGTTGATTTGACCATCAACTTTTATCGCCGTAATTATATAGAAGGTTTGTTTCTTAGTTCGGGCATATTTAAAGATGCCGATTATACCATGGAGCGACTGGTACGCATCGCCAAAAAACTGCGAACGGAGCATAACTTTAACGGATACATCCACCTTAAATCTATCCCCGGTGCCAGCGATGAACTCATGAACGAGGCCGGCCTGTATGCCGACCGCCTGAGCGTGAACCTGGAAATGCCTACCGAAGCAGGGCTTAAACTTTTAGCGCCCGATAAGAATCAGGCGGATATGATCAAGCCGATGGGCTATCTTAAAAATGCCATCATTCAGCGCACCGAAGAAAAAAAGCTGTTTAAAAAAGCGCCCATATTTGCCCCGGCAGGCCAAAGTACACAGGTTATTATTGGCGCCACGCCCGAGAATGACAGCGAGGTACTACAATCGGCCAATTACTTTTACAAGAATTTTAACCTGAAACGGGTTTATTATTCGGGCTATGTACCGGTGCTGGCCGATAGCCGCCTGCCTGCTTTAAACACCAGCGTACCCATGGTGCGCGAGAACCGCCTGTACCAGGCCGACTGGCTGATGCGCTTTTACGGCTTTAAGGTGAACGAGATAGTGAACGATAGCCAACCACATCTCGATCTGGATATCGACCCGAAACTGGGCTGGGCAATTCGCAATATGCAGGCATTCCCTGTTGATATTAATAAGGCCGACCTGCAAATGATATTACGCGTGCCAGGCATTGGGCTGCAATCGGCACAAAAAATTGTGAGCGCGCGTAAGTTTGCTAAACTGAACTGGGATCAGCTCAAAAAAATAGGAGTGGCCCTAAACCGCGCCAAATATTTCATCACCTGCAAAAGCAATGAGTTTGAGCGCCGCGATCTTACTGGCAGCAACATTAAACAATTCATTCTGGCTACATCGCAAAGCAAATATTTAAAGAACACGCAGGTACAATTAAACCTCTTTTAATGATGACCACATTAATTTACGATGGTACTTTTGAGGGCCTGCTTACTGCAGTATTTGAGGTTTACGACCGCAGGCTGGACAGGGTAAACCTGCAAAAGACTGATTCTCGTACCGATGCTTTATTTGAGGATAAGCTGCAGGTAATTACGGATGAGGCCCGGGCCAACCGTGTGCTGAAAGGCTTAAAACAAAAGATCTCATCGATGGGGGTACAGCGCCTGTATGCCGCGCATCTGGCCGAAATGGATAGCGATGCCAATAGTTTGCTGGGTTATATCAGGTATGCGTTTGATTCGGCTTTGAATATTGAAGAAGATTACGGCAACGGGTTTGTAATGCGCGTATCAGAAATGGTGCGGATGGTTAGGCGCGAGAAGCATAGGATGGAAGCTTTTGTCCGTTTCCAAAAACTGAAAGACGATACCTTTTATGCCGGTATCGAACCCGACTTTAATGTACTGCCCTTGCTTATCCGCCATTTTAAAAGCCGGTATGCCGATCAGAAATGGATCATATATGATCTGCGGCGCAAATATGGCCTTTATTATGATCTGCACGATACACAGTACATCTCGCTTGATTTTGCAAACGTAGGCAAACCTGCGGATGTAATTGCCGCCTTTACCGAGGACGAAGGGATCTACCAGCACCTTTGGAAGAACTATTTTACCAGTGTAAACATCCCATCGCGTAAAAATACGAAGCTGCATGTACGCTATATCCCCAAAAGATACTGGAAGCATTTAACCGAAAAAATTTGATTTTTACGATTTCACGCGTTTTTTAATTTGCCCGTATCAGCTATTTTTGGGGCTGTTTGTGGATAAAGGGCGATGTTCATAACCTCGGCCTATACAACATAAAATACTATTATACATCATTAAATGGATGTGGATAAACATCAAATTAGTGTTAATAACGTGTTAAAAAGAAAAGTAAAAAAGTGCTTGACAAAAGGCACTTAATCTCCCTATATTGTAATTATCAAGAACGACGTACTTTGACAGCCTTACAGGAATACAGCAACTTAATCGGGTGAACCTCAGGGCGAACTAAAGATAAGGGAAGTGCCTGAATCATATAAAGGGAATAAAATACGAAAGTAATTTACCCCGGAAATGATTAACGAGGTATTATGGGTTTTGCGAGAGCCTACGGGAAGCAGCAAACAAAATAATGACCTTGAAGCAATCGGCGTTAGCGTAACAAAGAGACATCGGCATTCAAACGAATAAAGAAGTATCAGCGTTGCACGGATAACGAAGGAGTCGACTTCCCCGAGGGAGAAGTGACAAGATCAACATTCGCAGACGAGATGACCCGTCAGCACTCGCAAGAGGAAAGAAGGACACATACGGAACGGATTTGAAGGCGTTGCCATCCGCAAGGAGACAGACAAGATCAGCATCAGTGTTAACAATTGAAACATCGGCATTCGCGCAGAATAAAGAGACATCAGCGTTCGCATCATAACAAAGAGGAGATCAGGTCGGTTAATTTTACACAAAACTTGGTGCTTCATGACGGCTACGGCATTCATGAGGGCAGGAAAAACGGGAGTCATTTCGAAAGAAGAGGCTTCCGTTTTCCTATTTTAAGAGGTTTAAACTTGACATCAAGTCGATACCAAGTCAATTACTTTTTCTTGCGCTTTTCCAGCATATCAGCAATGTTGATGGACGAACAATCGGCAACCAGGGCGGCTACCGTAGCAAGCGGCATGGCTGCCCCATCGGTAAAATTGATACAACCCTTCTGGAATTTGGCGTTTGGTAACAGGCTGCCGTATATAGCGTGCAGCGCCGGGTTCATATACATGGGCAGGCAATGCAACGACATATGGTTCTTGGTGCTCGCCAGCCCGTATTTCATGTAGCAGCGCTCTTCATACAATATCATTTCCTTGCCCATCATCGGCTTTATAACCGCTACAACGGCAGGGTCATTGGCCAGTATGGTTTCATGCAGTTCGGTTAAGGTAGCCTGCCTTTCAGCGGGCCAGCTTTTTATAAATTCGATGATGGTCATTTATGGAAATTAATAATCTAATCTACAAGATTATATTCATTTCTCTACCCGGTTAAGCGTCGACGCTTTAAACAGTCATTATTCAGGCCTGTAAGTTTTCGGTATTTGTACCAAATTCAATTATCTTTGCCGCTCAATTTAACACCCCCATTTTGTGATTAATGTAAATAATATCTCCGTTTCATTTGGAGGAACTATCTTATTTAGTGATGTAACCTTTTCGATCAACGAAAATGATAAAATAGCCCTGATGGGTAAAAATGGTGCAGGAAAATCTACCATTTTAAAAATTATCGCCAATGCTGCGAAGCCTACTTCTGGTAACGTAACCGGCCCCAAAGATGCTGTAATTGCTTATTTACCACAGCATTTGCTAACGCATGATAATGTTACCGTTTTTGAAGAAACGATGAAAGCTTTTGCAGAGGCCAACCAAATGCAAAAAGAGCTGGAAGAGGTTAATGAGCAATTGAACACCCGTACCGATTACGAAAGTGATGAGTACATGAAGCTAATTGAACGTGTATCAGAGCTGAGTGAGGCGTTTTACTCGGTAGAAGAAGTTAATTATGATGCTGAGGTAGAAAAAGTGTTAAAAGGCTTAGGCTTTGAACGCAAGGACTTTAATCGCCAAACTTCAGAGTTTTCTGGCGGATGGCGCATGCGGATAGAGCTGGCCAAGATCTTATTAAAGAAGCCCGATCTAATTTTGCTGGATGAACCTACTAACCACATGGATATTGAGAGTATTCAATGGTTAGAAGACTTTTTGATCAACTCGGCAAAGGCAGTTATGGTGATTTCGCACGATCGTACCTTTGTAGATAACATCACTAATCGTACAATTGAGGTTACTATGGGCCGCATATACGATTATAAAGCCAAATACAGCCACTACCTGCAGTTACGCGCCGACAGACGTGTACACCAGCTAAAAGCCTACGAAGAACAGCAACGCTTTATTGCCGATAACCAGGAATTTATAGACCGCTTTAGAGGTACTTATTCAAAAACATTGCAAGTGCAGTCGCGGGTGAAAATGCTCGAAAAACTCGAAGTGATAGAGATAGATGAAGTGGATACTTCGGCATTGCGCCTAAAGTTTCCACCATCGCCACGTTCGGGCCAATACCCGGTAATTGTAGAGGAACTAACCAAAACGTATGGCGATCATGTAGTTTTCGAAAAAGCATCCATGGTGATTGAGCGGGGAGAAAAGGTAGCTTTTGTAGGTAAAAATGGTGAAGGAAAGTCGACCATGATTAAAGCCATTATGAGCGAGATTGATTTTGAGGGAAGCTTAAAAGTTGGCCACAATGCCAAAATTGGCTATTTTGCTCAAAACCAGGCGTCATTATTAGATGAGGGTTTAACGGTATTTGAAACCATTGATCAAATCCCGTTGAGCGATGGAACCCTAAAAATAAAAGACCTTTTAGGTGCCTTTATGTTTAGCGGCGACGATACCACCAAAAAGGTTAAAGTGCTTTCGGGCGGTGAGAAAACCCGCTTAGCCATGATCAAATTGCTGTTAGAACCCGTAAACGTGTTAATACTGGATGAGCCAACCAACCATTTGGACATGAAAACCAAGGACATTATTAAAGATGCCCTTAAAGATTTTGACGGCACTTTGATCCTGGTATCGCATGACCGCGATTTTTTGGATGGACTGGTAAAAAAAGTATTCGAATTTGGTAATAAGCGTGTTAGGGAGCATTTTGAGGACATCAAAGGATTCCTGGCTTACAAAAAAATGGATAGCTTAAAAGAAATCGAACAAAGCTAAAGGTTGGTACAATCACTTTTTAAAGCCCAAAGGGTTGCATTGATACACACTTTTAATCGTCTGTTTGTTGTAAGGGTAACGCCTTTATAATTATCATATTGCACTCAAAAAAATATAGTTAAAAAGTGAATATTTAGCGCTTTGTATCTTATATTTTTGGTTTTAAAAATCAATAAATATGAGCAGATCAATTGAAAATAGCGAGCTGAACAACCCACCATTTTTCCATGGAACCAAAGCTGATTTAAAGCAAGGAGATTTAATTATACCCGGCTTTAGTTCAAATTACGGCAAGCAGAATGAGGCAAAATATGTATACTTCGCCGCAACTATGGAAGCTGCTATTTGGGGCGCCGAGCTTGCCCGTGGTGAGGGCCGTGGCCGGGTCTATATTGTACAACCGGCAGGCACTTTTAATGACGACCCTAATTTAACCGACAAGAAGTTTCCCGGAAACCCAACAAAATCATACCGAACCAAAGATTCGCTTCTGATAATTGGTGAAGTTATGGATTGGCAGGGGCATTCACCGGAGCAACTTAAGCAGATGCGCGATAATGTACAACGGCTAAAAAAGCTTGGTATAGAAGCGATAGAAGATTAAGATCAAAAGCCTTTTTACCCCGTTCAAGTATGGATGCTTGAACGGATGCTAAAAGCCTTTCTTGTTTCTTTTTTGAATTGCCTCTTCCGTTCTTGGGATAAAATTCTCTCTTACATTAAATTGGGCTGTGGCTTGCACTTCTTCTATAAACTGGCGCAGGTCTTTATTGTAATCCGCAAAGGCTAATTCAAAATTTCCGTTATGCTTCTGCAATGCATCAGCTAATGCCGCAGCACCGATGACAGATAAAGATGCACCCCTTCCCGCAGCGGGCGAAGCGCAATAACCGGCGTCACCAACTAATGCAACCCGGCCTTTTGTCCACGACGGCATTTTTATCTGGCAGAATTTATCGAAGTAAAAATCTTCAGAAAGCTTTATTTCTTCCAATAGTTCCGGGGCCCGCCAGCCCATACCGTTAAACTGGTTTAAGATGATATTTCGTTGTTGTTCGTTGTTACGGTAATCGTAAGGGATTTCATCTTCTGAATAAAAACAAAAAATGATATCGGTTTTATTTTTATAAGCATTAAGCATAACGCCTTTATCGGGCACATTAAACATCTGCATGGTTTTTTGTTTTACCAAGAGTTTGTTGATGATGGTAATAGAAAAATATGCCTGTAAAAAATGAGCGTAATCCTGTTCGGGACCAAACCAAATCTTCCGCACACCGGAGTGTGAACCGTCGCAGCCAAGCACTATATCGAAGCTACGTTCCGGGCCATTTTTAAAGGCTACGGTTATGTGGGCTTCAGCTTCAGTTAAATTGGTAACATTGTTATTGAAAATAAACTCAACATCCTTTTTAAGGTCCTCGTACAATATGCCAATAAACTTATCCCGTTCAATTTCAATCTCATCATCGGGGAGTTCGGTGATTTCGCCTGGTATAACCATCGAGCCTTCCGTAATATTCTCGGCATTTTTAAACTCAATCAATTCTACATTCAATCTGTTGGCTTTTAATTGCTCAAAAATCCCCATGCGCTTAGCAGCCTCAATTGCGTTACCCTCTATATTAACGGCCCCGCCGGCAACCCGTGGTTCGTTTGCAAGCTCAACCACAGTTACTTGATAACCTATTTTATTCATCCACCAGGCCGCAGAAAAACCTGCTATGCTTGCGCCGGATATAAGTACTTTTTTATCTTTTAATAATTCCATTTTTTTGCAGGTTGATTTAACCCTGCAAAGGAACATTGTACAAGAAAGGGAAAGAATGGCAATACGAAGTTTGTATTGGACTAACCGAGGTTTTTGTTACGAAAAACTAAAGCAGATACACCTGTAGCCTTGGTAAACAGGCGCGAAAAATAGGGGTAATCATCATAGCCCAATATAGCAGCAATTTCTTTAACCGATTGGCTTGAATGAACTAGCAGGCGTTTTGCTTCTAAAATTACACGCTGCTGTATGTGATAGGAAACGGGGTGTCCGGTTGCGTTTTTAACACATTCGTTAAGGTAAGGGGTAGAGATATTTAGTTTCGCGGCATACTCTACAGGGCGCTTCACCGTGGTGTAATTAGTTTCCAATAGTTCCCTGAAGGCCTTGGTAACTATTTCAAAGCGCAAAAGCTTATCTGTTGATTTAGCAAGTGCTAAATATTGAGAGATAACCAATGCAACTAATGCGTTACAGCTGTCTTTAAGTAAATGATGATAAAGCTTATCGTTATTACGCCCATATAGTTTTAAACAAAGCGTTGCGGCCTCCAGGAAAATGGAGAACGTATCATCATTTAACGGCAGCGGTTTGGCTGGGGTAATATTTGCCAATAGCTTAAGGTATTCCGGGTTTAGATTGTCGTCGCTGAGTGCCCAGCTTACAATAACTACATCATCCGAAGCCGAAGTTGAATGCACCTGGTCGGGATGAACATAAATAATAGCCGGGGCCTGGATGGTGTAATGCTCAAAATCAATTTCAAGTTTAACCTGCCCTGTTTCTACCAAGAAAAAGGAGTGCCCATCGTGCCGGTGTACCGATTTATCAACTTCAAAAGTTGCAGCGCTCAGCAAATGCAGGTCTTTCATGCAAAACTTTTCGATAGTGATGCCCGGGCCGAGATCATCTATCATTGTATTTACAGGAATGGGGTGCTTTTGATTACGCATCGCTTTAATTCTACCCTGCAAACATAACTCTTTAATTTTTGCTGTGGTCTTTCCCAACAATCACAACATTTTCCACATCTGCTGCAAGTCACCAACCAAAATGCCTATTTTGCATTGATGAAGGAACCTACAGGAAAAACAGACGGAAAGAAGAAGATATTTGTGCTGGATACCTCGGTCATACTTTATGACCACAACGCCTTTGAGAACTTCCAGGAGCACGATGTAGCCATACCCATACAGGTACTGGAAGAGCTGGATAACATGAAGAGCGGTAACGATACCCGCAACTTTGAAGCCCGCAGCTTTATCAGGCTGATGGACGACATGTCTAAAAGCAGGCTCATTAACCAGTGGGTGCCGCTAAACGGTAAAAGCAAAGGTTACTTTAAGGTGATCATGGATGCCAAGAATACCAGTGCCGATGCCGAGGTGGTGTTTGGATCTGATAAGATAGACCACCGCATCCTCAACGCCGCCCTGGGCGTACAGTTTGAACACCCCGACCGAAAGGTGATACTGGTATCAAAGGATATCTGCCTGCGTTTAAAGGCAAAATCGCTAAGCTTGTTTGCCGAGGATTATGAAACCGGAAAGGTGAAAAACCTGGAAGAACTGTACAGCGGCAAATCAACCCTGAATAAAATAACTGAGAAACTGCTGGGCAAGCTGAATAAGAACGATAGCCTGCCGGTGGACGATTTAGATATCCCGGTAGAGGCGGGCAACCAGTTTTATATCTTAAACAGCAAGAATGGTTCGGCATCGGGTTTTTATAATTCGCAAAGCGGGCAATTGGAAAAAGTGACCGAGCAGCCCGTATTGAATATTTATCCCCGCAATATAGAGCAGGCCTTTGCCATACATGCGCTGCTGCACCCTGATATTAAGCTGGTGACTATACAGGGTAACGCCGGTACGGGTAAAACGTTATTGGCCCTTGCCAGCGCATTGGAACAACGCAAATATTACCGCCAGATTTTTGTAACCCGCCCAATTGTGCCTTTAAGCAATAAGGATATCGGCTTTTTACCCGGCGATATCAAGTCAAAGATAGACCCATATATGGCGCCAATATGGGATAACCTGAAGTTTATAAAAGATCAGTTTGCCGAAGACGAAAAGATGCAGGCCAAGCTTGACGAGCTGGTGGCTAACGATAAGATCTCCATTACACCGCTGGCATTCATCCGCGGGCGTACACTGAGTAAGATCTTCTTTATTGTAGATGAAGCGCAGAACCTTACTCCGCATGAGGTGAAAACCATCATATCCCGCGCAGGCGAAAATAGCAAATTTGTATTTACCGGCGATATATATCAAATAGATACCCCATACCTTGATGCGGAGAGTAACGGCTTATCGTATTTAATTGATAAAGCCAAAGGGCACCCGCTTTACGCCCATATCACCCTGCAAAAGGGTGAAAGGAGCGAGCTGGCCAATTTAGCCACGGAGTTGTTGTAGAGTTTAATAATCAAATGTCAGTCTGAGCTTGTCGAAGACTTGTACATTGACTAATGGTCGACGGGCTCACCATGACAATTGTTGATATTACGTTCTTGGCCTTTTGGGGTTAAACGCAACCAGGTAATCCAGTTCATCGGCTATGATGGTACGTTTGTCAATCTGGCTGTCATCGCGTGTGTACGATTGTTTAAGCCCCGCTTTAACCGAGTTTAGTACCTGCAATAATATCTCAGGCCCCATTTTGGTTGCATTGGTAGGGAAGTAGTTCCTTTGGATTTTTATCCTGTCGGCATTACTTGCCATGCTGAATTCCCAGTTATCATCTGCCTTAAAACCATGCTCTTTGGCAAGGTTGGTCAGATCATACAGGTACATTTTGGTTTGTGTTTCTATTGTTTGTTCGCTCATTTGGGGTTATTTTTTCTTACTGGTTAGATCGGCTGATACGGTGCCTTTACCTGATTGGTAGGCAGATTGTTTTTTGTTTACATTAAGGGTAGGTGCTTTTTTTACTTCCTTAACTGTTTTTTTGTCTTTGCTCATTGTAGTGTTTTTTAAACTTTATTGTAATTATTATCCCATAGAATTACCGGCCGGCAATCATCAGCAAAAGCTAATGCTACCGTATAACGAAAATTGGCAATGCCTGTATAAATACTTTGTATATGGGAAGGAATTTCTTAAAGCTAACCTTTATTTATTGAATATCAGTAGCTTTTGAAAACTAAATTAACTACAACTTTAAGTTAGACCCTATGTAACAGTGTTTTAACCCCTTGTTGTATTTAAAATAACGTTAAAGAATTTTATTTAAAAGAAAAGGCGGTTATTAATGACTACCTTGCAACCTTATTAAAAAAAGTATAATGCAAAAAGAAGGAACAGTAAAGTTTTTCAATGCCACTAAAGGTTTTGGATTTATTTCACAGAGTGATAGCAGAAGCGATGTTTTTGTGCACTCAACTGGCCTAATCGACGAAATTCGTGAAAACGATAACGTTTCGTTTGATGTGGAAGAAGGTAAAAAAGGCCTTACAGCGGTAAATGTAAAAGTTATCTAACAAATTACTATAAAACTTAATCGTAAAGCATCTGCTTGAATTGGCAGGTGCTTTTTTGTTCTAAAAAACTATTTATTCACAAACCCCAATAAAAATATGGCTAAATCGCAAGCAACATTCATGAAAAAACAACTGGAAAAGAACCGCCAGAAAAAGAAAGAGGACAAAGCACAACGTAAACAAGAGCGTAAAGACAACCCCAACGGGAGCGACCTTGATAATATGATGGCTTACGTAAATGAGTTCGGCGAGATCGTATCAACCCCACCCGAGAAAAAAGCTAACGAAGAGGATTAACCCCCCGTTACTTATACAACACCTTGTAGATGGCCTTGCCCCAAAGCTCTCCTAAACGGGCAGCGCCTTTCTGATTAGGGTGCAGGTAAAAATATACCTTGCCGCCCTTGTTCGTGCTGTAAAGCATCTGTATAGTTATTCTTAAAGTAATTAAAAGCCTTTGTATGCCCATAAATATGTGGCCTGGGTTTGTTGTGTCATGATTTTTGGACAGCGCAACTATTCAGTTTTATAAAGCGCCCCGGCTTTCTCTGCCGAAACTTTGATACCCTTTATCATTGCCGAGCTAAAGCCATTGTGCTCCATTTCGTTTAAGCCGGCAATCGTGCAGCCTTTTGGCGATGTAACCTTGTCAATTTCCTGTTCGGGATGTGATGCCAGCTGAAGGAGCAGGTCAGCTGCACCTTTGGCGGTTTGCGCGGCCATTCTAAGTGCATCATGTGCGTGGAACCCAATTTCGGTACCACCCTGTGATGCCGCGCGAATTGAACGTAAAAAGAATGCGATGCCGCAAGCACATAATGCTGTGGCCGATGTCATCAGTTCTTCGTTTATCTGGATACTCACCCCAACGGTATCAAATAATGATAATACCAGGCTTGTATTAGCGGCCGATGCGTTATCGGTAGCAATACAGGTCATACTGTGGCCGATGGAAATAGCTGTGTTAGGCATCGCGCGGATCACCTGCACATCTAACCCCAGCTGCATACGGATATCCTGGCAGCTAACGCCCGATACTACCGATATCAGCAAATGTTTGGTTTGGTTGGCTGCGGGTTTTATCTCGTCAAGCAATTTGTTCAATTGCTGCGGAAGGATAGCCAGCACAACAATATCAGCCTTGGTAACAGCCCCGGCATTGTCGGCAGTTACGTTATAACCTTCATCTGCAAGCGCAGATAGGGCAGCCACATTGCGGCGGGTAAGCGTTATTTGCTGCGGGGTAAATATCCCGGCTTTTACTAATCCTTTAGCCAGTGCAAGGCCAATATTTCCGCTGCCTAAAATGGCAATATGTTGTTGTGTTTCCATTGTTATTTACTTAAACGTGTACCAAAACCCTGGTTATTCTTCAATTGCCCCAAATCATCAGAATGCCCGATGATAACCGCCTTAACCCCGCATGATATAGCGGTAAAAGCATTATCCAGTTTAGGCAGCATCCCGCTGTGGATGATCTGTTCCTGCTTTAGTTTCTCGTACCGCGCGGGGTTTATCTCTCTTATCAGCGAATCATCATCATTAATATCCAGCAAAACACCTTTCTTCTCAAAGCAATATACCAGCGTCGTTTCATACAGTTTTGATAAAGCCACCGCCAGTGCCGAGGCTATGGTATCGGCATTGGTATTCAGCATCTGGCCTTCACCATCGTGTGTTAATGCGCAAAAAACAGGAGTGAACCCGCCATCCAACAGCTTGCTGATATTTTCGGGATTGATAGAGCCATCAAACAGGTCGCCGGCAAAACCGTAGTCGATAGTTTTTACCGGGCGTTTTTTAGCACGGATAAAATCGCCGTCGGCGCCGGTAAGGCCAATAGCGTTGTTGCCGTAGCGCTGTAACTGTGCCACAATGTTTTTATTGATCAACCCGGCGTAAACCATGGTCACTATCCGCAGGGTGTCGATATCAGTGATTCGGCGGCCGTCTACCAGTTTAGCCTCGATGCCCATCGTTTCGGATACCTGCGTTGCTACTTTTCCGCCGCCGTGTACCAGTATCTTGTAACCATCCAGCGCGGTAAAATCTTTCAGAAAACGGTGCAGGTTTTCGGAGTTATCAATTACGTTACCGCCAATTTTTATGATGTGCAGGGCTTGCATGTTGTATTATATATAAGTTCGATGGCAATTATAGTTATTTTTTGGGAGGAAGAGTTTATTAATTAACCACAAAGGGCACAGAGGTTTCACAGAGAGGCACAAAGCATGCATGAAAAATCTTAAATTGAATCTCCGTGCACTTTGTGTTTCTCTCTTTGTGACCTTTGTGGTTAAATATTAATACATAGATAATCAGTATATTATATATTACAACTGATAAATAAGTTATACAACTTAAAATATAGTTGTATAACTGAAAAATAAGTTATAGGTTTGGGTTATGGAAGAGTTAACAAAAACAGAAGAGCGGGTAATGCAGGTTTTATGGAACCTGAAAAAAGCTTTTGTGAAAGATATTATAGAGGCAATGCCCGATGAACCGAAGCCACCGTATAATACTATATCATCAGTAGTGCGCCTGCTGGAGAAAAAGGGGTATGTTGATTATACGGCCTACGGTAAAACCTACGAGTACTTCCCCGCCATTACCAAAGCGGAGTATCGCAAGGCATCCTTTAAAAAAATGTTCACGGGGTATTTTGATAACTCGGTTGAAAGCCTTTTATCTTTTATGGTGAAAGAGCAAAAACTGGGCGAAGACGATATCAAAAAAATCCAAGAAATGATCGACAAAAACTCAAAAAAATGAAGGCAATCATCTATCTGCTGCAGGTATCGGCATGTACCGGTATCTTTTACGGGTTCTATTTCCTGCTGCTACGCAGGTTAACATTCTTCACACTAAACCGCTGGTACCTGCTTGCTACCTTGTTGTTGAGTTTTGTGATACCGGCTATAAACCTGCCGGTAAATACCGCACAGCCGCCGGCTATTATGCAGCCGGTAATGTACGTAAACCGCATACAGATAATAGATGAGCCGATAAAAGCAATTACGCAGGCCCCGCAACAAGTGGTTAAATCTTTTGATTGGGCAACGCCGGTTAAAACGGTTTACATAGCAATGGCAGCTATTTCGGTACTGCATTTAGCATTTACGCTACTTGTGTTTTTCCGCAGGAGCAGGGCCGAAAGATTAATGCAGATAGGTAATGTAAAAGTATTAAAGGGAAATAGTAAGCAGGGGAATAGTTCGTTCCTGAATGTGATTTTTGTGAACGATGATGAACTGGAACCCGCCGAGGTAAAACAGATTATAGCGCACGAGATGCTGCACGTAAAAATGCTGCACTCGGCCGATAGGATTATTGCCCGCCTGGTGCAAATAATACTTTGGTTTAACCCGTTTGCCTATTGCTATATCCGCTCTATAGAAGAGAACCACGAGTTTGAGGTTGACCGTATTATCGCCGGTGATACTGATAAAAGCATGTATGCCACATTGCTTTTTAAACTATCAATAAGCAGCCAAAGTTACCTGATGCATAGTTTTAGTAAAGTGCCGCTTAAAAGCCGCATAGCCATGTTGTTTAATAAACCAACCTCAAATATGAAAAAAATCATCTACCTGCTTATAGCACCAGTGGTGTTGATAAGCTGCCTGGCCTTTGCCAATTTAAAAAGCAGCCAATACAAAAAAGTGAGTATTTTTTACGAACTTGATAAGTTAGGCCCGCACCCGTTAGTACTTATAAATGGTAAGGAATATGGTGACGATATACTTTATAAAATAGGGGGTAAAACCATTAGCAGTAGCGGTACATGGGCACCGCCGGTTGATGGACGCTGGTTAAAAAAGTATGGTTACAAGGTTAAAGACGGGGTGATAAATATATCTGTAAAGGGCAAAATAGTATACATGACAGCTACAGAGCGCGAAAACCTTGTAGAAGAAAGTAAAGTGCCCAAAAAGCAGTTCTTCGCACGGGTTAAGCAGAAGTATGATGATGGCCGTATATATGAAAAATGTATTGTACAGTTCCCCAATGGCAGCAGAATGAGTTCGAATGAGCTGAAACCTACAGATAAGGTGGTATTTATTATAGAAGGTAAAGCCTACCCTGAAAGTGAACTGAATAAGGTAGAAGAGATCATCCGTTCACATAAAATAGCCACTACCTCTGTTGGTTCTGTCAATCCTAATCAGCATTGGGGAGACGAGGATATTAGCCAATACAAGATCTATTTTAATTTCTTACTGGATAGAAACGCGAAGTTGGAGAAAACAAATCCAACAGGCGCTGTGAAATATGAAGTAAAGGGAGATACTATAAAATATCGCCAAAAAGTAAAACAAACACCAGAACAACGTATAGCCGAAGAAAAGGCAAAAGCCGAATATGAAGCGTATAAAAAAACGGATGAGTTTAAACAAAAAATGGCAGAAACCAATAGGGTAATGGGCCAAACCCTTACCTACAAAGTAACCGAATATAAAACAGCCGGCCCCCAATGGTATGTTAAGGAAGGCTTTGTGGTTTTAAATAATAACAGTGAATTGTTTATAGGAACTGCTTATGGGCAAACCAAGCAGTTAAAAGATGTGCTTAAAATAGGCGATAAAATTGAAATAAAAGTGCTTGGCGCAGGTATGTGGGGCAAAGGTATACCTGTTTTAATTGAGCCGGCAGTGATTTCACGTAATGGTAAAGAAATATACCGTGCTGCAGAAGCAGCACCGATACCTAAAACAGCCTTTTTATTTGAGGCAAATCGCGTGCGTTTTACTGATGGGCAGGTAACCAACATTAAAAAATACCCCAATGGTAAATGGAAAAGCGCCGTGGTCGAGGTAGTGAATGGTTTTAAAATTAAATTCAACATCAAACCAGATGCGCCCGATTTTAAAAGTATTGAATGGGGCGATCATGTTACCTTCCGCTTTGTGCATGAAGTTAAAACCGGTGCTAAAGAATATACAGTTAACGATTGGATAGCAATCAGTACCGATGTTAAAGATTACGGCATAAAAAATCCCGATTACTTCTTCAAATTTTACGAAAAGATATAGATTCAAAACAAATGAATACCCTAAATTATTTGCTGCAAGTATCGGCGTGTACCGGTATCTTTTATGTCTTTTATAGAACGATGCTAAGTAAGCTTACCTTCTTTACCGTTAACCGCTGGTATTTGATAATAACATTGGTTTTAAGCTTTGTAATACCGTTACTTACTATAACAATTGGTGGGCAATTTATCCCTGTTGCGCAGCAGCTTTTATACGTAAATCACTTACAAGTATTGCCTGTTCAGTACCAGGTAGCAGATATGCAATACCCGGCCAACGCATTTACCGCAGCAGGTATAGTAAGGGTTGTCTATTTAGTGGGTGCAGTTGTTTTATTTATAAAACTGGTAGTATCGTTTGTGGTTTTACGGCTAAACATTAGGGGTAACAAAATTACCCGCATCGGCAATGTTAACCTTATCAATGGAAACAAAACGGTGAACAACGGATCGTTCTTTAATTACATTTTTTTGAATGATGATAAATTAAGCGCCGACGCGGTAAAACAGATCATATCACATGAAATGTTGCATGTTAAGCTTTATCACTCGGCTGACAGGCTACTGGTAAAACTAATGCAGATTGCGCTTTGGTTTAATCCATTCATACACCTTTATGCATACGCGGTTGAGCAAAACCACGAGTTTGAAGTGGATGGCGAAATAATCCAATCGACAGATAAAAGTAAATATGCCGATATGCTTTTGAATTTATCAGTAAACATACAAGGCGATCTTTATCAAAGTTTTAGTAAAGCACCGTTAAAAATGCGTATCACTATGCTATTCACAAAACCTACAAACAATATGAAAAAAACAATTTATGTACTTGCGCTTCCCGTTGTATTGGTAAGCTGCCTGGCATTTGCCAATGTAAAAACAGAAGCCGACAAAATATCAGTTACAGATAAAAGTGCTGTAATTGCCACCGATGCTGCATCAGATTTTTATACACGTATTCATATTATAAAAGATGACAAAAGCTTTGATAAAATAACCTTTAAGCTCTCAAGAGAGGCCGGCTCTGCAAATCTTGGCCCTAATGATAAAGTAGGAACTTTTATCGACGGTGTTTTTTACAATGAGGATGAGATCAAAAAGCTTTCTTCTGAAAAAATAGCATCATTGGTATTTGATAATGAAGGATTTAACGCCAATAAGATTCCCGAAGGGAATTATTCGGTGCCATTTAGCTTTAAAACCCAAAAGGGCACAGCGCAATAATAGCATTTACCTAAACGCTATTTATCATAAACCCTGATTGTTGTAATACGCAATTGGGGTTTGTTATTTTTGTTTCGTTGCCCCTCTGACATCATAGCATCCAAAAAACATTGATTGTTAAAACACATAATTGCTTTATCATGTTAGGTACTACAATGCGGTATAGTACTGCTGTAGGTTAACAAAAGAATATGCACTTGTTTTTGATCATCGCGCTTCTGGTAATTGTTAGCGCAATCTATTCATACATCAACGCACGCTGGATAAAACTGCCCGGTACTATCGGTATTATGACACTGGCCATCGCAGGCTCGGTGGTAACCCTTATTATCGACCGCCTTAACCCAAGCGTGGCCAAATACCTGACGGTTTTAGCTAAAAACATTAACTTTTCTACTACGGTGCTCAATATTATGCTGGGCTTCCTGCTTTTTGCGAGTGCCTTTAACCTGGATACACGTAAACTGAAAAAAGAAATGCGGCCGGTATTTATACTCAGTACCCTGGGGGTAATTGTATCAACGGCTATATTCGGCACCTTGCTTTATTATGTAGTACAGTTAATAGATATTAAAATACCTTATATCTATTGCCTGTTGTTTGGCGCGCTGGTATCACCTACAGATCCGGTGGCGGTAGGGGCTATTATTAAAGGCTCCAGGTTACCTGCGAGTTTAGAAACCATTATCTCCGGCGAATCATTATTTAATGACGGTATAGGGCTTGTATTGTTTATTACGTTGTTAGAGATAACCCAATCGGGCAGCGGCAATGTCGATTTTGCCAAAACAGCTATACTTTTTGCGCAGGAAGTTTTTGGCGGTATTATACTGGGCGGAGTTACAGGTTTTCTGGCGTTCCGGCTCATGAAATCTATTAACGATTTTCAAACCATTGTTCTGGTATCACTGGCCTTGGTGATGATCAACTCATTAGCTGCATCGGCTTTGCATTTATCTATCCCATTAGCGGTGGTAACCGCCGGTTTATTTACAGGTGGCAGGTCGATAAACATAGATAACAAAGACCACTCGCACCAGGCGCTCGAAAGCTTCTGGACGCTAATTGATGAAATGCTGAACACCATGCTTTTTGTGATGATAGGGCTGCAGATGTTTAACGTGCCGTTTATCAGTAATTACTGGATAACCGGTTTTATCGGGATTGTTATATTACTGGCTGCAAGGTGGGCAAGCATTATGCTGCCGTTGACTTTCTTGAGGCGGTCATTAAACGTGAATTACGGAAGTATCAATATTTTAACCTGGGCAGGGTTAAGGGGCGGTATTTCGATAGCCCTGGCACTGGCATTGCCAGATTCGCCATACCGGCATTTTATACTGGCGGGTACTTACTTTATAGTAATCTTTTCCATTATTGTGCAGGGATTAACATTGAATAGAGTGATCAATGCATCATACAAGATAAAATCTTAATTAGGGAGGCGGCCGGAGGCCTTGTAATATTGGTCACTCGGCTGGAGCCGAGCGACTGCATTAGCTATCCTTTTTCAACGCCGACATGTATGCGGCTATTTCCTGTTCATTTTTATCGGCAGAGGAACTGAATGATGATATGATATTCTCACGTTCAATTTCAGTCCGGTTTTGGCTGAGTTTCTTTTTACCCTGCAGATCGGTAACCACAATTTCAAATGCGGTAATGCCGTTCATCATTTTGTGTTTGTAATCGTCAGGTAGTTTGTCCCATTGCTCCCTGTAAGCGGCCTCGTAAAAGTCTATCATCTTTTCAAGCAGTTGCGCAACCTGTGTTTTATCGTCAATTAAAGCGGCTTTGCCGTAGGCATGGATGGCCAGATAATTCCAGGTAGGTACGTTTTGCTCTTTTTCGTAATTTGACGGCGATATATAAGCATGCGGCTCAGTGAATATCACCAGCGATGTTTCATTAAAAACAGCCGATGCCTGCGGGTTTGCTTTAGCAAAATGAGATACCAGTACCAACTCTTCACCGCGTTGCTCTACCAAAAAGGGCAGGTGTGTAGCTTCGGGCACGCCATTCAGCATCGTAACTATCGGAGCGAAGCTATACTTCTGCATAAAGTTGATAGCTTCCTGATGGTCGGATAGTTGAAAGTGTTTAGGTGTGTACATGTGGGTAGAATCAAGACTTTTAGAATCAAGAGACAAGATAAACCAGGATGCCTTGTTATTATAGCGCTTCCAGCATTTGCTTTAACACCGCTTGCGCTGCCCAAACACGGTTACCCGCCTCGTGGATCACGATAGATTTTGGCCCGTCCAGTATCTCTGATGATAGTTCCAGATCACGGCGTACCGGTAAGCAATGCATTACTTTCGCCTTTGGTGCTACCGCATCCAGCTTGGCGTTGGTCAGCATCCAATCTTCATTACCGCCGGTTACCGCGCCGTAAGGCTCATAAGCCGACCAGTTTTTTACGTAGATGAAATCCGCATCCTTTATGGCTTCGTCCTGGTTATGAGTGATGGTTGCGCCATTGGTAAAATCGGTAGACAGCTCGTATCCTGCCGGGTGGGCGATTGTAAAATCTACATCAGCCTTGCACATCCATTCGGCAAAAGAGTTTGGCACAGCCTGCGGCAGGGCCTTTATATGCGGCGCCCAGGTTAATACTACTTTGGGGCGTGCTTTGGTTTTTAATTCTTCAATAGTTACCAGGTCGGCAAGGCTTTGCAGCGGGTGGCGCGTAGCCGATTCCAGACTAACCACGGGCACTTTGCAAAACTCTACAAATTTGTTAAAAATGGTTTCGCTGTAATCTTCCTCACGGTTTTTTAACCCCGGGAAGGAGCGTACCCCAATAATGTCTGAGTATTCGCCCATTACACCGGCTGCTTCGCGGATATGCTCCACCGTGGTGCCGTTCATGATCACGTTATCGCGCAGTTCAAGTGCCCAGCCTTCTTTATCAATGTTCAGCACAATTACGTTCATGCCCAAATTCGCGCCTGCTTTTTGGGTGCTCATGCGGGTACGCAGACTTGGATTCAGGAAAACAAGGCTCAGGGTTTTATTCTTACCCAGATGCTGGTGCGCGTATGGGTTTTGTTTCAATTGCAATGCTTCGGCAACCAGTGCCGGCACATCTTTAACATCATTTACCGAAGAGAATAATTTCATGAGCCTTGTTAGTCCTTATGCTTGTAAAAATATAATTAAATCCTGTAACCTATTATTTAAGAGTTATTTAAAGTTGTGCTGAATGCTTCCAGGAACCTGTCGGCATAAGCTTTGGTCAGGTTAAGGGCGGGTAATAGCCTTACTACGTTTGGTTTGGCTTCGCCTGTAAAAATATGGTGCTTAAACAGCAGGTCTTTTTTCACGTTGGCCAGTTCTTCCGGCAGGTCGATGCCTATCATCAGGCCACGGCCACGTACTTCTTTTACCTTATCAAATTTCTTAAGCTCTTCAATCAAATAGCCACCTACTTCGGCAGCGTTTTGCATCAGGTTTTCACGTTCAATAACTTCCAGTACGGCTAAACCTGCGGCGCAAGCCAAATGGTTACCGCCAAATGTTGTGCCCAGCATACCATAAGCAGGTGCTATTTTAGGCGATATGATGATACCACCAACAGGGAAACCGTTACCCATGCCTTTAGCCATGGAGTAGATATCGGCATTGATGCCCGCAAAATCATGCGAGAAGAATTTACCGGTACGGCCATAACCGCATTGTACCGAATCGGCAATAAAAACGGCGTTATGCGTATCGCAAAGCGAACGGATCTTTTGCAGGAAACTAACAGGGGCAACCCGGATACCGCCAACACCTTGTATGCCTTCAATAATTACAGATGATACCTCATGGTCTTTAAAAGCCTGCTCTAATGCTGCTTCATCGTTCCATGGTAAAAACACCACGTTATCGGTTTCGTTAACAGGAGCAACAATTTTAGGGTTATCGGTAGCGGCAACAGCTAATGAGGTACGTCCGTGGAATGCTTTTTTAAACGCGATGATCTTCTTTTTACCATTATAGAACGATGCAAGTTTCAGCGCGTTCTCGTTAGCCTCGGCACCCGAGTTGCAAAGGAATAGCTGGTAATCTTCTTTACCCGAAACATGGCCCAGCTTTTCGGCCAGTTGTGTTTGTAAAGGGATCTCGATAGAGTTAGAGTAAAAACCTATCTGGTGCAGCTGGCCTTCAAAACGTTTTACGTAATGCGGGTTGGTATGGCCGATAGAGATAACCGCGTGCCCGCCGTAAAGATCAAGGTATTCGGTGCCTTTGTCGTCATAAACAAGGCTACCTATGCCTTTAACTATATTGATTGGATTGATAGGGTATACGTCGAATAATTTCATTTTAATAAAGTGATAATTTAATACTTAATGGATAAACGCTTGGGTGGCGAACACGGCTTAAAAACCGGTCGCCTTAAGTCGTAATCCAGCGCGTTCGTCCAAACCAAACATGATGTTCATGTTTTGTACGGCCTGACCGCTCGCACCTTTAAGTAAATTATCCATTATGCTGACAATGAATATTTTATTACCATGTTTCTTAACCTGTAAAAAGCATTTGTTGGTATTCACAATTTGTTTCAGGTCGATATCCTTGCTGGTTACATGCGTAAACGGATGACCGGCATAATATTCCTGATACAGTTTTAATGCTTCTGCTTCGCTCAAATCACTTTCGGTATAAATAGAAGCAATAATGCCGCGGGTAAAGCCGCCGCGATAGGGCACAAAGTTAATGTCCTTATCAAAACCGCCCTGCAATTGCCTTAAGGATTGGCCTATCTCGTTTAAATGCTGGTGGTTAAATACTTTGTAAACAGAAAGGTTATCGTTCCTCCAGGTAAAGTGCGAAGTTGGAGAAAGGCTTTGCCCGGCCCCGGTAGAACCGGTGGTAGCAGTTACATGTACCTCGTTGTTTAAGAAACCTTTACTTGCAAGTGGTAACAAGCCCAGTTGCAAACAAGTGGCAAAACAGCCCGGGTTAGCAATATTATCTGCTGACTTTATTGCTTCGCGGTTTAATTCGGGTAAACCGTAAACAAAGCTTTTATTGCCGATGGTCGCATTTTGACTTAACCTGAAATCCTGGCTTAAATCGATAATAAGGATATGATCAGGAATATCGTTAGCCTCTAAAAATTTACGTGCATCGCCATGGCCAACGCAAAGAAACAATACATCAATATTGAAAGCTAATTCCGCTGCAAAGGTTAGGTCGGTATCGCCAAAAAGGTCGGTGTGTACATCATAAACATGGTTACCCGCATTGCTTTTGCTGTGAACGAATATGATCTCCACATTAGGGTGATTTATCAGTATCCGCAGCATTTCGCCGCCGGTATAACCCGCGCCGCCAACTATGCCTGCTTTTATTTTAGAGGTTGATTCTGTCATTTTTTGTAGATGGTGATGAGTACAGGATAAATTCCAGGTCGCTGCTCTCTTTGTTGCTGATAAAGTGCTTTTGGCCCGATTTAATTTCTATCCCTTGCTCAGGTTTTAACACGCTTATCTCTCCGTCGATGGTAAATGTTGCCCTGCCTTTTAATATAAAGAAGAACTGCGAAGATTTTTCGTGATAATGTAATTGCTCGGCAGTATCCGGCGGCATTAATTCCTGTTTTATTGATAATGCGTCGGTGTCAACATAGTTCCAGCCGTAGCAATCATCGCCCCACTTATAGGTGCTTAAGCATTCGCTTCTCGAAAAGATGGGGTTCTCCATAATAATTAATCCTGTCCGTTTACTTTGTGGTATATCATTACCTGGTTACCAAATATTTTTGAGAAACCTTTAACATCTTCGCCGCTCCATGAATTGTTCATTTCGCCGTAGCTGCCAAATTTGTTGCTCATCAGGTCGTGCTCCGACTCGATACCGATCACCTGGAAACGGTACGGGTGCAGTTCAACAAATACCTTGCCGCTCACGTTTTTCTGCGTATCTGTAAGGAAAGCCTCCATATTACGCATAATAGGGTCGTGGAACTGCCCTTCGTGCAGCCAGTTGCCGTAGAAAGCCGATAACTGGTCTTTCCATGAAAGTTGCCACTTGGTTAACACGTGTTTCTCTAAGGTATGGTGTGCTTTGATGATCACCATTGGTGCGGCAGCTTCAAAACCCACACGGCCTTTAATGCCGATGATGGTATCGCCCACGTGAATATCGCGGCCAATGCCGTAAGGCTGTGCGATTGCTTGTAATGCCTGTATTGCTTTGGTTGGGTGGTCGTATTTTTCGTTATTAATGCCAACCAGCTCGCCTTGCTCAAATACCAGCTCTAATGTCCTTGGTTCAGATTCTGTTACCTGTGTAGGCCATGCTTCTTCGGGTAAACCAAGGTTTGAGGTAAGGGTTTCTTTACCACCCACAGATGTTCCCCAGATACCTTTGTTGATAGAGTACTTTGCTTTTTCAAAGTTCATTTCAACGCCGTGTTTCTTCAGGTATTCAATCTCTGCTTCGCGGCTTAGTTTCAAATCGCGGATAGGGGTGATGATCTGCACCTCGGGTACCAGGATGTTGAAGATCATATCAAACCTCACCTGGTCGTTACCGGCACCGGTGCTGCCATGGGCTACAAATTCGGCACCAATCTCTTTGGCGTAATTGGCAATGGCTGTAGCCTGGCTAACACGTTCGGCACTTACCGATAATGGGTAGGTGTTGTTTTTTAACACATTACCATATATCAAAAAACGTACGCAGGTGTTATAAAAGTTAGTTGTCTCGTCAACCACGTGGTGTGATGTTACGCCCATCTGGTAAGCACGTTCTTCAACGCCTTTAAGCTCTTCGTCACTAAAACCACCTGTATTTACAATTACCGAGTGAACCTCGTAACCCAGATCGCGTGTTAAATAAATACAGCAAAATGAGGTGTCTAATCCGCCGCTGTATGCCAGTACTACTTTCTTTTTATCCATTTTTGTGTTTACCGTAGAGACGCAATACCTCGCGTCTGTATTATTATATTATTCAAGTCGCGAAGTATCGCGACTCTACAATTCATTCTTTTTAACTGAACGCAACGAATTTCTCCATGCGTTTTTTGATGGCTTTCTCAATACGCTCAAGCAGGGTAGCCTTGTGCGTTATCTTCTTCATTTTCTCTTCGTACTGCTTTTGAATAACTTCCGGGTCGAAAAGCATGGCGGTGCACATGCAGTTTTTGCGGTCTTTACTCATCAGTATATCGTAGTTAACGCAGCTGCGGCAGCCTTTCCAAAAATCTTCATCCTGCGTAAGTTCAGAATAGGTTACCGGTTCGTAGCCTATTTCTGAATTTATCTTCATTACCGCCAAACCCGTAGTTAAACCAAATAGCTTGGCTTTTGGGTATTTGCTGCGCGATAACTCAAATATTTTATGCTTAATGGCTTTAGCCAGTCCGGCTTTACGATAGATAGGGTTTACAATAAGGCCCGAGTTGGCCACGAAATCGCCATGGCTCCAGGTTTCTATATAGCAAAAGCCCGCCCAGGTGCCATCTTTATGCAATGCTATCACAGCTTTGCCTTCCAGCATTTTATTGGCAACATACTCCGGCGAACGCTGTGCGATACCCGTGCCCCGTGCTTTGGCCGATTCTGCCATTTCATCACATATAATAGCCGCAAAGTCTGCATGTTGTGCAGTTGCTACGGTTATGTCAAAATCTTGTATGGTCATTAGTATAGAAAAATTACCGTTAAATTATTGGCGTTTAAGCCATAATAATTAGAGGGACATTGTTTAAAGAAGTTTAAAAAACTACTTCTTTATTTGGGTGGAGATTAAAACCTAATTCAAACCCGTGGGATGAACACCCGTCGTCGGCTGGGAGAGAATAATAAAACAAAAGAAACTAAAGCAGCGGCAACCGGGGCGAAGATCGTCCTGATATCCATTCTGTTTATGTTTTGTTTAATCATTTTAGTAAAGTATGTGGTACTTTTAAATTTTGTGCAAATTATTGCATTAAATTTTACTTATGCAAGAAAAAACTATTATAATTTGCCTGCACGCATAAAACATTACAATTGAGAAATATTGAGGTAACAGATATAGCTTAAAATAAGCAAAAATGTGTTTAAATTATTTAAACGCATTTTTCGCCGTTGTGGGTGTCACAGTACTTGGAAGATCCGCTCGGCAATCAACTCACCCCGACTACGCTACGCTGGTCGACCCTCTCTGCTTCGCAAAGAGGGTGAGAAGAAAAGCAAATCCCTCTTTCCGCGCAGCGAAGAGAGGGTGGTCGAGCGCAGCAAAGACCGGGTGAGTAAATTGCACGGTGGCATTTCGAATCTTCCGAACACTTATGGTTTTGTTACCAACAATACCCGGGCAGGTACTTAACAAGCCCTCCTAATAATGCCTTTTACGTAAACGATTACGTAAATATACATGCCCCATACTGCCGGGATAATCATCAGTTTTATTGAACTTTAAATAACCAATTATAAAACGCCGGTAACTCAATCAGGCGTTTTTTATCCGAAGGTTCAATCAAAAAATAACTGATTATGGAAAGTTTAAGTGAAAATGAAGCAGCACCGCTAAGTAGTTTGGATGTATGGGAGGATGATGTTTTAAAAAGATACCCGGAAGCCGGGCCAACAAAAAGCAAAGAGGAGTTCAGAAATTACGACAGCCCTGAAAATGACTCGGTGCGTGAATTTTACAGGCTGAACCATAAATATCAAACCTATGATAATGTATTGGCAAAAAAGGCTACCTTTTTAAAGTTTGATAAAAAGGAAATGCCCTGGTGGGATGCCATGGATTACTTAAATACTTTGGTTGATGATTCGGACCCCGACACATCCCTTGATCAGCTGCAACATTTATTGCAAACAGCCGAAGCCATCAGGGCCGACGGGCACCCCGATTGGTTTGTATTAACCGGTTTTATACATGATCTGGGTAAAGTATTATGTTTGTTTGGCGAACCACAATGGAATGTAGTAGGCGATACCTTCCCGGTAGGCTGCAAGTTTTCGGACAAAATTGTGTATCCCGAATTTTTTGCTGCCAACCCGGATAATGATGATGAGCGTTATAATACCAAATATGGCGTTTACACGCACCAGTGTGGGTTAGATAACATCCACATGTCATGGGGGCATGATGAATATTTGTATCATATCACTAAAGACCATCTTCCCGAACCTGCTTTATATATGATCCGGTATCATTCATTTTATTCGCAGCACCGCGAAAATGCTTATGACCACCTGCTAAATGCACATGATAAAGAAATGTTTAAATGGGTTGACAAATTTAACCCTTACGACCTGTATTCTAAAAGCCCTAAGCCACCCGTAGTGGCCGAGTTGAAACCCTATTATGAAAATTTAATTGCTAAGTATTTGCCTGAAACGGTTAAACTTTAAGGTGCTTTTTCAGCGGCAAACATTTCAAATTTTTGAATAAATCAATTGTTTAGAGATTTAGTTAAACAGTATTTGTAGCTTAAACTGTCCCATTTTAAAAATGGGACAAGTGGGACAAACGGAACACTTTGACAATCAATAAGTTGGTATTTATATATCATCCATATATCTAAAGTTTAACTTTGCCATTTTTATATTAATTTGCTGCAAATCAAGTAATTGTAAAATTAATGTATGATTTTTTTAAATATTTGATATAAAGTTAATTAACCTTAAATAATGAAGTAAAACTTTAGATATATGTATAAAATACAATCACTAATTGCCTGTATATCAAAATGTTCCGTTTGTCCCGCTTGTCTCGTTTTACAAAGTGGAACAGGGGTATTTCAATTAGTATGAAACACTTCTTCCATGCTGCTCCAGATCTGGCCTTTGGCCTGTGCATCCGGCAGTGGGATCTGCGTAGGGTCGGTTTGTTTCCACCATTGTTGAGTGGTGGGGTCGGCAGCCATTTTTTTCATATCGGCGTTAAAATCATCACCGGTATATTCAAAGTAGCTAAACAGGTAAGGCTTGCCGTTTATTTGTTTCAGGTAGATGGAGTAGTTACGGATGTTGCACTCCGTGATCTTTTTTAAAACAGCAGGCCAGGCGTGTGCGTGCAGGCTTTTATATTCCTGTACTTTATCGGGCTTTAGCCCGGTAATGCCGGCATAACGTTTAATGGTGTGTACAGGCTCACTACCCGGTTTGGCTATATATACAAATGCGAGTGAGCAAAACGCTGTTAAGGTAATTACAAAAGCTTTCATAAACTAAGTTTTTATAACAGGGATACTTTCTGCATTCCCGTTAATTTCTAAAATGATAACGCTATCATTTTCATCAGGCATAGTACCGGGCACTGTTAATTGGATACCCGCATCTGTTTGCTTAAAGCGTACCGCTACACCATTAAACAGGCTGGCTTTGTTAACCCTAACATTTGGCATCGCCGGTATGGTAAGTGTGTTGCCGGTAGTATTAAACAAATGGATATACACCTTATTGCCATAGCGTGTACTGGCAAAATTATCATTAGGTACGTAGGGGCCGCCTTTGGTATTGTATATGCTGCTGCCATACTTATTCATCCATACGCCGATCTCCTTAAGCCTGTGTACCTGCCGTTCTTCTATACGGCCATCCATCATGGGGCCAACATTAAAAAGCAGATTGCCGTTACCGGCGGCTGTTTTCACGAGGGTTTGGATACACTCCTTCAGCGTCTTCATTTTATCGTTTGGTTTCCAGGCCCATTGCTGGCAAATGGTTATGCAGCTTTCCCAGGGTTCATTCATATTTAGCTGACCAATACGCTGCTCGGGCGTTAAATAATCCCCAACCGATTCGTTATTTAGTACTTCGCTAACTTTCCCCAGGCGGTTATTTACCAAAATTTCGGGATTCAGGCTTTTGATGTAATCGTATATCTCACGGCCGTCGGCATTTGTCCATGGCTTTTCCCAATAGCCGTCAAACCAAAGCAGGTAGGGGTCGTATTTAGTAATCAATTCCTTAAGTTCATCCTTCATGGTTTGCTTAAAGGCCTGCATATTTCCTTTTACATTTTTGCTAGAGTCGTTTGGGTCGCGGATAGGGTAATTATCATCATGCCAATCCAGCACGGTGCAATAAATGCCAAAGGTGACGCCCTGCTTTTTACATGCCTTTGAAAGTTCGGCTACTATATCACGTTTAAAGGGCGAGTTCATGATATTATATGGCGATGCTGCGGTTGGCCAAAGACAAAAACCATCGTGGTGTTTTGCGGTGATGACCAGGTATTTCATCCCGGCATCTTTCGCTGTCTTTACCCAGGCATCGGCATTAAATAAAACGGGGTTAAATTCTTTATACAGGCTGTCGTAATCGGCCTGTGCTACTTCTTTGTTGCGGCTCCAGCCAATTTCCGCACCGCGTAGTGTTACAGGCCCAAAATGAATGAACATGCCAAAGCGTTTGTCCATAAAACCGGGCATGTTGGCTTTTGGTGTTTTCTGGGCAAAACACAGGGCAGTAACAATCAACAATATACAGGTAGTGCAGTATCTTTTCAGGTACATCGGTTTACTTTTAGTAACAATAATTGGTTACAATAAAAGTAGGGGTGCTGCTTACCCGTGTAAATGGATAATACAAATAAGATAATGGATTATGCTTTGCTCAACTTTAAAAAGCCTCGTTCAAACCCAGGAAGAATCCGCGTGCGCCATATTTGCCCCAGGCATAATCAAGGCAAAGGTTGGTACGGGTAGCTTTGTTGAACAGTACACGTAAACCACCACCATAACCCGGTTGCCATTTCTCAAATAACTTAGTGCCCAGGTCATCGTTAGCAGTTTGCAGGTTAAAAAAGGTAACGCCGCTTATAAATTTATTCTTTAAGATAGGGAAGCGGTATTCAACTTCAGAATAGTTGTATTGGGTGCCTTTAAAATATTGATTAACATAGCCGCGGCCACTTCGAAATGAGCCATCTCTGCCGGTGCCAGCCAGTTCGAGATAAGGTACGGCACCACTAAGCAAATATGACCCCCAGTTCCAGAAAGCGATCACATGTTCGGGGTGACTGGTAGAAAGGCTGATATATTTTCTAACATCAGTTGTAAATTGCAGTGCGCCTCTTGAACTGCCCAGCCAGGTTTGGTTTAAACGGAACCCGGCATCTGCATAAATACCTTTATAAGCGCGGTTCTGGTTATCGCGGGTGGTGTACTGCACATTAAATAGCAACCCGTTTGCTGAATAACCACCATCATCGAAGCCGTTTCGGTCGTTATAAATTCTATAGGGTGTTTGGTCTGTCGCTGTAGTATTCCTTTCCTCAATATTCCTCCTGACATCGAACGATGCGCCAGCGCCAACGAAAAGTCCTTTTTCTATCTCTTTATATACTTTTTCGCGTAAGTTGAAATAAAGGGAGTTAAGCGCACGGCCCTTTCGCGCGGGGTTGGTTAATATCTCATTTTCCGGGCTGTCGTAATTACCATTGCCAATACCCATACCATAATCCGGACTAACAGTTTTAGCCACTACAAGACTGCCCTGAAAGTTATACTTGTTACCCGGTGTAAAAATATTATGGTTAACATAAAAGTAAATAATACCTTTTGTGGTGATGGAAGCAGATGTGGCGGCTACCGACAAAAAGGTACCCGGCTCGTTACCCAATACACGGCCTGCAACAGCCTTTATACCAATCTGCGACCCGATAGTTGGGTTAGAGGCAATATTAGGTATAATGGTAATACCCGATGGTTTTTTCTTAACAGAATCGGGCTTGGCATGTGGGTGGAAAATAGTGTGAAAAAGATCACCGATGTCATATTGTTCGGCTAATTTATCCGCATGTTTACTAACTTTTACCGTATCGTTTTTTAAGGTATCAGTAGCACTGGTAACCTGACTGTATGCAAGGCTGTTAATGCCTGCAAAAAACAACACTAGTAGTATCTTATATAAAGCAAAACGACTTGCACGATGTGGTATATGGTTCAATTTTGTAATTATCAATTTATAATATTTTAATAAATGGGTTTAACCTTAAAGGTAATTTTTAACGACAATATCCACTTAAGTGTTTGGTATATATGTTATATATGACCTTTATATGATTATTAGATATAATAATCATTCCACAAGTTACGGGCTTTGCAAAAATATCCGGTTTATATATTTGCTTCGGTTTTATTGAGCGTATCTGCAGAGTAACCGAATAATGACCGGGCTTTTATTACTGCGGCAACCTCAACGGGTACATACTTTTCCCAGCCCGGAGTACCTTGTTTAATAAATTGCAGCACTTTATCGGTTTCTATCTGCAGGTTATTTTTGTTGTAATGCTCAATATCCTCAATTTTATTATTGGCAAGCAGGTATTGGTACAGGTCTATCAAATGTGGCGGAAGCGAAAACTTCTGCGTATTCCATATCTCGCCATCGCGCAGGGTAGGGTAAATAAACAGCTTTACCTTACGGCTAAACAGGGTAGCGAAAGATTCCAGGATCCCACCCGGCAGGTCTTTATAATGCTCTTCCGAAAAAATATACTCCAGGTTGGGATAGCCCAACACAACCCCCATTTTAAGTTTGGTAATTTTAGACAGGTAAGCTACCAGTTTGTAGTATTCATGAAAGTTTGAAATGAGCACTGTTTGTCCCAACGAGCAAAGGATATCAACCCGGTCAAGAAAATCCTTTTCATCTATCTCGGCGTTAATATCGGCATCCCGTTCTTTTAGCGATTGCAGCGTAAGCTCGGTAACCACAACTACATTATTGCTATCTACATCCGGCTCACCCATAAACTGCTCAACGCCGGTATTGATCATATCCAGATGCACATTGATCAGCGGGCGGAAACGACCCCGTACAACTACGATATGCTTTTTATACAGCACTTCTGATGGTTGAAGGTTCTTACCATCAGGCCCAAACACCGCCGCATCAGAAAACCCGAATTTCACCAGATGCAAACTCATCAAACGGTTATCTACTTTATTAAATCCCGGCCCTTCAAAACGGATCATATCAATCTGGATACGGTCTGTGTTCAGGTCGTCCATCAATGATTGCAAAAAAACAGTAGGGTATTCGTGGTAATAAAAGCAGGCATATATCAGGTTTACCCCCAAAACGCCTACGGCTTGCTGTTGCAGGTTGTTATCGTTATCAAGCAACTTAACGTGCAACACAACATCATGATATTCGCCGTTGGGTTCCATCTGGAAACGGAGGCCCATCCAGCCATGGCCTTCATTGGTTTTATGATAATTAAGCGCAGAAAATGTTGCCGAAAAAGCAAAGAAGGTTGAAGTATTCCCGCGCGACTCGGCAAGGCGCTCCATGATCAGGCTGTACTCATGGTTCAGCATCGACATGAGCCTGTTCTCGCTTACGTACCTGCGTACCTGCTGCGCACCGTATATAGCATCAGAGAAAACCATATCATAAGCCGACATGGTTTTGGCTATAGTACCCGCCGCGGCACCCGCTTTAAAAAAATTAGCGGCTACATCCTGCCCTGCACCAATCTCGGCAAATGAACCGTAGATGGTAGGGTCGAGATTAATAGCAAGGGCTTTTTGTTTGGTGCCGATATTTTTATTGTGGATGATGCTCATAACGATGGCGATATTTAGGATAGCTTGTATAAAATACAAATACCCGGTAGACAAGTTTTAATGAACTAAGCGCCCAAATATACTAAATAACCAAGTTTAGAAATTTAAGGCATACGTAACTTTTTAAACTTTTGTGCGAAATAAATGGCCGAGAATATTGTAAGGAATAACCCAATTGCCGATAAACCCATCACACTGTTTGAAAAGAAATTGACCCAGTTCAGCTTTACTTTAAATACCTCTTTGGCAAACAATACGCCTACGCTGCCAACATACCCAAATGAATCGGCAAGGTATATCAGGAAGCCCACATTACCCGCATACCTGAACGTGGCGATTAGCCTTTCAAAAAACACGGCGTTAAAGGGGATATACACCATATACAGGCCCAAGCCCACAAGCGTCATCCACCAAACAGGTAGCAAATTGCCGCTAATAAACATCCATGTTGACAGCCCGGCCAGTAAAAACCCTATACAGATAAATACATGCGCGGTTATCAATGCCTTATAACTGTTACGTATCATTACCATGCTGCCAATAAGCACCAGGATGACAAGCGTAATAGGGGTTTCGGTTTTTGAGAAAATAGCCGGCTGATTAAAAAAGCCCATTTCTTTCCACATTTCGGCGCTAAAATTATCGCGGATGTCCCTGAAGATGGTAGCGAAGGTATAAATAAGGATACACGCCGTGAGCCCGGGTAAAAACGAGCGGACAAATGCATTTCGTTGTGCTTTGCTCATTGGGGTACGTTCCATCCGGTCGGCAATGTCTGTGGCATCTGGTGGGGGGATTTTCTCCATCAGGTAAATAAACAACAGGAGCGGGCCGGCAAATAAAAGCCCGGTACAAAAGGGTGCCCAAAACTCATTAATGCCAAAATTCAGTATAAGCCACCCGGCGGTCGATTTTACAAACCCCGATGCAAAAATAAAGCTTACGGCCAGCGTGGCGCCAATAAAATCGGTACCGCGGCGGCCCTCTATGTAAGAAAACACCACGCCCCAAAGCATCCCCAGCGGGAACCCATTGATAAACAAAAACACAATATTGTAAGGCACAGGCACCAGCGCAAAACCCAGCCAGCTAAACCAGGCTATGCCCGTAAGTAATATAATAACGCTGCCACGGCCGGTGCGTTTAAGCTCCGCAATGTATTTTACGCCATAAAATTTGGCCAGCATGTAACCCAAAACCTGGCTTATCACCAAAAGCGTTTTATAGCTATAACCGGCAACGGTAATACCATCAAAAGTTGCCGCGGTGAATGATTTACGGAACCCGAAGATCATAGTGTAAGCCAAAAAAACCGAAACGGCAGCGTAGATATTTACCTGTAGAGTACTGGCGTTTATTTTAGTAGGTTTTATGGGCATAGGTACCTTTTTCAATGTAATGTAGCAATTTTTGCGGGATGGTGCTTATGAGGGGTTATTTATACCATTGTTATGGTATTGGTGGTGCTAATTTCTATCGACCCCATGGTGGGTGTTTTATATCTTTTTAGCTGTAGTAGAGATTATTATAACGCTTTTAATTGTATGGCAGGCATTGAAATGGCCTAAAATACTCGTTTATGTATATGCTGTTACCGGTTAATGTATTAGCAACTTCTTAAAACCTAAGAAATGTTTTTACGTATATTTAGAATATATGCCGGTAGCAGCTAATGACCAGTTTTATGCAGAATTACCTGCACATAAAATGCCCCTTGGTGAGCTTTTAACTCAATCCCATTTGTTTAACAAAGTACCGCGCGACTGGTATGTGGTACTCACTGATATTAAAGGATCTACCAACGCTGTGTTTGGCGGCCGACACGAGGATGTGAACCTGATAGCTACGGGCAGCATCGTCTCTGTCCTTAATATCGCATATGGGTTAAACGTTACTATCCCTTTTTTTTTCGGGGGCGATGGCGCTACCTTTATCATTCCGCCCGGCATTATCCATAAAGTAATGCAGGCACTGGCTTCTTACAAGATCAATACCCAAAACACGTTTAACCTTGAATTACGCACTGGCATGGTAGCAGTAGAGCAGATCTACGCGCAAGGCCATCACCTGCATATTGCTAAATTCAGCAGTTCAGCATCTTTCCATATTCCTGTTGTTTTGGGTAACGGCCTAAACTATGCCGAGCAGTTGATTAAAGGAGACGACGCCCTTTTATCAAATCATCCGGCCCAAACAGATGAACTTGACCTAAGCGGCATGCAATGTCGCTGGGATAGGGTAGCGCCGCCGCAGGATAGGGAAGAAGTGGTTACCCTATTGGTTGCAGCCAGCGATAATGCAAGGCAGTCGGCATCCTTTAGTAAAGTGATGAATAAGATAGATGAGATATACGGCCCGCCGCGAAAACGACAGCCCATATCTGTAGCACAATTAAAACTTAAAACTACTTTTAGTAATTTAGGGGCCGAAATGCGTTTCAGACTGGGGCAGGTTAAATGGTTTAAATTGATCACAACCTGGTTAACTACACTGTATGGCCACATTTATTTCAGGACACGACGTGGCAGAAAGTATTTAAAGAGCCTGGTAGAAATGGCTGATACACTGGTGATTGATGGCAAAATCAATACGGTTATATCAGGAACCATCAAACAGCGTAAAGAGCTACAGCAAGCGTTGGATGAACTGGAGCAGGATAGGGCAATATTATACGGGCTGCACATCAGCAGCGCCTCCATCATGTCGTGCTATGTACGCGACCTGGTAGACGGGCACATCCATTTTGTTGATGGCTCGGAAGGTGGGTATACGCAGGCTGCCAAAGTACTAAAGGAAAAAATACATTTAAACAATTTACCCAATTGATGAAAAATATAGTTTACATAAGTACCGCTGTTAAATTAATGCACGAAAATCAATTATTAGACATTTTACACAATGCACGACAGCATAACGCGGCGCTTAATATTTCGGGCGTTTTATTATATTCCGAAGGGACATTTATACAGGTTTTAGAAGGAAAAGATTCGGTTATTGATGCTCTTTACTTGAGGATACAAGCCGACCAGCGCCATAAAAATGTGATAAAACTAATTGATGAGTCTATTGCCGAAAAAAGCTTTTCGCAATGGCTAATGGGTTTTGCAGTAACAGACAGTGCAAAAACAGAAAAATTAGTGGGCTATTTAAAATCAATAAGCGACCTTGATTTAAAAAGCGGCAAGGGTAGCGCCGTTGCCGCCATTAAAACCTTTATAGAAAGCAATCAACTTGCTGTAAATTCATAATTCGTGCTAAAACCTGGGGATCTCCGGCCCGTCATATGGTTTTTCCATCGCAATGGCTATCATATTTAAACGATGTCTCGAACGGGTATCGGTTGGGTCGGCCATCATCATTTCAAGGTTTCTATGTACCGCTTCTTTTACAAAATGCTGTGTAGAAGCCCTGTCAAGGCGTAAGGTTTCGGGTAACTTAGCGTGTTCAAAATAGGCAATCAGTTCCTCATCTGTCATGCGGCAAAAGTAACAATATGCGGTGTATGATGGGGATATAAACTTATATAAATTAGAATTGTTGAGTAATAAAGCCTGATACGAGAGTATCAGGCTTTATTATTATTATTATGCGAAAGAAGTGACTCGAACCCTCACGCCTCGCATTGCATTATCCGTGGTGCGAGAAAGCAATTTATTCCCCATTTCCCCTTCTGTCTTTTTATATTCTAATCTTCTTCTCTTAATTTACGAATCTCCTCAAGCGCAGCAACGTCAATCTGGTCTTTAGGACGGTTTGTTACTTTTTTATTTTCAATAAGTTGATTAATATGCAAAAATGGAACTTTTACATCCTCAATGTCTGCTATCGATGCCATTTGCAGGCATTCGTCAAATGTATATCCTTCAAGCCCTTTCATATCAATCAAAATATCAATACGAAGGCCGTTATTCATGCTAAAATCTGTCCAGCCGGGTATAAATTGCATATATTCTACCATAGGATAATCCCCCATATCACAACTTACAAACGCCTTGCGAAGGTTTATTCTATTTTCTAAGGTATCCTTTAACCATATATCAAGATCTCCGGTAAAGCGCTGAAAACCATGTAAATTAATGGCATAACCACCAATCATGATATACTGCACTTGATTATCCTGAAGAGCCCTCCAAAAATTCAGTATTTCTTCGTCGAAAATATCCACTGCCTATTTACTTATAAATGGCTTGTGTGATATTACAGCTTTGGCCATTGTTTGCTGAATTTTGTATAAACGCGTTGCAAATTCAAAACGTTCTTTATAGGATCGTTTTAAACCTTCTTTTAAAAGTGCTATTTCTGCTTCGGAAAATGTTTCTTTATTAGCCATTTCATTTCTTTTTCACTGTATAAAGTTACAAAAAAAGCTAATGACAACTGTAAGTCATTAGCTTTTTTGCACTATGATCGATGGTGTTGGCCTATTCCCCCCGTTTCAATCCAAACTTCTCTATTTTACTGTACAGGTGACTGCGTTGTATATCAATATCGTCTGCGGTTTTTGATACATTCCAGTTGTTTTTTTCCAGTTTAAACTTGATGTACTCGCGTTCAGCATAATCCTTGTATTCCTGGAAATTGGTGAACTGGTCAAAATCTGTTTGCGGCGCAGCAGCTGCACCAGCAGTGGCAACTACCGGTGCCGATGGGTTGGCAAAGGCTTTCACATCATTATCGGTAATAGTTTTATCGCTCAGGATGATCAAACGTTCAACCATGTTACGCAACTCGCGGATGTTGCCCGTCCATGGCAGGGCTTTAAGGGCCTCTAACGCTGCATCAGATACCTTTTTAACCGGCATGCCATACTCGTTACAAATTTCTTCCAGGAAGCTCTGCGTAAGCAGGGCGATATCGTCACGGCGCTCGGTAAGTGGTGGTACATGGATCAGGATAACACTCAGGCGGTGGTATAAGTCCATACGGAAGTTACCGGCTTCGATCTCCTTAAGCAGGTCCTTATTGGTTGCCGCCACCACGCGTACATCCACATCAATCTCTTTTTCGCCGCCAACACGGGTAATTTTACTTTCCTGCAGGGCACGTAATACCTTAGCCTGTGCCGACTGGCTCATGTCGCCGATCTCATCAAGGAAAAGGGTTCCGCCATTGGCGCTTTCAAACTTACCTATACGTTGTTTTATAGCCGAAGTAAACGAGCCTTTTTCATGGCCGAACAATTCGCTTTCAATTAATTCTGAAGGGATAGCCGCGCAATTTACCTCTATGATAGGGCCATTTGAGCGGTTAGATTTTTCGTGCAGCCAGCGGGCAACTAATTCTTTACCACTACCATTAGCGCCGGTAACCAGTACACGGGCATCTGTAGGGCCAACACGTTCAATGGTTTCTTTAATACGCACAATAGCCTGCGATTCGCCCAAAATAGGGCGCACTTTTGATGCCTTACGCTTTAATACCTTGGTTTCAACAACCAGGCTCCCCCTGTCGAGGGCGTTGCGTACGGTGATCAGCAGGCGGTTAAGATCAGGCGGTTTTGATATAAAATCGAACGCGCCTTTTTTACTGGCTTCAACAGCGGTCTCCACCGTGCCGTGGCCTGATATCATGATGAAAGGAAGATCGGGCTTGATAGAAAGGCCTTCTGTAAGCACTTCCATACCATCCATGCGGTTCATTTTAATATCGCACAGTACCAGGTCGTAATCATTCTTACGGATAAGCTCAAGTCCATCCACACCGTTGTCTACGTCTTCTACGGTATAATCTTCGTATTCCAGTATCTCACGAAGGGTGCTGCGGATAGACCGTTCGTCATCAATTATTAAAATTTTCGCCATGGTTATTTAAACTGAAAACAGGTAGTAATGTTTGCGGCTAATATAGAAAAATGTATAGTATTTAAAACACTTATTTAATGAGTGGTCAATTGAGTGCAAGGAAAGTGGTTTTAGTTGGTTCATGGTAGTTGCATTTTGACTATAAACTATCAACCATACGCCATTTGTTAAAAAGCAACCACTCATTAAAAACAGGAAATCCCCTCCGAAGAGGGGATTTCCACAGCAGCAAATCTGTAAGCCGGGTTTTGTACTCCCGAATGAGAGCTTCTATCATTAATCTGGCCCTGCCGTTGCCGGCATGATCTATCAACCTACCCATTCTGACATTCCGTTGCCGGACATGGATGCGAGCAGCACCGCTTTCAGAACCTATTTGGTTTTTCAACTCCTGAGGTTTACCGCGATCCCGGTCGCCCGGAAAAGCCGTGAGCTCTTACCTCACGTTTTCACCCTTACCCTTGCGGGCGGTATATTCTCTGTGGCACTTGCTGTCGCCCGCTGCGGGCGCCTTCCCGTTAGGAAGCAGGATGCTCTATGTTGCCCGGACTTTCCTCTCACCGACTACGTCGGCACAGCGATAGAACGTTTTGCGGGTGTAAAGGTAAGGATTTAAGTATTATCTCTCGCAAAGACGCAGAGAGGCTATAGTAACATCTTAAAATAGAAGCCGTTATTCTTGTATAAAATCTTAAATTCTAAGATTCTTAGTCCCATCGGGACTTGTGGTGGGTAGAAGCATCACAGAAGCGCGAAGCGTTCCTATAGGAACGCCTGATATGTTTTAAACACATCTGCTACCAACGAAATGTACCTAGCGTCTTTGTGTAAATAATTTATTTACACTTCGCCAAATCGGCATCAGCTTCCTCAAAGGCAATAGTTCCCATTTTGTTGCCGAATGAATTGCCAATATAAGTAAGCAGCTTGGCTATTTCTATGGCAGTTAGGTCAACATTGGCTGGCATGGCACCTTCATAAGCTTTGCTGTTTATAGTAATAATGGTTTCTTTGATACCGTACTTAATAAAACAGCCCAGTTTGGCCTTGTTTTTTTTAAGATAGGCAGTATCTGTAAGCGGGGGGATAAGGTTTAGCAAACCTTCGCCTTTGGCGCCATGGCAATTCTGGCATTTACTTTTATAGATTGAAGCGCCGCCAGTGTAATAGCGTTTAAAATCCTGTTCGGCATCGCTTTGGCAGGATACCACTACCACACAAAGTAAAAGCCCGATAAAAGCAATTATCCTTAACTTCATTATTGGGCTATCTCGGTATTAACTTCGGCGCGCAGTATTTTTATATCTTCTATCAGCCTGGCAACCTGCTTCTCGTCGGTACCATCGTAATATCCGCGGATGCGTTTCTGCTTGTCAACCAATACAAACCATCCCTGGTGGACGTAGCCGCCGGGGGTACCATCATCCTGTTTTACAGCAACTAAATAGTTTTTTTGGCCAAGTTCATAAGTTTGCTCCTTATTACCTTGCAGCAGCCACCAGCTATTCCCGCTTATGCCCAGCTTATCGGCATATTTTTTCATCACGACAACGCTATCATGCTTAGGGTCGATAGTGTGCGAAATGATCTTAAAATCGGGTACATTCTTAAACTCATTATACACGTTTAACATGTTGCGGTGCATAATAGGGCAAATAGAAGGGCAGGTGGTGAAAAAGAAATCGGCTACATAAATATCGCCTTTTAAGCTTTTTTGGGTAATGGTATCCCCATACTGATTCACAAACTTAAAATCGGGTATGGTTTGGTACACGGTATCTACAATCTCTTTACCATTCACCGTTTTAGTTACCGCTTCGCGGTTGCCCATAATAGGTAATTTTGGCTTATCGGCATCGTTAAACTTACAGGCGGTAAACGTTAATGCAATAAGGGCTAACCCTATCAATTTCTTCATTTGGTTTTGTTTTGTTTGATGAATTTGCTTGCTGCGGCTACAGTAACATTAAAGTTGCTGTCAATAGCGTCAATCTTTTTTTTCTGATCGGCAAGGTAGGTCATGATCTCCTGATGGCTTTTACCTTTGTTTTCTGCATCAAACTCGTGCATCCAGGTTTCCATATTGGCATCAGCAGCATCCAGCGCTTTGCTATGTTGTGTTGCCTCGGCGGTAATCTCGGGCGTTTTGTTTTGTTTAATAAGGGTGTCCAGCTGCATTTTATTGATCATGATCAGTTGGTCTTTACTCATCACACGGTCATGTACTTTTATAACCTCGTTAAACAGGTCTTTCTCTTGCTTCTTGGTATCGCTACAGCTAAATATGATAAAGCTTAAAAACAGGGCGGCAATAATTTTTTTCATTGTGTTTATGGTAAAAGTTATACTGTTTGGTTTAAGTTTCTGAGGTAAAGTACGTAATCTAACCCGGGCAGGCTTGCCCCATCCATTTTTAAAATTGTACCAATTTGCGCTCTGTGGTGCGTACCATGGTTTATTAAATGGGCAAGTATATCGCTTACGGCAGTCTTAAAATCACCAACAGAGTTTTTGTATTCAATAACCACATCAAAATCATCCGGCTGCATCGCTTCCAGGTATGCCAGAAGTTGCTGATAGTTGTCATCAATAATGGTGGTAAACGCTTCTGCCGGCCAGTCGGGCCAAAGCGGTGTAAGTGGCGCCGAGATTTTTTTGAGGCGTTTTAACCAGGTTTGCTGTGCAGTTAGCAAATGTGCCATAATCTCTACAGGCTTACCTGTAGCACCGGTTTGTATGATAAGCTCTGCTATTTTTGTATTAGCAAAATGATCGTAATTAAGCAGGCGGATAAAATAGCTTTTCATTGGCTGTAAAAGTAAACATCATTCACTAAATAAATTAATGTGCAAGCTACAATTTGTGTTAACATTATAATAATGATACGCTGATGATAACTACACACTGCCACGTTATATTTGATTAAACATTAAATACAACATCATGAAGATCATCACAAAGTTAGCCGCCATTATAAGCGACCTGCGCGAATGGTTGTTTTTAAAAAGCATGCGCTCATCATTCATGCACTAAGTTTTTTTAAGTAACGCTTTATTTATACAATAATAATGTACATTTTGGGCTTTGCATCAGCTCAAATTAATGGATACAAATAACCCCGATCTGCTTCTCTCTAAACAACTTTTTGGCGATGATTTTGCCTGGGGAGTATCTACTGCCGCCCTGCAGATAGAAGGATCATGCGATGCCGATGGCAAAGGCACATCTATATGGGATACTTTTAGCGCCCGTAAAGGCAAAATCTTAAACGGGGATAAGCCAACTACAGCCTGCGATTTCTATAGCCGTTACACGGACGATATTGACCTTGTAAAAGAGCTTAACATACCAAACTTTCGTTTCTCTATAGCCTGGAGCCGCATTTTGCCTGATGGGACCGGCCGCATTAACCAGGCGGGGATAGACCATTATAATAAACTCATTAATTACTGCCTGCAACAGGGTGTTGAGCCCTGGGTAACCCTTTACCACTGGGACCTGCCGCAGGCGCTTGAAGATAAAGGCGGCTGGACAAACCGCGAAATTGTAAACTGGTTTAGCGAATTTGTAACCATTTGCGCCCAAAGTTTTGGCGACCGGGTAAAAAACTGGATGGTAATGAACGAGCCTGCGGTATTTACCGGTGCCGGCTATTTTTTGGGCATCCATGCGCCGGGCAGGAGCGGGCTGCGTAATTTTTTACCTGCGGTGCACCACGTGGTTTTAAGCATTGTAGCGGGGGCAAGGATCCTGAGAAAAATATGCCCCGACGCACAGATAGGTAACACGTTTTCATGCTCGCATATTGAGCCTTATGCCAATACGCCCAAACACATCAACGCCGCCAAACGTGCCGACGCACTTATAAACCGCCTTTTTATTGAACCCATATTAGGATTAGGATACCCAACAGATGATGTTACAGCCCTTAAAGGCATTTATAAATACCACCAACCGGGCGATGAAGATAACATTAGCTTTGATTTTGATTTCATCGGGATACAAAACTACACACGCGAAATTGTTAAGTATTCGTTTTTTACTCCGTACATCGGCGCAAGCTTAATAAAAGCCGAAAAAAGGAATGTAGAACTCACCGATATGAAATGGGAGGTGTACCCCCCGGCTATTTATCATATGATCAAAAAATTTGATGCTTATCCGCAAATAAAAAAGATCATCATTACAGAAAACGGAGCGGCCTTCCCGGATACACATACCGATGGCATAGTTCATGACCCTAAACGGGTAAAATACCTGCAAACGCATTTACAACAGGTGTTAAAAGCCAAACAGGAGGGCTGTAAAGTAGCAGGATATTTTGTGTGGACGCTTACTGATAACTTTGAATGGGCCGAAGGCTATCATCCGCGCTTTGGGCTTATTTATATTGATTTTGATACCCAGCAGCGGGTTATTAAAGCATCAGGACACTGGTATGCTTCCCTGTTGCGGTAAACCGGTAGATAGATTATATACCGAAATGGGCAGACTGATAAAAAAGGTGGTGCCAATATTAGTATCGCTCTCAAACCAAATACGGCCGTGATGTTTTTCCAGGATCTGCCGGCAAATGGACAAGCCTAATCCAAACGACTTTTCGCCGGATGTACCGGGCCTTTGGGCGCTGGTGAACATATTAAATACCTGGTCTTTCAGCTTATCTGGTATACCTATACCGTTATCTTTTACGGCTATAATTATTTTTGTATTTACTTCGGCAACTTTTACATGGATAGTGCCGCCAGTGGGGCTAAATTTAATAGCATTACTGATAAGGTTGCTGATAACCCGCCATATTTTTTCGCGACTGATGTAAAGATCCTGTTGTTTATCTAAAGTATCAAGAATTATCTTCTGGCCCTTTTCGGCTGCCTTAAAACGCAAAAGTTCAACGCTGTTGCTTACCAGCGAATTTATCTCTACCGGTTCGAGGTTTAAATCTACCGATGCCAGGTTTGTAGCTTCCAATATCTCGTTAATCAGTTCAAGCGAGTTAAGCGAGGTTTCCTGAACCAGGTTTATTAATTCCTTTTGTTCGTCGGTGTATTCATCATCGGCCATCATGGCTGTTAATGAAGCTATGCCGCCAATAGGGTTACGCAGATCATGCGCTACGGTGCGCAAAATACGATCTTTCTCCTGGCTGCTGCTGTTCAGTTCTGTAAGTGCTTTTTCTAATATGTGGTTTTGCTCGTTTATTTGCCTGTTTAGGATGTTCACCGTTTGCACATCTTTTTTTGATCGTTTCCAGTTTCTGTAAACCAAAAGGATAATGATGAGCGCCATTGCGGCGAAGAAAATGGTAACATACAGATAAATTACCTGTAGTTTATTGTCGTTACTCAAAGCATCAATTTCATGCTGCTTTTCATAATTGGCCAGTTGCTGGTTCACATCTGTTTCCATTAGCAAACTTGCGCGCTGGGTAAGCGAATCTTTTAAAATATTATACCGCTGTATGTGTGCAATGGCTTGCTTTAAATCATTTTCCTTTACAAAGTAATTGCCCAGCAGGCGGTTATAATCGGCTTCAACCTCATCATTTTTAGTGCTATCAAGCTGTTTACGCAGGGTACCAAGCAAGTTTACCAGCGAATCTTTTTGCTGAAGGTTAAAATAGATCTGGCCAAGTTTTATCTCGGTTAGTTGGGCATCATGGTTATCGTAACCATTTTGCAAATTTATAGCAATGCTTTTTTTGAGCAGCTGAATTGCCTGGGCATATTGCTTTTTAGCGATATAAATATCCGCCTTATTACCATAAACAACTCCGCGGGCCGATTCAAGATGTTGTTTTCTGTCGGGATATAAATAAGCTTTCTCATTGATCAGCGCTAAGGCCTTATCAAAATACATAATAGCGCTATCAGGTTGGTTAAGATGGCGATAACTTAGACCAACGTTATCCCAAAGTTCCTGCCGGCGATAAAAGAAAACAAAACCATCACCCGATTTTTCAAAGAATTTATATGTATCCTTAAAATAATTTAATGCAAGCCGGTAATGCCCTTGTTTATACATGATCATGGCCATGCGATAGGTATAATCGCCAAGTGCCTCTTTATTGAGGTAATTTTTGCCAATAAGATACCCCTGGTAATATGATTGATATGCCTCAGAGAATCGTTTCAGGGAAAAAAGCGCATCGCCCCGGGCAAAGCTGGCATCGGCTATATTATAAAAGTATTGCTTTGTTTTGGCGCTTTTTGAGTTTACAGCAAACATACTGTCTGTATATGCCAAAGCCCTGTCAAATTGCCCTACTGTTTTTTGATAATAAACAAAATGATATCCGTAAAAACGGAAACGATCATTGATAGTAGGGTTGGCTATTTTGTTAAATGCGGTATCAAGTGCAAGCAACCCTTCTTTTACTTTTTCTTTAGACCATGAAAGTTCAATTTGATTACGGGCCTTTTCAAATTCCTCAGAATAACCTTCTTTATCATTATTCTTTTTTCCGCAGGCCGAAAAAATGATCAGAAAAGTATAAAGCCAAACATGCCCTGGAATATATTTGGCAAACTGGTCTTTAAAATTAATCAACGTAGTAGGGAATTATCGTTACACAAATATAATATTAAGCGGCAATTTCTACTACTCTAAGCTATAAATTATATGCAGCTATTTAAAAGCATTCTCGCCCGTAACGTCCATCCCTGTAATCAGTAAATGGATGTCATGTGTACCTTCATACGTAATTACCGACTCAAGGTTCATCATATGTCGCATTATTGGGTATTCGCCGGTAATTCCCATACCGCCAAGCATCTGGCGCGCTTCACGTGCTATGTTTATGGCAATTTCAACACTGTTACGTTTAGCCATCGATATCTGTGCGGCGGTAGCACGGCCTTCGTTCTTTAAAGTAGCCAGTCGCCAAACCAACAGCTGACCCTTGGTTATCTCGGTGATCATTTCGGCCAGTTTTTTCTGCTGCAGTTGGAAACCGCCTATAGGCCTGCCAAATTGTACGCGCTCTTTTGAATAACGGAGGGCTGTATCATAACAATCCATAGCAGCACCTAATGCGCCCCAGGCTATGCCGTAACGTGCCTGGTTTAAACAACCCAGCGGGCCTTTTAAGCCGGATACATTTGGCAACAGGTTCTCTTTTGGCACTTTAACATTATCAAACACCAGTTCGCCGGTGGCCGATGCACGCAACGACCATTTATTATGCGTTTCGGGCGTAGTAAAGCCTTCCATACCGCGTTCAACAATCAAGCCGCGGATCTTTCCCTCTTCATCCTTGGCCCAAACAATGGCTATATCAGCAAAAGGAGAGTTAGAGATCCACATTTTGGCCCCGTTTAAAATATAATGATCGCCGGCATCTTTTATGTTGGTAACCATACCACCGGGATTAGAGCCGTGGTCGGGCTCGGTTAAACCGAAACAGCCCATCAACTCGCCACTGGCCAATTTAGGCAGGTATTTATGTTTTTGTTCTTCGCTGCCATAAGCGTTGATAGGAAACATCACTAATGAACCCTGTACCGATGCGGTTGAGCGGATGCCCGAATCGCCACGCTCAATTTCTTGCATAATGATACCATAAGCCATATAATCCAGCCCTGCGCCGCCATACTCAACCGGGATAGTTGGGCCAAAAGCGCCTATCTCTGCCAAACCTTTTAACAGGTGTTTCGGGAACTCGGCCTTTTGGGCGTAATCCTCAATAACGGGGCTCACTTCTTTCTTTACCCAATCGCGTACACTGGCGCGTATCAGTTTATGTTCTTCGCTTAAAAGTTCGTCTAAAAGGTAGTAATCCGGTGCTTCGTACAGGTCGGTCTTAGCCATGGTTCTGATAATTGGTTGACCAAATATAGGGCATTTGCGGGTTAGTTAAACAAGCTCAAATCGTTGTTTTTAATAAGCAGAGGCTGTTTATGGCAAAAAGTAGGTTTAAACGGTTTAAACATATTTTTTGGTGCGAAAGTTTTTTTGAGAAAAATTTTCCAAACATCCTTATTAGGTTAATTCACCCCGCGGCACTACGTGCGCGACCTCTCTTCGCTGCGCGGAAAGAGGGTGAAAAAAATATCTTAACCCTCTTTGCGAAGCAGAGGGGGGCCGGCCAGCGCAGCGTAGTCGGGGTGAGTAAAATAGCACGTATGCAAATTTAAAACCTTCAAATATTCCATTACTTTTGAAACATGATAAATGTAGCTTTAGAAGGCGCTGAGTTTTATGCCTACCATGGTTTTTATCCTGAAGAGCAAGTGATAGGCACACACTTTTTGGTTGATGTGCAGGTTGGCTTTTATGCCGATATAGATGTGGAAAAAGATAACCTGAGCAATACCGTAAACTACGAGGTGCTTTATGCTATTATAGAAGAGGAAATGAAGCATACCCGTAAAGTGATAGAAAGTGTTGCGCAGGCTATACTTAACCGCATTACAACCGAGTTTGTATTTATAGAGACGGCCGTAGTAACCATTAAAAAGCAAAGGCCGCCGTTTCGCGGGCCGCTAAAACAATCGGTTATTACGCTTAGTTACCATAAATAATATTCACTGCCATGATTACCTATACTAAAATAACGCCCGATATACTTGACCAATTAAGTGCCATTGTTGGCGCGGGTAACATATTAACTGACCATACAGCAATAGAGAATTATAGTCACGATGAAACTGAGGACCTGGTTTATTATCCGGAAGTTGTGGCAAAACCGCGAACGGTTGAGCAAGTATCGGCTTTGATGAAGTTTTGTAACGAGCAGCTGATCCCGGTTACCCCACGTGGCGCAGGTACTGGGCTGGCTGGCGGCGCCCTGGCTGTAAACGGCGGTTTAATGATATCTATGGAGCTTTTTAATAAGATACTGGGTATTGACGAGCAAAACCTGCAGGCCACTGTTGAACCGGGTGTTATTACTGAAATTTTCATGAACGCGGTTGCCGAAAAAGGCCTGCTTTACCCGGTAGACCCGGCAAGCAAGGGCAGCTGTTTTATTGGCGGCAATGTGGCCAATTGCAGCGGCGGACCACGGGTGGTTAAATACGGCACCATCCGCGAGTATGTATTGAACCTGCAAGTTGTTTTACCATCCGGTGATGTGATCTGGACCGGCGCCAGCACGCTAAAATATGCATCGGGTTATAACTTAACCCAATTGCTGATAGGAAGTGAGGGCACGCTGGGCATCGTTACCAAAATAGTAACCAAACTTATCCCCAAACCAACGCTGGATGCGCTGATGCTGGCATCATTTGCCACAAACGAGGATGCCTGCGCCGCGGTTTCGGCCATATTCAGGGCAGGGGTAGTGCCATCTGCAGTGGAGTTTATGGAGCGCAAAGGCATTGAATGGGTGATAGAGCATGATGGGATCAATTTCGACCTGAAAGATGGGATAGGGGCGTTCCTGCTGATAGAGGCCGACGGAACCAACCAGGATGTAATATTTGCCGATTGCGAAAAGATAAACGAGGTATTAGAACAGCATAATTGCCGCGAAGTGCTTTTTGCAGATACATCGGCACAAAAGGAGGAGCTTTGGCGCATCAGACGTACCATGGCGGTGTCAGTAAAATCAAACTCGGTTTATAAAGAAGAAGATACTGTTGTACCACGTGCGGCATTACCTCAACTGATAAAAGGCATTAAAGAGATTGGTGCTAAATATGGTTTTGAATCTGTTTGTTACGGCCATGCCGGCGATGGAAACCTGCACGTAAACATCGTTAAAGCAGGCATGAGCGATGCCGACTGGAACAGCAAATTAAAAGATGGCATCACCGAAGTTTTTGAATTAACGGTTGCTTTAGGTGGTACGTTATCCGGCGAGCATGGGATTGGCCTGGTTCAAAAGAGTTTTATGTCGCTTAAATATACGCCCGTACATTTTGCCATCTGGAAAGGCATCAAAGCAGTTTTTGACCCGAACGGAATACTTAACCCCGGAAAGATTTTTTAAGTTTTTGGGTAAATTGCCCTGTTTTAATGAGTGAAGGAGTGGTTTGTATGAGTGAATTTGATAGTAAAATAAATTATAGTGCTTATCTTGCTGTTAAAATTTACGCTAAAAAACACTTTTGAGACATGAGTTCAACCAAAAAACTTTCCACAATTGCACGGGCTAAATCACCCGTTAGCTCGGCCGCTCAGTTACGCAAAACTAAATCGCCGCTTGCCGTAAATTTCTCTGTAAAAGAGGGTGCAAACCTCAATAACAGCGAAATATCTATCAAAGTAAATGGCCGGGAAATCATTGCGCAATTCTATATAGGTGGCGAATTAGTGAGTACGCAGGCAGTACCGGTGAAAAAGATTCCTAACCCGCCGCCAATGCCTCATGATGAGCTTTTCCAGATATTGCAAAATCTGAGATTATATTTTAACATACAGCGATAGCGATGAAGCCTCCACGGTTGCTTCTAGCTACAGCGCTGTTGTTTTTATATTTTACATGTTTTGCGCAATCCAGTTTTAAGGCGCTTACAAAAGCGGCGGCTGATAGTGCGCAAGTGCAAAAGTACGATGCTGCTATAAAACTTTTGCTTAAAGCCAAAACCCTGAAGGGTATAGACACCGCCTATGCAGATTGGGTAAACACTTACCTGGGCAGTAATTACGAGGCGCTGAACAAGATCGATTCTGCTATTTACTATTATGGCGAGGCCGTAAAATACAGCGAAAGCAAAAAAGATAACGCCACGCTTGCTTTTTTGTACAACCACTTGGGGAGTATTGAATTGGTATTTACGCAGCGATATTTAAAAGCTATCGATTATCTGAACAGGCAGTTAGTTTATACCCGGCTGATGAAAGACAGCACCAGTTTGTTCGATTGTTTAAATAACCTGGGTATTGCTTATAAAGGCTTGAATAAGTATGATGTGTCCCTTTCCTACTTTAATAAAGTAAGTGCGAATAACTCTAAACATAATTCATCAAAAAATATTGCTTTGTTATTAACTGGTGATATTTATTCTTTGATGAAGAAATATCCCACTGCTTTAAATTATTACGATAAAGCCATATCAGGATTAACCATATCAAACGATAGTACCGACCTGTTTACCGCCTATGCTAACAAGGGCGACTGCCTGATGCAGCAAGATAAGCTTTATGAGAGCATCGTGTGCTTTAAAAAAGCACAACAGTTTATAACACCATATATTGCTAATGCCAACAAGGTTGCCTTGTACCATAATTTCGCTTATGCCTACGGCCGGCAAAGGGCTTTTGATAAAGCCTTTTATTTTCAAAACCTGGAGGAAGTAACTAAAGACAGTATTAATATTGATGGCATCAATAAAGCCGTTGCCGAAATGAGCGCTAAATACGAGCTGCGGCAAAAGCAGGATAGTTTGGTTATTAATAAGCAAAAATTAGTGCTCGCCGATGCCAAAACCAACGAGAACGAACGGAACCTGATCATTTTACTGGTGGTATTGATTGCTATTACCTTCTTCTTCATCAGTATTTACCGTATCAGGCAGCTACGGTTCAAAAACTCCCTGCAACAGCAGGAAGCGGCGCAGAATGAGTTAAAACTGCTCCATCAATACCAACTATCCGAAAGCGAATTAAAGGCCATCCGTTCGCAAATGAACCCGCATTTTATGTTTAATGTGCTAAATTCTATTGAATCGTATATTATGGATAGCGACCGGAAAACAGCCTCCCGGCTGATCCAAAAGTTCGCTTCCTTAACACGGCTGATCCTCGAAAACTCTACCAAAAGCCTGGTAACTGCCGATAAGGAATGGAAGGCCTTGATGCTGTATACCGAACTGGAGGCCACCCGTTACAACCACGTATTTACCTATAACTTTATTGCTGATGAGAATTTGGAATTAAAAACACTGGTTTTGCCGCCAATGCTCATTCAACCATTGATAGAGAATGCCATTTTGCACGGTTTAATTGCCGAAAGCAGGAGTGATGCGCATTTGGAGGTGAGATTAACTAAAACAGAGGCAGGTATATGTATAACCGTATCAGATAATGGTTTGGGAATGGAAAAGAGCGCTAAAATACCCAAAAAACTTGCCGGGGTTAAAGAAAAATCTATCGGCATTACATCTATCAAAGAGCGGATAGAAATGATAAACATTCAGAATAAAACCACTGCGGCAAAGTTTAGTATTACTGCGGGTGAGAATGGGGCGGGAACAGTTGCTACAGTTTGTTTACCGTTGTTAAATGAGGGGCAATAAAAACCACGGCGTTATTGCTGTACCTGCCGAGAAGGGCATTTTCATATCTGCACATTTAAAATCCGCACATCCGCAGCATTAATTCGTATTCAAAATCAGTCTTGGCTCATCGTAATCTATCATATTCTTACGGCCTTCTTTATCTATAGATGTAGATTTATTGGTGGCATAATCATAACTGATACACACCGTTTTGCAAGTGGTGCAAATCTCTTCGCCTTTATCAGTTACCTTGGCTAATACGTGCATTATATCAAAACTGCTATTACCTATACGTGTAACACGCACATAACATACCAGCGTATCATCAATAGTAACCGGTTTTAGGTAATGGATTTCTGAGCGGCCAATCACTATCCCAATTTCTTTTAAATTCCATTTGGCAACATCGCGCCAGTAATTGAAACGGGCTACTTCAAAATAGGTTAGGTACACCGCGTTATTTACATGGCCGCGCGCATCGATATCCGAAAACCGGATAGCAACATCTGTTTTATACTTGTAATCGGTTAGTTTTTCAGCCATGTTAAGACAGTTTGTCGGTTAAGATTGAATAGTTCAGTCATTTTGTCTTGCAAAAATGGTTTTTTAACTATTGGTACAACAGTTGAACTCATCTCTGCAAATTAACAAAACAAAATTTAAAGGAGATATAAAACCATGACATTAGTTAAATTTAACAACGGACTAAAAAATAACGCACATCCTTTCTTTAACGATGTTTTCGATTCTTTATTGAACGACTCATACATCGGCGACAAATTAGTTGCACGTGTGCCAGCTGTAAACATTGCTGAGACCGATAACGAGTTTCACATTGAGTTAGCAGTACCGGGCTTAAAGAAAGAAGATTTCAAGATCAACCTGGATAAAAATATCCTGACCGTATCTGCCGAAAAGAAATCTGAGAATGCGGAAGAAACAAAAAAATTCAGCAAACGCGAATACAGCTACAACTCGTTCGTAAGGTCATTCACCTTACCCGATTCTGTAGACCACTCAAAAATTGAAGCCGATTACACCGACGGTATCTTAAAATTAACCGTTGCAAAAAGAGAAGAAGCGAAGTTTCAATCCAGAGAAATAGCTATAAAATAATTCGAAGAGTGTTTTCATAAGTTGGTTTAGTTAAAGGCCGCTCCTGCAAGGGAGGCGGCCTTTTTTGTATTCAGGTATTTTCATGGTGAGCCTGTCGAACCATTAGCAAAGCGTTTGGGTCTTCGACAAGCTCAGACTGACAAATATTATATATATTTGGTTCACTTTTAATCTGTTACTAACGTTATACATGCCCCCCTCACGTCCGCGAATTTTCTTCTTATTTATTGCTACCTGTGTGCTCCTGTCGTCATGTTTATCTCGGACTGATAAAGGTAATAATGAGCTAAGTAAGCAAATGCATACAGCAGATAGCCTTGCGTTAATAGGCAAGGGCGATAGTGCAATGCGGATAGCACGTAAGCTAAAATCTAAAATGGGTAATAACGCCCCTTTAATTACTTACTACTATATTATGCTTATGGATCGTTCACGCGATAAGCCCGAACGAATGGTTTTATATGCTGACAGTGCCATGTCTTTTTTTTCGACACAAGAACGGATAAAGGCTTACCCCGATGAATACCTGAAAGTACTATTGGCCAAAGGCGATGCCTGCATGAAAAGTAAACAATACAACGCTGCTTTGGATTACTTATATAAAGGCAAAAAGCTGCTTGCCGAAGGCCAATGTGATAACGGACAACTCGCTGCAAGCATTGCAAGTATTTATTACAACCAAAAAAACTTTAGGCTCGCAGCTCAGTATTGGGCCGAAAACTATCGCCGCATTGGTGCATGTGATACTGCCCTAACACCACAAAAGCGGTTTTACATGCAGCAGGGTTCACTAAATAACTGTGCGCTCGCTTACCAAAGGGCGGGTATGGAAGATAGCGCCGTGGTTTATTATAACATGGATCTTAACATATTAAACAAAGCCGATAGTTGTGGTGTTATTGAAAAGGGCGTTTTATTGGGTGCAAGAACGGTGCTATATGATAACCTGGGGGGCCTTGCTCTAAAAAATGGGAAATATGCCGAAGCCGAAAAATATTTACTTACTTGTGTAAATATGGATATCCCTTTAGTGGATGGTATAAAAACACCGCCCTATATTAAATTGGCCGAACTATATCTTATTACTAAACAATATAACAAAGCCGCAGATGCTTTTAAGCAAAGCAAGTTTTTAATCAAAAAATTCCACAAAGAAAACTCCGACTCAGATATCAGGTGGAGCAAATTATACGCACAATATTTATTGGAATTAAAACAACCGGATAAGGCTTTTCAATATTTAAAAACCTATATCCGGCTAAATGATTCGGTAGAAAAAGCGTCTGCAAATATATATCGGGTTGATGTGGACCGCGAACTCAATACATTCCATCAGCAGCAGGTGCTTACAGAGTTAAGGCATCACGATAAGCTTAACCAGATATACCTGTTATGCATCACCGTAGCGGTAATATTGTCGGTTATTATTATTGTACTAATTAACCGCAACCTAAACACCAGCAAAAAGAACCAACGCTATACCGAAGAGCACAACCGCAGGTTGCAGCAAACCCTAACAGAACTGGAAGCCGCTAATAAAAACTATATCCGTATTATGCGTGTAATGGCCCACGATTTGCGTAACCCCCTATCGGGCATCACAGGCTTAACCGCTTTATTGCTTGAAGAAGAGGGGTTTGATGAAGAAAACAGGCATATATTAGGGCTGATACAAAGCACCGGGCTAAACTCTATCGAGATGATAAATGAGTTACTAAAATCGGGGCTGGCGGATGAGAATGAGGCATTAGTACTACAGCCTATTGATATTAAAGCCTTGCTTCATGATTCGGTAAAACTACTGCAGTTTAAAGCCAGCGAAAAAAATCAGGAGATCATTTTTGAAAACGACGGGCAGCCCATCATAGCCAACGTTAGCCAGGAAAAGATTTGGCGGGTATTTAATAACCTTATTGTTAATGCCATAAAATTTAGTTATAACGGCGGGAAAATAGGGGTGGATATTGCACTTACCCCCGATAAAAAGAAGATAAAGATAGCTGTTACCGATAATGGCGTTGGCATACCTGATAAAGATAAAGGGCATATTTTTGACATGTTCACCACTGCTAAAAAGAATGGCACTAATGGCGAAGAACCATTTGGCCTCGGCCTTTCTATCACCCAAAAAATTGTGCACCAGCACCATGGTAAAATATGGTTTACCAGCCAGCCCGGCGAAACCACATTTTATGTTACACTGCCATATAATCAGGCATAATATACCATTTCAGTTAATATTTATATATAATATTAAACAGTTAAAGCCTAATGTGCAGGGCGAGCTTTATAATTCGAACAGCTTCCCCTTTTCGTTGCTCAAAAAATACATACCATACGCTAATGAAGCGATATACCCATCCGTATTGCAATGTATTAATACTAATATTGGTTACGCGCCGCAAAACATAACAGATACTATGTTAACCCATAGGGTTGTGTATATTTTTAACATTTAAAGTGTTAAATAATGTAAAAGTTTTTTGTTGTAATTTGCCCTCAAAAGCCTTTTAACGGCTGCAATAGTGCTTACAATCAATAACATATAAATTTAATGGGGTATACGCTTTAAGCAACGGGATTTACCTATTTGTTAAAATATGTAAACCGGATTTTTTTGTTTGAAATACAGTTTAGCTTAGGCTCAAAATGTATCTTAAAATGAAGAAAAACGCACTTTTCCTATTCATCATCCCTGTGGTTATCCTGTCTCAAAGCTGCAAAAAAAGCAGTTCTGCCGATACAACTCCAACACCGGTTTTCCAGGCTTACATCGGCTCACCGGTTTGGACACCCGATACCGTATCGGCAAGTATAACCTACAACGCTACAACCAAAACAAAGGTGTTTACCTGCGGCGGTGTTAAGGATCAAAAGAAAATAGACATTACGCTTACCGACCCAACACCTGAAGATAACAGCGGCATTACATTAGGCACCTATAATGTTACGGCAAACTCTAATGTGTTATTTACTTACTCCACTCAAAAAAAGAACACGAACGGCGAATATGTTTTTGAACCATTCGGAACCGTACAGCCGGGTTCGGGTACGTTAACCATTTCGGCTGTAGACACTGATGCAAAAACCATTACAGGCACCTTTAGTTTTACATCATCAAAAACAAATTACGATGAAAATGGCGGGATAATTTCGGTTAATCTGGCATCAGTAACAGCAGGCACCATCACCAAAATGCCTTATACCTTTAAGCGCGAGTAAGCACTATTAAAAATGTGTAAATAGCCAGTGCAGGGTAAGGTAACTAACGTAAAGTATTGCACTCATCACTACAAATAATACGATAAGTAAAATGGCTATAATGCCATTACCGCTGCCTGCATGTTTACCTTCATTATAATGTTCTTTGAGCAGTTTGATATTGCGGGTGTTGGCTTTGATAAAAATCAGATATCTGACCTAATAAGGGTATAGCGCCTACTGCAGCATCTATGCTAATGTTAACAGCCATAAGTATTAGCACTTTGCGGCTTACGCCATTTTTGGCCATTACATAAAGCAGGGCTGCCGACACTACAAAGCCCGATACATCGCCGGCAAAAGGAATAAGGTTAAGGACAGGATCGAGGCCGAACCTGAAACTGGTACCCGGTATGCGGAATTTGTCGTCCATGATGGATGCTACCCGTTCTACCCATTTCAACTGGCCGCTTAATACAACTTGCTTTGACTTATCCATGCTTCTGGTAAAGCAATAAACAAGCCGAATATTTGTTTTTAAAAATCTGGCTTAAAATACTAACCGGCCATTTTAGCCACCTGGCTGGGCAAAAAGCCAAACTTCTTTTTAAAGGCAGCGGTAAAATGGTGCGGGTTTTTATAGCCTATAATTTCGGCAACTTCGCTAACGGCTTTACCATCCTGTAAAAGGCGGTAAGCATTATCCATACGCAGTTCATACAGATAACCAAAAACCGTATGGCCAAACAGGGCTTTAAAACCCTTTTTTAACTTAAAATCATTGAGGCCGGTTTTGCGGGCAAGTTCAATTAATGAGCACGGCGTATGCAGGTTTTGGGCGATGATCTGCTTTGCTTCCTGCAGCCGTGCCACATCATCCTTGCTAAAGCCCTTTGTCGCCGCCTTAGTATCTGCCTGGTGCATTTGTATAGAGAGCAATTCCAATACTTTCGATTCGAGGTATATGCGTCGGATAACTCCCGGTTGTGCAGCCTCTGTTATTTCTTGTATAACAGCCTGCAACCGGGTGTGTTTGTAATTACCCGTTGCAATAAGCTTCGCGTTTTCATTTAATGATAATTTGATAGTATCGTTACCCATTAGCTTACTGATAAACTTACGTGTAAGGCATATGGTGAACATCCTGGCCGACCGCGTTAAAACCCATTCTGCATTTAATGCCGGGGTGTAAAAGGTATGCTGGTCACCTTCATTTAACTGGATGATTTTAATATTTTCCAGTTGTAAGGTTAGTTCGCCGGTTTGCATAAAATTCATCAACCAGCAAAAACCATTGCAGCCAATATTTATGGTGCAAGGTTCTTTTAAAATGGCTTCGGTTTGTATAATACAGGCGCCATCAAACCATAACTCTTTAGCGTTGAAGGTCCCCCAGGCTTCCGCCAGTTCTGTTTTACGCTCTTCAAAATGTCCCGGCCCTGCAAAATCAATGGGGTAGTTTAACTCCAATTTCTTTTGTGCGGATGATGAGGATATAAAGGTAAGGTGCATAAAATCCGTTTGGCGTTGTTTTCAATCCGTTTGGCGTTAACCAAGTCGCTAATCTTACCGCAAATTTGCATCATTATTTTTAATTAGTCTAAATAAATGAAATATATCTTCTTCTGCCTGTTATTCGTCCTGACAATAAATGCCAAAGCACAGCATGCAGATACCCTGTCTACCGATACATCAAAAACCAAAAAACTAAAAGAGGTAGTGGTTACCGCTACGCGTACTAATAAAAGCATGATGCAGGTACCTATGCCGGTAACCACCATCAGCAATAAAGAAATTAAAAATCGCGGCCTGGTACGCTTAAACGAGATACTAAACGAACAAACCGGCCTAAGTGTACTACCTGATGCACACGGGCAGGGGATACAGATACAAGGCTTCAGCCCCGATTATACCATGATCATGCTGGATGGTTTGCCGCTGATAGGCCGCACAACAGGCATACTCGATCTATCCCGCATCACCACAAACAACATCGAAAAGATAGAGATAGTTAAAGGCCCGGTATCCTCACTGTACGGCAGCGAGGCTATGGCAGGGGTTATTAATATCATATCGGCAACACCACCAATAGGTGCATCTGGCAGTGTTTCGGCACGTTACGGCACAAATAAAAACGCCGATGTATCATTAAACGGCGCCTATGCTACAAAGCGTTTATCCTTATCGGGTTTTGTAAACAGGTACAGCAGCAGCGGTTATACACTGGTGCCAGAATCTGGCAGCCCAACAGTATCGCCATTTTACGGGTACACGCTAAACGGCAACCTGGGTTATAAATTCAGTGACCGCACTCAAATCAAGCTCCAGGTGCGCGATTACACAAGTACTGCCGATAATAACTTTTTGGTTGATAATGACCGCATAACCGGTGATGGTACCGAAAAAAACCTGAATGCCTCGGTAGGGTTAACACACCGCTTTACAGATAAGTTTACGGGGGATGTGAGGCTTTATCATGCGGGCTACAGCACCAAATCTCTTTTAATAAACAACACAGATAACTCGGTTTATGACGAAACATTTTTTGACCAGAACTTTAACCGCGCCGAACTACAGGGTGATTACAAGATCATCAATACCTTACGCTTTACCGGCGGTGTTGGCGGGCAGGACGAAAGCGTAAAAGCTACCCGTTATAACGATAAAAAAACATTCCAGTCGGGTTATGCTTATGGGCAGGCAGACTGGACACCGTTGAAAAAACTGGATGTTATTTTAGGCGGCCGTTTTGATGCGCACAGCGTTTACCGCTCGCAGTTTAGCCCCAAGCTGGCAGCCAGCTACCAGTTTAGCGATAAGTTTGTTGTGCTTGCATCTACAGGAAAGGGCTACAAAGCGCCCGATTTTAGGCAGTTATACCTGAATTTTACTAACGCCATTGTGGGTTACAGCGTATTCGGTTATGAAGAAGCAGCTACCGAACTAAAGAAACTGCAGGATCAGGGGCAGATACAAACGGTACTGATAGACCCTGCAACGCTCCAAAGCCTAAATGCCGAAAGCTCTACCGCATATAACTTTGGTTACCGCTATAAGCCTTTTACCGGCCTCATGTGGACCGTTAATGTGTTCCGTAACAACATTCGTGACCTGATAGATTCGCAGCCCATCGCCATCAAAACAAACGGGCAATCGGTATTCTCATACTTCAACATCCACAATGTATACACACAAGGCGCTGAAACCGATATTAGCTATAACTTTTTAACCCATTGGACAGTTGCCGGCGGTATGCAATACCTGGAAGCATACGACCAAAGTGTGCTCGATAAGATCAAAGCAGGGCAGGTATTTGGTACCGACCAGGCTACCCGCGAAACCATCAAGGTGAGGAAGAGCCAGTACGGTGGTTTGCTTAACAGATCGAAGTATATGGCCAATGCCCGCATTGCTTACCAGGACGAGAAAACCGGCATTATTACATCGGTACGTGCCATTTACCGCGGCCGCTACGGTTTCTCGGATGTGGATGGCAACGGCATTGTAAACCGCGATGACGAGTATGTAAAAGGTTATGTACTGTTCAACGCATCGGTATCAAAACTATTCCTCAACAACCAGTTGCGCTTACAGGTAACGGGTGAAAACATCGGCAACTACAAAAATCCCGGCGCCATCAGCAACCTGGCGGGCACACTGATATATGCGGGTGTTACTTACAATTTTAATAAACAATAAAAATTATATACACACTTAACCAAACAACATGAATAAATTTAAAACCCTTGCATTAGTATTATTTAGCAGCACTGCTTTATTGGTAACATCTTGTTCAAAAGACAACGATAACGCACCTGAGCCTGAAAAACCTGTTACCCTTACGGTAAACACCGTTGCCGATTTAGACGGCACAGGCCGTGATGTTTATTACAGTTTAAGCAAAAACGCCGAAGTAACCGGTACCGATATCACCAGCAATAAATGGGACATAAAATTCACCGCGACAAGCATTTTTGTAAATGGTGGTACATCTGGTACAGGCACAACACAGGCACAGGTAGTAAACAACACTTTCGCCGACCTTGCTAAAGCACCAACTGATGGTTATAAAACCGATGCTACAGGCGCAAACGCAATTACAGGCTGGTACACTTACACTGCCGAAACTGCACCACAGCACGCTATACTACCGGTACCGGGCAAGATCATTGTAATAAAAACAAGCGATGGCAAATATGCCAAACTTGAAATGAAAAGCTACTACAAAGGCAACCCGGATACCACCACGCCAATATTTGCCGATTTAGCAACCAGGCCGGCTTCAAGGTTTTACACCTTCAGGTTTGCTTATCAGGCAGATGGCAGTACAACATTAAAATAGCCCTAAAAATGAATAATTAAAGATAATAAGTCCTGTGTTTGCCTGCGGTATTTTAGAGCGTTTGCCGCGGGCGAAACAGGCACCAATTAAAACATCACCATTATGTGCGAAACCAGGATACTTACCCAGAAGGGCCAATCGGTAATAAGCCATTGCGCCGATTGCGGAATGATAAATATATGGCACCAAAATTTGATGCTGTGTTTTACGCCCGAACAATTCATGTCTTTCCATCGCTTTACGCAGGAAATGGATTTTGAGGACAGGTGCTTTCCGTTCCCGGATGGATCTGACAGGGTAGTATTGTGTACGCCAAACCGTGATATTAATTTTGTATTCACCGATACCGAATGGGACGACTTTAATGCATCTATGCTGGAAGCTATGTACCTGATGGAGGTTTATAATACTATTTATCAAAGCAGATAGGCACAGTTGTTGCAAGGATATAACAAAGGCTGCTAAAGCCTATTTATAAACTAAAATACAACTGTTATGAAAACCCAGGATTTTAAAGGCAACACAAGTGCACAAGGTTCATCAACTGCCGACCGCGCGTTTAACGATGCCAAGGAAACACACAAACAAAAGGGGATAAGCAACGGCGGTGGCCAGCGCTCCGATCAAACATCAAACAGGGACAACACCCGTAAGCACGAAAATCACAAGTAATAATAATTTAGATCAATTTCCCAAAACGCCCTTTAGCAAAAGCTAAGGGCGTTTTTATGTAACCAGGCGTCATGATGAGCGATAGCGAAGCATTTAGTAATTTTTCCATAATGCCATTTCGAACGAGGTACGAGGAGAAATCTTGTTCATTATGCAAAGTATGTAATAAGCAGAGTTCGCTACCTGTCATATGAACAAAATTTTTCACTATCGTTTCGAAAGGACAAGCAAATTATTTGAATGTTTAATAGACACACTTCACCAATAGATCCTTCACTATCGCTCAGGATGACAAAAAATTTTTATGTTTGATACCACAATGCCAATACCCCAACTTGTTTTTTTGATCGTCCTGATAGCCGCCAGCTATACCAGTTACAAAACCGGTAAGCTAACCGAGGGCGGGGCACTTACCGGCGGGCTTATTGGCTTATGCATTTACATGGGTACTGGCTATACAGGTATTGCCATGCTGGCTGTGTTTTTTGTACTATCTACAGTAGCAACATCCCACAAAAAACAACAAAAAAGAAAATTAGGAGAAGAAGCGCACCCCGAAAAACGCGATGCGCGGCAAGTATTGGCCAACGGCGGTTTACCCGCAATATTAGGGATACTGGCAACCGCCATGCCCGATAATACACTACTGGCAACAGTATTTATGGCAGCAGCCTTCGCATCGGCTACCGCAGATACGTTATCATCTGAACTGGGTACGGTTTATGGCAGGCGATTTTATAATATCCTTAATTTAAAGCCGGATGAAAAGGGCAGGGATGGCGTCATCAGCCTGGAAGGTACACTTATGGGCATAGCGGGCTCGGCCGCTATTGCGTGCGTTTATTCATTTACGTCCGGCTGGAACGGAACATTCTTCAACATCCTGATAGCCGGCACCATCGGCAACCTTGCCGATTCGGTTTTAGGAGCCACGCTGGAGCGTAAGGGTTATATGAACAATAACGAAGTAAACTTTCTGAATACGTTTACGGCTGTTCTGGCTTCGTGCCTGTTATTGCTACTTTAATACCACCTGCGCGGTGTTCCTGCTGGTTTGCTTCATTAATATGGTTTTACCGGCTGTTAATTCCATAACTGCTTCATCAGTGTAATGCCTTAACGTAATAAGGGTGAGCTCGTTATTATAGCGCACCTTAAATGTTTGTTTAAGGGCTTGTAATAGTTTCTCAAAGCGGTCGGTGGTGTAATCAATACAGACGGTAAAGCTCAGGGCTGATGTTTGCATCATATTCATCTTTACGTGGTACCTGGCAAACAAGCCGAAGATCTCGCTTAAATGGCTCTCTGATATAAACGAATAATCGTTAGCGGATATGGATAGCAAAACCTGCTTTTGTTTTATAATGATAACCGGTTTTTCGAACTTATTAACCGCGTTTTCTTTGATAACTGTACCCGGTGCATCGGGGTGTGTAAACGGTTTAACCAATAATGGGATATTGGCGTTTTGCAGCGGTTTTATGGTCTTTGGGTGTATAACACTTGCGCCGTAGTAAGTCATTTCTATAGCTTCCTGGTAGCTTAGTTCATCAAACTTAATGGTATCGGCAAAAAACTTTGGGTCGGCGTTTAAAATACCGGGCACGTCTTTCCACGTAGTAACAGATTCGGCACCAAGGCAGGCTGCAAAAATAGATGCCGTATAGTCGGAACCTTCGCGGCCAAGGGTAGTGGTAAAGTTTTCAGATGTGCCGCCTAAAAAGCCCTGTGTTACTACAATCCCTTTGTTAAGCATAGCAGGGATATCTTTTTGGATGCTTGCACGGGTTTTGTCCCAATCAACCACGCCTTCGCGGTAGGTATTATCGGTATGGATATAGCCGCGAACATCAAGCCATTTGCTGGTGATACCTGTATGGTTAAACCAGGCGTTTACTATGCGGGTTGATACCAGTTCGCCAATGGATACGATCTGGTCGTAAATAAAGTCGTAATCATCATGCGGTTCATCCTCAATAGCCCAATCGATCTCTACAAAGGTATTGGCTATCTCATCAAAAACAGGGTGGCTTTCGCCGAATAGCTCATGTGCTATCTGGTAATGATAATTTTTTATCTCTTCGAATATCTCATGCAGATCATCCGCACCATTGAAATAGGAATCGGTCAGTTTTTCGAGCGCGTTGGTGGTTTTGCCCATGGCCGATACCACCACTAAAATTTCATTCCCCGAATAAGTGCTAACCACATTGCCAAGGTTTATAACACCCTGCGCATCCTTAACCGACGCACCACCGAACTTAAATACCAGCATTTTTATATATGTATTGTGAAGCGACAGACTTTGGCCGCATTAATGTTTTGAGTTGTGAATAGGGGATTATCAATTCTGTTTGCCCCGCGGCATAAGGCTTTATCTCATATTGGTTATAAACAAACCGGATGCCTGCCGGTGTGATAGAATAATTCTCGTTCAGCGCGAATTTATTATCTGTAAAAAAGTAATCGTTCTTCAGCGATGAGGTATCGGTTAGTTTTTCATTTTTCCTGAATATCTTTTCGGCAATTTTGGTTAGTTGAGGTTTATAACCATCCACTAAAATATCATCAAGCGTCACATTTTTATTGGTTTTGGTGTCCCAGTTAATAAAACCTGTAAAACTGCCGCCATGCGCACCACCCTGGTATGAATAGCCGCCATATTCCAAAGCCAGCAAAGCCGAATCCTGTCGGATCACTTTGACGTAGCTCTCAAGCGTATAAAACATTGCCGAACGCGGATCATCCTTTTTGGCATCAGTGTACGATTTTAAAAAATTAGTGGCCAGGCTATTAAGTCCGGTATCCGGCTTTTCGCCCAACATAAATACGTTAAGCAGCTTGTGTTTTATGGTATCGTTTAAAACAACCTGCCCTTTAAAAAGGGGATATTTGATATCTACCACTGTACAGGCGCTATCAGGTTTACTCCCGCAATCGGCAGCACGCTCATGTATGGCCTGGTAGGTGTAAGTAAGTGTATCCGTAAAAATAGCAGCCGGTACTTGTTTTGCCGGAGTTCCCCACTGGCACGAGCTTAAGCCCAGTACCGCTAAAAACAGTAATGATGTTACCTTCATAGTTATAAGTTAGCTATCTGTTCTTTTGATAAAGATGCGTTTAACCAGCCGGCCTCAATATTGGCCCCGTATTTTTTGTAAAAGTTTATAGCCGGCTCGTTCCAGTCAAGCACCTGCCAAACCATACCGCTAAAACCAAGTTCGCGGGTTTCCTGAAACAACCTGTCGAACAATAGCTTACCAATGCCTTTACCACGGTATTCTTCGGTCACTATCAGGTCTTCCAGGTACAACCGGCTGCCTTTCCAGGTAGAATAACGTACGTAGTACAAAGCAAATGCCACTACCTTGCCATCAGCCTCAACTACAAAAGCTTTCCAAACGGGGGTATTGCCAAAGCCGGCATACTCAAACTCTTCGAGGGTAACGGTAACCTCTTCGGGTGCACGTTCAAACAAAGCCAGTTCATGCACAAGCTCAAGCAGCCGCGGGCAGTCTTGTTTTTCGGCAATACGGATGTTAAAGTTATTATTTGTCATTGAGTCATTAGGTCATTGAGCCATTATGCCCAATGTGATTTTATTTTTAACTACTCACCACTCACTTTATCAACCACTCACTAATTATTTTTATAGTGTTTAATTACCCTGCCGCCAAATATGGTACTACCCAGGCGTACCATGTTACTGCCCTGTTCAATAGCCAGTTTGTAATCTGACGACATCCCCATCGATAGGGTATCGAAAGAATCTTCCTTGCGGAAAAAGCTCAGTTTTATACCATCAAAAAAGGTTTTCAGTTCGTAATATTCTTCTTTTATCTGTTTCTCGCTATCGGTATTGGTGGCTATACCCATCAACCCGCGGATGCGGATATTTTTTAATGCGGCGTATTCTTCGCTTCGTAATAGCTCAATAGCCTCATCAAAACCTAACCCAAACTTGGTTTCTTCGTCGGCAATGTAAATTTGTAGCAGGCAATCAATAACACGTTTGCTTTTTTCGGCATGCTTGTTTATCTCCTGCAAAAGCTTTATGCTATCTACAGATTGTATCATGCTGATGAAGGGGGCAATATATTTAACTTTATTGGTTTGCAGGTGGCCAATCAGGTGCCACTCAATATCTTTAGGTAGCTGCTCGTGCTTTTCAACCAGTTCCTGTACTATGTTTTCACCAAATAAACGCTGCCCGGCATCGTACGCCTCTTGCAGGTCGGCCGCTGGTTTTGTTTTTGAAACAGCCAGTAGGGTAACATTTATTTCGTTAGTTTCTTTTTTTAAGCTTTTAATATTATCCGCTATGCTCATTTATCGTAATTTTGCGTTATATAAACGCCGCTAAATTACAGAATGCAAAAATATATAAGCTTGTTTTTTTCAGTATTGCTTTTTTTAACCGCCTGCCAAAGCGAGGACCGGCCAAAGGGTGTACTGAACGAGAAGGATATGATAAGCCTGCTGCTTGATATACACCTAACCGATGGGTCGGTATACCAGGTACCGCAAGTGCCTGACAGCATGTACAAATACTCGATCCAAAAATATGTTGCCCTGTTTAAAAGGCACCACACAACCGATGCGGTTTATAAAAAAAGCCTTAAATATTACAGTACACAACCGGAAAAGATACAAGACATATATAGTAAGATTGAGGCTATTATAAAGGCTAAAGTTGATTCATTGAATAAAGTAACCGCTGCCGAGGCTGCTAAAGCCAAGCCCGCGCCGGCAGGCCCAACGCCTGTACCTACACCCAAACCATCAACACCCAACTCATTATCAAAACCGGCTTTAAAGAATTAAATAATGTTATACCCCCAAAACAGTGCTGATAAGCTTGGGTTTACAGAGATAAAAGAACTGATAAAAGCACATTGCCTGAGTATTATGGGCCAGGAAATGGTTGATAAGATCCAGGTAATGAGTAATTACGACCTGATCAACAAGTTTCTGAACCAGGCAAACGAGTTTAAGAACATCCTGCAAAACGATGATGCCCTGCCTATCAATAACTTTTACGATATAAAAACGCTGGCCAATAAGGCCCGCATTGAAGGTTCTTTTTTATCCGAAGAGGAGTTTTTTCGTGTACAGGCATCGCTAACTACGGTGTTCGCGGTGATCGCTTATTTTAATGAGCGCGAAGGGGTATATCCCAATCTCGAAGCCTTGTTTGAGCACCTGCCCATTGAGAAAGCCATCATCAAAAAAATAGACCAGGTTATTGACCCGAAAGGGAAAATAAGGCATAACGCATCGCGCGAGCTGTTGGATATTACCACCGGTATTGCCAAAGCCGAGCAGGAAGCCCGTAAAAAAATAGACCAGATCTTTAAAACTGCCACCGGCAACGGGTGGACGGCCGATGGCTCATTAACCGTGCGCGATGGACGCATCTGTATCCCTTTACTGGCCGAGAACAAGCGAAAGTTAAAAGGTTTTATACATGATGAATCGGCATCGGGCCAAACGGTTTATATGGAGCCGGAGGAGGTGTTTTCGCTGAATAACCGCATCCGCGACCTGGAGTTTGACCGCCGCCGCGAGATCATCAAAATACTAACCGCCTTAACAGACGAGTTGCGCCCTTATGTGCCCATCCTGCTATCGTATCACGGTTTGCTTACCAAGCTCGATTTTGTGCGTGCCAAGGCTTTGTTTGCCATTGATATTGAAGCCGAAATGCCAAAACTGGTGAACGAGGCAAGGTTAAAACTATACAATGCCCGCCACCCGCTGTTGCTGCTTAACTTTAAAAAGGAGCATAAAGCAGTTGTACCGCTTAATGTGGCTATAGATGAAGGCACACGCGTTATTGTGGTTTCGGGGCCGAATGCGGGTGGTAAATCTGTATGCATGAAAACTGTTGGCCTGCTGCAAATGATGGTACAGGCGGGCTTATTGATACCGGCAAGCGCCGATAGCGTGGCTGGCGTGTTTAAGCAGTTGTTTGTTGATATTGGTGATGATCAGTCGATAGAAAGCGATTTGAGTACCTACAGCGCGCACCTGTCAAAAATGAAGAAGTTTGTAGAGGATGCCAACGGCAAAACGCTGATACTGATAGATGAGTTTGGTACCGGTACCGACCCGCAGTTTGGCGGCCCTATTGCCGAAGCAGTATTGGAAGCTTTGAACCATAAAAAGGTGAGGGGCATGGTTACCACCCACTATTCTAACTTAAAGATCTTCGCCAGCAATACTGAGGGGATAGAGAATGCTTCCATGTTGTTTAATAATACCGAAATGCTGCCCATGTACATGCTGGAAGTAGGCAAACCGGGCAGTTCATATGCATTTGAGATAGCGCAGAAAATAGGCCTGCCGCAAAATGTACTAAACCTGGCCAAAAACAAAATAAGCAGCGGCCAAAAAAAGGTGGATAGCTTGCTGGTTGACCTGGAACGCGAGAAGAAAGAGATCTTCGATACCAAACAAAAGCTGGATAAACAGCAGCGCCGTGTGGATAGCCTGCTGGCCGAAAACGAAGAACTGAAAAGCTTTTTGGATGAAAACCGCAAAAGCCTGCTGAAAGAAGCAAAACAGGAAGCCAAGAACATCATCCTGAATGCTAACAAACTGGTTGAAAATACCATTGCCGAAATAAAAAGCAGTAATGCCGATAAGGAGGTTACCCGCAACCTGCGCGATACCCTGAACGTAGAGTTAAAAAGAAATACGGTTAAAGCCGAAGCCCCAAAAGTTACCGCCAATACCGACGAAGAACTGAAACCCGGCGATTGGGTAAAATTGATTGATGGCGATACCACCGGGCAGATCATAGAATTGATAAAGGATAACGTAGTGATTGCCATGGGCGAACTGCGTACTGTTGTTAAGCGCAAGCGTTTAGAGAAGGTTACCAAAGCCGCAGTGCCGAAAGAGCTGCGCAAATCAATCACCAGCCATACCAGCGATATAGCCAGTTTTAGCCCCGAGATTGATGTAAGAGGTATGCGTACCGAGGATGCTTTGTTTGCGATTGAAAAACTGTTTGACCGCGCTTTGATGATGGGTTTTGGCAACCTGAAGATATTGCATGGTAAAGGGGATGGCATTTTAAGAAAGATGATACGCCAATACCTTAAAAAGTACGACCAGGTTGACCGCATGGAAGATGAGCACCCCGACAGGGGCGGCGACGGGATTACTTATGTATATTTTAAATAAGGGTAAGGTATAAAGCGCGTAGGGATTGCGCGATTCCCTCCCAACGGGAGGGTGTAGGGAGGGGTTAGCAAGGTGATATACATTGTTGAACCCCTCCCTGCCACCACGCAGAGCCATACGCACCCCTCCCAAGGGAGGGAATTGAAAAGTAAAAGCATGGGCCAGGCGCAATTCCCTCCCAACGGGAGGGTGCAGAGAGGGGTTTAGCAAAGCGATCAGTGTTGAACCCCTTCCTGTGGAGGAATTGAAAAGTAAAAGCATGGGCCAGGTGCGATTCTCTCCCAACGGAAGGGTGTAGGGAGGGGTTTAGCAAAGCGATACAGCGTTGAACCCCTCCCTGGGGGGATTGAAAACACATTAAATATATTAACAACATGAAACGTTTTGAATTTTTTCTGTTCTTAGCACTTGCCACGCTCACCAGCCGGGCGCAAACCATTATCAATTTTGATAACCAGAACATCAAATTTATGGGCCGCATTGCGCTTACAGACAGCGCTGCGCAGCTCACCTGGACGGCTTCATCCGTATTGATAAACTTTGAAGGCACCGCTGCTAAGGCTACTTTAAAAGATAATACAGGGATGGATCGCGTAACCGTGGTGATTGATGGCAAAGTAACCAATACAGCCATCCAGCCTGCTCAAAACCCAACCGAATATACACTGGTAACCGGTTTGCCAAAAGGCAAACACCGCCTGGAATTATTTAAACGTACCGAGTATGATATGGGCACATTATCGTTTTACAGTTTTAATATAGATGGTAAAATATTGCCGCCGCCAAACTTTGCCCATAAAATAGAGTTTTATGGCAATTCTATCACCTGTGGGTATGCCATTGAAGATATTGAGGGTAAAGACAGGGGCACAGCCGAGTTTGAGAACGGGTACAAAAGCTATGCTAATATTACCGCGCGCCATTTTGATGCATACTATCACTCCATATCAAAAAGCGGGATAGGTTTTTTAATAAGCTGGTTTAATTATACCACGCCCGATATTTACGACCGCGTAAGTGCGCACGACTCGACCACCAAATGGGATTTTAAAAAGTACATACCCGAGCTGGTGATCGTAAACCTTGGCCAGAATGATGCCTGGCTCACCAAAAATAAAGATTACCCGGAGTTTAAAAGGCTGTTTGGCACCACGCCGCCAACACCGGAGTTTATTATAAAGGCGTATCAGAAATTCATCACCTCAGTTAGGGGTAAATATCCAAAAGCCAAAATTATTTGCGCATTAGGCGCTATGGATGCCACCAAAGAAGGCTCGCCATGGCCGGGCTATATTGAAAAAGCTGTAGCCGGTTTACAGGATAAAAATATCTATACACACTTTTTCGCCTATAAAAACACACCAGGCCACCCAAGCGCGCAAGAGCAGCAGGCTATGGCCGATGATCTGATAGCTTTTATTACGAAGACATTTAAGTGGTAATCAGCTTGTCATCCTGAGCGATAGCGGAGGATCTATTAGCGAACTGTGCATACCACCCTGTCATTTCGAACGAACAATGAGTGGGGCGTGAAAAGAAGTGAGGAGAAATCTTAATACGCCATGCATCCAGCACGTCGCTCGTATAAGATTTCTCCTCGTACCTCGTTCGAAATGACATTGGTTTTATAAGCTATCTACTCCCCAACCTTTTGCTGATCAGGTACTTCATTTGGCCCCGGGATGTTCACATTATCATCACCATCAGCGGTGCCTTCCTGGTAACTTTGCTGCGATTCGTTCCGGTTGTTATCCGTATCGTTATCATCTTTATGATCATCCGCACCCTCTTTCGCAGGCGCGGCGTTTTCCTCATCAGATTGCCCTGTTGGCACTGCACCGCTGGCTTCTGTGAAGTTCGACTGTCCTAACTGGATAGGATCCTTAAAGTTGTTGTACTCCGGGTGCTCGTCAGACGGTTCCGTACGCTTGAAATACCCGTTATTATTACCCGCGTTTTGCGATGGGTTATTCTTATCATCGCCGGAAGGGGTGTTGCTGTTTTCGCCAAAGCGTTGTCCGCCTGCCGGGTTGCCCTCCATACCGGGCTCATTACCCGTTTTTTCCTCGCTGCCAAACATAAAAGCGGTACGGCGAAGGTCTTTTTCTTCCAAATTGCTGTCGTCATCTACACGTGTAGCGGTGGGTTTTGGGCCCTGGTTGTTATCGTTGTATGCTGTCATGGTGTTTATAGATTGATGTATATAGATAAAGACTTTTATTATTCAATTGTTTGTATTTTTTAATCTTAGGTTAATAAAACTTTGTTCCATTTCTGTTCCATTTTGAATAAACCGGAACAGGTATGTATGTATAACAGCCTATAAAACAGATGTTTGATTTTTAACTATTCTATACTTTTTATTGTCATAAAAGGGCGAAAAGAGGCGAAAAAAAGACTGAAAAGGTCGTTTTTTACCGGTTCTGTTTTTTGTCTCATTTTTGAAAAAAATGAGACAAAAATTAAGAAACACAAATAACTGTATTTTAGTGATTTAACTTTAAAATATAAAGTAAAGCTTTAAATATAAGCAGAAAAGGTAAAAATTAATATATTGATTATCAATATGTTCCGTATGTTCTATTTCTCCCGTTTTAAAAATGGAACAGAACACAGAACGGTAACAATAATTGATGTGTTTGAGAAGATTGAAAAATATTATGCTTGCATAGTAATTTTACTGGTAAGCTTCGCTCAAAATGCCTAATTTTACCGCAACCAATTATAAAACATGAATAAAGTTGTGAGCGGCGCCGACGAGGCCATACGCGATATAGAAGACGGCATGACCCTCATGCTGGGCGGTTTTGGCATGTGCGGCCTTCCCGAAAAAACTATCCTTGCGCTTGTTAAAAAAGGGGTGAAGGACCTTACCTGTATCTCTAACAATGCCGGTGTGGATGATTTTGGCATTGGCCTGTTATTGCACCAGCACCAGGTTAAAAAGATGATCTCATCATACGTTGGCGAAAACGCGGAGTTTGAACGCCAGCTGCTTAGCGGCGAACTGGAGGTGGAGCTGATTCCGCAAGGGACATTGGCTACCCGCTGTATGGCAGCAGGCTACGGTATGCCCGCTATTTTTACCCCGGCAGGCATTGGTACCGAAGTTGCCATTGGCAAAGAAGTACGCAATTTTAACGGTAAGGATTACCTGATGGAAATGGCTTTTGATGCCGATTTTGCCATTGTAAAAGCCTGGAAGGGTGATAGGCTGGGTAACCTGGTGTACCGCTCTACCGCCCGTAATTTTAACCCTGTTATGGCTATGGCCGGCAAGGTTACCATTGCCGAAGTAGAAGAACTGGTAGAACCCGGCGAGCTTGATCCGGATAACGTTCATACCCCCGGCATTTATGTGCACCGCATTTTCCAGGGAGAGAATTACGAGAAGAGGATTGAACAAAGAACGGTTAGGAAGAAGAATATTTAATAATGCCCATCAACCCCCACGCGTCATTGCGAGGTACGAAGCAATCTTCGATAGAAAAGCAGACAACATGCCTATCGAAGATTGCCACGCTATCGCTCGCAATGACGGGTTAAATAAAAAGATATGTTAGACAAAGAAGGCATCGCAAAACGAATTGCCAAAGAAGTTAAAGACGGTTACTACGTAAACCTGGGTATTGGTATCCCCACGCTGGTAGCCAATTACATACCCGATGATGTAGATGTGATACTACAATCAGAGAACGGCCTTTTAGGCATGGGCCCTTTCCCGTTTGAAGGGGAGGAGGACCCGGATACCATTAACGCCGGTAAACAAACCATCACCAAGCTGGCCGGTTCGGCGGTTTTTGATTCGGCCATGAGCTTCGGGATGATCCGTGCTAAAAAGGTAAACCTCACCATTCTTGGCGCTATGGAAGTATCCGAGAACGGCGACATAGCCAACTGGAAGATCCCCGGCAAAATGGTAAAAGGTATGGGCGGCGCTATGGACCTGGTGGCATCCGCAGAAAATATTATTGTAGCCATGCAGCACGTAAACAAAGCCGGCGAATCAAAGCTGTTGCCCAATTGCACGTTACCGCTAACAGGCATCAAATGTGTTAAAAAAATAGTGACCGAACTGGCCGTGCTTGATGTATTGCCCGAAGGTGGTTTTAAACTGCTTGAACGTGCGCCAGGTGTTACTGTTGAAGAGATTAAAGCTGCAACTGCCGGTAAGCTGATCATTGAGGGTGAGATCCCGGAAATGGTGATATAACGACAGTGTAGGGCAATGTGCGATTCCTTCCCTCGGGAAGGAGGAGGAAGGGGTTTATTGAACGATTAAGCAGGGTGTTTAAACCCCTCCCTGCCATTACGCACACTCTGCCGCACCCCTCTCATGGGGAGGGAGTTATATTACAAAGCTTCTATTTTCCCGTAGATCGTTTTTTTATCGGTATCTGTTTTGGCAACGTGAAGGGCGTTAAGAAAATGTTCTTTGGCTTTTAGCGGGTCGATATTTTTATACAACTCGCCAAGCAAGGTATGGTAAAAGGGGTTATTATTTTGGTCTAACTTTTCGGCCTCAATAATAGCAGCTTCGTTACCTTTAACCCTGGCCAGGGCATAAGTTCGGTTCAGTGCCGCAACCGGCGAATACTCTACCACCAGTAAACGATTGTATAAATGCAGGATATTATCCCATTTTTCAGGCGTATCAGCTTTAATAGTATGCCAGTAAGCTATGCTGGCTTCCAGGTGATATTTTGACAGGTAGCTACCTTGCGCGGCCATACCTAAATGCATAGCGCCTATTGTTATCAGTTGCCGATCCCACAGGTTTTCGTCCTGGTCGTTGTATAGTACAACCTCACCATTTTTATCCTTTCTTGCCACAAAGCGTGATGCCTGGAAACACATCAGGGCAAACAGCGCGTTCACTTCAGGCTTGTTGGTTAAAGGGTAATCAATCAGCATTTTTGTTAGCCGTATGGCTTCATCGCACAAATCCTTACGTAATATTTCATTTTCAGTCTCGGAGTAATAGCCCTCGCTAAACAGTAGATAAAGCGTGGTAAGCACATTTTGCAGGCGAGAATTAAGCTCACCTTCGGCCGGGAACTCCATCTTAATATGCTCTGTCCGCAATTTTTCTTTTGCCCTGAATAGCCTTTTGTTAATGGTTTCCTTATTGCTTAAAAAGGCATGGGCTATTTCATCAATCCCGAAACCGCACAGGATACGCAAGGCAAGGCCTATCTGCGCCTCGGGTGGGATAGAGGGATGGCACACCGCAAAAAGCATTTGCAGCTGACTATCACTTATGTTCCTGTCGGTCAGATCTATTTCCATCACATCTTCGGTAGGGTGTTCGGCTTGTATCGCCGGACTTACTTTTTCAATAAAAAGCTGCTTACGTGCAAGGCTGTTTTTTGCTTTGTTTTTGGCTACGGTATACAGCCAGGCCTGCGGGTTTTGGGGTATGCCTTTATAGGGCCAGGTATCTAAAGCGGCCAAAAAGGTTTCGCTGGTAATATCCTCGGCAATGTTTATATTCTCAAAACCAAATAGTTTGCACAGTACGGCCGTTATCCGGCCAAATTCCGTTCTGAATAAATGCGGTATAAGTTCCTGCTGCTGCATATTAAAATGGCCCTGCCGTATAGCAGGGCCGTATCATTGTTTACATAGGGGTGATTTCCCTGATCTCTATTTTACCGTTTAACTCAAACACCGGCGAGTTTTTCGTAAGCGCCACCGCGTCTTCATAAGATCCGGCTCTGATTATCGAATAGCCACCAATAAACTCTTTTATCTCGGTATAGGGGCCATTGGTCACTACATCGCCTGTGCCGCTAACAACTTTGCCTGTAGGTGCTAAACGGTTACCACGGTCAACAAGGCTATCATTTGCTGCTATGTCGCTTACCCAATCTATATAGCGTTTGGTCATGGCTTGCCTTTCTTCGTCCGATAGGGTAGCCAAACGGCTATAATCTGCCCTGAATATTAACAAAAAGTCTTTCATGATATTACTCTTTAGTGTGTATTATCGTTCTTAGCTATTTTTCTCACTTCAACCGTATTGCCTTCGCCTTGCAGCACAGGGCAGCCCTTGGCAAATTCAGCGGCCTCATCTGCCGATTCGGCCCTTACGATGATAAAACCGCCGATGGTTTCCTTGATATCGCCAAAAGGCCCGTTGGTTACCACCTTGCTGTGGTTTACCACCTTAGCCTCGTCAAAAGGCAGGCCTGTACCGCTTACAAATTTGTTCTGGGCTGCAATGCCGCCTATCCAATCCATGGTTTGTTTCATCCATGCCTGCATCTGTTCGGGCGATGCCACTTTGGTACCGTCCTCGTGCCTCATAATTAATGCATACTCGTTCATCATATTAAATTTTAATTTATGGAAGTATTGTTTTATACCCCAATAACAATTGAGTTTTTACGGATTGGACAATCGTTATAATCTTTTTATTTGCCTCTTAATTTTACACTCGTATTAAGTACAATATAGGCATATCGCTTTACAACCTTAAAACAATATCCCTATATTTACCGCTATGAACCACCTGATAGCACCTTCTATATTATCTGCCGATTTTGCCAACCTGCAGCGCGATGTTGAAATGATCAATAACAGTGAAGCCGATTGGTTTCATGTGGATATTATGGATGGGATGTTTGTGCCCAATATCTCATTTGGTTTCCCGGTGGTTAAGGCAACCAAGCAGCACGCCACCAAACCATTGGATGTGCACCTGATGATTGTTGACCCCGACCGTTACCTGAAAGATTTTGCCGAAGCAGGTGCAGATAGCATCACTGTACATTACGAGGCCTGCCCGCATTTGCACCGCACCGTACAGGCTATAAAACAACTGGGCTGCAGGGCAGGGGTGGCTATTAACCCGGCTACACCAACAGCCATGTTAAAAGATATTATTGCCGATCTGGATTTGGTTTTGGTGATGTCGGTAAACCCCGGTTTTGGCGGGCAAAAGTTTATTGAGCATACCTACGCCAAGGTTGCCGAGGTAAAAGCCATGAGTGCCAACACTAATCCCAACCTGTATATAGAGGTTGACGGAGGTGTAGGCGAGCAAAATATTAAAGGCCTAATTGAGGCCGGAGCCAACGTTTTTGTAGCCGGTAATTCGGTATTCTCGGCAGCCGACCAATCCGCGGCTATTTCCCTGCTAAAGCGATCGTGAAATTATCAGTTTGATAATTTACCCCTCTGATAAAGGCTCTGCAATCGTATAATTGCAATTGGAGGACTGTATTGTCCATAAATTCTACATTTTTATAAAAATTAAAAAAATAGTCTATAAAATTTGTCGAATTTATTAACTTCGGCCTTTCTTAATATAAAGTTGATAATTAGTTATTAGTCAAATATAGTTCAACCATTATGAAACACAATTTCGGTGCCGGCCCCGGCATATTACCTCACGAAGTTTTAAAACAGGCTGCAGAAGCAGTAGTTGATTTTAACGGAACCGGTCTTTCCCTGCTGGAAATTTCACACCGCTCGCCGGAATTTGAAGCAGTATTGAACGAAGCCGTAAGCCTCGTGAAAGAACTTTTCAGCGTTCCTGAAGGGTACTCTGTTTTGTTTTTACAAGGTGGTGCAAGCACACAGTTTGCATTAGCGCCTTATAACCTGTTGCCTGAAGGTGGCAAGGCTGCTTACCTGGAAACAGGCGTATGGGCAAACAAAGCCTTAAAAGAAGCAAAATTCTTTGGCGATGTAGAGATTGTTGCTACCTCAAAAGAAAGCAACTTTACTTATATCCCTAAAGATTATACCGTACCTGCCGATGCAGCGTACTTCCACATTACATCAAACAATACCATTTACGGTACACAGCTGCATCAGTTCCCTAAATCACCAATACCGGTGGTTTGCGATATGTCGTCAGATATATTCAGCCGAGTGGTTAACGTTGCCGATTTTGGTTTGATCTATGCCGGCGCTCAGAAGAACATGGGTCCTGCGGGTGTTACTTTGGTTATTGTTAAAGATGACCTGCTTGGTAAAACCGGCCGCAAAATACCTGCAATGTTTAACTACCAGGTACAGATAGAAGGCGGATCGATGTACAACACGCCTCCTTGCTTTGCTATATACGTATCTATGCTTACCCTTAAATGGTTAAAAGCAAAAGGTGGCGTACCGGCTATAGAGGTGGAGAACGATGCGAAAGCAAAAGTGCTTTACGATGCGATTGACACCAACCCGCTATTTAAAGCCGTTGCCGCGCCTGAAGACCGCTCGCACATGAACGTTTGCTTTGTGGCCGAAAACCCGGAGCACGAAAAACCATTCCTGAAACTTTGCGACGAAAAAGGCATCGTGGGCTTAAAAGGCCACAGGAGTGTAGGCGGTTTCCGCGCGTCAATCTACAACGCGTTGCCAATTGCCAGCGTTAATGTGCTTATTGAAGCCATGAACGAGTTTGCTGAGAAAAATAAATAGGTTGGTTCATTGGTTCACTGGTTCATTTGTTTATTAGTAACAAAACGTACCAATGAACTAATGAGCAAATGAACTAATGAACACATAAAAAAGATGATCAAAATATTAGCTAATGATGGTATCGACCCGATAGGCAAAAAAATGCTGGAAGATGCCGGATTCTTTGTTGAAACCAATAATATCCCGCAAGATGAATTGCCTGTTCGTTTACAGGAGTTTGATGCTATAACTGTACGCAGCGCTACAAAAGTACGCGCAGCATTAATTGATGCTTGCCCAAACCTGAAGCTTATTGGCCGCGGTGGGGTAGGTGTTGATAATATTGATGTTGATTATGCCAAAAACAAAGGCATCGGCGTGTACAACACACCTGCATCTTCATCACTATCTGTTGCCGAACTGGTTTTCGCGCAGTTGTTTACAGGTGTGCGTTTTTTGCATGACAGTAACCGCAAAATGCCTGTTGAAGGCGGCACCAAGTTTAATGACCTGAAAAAGGCTTACGCCAAAGGTGTTGAGCTGCGTGGCAAAACATTAGGTATTGTTGGCTTTGGCCGTATTGGCCGCGAGGTTGCCAAAATTGCGATAGGTGTTGGTATGGATGTAATTGCTTACGATCTGTTCCAGTTTAACCCTGAAGTGGAGGTTGTTTTGGGTACAGGCGGTACAAAAGTTAACGTAACCGTTAAAACAGCAACACTTGATGAGATCATCAAAACCGCTGATTTTATAACCCTGCATACACCATTTATTGATAAAGCCTTAATTGGTGCCGAGGAATTGGCGCAGATGAAAAAAGGTGTTCAGCTGATCAATATCTCACGTGGTGGCTTAATTGACGAGTTGGCATTAATAGATGCCCTTAACAGCGGCCAGGTATCATACGCGGCTTTAGACGTGTTTGATAACGAGCCTACGCCACGTCAGGAGATCCTGTCGCATCCAAAAATATCATTAACCCCGCACATCGGCGCCGCCACAAACGAAGCCCAGGAGCGTATAGGTGTTGAACTGGCCAGTTTGATTATTGGTCATTTTAATAAGTAAGAAACTCCCTTTACATAAACAAAGAAGCCCTTGCTTTTGGCAAGGGCTTCTTTGTTTATCTCCCAACCGTCATTGCGAGCGATAGCGCGGCAATCTCTTTAAGCAATTCGTTTATGCAAAATTGTACAATTGTCCTAAAGAGATTGCTTCGTACCTCGCAATGACGCGTGGGGAGGATTGTTTACCCACGACGTCATTGCTGTAAGGAGCGATAACGTCGTGGCAATCTTCGACACGCCTGTAGTCGACTTTTATATCGAGGATTGCCACGCTACGCTCGCAATGACGCGCGGAGGTTATGTTACTTATCCATCCCCCCCGTCAGCGGCTCAGTAGCGGGGGAGTTGTTGATCAGGATCAATAACTGGAACATTTCATTAACATTGGCATATTGGTCTTTATCCATTAAAAAGCTTTTCTGGCCTTTAAAAGGTGTGCCTTTGGCGATCAGATTAAACAGTACGGCTTTGCCGCTGTTATTGAACGGCGTTAGCAAATCGCCATCCGCAAAGCTGCCGGTGAAGTAATCGTAAGTATTAGCTACTTGTTTGTATTTGTTGCCGGTTTTAGTGGTATCGCTGCTTCCCTTTGGCATCATAATATATCCGGCGTTATAAACCATTAATGCCGAGCAAATGCCTTTAACAGCGCCCGACCGCTTTAACAACGACGCAAACCTGATATCATTTGGCTGGTCGGTTTGCTTAACGTGGAAGCCACCAAACAGGCCAACAAGCTTTTCATTCTCCAGATGGTAGCGTTGTTTGTAGATGTTGAAGTTCTCCAGCATTACGCTATCACGGCGCGTATCGGCTGCTTTTTTAAGGGCAATGTTCAGCATTTCAAAAGTATTCCGCATCAGGAAATCGGCATCATTAAAATTGTTGCCTAATGCTTTTTTATAGGTATCAATATCAGCTTTATAAACAGGGTATATCCTTACTATTTCGGCAGCTATTTCTTTCCCAACACCTTTTTCACTATCGATCTTATTAAGGGCTAAACCAACAGGTGTATTGGCGTTAGCGCCAGTGAACATGTTGTCTTGTAAGTATTTAATGGCTTTGCGATAACCGTGCTCAATATCAACAGGCAGTATAACTATCTTCTTACCTTCGGGCAGGATTTTGTTTAGGTTAAAAAGTTTCTTAAAAAGCTGGTGCACACTTTTATTGTAGTAATAGGTACCATTGTATTTTTCAAAACCTGCTAAGTAAGCCGAATCGTTACCTGTTTTTAAGTAATCGTTTAACAGGATGCCATCCAGATACCCTAACTCCATAAACAGATACTTTACACCGGCTTTTTGTTGCAGATAGTTTACCAGGTCGTACTGCAAATCGTAAGAGTAGGCAATGCCGTGCCCTTCGCCGATCATGAATAGCTGGTTCTTTAAAACTTCGGGCGTAAATACGCGTTCCATGTTTTTAAAACTGCCATCCCATGTAGCGGAGTTTTGAGTAATGTATGCGGCTTTTTCTTTTTCGTTTTGTGCGAAGACGACAGTTATGTTTAGCAAAAAGAATAACGCGAGTGTATATTTAAGTTTCATCTAAAAATCGACTATTTGCTGCAAAGACGATGATAATTTATAAAATGTTGCAGCGTTTATATTTTATTTTTACAGCACAACAAACTACCTGTAAATATGCGCGTTATACAACCACCCAAGCCCGGCGATTACCCTCCGTACGCTATTATGTATATGAAACTGATACCAACCGACGGGCTGCTGCTTAAATACCTGCAGAATAATTTTTACCGAGTTAAGGAACTGATTTACTCGCTACCCGCAGAGCGCTTACTTTACCGCTATGCACCGGGCAAATGGAGCATTAAAGAAACGCTGGTACACATTATTGATGACGAACGCATATTTGCCTACCGCGCCCTCCGCTTTGCCCGTAACGAGCAGCAAAACCTCATTGGCTTTGATCAGGATAGCTACACCAAATATTCGGGCGCCGATAAACGCGATCTGGATAATATATTTGAAGAGTACGAAGCAGTAAGGCAATCAACCATTGCCTTATTTAACGGCCTGCCTGAAGAAGCTTTTGATAGGATGGGGCATGGAACCGGCAGCGCCAATGATGCCACCGTAAGGGCCTTAGGCTATCATATTGCGGGCCATGAAATGCACCATTATAATTTGATAAAGAGTAAATACCTTACTTTGTAGATATTGTCGCTTTGCGTTAGGGATTGCAGCGGATACCGGCCCTGTGGCTAAGGCCTGTGCAGTATGAGCGGAAAGCCCGGCCGCAGGCAACGCCCACCCCCAAATCATTTCTAAAACTGTATACATTCCCCTGGCAATACGTATCCAAATCTTTCAATTTAGCCGTCATAAAAGTTGTTGGTGACAACTCCAAGAACGGCAAAATACTTGCCAAAACGTCATTGCGAGGAACGAAGCAATTCTCAACATGCTTGTCGCCGACTTTTCTATCGAAGATTGCCACGCTACGCTCGCAATGACGAGCGGAGAAGGACGTCGCGAATTATGCGTCCATTATTGCATATTTCATAATTTACTTTCGCTGTATAAATAAAATCCTATTTTTGCGATAAGTTCAAATCGCGTTAGTATGCGATTGGTTACAATTCACATATTTATTAAAATTTAAATCATAGTTGTAGATGATTAGTATTACACTTCCAGATGGTTCCGTTCGTCAGTACGACAAAGGGATCACTTCCATGCAGATAGCGCTGTCTATCTCCGAAGGTTTAGCACGTAACGTATTAGCAGCCGAAGTAAATGGCGAGGTTTGGGATGCCAGCCGCCCCATTGAAGAAGATTCGGCCGTTAAATTATTAACCTGGAACGATGCAAAGGGTAAATCAACATATTGGCATTCGTCAGCCCACTTACTGGCCGAAGCTTTAGAGGCTTTGTACCCGGGTACAAAATTTGGTATAGGCCCGGCTATCGAAACAGGTTTTTATTACGATGTTGATTTTGGCGATGAGCCGTTCTCGTCAGACGATTTCAAGAAAATTGAAGACAAGGTTATCGAGTTGGCTAAAACCAAAAGCGAATACATCCGCAAACCGGTTAGCAAAGCCGATGCAATTGCATATTTTACCGAGAAAGGGGATGAGTACAAGCTCGACCTGATCAAAGACCTGCCTGATGGCAGCATAACTTTTTACACACAAGGTAACTTTACCGACCTGTGCCGTGGCCCGCACATCCCAAATACAGGCGCTATCAAAGCTGTAAAGCTGATGAGCGTTGCCGGTGCATACTGGCGTGGTGATGAAAGCCGCAAGCAACTTACACGTATCTATGGGGTTACTTTCCCTAAGGCAAGCGAGCTTACAGATTACCTGCACCTGATTGAGGAAGCAAAAAAACGCGACCACCGTAAATTAGGTAAGGAACTTGAATTGTTCGCCTTCAGCGAAAAAGTGGGTATGGGCTTGCCCTTATGGTTGCCTAAAGGAACTGCTTTGCGTGAGCGTTTGGTAAACTTTTTACAAAAAGCACAGGTTAAAGCCGGCTATGAGCAGGTGATCACCCCGCACATCGGCCATAAAAACCTGTATGTAACATCAGGCCATTACGAAAAATATGGCGCAGATGCATTCCAGCCGATAAAAACCCCGCAGGAGGGAGAGGAGTTTTTCTTAAAACCGATGAACTGCCCACACCACTGCGAGATCTATAAAACAAAACCACGCTCATACAAAGACCTTCCGGTTCGTTTGGCGGAGTTTGGTACCGTTTACCGTTACGAGCAAAGCGGCGAGCTGCACGGTTTAACCCGTGTACGTGGCTTTACTCAAGATGACGCGCACTTATTTTGCCGCCCAGACCAGGTTAAAGAAGAGTTTAAAAAAGTTATAGATCTTGTACTTTATGTATTCGGCGCTTTAGGTTTTGATAATTATACCGCGCAGGTATCCTTACGCGACCCCAACAACAAAACCAAATACATTGGTACTGATGAGAACTGGGCGCTGGCCGAATCATCGATCATTGAAGCCGCAGCAGAAAAGAACCTGCCAACCATAGTTGAATACGGCGAAGCGGCTTTTTATGGCCCTAAGCTTGATTTTATGGTGAAGGACGCCTTAGGCCGTAAATGGCAGTTAGGTACTATCCAGGTAGATTATAACTTGCCCGAGCGTTTCGAATTGGAATATACAGGCAGCGATAATCAAAAGCATCGCCCGGTGATGATTCACAGAGCACCGTTTGGTTCATTGGAGCGTTTTGTGGCTGTATTGATAGAGCATTGTGCCGGTAATTTCCCGCTTTGGTTGTCGCCCGAGCAATTTATTATCCTCCCTATATCTGAAAAGTATGAAGAATATGCAAAAAAACTTTCAGATGAGTTAAAAGATTCCGATATTTGCGGGCTGATTGACTTTAGAGACGAGAAAATTGGTCGTAAAATACGCGACGCTGAAGTTAAAAAGATCCCATATATGCTGATTGTGGGCGAAAAAGAGGCAACTGAAGGGTTAGTTTCGGTTCGTAAACATGGCACCGGCGATTTGGGAAGTATGAGCATAGAAGAATTTAAAAAACAAATAATTAAAGAAATAACAGTATAACTTGGCTTTAAACAAACCTTTCAACAGAGGACCCAGGCTTCCATTTAAGAAAAAAGAAGCCGAACATAACATCAATCAATTCATACGTGCACAAGAAGTGCGCCTTGTAGGTGATAACGTTGAGCAAGGCATATTCTCATTAAGGGATGCTTTGGCCATCGCACAGGAACAAGAACTTGACCTGGTTGAGATCTCTCCAAACGCAGTACCTCCCGTTTGTAAAGTAACCGATTATAACAAATTCGTTTACGAGCAAAAGAAGAAGCTTAAAGAGATAAAAAGCAATGCCAAGCAAACAGTTATCAAAGAGATCCGTTTCGGGCCGAACACTGATGACCATGACTTTGAATTTAAATTAAAGCATGCGCAGAAGTTTTTGGAAGCCGGCGAAAAAGTAAGGGCTTACGTACACTTTAAAGGCCGTGCAATTGTATACAAAGAACAAGGCGAGATTTTATTGCTGCGTTTTGCACAGGCACTTGAAGAATTAGGTAAGGTAGAGCAATTACCAAAGCTGGAAGGAAAACGTATGTTTTTAACTGTTGCTTCAAAAGCACAAAAAAAATAATAAGGTTATAAGTGCAAATGCGTGTGGTATGCAAATGCAATTAAAATAAAACGTTGAGATAACGTAAATCATCTAAAAACAAATAAATAGAGTTATGCCAAAAATGAAAACCAATTCCAGTGCAAAAAAGCGCTTTAGGCTTACTGGAACCGGTAAAATTGCCAGAAAAAACGCATTCAAAAGCCACATCTTAACCAAGATGTCGACTAAACGCAAGCGTAACCTTAGTCACACCAGCTTGGTATCAAAAGCTGACTTAGGCAACGTAAAACGTATGCTTTGCATAGGCAAGTAATTAAACAAATTTTTTAACCAGGTATTAGAGTACAGAAGCTCCTGAAAAGGACACTCACTACCAAAAACAACACAAAATGCCACGTTCAGTTAACGCAGTCGCGTCGAGAAGACGCCGGAAAAGGATCATGATCCTCGCCAAAGGTTATTGGGGATCAAGAAGCAAGGTTTATACCGTTGCAAAAAACACAGTAGAAAAAGGTTTACAGTATGCATACCGTGACCGTAAAACCAAGAAAAGAGAATTCAGAGCTTTATGGATACAGCGTATTAACGCAGGTGCCCGTCAGCACGGAATTTCTTACTCTCAGTTAATAGGTAAGTTAGCCGCTAAAGAAATTGGTTTAAACCGTAAGGTATTAGCTGATTTAGCGATGAATCACCCGGATGCTTTCAAAGCAATCATTGATGCTGTAAAATAATCATAGCATACTTTATAAGAAAAGGCCCCGAATTTCGGGGCCTTTTTGTTTATACTATTTTTCGGGATATTTATGGTGGCAATATTTTGTCAGGTGATAAATTTGAAAACAACTGATTATGAACTATTTATATATGTTCACGGGTGTTCACGGCAGTGAACGTGAACACTTCATCGCCATTTTTACAATGACGAATTTTCTGAACCTTGTTTTTGCCCGTCATCCAAAGGCTCAATATGAGACTGGAAACGGGGCGAGGTATCTTCAGGCCTGGCATCAATAAACGTTTCCTCTATTATAATTGCCACGGGCTCTTCAAAAACAGCTGCAGATGGCTCACCGCCATCAATATCCATGTATTGTTTAAAGTTGCGTATATCATTATCAACCATATTTTTAAATACCGGGTTTAATATATGCGCAATGCCGCCGCCAAAGCCACCTGCAGGCGGGCGATAGGAGATCACGATATCTACTACGGTGCCGTATCCATCCGGGCTGTCCTGGAAACGTACCTTTCCGGCATTATCTATCAATGAATCGGGCAACGAACTCCAGCCGATACTGTAACCGGGCTCATCGCGTACTATTTCAGCATCCCAACTTACTTTAGCCACACCGGTGGGCAGCTTAAGTACCCAGTGCGAATGTTTCTCATCAATTACTTCTACACTTTCCAGGTGTTTCATAAATAGGGGCAGGTTATCCAGCTTGCGCCAAAAATCATACACTTCCTGTCGTGGTTTATCTATCAGGTATGATGAACGGATATTTACGTTAACCGGTTCGGTGCTATTGCGGCCCATACGTGAGTATAGTTCGCAATGGCCGGTAATACCACGGTTTAAAAGATAGCCGCCCGCGCCAAGTTTTATAATGCTGGAGAAAGGGCTTTTAAAGATCCCTTTAAAGCCTGATAAAGCCAATTTTACACCACTGGCTATAGAGATAGTACGTTCTGCGGATGATAAGTTGATAGCCGGTCCCTGATCCTCGGCAGGGCCTCTCCATTTATTTTGTATTGCTAATGTTGTCATATACTGGTAGTTTGTATCTTGTTTAACATCATAACAAACCATGAGTTTGCTTTTATTGAAAATTATTTAACCAACGTTACTTTTTAGCCTTTGCTATTAACAATCCTAATATTACATTTGCAGCGCTTTAGGTTTCTTACCGGTTGCGTTTCCGGTACGAATTAAAAGGGAATACAGTGTAAATCTGTAACTGTCCCGCAGCTGTAAGCTCCGTTAACCAAAGTCCAATCAACAAGTCACTGTTCGCCAACCGGCGGATGGGAAGGCAGGGCAGAGGGGAGCAAGTCAGAATACCTGCCTCAGCATTATATTATTCATAGCTTTCGGGGATTGAAGCTTGGGTGTGAATGCTCTTCATAAGGCGGTGTATTTCCATTCCTGTATTTTTCCTTTTTTGTGGGCTATGATGTTTTAACATCAGCATGAGGCACGTTAATTTAATTACTTACTTATCAGGAGCGCTTTCTAAGTATAGCAAGCTTGTATCTGCTATAGTTTTACAATTAGTTGTTACCCACACCTCACTTGCACAAACCGATACCACCCGCCATTTAAAAGAAGTACCGGTTACGGCAACACCCGCTCCGAGGTTACAAACACTCCTACCCGCACAGCAGATAGGCAACAAAGATTTTGCCCGCTACAGCGCTTTTGGCGTAGCAGATGCCGTACGCAACTTTACCGGCGTTAATGTTAAAGATTATGGAGGAATAGGCGGCTTAAAAACAATTTCGGTACGTGGGTTAAGCACCAATCACACGGCGGTTTTATTTGATGGTGTACAAATTAATGATGCGCAAAGCGGGCAAATAGACCTTAGCAAATTCAACCTGAATAATATACAGCAGATTATTTTATATAACGGCCAGCCTCAGGACCTGTTACAGCCGGCACGCTCTTACGCGTCGGCAAGTGTACTCAGTATTACAACTATCCGGCCGGCACTAACGACACAAAAGCCTTATCAGGTACAGACAGGTATAAAAACGGGCAGCTTTGGGTTGATAAACCCTTACCTGCAATGGCAGCAGCGCATTAGCAGCAACTGGCAAATGGTTATTAATGGCAACTATATTAAAGCCAACGGCAGGTACAAATACAAAGTAGATGGCGATGGCTCTGATACACTTACTACCCGTAAAAACGGCGACGTAAGATCAATACAAACGGATGCAGCGCTTTACTGGAATAAAAACGACAGTAGCAAATTCAATATCCACATCAATTATTATAATGCCAGGCGCGGCTTACCCGGTGCGGTGATATTTTACAGCGAATCGCCAGGGCAGCGCTTAAATAATAACGACTTATTTGTACAGGCCGGTTACCAGCGCTTGTGGAAAAACGGCTTACAATTATTACTAAACAGTAAGTTATCGCAGTTAAAAACCCGTTACCTGGATTCGCCTTATTTTAATACCAAGGGATTTATACTGGAAAATTACGGACAGCGCGAAGCTTATCAATCGGTAGCACTTGCTTATCATATCACAAGTAACTGGGACGTATCTTACTCGGCCGATGCTTCTTATACAAAAGTAGATGCCGATATAGACAAGTATGCCTTTCCGGGGCGTTTAACAATTTTAAACGTTGTTGCCAGCAGTTTAAAGCTTGGCAGGTGGCAGTTTCAGGGAAACCTTCTAAACACTAATATCCACGAAACGGTTGAAAAAGGAACAGCGTTTCAGCAACGGTCGGTTTTGTCGCCAACTTTAATGGCCAGTGTGCAGCCATTAGCAAGCCCCAACTTAAAACTCAGGGCGTTTTATAAGAATATATTCCGCGCGCCAACTTTAGATGAATTATACTATTTCGCTTTTGCAGAGCGCGTTATAAAACCAGAATTTGTTTATCAGTATGATATTGGGGCTACCTATACTAAAAACCTGAATGGCGTTTTGCAATATATTAGTATTACTACTGATGCTTATTACAATAATGTACGTAACAAGATACTGGCCATACCCAGCCGTAACCCTGCGGTATTTTCCTTTAGCAATTTAGGCCGGGTAGATATTAAGGGAATAGACGTGGGTTTTAAAACACAAACCAAACAGCAAAACGGTTGGAGCGCAGCGTTAAGTGCAAATTATACCTTCCAACAGGCCCTTGATGTAAGCGACCCGGAAAGTTCTACCTACAAACAGCAGATACCGTATACCCCTAAACACACCTTAGCATTAAATGCCGGTGTTAATTACAAACAAGCGGGGGTGTATTTTAACCATATTCTGTCATCAGACAGGTATTATGCGGGCAATAATTTACCGGAATATCTGGTGCCCGGTTATGCCATCAGCGATGCATCAGCTGTTTATAATATCATTAACCGTAAAATACCCGTGCAAGCCTCATTTGAGGTTAATAATCTTTTCAATAAAAACTATTCAATTATCAGGAGCTACCCAATGCCGGGCCGCTCTTACAGATTATCATTACAAATAACCATTTAACACGCAATTCTATGAAACTATTTCAACTTAAAACCCTTTTAAGCGCTGCCGTGATATTATCGGTACTATCGGCTTGCAAAAAGGACAAAGTAAACCCAACGCCCGAAGTTCCCGAAACCGGCGTTTATGTACTTAACCAGGGTGGCATCACACATAACAACAGTACGTTGAGCTTTTACAGCTATACCTCAAAAGCTACAACCGCTGATATTTTTTCGGCGGCAAACAACCGCGGCCTGGGCGATACCGGTAACGATGCCAAAATCTACGGCTCAAAAATGTACATCACAGTTAATTATTCAAGCACATTAGAAGTTGTAGACGCCCACACAGCAAAATCCATCAAACAAATTAAAATGGTTGACGGCGCTACAAACCGCCAGCCGCGTTATGTTGTGTTTAATAATGGCAAGGCGTTTATATCATCATACGATGGTACCGTTGCTGTATTAGATACTGCTACTTTAACTATCGACAAATACATCAAAGTGGGTCGTAACCCCGAGCAAATGGTTATATCAAACGGCAAATTATATGTGGCAAACTCAGGTGGGCTTGATTTTAGCAACCCTGATAAAACCGTTTCTGTTATTAATTTAACATCACTTACCGAAATAAAAAAAATAGATATTACCAGCACTAACCCAATAAACATAGCTGCAGATGCTTACGGCGATGTTTATGTAATTGCATACGGTACCGACTATCCGGCAAAACCAACGCTAACCATAATTGATAACAATACCGATGCTGTAAAAACAACCACTGGCATTGATGCTGGTTACGGAACATCATTTGTTGTGAATGGCGACCTGGCTTATTATTTAACGGATGCCGGAAAAGTAAAAGTATACAACGTTAAAACCGAAACCGTTGTGAAAGAGAGTTTTGTTACCGATAATACCAGTATTAAAGTACCTTATGGCATAACGGTAATACCCGAAACCGGAGAGGTGCTTGTTACTGATGCTGTTGACTACACCAATAACGGCAAGCTGTTTGCCTTTAATAAAGATGGTATATTATCGTATAGCTTTACTACAGGCATAAACCCCGGGGCAATAGTTTTACTAAAGAAATAGCATTTTATATTACAGTGTATTATCAATAAATTTGCGCTACATTATAAAACATGGCATCACAAAAAACAAACACCCGTACTACTGTATTAATGCTTATGATCATCGTATCTGTAGCCATGCGTATAGTTACATTAGAATTTCAATGGCTCAGTAACTTTACACCAATAGGTGCAGTAGCGTTATTTGGAGGTACTTACTTTAACGATAAATGGAAAGCCTACGCTGTTGTGTTAGCTTCCATCTTTTTGAGTAACATCCCTATCAATTATTTCTACTTTCATAAAATAATGCTGTTCTCGGTGGGCGATTTTTGGATGTACGGATGTTTTGCACTGATCATTTTTGCCGGAACTTTAATTAAAAAACTTACGGTTTACAATGTGGTATTAGTAGCCATACTACCGGTTTTAATTCACTGGTTAGTAATGGATCTGCCGTGGATAACAGGTTATCCAAATACGCTTGCAGGTTATGGTGTATCTTTGGTAGCTGCCATCCCGTTTGAAAAGAATATGTTGTTTGGCGACCTGCTATTTGGAGCAATCCTTTTTGGAGGTTTCGAACTGGCAAAAAGCAAGTATACTGTATTACAGGGAAAAAGACAGCTGGCTTTATAGCTAATAATATGATATTGAAAAGCGGTTGGCCATTGGTTAACCGCTTTTTTTGTTTGAGGGGCGAAGTATCGCGTCTTAAATGATGCATTTTTGTTTATTTGTATAGGCGCGATACTTCGCGCGTGATTGAAACTTATATGAAAAACATAATAATAATCACCGGCGCGGGAATAAGCGCAGAGAGCGGCTTAAAAACGTTCAGGGACAGCGATGGGCTATGGGAGGGATACAACATTGAAGACGTAGCCACGCCCGAGGCCTGGGAGCGCGACCCGGCCATGGTGCAGGATTTTTACAATCAGCGCCGTAAATCGGTTTTAGAAGCCCAACCCAATGCGGCACATTATGCTTTGGCCAAACTGGAAGAAAAGTACGATGTAACCATCATCACACAAAATATAGACGACCTGCACGAACGCGCCGGGTCAACCAGGGTTGTACACCTGCATGGTATCATTACCCGTTCGAAATCCAATATAAACCCAAACCTTACTTACCCCATTGATGGATGGGAAATTAAGATGGGAGATACATGTGAGCTTGGCTCGCAATTACGTGCCCATGTGGTTTGGTTTGGCGAAGCTGTGCCGATGATAGAAACCGCCGCGCAGCTTTGCTCAAAAGCGGATCTGTTTATACTGGTAGGAACGTCGCTTGCTGTATACCCGGCAGCCGGGCTCATCAACTACGTGCCCCGCGAGGTAACCAAATACATTATCGACCCAAATATTCCCACCGTTAGCAACAGGCGCATTGTAGAGATGCCTTATAAGGCTACGATAGGGGTACCCATGCTGGTTGATGAGTTATTACTTAATTCAGCTAATTAAAAATGACCTCTTGTATATTTAACTGGAGCGGTGGAAAGGATAGTGCATTGGCGCTTTACTATTGCCTGCAAAATCCAGAGCTGAATATCCACTACCTTGTTACTACGGTTAACGATGTTGCCGACCGTATATCTATGCACGGTGTTCGTACAGCGTTATTGATACAGCAGGCCGAGAGCATAGGTATACCGCTTTATCAGATCCGTTTACCAGAGATGCCTGATATGGAGACTTACGATAAGGTGATGACCACACACCTAACGCATTTTAAAAATGAAGGGATAACGCATTCCATTTTTGGCGATATATTTTTGGAAGACCTCAGAACCTACCGGGATAAACGATTAGCAGAAGTTGGAATGACCGGGATCTACCCCCTTTGGAAACGTGATACCGGTGAAATAATAAATGAATTTTTATCGCTTGGGTTTGGTACGGTGATAGCCTGCGTTCAACATCATCTGGAAGAAATAGCTGGAAAAGAAATAGACAGGGCGCTTATTAAAAACCTGCCCGAAAATGTAGATGTGTGCGGAGAAAATGGAGAGTTCCACACCTTCGCTTTTAAAGGCCCGATCTTTAAAAACGAGATTAAATATAAAACAGGGGAGAAGGTATTTAAAGAATATAAGGCTCCTGTAAATTTGAATGATCCCTGCGGAGAAAGCACTGATAAAATATTATACGGCTTTTGGTATTGCGATCTTTTGCCTGCCTGAAACTTAAAGATTTAAGATGCCAGTTCAGAGGGCTAAGAACAATATTCGGTGGAAGGTTATTAATGTATATAATTACCCATATTATAGCTGAAAACACACCCAAATAAAATTTTGTTAATGATTTTTATTTTTCATAACAAATTAATTATCAATATTTTATATGATATATATAATATTGTTCTTTTTAAGGAGATTGGGTGCTTTTTCGGACAAAGCTTGATTTATACTTAAGACGTCACCAAATAAAATTTGGGAATAGATTTCGTAAAAATATAAATACATATTTTACAGTTTCTTATAAAGTTTATCTCTACTAATAGTTGTACCTATAGAACGCATCCTTATAATCAGTGCCCATTGTTACAAAGCGTTCTGCAACGGTCTTCAAAAACGCTTCATCAAGCAATTCAAAAACACTGTTCACACCATCGGTCAAATCCATTTCGGGGATCTTGTAGGTCTGCTCAAGGGTGCCTTGTTCTATCTTTACAATATACTTTTGGTTCATGTTCAGGATAGATATTTTAAAATCAGGGTGGGGTAATTCTGCAATTATTCTCATAATGTAATTTGTGTTTTTAGTAACCCTGCAAGCGGGTCTTTTCCGTTAATAGTACCGCTGCTTTCGATGATCCTGAAACGGGCAAAAAGTTCTTCGCTGTACCAATCTTCACTACGTGTTTTTTTGATAACCTCGGCATGTTTACTACCGTAGGCAAAAGCCTTCATCTGCTCCATACTTTCCCAAACCGAGAAGGTCGCCTGTCGGTAAACCGGTGCTTCACCCACTCCAAGTGAAGTGATATATCCGGGGGCGCCAACCATCAAATCAGCAACCTCATCCACATGCGCCCAAAAGTTTTTCAGCCTGCTTATCCTGACCGTAGCGCGGGTAAGCACACCAACCGGGCCATCGCCTATGGCGTTATTGGGTTTGCCGAATGGTTCTTTACCGTCCCATTTACCATGGCTTTGCATCGGCTGGCATAAAAGTGTCCAGCTTTCGCGACCCAGCACCCTCCACCATTTGCTTACAAATGACTTTTTAGCAAAGCGCTCATAATCTTCCCGGTCATCCCAAACGGCTAACAAGCCCCACTGCTGCCAATCGGGTTGCAGATCGAACGTACCGTTGCGGCCGCTGCCAAGCAGTTTCCAAAAGCTGCAGCCACTTTGGAGCCACATAGGCAGACGGTGCACAGCCATGGCAAGCAGGGCAAATGGTACAAATGTCTTCCGGTAACGAACAATAGTGAGGCTAACAATCATCTTACCTGCTAAATAAAATATTAAATATGAGATTTGGCTTATTTACTTTCAACAAGGCATCATTACATTTGCTTTATGGCAGAGGATTTACAAATAACAGCTTCAGGGAGCAAAGAGGAGCAGTACCAATCACTTATCCCGCAGATAGAAGGTTTGCTTTATGGAGAAACCGACCTGATAGCCAACCTGGCTAATGTGGCGGCAGCTTTAAAAGAACAGTTTAAATGGTTTTGGGTAGGTTTTTACCTTGTTAAAAACAACGAATTGGTTTTAGGCCCGTTTCAGGGGCCGGTTGCCTGCACCCGTATAGCCAAAGGCAGGGGCGTTTGCGGCACCGCATGGGATAAAGCCGAAACACTGATCGTGCCTGATGTAGATGCTTTCCCCGGCCATATTGCCTGTAGTTCGTTATCCCGTTCAGAAATTGTACTACCCTTATTTTCGCATGGAGAGGTAATTGGCGTGTTGGATGTAGATAGCTCTGAACTGAACGAGTTTGACGAAACAGATGCTAAATATCTGACACAAGTTATCGGGTTGATCAAATTTAATGCGTAAGGTTTATCTGATATCAGGCCTGGGGGCTGATAGGCGCCTGTTTAAGCATATTAAGCTGCCTGCAAACTGTGAAGTAATTTTGGTCGACTGGCATATCCCGGCATCTGATGATACTTTAACAAGCTACGCACAAAGTATTGTAAAACAATACGATATACAGAACAATTCAACCGTGATCGGTGTATCCTTAGGCGGTATGATCTCGGTTGAAATAGCCAAACAGGTTAAGCTTGATAAAGTGATCCTGATATCAAGCATCAAAACTGATAGCGAAGCACCATGGTATTTTAAATTCTTCCGCGACTTACCTGTTTACAAGGCTATTCCAGGAAAATTGATGACACATGTGGGCTTCCTGATAAAACCAATGTTTGGCAAAATGGCGCCGGATGATCTGGCTTTATTTAAAAGCATGCTACGTAATTCATCCCCCATATTTTTAAAATGGGCTATGCAGGCGGTACTGCATTGGGAAAACGCTGAAAATATTCCCAATCTTTACCATATCATTGGCGGTAAGGACCTTGTTTTCCCTCACCAAAACATTAAAAACCCAACAGCGGTTATAAAGGGCGGCACCCACATTATGGTGTTTGATAAGGCAGGCGACATAAACGCCTTATTGGCCAATATCCTGAAATAAATATGAAACTTCCTGAAAGCTATTATCATAAAACAGATGCCGTTGCGCTAAGTCGCGACCTGATAGGCAAGTACTTGTTTACCTGCATTGATGGTGAATTTACCGGTGGATACATTGTTGAAACAGAGGCTTATACAGGCATCAATGATAAAGCCGCGCATTCTTACGGTGGCAAGCTTACACCACGTACCCAAACCATGTATATGCAGGGCGGGGTATCATACGTGTATCTATGCTATGGCATCCACGAGATGTTTAACATTGTGGTAGCCGAAGAAGGGCAGCCCCACGCTATTTTAATTAGAGCTATACATCCAACTGATGGTTTGGAAGTTATGATGCGAAGACGTAATTTAGATATACCAAAACCTAACGTTACCAAAGGCCCTGGATCAGTAGCCAGGGCCTTTGGCATTTCCCGTAAAATAAACGCCATGAGCCTGCAAAGCGATGTGATATGGGTAGAGGACAGGGGGCTAACTTTCCCCGACTCTGAGGTGGCAGCAGGCCCGCGCGTAGGGGTTGATTATGCAGGTGAGGATGCCTTGCTGCCTTACCGTTTCTATGTAAAAGGAAATATTTATGTGAGTAAGCCCAACAAATAATTTTGTTGTTGGTTTATTGGTTAGTTATAAGATAACATACTATGAGCAATTGGTCAAAAAAAGAGAGCCTGAAATACATGCAGGACAAAATAAACGAAGTAAAAACAGCCATGCTGACCACCTATAACCAGGAAAACGGCTTTAACAGCAGGCCTATGGGAACAGCAGATGTAGATAATGAGGGTAATATATGGTTTTTCACCAATGAATATTCACCAAAGGCCAGTGAGATCTCGGTAGAAAATACCGTATCATTAACCTATTCAGACTCCAAGAACCACACCTACCTGAGCATAGTTGCCGAAGCTACCCTGGTTGATGATAAAGTGAAAATGAAGGAGCTTTGGAACCCGTTTGTACAGGCATTTTTCCCCGAAGGATTAGACGACCCAAAACTTACCCTGATAAAACTTGAGCCAACCGATGCCGAATACTGGGATAGCAGCAGCAGCAGTATGGTAGTGTTGTTTAACATGTTGAAAGCGGCACTAAGCGGCAAACAGTATGACGAAGGCAACCACGGTAAAATAAGCCTGTAATAAAAGTTCTGTCCCATTTTAAAAACGGGACAAGTGGAACAGATGGAACATGTTGATAATGAGATCAGTAATACTGACAAGTTCGTGTCAGTATCTAAATGATTACTTCATTATTTATGCATAAGGTTTTAATTTACAGCAATTTATGAAGATTGAGTTTTGTTCCATTTTTTTAGAAATTAAACAAAATAATCAAGTAAAAACGGCGGTAAAAAACAGGCTTTATTTCGACCTTTTTCGGCCCTGATCCGGCCTTTTTAGGCGCCCTCAGCCGTAAAAAAAGAACTTTACTATAAAACCTTAATTGCTTGATTTGTAGATGATTAAAGTTTTAAGGCATGTTCCATTTTGTCCCGTTTTAATACGTTTTGGAACAACTATTTTGATACTGTAATTATATCACCGCACCAAACCTGGTTATATTGCCTGTGGCAAGTTCTGGTTTTTCATTATCCTTATAATTTGTAGCAGATAAGCCTTCGGCCCTTAAAACATTGATCAGTACTTTGGCGGCCTCCATTATTTTATTATATGATGGGCGTCTATAGTTGTACGTTAAAAGATCGCCCACCGCTCCTTCGGTCCAGGTGTATAATTTATTCCTGTTTTTAATATCATCAATATCACCCTTATAACGGGCGGCAAAATCCTTATCAAACAAAACATTCACAGCTATTGCGGGGCTGCCGTTTGGCCATGTATAACCCACAATAATGGTGTAGCCATCTATTACACCAACAACAGCATCATCCTTTTGGATAAAGCGGTTCATCAGTAAATCGATGAAAGGGGATTTGTTAAATAGCTTTTTACGTTTTTTGGGGCCCCATTTGGTATCCTGAAAGTAAAAAAGCGTGCCGGCAATAAGGCTGACTGCAAATGCTGTTGCAATGGCAATCAGCATTGCCCTGTAAAAAGTTTCGGTATGCTTACCCAGCAATATCTTCATTAAAGTTGCAGCAAACATGCCTGCAAAAGTTGCTAAATAGTATTTCTTTATAATATTCCACATAGTTGAGGGGGTAAACATGCCTCTAAAATAACAATGAATACCATTAAAAGGAAGGATGTTTAAATTTAGTAAAAACAGGTACGGCAGTTTTTTGTAATATTGGCTAATGATTTACCAGGACACTTTACAATTTGCCCTTCAGCTGGATGAGCAGGATGCTTTAAAAAACTTTCGCGATGAGTTTTTGATACCAAAGCATAATGGGCACGATGCCGTTTACCTGTGCGGAAACTCCTTAGGTTTACAGCCCCGGTCGGCCAAAAAATATGTACAGGACCAGCTAAACGCATGGGAAGATAACGCGGTAGAAGGCTGGTTTATGGGCGATGAGCCCTGGCTTAAATATCACAAAACTTTACTTGGCCCGTTAGCAAACATCCTGGGTGTCAAAAAAACCGAAATAACTGTAATGAACTCGCTCACAGTAAATCTTCATTTACTGATGGTAAGTTTCTATAAACCAACAAGTAAATGTTATAAGGTGTTGATGGAGGCGGGCGCTTTCCCGTCAGACCAGTACGCTATAGAAAGCCAGGTACGTTTCCATGGTTTCGTCCCAAAAGATGCCATTATAGAGGTTGCACCGCGTACCGGCGAAACCACCTTACGGACCGAAGATATCCTGAAACAGATAGCCGATAACGCTGATGAGCTGGCATTAGTGATGTTTAGCGGAATAAACTATTACACAGGGCAGTTCTTTGACCTGGAGGCCATAACTAAAGCCGGTCATGCGGCAGGCGCACTGGTAGGGTTCGATTTGGCACACGCCGCCGGCAACGTACCACTAAAACTGCACGATTGGGATGCTGACTTTGCCTGCTGGTGTTCGTACAAATACATGAACTCGGGCCCCGGTGGTATCAGCGGCATTTTTGTACATGAAAAGCATTTTGCAGATGACACCCTGAACCGCTTTGCCGGTTGGTGGGGCTACCGTAAGGATAAGCAATTTTTAATGGCGCCCGGTTTTGAACCCGAGAACGGAGCGGAAGGGTGGAACGTAAGCACCAGCCCAATACTGCTAATGGCCTTGCACCGCGCCTCGCTTGACCTGTTTGAAAAAGCAGGTGGCTTGCCTGCGTTACGCGCTAAAAGCGAAACACTTACCGGCTACCTGGAATATTTGATAGGCGAGGTGAATAAAAAGCACGGCGAGGATGTTTACCAGATCATCACCCCGACAGATAAAACACAACGCGGCTGCCAGCTATCGGTGGTATGCAAACGCGATGCTAAAGCTATTTTTAATTACCTGGCGGATAACGGCGTAATTGGCGACTGGCGCGAACCGGATGTGATCCGCTTGAGCCCTGTGCCATTTTACAATACTTACACCGATGTTTACAAAGCTGCTGAAAGCCTTTTTAAGGCCCTTGAAGCTGTTAAATAATGCGGGGCGATGAGAAGATTGCCGGTTTATCGATTCCCCTCTTGAGAGAGGGTGCGAAGGGCTTGCGTAATGGCAGGGGTGTGTTATAACGTAAAGCATTACGCATAACACACCCCTGCACCCCTCTCAAGAGGGGAACCGCACATGCCCCAATTAATATTTTAAAACTAAATACACAACGTTACAAAATGATATACTATAACCCCAAAAGCTGGTTCTCGCTTATATTTAAATTTAATAAGGCCGATACCCTGCGCGAACTTTTCCCGCTGATGCTTTGTGTGAGCATTTACGCCGGTGTGGTTACCTTTTTACTGATAGATTTTTGGCAGGTGCCAGAAACCAGCATCCTGCGTAAGGTTATCTATGTACATCAAACTATCGGGTTTGTATTCTCGTTATTACTTGCCTTCCGCATTAATTCTGCATACGACCGCTGGTGGGAAGGCCGTAAAATATGGGGCAGCTTAACCAACAACAGCCGTAACCTGGCTATCAAGTTAAAGCATCTGATCAGTGCAAACGATGCTGCATTCTTTAATTATGCCATCCCGTTATATGCAAGGTCGTTAAGGGATCATTTACGTGACGAATATGTGCCCGGCAACCAAACGATATTAGCCACAGATGGCAATAAACATGTGCCTAACCAGGTAGCATCAGCCATCATCAAAAACGTTTACCGCTTAAATAAAGAGGGGCAGATAAACCCTGAACAACTGGTTAGTATAACTGCCGAAATAACCTCTTTTACAGATATTTGCGGTGGCTGCGAACGCATCAGAAAAACACCCATACCATTCTCATACAGCGTATTTATCAAAAAATTCATCTTTACTTATATCATGACACTGCCCTTCACCTGGGCTTTTGACCTTAAGTATTTCATTATGCCCATCATTGGGTTCATCCTGTTTGTGTTTGCCAGTATAGAGCTGATAGCCGAAGAAATTGAAGACCCATTCGGTTACGATGCCAACGATCTGCCGCTGGATAATATTTGCGACAATATCGAAAAACATGTTGGCGAGATCTTTGCCGAATAGTATACATGCTTAAAATAGCTTACGACCCTATATACGCACATCCGTTACCACCCGGGCACCGTTTCCCGATGCTGAAGTATGAGCTGATACCTGAACAATTATTACATGAGGGTATCATCACAGCAGATAATCTTTTTTCGCCCAATGCGGTTGATGAACCTACCATACTACTAACCCACGATGCGGACTACTGGCACCAATTACGCAACCTTACATTGCCGCCAAAAGAGCAAAGAAGGATAGGGTTCCCCTTATCGGCACAATTGGTAGAGCGCGAGGTGAGGATAGCACAAGGCACTATAGACGGGTGCCGATATGCTTTTGAATACGGCGTAGCTTTTAACGTAGCCGGCGGCACACACCACGCGGGCAGTAATTGGGGCGAAGGTTTTTGCATGTTAAACGATCAGGCAATTGCAGCTAATTATTTGTTAGATAATGAATTAACTGCATCTGTCTTAATTATTGATTTAGATGTACACCAGGGAAACGGCACCGCGCAGATATTTGAGAACGAGCCGCGTGTGTTTACTTTTTCGATGCATGGCGATAGAAATTTCCCTTTCAGAAAAGAGCGCTCAGACCTGGATATAGCGTTGTCCGATGGCATTGCCGATGATGAATATCTGGGCTTATTAAAAGGCACTTTGCCCGGCTTAATTGAAAACCACAAGCCGGATTTCATCTTTTATCTCTCGGGGGTAGACATCCTTGAATCAGACAAACTTGGCAAACTGGCCCTGTCAAAAGAAGCCTGCAAAGAGCGCGACCGTTTTGTATTTGAACAATGCAAACTAAACAATATACCCGTACAGGTAAGCATGGGTGGGGGCTACTCGCCGCAAATAAAAGATATTGTTGAAGCGCATTGCAATACTTACCGCGTAGCTAATGATCTGTATTTTTAAAAATCAGACAGCTTAATTCCCCGATGCAGTCGCTTGGCTCCAGCCGAGTGACCAATATTATAAGGCCTCCGGCCGCCAACTACAACTACAACTACAACTACAACTACGGCGGGACGCCGCAGAATAGTTGTCACCCGGCTGGAGCCGAGCGACTGCATAAAAATCCTCGTGCCTCGTTCGAAATGATATGTTGCATACAAGGCGCAGAGCAACTATTTTATATCATCAACAATAATAAGGTTATTGCTTTTACTGATCTTTTGAAACCGCAGAAACAGCATTATTGAGGATGCCATCAGCCCTAAAACCAAACCATACCACACGCCTATAACGCCAAGATTAAGATGTACGCCCAGCAAATAAGCTATTGGTAAACCTATTACCCAGTAAGATATAAAGGTGATAACGGTTGGCATATTTACATCGCCCATGCCGCGCAATACACCCAGGCCAACAACCTGCGTACCATCAAACAACTGGAAGAAGGCTGCCACGATAAGTAACTGTGCTGCAATAGCAATTACAGTTTTATCCGAAGTATATATCCATGGTAAATATTGATTAAACAGGGTAAATATGATTGCTGTACAACTCATAAATACAATAACGATATGGTAGTTGGAGATAGCAGAAAGCCGCAACTCTTTATGATTGCCCGAGCCAAAGTAATTACCCGACCGGATAGCCGCTGCTGAGGAGATCCCGCTCGCCATCATATACGTCATGGCGGCAAGGCTTATGGCTACCTGGTGGGCCGCTTGCTCTATCATACCAATACTGCCGATAATTAATGCAGCCCCACCAAAGGCGCCAACCTCAAAAACGTATTGCATGGCAACCGGGGTGCCTATCTTCATGATCTGTAAACCGCGTATACGATCGATATTCCGGATCGCGAAATCTTTCAGATACTTTTTAAAGATAGGGGAACGGAAAACATATACAGCCATTACCATAGCCATTACACTACGGTCTATCAGGGTGCTGTAACCTACGCCTTTTATCCCCATGGGGGTAACACCAAACAGGCCTTTTACAAATATGATCCCTAATACTATGTTAAGTATGTTGCCCCATATGGATACAAGCATAGCTTGTTTTGTGAAGCCAAGTCCCTCGGCAAATTGCTTAAATGTGCTAAAAACCATCAAGGGAATGATGGATAAACTTAGCAGGAATAAATAAGGTTTGGCCTGTACAACAACCTCAGGCGCCTGGTGCAGCTTATCTATAAACAATATCACCCCAAAATAGATGGCGCAGAATAAAACTATACCGGTGATGATATTTAAAAAGAAACTATTGGAGAGCAGCCTGCCGCACTCGGCAAAATTTCCGCGACCGTTGTTTTGAGCAATTAACGGGGTTATACCATAGCTAATGCCCATACCGATTACCAGGGGTACTAAAAACAAGCTGTTTACCAATGATACTGCCGCCAGTGCCGTAGTGCCGGCAAAGTGGCCTACAATGATTGAATCGGATGTTTGTACGAGGGTGTGGCCCAGCTGTGATATCACAACCGGTACAGCCAGTTTCAGGCTGTCGCGATAATAGGACCGGTATTTTTGGTAGAGGGCTTTCATTACAGTGGGGAGGCAAAAGTAACGAATAGCCGGCTAAATCAGGAGGCTGTGTAAAACTCTTCTTTTTCGGTGGTGTGTACACGCAATATACCACTCAACACCAAATCAACCAGGATGCGCTGCGCACGCCTGCGGCCAATGTTAAGCAAAGTGCAAAATTCTTTTACCGTAATCCGCTCTTCTTTGTCCAGGTGCTCAAGCAGGGCTTTTTCTTTTGAGGAGTATTCTATCAGCACACCCTTATCATCTGCCGATCGTTTCAATACATCAACCACTACTTTACTGGCCAGTACGCTTTTGTCTTTCACGCGGATATAAACCCACCATTTACCATCTTCGGCAAGGGCATAATGTGGTTTTTCCTCGCTTTCGGGGATATCAACAACCAGTACCAGTTTATCGTCGTAATAAACCTCCTCAAAAATTGGCTCGAGCGCCGGCCTGGTAAAAAAGTGCGCGGCCTTGGTTATCATATAACGTTCCTCGTCCTCGGCTTTTACGCCTTTTATGGTACCGTCATCAAGCACGCCAATAAGCAAGCGGCCGCCAACGTTATTGGCAAATGATACCATCGTTTTGGCTATCTTTTCGCAACTGGTAATGGTTTTCTTAAAATCGAGTGATACGCCTTCTCCCTCAAAAATCTGTCGTTTTAAATTCATTGTCAAATCCTCGTTATTCTGCTATGTAAGGCGTAAAAATCTGCATCCAGCGTTCGGGGTTATTAATTTCTGTAAACCCAAACTGCTTATATAAACCATGCGCATCCTGCGTGGCTAAACTCCATCTGCGCAACCCCTGTAGCCCGGGATGTGCCATAATAGTTTGCATGAGCCATTTTGATAAACCAACGCCCTGGTATGCCGGTAGTATAAACACATCACAAAGGTATGCGAAGGTGGCTTCATCAGTCACCACACGCGCAAAGCCTGCCTGTATGCCATCTTTATACACCCCAAAGCATAACGAATGCGCTATGGCCCGTTTCAGTTTACCGGGCGGCATACCCTTTGCCCAATACGATTGCTGGTCAAGATAATTAAATATCGTATCAAAATCCAGTAATGACTTATCTGTTGATATCTGGTAGCCTTTTTTAATAAAGGCCTCATCATTCATAAATACAGGCATCTTATAACACAGCTGTTGGTTTAAAATTAAGGTCGCGTATGTAAACCTCGTTCATTAACGATGCGCAAACCTCGTTGTTATTATCAAATATTTCTATCAGGAAGCAATGCTCGTACTTGCCATTAGTATTTAACGTTTGTATGGCCAGTTCAATATCGGTATCGGTTAAAATTATGCTGAATGAAACGCTGGATAGGGCAGGCTTCAAAAAATCAATTTTTGATGATTTAGACCATATCCTCAGCTTCCTGTCGCCATTGTTCAGCACCCTGTCAAACAATACCGGGTAAAAAGGGTCGGCTGCGGCGAAAATTGTGCCGCCAAATATAGATCCGTTATAGTTTTTATTGAAAATGCTTTTTATGATCTTTACCCTAACTCCCCTAAAACCTTTATCAAACCCTCTAACCCAGATCCGTTGAAATAAAAGGGGAGGGTAGAGGCGCATGAGCCACTTAAGGGTATTTTCTGATACAACCATTAGCGTTAAATATCAGCATTATATTATTCACTTTATTGTTTTGACCGACATTGTTGATATTTATTTGACATAAAAACAACCTTAATAAAAGCGGTTTTGGAACGCTAATTGAATAATAAAGGAAAGTTTATTAAACAACTTGGCTGTTTAGGGGTTTTATAACCTGAACACATTTTGTTTAACATCACTATTAAATTTATATCTATGAAAAAGCACATTTTAAGTTTCGCGTTAGTCGCGACAATGGTTGGTTCAATTGCGGCGGGCTGTAGTTCAACAAAATCTACTGACGGCTCTGACAGCACAAAAACCGACTCAGCAGCAACTGTGGCTCCGGCACCTGATAGTGCAAAAACAGATACCACTGTTAAAATGGATACCACTAAAAAAGATACAACTAAAAAACCAATGTAATTGGTTACTGATATCTGATAAAAAGCCCGGGCTAAATAGTCCGGGCTTTTGTTTTTTTTGACTTTGTGATTAAAACGCCGTTTTGATAACGCCGCCATCAGTACGCAAGGTTGCACCATTTGTGGCCGATGACAGAGGGCTGGCTATGTAAGTTACCATGTTGGCAATCTCTGCAGGGTCCAGGAAACGTTTTATTAATGACGAGCCGCGCATACTGGTAAAAAATTCGGTTTCCATTTCGGCATCTGTTTTACCCTGGTCGGCAGCTAAGGCTTTCATAAAATCGCCAACACCGTCTGAAAGGGTGGGGCCGGGCAATACGGTATTTACGGTAACACCGGTATTTACAGTAAGCTCGGCAAGGCCGCGTGCCACGGCAATCTGTGCGGTTTTGGTTACCCCGTAATGGATCATTTCCGCAGGGATCTGCACGCCCGATTCGCTGGAGATAAATATGATACGGCCCCAGTTTTTGGCCAGCATTTTATCGAAATACACACGGGCCAAACGCACACCACTTAACACATTCACTTCAAAAAACCTAACCCAGTCTTCATCAGTGATGTTTTTAAACTCTTTAGGTTCAAATATCCCAACGTTGTTCACCAGGATATCAACCTCGGGTAATTGTTTAAGTAAAGCATCAACCTGTTGCCTGTCAGAAAAATCTGCGGCAATACCTTTAATGTTTGCATTGCCTGTTTCGCCTTTTAGTTTCTCAACAACTTCATCAACCTTAGTTTGATTACGGCCATTAATGTAAACTGTTGCGCCTTCGGCTGCTAATGATCTGGCAATGGCATTACCAATACCGGCGGTTGAACCGGTAACTAAAGCTATTTTATCTTTTAATTTTAAGTCCATTTTGAGGTGTTATTAATTTTGAGGTAAGTTTAGATAAATCTGCAATAAGTAATACTGATGTTAACCAAAATATGTTTCATTCCTGACAATGATATATGGATATGGCTTGGTACAGACAATTTAACATTTATACAATATAACCTATGATATTTGCTTGTGTATGATAGAATTATATATATTTATCATATCTAAAATCAATTTAAACCATAATCAAATATGCAACGCAGAAAATTCCTTCAGTCTTCGCTTGTGGTTACTGCGGGTATGGCAGCAGCCATCAATCCTGTAATAGCGGGCGATCAATATCCACCACAAAAAGAAGTGTATGAATGGCGTGAATATGAAATGAATTTTGGTTCTGACCAGGGGCAGCTGGATAATTACTTTAAGACAGCTCTAATTCCTGCTTTAAATAAATATGGTGTAAAAAAAGTTGGTGTGTTCAAAGAATGGAATCAATCAGAACCTGCTAAATTTTATTTACTTACACCTTATTCATCTCTTGACAATTACCTTTCAGTAAATACAAAAATAAAAGCCGACGCAGATTATATAAAGAACAGCGCTGCATATAACAGCATACCAGCTAATAAAGCTATATACAGCCGCTTTACATCTACTTTGATGCTTGCTTTTGATGGTTTCCCGGTAATGGTTGTCCCGCCGGGCGAATCGCGGATATTTGAATTAAGAACGTATGAAGGCTATAGTGAAGATGCTGTAAGAAGAAAAATTAAAATGTTTCACGATGGGGAGTTTCCAATTTTTAACAGGGCGAAACTGAACCCGGTATTTTGTGGCGAAGTGATTGCCGGCGATAAACAACCTCGTTTAACTTATATGATCACATGCGACAATATGGATGAACGCAACAAAGGATGGTCGGCCTTCGTTGCCGATCCTGAATGGAAAAAATTAGTATCAGATCCTCAGTATGCAAATACTATTTCTAAAATTAGAAATACCTTTTTGGTTCCTACATCATATTCGCAGGTTTAATATTCGGTAAGGCGCTAAAAGGTATAATTAACTCTTATTCAGCTGCTTTAATATTATTCTCATAATTAACATTATGTTAAGTAGTAATATCAAATTAAAGCCCGCTTATTTGCGGGCTTTAATTATTTGGCATACCCTATTGCTTAGGTAATGCAGCTATTTGTGCGTTTAGCTTAGTGATATTAGCAGTATCTTTTTTGCCTTTGTAGTAAGTAAGCAAGTTGTTTAATGCGTCGTACGATTTTGGATTTAACTCCACCGCTTTCAGCAAATATGGTTTTGCAAGGTCAAACTGTGCATTAGCTTTAGCCATTGCGGCATCATATGCTTTTTGCTGGTTTGTAGGCAATTTATTAGCCGCGTTATAAGCATCAATTGCAGGCGATATTATTACATACCCAATATTAAGGTTAGCTTCAAAATAGTTTGGATCTATTTCAATCGCTTTTTTGTACATATCAGCCGCTTTCTGGAAATTCTGATCTTTTTCTGTCTGTAATGCCGCTTTAGAAGTTGCCGGAGCTTTAGCTATTTTTTGAGCTGCTGCATCGCCTATGTTTGAATATACTAAACCTGCGTAATAATAAAGGTTTTTGTTTTTAGGATCGTTTGCAATTGCACTTGTAATTTTATCAATTACTTCTTTTTGTTTGCCTTGTTGCAGGCTTATTTCAATCTCTGTTCTTCTCAGATCGGCACTGTTAGGGTATTTCACCAAAGCATCTGTAATGGTTTTTAATGCACCTGTTGTATCCTTGCTATTCAGGTATAGCATTACAAGGTCGTTATAAACGCCTTCATTTTTAGAGTATTTGGTTGTAACCAGCTTATTGTAGTTTGTAATTGCAGCCGGGTAATTTTTAGCGTTAGACGCTGCTAAACCGGTGTAAAGCATTGCGTTAGTGTCTTCAGGTAATACCGAACGATAAAACTCAAAAGACTTATAAGCTTGGTCATACTTTTGCGCCTGGTATTCTTTTACCCCTTTATTTAACTGGTAACGGGCTAAAATGATGTTTGCGTTATCAATTAGTTTTTTGTTTTCGCCTTTTGCATCAAGCTCTTTAGCTTTTTTTAAAGCTTCATCAGCTGTGGTAAATAATGGCAACGAGGTTGTTGACACGGTATCCAGTTCAGCAAGCGCGCCGTATACATTTGCTTTTACAGCGTATGTTTGTGGTAACGCGGCTGTTTTTTGATTGGCTGATGCTTTATCTATCGATTCTTTAGCTTTATTAAGGCTTGGTAAAGCTAAGGCCATTTGTGACCTTAAGCCTTCAAACTTCTCATATTCTGCTTGTGCCGTGTTCAGCTCTCCCTTTTGTGCAAAAGTTGATGCCGTTATGAAGGCTAAAAGGCCTGTCATTAAGAATTTAATTTTCATTTTTTATTGTTTTAAATTGGTAATGATAATTACAGTTGTTAATGTTTACAGCTGTAATAGTTATAGTGTTTAGTGTGTTTTAGTTTAATTGCTCAAGCCTGTTGTTTATCCTATCCAACTGGTTCTGATTACCGGTTTTTGTATAGGCCAATTGTAAAAGCTCAAGGCATTTTTTATCACGGGGCGCCATTTCATTAGCTTTTTCAAGCCACAATACGGCACTTGTAATATTTTTATCGTCGTTATTGTTTTTTAAAGTACTTTTTTTAAAATATAGCAAGCCTAAATTAAATACAGATTCATAAGCATTACCATTTAATTCAATTGCCCGCAGGTATAACGACTCAGCTTTGTCATATTGGTTTAAATTATCGTAGCAATTTGCCGCTACAAAAGTAATATCCGGGTTGTTAACATTATTATCAATCAGCGGAATCAACAAAGGTTCTAACGCTTTGTAGTCTCTTTTGTTATTATAAATATTAGCTTCATCTTGCAGTAGTTGTTTGTTTTGCGGCAGTAAACGCCTCCCCTTTTTTACAATTTGTAATGCTTTTGTTGTGTCGCCAAGTGATTTATAAATTGTTGAAGCTGTTTCCAGGTATTCTACTTTGGTACTATCAGTACTTATAAGGGTACTGTAATATTTAGCGGCATCCTGCAGGTTGCCAAGCTTATTATTGGCATAAGCAATATAAGAGTTTATTTGCTTTTGGGCGGGTGCGTACTTCCTTGCTTTTTGGAAAGCATCAACAGCGTTTTTAAAATCGTTGTTTTTGGTTAGTAAAAACCCTTTGCGGATGTATACATTTGCCAGGCAGCGCCTTGCATAGTCCATTTCCGGCTGGTATTTGTATATTTTACCTTTATCGGCAAATTTATCCAGCAGTGCGCTGGTTTGATCAAGAAACGCCTCGGGCTGGCCCAATTTGTTTAAAGAGTCGGTATACAATATGCTGGAATTTACTATAATGCGATAAACATTCTTCTCCAGATCCGCAGAATCTTTCCTGGTCACCACTAAACTATCAGCAGACTTTTTAGCGTTGCTTAAATATTTAAGGTCGCCCTTTTGCTTATAAAAAGCAAGGTTGTTTACCACAACCTTTAACGCTTCAGACTGGCCGAAGGCAAAAGATGTAGTAAACAACGCTAAAATCAATATCCCGATCTTTCGCTTTTGCATTAATTATTCAGTTTTGTCGTCGTCGGCAGCCGGCTCTTCGCCTTTGCTCTCGTCGGTATCTGTAATTGTATCTGTTGTTTTGCCGGCAGGTTGTTCACCCTCAGTTAGTTCAGCACCTTCAACCAATTCTTCTTCCTCCTCTTCGTGCTCAACTTTAGCTACCGATGCTATCTCATCACTACCTTTCAGGGTAATTAACCTCACCCCTTGTGTAGCGCGGCCCATTGTACGCAGTTCGCTTATAGCCATACGTATAATGATACCCGATTTATTGATGATCATCAGGTCCTCTTTATCAGTAACACCTTTTATAGCAACAAGGTTTCCGGTTTTTTCAGTTATGTTAAGGGTTTTTACACCTTTACCACCACGGTTAGTAACACGGTAGTCCTCAATATCGGTACGTTTACCATATCCTTTTTCAGATACAACCAATACAGTGGTTTCTTTATCATCAATGGCTATCATACCAATAACTTCATCATTATCACTATCAAGGCTGATACCGCGCACACCTGTAGCTGTACGGCCCATCGGCCTAACGGTACTTTCATTAAAGCGGATAGCACGGCCAGATTGCAGCGCCATTACAATTTCGCTGCTGCCGGTGGTTAATGTTGCTTCCAGTAATGAATCGCCCTCGTTAATATTAATGGCATTGATACCATTAGCACGCGGGCGCGAGTATGCCTCTAAAGATGTTTTCTTGATAACACCTTTACGGGTACACATAATAATAAAGTTGTTCTCCAGGTACTCTTTATCCTTAAGTGATTTTAGCTTGATGTAAGCTTTAATATTCTCCTCTTTAGGTATATTGATGATGTTTTGGATGGCACGGCCTTTAGATGTACGTGTGCCTTCCGGAATTTCAAATACCCTTAACCAGAAACATTGGCCGCTTTCGGTAAAGAACAGCATGTAGTTGTGGTTACTTGCTATCAATAAATGCTCAATAAAATCGGCATCGCGGCTGTTACTGCCTATTGATCCTTTACCACCCCTGCCCTGCCTGCGGTACTCAGTAAGCGAGGTACGTTTAATGTAACCCTCGCGCGAGATGGTGATAACAACATCTTCATCTTCAATAAAGTCTTCGGTTTGCATTTCTGCAGATGAGTGTACCATTTCGGTTTTACGCTCATCACCATATTTTTCCCTTATTTCTATCAATTCATCTTTGATGATCTGCATCCGCAGGCCTTCATCAGCAAGGATAGATTTCAAGTACTCTATAGTTTTCATTAAAGCATCGTACTCATCGCGTATTTTATCGCGCTCAAGTCCGGTTAAACGCCTTAAGGTCATATCCAATATGGCACGTGCCTGGATATCGCTTAAGCCAAACTGGCTCATCAAACCTTCTCTTGCCTCATCAGGTGTTGATGATGCACGGATCAGCTTGATAACTTCCTCGATATGGTCAAGCGCAATCAGCAATCCCTCTAAGATATGGGCGCGTTTTTCTGCCTCGGCAAGTTCAAACTTGGTACGGCGGATAACCACCTCATGCCTGTGCTCAACAAAGTGATGGATCAGATCCTTCAGGTTAAGCAGCATTGGGCGGCCATGTACCAACGCAATATTATTTACGCTGAATGATGTTTGCAGCGCCGTATATTTATAAAGGTTATTTAATACGATAGCCGCGTTCGAGTCGCGTTTTATCTCATAAACAACACGGATACCCTCGCGGTTAGATTCATCGCGAATGGCGGTTATGCCTTCAATTTTCTTTTCGTTTACAAGCTCTGCAGTACGTTCAATCATCAGCGCTTTGTTTACCTGGTAAGGTATTTCGCTAACAACAATACGCTCGCGGTCGCTGCCGTAAGTTTCAATTTCGGCGCGGGCACGTATCACAATACGGCCGCGGCCTGTTTCTAAAGCCTGGCGTGGGCCTTCGTAACCATATATGATACCTCCTGTAGGGAAATCCGGCCCTTTAACATATGTCATCAGCTCGGCTATATCAATCTGGCGGTTATCAATAAGCGCTATAGTGGCGTTAACAATTTCTGTTAAGTTATGCGGCGCCATATTAGTTGCCATACCTACCGCGATACCTGATGCACCATTAACCAAAAGGTTAGGGAATTTTGCAGGTAATACGGTTGGTTCCTGTAACGAGTCGTCAAAGTTCAACTGGAAGTCGATGGTATCTTTATTGATATCGGCCAGCATCTCTTCGGCTATCTTTTGCAGTTTAGCCTCGGTATAACGCATCGCTGCCGGTTGGTCACCATCAATTGAACCGTAGTTACCCTGTCCTTCAACAAATGGGTAACGCAAGCTCCAGTCCTGTGCCATACGTACCATGGCATCATATACAGATGTATCGCCATGCGGGTGGTACTTACCCAAAACCTCACCCACAATACGGGCCGATTTTTTATACGGTTTGTTGTTTGCCAAACCCAGATCGAGCATACCATATAACACACGCCTGTGTACTGGTTTTAAACCATCGCGTACATCGGGCAATGCCCTTGATACGATAACCGACATTGAATAATCAATGTAAGCGGCTCGCATCTCCTCATCAATATTTATTGAAATTATCCTGTCTTCTTTGTGCGAATTATCTTCGGTTTCTTCAGCCATTGGTTTTTCTTAGTGGAAAATTCTAACAGTAAATGCGTATATAAAAATGTGTTTTTATATGACCTGCGAAGTTAAGAATTTATATGGTTTTTGAGGTATGTTTTTGCTAACATTTATACTTGTTTTCCACGTTTTTTGCCGTAAAACAATAGTAATGTTACAATATAAAAAGCAGTCGCTTATTTTACCTTTTTCCAGTACTCCTGTACAATGGTTCCGTTAGGTAAAATACCGCTAAAAGTAAGGGTGTCGTTTTTTATTTGATAGCGATATTTGAGAGTGACATTAAGCAATTTGGACGGCTGGGCGCTAAAGGTTTGCGTTTCCAGGCAGGTATCAGGTTTTAAAACATAGTCGCCCTTCTCATAAGGGATAGGTTCCGCGCCTTTTTCAATGAATAAAGCAGTGTAATGCGCTTCATCATAATGCCTTCGTAAAGTGTAATCTTTAGATGCTGGTTCCTGTTTACCATTGTATACGCCGCCGCTGTACTCCCAGTTACCTTTTAATGATACATCTGCGGTAAAGGCCAACAGTATAGCCAGTATTAAAAAAGCCGGTACAATCTTCTTTATCATACTTAAACCCAGTTAATGCCTTTTTTTAACAGGGATAATGTTTTCTCCTCTTCGCTGCCCGGCTGCGCCTGGTAATTATATACCCATTTAGCGGTTGGCGGCAGGCTCATTAATATCGATTCGATACGGCCGTTGGTTTCCAGCCCGAATTTGGTACCTGCATCGTAAACCAGGTTAAACTCGGTGTAGCGGCTGCGGCGCTGGTATTGCCATTGCTGCTGATCTTCGGTGAATTGCTTATCGCGGTTACGGTTAACCAGTTCGGTATAGGTTGGGATGAAAGAACGGCCTAATGCTTTTGAGAACTCGAACACGGTTTCCCAACTGATCTCGTCGGTAGCAGTTAAGCGATCGTAAAATATACCGCCTATACCCCGGGTTTCGTCGCGGTGCTTAATAAAGAAATAGTTATCGGCCCATACTTTAAATCGCTGGTAAAAATCATGATTAAACCTATCGCAAACATCTTTTAATTGCTGGTGGAAAAAACGCGCGTCATGCTCAACCACGTAATGCGGTGTAAGGTCTATCCCCCCTCCAAACCAGCGTACCGGTGGTGTGGCATTATTAAATGACGAGGGCATTTCAAAGTACCTGATATTCATGTGGATGATGGGCACCAGCGGATGATTTGGATGGATAACAATAGATACGCCTGTGGCGAAAAAGTCGTCCTGCTCTACATTAAGGGCTTTTTTAATGGTGTGAGGCAACTGGCCATGCACAGCCGAAAAGTTTACGCCGCCTTTTTCAAATATATTGCCGTTTTGGATAATACGGGTACGGCCACCACCGCCGCCTTCACGTTCCCAAACTTCTTCTTCAAAGGTTGCTTTGCCGTCTGTCGCTTCAAGCGCGGCGCATATCTCGTCCTGTATCTGTTTATAATCGGCAGCTATTTGTTCCTTGCTTATCATCGGTACAAATGTAGTTATTTGTTAATTAGTGATTAGTTAAGCAGGTAATTGTTATTTGTTAAATAGTGATTAGTTATCCGTTACTGGATAATGCCAATAACTCCCCCCAAAAACAGGAGTAACTAATACCTAATCCCGAATAACTAATTAACTGATCCCTGCTTCTTCCTCAACGTAGTTCAGATCCTTGCCAAATGTTTCCTTTAGCTGGCTTAACGAGAACAGCGAGATAAGCGTTAGTATCACCATCATGATATAACCGCTTGTAACCATGCCGTAATGAACTACAAAGGCATTAAAAGCAATATTAATGGGTATTAACGACCCGCGTACAAAATTTGGCACTGTGGTGGTAACTGTTGAGCGGATATTTGTACCGAATTGCTCGGCAGCTATGGTTACAAATGTGGCCCAGTAGCCAACCGTGCATCCCATAAAGAAACAGATCCAAACAAATTTATCGTGCGTGATGCCTTTTGAACCCAAATAGGTAAATGCGCTTACAACTGACAATATCAGAAATACTGCCATAGTTAATTTACGCGATTTGGTGACCTGCGCCAGTAAGCCTGCAAAAATATCGCCTATGGCAATACCAATGTAGGTATAAAGCACACCTTCGCCGGCGCTAAGTGGTTCGGCGGAGCCTAATGCCTTTCCAAACTCTGGCGATAGGGTTACGAGCACACCTACCACGTACCAGAGCGGTGCGCCTATCAAAATGCAGTACAGGTATTTTTTAAATCGTTCTGCATTGGTAAATAACATAAAGAAGTTCCCCTTTGACACCTTGCTTTCCTGCACGTTCTTAAACATGCCTGATTCAAAAGTACCAACACGCAACAGCAGTAATACAATACCCAAGCCTCCACCTACCATATAGGCATGCTGCCAGCCGTTTTTAGCAACGGCATATGCCGCTGCAGCGCCAAATAAACCTATAACAGCAACTATCATGGTGCCGTAGCCACGTTTCTCTTTACTCAGTGTTTCTGTTACCAGGGTTATACCTGCGCCAAGCTCACCCGCCAAACCAATACCTGCTATAAAGCGGATGATGGCATAGGTGTTTACATCGGTTACAAAAGCATTGGCAAAATTGGCAATAGAGTATAATAGTATAGAACCGAATAATACCTTTATACGGCCCATTTTATCGCCTATTATCCCCCATAACAAGCCACCCAGCAGCAAACCGAACATTTGCACGTTAATAATAAACTGGCCCTTAGCCAGTATATCTGCATCAGCTACACCTATGTCGTGTAAACTGGCTTTACGCACTATCGAGAAAACTAAAAGATCGTATATATCAACAAAGTAGCCAAGTGAGGCCACCAAAACCAGGAAAACAGCGTTGCGGGTAAGCTTTGACGAAGAAATTTCGGTCATGATCAGATTTAATAACTTTGGTTTGGCTAAGGTATAAAATGCCAGTAAAAAACAAATTAAATTGCATAAAAAAACCCCTTGCAGTTAAACAGGGGCTTATATTTTGTAAGGCAGCTTAATTAAACTTTTTTTACGTTTACTGCCTGTAAACCTTTTCTTCCTTCTTCTTCTTCGTACTCAACATTGTCGTTGTCTTTAATAGCATTTACACCGCCTTGCACATCTTTAAAATGTACAAATAAGTCTTTACCATCATCGGTAATAATAAATCCGTAACCTTTTTGTGTGTTAAACCATTTTACTTTTCCAGTTTTCATAATAATATTATAATCGTATTAATAATTGTGTTAAGATCAGTAAGTAATTCAACTGAATATAAAAATGGTTTAATAATCAATATAGAATGTACAACTATCTCTATCAAATATATAAAATTATTAACAACCAAATAAATTTATTTAATAAGTAACAATTGTTGAAAAACAAAAAAGTCATTGGCATAAGCCAATGACTTTCAAACAAGTATATGCTGTGTTAATTATTTTACCTGCTGAAAGAAGTAAACACCGGCAGATGGGGTAACCCTTACCAAAACTTCTTCTTTGCTGCTTTTTAAATCAACAAAATAAACTACAGAATCTAACCCGCCATCGCCGTTATCTAATTTGATAACTTCGTTTGCAAAATAGCCTTCGTATTTAGCGCCTATTTCTTTTTTTGCTTTTGCAGGCAATTCTTTGTATTGCACGTTTTCTGTAACGCCCATTAGTTCGCCTCTGATTGTGTAAAAAGCAGATTTTTTAACACCATCAATTACGAAGGTAGCTTTCTGGAACTGAGGGGTAACTTTCCAGGTTACATTTTCTGCCCTGCTAAAATCGCTGTTAAATTTTGCTGATACTGAATATGATACATTATCAGACCCATCTACTGATTTAGAAATTGTGTTAGCAGCAAAAACATTTACTGTGAACAATGCTGCGATAGCGGTTGATATAAATAATTTTTTCATGATCTTTTAAATTTTAATTTACATAACAAAAGTAAGCCATGATTACAATTATTCATAATTAATGCTAATTTTTATGAATATTCAATAATATAAATATCTTTTTAATAAAAATTCAAAAATACAAGCAAATACTTAGTGTAACATTAACAATATGTCAATAAAAATGCAATACGCTTATTGTAAAAAGTACACTAAGTTAAATCTATGTAAAGAGGTGCTTGTTTTCTGACTTTTTAATGACAAAAAAGACCTTTTACACAGAGATTATCAGCCATTATCGGCAAAACCGGGATACAAAGTCATACCACCATCCATAAAAATTGTAGTGCCGGTAATATAATCGGCGTCATCAGAGGCCAGCCAAACAGCCAGTTTACCTATGTCATCAGGCTGGCCTATCCGGTTATATGGAATAAGCGTTAAAAGTTTGTCCAGCGCTTCGGGAGTTTCCCATGCGGCTTTGTTTATTGGGGTTTGAATAGCACCCGGTGCAATGCCCACTACCCTGATCTTATTCGGGGCCAGTTCCTGTGCAATGCTTTTCATAAACATGCTGATACCACCCTTACTTGCCGCATAGTTTACATGCCCTGCCCAGGGGATAACCTCGTGTACGCTGCTCATACAGATAATCTTACCCGCCGCGCGGCTTACACCATCTACCACTCCCCTTTTGATAAACAGTTTTGCAGCCTCGCGCGAGCAAAGGAACTGCCCGGTTAGGTTTATGTTGATGACTGTATTCCACTCATCCAGCGTCATATCCACAAACTTCGCGTCCTTTTGCAGGCCCGCATTATTTACCAGGATATCTATACAGCCGTATGTTGCTATGAGTTTGGCAAACATAGCCTGCACTTCATCTTCCTTGCTTACATCTGCCTGGTGGGCAAAGGCCTCGCCGTCGGCAGCTTTAATTTCGTCAACAACTTCGTCTGCAGCTTTTTGGTTGTGCACATAGTTTACCAATACCTTAGCACCAGCCTGTGCTATAGCAATTGCAACGCCTTTGCCTATGCCGCTGTCTGCGCCGGTTACAAGGGCAACTTGTCCTTTAAGTTTTTGTGGGTCCATATTCTGATATTAGCTTTGCTATATGCAATGCTAATATCAGGATATGGTTTTAGTTTTTTGAAGAAAAGTGAGGGCGTTACACTTTACTAAACAATACATTTGTATATGACCAAAAGGATATTAAAGATATTGGCTGCTATTGTATTAGTGATTTTGAGTTATACACTGATTGGAATGGGATGGGCTGGTGGTTCTTATCCGGCTGGCGTAAATACTATATTATTTTTATCTGGTACATGTTTATTTTTAGCAACAGTTATCTATTGCCTTATTAAAGCTTTCAAATAGCATTCTACAGTGCCTTTATATAATCCAAAAACAGATACAACGCCTTTTTCTTATCCTCTGTCAAATCAAAGTCCAATTTGTGCATCAGGTAATCCTCCAGGTCAAAATCGGCACGTTGGGGCAGTTCTTTTAATAACTCGTGCCTGTGTGCGAGACCGTGCCTTAGGGCTTGATCAAACTCCTTTATAAAATCATCAGGGATGGGTTTGTTGGCTATCCACGCGGCGAAAACAAACGGCAGGCCTGTAAACTTTTGCCATTCGCCGGCAAGGTCATATACATATTTATACTCTTCGGTTTTACCAAAGGTGCGGTCGCCAATTTGTACAAAAGCGGTTAGAGGATCGGTAGATTCGGCATAATCCGGCGCGTTCACAATTTGCTCAGGCTGCACCTTCCAATAGTTCTTTAGTAACACCTTCGCCAGGTTGTTTGAGCTGCGCGATTCAGGGTCGAGCTGTATTTTGGTGACTTGCTCTATAGGGCAGTTGCTAAATATAAAAACCGAGTTTACCGGCCCTACAGCGCCAATGCAATAAGCCGATACAATTTCCCACTGTGGCATATTTAAAGTAGCCGCTACAGGTATTAAACCAATATCAACTTTATTATCTATCAGTTTTTGGGCACAATCCGACGGCATATCAAGGCTCAGATCTATCCTGTCTTTAATAGCCGAGTGTTGTAATCCGTATAAAAAGGGTTTGGTGTTAGTATAACTAACGGCGGATATTCTTATCTTATTCACGTAACGTTCTCTCTATGAGTTTTTTAAATGGAGGGCATTGTTGGCTTCAACAATAGTAAACTTGCTACCATTATAGGTTACCTTATAAAGCACCAGGTTTTGGTGCGGGAAGGTATCCATCTGTGTAAGCGGCAAGCCTGTGAGTACACACATTAGCAGGCGCAGGGCGCGGCCATGCATACATACCAGTACATTCTTCTCCTCAGGGTGTGCCATAATAGTTTCAAGGGCCTGCAATTGCCTTTCCTTTACCTCGTTGGGGCTTTCGCCGCCTTCAAATTTCGTATCAAGATTGCCATCAAGCCAGTTGCGCATCAAATCTAAAAAAGCGGCTTTGTTTTCGGGTGTGGCGGGCTGCCCCTCGTATACTCCCCATGCAAGCTCGTCCAACCCCGGCAATTTTTGGAATGGAATACCCATATCAATAAACTGCTGGATGCTTTGTTGGGTACGCTTTAATTCGGATATGTAGACCTTATCAAAAGGTACCGTTTTATAAGCTTCATAAAACAGGCCTGCCTGGCGGCGACCTTCATCATTCAGGTCGGTATCTTTACCGCGGCCCTGTACAATGCCTTGTTTGTTAAGGTCGGTTTGGCCGTGGCGTACTATATATAATGTCTTTTCTATCATATTTATTAGGGCGAAAAGCTGAAAGTACAAAGCCTAAAGCTTTGCCCGGTGGCTTTGTGCTTTCAGCTTTTCGCTTTTAGCTTAATTTATAACCGGCAGTTTATAAAAACGCGGTTTCTCTTCTTCGGCAAACTGGTAATCGTTGTAATCGGTTACTACATTATAAAGTGTATCGCGCTCTATTGGGTAGCGGCCTGCATTTTTTATCAGGTTTACCAATTCTTTGGTGCTCATGGCCGGTGTTTGTTCTTCGGCACCTGCCATCGAATAAATTTTGGTGGTATCATCAAGCGTACCGTCAATGTCATCAACCCCAAAGTTTAGAGATAGCTGCGCGGTAGTGCGGCTTATCATGGCCCAGTAGGCTTTTATATGGTCAAAGTTGTCCAGGTAAATGCGCGCTATGGCGTAATTACGCAGATCCTCAACCACGGTAGATTCGGGAACGTTACTCATCTGGTTATCCTGGTTACGGAATTTTAGCGGAATAAAGGTTTGGAAGCCCCCTGTCCTATCCTGCAACTGGCGTAGTTGTTCCATATGATCAACCCGGTGATGGAATTTTTCGATATGGCCGTAAAGCATGGTAGCGTTTGACCGCATGCCCAGTTTATGCCATTCCTCATGGATGGCCAGCCACTGGTCGCCCGTACATTTATCTTTAGCTATCAGCTCGCGCACTTCAGGGTGGAAGATCTCTGCCCCGCCGCCCGGTATCGATTCCAGACCCGAGTCTTTCATCAACTTCATACCGGTAGCGTAGTCTATTTTAGCCTTTTTAAATATATAGTGGTATTCCACTGGTGTTAAGGCCTTTACGTGCAGATCGGGCCTATGTGCTTTTATCTTGCTGAAAAGTTCGCTGTAAAAAGCAACATCGTACTGCGGTAAAACACCACCTACTATATGCACCTCGGTAACGGGCTGGTCGTCGTATTTTTTTACGATGTCCAACATTTCTTCCATGGTGTACTCCCACCCATCGGCACGCTGTTTTAACAGGCGCGAGTAGGAACAAAACTTACAATCGTACACACAAAGGTTTGTTGGCTCGATGTGAAAATTGCGGTTAAAGTAGGTCTTGTCGCCGTGTTTTTTCTCGCGTATATAGTTGGCAAGTACTCCCAGGTAGCCTAATTCTGCTTTTTCGTAAAGCAAAACGCCTTCATCAAAAGTGATGCGCTGGTTATGGAGTACCTTCTCAGCAATGTCTTTTAGTTCTGGTAAAAGCTGAGGGTTGTTCAGCAATACCAGCAAATTATCTGATACTTCCATTTAGAAAAATATTTGAGCAAATGTAGCAATTTGCATTAGTTTTAAAACGTAAGTATCAACTTAACGCGTGTTTAAACACACAAGTATGACAATGATGTTACAGTAGAGTAAGCAATAGATGATTGCCGCACACTTTTACAAATACAGCAGCAAATCACAAATATTCTTAGTTAATTTGGCGCCATAGTTTAACCACATGAAAATAGAAACCATTGCCATCCACGCCGGTAACCATACCGATGCTACTTCAAAAGCAGTTGTACAACCCATTGTTATGGCTACTACATTTGAACGCGATGCGGATGGCGGTTTTGCATCAGGATATCAGTACAGCCGGTCGGCCAACCCTAACCGCACCTCGTTAGAGAATGTGCTTGCCCGGTTAGAAAATGGTGTTGAAGCCGCGGCCTTTTCATCAGGTAATGCAGCGGGCATGTCGGTTTTTCAATCACTGGAGCCCGGCACCCATATTATAGCGCCTGACGATATGTACCATGGCCTGCGCAACCAGTTAAAGGCGCTTTTTGCAGGTATACTGGAGTTTGACTTTATTGATGTGAACGATAGTGTGGTTTTAAAAAAACACATCAAACCCAACACTCGTGTTATATGGATTGAGACCCCATCGAACCCGCTTTTAAAAATTACCAATATAAAAAAAGTGGTAGCCATTGCCCACCAGCACAATATAAAAGTAGTATGCGATAACACCTTTGCCACCCCGGTTTGCCAGCAGCCACTGGCCCTGGGTGCCGATTTGGTGATGCATTCATCAACAAAATACTTTGGCGGCCACAGCGACCTGATGGGCGGCGCATTAATTACCGCCGAAAAGAACGACTGGTGGGAGAAGATCCGCAATGTACAAACCATGGGCGGCGCAGTGCCTTCTCCTATGGATTGCTATTATCTTGTCCGCAGTATAAAAACCCTGCCTTACCGTGTTAAGGGCCACGTGCATAATGCGCTGTTGCTGGCTGCTTTTTTAGAAAAGCACCCGGCGGTTGAAAGCGTGATGTACCCCGGCCTGCCATCGCATCCGCAATATGATATTGTTAAAGCGCAGATGAGCCATCCCGGTGCCATGATGTCGTTCACCCTGAAAGGTGGCGAAGATGAGGCAAAAAGGGTAATAAACGCGCTTAAAGTATTTACACAAGCCACCAGCCTTGGCGGTGTAGAAAGCCTGATAGAACACCGTGCCAGTGTTGAAGGGCCCGATACCAAAACACCGTTTAACCTGCTAAGGGTATCGGTTGGGTTAGAGCATATTGATGATCTTATAGAGGATTTAGAACAGGCGATGGCATAGTTAGTTAAGCCTGCAACGTTATCACCAGGCGTTCCGACGGAACGCTACTCCGTCATTTTGTTTTTCTACCAACGAAATGTTCCGCTGGAACATATATTCTTTAAACTATCATTGATTTATATAAATTAATTAGTTAATAAATTGGCGCATGGAACATCTTATTGGTAGAAAAGAATAGAGGCGATGTTTCGTTCCATAGGTATGATTGCCACCGATTAACCTAAACAATTAGGTTTGTTCCGTAGAAACACCTCGTTGGTAGAAAAATGATAATTGTTATTTTCGTTCCGTAGGAACGATTGACACCGATTAACTTAACCAATTAGGTTTGTCCGTAGGAACACCTAGTTGGTAGAAAAAATGATATTGTTATTTTCATTCCGTAAGAACGATTGACACCGATTAACCTAAACAATTGGCGTATGTTCCGTAGGAACAACTGGTTGGTAGAAAAGAATAAAGATGATATTTCGTTCCGTAGGAACGATTGGTGTTAGCCAAATACAAAAGTGAATTATGCCAAATACATACACTCAACTTCATATCCAATTTGTTTTCGCGGTGAAATATAGGGCCGCTCTGATTGGCAATGAGTGGAAAGAACGTTTGCATCAATATATTACCGGCATTTTTCAGAATAACGACCATAAGGTGCTGCAAATAAACAGCATGCCCGATCATATTCATATTTTTATAGGTATGAGGCCGCATCAATCAGTATCATCTTTAATACAAAATGTAAAAACAGAAAGCAGTAAATGGATTAAAGAGCAAAGATTTTGTCCATCACCATTTGCATGGCAGGAAGGTTACGGCGCTTTTTCTTATTCAAAAAGTCAAGTACCTACTGTTATTAATTATATTAAAAACCAGGAAATACATCATAAAAAGGAATCGTTTTTAGAGGAGTATCGAAAATTCCTAACCGCGTTTGAAATAGAATGGGATGAGAAATACATCTTCAACGAACCAGAATAACACCAAGCGTTCCGATGGAACGCAAGCTGCTTTCTTTATTTTTCTACCAACCAATTGTTCCTACGGATCACCTTTCTATACGTCAAAATAGATTAATTACATTAAAATTAAAATTTAATTTGGATTGTAAATATCGTTTACCCTATATTTGAAACATTATTTGGTAGCAATACCACAACGATCAATTTTCCCTCACACGGATTTTGATTTATAAAGAAGCGGCGAGAGATCAGGCTCGAAGAACCGCTGGCAACCCTCCAAGGTGGAGAAGGTGCCAATTCCTGTCCCGGAGAATAGTTAACCGGGGGATATAAATTAATAGTCATGAAAAGTCTGATTTATTTAGCCCAACAAAACACATCGCAAACCCAAACGGGTTTATCTTCTGTATACAACCTTTCTGCAGGCTGTATTTGTATGTGTTGCTGCTGTTGATTGCAGTACACGTTCCCTTTTTCTGTTTCCTGAAAAATACGTGACGCCCCGCTTAGGATAGCTTTATCCTGTCGTAATTGTAACATTTTATAAATACCCCTTAAATCTACAGAACATGTCTAATTTAAAATTCGAAACACTGCAACTGCATGCCGGTCAGGAAGTTGACGCTACAGGCGCACGTGCAGTGCCATTATATCAAACCACTTCATACGTATTTAATAGTGCCGAACATGGTGCAAACCTGTTTGCTTTAAAGGAATTCGGCAACATATATACCCGTTTAATGAACCCCACCACCGATGTTTTTGAAAAGCGCATTGCTGCCCTTGAAGGTGGCATAGCGGCTTTGGCAACAGCATCGGGCCAGGCGGCGCAATTTATAGCGCTTAACAATATTTTACAGGCCGGCGATAACTTTGTGACCTCCCCTTTCCTGTACGGTGGTACTTACAACCAGTTTAAGGTTGCATTTAAACGCCTGGGTATTGAAGTACGCTTCGCTGAGGATGATACTGCCGAAAATATCGAAAAACACATCGACCATAAAACCAAAGCCATTTATACCGAAACCATTGGTAACCCAGGTTTTAGCATACCCGATTTTGAAAAGCTGGCTGCACTAGCTAATAAGCACGACCTGCCACTGATAGTAGATAATACCTTCGCCGCAGGCGGATACCTGTTTCGCCCGTTACAACATGGCGCCCACGTGGTGGTAGAATCGACCACCAAATGGATAAACGGCCACGGTACAAGTATTGGCGGTGCTATTATAGATGGTGGTACTTATAACTGGGGTAACGGCAAATTCCCGCAATTTACCGAGCCAAGCGAAGGTTACCACGGGTTAATATTTAATGATGTATTTGGCATAAACGGCCCTTTTGGAAACATCAATTTTATCATTCGTGCCCGCGTTGAAGGGCTTAGGGATTTTGGCCCGTCGCAGTCACCATTCAATTCATGGTTAAATATACAGGGGTTGGAAACCCTATCCCTGCGTGTACAGCGCCATGTGGACAATGCGCTTGAGCTGGCCAAATGGCTGGAGCAGCACCCGCAGGTAGAATCTGTTAACTACCCGGGGCTGGAATCGTCGCATTACCATACCCTTGCCAAAAAGTATTTAAAAAATGGCTTTGGCGCGGTACTATCCTTTGTACTTAAAGGTGGTAAGGAAAATGCCAACAAAGTAATTGATAACCTTAAACTGGTTAGCCATTTAGCAAACGTTGGCGATGCCAAAACACTGATCATACAACCATCGGCAACAACACACCAGCAATTGTCAGACCTTGAGCAGATCTCGGCAGGGGTTTTACCCGGCCAGTTGCGTGTAGCTGTTGGTATTGAACATATTGATGATATAAAAGCTGATTTTGAACAGGCATTTGCCAAAATACACGCGTTGGAATTAGCATAAGGATTTAGTTTTTTTTAGTTTTTTAAGTGATGTTATCAGGGGGCAGCCTAAGTAACTGCCCCCGAAATAACGAAGAGTAACAAATGAGCACACAAAGTTTTACCCATACCGGAACGTTTGAACTGGAATCCGGCCAAAAGATACAAGGACTTGAGATCGGCTTTAATACCTATGGAAGCCTCAATAAAAACCGGGATAATGTAGTGTGGGTATGCCATGCCCTCACTGCAAATTCCGATGTTTTTGACTGGTGGAAAGGCCTTTTCGGGCCCGAAGACCATTTTAACCCCGATGAGCATTTTATTGTATGCGCCAATGTTTTGGGGTCGCCGTATGGTTCGCTTAGTCCGTTAAGCACCAACCCGGCAACCGGGCAGCCATATTACCTGGCTTTCCCCGAATTTACCATCAGGGATATTGTAAAGGCACACACTTTACTGGCAGACCATTTAGGCATCGACCAGATAGAGATATTATTAGGCGGATCATTAGGTGGCCAGCAAGCCATTGAGTGGAGTATTATTGAGCCCGAGCGCATCAAAAACCTTATCCTGATAGCTACCAATGCCAATCATTCGCCATGGGGCATCGCCTTTAACGAATCACAGCGCCTGGCTATCACTGCCGACCGTACCTTTTACGCCGGCTCGCCGGATGGTGGTAGCAAGGGTTTAAAGGTGGCCCGCAGTATTGCGCTTCTATCGTACCGCACCTATAAAACCTACAGCATTACCCAGCAGGAGGATCAGGATAATGTTACTGATAACTTTAAGGCGGCAACCTACCAAAACTACCAGGGGCAAAAACTGGTGAACAGGTTTAACGCTTACAGCTATTGGTACCTTTCAAAGGCGATGGATTCGCACAATGTAGGCCGTGGCAGGCATGGGGTTGATAAAGCCTTAAGCCTTATCAAAGCGCGTACACTGGTTATTGGTATAAAATCAGACGTGTTGTTCCCTATCGAGGAGCAGCAATACCTGTTCAGGCATATCCCTAAATCGGCTTTTGCCGAGCTGGATTCGTTTTACGGGCACGATGGCTTTTTAATTGAAACAGAAGACTTAACAAATATTATCACATCGTTTTTTAAAACCGATGTAAAAGGAAAAATTATAGAATTGCAAAAAATAGCTTAATGAGTAAGAAACTGAACATTGGCCTCTTTGGATTTGGAGTTGTAGGCCAGGGATTGTACGATATTATCAAAACAAAAGACCTGAACATCGAGATCGTAAAGATCGCCATCAAAAATCCTGAAAAGGAAAGATCATTACCAAAAGAACTTTTCACAACAGATAGGAACGAAATACTGAACAACCCGGAAATAAACACCGTGGTGGAACTGATAAATGATACTGAAGCTGCTTTCGAGATCGTATCGCGTGCGCTAAGTACCGGTAAAAATGTGGTATCGGCCAGTAAGAAAATGATTGCCACCTACCTGGAGGAATTGATCGAACTGCAACACAAACATGGCACTTCACTATTGTATGAAGGTGCGGTTTGCGGCAGTATCCCCATCATTCGCAACCTGGAGGAGTATTATGATAACGAATTGCTGCATTCAATCAGCGGTATTTTCAATGGCTCATCAAACTACATCCTGTCTAAAGGTTATTTAGAAAACCTTGATTACGATAGCGCCCTTAAACAAGCGCAGGATCTTGGCTTCGCGGAAACCGACCCAACTATGGATGTGGGTGGGTATGATGCTAAATTTAAGCTTATTATAGCGGCGGCACATGCCTATGGTGTGGTTATCGATCCAAAAGAAGTGCTGAACATTGGTATCCAAAATTTATCGCCGCACGACCTGCAATATGCACGCGAAAAACGACTGAAGATAAAACTGGTACCGGTTGCCAAAGAACTTGATGACAGGCATGTTACCCTGTTTGTATTGCCCAAATTTGTGAACGAAACTGAGTTTTTATACAACGTGGAGTACGAATATAACGGCGTTACGGTACAGGCCGCCTTTGCCGATCAGCAATTCTTTTTTGGTAAAGGGGCCGGTGGCCACCCTACCGGGTCGGCGGTGTTATCAGATATCGCAGCTTTGCGGTACGATTACCAGTACGAATATAAAAAGGCAAAAGGCGTAAACAACCTGCAGTTCACAAATAATGTAGAGGTAAATATTTACCTGCGTTATGATGATGAAGCATTGGTAGACGCACTGGAGTTTGAACACATCCAGGAGCGTTTTTACTCGGGTAGTTACAAATTTGTTATCGGTAAAATAAACCTGCAGAAACTGATAGATAACCAGCAAGCTATAGCAGATGGCAAAGCTTTTGTTGCATTTGCCGACCAGCTAACGGGCGTTAGTTTAGCTGCTGCCAAACATGAAGCAGCCACGGTATAATAACGATAAGTAAGATTAAATAATTGAAAAGAGCCTGCCTGTATAATGGCGGGCTCTTTTTGGTTTATTCCCCCGCGTGTTGTTTATATATTAAGTATGTTCTGTACTTTTATGGCCAACTTATATTTTAACTATGCAAAAACTTAAACGCATCCTTTTCAACAGGCCATTTATTCTTACACTTTGGTTTGGCCTTAGTTTATTTGCGGTTGCGAAAGATATCATTACTCATTTTGCTAATAAGGAAACTTCGCATAATAATTACATTATATATAAGCACAATTTTTTAAACCTTATACATCAGCAAAGCCTGTTTGGCCCCGAGCCGCAGTATTATTTTGACCTGAACCACTACGGCCCCGTATTCGGGTTAATAATTGCGCCATTTGCCCTGCTTCCAAATCAAATTGGTGTAGTGCTTTGGGTGATGTTTTTGGCCTATATTTTATTCTACTCCATTATTAAACTGCCGCTAAATGATTTTCAAAAAACCATTATTTTACTGCTTAATGTAAATAGCATGATGGGATCATCCGGCAATGTGCAGGTAAACCCGTTAATTGTTGCGCTGGTAATATTCAGTTTCATTTTCATCAAAAACAAACAGGATTTTTGGGCGGCGCTGATGATCATAATAGGTACGGCAATTAAGCTATATGGCATTGTTGGGCTTGCTTTCTTTTTCTTTTCAGATAATAAGATAAAACTTGTTTTAAGCCTTATATTTTGGTCGGCAGTGTTGTTTGTATTACCTATGCTTGTTTCATCACCGGCGTATATACTTAAAACTTATCATGACTGGTACCCCGACCTGTTAGCCAAAAATGCCAATAACCTGTTCTCTATCAGGGGTAATGTCAGCGTAATGGGTATGATCAGTAAGATATTTTTGATTAAAAACCTATCTAATATGCTGGTTTTAGCACCCGGATTGTTATTGTTTGGCGTATCTGTATTTCGCATTAAATATTGGAGGAATACGCAATACCAATTGTTATTACTGGCCTCAACTTTACTTTTCACCATATTGTTCAGTACCGGTTCCGAACCACCAACCTATATTATTGCGTTTATTGGCGTTAGTATATGGTACGTGAATTTAAAACGGCCAATTACAGGGTACGAACGCTTCCTGCTTATATTCGCTTTGGTATTAACCAATTTCTCACCTTCAGATCTTTTCCCAAGATACTTAAGGGATAAATATGTTATACCGTATGCTTTAATAGCACTTCCCTGCCTGTTGATATGGCTCAAAATAATTTATGAAATGCTTACACGCGATTTTGGAGCAGAAACAGCCGATGACCGGTTACAAGCCGACGTTGCAATAGCAGTAAAATAGATATAAAAACAAAAGGCTTCCGTTTAGGGAAACCTTTGTTTTTGTAGAACTCACAAATTAAATTAACTATATATTCATGTAACTATAAACTCCTTTTAGTGTCCCAGTTTTCCAGGTAATGGGCTACCCTGCTCACAAATTGCCCGCCCAATGCACCATCAACTACACGATGGTCATAAGATAACGAAAGAAACATCATATGCCTTATGGCTATAGCGTCGCCTTTTGGTGTTTCTATAACAGCGGGTTTCTTTTTAATTGCGCCAACGGCTAAAATGGCTACCTGTGGCTGGTTAATAATTGGCGTGCCCATTACGTTACCAAACGAGCCAACGTTAGTGATGGTGAATGTACCATCCCTTACATCATCAGGCTGAAGTTTGTTATTGCGCGCACGGTTAGCCAGGTCATTAACCGCTTTGGTAATACCTAACAGGCTTAACTGATCGGCTTTTTTAATTACCGGTACAATAAGGTTACCACTTGGTAAAGCGGTTGCCATGCTAATATTGATATCCTTTTTCTTAATGATCTGCGTTCCGTTTACCGAAATATTTATCATCGGGAAATCTTTTATTGCTTTTACAACTGCCTCTATAAATATCGGGGTGAAGGTTATTTTCTCGCCTTCGCGTTTTTCAAATGAGTTTTTAATACGCTCGCGCCAATTCACCAGTTCGGTAACATCTGCTTCAACAAAGGAAGTTACGTGTGGCGATGTATGCTTACTGTAAACCATATGCTCGGCTATCAGTTTACGCATGCGGTCCATCTCAATGATCTCGTTACCACCAGATACTGATGTAGCAGCTGGCTGCGGGGCACCTTGGGGTTGCGATGGTTGCTGAGGTGCAGTAAATGTTTCTGACGGCGCCGGTTGAGTTTGTTGTGCAACTGGCTGGGGCGTCACATAAGCCGGCTCGGCTACTGGTGCTGCAACAGGCTGTGTTGTTTGCCCCTGCTGCGGTGCGGCGTAACTTTGTGATGCATTACCAGCCTTATGGCCACGTTTTTGGATATACTCCAACAGATCGTCTTTTGTTAAACGGCCTTCGGCACCCGTTCCTGGTATTTGGTCAAGCTCGCTGTTGCCGATACCTTCCTGGTTAGCTATATTTTTTACTAACGGGGAGTAAAAACGGTTTTCGTAAGTAACACCATCAATAGGTGCACTTTGCCTCTGCTCTACCTGATCGATGCCTGGTATATCTGCAACAACAGGTTGCTGAGAAGTAGGTTGTGCTACAAATTGCGGGGCTTGCTCTGCAACGGGTTGCGGTGCAGGCTCGGGGGATGTTTCTGGTGCCGGTGCGGTTTGTGGCGTATCATCAGCTCCTGCTTCGTCTGTTTCGATAACAGCAATTACAGAACCTACCTGCACTACTTCATCTTCTTTACAAAGCTGTTCGATTAACTTTCCTGACACCGGCGATGGAACTTCTGAATCGACCTTATCGGTCGCAATTTCCATAACTGCCTCATCTGCTTCTATATAATCTCCCGGTTTTTTATTCCATTTAATTATTGTTGCTTCTGCAACACTCTCACCCATTTTTGGCAGTAATAATTGGTATTTGGCCATACGCAAAACTATAGTTCGTTGGTCAAAATTATACAATTATAATGTCACAATTAACTTTCTTTTAGTAAAGTAATCAACATAAAAAAGGCAGCTACTGCGCTCCTTTCAATGTTTTGTATCCGTTTATTACCAAATGTGAATTTCTTTGCCACCGTTTTATTTGCATTTGCCACCGCAATCCATACAGTACCTACGGGTTTATCTTCGGTACCGCCCCCGGGGCCTGCAATTCCGGTTATGGCCACCGCGTAATCCGATTTAAATTGCCGCAATGCCCCCTCAACCATCTCTGTAACTGTCTCCTGACTAACGGCGCCAAACTGGTACAGGGTTTCGTTCTTTACACCTAAAACGCTCTCTTTTAAATCGTAAGAATAAGTAACAGCCCCACCAAAAAACACCTGCGATGAACCCTCATGCTGGGTGATAAGATGCGATACATAACCGCCTGTACAACTCTCGGCAACAGATAATGTAAGGCCTTTACCGGCCATATAATTCAATATCACTTTTTCCAGCGGGATATCTTGCTGTGCAACTACATTATGGCCAACACGCTCAACAATCCTTGCGGTAAATTGCTCTAACTTCTCCCGTAACCCGGTTTCATTATCGCCATAAGCGCTTAACCTTAAACGCACCTGCCCCATTTTTGGCAGGTAGGCCAGTTTTATATTTTCTGGCAGGTCATTTTCTATATCTGCAATTTTCTCGGCCAGGAAAGATTCACCTTTTCCAACGGTTAATATTGTTTTGTGGAGAATAACCGGCAGCTTTAGGGTTGTTTTTAATTTGGGTATAACCGTATCTTCCATCATGTACATCATCTCGAACGGTACGCCGGGCATAGATACATAGATCTTTCCATCTACATTAAACCACATACCAGGGGCGGTACCATTATTATTCTGGATGATCTCGCAATTTTCGGGTACTTCGGCTTGTTTGTGGTTCACTTCAAGCAGGGGCCGGTTATACTTTTTAAATATGTTTTCAACATTTTTTAAAGCATCGTTATTTAAAACAAGGCCAACATTAAAGTAATCGGCAAGGGTTAATTTGGTAATGTCGTCTTTTGTAGGGCCAAGGCCGCCGGTTATTAAAATAATATCAGCACGGCCTGCGGCTTCTGCAAGCGCTTTAAGGATATGCTCCCTATTGTCTGATACAGACGAGACTTGCTTTACCCTGATACCTTCTGCGTTCAGTTTCCGGGCCATCCATGCAGAATTTGTATCAACAATTTGCCCAATCAATATTTCGTCGCCAATTGTTATGATCTCTGCAAGCATATTAGTAAAAGTTTTGGTTATTGGTATAATCGCTTCGTTTGCTCAGTTTAAGGTCCTGCAAAATAGAGGCCTTAACCTTCAGTGTAACGTTGTATGATTTATAGAACCCGAAAGGCAGCCATTGTACTGAAAGGTCCCAGCAATGCAGATCCCGGTATATGGCAAATGATGTAGCACTACTTAGTTGCCTCGCCTTTATATCGTAAGTTGTGTTATACTGTATTTTCCATTTCTGGGTAAGGCTTACATCGCCGCTGAGCATCACGGTGTTACTTGATGAAGTATTAGTAACATTGTTACTATAGTTAAAACTGTAGTTGATGGATACGTTCCAGGGGATATTAAAATCTATATAAGCTCCGGGGTCGCTATTTATCATAGCAAGCCTTTGCGCCTGGTTTGGATCCATTGTTTGCAGGGTACTACCCACAGGCACAACGGCTTTAGGCCTAAAGGTTGCCGGGTTTAAAGCACCGCTCATAGAGAAGTTAAAGTTAGACAGCATCGGGAACTTACCATCCTGCCAGCTAAAGCGATTAATACGCCTTATATAGTTGGTTAATTGCCCATTGCTGATGGAATCGCGTACGGTGGTAACATACGGATCAAACGAGCCGCTAAAGTTAATGTTCACCTTTTGGTTAAGTATAGCCGTATGCCCTGAAAAATTGATATTCGAGAGTTTTAATGAATCGGCAGCGAAATTGTAAAAACCCGAAAAGGTTAAGCCCTGTAAAATAGGGATCTTCCTGTCAGTACCTGATGTGTCTGTACTTTTGGCTTTAACTTTCGCCTCAATCGTGTTATCAAGCGAAAATCCTATACCCGCTTGCTTACCTGCAGATGGACCGCCATAAACCGATTGCTCATAAATTGAATAACGTTGCGCATAATATGGATATGGTACGGTTGCATTACTAACGGCAGTACGGTAATACCCATAGCTTGGGTCGCCAAAATCGGGGCGATAGTTAAAGCTGATTGAAGGCGTAGATATATGCCTGATAGCTTTTATATTACCCTTTTTAAATGGTATTGTACCATATAGTTTAGTTGAGAAACCTGCGTTAAAGCTATACTCGGCCGAACGCGAAAAACCACCTACTGTATCGGTTACAGGCAATACCTGGCCTGCTACACTCCCCCTGTCAAACCTACGCCGTATGGTTTGAAAATACCAGCGTTCGGTATAGCTTACCCCTGTGTTGAATTGAAAGTATTTTAATATGGTAGCATTAAATGCCACCGGTATTTGATGCTGGAAACCATTTTGCAGGCGCTTGGTGAGTGTGTTTGCTTTAAACAGTTCAGACTCTGGTACAGCATTTAACTTGTTTGTACCAACCAAACTATAACCTACTGTAATTCGCTGATACCACTTTTGTTCGCCTACACGGTCTTTAGAGTCAAACGGACTTAATGTAGCCATGTTAAAACTGAATGTTGGGAGTTCCAACGTAACTGTTTTTTGGGTAAGGTCCTGGCTGTGGCCTAAACTCACGTTAAGGTTAAAGGGTGAATTTGCCCACGTTTTACCATAGTTGATACTTGACCTTAAGTTGTTCTGCGTAAGCGATTGCAGGTTGTAATTATTTTGCCCCGGGCTGTTACGGTAAAAGCTTGAAGTACCTGCATTTACCGATGCGCTAAAAGTAGTACCCGGGTTTGCATTCGGGTCTTGTGAGTGTGTCCACGCAATGTTAAAATCTTTTTGTGCCGGGTCGCCTGCCAGGCCGTAGTTATGCGATCCATAGCTTAACGTTAAACTGCCACCATATTTATACCGCTTTAAATAACGCGCGTTTGTATTTATCTCAAAAGAGCCTTTTGAATACAGCGTGGCCATTGTTGTAAGGTCAATATTATCATTAAGGCCAATGTAATAACCAAAGTTACGCAGGTAAAAACCCAGCCTGGCATCTTCCCCAAATGTAGGGAGAATAACGCCTGATGAGCGCGAATCGGGTTTTGGGAAAAAACCGAAGGGAATAGCTAAGGGCAATGGCACACCGGCAATCTCTAAATACGCCGGGCCCGATATAATACGGTTTTTTTGGCCGATACCTTTTGTAATTACAATACCAAAATGCGTTTCGGGGAAAGGCAGATCGCAGGTACTAAAAATTACGTTGCGATAAGCAACCTCGGTTTCGTTAAGCCGTTTTGCCTGGCCGCCCGATATAAAGTTACCCTCTTGCTCTGACGCAGGGTTCCATATCTTACCTTTTTTGGTTTTGTAATCAAACAGCAACGAATCTGATGCTACCGGCTTCTCCTGCCCCGATTTTGATAATGGCCGCCCTATATACCGCCGCGTTTTAGGGTCGATAGCGCCACGGGCAAATATCAGGTGCCTTTTTTCATCAACACGAATATATTCGGCATCAAGCTCAAAATCCTCATAAGTAACACGCGCTTTGCCATACAGATACTTCATTTTGTTCTCGTTATCAACAAATGATGAATCCTCGGCAGTGGCTTTAACTATTGATTTTAAACCGCCTGCACTTGGCGTAGTATCTTTTTTGGCGGTAATAGAATTTTGGGGAGCTGTAAAATTACGTCCGCCCCCCTTCCCTTTTGCAGGCGTAACCGGCTTGGGGTTACGAAGCAGTTTCCTATCTCTGACAGAATCAAGTTTTATAATAGTATCTTTAACAGTTATATAATGGTGGCCGCTATTTGCATAGGTTACCATCTTAACCATTAATATAAGTGCAAGTAGAAAAAAAGGCCTAACTAATTTCAAAATTGATTATGAATAGTATTTTTGCAGGTACAGTTAACAGCGTTCAAAGCTAATGAAAAATAAAATATTGAACAGGTTGAATAGAACGATTTGTGGCTTTGCCGCGATATTAATTTGCTTCTCATTGTTTTCGTTCACTTCAAAAGATATAGTAAAAAAAGATACTGTTGTAAATAATAGTTACAAACTTAAAACTATAGTTATTGACGCCGGCCACGGTGCTAAACCAGATAATGCGCCCCCCGGCCATTATTCCCGGGGTGCCGACGGCTCTTTTTCTTCCGAAAGGAATGTAACGCTTGCCCTCGCATTAAAATTGCAGAAGGCTGTTGAAAAAGATATTAACGGCGTAAAAGCAGTATTAACACGCTCAACCCCCGATGATGTATCGTTTGAAAGACGTGCACAAATTGCCAACGAAAACAAGGGGGACCTGTTTATTTCACTGCATTGCAATTCACTATCAGACAGGGTTATACGCGAGCGTGTTGGCACAAAGCGCGGCAAGGCGGTATACAGATCAGTGCGTGTACCAGATCGCTCGGGCAAAGGCGCCCTGATGCTTGTTTATGGTTTGCACCGGTCTCGCGAAGAACAGAACGCTATTAAAAATAACCAGGTAGATGAATCGGGCCTTGATGGTGACGCTTTAGACCCCGATGACCCGGTGGTTGCCATACTTACCGCAGCCTATGTGCGTAAATTTCGTAAACAAAGTATAAAAATTGCAAACTTAATTAACGATGAGATTGTTGGGACAGACGGAAGGCGTAGCGAAGGGCTAAGGGAACAGGGTATTTATGTGCTTTGCCATAGCGCTATGCCATCGGTACTTGTTGAAACAGGCTATATTAATAACCCCGATGATGAGCAATATTTAAACTCCGAAGAGGGACAAACAGAGATAGTTAATTCTATAGTACGCGCCATTAATCAATATAAAACCCAGATGGAACAAGTCACGGCAAACTAAATTTTAAATTATAAACACTACCTATACCATATATGAAAATTTCTAACGAAACAAAAATTGGGGCACTTACAGCGGTGGCCATAACGGTACTTATATTAGGATACAGCTTTTTACGCGGGAACGACGTTTTCTCGTCATCAAACAAATTTTACGCTATCTATCGTAGTGTTGAGGGTTTAACCATATCAAAACCTGTTTTGGTAAATGGTTTCCAGATTGGCAGGGTATCAAAAATGCAATTACATGCTGATGGCCGTACCACAGTTGAATTTAAGGTTGATAAACAATACAACATACCTGATAACACGTTGGCCAAATTACAAAGCACCGATCTTTTAGGTAGTAAAGCCATTGTATTTGAACTGGGCAACAGCATGAAGTATGCCGGCGACCAGGACACCCTGCGTGCCGATATACAGGGCAGCCTGGCCGAAAGCCTGCAGCCTATCCAGAAAAAAGCCGAAGTTTTGATAACCAAGGTAGATTCTGCCCTGGGTGCTATTAACAAAATCATGAACCCGCGGTTCCAGGCCAATGTTGATAAAAGCTTTACCAGCATTGCCAACTCTTTGCAAACATTAGAAGGTACCACCAAAAAAATTGATGCTATTGTTGGTTCGCAAAGCGCACATATTAATGGTATTATGGCCAATGCGGATGAGGCATCTGCAAATCTTAAAAACAGTAGTGCGCATTTAACAGGCATCTCAAGCAATTTTGAAAGGTTTAGCACCGATCTGGCTAACTCAAATGTTAAAGGTACTTTAGATAACGCTAACAAAGCTATGGCCGATCTGCAATCTACTATCAACAAGATCAATAGCGGGCAGGGCTCGCTTGGTTTGCTAATGAACGATGATAAGATGTACAACAACTTAAACTCGGCATCGAGCAACCTTAACAACCTGTTCCTGGATATTAAGGCACACCCAAGCCGTTACGTACACTTCTCTGTATTCGGTAAAAAGGGAGATTGATTTTAGAATTTAGAAAAAAGATATTGGAGATCGGTTGAAAAGCTGATCTCTTTTTTTTAACCTTAGTTATTCAGAAATTACAAACGTTTTTCCTTCTACAGCAAGTTCTGTATTCGGAAAAACGCTTTGTGCTTCTTCCAAAAGCTCGTTAAGGGTTTTGTACCGGGCCGAGAAATGGCCGATAACCAACTTTTCTGCATTCACCCTTACTGCTACCTCTCCTGCTTGTAAAGCGGTAGTATGGTGGGTTTGGTTAGCGCGATCAAGCATGTCATTTAAAAATGTGGCTTCGTGGTAAAGCAGCGTAACCGAGTTTATTTGCGCCAGGTATTTTTCAGTGTAAAGCGTGTCAGACACGTAGGCGTATGATTTTGGCTCGGCGGGTTCAATGGTAAGTGTGTTGTTCTGGTAAACAGTACCATCGGGCGCTGTATAATCATTACCTTTTTTTATGGCAGAATAATAGGCAACAGGTATTTCCAGTTGTTCTATTTTTTCCTTGATCAGCTTACGTAACCGTTTCTTTTGCCTGAACAAAAAGCCCGTACAAGGTATGCGGTGATCAAGCGGGATGGTTTCTACAAAAATATCCTGATTTTCAAATATGATCCCTTTAGCTGTAGCATCCGTAAATACCCATTCTAAAGGGTAATGCAGGGTAGTTTCAGAATATTTAAGTTGCAGGTCAACAATCTCCTTTAAGGGTGGCGGGCCAAATATCTTAAGTTCTTTTTTGCGCCCGTTAAGGTGCATGGATGATAGCAGCCCAACCAAACCAAGGTAATGGTCGCCGTGCAGGTGGCTAATAAAAATATAATCTATACGGCTGGCTTTAACATCAAACCGCAGCATTTGCTGCTGGGTACCCTCAGCGCAGTCAACCAGATAAAGCTTTTCGTTTATATTGAGTACCTGCGCTGTGGGGTTCCGGTTAAAAATGGGGGTTGCAGAACTGCTGCCCAGTATAGTTACTTCGAATTTCATACCGGGGTGAACAGCTTATTATCTAACTTCTTTCTTCAGTTCTTTTTCTATTTCTTCCATGAAAATAAGGTCGATGCCTTCTTCGCAGGTAGGTACAATAGAAAGTACATTATCTAACTGTGATATGGTTACCAAACGCGATACCGCATCATTTAAACCACACAGTATAAATGAGCCGGATGAGTTTTTACATAAGCGGTGCCCAACCAATAAACTGCTTAAGCCAGATGAATCTGCAAACTTCACTTGCGAAAGATCAAGGATGATGTTTCGCTGGCCTTCTGTGTTGATCAGGATCAGTTCTGATTTTAACTGAGGGGTAACCAGTGAATTTAGCTTTGATTCGTTAAGCTTAATAAGAATATATTTCTCGTGCTTGTCAACCGTAAATTTCATTTTGTTCTAATTAAAAAGCTAAGATAGAATTAATTTATCTTTAAATAAAAAATTACAAAGCGGCCAGCGCCTTATTTATAGCGCTTTCAACCCTATTTACCACATCGGTAGTTTCGGGCTTAATAAATTTTTCGCCTGTAATTTGCTCATACAGTTCAATATATCTGTCAGATATTGATTGTACAATCTCCTTTGTCATTTCGGGCACCTGCTGCCCATCCTTACCCTGGAAACCGTTCTCTATAAGCCATCTTCTAACAAACTCTTTTGATAGTTGTTTTTGCGCTTCGCCACTTTCCTGGCGCTCGGCGTATCCTTCGCTATAAAAGTACCTTGATGAATCGGGCGTATGGATCTCATCTATCAAATAAATGGTATCGCCAACCTTGCCAAATTCGTATTTGGTATCAACCAGTATAAGGCCTTGTTTAGCGGCAATTTCGGTACCGCGTTTAAATAACTGGCGGGTATAATTTTCCAGCTGCACATAATCAGCTTCGCTAACAATGCCTTGTTTTAGTATTTCCTCGCGGGATATATCCTCATCATGCCCTACCGATGCTTTTGTGGTTGGGGTAATGATAGGCTCGGGCAGTATATCGTTCTCTTTTAAACCTTCGGCAAGGGTAACACCGCAAACCTGGCGTTTGCCTGATGCGTATTCGCGTGCGGCATGGCCGGCAAGGTAACCGCGTATTACCATTTCTACCTTAAACGGCTCGCAGATGCGGCCTATAGTAACAGATGGATCGGGCACGGTAACAACCCAGTTGGGTACAATATCGGCAGTAGCCTTTAAAAATTTAGCTGCTATTTGGTTTAGCACCTGCCCCTTGTACGGGATAGGCTCGGGCAGTACCACATCAAATGCCGAGATGCGGTCGGTAACCACCATGGCCAGATATTTATTATCTATCGTATAAACATCCCTAACTTTACCCTTGTAATAGTTGGTTTGTCCCTTAAAATTAAAATGTGTTTCTTTTATTGCGTCCATGTGTTAAGTCTTAAGTACGTAGTCTAAAGTCTAAAGTCGAAAAGCAGGTGGCTTATGACTAAAGACTTTAGACTACGTACTTCTATTGTATATCCCCGTAAGCTTCCAATATGCGTTTCACCAGTTTGTGGCGTACAACATCTTCACCGCTCAGGTAAACAATATCAATTCCTTTTATATCAGTTAATATACGCAGCGCGGTGTATAAACCCGACTGCTGTTTTTTTGGTAAATCGATCTGTGTAACATCGCCCGTAACAATAAACTTGGCCGATGGCCCCATACGTGTAAGGAACATCTTAAGCTGCATATCTGTAGCGTTTTGCGCCTCATCCAAAATTACAAAGCAGTTATCAAGCGTACGGCCCCGCATAAAAGCCAGCGGGGCAATCTCAATAGTACGGTTCTCCAGGTAAAGCTTTAGTTTTTCGGCCGGTATCATATCGTCAAGCGCGTCATATAACGGGCGCAGGTACGGGTCTATCTTTTCTTTCAGGTCGCCCGGTAAAAAGCCCAGGTTCTCCCCTGCCTCAACCGCCGGGCGGGTAAGGATAATGCGTTTGATCTCCTTATTTTTCAATGCCCTTACAGCCAGCGCAACCGCGGTATACGTTTTACCGGTACCCGCCGGGCCAATAGCAAACAGGATGTCGTTTTTGCTCAGGCTATCAACCATACGGTGCTGGTTTGGCGTACGCGCCCTAACCATAATGCCGTTGGGGCCAAAAACCAAAACTTCGCTGCTGGCAAACTTATCGGGCGCGGTTTCGCCTTCTTTTGGGGCAGTAACCCTGGCGCCAAGTATGCGTTCAACATCGTTTACATTAAGGCTTTCAAATTTTTCTACATGCTGCACCAGGTGATCAAATTTCTCCTGGAAGATGGCCAGTTCGTTCTCATCCCCCAAAACCTTAACCTCGCTGCCGCGTGCAACTAATTTAAGCTTAGGATATTGCTTTTTAATGATCTCGAAATGATCGTTATTCGGTCCCCATAAAACGGCGGGGTCTATTTGCTCAATTGATAACTTTAGCTCGTTCAATAGGATTGATTTTTGTCAGTTTGCGAATTTTTATGAATTAAAAATTGAATATTTGCACCTTTAAATGCTTTACAAGATTAGCAATAAATATTTATAAAATTAATGGCAATTATAACTTTAACTACTGATCTGGGCGATAAAGATATTTATCAGGCTGCCCTTAAAGGTAGTATTTATAAATTGCTCCCAACAGTAAATATTGTTGATATTACTAACAATGTTGCGGCCTTTAATGTGCAGCAGGCAGCTTTTATTTTAAAGAATAGCTTTTACTATTTCCCGGACGGCACGGTACACCTTATAGGCATTGATACTGTGTACAATACGCAAACCCGTTACCTTGCCGTAAGGTATAAAAAACACTACTTTGTTGGGGCCGATAATGGCATATTCTCATTGATGTTTAACGATGAGCCGGATGAGATTGTGGAAATAAATATTATGCAGGACCTGAAGTTTTTGCACTTCCCGCTGGCAGATATTTTTGTAAAGGCCGCATGCCATTTGGCCAGCGGCGGCACCCTTGCTGAAATAGGGTTACCCATAACCAGCATTGAGAACAAAATGACCCTGCAACCCGTTATTGAAAAGAACCTGATAAAGGGCGCCGTGATCTATATCGACTCGTTCCAGAACGTGATAACCAACGTTACTAAAGAATTTTTTAACCGTGTGCAGCAAGGCCGCAGGTTTGTATTGTACTTTAAACGTAACGAAACCATTAACCAGCTTAGCTGGCATTATAATGAAGTACCCGAAGGCGAAAAACTTTGTCTTTTTGGTATAAGCGACCATTTGGAGATTGCCATAAACAAAGGCAACGCAAGCGGCCTGCTTGGCCTAAACCTTGGCGATAGTGTAATTATTGATTTTCAATAACCCCTTAAGGCTATGAAACGTTTATTTATTTTAACAGCATTGCTGCTTTTTGCTGCCTGTGTTTTTGCGCAGGTAAAAACAGATTCGGTTGCGTACAGCCGGCAGCGGGCAAAGATTAACGCTATGCTTGCTGCCCGAAAGATAAAATTTAGCCAGTACGATACCAGCCTCACCAAGCGCAGCGGCATATTCCATATGCAAACCAAAGGAGATATCCGCAAATCAAACGATATACTGATGGATATTGTTGGTACCGACGACGAGATCTTCATCGAACTGAAAAAACTTTTTGATTACCAAACCAACCAGCTCAATTACACCAATTACCAAAAAAAGCAGGTAGAAAGTAACGCTAAAGAGGTTGAGAAAACCCGCATTGCTTTCATGACCACTATTAACCGGTTACGTGAACAAAACGAGGATTTAAAAGCAACCTTAGCCAAACAAAAAGCAGGTTATGAAAGCAGGCAAAAGCTTTATATAATAGTGATAGTTCTCACGTTTGCGTCAATTTTAGCATTAGCCTTCACAAAAAGAAAAAGAAAGGCGTAATTTTACGGCTTTGTACATATAAAAAATATTAATGGCACGAGGACGATTGAATAGTGGCAGCAAGTCGGAAGCAGAATTACCAAAGGCAAAATTAAACCTGGAGAGTTTAGGCCGCATATCAAAGCTTATCTCCTATTTAAAACCTTACAAAGGCAAATTTTTTGCAGGTATCATCTTCCTTTTTCTATCCAGCTTAACTGGCCTTGCATTCCCATCATTACTTGGAGCTTTGATAGATGCTGCGCAGGGTAAACAGAAATACACATTTTTACCGCCAACTATTAACGCTATTGGCTTTTTAGCCTTCGGGATATTGTTTGTACAGGCATTTGTATCGTTTTTTAGGGTGGTTTGGTTTGTACAGGTGGCCGAGAAGGCACTGGCCGATATCCGCCGCGATACTTATTTTAAACTGGTTACCCTCCCCATGAACTTTTTTGCTAACCGCAGGGTTGGCGAACTAAATAGCCGTATCTCTGCCGATCTTTCGCAGATACAGGATACCATGACCACCACCTTTGCCGAAATGATAAGGCAACTGGTTTTGCTTGTGGGCGGTATTACATTCCTTACCATTGTATCGTTTAAACTTACCCTGGCTTTATTGCTGATGCTGCCGGTATTGATCGTTGTAGCAGTATTTTTCGGGAGGTTCATCCGCACGCTGTCAAGACAGGCCCAGGATAAACTGGCCGAATCAAACACTATTATTGAAGAAACCCTGCAAGGCATAGCTAACGTTAAAGCCTTTGTAAACGAAGCTTTTGAAGCAGGCCGTTACAACAAAAACCTGCGCGAAGTGGTAAAAATTGCGGTTAAGGGCGCAGTATACCGTGGCTTGTTCGCATCGTTTATTGTTTTTTGCCTGTTTGGGGCCATTGTAGGCGTTATTTGGTATGGGTCGGTACTGGTACATCACCACGAACTTTCTGTTGGTAGCTTAACCACCTTTATCCTCTACTCTATTTTTGTAGGCGCAGCTATGGGCAGTTTCCCTGAGTTGTATGCCAATTTGCAAAAGGCCGTTGGTGCAAGCGAACGTGTTTTGGAAATACTGGACGAGAAAGGCGAAGATGTATCTATCAATGCTGAAGATAACCTTGTTAAACAAAAAATAAGCGGTAACCTGGCCTTCAATAATGTGGTATTTGCTTACCCATCCCGCTCGGAGCTTACCGTACTAAAAGATATTTCATTTACCGCCAATGCCGGCCAAAAGGTGGCTATTGTAGGGCCCAGCGGTTCGGGTAAATCAACCATGGCGGCGCTTATACTGCAATTTTACCATCCGCAAAGCGGCAGTATTTATTTTGACGGATTGGATGCAAGCGAATACGCTTTAACTGATATCCGTAACCAGGTGGCCATCGTTCCGCAGGATGTATTGCTGTTTGGCGGTACTATTTTAGAGAACATTGCTTACGGTAAACTGGGATCAGACAAAGAAGAAATTATCGCGGCAGCCAAAAAAGCCAATGCCGATCAGTTTATCACCTCCTTCCCCGAAGGTTATGATACCATTGTAGGAGAGCGTGGCGTAAAACTATCAGGCGGACAACGCCAGCGCATAGCCATTGCACGTGCCTTGCTGAAAAATCCGGCTATCCTGATACTGGATGAAGCCACCTCTTCGCTCGATTCGGAATCTGAACGTTTGGTACAGGAAGCTTTAGAAGTGTTGATGAAAGGCCGCACGTCTATCATCATCGCCCACCGCCTGTCAACCATCCGCGAGGCAGATAAGATCATCGTGCTGGAGAAAGGTAACATCATTGAAACCGGTAACCACCAGGAACTGATAGCAAACGAGCAGGGCCTATACAGGTATTTAAGTCAGCTGCAATTCGAGACCGCACAGGCTAACTAAATAGTTAAGCCAACATCCGGGCATTTCCCATAACACGGGTTATTTACCACCAGGGCGGCGGCTCAAATATTTATTTAAAATCCCACCAAACTACTTCCCTCGGCGGATCACCCAGGGTGTAAGGCTCCCCTATACGCGGTACGTTTACCTGTACACCCAGCTTTTCGGCAGCGGGCATCAGTTTTTCTATAGGTTCGTTCCAGGCATGGTCGGCTGCCTCAAACTTTGCCCAGTGGATAGGCTGCAGCAAACGGGCCTTCAGGTCAACACTTGCCTGGGCAGCTTGCCCAAACCACAGATGTGCCCATGGCCAGTTGGGGCTGTACTGTCCGCATTCCAGCAGCGCCAGGTCAAACGGGCCATATTGTTGGCCAATTTTTTTTAAGTATGTGCCATAACCACTATCGCCGCCGTAAAACAGCCGGTATTGGTCTGTTTGTATCACATAAGATGCCCAAAGCGTTTTACTTGTTTTAGCGTATGTACGGTTACTGCGGTGCTGTGCCGGCGTAGCCGTAACCCGGAGGCCACCGGGCAACGTAACAGATTGGTTCCAGTTCAGTTCTATGATCTTTTTAGGATCAAACCCCCAATACACCAGATCCGAGCCCACCCCCATTGGCACTACCGCCATTTTAATATGATCTTTTAATTTTCTCAGGGTTCTATAATCCAGGTGATCGTAGTGGTCATGAGAAATGATCAGCACATCTATTGGCGGCATATCTTTGGCGTGGTAATTCGTAGTTCCCTGAAATGCTGTAACAATTCCGGGTAAGGGCCCGGCGTGATTGCTAAAAATAGGGTCGATGAGTACATTACCCTGTCTGGTTTTAATAAGCAAAGACGAATGCCCAAACCAAACCACGGTTGGTGCAGGGGCCGTAAGTGTATTCAAATCCGTTTTAACCCATGGCAACCCAAGAGAAGGCCTGGTGATCTTTGAGCGGTTGTGTAATAACAAAAGAAATTTGTTGCGTTTTACTGTCGAATCGGTACGTTCGGCAATATTTTCAAAACCGCCATCTTTGTAATTAGGTAAAGTATCTAACCGGGCAAGTTCTTCACCCTCCGGGTTTTTACCTACCGACTTTACCAGGCCACAGCCGGCTATGGCTATCAGCAACAGCGCAGCCATCCCAATTCCTAAACAATTATTATTCATACCCTTGTGTAAATAACGCTTAACGTTAAGAGATTATTTTCCCGGAGAATGATTTAGATAATAGATTACTGATGGCACCCAACTGGTTAAGTAATAGCCTCCGGGCAATCTTACTCCTGTTATTTATTCAGAATTAAAAGCCATGTGGCGTAAAATGCCTGTTCCATTTTGTCCCATTTTCGTAATAAACGGAACAAGCCTTAAGTCAATAAGTATCTAAAAAAGAGTTATTTACATTTTATAGGCTAAGTAACCGCCATCGCTTTCATGATCCTAAAAAGGCCGAACTGAGGCCGAAAAAAGGCTAAAAAATGTCTTTTTTCGTGGCTTTGTTTTTTATTCCATTTGCAAAAAAATGAGACAAAATATTTTTTTGATAAAGCTCTGTTTATTAACAATTTATATACAAACAGCTTTAGTTTTTATTGAGATAATGCCGATGGTTATATAATGCAAAATATTGATTATCAAAATGTTCCGTTTGTTCCACTTGTCCCATTTTTGAATGGAACAGAGGGCGAACAGTGCGGCCAACATCAACATAATTTAAGGATTAATCGTTATTATTGCATAAGGCCGCATACCCTTGTACGCCGCTTTGCGAACTATATACATGAAACTAACTATACACGGCGCTGCCCGCCAGGTTACGGGCAGCATGCACCTGCTCCAGGTAGGGCAATATAAGATACTGGTAGACTGCGGGCTGGATTACGAAAAAGACCATAACATACAGGTAAACGAAGATTTCGGTTTCAGGCCGGAGGAGATCGATGTAGTGATCCTCACCCACGCGCATATCGACCACTCGGGCAACCTGCCTACATTAGTGCGCATGGGCTTTAATGGCCAGATACTTTGCACGCCCCCCACCGCCGATCTGACTGAATTGTTATTGTTAGATTCGGTAAACATATTTTTATCAAAAGCGCAAAAAGGCCGCAGCCGTAGCCGTAAGCATAAACACAGCAGCGGCGGTCCGCAGCCTCTATACCTGCAAAAGCACGTAATGGATACTGTGGAGCGCTTTGTTACGATTGCTTACAACAAACCATTCCGTATCACCGGCGATATAGAATTGACGTTTATCCAGGCCGGCCACTTACTTGGCGCTGCGGCTGCGGTTTTAAAGATCAATGATAACGGCGAGGAAAAATCCATAGCCTTTACCGGCGACATAGGCCGCAAAAATTATCCTGTATTAAATGACCCTGAGCCGCTGCCACCGGTGGATTATATTGTATCAGAATCTACCTATGGCGGCAGGATGCATACCAAAGGTAAATCTGTACAGGAAACGCTGATAGAAACCATAGAAAAGGTTTGTATTGTTGAGCAGGGCCGTTTAATTATCCCCGCTTTTAGTATCGGGCGTACACAATCGCTGGTTTTTGCTTTGAATAAGATATTTAACAGCGGCTTGTTGCCCAAAGTGCCTGTTTTTGTGGATAGCCCAATGGCAGCCAGGGCCACCAGCCTATACCGCAAACATCACAGCCTGGTAAATGCCGAAGCACAGGAGTTTTATAACAAACAAGGCGATGAGTTTGATTTTGAGAACCTTACCTATGTAGAAACTTTAAAAGATAGCCGACAAGTATCAAATTACTACGAGCCTTGTATCATTATCTCGTCAGCAGGGATGCTGGAGGGCGGCCGTATCCAGGATCACCTGTTTTATAACATCCAGAATTACTATTGCACCATTCTTTTTATAGGTTACTGTGCTAAAGGCACATTGGGCTACCGCCTGCTTCGCGGCGACCCCATCGTACATATTAAAGACCGCGACCTGGCCGTTTATGCTACCATTAAACAAACCGACGTATTAAGCGCCCACGGCGATCATGAAGACCTTGTGAACAACATTAAGGTGCAAGACGCAAACAAGCTTAAAGGGGTTTATTTAGTGCATGGCGAGGCAACCAGCATGCAGGCCATGGCCGATGCTTTAGAGCAGGATGGCTACAAGGTTACCATACCGGAGAAAAGCGTGGCTTACGAGTTGTAGTGGCTTATTTATAAAACTCATCGGTCGCTGCCACCAACGTAACATGCTCTAATACCGGGTCTGCTTCTAATCCGCTGGCCCAAAGCTCTTCATCAAATTTTTTGAAGGATGCCAGCGATGTTAAAATATTATGCGCTTCTTCGTTCTCAAACTGGTCGAAGTGCATAAAGGTTTTGCCATCGGGCAGCAGCCATGTGCTGTATTTAATGCCCGGGTGATCAAGCTCTTTTAACTCTTTTACGATGCCCGTGATGTTTGCCTGGTTTGTTGGCGCGAATGCAGCAGTGGTGGTGTAATGTACGCGTAATGCTTTCATGGTTACTAATTTAATAAACCAAATTTAGCACAACGGTTAATAAGATGTGAGGCTAATTAAGACAGCTTAGCGGGGGTATTGCGGCAAGATGCCTTCTCCTCGCAATGACGCGTAGAAACATTACACATTCCCCCACCCATGCGCCAATACATCAGCTATATGTATGGTTTTGATAGGCAGGTTGTTCTTATCAATATACCCTTGCAAGTGCAGCAGGCATGATGCATCGGTAGAGATAATATAATCGGCTTTGGCAGCTAAGGCGTTATCAACTTTTTGCTGTGCCATAGCGGTGGCTATACCATCAAACTTAACGGCAAATGTCCCACCGAAACCGCAGCAGGTTTCGTTATCTTTCAAATCAACCATTTCAAGGCCCAAAACTTTGGAGAGTAACTGACGGGGTTCGTCTTTAATTTTGCATTCACGCAGGCCGGCGCAGCTATCATGATAAACAGCACGACCTTCCAGTTCGGCGCCAAAGTAATCAACCTGGAGTATGTTCACCAAAAAATCGCTTAGCTCGTAAATATTGCTTTGGATGTTACGGCATTTATTATGCGCGGTGGTATTGGTAAACAGGTCGTTATAATAGTTACGCACCATTCCTGTACATGATGCAGATGGCGATACAATTACACTGTCTTCCTTAAAATCATTCAGAAACTTGGTACCTACCGCTTTGGCATCGTCCCAAAAACCGGCGTTAAATGCAGGCTGACCGCAGCAGGTTTGTTCGGGGTTATAATTTACCGTACAACCGGCCTTTTCAAGCACCTTAACGGTATTAAAGGCGGTATCCGGATACAACTGATCTATAAAACACGGAATAAACAACTCAATTGTCATCGGCACAAGTAATATTAAAGAGCGCTAAATTCAGCATTTTTCTGAACTTTTCGCTCAGTTCTTAATAAAGAAAACAATAACAACAAGCCGATAATAAAGAATACACCCAAAACCAGGGTTGAATTACGCATGCTGCCGGTTAGCTCTTCAATAAACCCAAAACTGAACAACCCGCCTACTATGGCCAGTTTTTCGGTAACATCATAAAAGCTAAAGAATGATGCCGTATCAGGGATGTCCTGCGGCAAAAATTTGGAATATGTTGAGCGCGAAAGCGATTGGATCCCTCCCATTACCAGGCCAACAAAAACTGCTACAATATAAAAATGCGTTGATGTTTGGGTATAATATGCTGCAATACAGATACCTATCCAAATAAACACCACAAATATCAGCACACGTACGTTACCGTACTTATCAGACAAGCGCGACATCAGCGTGGCGCCCGCAATAGCAACAATTTGTATAATAAGGATGATCTTGATCAGGTCTTCTGTTGGCATTCCCAACACCTTGGCTGCAAAACCGGTAGCCACCAGCATAACGGTTTGTACTCCCATGGAGTAGAAAAAGAAAGCCGGCAAAAACCTTTTTAACAACGGCATTCCCTTTATTTTAACCCATACGTTACCCAGTTCAACAAACCCGCCTTTTATAATATTAGTGTGATGGCTCTGCGCGTTGGGGCTGCCTTTTGGTAAAATAGAGAATGGTATCAGCGCGAAACCGATCCACCAGATGCCTACCAGCAAAAAGGACAATTGCGAGGCTGAGCCTTTGGTCATCCCAAATTTATCCGGCATCAAAATAAACACAAAACAAATTAATTGCAACAATACGCTGCCTACATAGCCATAGGTAAAACCTTTGGCGCTTACCTTGTCCTGCATATCTAAAGTGGCTATCTCGGGCAGGTATGAGTTATAAAAAACGAAGCCTCCGCTGTAACCAATGGCAGCCAGCGCAAAGCAAATAACCCCCGCTTCGATACGGCTGGCATCAAAAAAGAACAGGCAGCAGCAGGCTATTGAACCCAGGATGGTAAAAAACTGCATGAAGATCTTTTTATTCCCCCGGTAATCGGCAATGGCGCTTAAAATGGGTAACAGCAATACCATCACCAGGTAAGCAGCAGCCAGTGCATAGTCGGTAAGCGCGGTGTTTATAAAGCTATGCCCGAAAAAGTTTACGCGGTTGCCATTATCCGCATTGGTGGTAATAGCCACATAATAAGCCGGGAAAACGGTTGTAGTTATTACCAGGTTGTAGGCCGAATTTGCCCAATCGAACATGGCCCATGCCCGGATGGTTTTTTCGTTATTTTTCTCTTCCATTGCACATAAAAGTATGCAATTTTTGGAGTTTAAGAAATATTTGAAAAAATCAACAGTTTACCCTATCCCAAGGCAAACTCTACCGCTGCTACCGAATGGATCTGCGTAGTATCAAACTGTATCACATCGGTATCTTCGGGCTTTATTAGCAAGGGTATTTCGGTACATCCCAGTATAATGCCCTGCGCACCCTGCTGTACTAAGCTATCTATTATTTGCAGATAACGGTCTTTTGTTTCGGGCAGCAGGATGCCTTTCCCCAATTCGTCCATCAGGGTTTGGTGGATAAAAGCCCTGTCGATATCATTTGGGGTGATGCTATCGATGCCCGCTTCGGTTAGCTTATCGGTAAAGAAAGTATTCTCCATGGTAAACTTTGTGCCCAACAGCCCTACTTTAGCAAGCCCGTGTTTTTTGATAACCCCGGCTGTTGCTGTGGCAATGTGTATCACCGGTAAACCAATTTTTGCTTCGGCTTCTTCTGCAATTAGGTGCAGGGTATTGGCACAAAGTACTATCGCCTCTGCCCCGCTGTTCTTTAAACCGATGCCGGCTTCAATAACCATCTGCGTGGTTTTGGCCCAATCGTTTGCAGCATGGTTTTTGGCTATATCGGCATAATTAAAAGAGTGCAGCAGCAGTTGCGCAGCGTTAACACCTCCAAGTTTATCATTAATGCCCTGGTTTATAAATCGGTAATAATCTATAGTTGATACCCAACTGGTACCGCCAATAAGTCCTAAGGTTTTCATGCGGTAAAACTATCATTATTTGTAAGTGCTTAAGCTATATCTTTAATTTTGACGAACAAACAAGGCATATTTTACATTATAGTTACGGTTGCAAATTGTTTAGCTGTGGTTACAGCATAAAAGCAAGTACCATTTCGTACCTTAGCATCAAACATCTATACATGTCTAAAAAACACAAACATAATTCTTCAATAAACCAGGTGCTCACGCAAATGGTGCTCGATATTTTTGAACAAAACGGCAATACGCCATTAAATCATAAACAAGTTTCTGCCAAATTAAACGTGCGCGACCCTGATGCCCGCGGCGTTATCCTCGATATTTTAAAGGATGAGGCTTTTAAAGGTGTACTGAAAGAAATTACGCCAGGCAAATTCCAGCTGCTTGAGTTAAAAACCTTTATTGAAGGCAAGGTTGACCTGACCAACGATGGCTCGGCATTTATTGTTACCGACGATCCATCCGAAACCGATATTTTTGTAGCTCCGCGTAAACTGCGTAACGCCCTTAACGGCGACCGCGTAAAGGTTTACGTATACGCCAAAAGCCGCGGCAAACGCCAGGAAGGCGAAGTGATAGAGATATTACAGCGCAACAAAATGGAGTTTACCGGTGTGGTGAAACTATCTGAACGTTTTGCATTCTTCATACCCGACGACCGCAAGATGATGCATGATATTTTTATCCCCATCAGCGATCTGAACGGTGCCAAAAATGGCATAAAAGCTGTTGCCGAAATTACCGACTGGCCCGCGGGTGCTAAAAACCCAATAGGCCGCATCAAACACGTGCTGGGCGAACAGGGCGAGAACGATACCGAAATGAACGCCATCCTGGCCGAATATGGTTTCCCGCTCTCCTTCCCAGCCGAGGTTGAACGCGAGGCGGAAGAGATCCCGAATGATATTACCGCCGAAGAGATTGCCAAGCGCCGCGATTTCAGGGATGTGCTTACTTTCACCATCGACCCATTTGATGCGAAGGATTTTGATGATGCCCTATCCTTTAAAAAACTGGATAACGGCAACTACGAAGTTGGTGTGCACATTGCCGATGTATCGCATTACATCATCCCTGATTCGGCTTTGGATAAAGAAGCTTATGAGCGCGGCACATCCGTTTATTTGGTAGACAGGGTTATCCCGATGCTTCCTGAAAGGTTATCGAACGGCTTATGCTCGCTTCGCCCTAAAGAAGATAAGCTTTGCTTTGCCGCTGTTTTTGAGTTGGATGAAGAAGCTAATATCATTAACCAATGGTTTGGCAAAACCGCTATCCACTCTGACAGGCGTTTTGCTTATGAGGAAGTACAGGATGTAATTGAAACCCAAACCGGCGACTACGTTGAAGAAATACTAAAACTGAATGCCCTGGCATATAAACTGCGCGAGCGTAAGTTTAAAGCAGGCGCCATCAGCTTTGAAACTACCGAGGTTAAATTTAAGCTGGATGAAGCCGGCAAACCTATCGGTGTTTATGTAAAAGAGCGCAAGGATGCCCACAAACTTATTGAGGATTTTATGCTCCTGGCCAACCGCAGGGTAGCCGAACATGTAAGTAAAATGGGTAAAGGCAAGCACAAATACACCTTTGTTTACCGTGTGCATGATACACCGAAACCCGATGCACTGGCCAATTTTGCGCAGTTTGCGGCAAGGTTTGGTTATAAGATCAATACAAAATCTGATAAAGAAACTGCCAAATCCCTTAACTTTTTGATGGAGGATGTGGAAGGTAAAAAAGAACAAAACGTACTTACTCAATTAGCTATCCGCTCGATGGCTAAAGCCATATACACTACCAAAAGCAGCAGCCACTACGGCCTGGCTTTTGATCATTACACCCACTTCACCTCGCCCATTCGCCGTTACCCGGATGTTATGGTGCACAGGTTGCTGCAGCATTACCTTAACGGCGGGCAAAGCGTTAACGCCGACCATTACGAAGAACTTTGTAAGCACAGTTCGCTGATGGAGAAGAAAGCTGCTGATGCTGAGCGTTCGTCGGTTAAATACAAACAGGCCGAATACCTGAAAGATCAGGTGGGCAATGTGTTTACGGGCATTATATCGGGCGTTACCGAATGGGGTATGTACGTTGAGATCGTTGAGAACAAATGTGAGGGAATGATTCGTTTGCGCGATATAAGCGACGATTTTTATACTTTAGACGAGAAAAACTACGCCATCATCGGCCAGCGTAAAAAGAAAACCTATCAGCTTGGCGATGAGGTACAAATAAGGGTGAAAAATGTTGATCTGACTAAAAAACAGATAGACTTTTCATTAGTAAATAATTAATATGTGGCGAGTGCGGGGAGTGTGGTGTGAGGTGCGTTTGATATGCTCTTTGCTCCTTACTCTCCGCACTTCGCACCCCCAAACATGAGAAAACTTGAAGATCTGCAATCGTTAATTGCAAGTTCCGTTTCTGAACTGAAATACCCGGATTATCCCGCGGAATTATACGAACCTATAAAGTATATACTGGCTTTGGGCGGCAAACGTATGCGCCCCGCCCTGCTGCTAATGGCCTGCGACCTTTTTGGCGGCGATGTAGAGGCAGCATTGCCCCCCGCATTGGCTATAGAGGTTTTCCATAATTTCACGCTGATGCATGATGATATTATGGATAACGCCCCCAAAAGGCGCGGCAAAACCACCGTACACGAAAAGTGGAACAACAACGTGGCTATCCTATCCGGCGATGTAATGCTGATAGAGGGCTATAAGCTGATGATGCAGGTACGCGAGAACATCCTGCGTACCGTACTTGATATTTTTAATGCTACCGCTGTTGGTGTATGCGAAGGCCAGCAACTGGATATGACCTTCGAGACCAGCAACAACATCAGCATTGCAGAATACATTAACATGATCCGCCTTAAAACGGCTGTGGTGCTTGGCGGTGCTTTAAAGATAGGCGCGCTTATAGGTAATGCTGATATAAAGGACGCCGACCTGCTTTGCAGCTTTGGCGAGTACCTGGGTATTGCGTTCCAGTTACAGGATGATATTCTGGACGTATATGGCAATCCCGAAAAATTTGGCAAACAGGTTGGCGGGGATATCATCTCCAATAAAAAAACCTACCTGCTTATAAAAGCCCTTGAACTGGTTAAAGGCACCGATGCCGAAGAACTGGCCCGCTGGATAACCTTCCCACAGTTTGATCCGGCCGAAAAAGTAGCTGCCGTTACCGAAATATATAATAACGTAAACATCCGCCAGTTTGCCGAAGCTGAAATGCAGGCTTACGCTGAAAAAGCATTTGAAGCGCTCGATAAAATAAACCTGCCCGAAGACAGTAAACAATACCTGCGCGATTTTGCCGATGGATTATTAGTGAGGGAATATTAATATAGTATTTCCAACCTTGTCATTTCGATGAGCACGAGTCGGCTGTTTGGCTGGCGCGAAGAGAAATCTTGTTCATCATGCAAAGTTCGCCTTGTTAATCGAACAAGATTTCTCCTCGTACCTCGTTCGAAATGACATATCTTTTCGCCCTTGTTGGTGTTGTCACCAACAAGCCGCCATGTATAAGAATGGATGCAAACTATATTTGCGTATATAAAATTTACATTCTTAACCATCAGCAAATAGATACACATGCTTATCTTTAGCATTCAATCATTCCTTGTCCGATGAAAAAAACTACAAGAACTATTTCTGCCGCTTTATGCCTGCTTGCTTTAGGCTTTGGCGCAAATGCCCAAACCTCGGGCGGTAAACTTAAACCCGAACAAGCCATTATGGATGTGCGCCATTACACCGTGGCGCTTAATATGGATTTTGCCAAAAAATCTATCGACGGTTCAACCGTTATTGATGTGATCATGGCACAACCCACCAAAGTGCTGATCCTCGACCTGATGGATTCGCTGCATGTAAGCGCGGTATCGGTAAACGGTAAAAAAGAAGCATTTAATCATAAAAACGGCCTTATTACCATCAATACGGCAAAACAATTACCGGCTGGCAAGGCAAGTATTAAAGTGGTGTACGGCGGCAGGCCACGCATCGCTAAAAACCCACCCTGGGATGATGGTTTTACCTGGACACAGGATTCAACCGGTCACCCCTGGCTGGCTGTTACTGCCGAAGGTACCGGCGGCAAGATCTTCTTCCCCTGTAAAGACCATCCCAGCGACGAGCCCAACGAAGGCGCCGATATGCTGATAACCGTACCTAAAGATCTGGTTGTTGCAGGCCCCGGCATATTAAAAGGCGTTAGCAAAAAAGGCACCACGGCCACCTATCACTGGCAAACCAAATACAGCATCAATAATTACAGCATTGTATTTAACGCAGGCGATTATAAAGTGGTAACCGGCAGCTATAAATCGGTAGCCGGTAATATTGTTCCTGTTCAGTTTTATGTATTAAAATACCATGCCGCGCAAGCCCCCCATTTTATTGAACTGGTAATAAAGGCTGCCCAGGAAAAAGAAAAATATTTTGGCGAATACCCATGGGCTAAAGAAAAACTCGGCATAGCAGAAACCCCTCACCTGGGTATGGAGCACCAAAGCATGAATGCTTATGGCAATAAATTCCGTTATACAAAAGTTGGCGGGCAGGATTTCGACTGGCTAATGTACCACGAGTTTGGCCACGAATGGTGGGGCAATAAAGTAACCGCCCGCGATTGGGCCGATTACTGGATCCACGAAGGGATTGATACCTACGCAGATGCGCTGCCGATATTGGACCTGGAAGGTAAAGCTGCTTACATCAAACACTTTAAGCAATCTGCTTTTGGTATTGCCAACAAGCAGCCGATTGTACTGGGTAAAGATATCGACGAGGAATCGGCCTATAATAATGACATATACACAAAAGGAGCTTACTTTATGCATACCCTGCATTATGTTATGGGCGATACCTTGTTCTTCGCCACGTTGAAAGGCTTAGCCACCGACCCTAAGTTTACTTACGACCACCAGAACGTTACCGACGATGTGGAGCAATATTTCAGCAAAGCCTACGGAAAATCGTTAAAACCATTGTTTGATTTTTACCTGCGCACCACCAACAAACTGGAAGTAAGCGTAAAAGCCAGGCCTCGTGATAAGTATTTGATCACCCTGTTAAACATCGGCACAGAACTGCCTGTTGATGTTACTACCGATACCGGCACAAAACGCATAACGTTAACCCCAAAAGGAATTACGGTTGAAAGTAAAACTACACCTATAATTGATGCCGATGGCTGGTATTTGAAAAAGGTAATATTGGAGTAGGTAGTACGAAGCAATCTCTTCACATGTTAAACTGTAATGCAAAGTCTGGAGATTGCTTCGTACCTCGCAATGACGCGCGGGTTAGTGGGTTAGATTACCCCACAAAAAAAGCCCTTATCAAATTGATAAGGGCTTTTTATATTTTAAAGCTTGGCTTAATTATTCAGCTGCAGCTTCTTCAGCATCAGGTGCTGCTTCTTTTTTTGCTTTTGGCGCTGCTGCTTTTTTAGCTTTAGGAGCTTCTTCAGCTACTTCTGCTGCTGCAACAGGTGCTTCAACTTTTTTTGCTTTTGCTTCAGCTTTAACAGCTGGTGCAGGTGCTGCATCTTCAGCAACCGGTGCAACTTCAAAAGGGATAACAGAAACGTATGAACGGTTATCTGCTTTCTTTTTGAATACTACGTGACCTGCTTTTAATGCAAATAAAGTATGGTCTTTACCGATACCTACGTTAAGGCCCGGGTTGTGTTTGGTACCACGTTGACGAACGATGATGTTACCTGCAATAGCTGGCTGACCACCGAAAATTTTGATACCTAAACGTTTGCTATGTGATTCGCGGCCGTTTCTTGAACTACCGGCCCCTTTTTTGTGTGCCATTTCTTAATTTCTTTTGTGACCCTAATGAATCGAGTCGGTTAAAATTTAATTATAATGTTATACCGGTGATCTCGATCTTGGTAAATTGCTGACGGTGACCATTTTTCTTTTGGTAACCTTTTCTTCTTTTCTTTTTGAAGATAATTACTTTATCACCTTTTAAATGAGACACGATCTTAGCTGAAACTTTAGCGCTTTTCAAATCAGAACCTAATTTGAATTTACCTTCGTTTTCTGCTAACAACACATTGTCAAATTCAATACTAGCGCCTTCATCTCCCTGTAAACGGTGTACAAAGATCTGCTGGTCTTTTGCAACTTTAAATTGCTGTCCGGCTATACTTACTATTGCGTACATTGTTGAATAATTATTGTTTTAAATTTTGAGGTGCAAATATATGGATTTTTAAATTAAAATCCAACGCACTATTTAACATTTCTTTGGCGTGCTTCAGCATCGGCTAATATCTTCTTAATTTCTATAATCAGCCTTTCATTGGCATCCACCAGTTTGGGAGCGCCATCAAATGAAGCATCAAACATTACTTTTTTACTTTTGCGCAGGTAGTTAAATTGTATCACATACCTTGGCACCCTACCCTTTACATTCGGGTTAAGCTCATTTGCAGGGAAATCCCAGAAACCCAGGTCGGCAGCCTTGCGGTGCAGGTATAACAGGTCGTCCTTATTAAGTTTCATGTTTATTTTCACAAGCGAGTCGCGCCTGTTCACAAACTGGTATTCGCCGGTTTTAGAATCGTATATATTGTTCAGCGTATCGCCAAAACCATATTCAAAATGTAACGACTGAAACTCGGAGAACTTATACGGGGCGTTTTTGATCATCATACCATAATAATAAAGGCAGTAGGCCAGGAATGGCACGATGATACTCATCACCAGGAAGATTTTTTTCGACTTAGTTGTCATTTATGGGTTTTATAGAATTTGCAAATTAAAGGCTAAAAATTTAAAAATGGATCATAAGATGGTCAGGAAAGCTATTGAATTTCTTCCTGTTGTGCATTCCCAAGTTCCCCCTCCCACTTGCTTACAACCGCAGTAGCCATGGCGTTACCTAAAACGTTGGTAGCAGAGCGGCCCATATCCAATAATGGATCGATACCGATCAGCAATGCCAAACCAGCCTCGGGGATATTAAACATAGATATGGTACCGGCTATTACCACCAGTGATGCCCGCGGAACGCCCGCTATACCTTTACTGGTAAGCATCAGGATAAGCAGCATGGATAACTGCTGCTCGAATGATAGGTGGATATTATACGACTGCGCCAAAAACAGCGACGCGAAGGTCATGTACATCATAGAACCATCAAGGTTAAATGAGTAACCAAGCGGCAATACAAAGCTTACAATTTTGTTATTACAGCCAAAACGTTCAAGCTCTAAAAGCACTTTTGGGTATGCCGCCTCACTTGTTGAGGTACCAAAGGCTATCAGCATGGCATCCTTAATGCGCGCTACCAATTTAAACGCACGGCCTTTTAACACTACCGAACCTGCCAGTATAATTACTACCCATAATACAATAAGCGAGAAGTAAAACTCGCCTATAAATATGGCATAGGTTGACAGGATGCCTAAGCCCTGTTTGGCTATAATAGCTGTTATGGCACCAAACACAGCCAAAGGTGCCAACTGCATTACGTAGCCGGTTATTTTTAAGATAACGTGTGCAATGGCATCCATTGCTTTAATTACTATAAGGCCCTTTTCGCCAATGGCGGCTGTTGCTACACCAAAGAATAAAGAGAAGATAACGATCTGCAATATCTCGTTATTAGCCATAGCCTCCGTAAAGCTTTTCGGGAAAACGTGGCCTATAAAATCGCGCAGCGAAAGTGCTGTTTTCTGAATGCCTGTAGATAAATGGCTATCCGGTAAAGGCAGATGCATTGCCTCGCCCGGTTTAAAAAAGTTAACCAGTAACATCCCCAATAATAACGATACCAGTGTAGCGCTTAAAAACCAAAGCAGGGTTTTACCGCCAATACGGCCAACTGCGCTTATATCGCCCACTTTGGCAACCCCTACTACCAGTGTGGTAAACACCAGCGGGGCCACTATCATTTTTATTAATCGTAAAAATATATCACTTAGTACGGTAAAGCCAACCAGCTTATCCTCGCGGGCGGTATCACTGGACTTACGGATAATTGCCTGTGCTACGCGTTCCTTCTTTAAAGCCTTAAAGGTTGCGGTGGTAGTATCGGCAGATGTAGTTATTTGCTCGTCTAATGTTTTTATATTTACCTCGGCGGCGTTTATTTTGGTATTAATATTGTTTATTACTGTAGCATTGTAAATATACCCGGCTATTACGCCTAATATTAATGCTATAAAAATGTACAGGGTTAGTTTACTCTTCTGCATGTGTTTATATGGTGCCGCAAAACTACAAAAATTAAGCTTTATATATACCGATGAGTATCACTACCTACGGATTACAACAAATTAAGAAAGAACTTCAGCATTTACCGCAGGAGCAACTGGCCGAACTATGCCTGCGATTGATACGTTATAAAAAGGAAAATAAGGAGTTATTAGCCTACCTGCTGTTTGAGGCCCATAACGAGCAGGACTTTGTGGAGAGCATAAAAGCCGAAGCGGGGTTTATGTTTAGCCAATTGCCATCGCAAAGTTACTTTACGGCCAAAGGGCTTCGTAAAATATTAAAGATGCTGGCCAAGTACACCAAATTTATCGGCTCAAAGCCTGCCGAGATAGAACTGCTTTTAAACTTTTGCCAAAACTACCTGCAATACGTTATCAAACAAACATCACACAAGCCTATCCGCCTGATACTCATTCGTCAAATAGAGAAAGTGCGCACTGCCATTGGTAAGCTGCATGAGGACCTGCAATTTGATTACAGCCAGGATTACAACAAGCTTTTGGACGACGCCGAAAGTAAATTACCCTGGTTAAATAAAAAAAGTTACCTGTTGTAACATTTATGGCGTTAATTTGTCAAACAAAAAATTAACTAATCAGGTGGCAGACAGAGAAGACGCTTTCCGGAAAATATACGAAGCTAATTCAAAGAAAATTTACCATTTGTGCTATGGTTATACCGGCGATGATGATGCCGCGAACGATCTGTTGCAGGAAACTTTCCTTAAAGTATGGCAAAACCTGCATAAGTTTCGTAATCAGGCGCTGATATCAACCTGGATATACCGTATAGCTGTTAATACCTGCTTAACCTATTTACGATCAGAAAAACGACAAGCAAAAGACGAGCTTACTCCGGCAATTGCTGAAAACAAACGCGAAGAGTTTTCAGAAAAGAACGAGCAGGTTGCTTTGCTTTATAAGTGTATTTCAAAACTGGAAGAATCGGAAAGAATTATCATAACATTGGTGCTTGATGAAGTACCGTATCCCGAAATTGCAGAAGTATCGGGGATATCAGAGGGGAATTTGAGAGTGAAGATCTATCGCATTAAACAAAAATTGACAGAGTTATACAATCAGCATGAAAGACTTTGATCATTTAATGTCGGTTTGGCAGGCGCAGCCAAAAAAAGAACACCTTTCGGTAGATGAAGTACTGAAACAGGTGAAGAAAGGGATACGCGGTATAACCTCAAGGTTGTATTGGGCTATTATTGCTATGATTGCAACGCTGGTTTGGGCGTTTATACTAATGTTTTTTATGGCGTTTAAATCGCCGGCCACTACTTTGGGCATCCTCATCATCATGGTAGGCATGGTAATGTACCTGGTGATCATTGTAAGGCATTACCATCTTTTAAACAAGCACGATATTACCCAAAACCCTACCGATTACCTGGATACTTTAAAAGAATTTCAAAAAACACGCTCAAAGATCACCGGCTGGTTCTACTATACTTATATATTACTTTTGAGCGCCGGGCTTGGCCTTTATTTTATAGAAGTATTGGAAAATGCCCCGCTGTATTTTAAAATACTTACCTATGGCTCAACCATCGTGTGGTTTTTGTTTACAACATTTTACATAAAGCCCCGCATGTTTAAAAGCGAGGAAGAAAAATTGAATTTATTGATAGACAGGCTGGAACGCCTGCAGCAACAGTTCGATTAATCAATGGCATTATCTGTACAAATAAAACAGGTAACAATAGCCGATATTGATACCCTGTTAAACTTAAGCCGCCAAACCTTTTTTGACGCCTTTTTGCATCGAAATACGCCTTCCGATATGGATGCTTACGCGGCGACAGCCTTCACAATTCAAAAATTTGAAGATGAGCTAAGCAATCCCGATTCACGATTTTATTTTGCGGTAATTGATAATACCATTGCAGGTTACTTAAAGCTAAACCACAACACTGCCCAAACCGAATTGAGAGACCCAAACTCACTGGAAGTAGAACGGATATACATATTGCAACAATACCAGGGGCAGCAAATAGGCAAAAAGCTAATAGATTTTGCTATTGATACCGCCATAAGCCGGAAACTTAGCTACGTGTGGCTTGGCGTTTGGGAGCATAATGATAAAGCTATTAAATTCTATAAAAACAAAGGCTTTGAGCAATTCGGCAGCCATCCGTTTATGTTAGGCAGCGATGAGCAAACGGATATTTTGATGAAATTAGCGTTGTAAAACAACTTGTCATTTCGAACGATAGAGAGAAATATTGTTCATTATGCAAAGTTCACCGCCTGTCATTTGAACAAAATTTCTCCTCGCTTCGCTCGTTCGAAATGACATAGAAGATCCCCCTACCCCTTCAAAAACGGATTAAAAGTCCTCGCGCCTATTTCCATCCCTGCCGCCCTGCAAACCGTTTTATCACCAAAACGGAAGTTGATATTATCCATAGCCTGGTACAGTTTTATACGTTCTTCATTATCTTCAAACAGGTTGATCTGGTAACTACCGGTGCACAGATTGCTCAGCCTAACCCCTATCAACCGTATCGGCCTGTGTTGGTTCCAGGCACTTTTAAGCAGGTTTTTTACACCGTGGATCAGAATATGCTCGGCAGCAGTAAGAGCTATTTTTTGCTGCTGTGTATGTGTTTCAAAATTTGCGTACCTAATTTTAATAGCCAGGCAGGATGACACCTTATTCTCGCGGCGGAGTTTACCGGCCAGTTCTTCGGTCATGCTTACCAAAATATTTTCCAGCGTGCGCAAATCTTTTACGTCACTTTCAAAAGTGTGTTCGGTAGAGATGGATTTCCGGTCGCTGTGCGGGATGATCTCGCTGTCATCAATTCCATTGGCTTTGTTGTAGATATAAGTACCCATTTTACCGAACACCGCCTCCAGAAATTTAAGGTTCACCCGTTGCAGGTCGCCTATCTTCTCGATACCATACTGATAAAGTTTCTGACAGGTGCTTTCGCCCAGGCCGGGGATCTTGCCGATATTAAGTGGCGCTAAAAAGGCTTTCTCCTGTCCGTGTTTTATCCAAAGCTGCCCGTTTGGCTTGGCCTGGTTGGTAGCCATCTTGGCTATGGTTTTGCCCGATGCCATCCCAAAGGAAATAGGCAGGCCGGTTTCTCGGATCACCTTTTGGCGCAATTCGCACGCCAGTTGGTACGGGTCATGAAAACGTTCCATGCCGCTCAGATCGATATAAAACTCATCTACCGACGACTTTTGGTACAGCGGCACCATATTATGGATGATCTGCGTAACCTCGCGTGAAGCCTCTGAATAGCGCCCGTGTGTACCATGTATTACAATAGCATGCGGGCAAAGTTTCAATGCCTGCCGGGTGGGCATAGCCGAATGCACGCCGAATTTACGTGCCTCGTAACTGCATGAAGCCACCACGCCCCTATCCGCCGAGCCGCCTATAATTACAGCCTTGCCGATGAGCGAAGGGTTGAATTTTCGCTCTACCGAAACGAAGAATGAATCAAGGTCGATATGTACAATATGCCGCTTAGCATCCATGTACAAATATGAAAATATATTTTGAATTACGCTAATTTTATTAGCAATTTTGAGGCAATAAACGATGTGATGTTATGACTGGTTATGCTGATTATTTGTTCCTCCTCTCCCCTCCTGATCCTGTTAAAGAGCTTATCAGAAAGTATAAAAAAGCATCGGTTAAACATATTGGCAATTTCAAAAGCATGGATGCGCCAGCGCATATTTCCATACTGCATGCCGAGAGGCAAAAACCCTATTTCGCCGACCATACCATAACCCTTATACAAAAAACGCTGAATATTATGCCGCCGGTTTTGTTGCATATTGATGGCTTTAAATACTTTTCTCATCTGCATAGCCAGTACACCATTTATGCGCACATACGCATTAGCCCTGCTGTGGATGCCTGGTTTACTTTGTTAAAGAAAAATCTCAGCATCAAAAAAACGCTGGTGCCGCATATTACCGTTGTTAGAAATGTGCCCGAGGCTGATTTTAATACCCTATGGCCACACTTTCGCCACAAAAATTTGATTGAGCCATTTTGGGTAAAGGATCTGAAAATAGTAAAGCGCGAAACTTTCGACAGTATGGCTAAATGGGAACCTTTTAAAACGTTTCAGTTTAGAGGGACAAGGGGGGTTGAATATGTGAATACGAGGCTCGAAGAAGTGAAAAAGCAGAACGATCTTTTCTAACCTAACCACCACGTATTGCGAGGGAGTAGCGCGTTTTAATTTTACCCTCCTGATAATCAACCCTTCAGCCCGCCAATTTCCTTTTTTAATAATTTCTTAACCTAAAATGCATCCTTTTTCTATCTTTGCGGCGGGATAAGTCTTTTACGGCCAGCTCCTCTTGAACTCCCCCAGGGTGGGAACGCAGCAAGGGTAGAGAGTTGAGCGGCGCGATAAAAGTAGCTTATCCCATTTTTTTTGCCCTTATATTTCCTTCCCTCTATCCTGAATGATCCGCTACTTCAAAATTTGACATTCGGCATTCATTATTCAATATTATCTTCCCTGTAAACTGCCTATCTTCGCCTTATGCTCGATATATTGATTATAGGCGGTGGCCCAATTGGTTTGGCCTGCGGATTAGCGGCTCAAAAAGCTAACCTTAGTTTTGTTATAGTTGAAAAAGGCTGCCTGGTAAATTCGTTGTACAACTACCCTTCTACCATGACGTTCTTCTCCACATCAGAGAAACTGGAGATTGGCGGCGTACCTTTTGTAACGGTACACAACAAACCTACCCGTAATGATGCTTTAGAGTATTACCGCCGGGTAGCATTATCTAACAAGCTTCCTCTTAACCTATTTGAAGAAGTTACCAATGTAAAGCCCATTGAAGGCGGTTATGAAATAACCACCTCAAAAGCTACCTACAGGGCAAAAAAAGTAATATTATGCACCGGCTTTTATGATATTGCCGTAAACCTTGATATCCCGGGCGAAGACCTGCCAAAAGTAAAACATTACTACCAGGACCCGCATTACTACACCTCGCAAAAGGTTGTGGTTGTAGGTAGCAGTAACTCGGCTATTGATGTAGCTTTAGAAACCTTCCGCAAAGGCGCAGAAGTAACGCTTGTTATCCGCGGCAGCGAGGTAAGCAGCCGGGTTAAATACTGGGTACGGCCGGATATTATTAACCGCATTAAAGAAGGCAGCATCAAAGCGTATTTTAATTCGAGCCTTGCGGAAGTAAGACAAACCGAGGTTGATATTGATACGCCTGAAGGTAAAGTCACCATTCCTAACGATTTTGTAATGGCCATGACAGGTTATAAACCCAACTTTGATTTCCTGGCAAAAATTGGGATCAGGTTAACCGAAGATAAATTCATCCCAACCTATAACCCCGAAACAATGGAAACCAACCAGCCGGGGCTCTACCTTGCCGGTGTGGTTGTTGGCGGGCTGGATACACACCTTTGGTTTATAGAAAACTCGCGCATTCATGCGGATATGATCATTGATGATATAGTGAGTAAGAAATAAACGTTGTTTTTTACTAGCCATGAAAAAAGCCTTATATTAACTTCATAAACCCCGGGTTTTATGAGTAGTATCACCATCAAACAGCTTGCCCATGAATTAAACTTGTCTGCTGCAACAGTTTCACGGGCATTAAGTGATAGCTACGAAATTAGCGCTGCGACTAAACAAAAGGTTTGGGATTTAGCAAAAAAACTAAATTATGAACCCAACCCATCGGCAAGTACTTTGCGAAGCCACAAAAGCAAAACCCTTGCGGTAATTGTTCCGGAAATAGCCAATAATTTTTTTTCGCAGGCAATTAATGGCATTGAAGAAGTTTCAAGGCAACATGGTTATCATGTATTAATCTACCAAACGCATGATAACAGCGAAACAGAAGCAGCCTTTATAAAAAGTTTATTGAGCGGCCGTGTTGATGGTGTTTTGATTTCCGTTTCGAGTGAAACCGGCAACAGCAATCATTTCGCAGATCTTAATAAAAATATCCCCGTTGTATTTTTCGACAGAGCCTTAGAAGATATTGATGCCGTTAAGATAACCACCAACGATTATGAAAGTGCCTGCCTTGCTACCGAACATTTAATTGAATGCGGTTGTAAAAAAATAGGCTATTTGTTTGCCCTAAACAATCTAACGGCAGGCAAAAACCGTTTAAGCGGATACAAAGATGCCCTGTTAAGCAACAATATAGCTTATAATGAAAACCTGGTAGTTATCTGTGGTAAAGAGGAAAGTCAAAACTATTCACAGATAAAGGACTTACTGATTACAAATAAACCGGATGGTATTATCTCATCTATCGAAGAATTGGTACTGCCCTGTTATGCTATATGCCGGGAACTAAATATCAATATCCCCGATGATCTTAAAATAGTAAGCTTCTCAAACTTAAAAACAGCCCCATTCCTAAATCCATCATTAACAACCATTACACAGCCCGCATTTGAAATTGGTGAAACGGCCGCAACCCTTATTTTAAAGTTATTGAACAACAAGCAAGTTGATACAGGCGAAGATGTAGTGTTAAAATCTGCGCTTATCAAAAGAGGGTCTACGGTAGTTTAAAAAACACCCGGGCAGACGCGTTAAAATAATACTGGCAAGTGTTGACCCATAACGCAGACCGTCTCCAGAAGCATTTATGCATATGAGATATACCCGACTTGTCCTGAAATAGGTTGACAAAAAAGTCACCAAATGAAAAAGACAATTAATAAGTCATCGATCATCCGGGAGTATTTTAAAGGAGGGTCTGGTTTTCGTACCTTAGGTATCAAATATGGCTACGGATCAACAACCATATGGAGATGGGTAATGGCAGAGAAGAAGAAAAGAGATAGCGTTAGATCCGGTCCTGAGCCACAGATTGGTAAAGGGACTGAAAAAGCGATGCCTACAGGTGTCAAAGAGTTACAGGAAGCGTTGCGTATGGCCCGGCTTCATATCGAACTGCTGGAGGCGACCATCGATATTGCAGACGAACAATTAGGGACGAACATCCGAAAAAAAGCTGGCACCAGGCATTCACGCGGGTAGAGCAAAGCCACAAGGGAACCCTGTCCCGGCTATGTTCATTGTCTGGTTATTCACGACAGGCTTATCACCAGGGGCTTAAACGGAAAGAGCAGGTGCCCTTGAAAGAAGACCTGCTTATTCAGCAGGTGCTCGGCTACCGGAAGTTACAGCCGCGAATAGGCGCGCGTAAGTTGTTGTGCCTTCTTTCACCATTTATGCGGCAGCACGGCCTGGAAACAGGCAGGGATGCTTTTTTCAGGCTGCTTGGCAGGTATGGCTTATTAAACAGGCGCAAACGTTGCAAGCCCCGTACTACTGATTCAGGCCACTGGCTGAAAAAGTACCCGGACCTGATCAAAGGTTTACCGGGGCCGGAACGTCCGGGCCGGTTGTGGGTAAGCGATATCACTTACCTGCGGCTCCGTAAAGGCGATGCTTTCCTGAGCCTTGTAACAGATGCTTACAGCCGCAAGATCATGGGCTTCCATATCAGTGATAGCCTGGGGGCAACAGGTAGTGTACAGGCGCTGGAGAGGGCCATCGCAGGTGGTATTAACCATCAGGGACTTATACATCATTCAGACCGGGGCGTTCAATATTGCTCAAAGGATTATGTAGGCGTGCTTGAAAGCAATGGCATCCATATCAGTATGACACAAAGCGGCGACCCCAGGGATAATGCCATTGCTGAGCGGGTGAACGGCATCCTGAAAACAGAGTTACTCAAACCCATATTTAATGACTTAGACGATGCAAGGACTTCAGTAACAAAGGCTATTGGTATTTATAATTACTTAAGGCCGCATAGTAGTTTGTCAATGCTTACAACCCGCACTTGTACATTCCAAAAAACCGAAAGTTAAGCGGCGGTGGAAAAACTACTATCGCAAAGTTCAAAAAAAAGAGATGCCTATTACGGTGTAAAATTATTTTTGTAGCTCAATTAATCAATATATAAAACCGTCAACTTATTTCAGGACGAGACAAAAAACATGTCATGGCAACCTCCGCCCGTAAACGATCTTTTTTGACTTTTTTTCGACCTTATCCGGCCTTTTTAGGGTTTATAATGTCAGTTACAAGTATAAAAGGGTATTTACTTAATGTACTGATTTATAGTCAATTATTAAATCAAGGTCTGTTCCATTTTTTCCATAATGGAACAAAAATGGAACACCGGTTTCCAGTTGCATTAGCTAAAGCTTAACTTTCGGATAATTCCGCAATGCTGGCGCACTTTGATGCGTTTCTTGTATTGAGTATCCCAGATATGCAAAGCATTTCATCTATAATGAAGTATCTTTGCGGCTTCTCATCAACAATACATGATCAAGCAAGCCCTACAAAACTTAAAGATACAAGCCTTAAACCCTATGCAGGAGGCTGCCATTGCCGCCGCAAAAAAGGGCGATGTAATACTGCTTTCGCCTACCGGATCGGGTAAAACACTGGGCTTTTTGTTGCCATTGCTGGGTTTACTTGATGCTAATGTAAATACTGTCCAGGTGATGATCCTGGTTCCCTCGCGCGAGCTGGCTTTGCAGATAGAGCAGGTTTTTCGCAGTATGGGTAGTGGGTTTAAAGTGAATTGCTGTTATGGCGGACACTCATTAAAAATAGAGATGAATAACCTGTCGCAGCCGCCCGCTGTGCTGATAGGTACCCCCGGCCGCATCACGCATCACCTGCGCCGCGAAACTTTCGACACCCAGGCCATTGCCACCATCATACTGGATGAGTTTGATAAATCGCTGGAATTTGGTTTTCAGGAGGATATGGCCTACATCATTAAGCAGCTACCCAATATCAAAAAGCGGATCCTGACTTCGGCCACCCAAATGGACGAGATCCCGGGCTTTACCGGCATTCGTAACCCTGCCAAACTGGATTACCTGAGCAATGCCGCTATTACGCCAGATTTGAAACAGAAAGCGGTATTTAGCGAAGCTGCCGACCGTTTAGAAGCCCTGTTCGCCCTGCTTTGCAAAATAAGTGATAAGCCAACGCTGGTGTTCTGCAACCACCGCGAGGCTGTCGACCGCATCAGCGACCTGCTGTATGATATGGGCCTGCCACACGATATTTTCCATGGCGGTATGGAACAGGACGACCGCGAACGCGCGCTGCTAAAATTCAGAAATGGTAGCCACCATATATTAATTACTACTGATCTGGCTTCGCGCGGCCTGGATATTCCCGAAATAGAGCACGTGGTGCATTACCAGCTGCCGCATAACCAGGAAGCTTTTACGCATCGTAACGGCCGCACAGCCAGGATGCATGCCAAGGGAACCTCCTACCTGATGCTAAACCCCGGCGAAAAACCGGCCTATCTGGATGAGATGCCCGAAGAAGAAAAGCTTCCTGCTAAGATCAAGATCCCGGCACTATCGCCATGGGCAACGGTGTACATCGCCGCAGGCAAAAAAGATAAAATAAATAAGGTTGATATTGTTGGCCTGTTGCTGAAAAAAGGCGAACTGGCTAAAGAAGACCTTGGGCTGATTGAGGTGCTGGACCACTCCTCCTACGCCGCGGTAAAACGTAACATGATAGAACGCACGGTAGCTTTGGTAAAAAACGAGAAGATAAAAGGCCGTAAGATCAAGATAGATATTTCGAGGTAGGTATTCAGCTTTCCCTTATTGCAATCGCTCGGCTCCAGCCGAGTGATGATTATTACAAGGCCTCCGGCCGCTTACTATAACCGGCACACCGCGGCGGGACGCCGTATAATAGCGGTCACCCGGCTGGAGCCAGGCGACGGCAAAGAGAGACCCTGCGACGACAAAATTGCAATCGCTCGGCTCCAGCCTCCGTCCTCCCAGGGTCTTCTGAAAGAGACACTGCGACTACAAATGGATTTGTGGATTATGCCAACCAATCGTCCCGCCGGGACGACCGTTTATACAAATTCGTCCCATTCGGGACGTGTGGTTGGTAGAAGAATCAACAACAAGTAAAAGCGTTCCACCGGAACGCCTGATAAAATGTAAAGATTTGAATTATGCCCTTATACCTTTTCCTCGCCCATTATACTTACATTTGGCGCTGATGTAAGTTCTTTACTTTCCTTCATCAACCGGTATAGGTTTTACTTAATTGTAGATTAATAGGGAATAGTGTGCAAATCACTAACTGTCGCGCAACTGTAAGTAACACAAAAAGGTTTTTGCCAATAATGCCCACTGTTTGTACCAACAACGAACGGGAAGGGCGGCAAAAATGTTACAAGTCAGGAGACCTGCCATACTGAATTGACAATGCTTTCGCGGTATGAAGCAATGGTCGGTGTGTTTGATATAGTTTTTGTTACCACCTGTATTTTTATGCAAGGGAGTGCTATATCCATACTTTTCCATCCATCCTACCCAAAAAAGTATTGCGAAGAATAGCTAACGGGCTTTTAACCGATTTATTCATTTAATCAATTAAAGCAATGCTAACGCAAAATTTAGGCTACCCGCGTATTGGTGGCCAGCGCGAATTGAAAAAGGTCTGCGAGAGTTACTGGGCAGGCAAAACGGGATACAAAAACGTACTCACCGTAGGTAAAAACATCCGTCACGAAAACTGGCAGATCCAAAAAGACGCGGGGATAGACCTGATCCCTTCAAACGATTTCTCTTATTATGATCATGTGCTCGACCATTCCCTGATGTTTGGCGCCATACCCAAACGGTATAATGAGGTGATGCTGAAACAGGATAATGAAGAAATTGACCTTTACTTTGCCATGGCCCGCGGTTACCAAAAAAATGGGTTGGATGTAGTGGCTATGGAAATGACCAAATGGTTTGATACCAACTACCATTACATTGTGCCCGAGTTTTATCAAAACCAGCATTTCCGCCTGTTCTCGCAAAAGATAGTGCATGAGTTTTACGAGGCGAAGCAATTGGGTATAATTACCAAACCAGTACTAATAGGCCCGGTATCGTACCTGTTACTGGGTAAAGAGAAAGAGGCGGGTTTCGAAAAGATAGACCTGATCAAAAATCTGCTGCCGGTGTACGCGGAGATACTAACCAAGTTGCAAGACTTAGGCGCCGGATGGATCCAGTTTGATGAGCCTTTCCTGTCGCTTGATTTGACCGAAAAAGAGCAGCAGGTTTACCGCGATACCTATAAGCAGCTTAGAAAAGAGTTTCCGCGACTGAAGTTTTTGCTGGCCACCTATTTTGAACGCCTGGGCGATAACGCGCAACTGGCAGCATCCTTGCCTATTGATGCCCTGCATATCGACCTGGTGCGCGCGCCGCAGCAATTAGATGAGGTGCTGGAACTGCTGCCTGCCAAAACCATCCTTTCGTTAGGTGTGGTAGATGGCCGTAACGTTTGGAAGAATGATTTTGAGCAATCGTTGGCTACCATCCAAAAAGCAAAAGATAAATTGGGTGCCGACAGGGTTTGGATAGCCCCATCCTGCTCCCTGATCCATTCGCCCTGCGATTTGAAAAGCGAAAACAACAGCCAAGTATTAACGCCGGAAATTAAACAATGGCTTGCCTTTGCCAAACAAAAGGTAAGCGAAATAGCGTTGTTAAAAAGCCTTTCAGGCGATACCCCGGGTGTTAACGCCCAATACAAACTGGCCGAAAATATCCATGATAACACCTCACGTAAAACTTCATTACTTATCCATAATTCAAATGTAAAACAGCGTGTTACGGGAATATCCGAAAGTGATGCTCAACGTAAAAGCAGTTTCCCATCGCGTAAGCAACAACAGCAAGCTTTGTTAAACCTGCCGTTGTTTACTACCACTACTATCGGTTCGTTCCCGCAAACTGCCGAGGTGCGCAGCTGGCGTTCACAATTAAAAAAAGGTGCCATCAACCAGGCACAGTATGATCTGCATATAGCTACCGAAACCGAAAAGGCGGTGCATTGGCAGGAAGAAATTGACCTGGATGTTTTGGTACATGGCGAGTTTGAGCGTAACGATATGGTGGAGTATTTTGGCGAGCAACTGGCTGGCTTTACCTTCACCCAAAACGGTTGGGTACAAAGTTATGGCAGCCGCTGTGTTAAGCCCCCTATTATTTATGGCGATGTATCGCGCCCCGAGGCGATGACGGTTAAGTGGTCGGCCTACGCGCAATCATTAACCAATAAATGGATGAAGGGCATGCTTACCGGGCCGGTAACTATTTTGCAGTGGTCGTTTGTAAGGAACGATCAGCCACGGTCAGCAACCTGTACGCAGATAGCCCTTGCTATACGTGATGAGGTTTGCGACCTGGAGCATGCGGGTATCAAGATCATCCAGATAGATGAACCCGCCATACGCGAAGGCTTGCCCCTGCGCAAAGCAGATTGGGCAACGTACCTGGACTGGGCGGTTAAAGCGTTCCGCATTTCGGCCAGCGGCGTGCAGGATGATACGCAGATCCATACACATATGTGCTATTCGGAGTTTAACGATATCATCCAAAGCATTGCCGATATGGACGCTGATGTGATCACCATAGAAACTTCCCGCTCGCAAATGGAGCTGCTGGATGTTTTCGCCGATTTTAAATACCCTAATGAGATTGGCCCCGGTGTGTATGATATCCACTCGCCACGTGTACCTAATAAGGATGAAATGACCCACCTGCTTAAAAAAGCAAGGGCGGTTATCCCCGACAGCCAGCTTTGGGTAAACCCCGATTGCGGCCTTAAAACCCGGGGATGGGACGAAACCAAAAAAGCGTTAACAGAAATGGTAGCGGCAGCCAAAGAAATGCGTGCCACTGTCACCGAAGCATCAATAATTTAAAACTGACAACCAACAGGCAGGGTTATCCCCTGCCTGTTATTACCTTTACCCCCATCATGACATTAGACGAAAGAATACAAGCATCAGAAACCCGCATATTTAAAGCCGTTTTCCCGAACACTACCAACCACTACGATACCCTTTTTGGCGGTACCGCCATGCACATGATGGATGAGGTTGCCTTTATAACCGCTACCCGCTTTAGCAGGCAGGTAATGGTTACCGTAAGCAGCGATAAGATTGATTTTAAGAAACCCATCCCCGCCGGTACCATTGTAGAACTGATTGGCCGCGTTAGCCATGTAGGTAACACCAGCTTAAAGGTTGATGTAGAGATCTATATAGAACAAATGTATGCCGAAGGCCGCGAGCTGGCCATTCACGGCAGCTTTACCTTTGTAGCTATTGATGAACACAAAAAACCGGTTAGGATAGTAAAGTAGGTATTATAACGCCTTTTCCAAAACGGTTATTTTACCGGTTTCGTCGTTCATTAAAGTCATTTGGATCCACACCTGTTTGGTTTTGGTGCGGATAACGTACGTTTTAATGTCGTCGAGCAGGTTATAGTCTATAGAGTAGCCGTATCGTTTATCTATCAATTCAGGGTTGCCGACACTGTCTATTTGCTCTTTTGGTACAGATACATTATTAACCTGTACGCCGCCCAAAGCTTTAATGGCTTCATCGTAATGTTTGCCTGCTTGTATACTATTGAACTTTTTGCCGTCGCTCCTGTCCTTTTCTATATGCGCTTTAAAGGTTTTACCTTCCTGTAGCAGCAGTTTGCCGTTCACCGCGAAGTATTCTTTGTCCACATCCCTGATGCTCTCCGGCTTAATTTCTTTATCATAATTGTAGGTGTACTTCTCCGGCGGGTTCAAGTACGGGAATGGAGATTTATCCAGATCTTTATCACTTACCGGGATGGTATTGATATCAAATTTACCGGTACTCACCGGGGTATTATTAGCCACTGCATCAGGCGCGGTTTTACTTACTTCGGCTTTGTTGGCGGCGGTATCGGAAGTGCCGTTGTTAGCTGTTTTGCTTTTGCATGCTGCCAGGGCAATAACTACAGTAGCACAAAGGATTGTCTTTTTCATGTTATTAATTATTTAAGGCGGCCTTTAGCTGCGCGGAATTGGTTTGTATTTCTTTAGATAGCACCTTTGCATCTACAGCGGCATTTTCATCGTCGTAGCGCAGGTATTTCCAGGTGCCATTGGTATAGGCATCTTTTATGGCCAGCAGGTATTGTACGCCCCTCATCCTTAACCTGTTCTTATCCAGTTTTTCAATTTTGTTATCCTTCATCTTAACCTTGGCCAGCATATCAATCATCGATTGGTCTTTAAACTGTATGATGAGGCTTTGGTTATACCTGCCCAGGCAAATGCTGGCGTTGGTTAGCTTTTTAACAGGGCTGAGTTTTAACATTAGTGGTTTTTCTTCAAATATCATGGTAGCGCCCATGCCATTTAGTAATCCGTCGTCGCTGGCCAGCATTTGCTCTTTGGGCATGATCTTGAACAACTGCGGGTAGGTCATGTCTACAATTTTGCCGAGCTGTTTTTGCCGGGTGTAGGCTACCATGGTTTCAAAATCGTGCTTAATAGTTGCCGCGTCTTGCGCGAAGGTACCAGTTGCAGATAACAGCAAAAGGCATATCAGAAGTTTTTTCATAGGCGCGGCCCGGGTTTAAGGTTTTGTCGAATTTTAATATTCACCCAATAAACAGCAGGATAATTAAATGGTTTTGGCATGTTGCCATGTTTCACTAACAGCCTGCTATACAGCGAAGTAAATTACAAGCGATTTTATAACAGCTTAAATCAAATAGCTATCTTTAACCCACGAAAAACTAATTACTTAAATCATTATGAAAAAGCTATCATTCCTGTTAGTAATGCTAACATTTGCCTGTACTTCGGTATTCGCCCAATTAACTAAAGATCAAATTGTTGGCGAGTGGACACGCGCCAAAGCCTACACCAAAGCTTATTTAGATGCTATGCCTGCCGATGGTTACGCGTTTAAAGCCACACCAGAGGTTCGTACCTTTGCCGGCCAGATGCTGCACCTGGCTGATGCCAATTACTTTTTTGTAGGTATGGCAAGCGGCAAGGTAAGCCCGCTGGGTAAAGATGTATCTGTAGAAAAAACCGTAGCCCAAACCAAAGAAGCTACCACCAAAGCGGTTTTAGACAGTTACGACTATGCTATCGGCGCCATCCAGGGCATGACCGAAGCGCAGTTTAAAGAAGAAGTGAGCATGGGTAAAATGAAATCTACCCGCGGCCTTATGTTGGCAAAAGGCTTTGAACACCAAACCCACCACCGTGGCCAAACAACTATTTACATCCGTTTAAAAGGTGTAACTCCTCCTAACGAAATGTTGTTCTAACTAAGAACCGGGAATTCGTAAAATGCCACCCTGATATCGGGTGGCATTTTTGTTTAGGCGATTTTTTTTCTGTATGCACTCTGTGCTTTTTATCTCCGTTCCCTATGTGGTTAAATAAACAATATAAATACTTGTAAATGCTAAAATAATTAGCAAATTTGTATGTGAACCAGAATAAGATAGAGATAAAGGCCGAAGCGCGTGTACTGTTTGTGGATATGAACAGTTATTTTGCCCGTTGCGAGCAGCAAGCCAACTACTGGCTGCGCGGTCGCCCTGTTGGCGTTTGTGTTTACACAGGCAAGTATGGCTGCGTAATCTCATTATCTACCGAGGCCAAAGAACGAGGGCTTAAAGCCGGGATGCGGCTTAATGATGCCATGGTTCAATGCCCCGATCTGGTGCCTGTTGAAAGTAACCCCGCCCGTTATCGGCAGTATCACACTAAAATTATCAACGTAATGCGCGAGTATTGCAACGATGTGGTACCTAAAAGTATTGACGAAGCCATTGTAAACTTTAGCAACTACGAAAATGTTGACCCCATGCAAATGGCCATGAACATCAAAAGAGACATCCTGGCTAAAGTGGGCGACTGGCTCACCTGTTCGGTAGGAATAGCGCCAAATGCTTTTTTAGCTAAGCTGGCATCCGTTAGGGGCAAAAAACGCGACGGACTGATGATGATCACCCCGCAAAATATCGATTCGGTTTTAAGCGAGTTGAAACTGGGCGACCTGCCAGGCATCGGGGCAAATATGTCGTACCGGTTGGAACGCGCCGGGATTAAAACTCCGCTGGAGATGCGTTATGCTCCGCCCGAACGGCTGCGCAGCATCTTTAAAAGTATTGATGGTGTTTACTGGCATTATCGCCTCAATTTTATCGAAACCAACATTGTAGCGCACGAGTACAAAGGCATGCAGGCTATGCGCCAGATCTCGGCCGAGAAGCGGCAGCATATCAACTACATCGATCAGCTATTCATGACGCTTTGCCTTACACTGGAGAAACGCATGGTGCATCATAAGTTCCACTGTAAATCGGTTGGGTTTACCGCGCGTTATGCCGATGATACCCGCTGGGACGATGCCTTTACCATCAGCGTGCCCGTGCAGGATGCCATCAGTCTAATGCGAATGATTCGCATCCGTATGGCAAAGTTTGAGGAAGCAACCAAATGCGGGCCTATCCTTAATACGCAGATAACGCAAATGCGCGTGGCTGTTACTAATTTTGTAAACAATGGTAATATGCTGTACAGCCTGTTTGATGACATGGAAAAGCAGGAAACCGCACTGAAAACCATGCACCAGATAAAAGACAAGTTTGGGTCAGATAAGCTGATCCGCGCTGTAGAAATGACAGACGGCAAGGTGATAAAGGATGTGATCGGTTTTGGCTCGGTGAAAGATCTGACCGATCTGGATTATAAGAGTTAGCTTCCCACCTCTCTGCATTTAGCATTTTTATTACCTTTAAGCCTCCATAATTTTTATATGCTGTTTTGCTACCGATCTATATTTTCTGTTTTAATCGCCATGCTTGGCTTATCACAATGTCATAACCGGCATACAGCAACAGTTTTAGTAAAAGATACGATCAGGGTTATTAATCCTAACGAAGCAAACGCTATCGACAGCAACCAAACACCGCTGAAAAACATGTTCGGCGTAAACGGTTACGAATGGAACTTTTTGGAGAACCCCGCGGCTAAAAACGACCGCAACCATATCTACGAGGCCAATATGGCACTCATTAAAAGTTTTAGCGCTGTAAGGCATTACCTGAACTGGAACAAACTCGAAAACACCCAAGGCAATTACACCTACAACCCTACCAACAACGGCAGCTGGTATTACGATGTTATTTACAACCGCTGCAAGCAGGATAGCATCATGGTTGTGGCCGATATCAAAAACCTGCCGGTTTGGATGATGAACACCTACCCTGCCGATCAGCGCGACGACGAGAACGCCCCGGCACCTTACGGGGCTGACCGTTCAAAACCGGCTTCCTATACTGTGCAGGCACGTACCGCTTTCCAATTTGCGGCGCGATATGGATCAAACACTAATGTAAACCCCGAACTGGTAAAGGCCGACGGCCGCCCCCGCTGGAAAAACGACGTAGTAAACACGGTTAAAATTGGTTTGGGCCTTATTAAATATATAGAATGCGGTAATGAACCCGACCGCTGGTGGAAAGGCGATAAAGCCACGCAATCGCCGGAAGAATATGCGGCTAACCTATCAGCTTTTTATGACGGGCACATGGGCACACTGGGCAACAATGCCGGTGTTAAAACCGCCGACCCCAACATGATAGTAGTAATGGGCGGCCTTGCCACTGCCGATGTAAAGTATGTACAACGAATGATAAACTGGTGCAAAGCCAACCGCGGGCTAAAACCCGATGGCAGCATCAACCTGTGTTTTGATGTGATCAATTATCACCTGTACGCAAATGATGGCAGCGTGTTCACCCATCAGCGTGCATCAACGGGTGTAGCACCCGAGCTTACCCTATCCGGCAGTGTGGCCGATGGTTTTGTGAAACTGGCAAACGGGTTAAAAAATAAGCCTGAGGTTTGGGTAACAGAAACGGGGTATGATATTAATCAGCAAAGCTATCAGCACGCGCCGCCAATTGGTAATAAACCGGCCCTGGTAACGCAAGCCGATTGGATACTGCGCTCATCATTAATGTATGCCCGCCATGGCATAAAACGCCTGTTTTTTTACCAGCTGTTTGATGCTGCGCCCAATAACCCCGAACAGTATATGACATCCGGCCTGGCCGAAAGCCCTAAGCGCCGCCCCGCTGCCGATTATATTTTGCAGGTAAACAAGCTGATGGGTCACTATGTTTACAAAGGCACTATCAATACCGACCCTATTGTAGATAAGTATCAGGCAGGTAAAAATATAATGTATGTGCTTACCGTGCCCGATCAAAAGGGCCGCACAGCCGATTATACGCTTAATTTGGGTGCCGGGGTAAAAGCCATTATTTATAGTTTAAAACCCGGTGCCGGTGCCATGGTTAGCAGTGAAGTAAGCCCCGTAAATGGGGAATTGAAAATTGTGGCAACAGAAACGCCGATTTTTGTGAAAGTTACTGTGCCGTAATGTTTTAATGTATTGAAAGCTAATTGAAAACTCGATACCAATTTATCCGCTTAAAAAGTTATTTTTGCGGTTGAATGAAGCACATACGTAATTTTTGTATCATAGCACATATTGACCACGGCAAAAGTACCCTTGCCGATAGGTTATTAGAATACACAAACACCATCACCCAGCGCGAATCGCAGGCACAATTGCTTGATGATATGGACCTGGAGCGCGAACGTGGCATCACCATAAAAAGCCACGCCATACAGATGGATTATGAACTCGACGGGCAAAAATACGTCCTGAACCTGATTGATACCCCCGGCCACGTAGATTTTTCGTACGAGGTATCGCGCTCAATAGCAGCCTGCGAGGGCGCATTGCTTATTGTTGACGCGGCACAGGGTATACAGGCGCAAACCATATCTAACCTTTACTTAGCGTTAGAGAATGACCTGGAAATTATCCCGGTGTTAAACAAAATGGACCTGCCAGGCGCTATGCCCGAGGAAGTTAAAGACCAGATTGTTGAGCTGATTGGCTGCAAGCGCGAAGAGATCCTTGCCGCATCGGGTAAAACCGGTATGGGTGTGCATGATATTCTGCGTGCCATTGTAGAGCGTGTCCCCGCCCCTGTTGGCGACCCGGAAGCTCCTTTACAGGCTTTGATCTTTGATTCGGTTTATAACTCGTTCCGTGGTATCGTGGCTTACTTCAAGGTGGTTAACGGCGAGATCCGCAAAGGCGATAAAGTAAAATTCTTCGCTACCGAAAAGCAGTACATCGCTGAAGAGGTTGGTACACTTAAATTAAAACAATTACCAAAAGACGTTATCAAAACTGGTGACGTTGGGTATATTATATCAGGTATTAAGGAATCTCGCGAGGTTAAAGTGGGTGATACCATTACTACCATTAACCGACCTTGCGAAACAGGTATACAGGGTTTTGAAGAGGTTAAACCAATGGTATTTGCAGGTATATACCCTGTTGATACCGATGACTTTGAAGAGCTGCGCGAATCGATGGCCAAATTGCAGTTAAACGATGCATCACTGGTTTTTGAACCCGAATCATCAGCGGCGTTAGGCTTTGGTTTCCGTTGTGGTTTCCTGGGGATGCTGCATATGGAGATCATCCAGGAGCGTTTGGAGCGCGAATTTAACATGACGGTTATTACTACCGTACCCAACGTGTCGTACCTCGCTTACTCAACCAGAGGTGAAGAAATTACAGTAAATAACCCATCTGACCTGCCCGACCCAAGTAAAATTGACCGTGTAGAAGAACCATATATTAAGGCTACTATTATCACCAAGTCTGACTTTGTTGGGCCGGTAATGTCGCTTTGTATCCAGAAACGCGGGTTCATTAAAAATCAATCGTACCTAACGTCTGATCGTGTGGAGTTGGTTTTTGAGATGCCGATGGGTGAGATCGTATTCGATTTTTATGATAAGCTAAAAACCATATCAAAAGGTTATGCCTCGTTTGATTATCACCAGATAGGTTACCGCCCAAGCGATTTGGTGCGTTTGGATATTAAATTAAACTCGGAGCCGGTTGATGCTTTATCATCATTGATCTTCCGCGGTAACTCGTATGACTTTGGTAAAAAGATCTGCGAGAAGCTGAAAGAGCTTTTACCACGCCAGCAGTTCGAGATCATTATACAGGCTTCTATCGGTGCCAAGATCATCGCCCGCGAAACCGTTAAGGCTATGCGTAAAGATGTTACCGCCAAGTGTTACGGTGGTGATATATCGCGTAAGCGTAAACTTTTAGAGAAACAAAAAGCCGGTAAAAAACGCATGCGACAGGTTGGTAACGTAGAGATACCACAATCGGCGTTTATGGCGGTGTTGAAACTTGATTAATTATTAGAACCAAGAGTCAAGAATCAAGACACAAGAGAGCTTCTGTCTTAATTCTTGACTCTTATATCTTGACTCTCCTCTTATGCAGTTACTCGACGGAAAATACGTATCAGAAAAATTAAAAGGTGAAATTGCCGAAGAAGCGGCTAAAATTTTAGAGCGCACCGGTCGCAAGCCGCACTTGGTAGCCGTTTTGGTTGGCCATGATGGCGGCAGCGAAACCTATGTTGCCAGCAAGATGAAGAACTGCGAAAAAGTGGGCTTCAAATCAACCCTGGTACGTTACGAGGATGATGTTACCGAGGACGAATTGCTTGCTAAAGTAGCTGAACTAAATGCCGATGCAGATATCGACGGTATTATTGTACAACTGCCTCTTCCTAAGCACATCGACCCGGAGAAAGTAACCGAACGCATTGACCACCGCAAGGATGTAGACGGCTTCCACCCTGTTAATTTGGGCCGTATGCAGCGCAACCTGCCATCATTTATCCCTGCCACACCTTATGGTATCACTTTAATGCTGAAAGAGTACGGTATAGAGACCGCTGGTAAACATTGCGTGGTGGTTGGCCGTAGCAATATCGTTGGCTCGCCTATGAGCATCCTGATGGCGCGTAACACCACACCGGGTAACTGCACGGTAACTATTTGCCACAGCCGCACACCAGATATAAAGAAATTTACACTGGATGCAGATATCCTGATCGTAGCCATCGGTAAAAAGAATTTTATCACTGCCGATATGGTTAAAGATGGCGTTGTGGTAATTGACGTAGGTATGAACCGCGAAACTTCAACCGTAACCAAGTCGGGCTTTAAACTTTATGGCGATGTTGATTTTGAAGGCGTATCCGAAAAAGCATCATGGATAACCCCGGTACCGGGCGGCGTTGGGTTGATGACCATTATAGGGTTATTAAAAAATACGCTGGCTTCGGCTAATAAAGAGGTATATCAATAATATTATCAAAATGCAGTCGCTCGGCTCCTGCCGAGTGACCACTATTATAAGGCCTCCGGCCGATTTCATATACTGCGGCCAGAGGCCGATTAATAGTCATCACCCGGCAAGAGCCGGGCGATTGCGTAGAGGTTTTTACTTAATTGCAAATACCTTGTCCCAGAACGTATCAATCCCTACATACACCTCTCCTGCTCTTATTTCTACAGGATAGCTATCTACATAGTCGTTTTGACCGGGGCTGCCTTTACCTGTTTTTAAGTCGTAAGAATATCGGTGAAACGGGCAGATAATTTTGCCTTCCTTACACCAGCCGCCGCTCAATTCGGCACCGGCATGCGGGCAGGTGGAGCCTAATGCATAAAGGTTGTTTTGGTAACCAATAATAATGATGCCCTTGCCGCTTAGCTTGATCTTTTTGATGAATGGCTCGCCTGTAAGTTCAATGCCGGGTACAACATACCATTTCACGGTCGCTAAAAATCTATTTTAAGGTTCATTAAAGCGGGATTCTTCATCACTTCGTCCATACTGGTTACCAGGGTTACCGTTCGCCTGTCGGCAGATAGTATGGCTTTTGAATTGTTCATTTTCTTAACCGGTTTGGCAAAATTAAGCACCACTTTATAAGGCATATCTATTAACATGGCTTTGGCCATGGCAAATTTAGATCCCGCTTTTTTCAAAAAAGCATTGAATTTAACCTTGTCTATAATACGGTAAAATTTGTGGTCGGTTATTTCGTAGCTGTAGTAACTTTGCCCGGTTATGAGTGGCTGTGCATCAAATGATTTTTTGGTTACATTGGTGATCGGGCTATTCATTGATATGTTACTCAGGTGCTCCAGGTAATACTGCAAATCTGCAGCATCTTTTGCTTCGTGTTTAATGCTCACCTTCATCAGGCTCTTTTTCAGGTCCATTTTAATAGCCAGATCGCTACCTTGCGCCATCTTTGCTTCTTCGGTGGTCATTTTTTGGGAGATGCTATCGGGAAGGGCGCTGTAAAAGTTAAGAGTGGTGTCCTTAACCAGGCTAAACTGCGGTGTTTCGCGAACAGAATCGGTCATTAGGTTTACCAATACCGATACGGCTTTGCTCATATCAAAACCGTATACCACGTTGCATGATCCATTAGGCTTAAAATCGTAATGCTCTTCAATATCAACGCACGAAGTGAGGCAGAAGAATGCAAAAAATACAAGGGGTATGTATAGTTTCTTCATACGATAAATTTCAAGTAATAATAGTTAAATTTACTGAAATAGAAATTTTTATAATGCTTTTTTATTGTTAAAATGTCAATTTAACAATAGCCTTAAAGCTCAGGCAGTATTTACCTTTATCGTTTCGGCACAAAAGTGTACCTTTGCGCCCTTATTATGGCACACCAGGTTCCGGAAGATGGCACGTTGCTTCCTTTAATGGAAGAGTTTTATACGATACAGGGAGAGGGATATAACACAGGCAAAGCAGCCTATTTTATCCGCCTTGGCGGCTGCGATGTGGGCTGCCACTGGTGCGATGTAAAAGAAAGCTGGGATGCCGAACTGCACCCGCTTACAGCTGCCGATACTATAGTAGACAACGCTACTAAATTTCCTTCAAAAGCCGTTGTTGTGACCGGTGGTGAACCTCTGATCTATAATCTTGATTATCTGACCCAAAACCTGCAGCAAAAGGGTATTAAAACCTTTATTGAAACATCAGGCGCTTACCCCCTTTCGGGTAACTGGGACTGGATTTGCCTGTCGCCCAAAAAGTTTAAGTCCCCCACACAACAGGTTGCCGATAAAGCACACGAGCTGAAGGTGATCATTTTCAATAAATCTGATTTTGCGTTTGCCGAGCACCATGCTAAGCTGGTTAGGCCGAATTGTAAGCTGTACCTGCAGCCCGAATGGTCAAAACATGCGGAGATGACCCCGCTTATTGTTGATTATGTAATGGCCAACCCACAGTGGGAAATATCACTACAAACCCATAAGTACTTAAATATCCCGTAATAGTGTAACTTAGTATATTGATTATCGTATCAGTAACTAATGTTTAAAACCTATATTCTGCTTTTTTTATTGGTGGTACTGTCTGTAAATGTTTCTGCCCAGCAAAGGCGGTATTCAACTACAAATGAGGAGGCTATAAAATATTATGCCCTGTCAAACCAAAGCCTTGATGATCATTTGTATGATGAGGCCATAGCACAACTGGAAAAAGCCATTGGCATTGATAAGAAATTTGTTGAGGCACACGCCCAGTTGGCCGATGTTTTACGGATGAGGCATATGTACCAGCCTGCTGTAACGCATTTTTTAAAAGTGATTGAGCTCGACCCGGAATACAACCGCTCGGTTTATTTAAAAGCTGGCGATTGCGAGATTAGTAGCGCTATGTATGAGCCGGCGTTGCGCCACCTGGAAAAATATATTACTTATCCCGGCATCACCGCGCAAAATATGGCTTATGCACAAAAGCTAATAGCCGATTGTAAGTTTAGCATACAGGCATTAACCCACCCGGTAGCCTTTGTACCCGTAAACATGGGGCCCGAAATTAATACTGCTGCAGATGAGTATTTGCCTGTTGCCACGGCCGATGAAGGCACCCTTATATTTACCCGTAAGATAGATAATAACGAAGATTTTTATAAAAGTAATAAGTTAAATAGCAAGTGGCAAAGTGCTGTATACCTTAGTGATATAATTAATACATCTGCCTATAACGAAGGTGCTCAATCCATTTCGCAAGATGGTAAATATTTGTTCTTTACGGGCTGTAACCGGCCCGATGGTTTAGGCAGGTGCGACATTTACATAGCCCAGAAAAAAGGCGACGACTGGGCAAAACCATTTAGCCTGAGTGCCCCTGTCAATACATCCGGTTGGGAAGCGCAGCCCTCTATTAGTGCCGACGGGCGTACCCTGTATTTTGTAAGCAACCGTAAAGGCGGCTATGGCGGCTATGATATATGGAAATCAAACCTTACCGATAAAGGCTGGGGAGCGCCGGAAAACATGGGCCCCGAGATCAACACGGCTTACGATGAGCAATCACCTTTTATACACCCCGACGATAGCACCTTTTACTTTTGCAGCAACGGCTGGCCGGGTATGGGCGGTAAAGATCTTTTCATAAGTCGCCTCGGCAAGGATGGTAAATGGCAGAAACCTGAAAACCTGGGCTATCCTATTAATTCAAGCGGTGATGAGAATGGTTTAACGCTTACAGCGAATGGCTCATCTGCATTTTTCTCATCAAATAACTTAAAAGGTTTTGGAGGGTATGATATTTACACCTTTGAATTGCCCGCTAACCTGCGCCCTAACATCGTAACTTATGTAAAAGGTACAGTTGCTGATAAAAAAACCAAAACCCCGTTAGAGGCCGCTGTAGAGATCATAGACCTGCAAAAAAATACTCCGGTGTACCAGGATTACAGCTCGGAAGATGCGGGTGAGTTTTTGGCTACACTGGCCGCAGGAAAAAACTATGGTTTAAATATATCAAGGGAAGGCTACCTGTTTTATTCGGATAATTTTTCACTGATGGGGTTGAAGGACAAAAAGGCATTTAATCTTTCGGTGCTGTTATCGCCTATTGAAGTGGGCAACAAAGTGATCTTGAAGAACATCTTTTTTGACACCAATAAGTTTGAACTAAAAGCAGAATCGAAAGCAGAACTGCAAAAATTGATAGAATTTTTACAACAGAATAAAACTGTACGGATTGAAATATCGGGGTATACGGATGATGTAGGTACGCATCAAACCAACGTGGCGTTGTCAGAAAAACGGGCCAATGCTGTTTATCAATACCTTTCGGCAAACGGAATTGTTGCCACAAGGTTAGTTTATAAAGGTTACGGCGAAGACCAGCCAATAATGCCTAATACATCCGAGGATAATCGCGCGTTGAACAGGCGTACGGAGTTTATGATCATAGCTAAGTAGAACAATAAACTAAGACTACAAGCTGTCTTTCTTGTACTCCTCAATCATGTTTTTTACATCAGGTGTGTTTTCCACTTGGCTTTTTAAACCGGTTACAACTTTATCTGATAAGTTAACTGTTAAGTCAACACCGTTAGCATCCAGAATCGTAAAAGATTTTGGTTGCCCATAATTAAACTGTTGTCTTTCGATGATTTTCTGACTGTAGAATTTTTTTAGAGCCATTAAATAACCCACTGTATCATTAGCTGCAATTACAGTATCTACTCGATTGTTCTGCTCAAATTTTTTTGCTGATGAATTGTATTTATCTTGATAAATAGTTAACATATATTTTCTTCCGGTACGCGTGTTTGGATGGTCTTTAGTTGAATTGTTGTTGTTGGGGTTAGTTGAGCAACTTTGACAAAAAAAAGAAAATAATAGGATTGTAAATAAATAATTGGTTTTGATCATGATAGGTTAGTTTAAAGGTGAAGTTAAATATTTACTGATGAAAACACCTGAAAAATATTAAAGGCTTAAACAAAAAATGCTTAAGCCTTTACCTATTCTTTTCTTATCTAAAAGACTTAATTCCCTACTTCCGACAGGAATTTTATGCGCATTAACTGCACCTCCTCGCGGGTGTAATCATCAGATCCAAGTTCAGCCAGTGCATCATCAATAGAATCAACCTCGGCTGACTTAAAGTAGTCGAAAACCTCTTCCTGCTTATCCTCATCTATCATTTCATCAATGTAATAGTTAAGGTTAAGCTTGGTGCCCGAGTTTACAATGGTTTCCACCTCTTTCAGTATTTCCTCGTAAGTAAGGCCTTTTGAAGCCGCTATATCATCAAGGTTTAAATGCCTGTCGATGTTTTGAATAATGAAAACCTTAAGGGCCGATTTGTTGGCGGCACTTTTGATCACCATATCTACCGGTCGGTCAATATCATTATCCTCCACATATTTCTTGATCAGGTCGATGAACGGCGCGCCGAATTTTAACGCTTTGCCTGCTCCTACACCAGAGATCTGTTTCAACTCCTCTGTGTTAATTGGATAATGCGTACACATCTCCTCTAACGACGGATCCTGAAATATAACAAACGGAGGCAGGCCTTTTTGTTTAGCCAGCTTTTTACGCAGATCTTTCAACATCTGCAGTAGCTCTGTATCTAAAGCGCCACCGCCCTGTTTAGGGCCGTCCTCGGCTTCATCCTCGTCTGTTGGGCCCATTTCCTGGTTTAACAGGAAACGGATGCTGTAAGGGTTCTCTATAAACGAATTACCGGCTTTTGTTAAATGCAGTAAGCCGTACTGGTCAATATCTTTAGACAGGAAGTTGTTTAGCAGTGCCTGGCGCATCAGCGAGTTCCAAAGGTTCTCGCCCTGCTCCTTGCCGGAGCCAAAGTATTCCAGTTTATCGTGTTCGTAGTTTTTAACCTGGGCATCGTCCTTGCCCATTAAAATATTGATGATGTGGCAATCGTCAAACTTCTCGCCTACCTGCTTAATAAGGCTTAAAGCCCTGTGCAGGTGCTCTTCGCCATCAAAATGTACTTTTGGCCCGCAGCAGTTGTCGCACATATTATTGCAGCCTGCTTCGTTAAAGTTTTCGCCAAAATAGTGCAGCAATTGTTTACGGCGGCATACAGACGATTCTGCGTAATCTATTACCTCTTTCAGTATCTGTGTGCCTATCTCCCGTTCTGCAACGGGCTTATCCTTCATAAACTTTTGCAGCTTATCAATATCCTTGCCCGAGTAAAATGCTACACATACACCTTCGCCACCATCACGGCCGGCACGGCCGGTTTCCTGGTAGTAACCCTCCATGCTTTTTGGCATATCGTGGTGTATCACGTAACGTACATCGGGTTTATCTATACCCATACCAAAGGCTATGGTAGCCACAATAACGTCTACATCCTCCATCAGGAACTTGTCCTGAGTGTCGGCGCGTACTTTGGGGTCTAAACCCGCGTGGTATGGTAATGCTTTTACACCGTTAAGGTTTAGGGCTTCTGCTACTTCCTCAACCTTTTTACGGCTAAGGCAATAGATGATACCTGATTTACCTTGGTTTTGCTTTACAAATTTAACAATCTCTTTTATAGCATTTCGCTTTGCCCTAACCTCATAAAACAGGTTGTTGCGGTTAAAAGATGATTTATAAACCGTAGCATTATTCATCTGCAGGTTCTTTTGAATATCCTGCTGTACTTTTGGCGTTGCGGTAGCGGTAAGGGCTATAATGGGTATATCATCACCTATATTGCTGATAACCTGGCGTATTTTGCGATACTCGGGGCGGAAATCATGCCCCCACTCAGATATACAGTGCGCCTCATCAACGGCAACAAACGACACCTGGTTCAACCTTAAAAAATCAACATTCTCTTGCTTGGTCAATGATTCGGGCGCTACATAAAGTAATTTAGTTTTGCCGCTTAATACATCTTCTTTAACCCTTAAAATATCTGCTTTTGTTAACGAGGAGTTTAGGAAATGTGCAATGCTGTCTGAACCACCAAAGGCCCTTAGCTGATCTACCTGATTTTTCATCAGGGCGATGAGCGGAGAGATCACAATCGCTGTGCCCTCGCTCATTAAGGCAGGTAATTGATAACACATGGATTTACCACCACCGGTAGGCATAATCACAAAAGTATCGTTCCCCGCTAAGATGTTCGTTATGATCGCTTCTTGCTCACCTTTGAAGTTATCAAACCCGAAAAAATTTTGCAGGTTATCAAAAAGCGACTTTTTAGTCTCAATCATTATTTACTTGTGCGTTTGGAATTATGGTTCAAAATAACAAAAATTTATAAATAAACGATGCGTTTCGTTAAAAATTTTATACTAAAATGATTATTTGATTAAAAACAATTTGTTTATTTATCGCTTTTAGAATTGGTAAAATCCACAATTAAATATTTTAGTTTTACCTGATATTAAATTTACAAATTAATGCACATATTTAGCATGGATTTGCCAAATTAAAATCTACAACTTATATAATGAATAAAAACTATTATGCTATCATTATGGCTGGCGGAATCGGTAGCCGTTTTTGGCCAATCAGCAGAACATCGCATCCAAAACAGTTTATAGATATACTGGGTACCGGCAAAACACTCATACAAAATACTTACGAGCGCTTCCTCAAGGTGTGCCCAAAAGAAAATATATACGTTGTAACAAACGAGAATTATACCGGCCTGGTTAAAAAACAGTTGCCTGATATGGAGGATCAGCAGATACTGACCGAACCTGTGATGCGCAACACAGCGCCCTGCGTGGCATACGGCTGTTTTAAAATAGAAAGCATGAACCCTGATGCCGCTATTGTTGTAGCGCCCTCAGACCATCTGATACTTGATGAAGCGGCTTTTATTGCTACTATAGAAAAATCATTAGAAACTGCTTCGAAAAATAATTGCCTGATAACCCTGGGTATTAAACCCTCACGCCCCGATACCGGTTATGGGTACATCCAATACACCGACCAAACCCTGAACGAGGATTTTCATAAAGTAAAAACCTTTACCGAGAAACCAACCGTTGATATTGCGAAAACCTTTATCCAAAGCGGCGACTTTTTGTGGAACGCAGGGATCTTTGTTTGGTCGGCTAAAACCATTGTGGCGGCATTTGACAGCCACCTGCCCGAAATGCACGAGATATTTGCCGAAGCACGCTCGGTATACAACACCGACGATGAAAAAGAGTTTGTACACAAGGTTTACCAGCGCTGTATCAATATCTCTATCGATTATGGCATTATGGAGAAGGCATCAAACGTGTACGTACTGCCCTCAGAATTTGGCTGGAGCGACCTGGGCACCTGGGCATCTATTTACCAGCTTGCCGATAAAGATTACGTAGGCAATGCCGTAATCCCTTCAGATAAGGTAATAATGTACGACAGCAGCAACTGTATGGTGAACGTGCCCGGCGAAAAGCTTGTGATACTACAAGGCCTGCATGATTTTATTGTGGTTGAAGCCAACAATACCCTGCTCATCTGCCCGCGCGACCAGGAACAGAACATCAAGCAGGTAGTAGCCGATGTGAAAAATAAATTTGGGACGAGATACATTTAGGGAGAGAATCAAGATTTTTAGAATCTTGATTTAAGACCGAAAAATAAGAAAGCCCGGCTAATGTTTAGCCGGGCTTTCTTATGTCTTAATTCTTGACTCTCTTGATTCTTGACTCTTATATCTTCATTCTAATTCGCGGCTTGTCTCTGCCTTATAGCTTCGTAAAGGATCACCCCGGTTGACACCGATACGTTAAGTGATTCTATCTCGCCAAACATCGGGATCTTAGCCAGGTGGTCACTAATGCGGATGATCTCATTGCGGATGCCGTCTTCTTCCGACCCCATGATGATGGCCGTTGGGGCGGTGTAATCGGGCGTATAGATATAGTCGTTGGTTTTTTCGGTGCAGCAAACCAGTTGCAAGCCCGATTCCTGAAGGAATTTTACGGTTTGCATAAAGTTATCGTGCCTGCATACCGGAATCTTGTATAATGCACCTGCGGATGTTTTAATAGCATCGGGGTTTATCTGTGCCGAACCTTTTGCAGGTATCACTATAGCATGCACACCGGCACATTCAGCCGTACGGGCAATGGCGCCCATGTTGCGTACATCGGTAATGCTATCCAGCACCAAAACTAAAGGCACTTCGCCCCTTTCAAAAACGTCGGGTATAATATTTTCTATTTTTTGGTAGATGATTGGCGATATGAAAGCGATAGCACCCTGATGGTTTTTCATGGTGATTCGGTTCAGTTTTTCAACCGGCACCTGCTGTGGGGTTATGTTGTATTCGTTGGTTACATCGCGCAGCTCATTTAACAAGCCTCCACCCAAACCACGTTGTATATATAGCGCCTCAATTTCTTTACCTGCAAGTATAGCTTCTATCACCGCCCTGATGCCAAAAACCATTTGGTTGCCTTCGCGTACAGGTTTAGAATTATATGTCATTTTCTTTAAAATTATTTCGCCAAAAGTACCTAAATTAACTGATTTAACGGTTATTGAACTTACTTCAGTTTGGGTATTGTTGATAATACTTAACAATGCACAATACTTATAAACATATATGTAAATGAGGTACTTATAGCGTTATTAACACGTTATAAACATACGATGTTAATTACGGACGCCGAAATTTATAGTGCTGATAATGTTTTCATTATGTTAATAACTCATTTGTTAGCGATTTAAAAACAGGCGGGAACATTTTTTATATATTTTTGTTGAGTTATGAATTTCGAGAACGATAGCCCTAATTACAAGCAAAATACTGACCGTAAAAGCAGGTTTACAAATGCCACCCCATCTTATCCGGCAAACGGCAAATTACAGCCACAGGCGCTCGATCTGGAGGAAGCTGTTTTAGGTGCTTTAATGCTTGAAAAAGATGCGCTATCTTCAGTAATTGACGTACTTAAACCTGAGGTTTTTTACGATGTAAGACACCAAAAAATATTCAGTACAATAGCCATCCTTTTTGAAAAAACATCGCCCGTAGATATTCTTACTGTAACAGCACAGCTACGCCAGCAGGGCGAGCTTGAAATGATAGGCGGTGCATACTATATTACCGAATTAACCAACCGCGTAGCATCAGCTGCCAATATTGAGTACCACTCGCGTATCATCATCCAAAAATATATCCAGCGCGAACTGATCCGCATCTCTACAGATGTAATAAGCATGGCATATGAGGATAGCGCCGATGTACTGGAAATGCTTGATAAGGCCGAAAAAAATCTTTTTGAGATAGCCCAGAACAATCTTCGCCGCGATTCGCGCAAAATGGACGACCTGGTGCACGAGGCTTTAAAAGATATTGAGGCATTAAAAGATAAAAAAGATGGTTTAACCGGTGTTGCATCGGGCTTTACTGATCTGGACAGGATGACATCGGGCTGGCAAAAATCCGATTTGGTGATCATCGCTGCCCGCCCTGCGATGGGTAAAACAGCGTTTGTATTGAGCTGCGCCCGTAATGCCGCGGTTGATTTTGATAAGCCGGTAGTAGTGTTCTCGCTGGAGATGTCGTCTGTCCAGTTGGTTAATCGTTTAATATCCGGCGAAACCGAAATTGAGCAGGAAAAGATCCGTAAGGGTACACTGGAAGAATGGGAATGGCAACAGATCCACTCAAAAATTGGCCGCCTTGAAGCTGCCCCCTTAATTATTGACGATACACCATCACTAAACATATTTGAGTTCCGCGCTAAATGCCGCCGTTTAAAATCTCAGCACGATATCCAGCTCATCATCATTGACTACTTGCAGCTAATGCAGGGTAAAGCTGAAGGTAAAGGCGGTGGTGGTAACCGCGAGCAGGAAATTGGTAGTATATCGCGTGCATTGAAAACCGTGGCCAAAGAATTGAACGTACCGGTTATTGCCCTGTCGCAGTTAAGCCGTGCGGTTGAGAACAGGCCGGGTGGTTCAAAAAGGCCGATGCTATCAGATTTACGTGAATCTGGTTCAATTGAGCAGGATGCGGATATGGTATTGTTCCTTTACCGCCCTGAATACTACGGGTTAGATGTGGATGAGGACAACAACCCTACCCAGGGCGTTGGTGAGGTTATCATAGCCAAGCACCGTAACGGTGAAACAGGCCGCGTAAGATTGAAATTCGTTGGTAAATACGTGAAATTTACGGATCTTGACCAGGGTATGGACAGCTTCCCGGCAGCAGGCGGCAATGCCTTTACAGGCCTTAACCCATCGCCTGATTTTGACAGCAAACCAAGCAACTTCATCATTCGCCCATCGCGGATGGATGATATTGATGATGAACCACCGTTTTAAAAAGACTTTAGAGTCAAGATGTAAGAATCAAGACAGAGCTGCATATAAGAAAGCCCGTTTAACATTAAACGGGCTTTCTTTTTTCTAAGTCTTGGCTCTTGATTCTTATTATCTTAACTCTCTTAATAATCATCGTCATCATCTTCCTCAAAGCCTTTGACCGAGCGGTAAACGGCTTGCAGTTCGCTAAAGGCGTGCATATCGCGTTTGGCTTTTGTTATCTCCATTCCCTTCTCATAAGTGCTTATCGCGTCGTCTTTACGGTTAAGGGCCTCATACAGTTTACCCAAATGATAGTAGGTGCCGGTATAATTGGGGTGGTTGTTCACCAGGTCTTCGTAATAGCTAAGTGCTTTTTCGCTATCGTTAAGTCGCAGGTATTCAGTAGCCAGCGCATATTTTAAAAATTCATCTTCGGGTTCGTTCTGTATAAACGCTAACAGCTTATCTAATCTGCTTATCTCCATTTTAAACTCTCTCTTTTTTAACTAAATTTGCAGTATCCTAATTACAAATACCTGTAAAAATATAAACCAATTATAATGAGCAAAATACTGGTATGTATCAGCAATGTTCCGGATACTACGACAAAAATAACCTTTACTGATAACAACACCCAATTTAATACAAACGGTGTTCAGTTTATTCTTAACCCATACGATGAAATTGCCCTGGCGCGCGCTATTGAATTAACCGATGGCGGCAAAGGCAGTGTAACCGTTATAAACGTTGGCGAAGCCAATACCGAAGCCACCATTCGTAAAGCATTAGCCATTGGCGCTACCGATGCCGTACGCATCAACGCTAAACCGCATGATGCATGGTACGTGGCGTACCAAATAGCCCAGTACGTTAAGGCAAACCCTTTCGACCTGATACTGACCGGTCGCGAATCTATCGATTACAACGGCTCTAAAGTTGCCGGTATGCTGGGCGAACTGTTAGACCTGCCATCGGTATCCATTATCAAAAAACTGGATGCTACAGATAGCGAAGCTACTGTAGAGCGCGAGATTGAAGGCGGCAAAGAAGTGCTAACCATTCCCTTCCCATTTGTAGCGGGTTGTGCCGAAGGTGTTGCCGAGCCAAAAATACCAAACATGCGTGGTATCATGAGCGCACGTACCAAACCGTTGGCTATTGTTGAACCTGTTGAGGTGCAAACTTTATCAGAGATCATCAGTTATGAAACTCCTGCCCCACGCGGCCAGGTGAATTTAGTTTCGGCAGATGATGTTGCTAAACTGGTTGACCTGTTACACACAGAAGCAAGGGTTATTTAATAAAAAGGCTTTTAACGATCAATATTTCATATATGTCAGTTTTAATATACGCGGAGAATGCGGGCGGTAAATTCAAAAAATCAACTTTTGAAGCAGTATCATACGCCAAAGCAATTGCCGGCCAAAATAACACAAACCTTATAGCCATATCTATTGGTGATGTTGCCAAAGATGATTTGGCCGCCCTTGGTAAATACGGCGCCGAAAAGGTTTTAAACGTAAGCAACGATAAACTAAGGAACTTTGTTAACCAGGCCTACGCATCGGTTATTGCCGAAGCAGCAAAGGCTAATGGTGCAGATATTGTTGTGCTTTCAAATTCATTTAGCGGCCGTGGCCTTGCCCCACGTTTGGGTGTTAAGCTGCAGGCTGGTGTTGCCGATGGAGCTGTTGCACTGCCCGAGCAGAATGGCGGTAAGTTTACGGTTAAAAAAACAGCCTTCTCTGGCAAAGCGTTTGCCGTGGTTGAATTAACCTCAGCCAATAAGGTTATTGCACTTACACCAAACTCTTATAAAGTGGTTGAAGGCGGTTCGGCTGCACCGGTAGAAGACTTTAGTATTGAAGCGAAAGCATCCGACTTTAAAGAGATGATCAAAGATATTGTACGCTCTGCTGATAAGGTTTCATTACCTGATGCGGAGATCGTGGTGTCAGCAGGCCGTGGCATGAAAGGCCCTGAAAACTGGGGCATGGTTGAAGAGCTTGCCGACTTGCTTGGCGCGGCTACGGCCTGCTCAAAACCGGTATCAGACGCCGGATGGCGCCCACATAGCGAACATGTTGGCCAAACAGGTATTGCTGTCAGTCCAAATTTGTATATTGCGATAGGTATTTCGGGGGCGATACAGCACCTTGCGGGTATCAGTTCATCAAAAGTTATTGTGGTAATAAACAAAGATGCCGAAGCACCGTTTTTTAAAGTGGCAGATTATGGCATCGTAGGCGATGCCTTTGAAGTGTTACCAAAATTAATTGCTGCAGTTAAAGAGTACAAAGCAACAGCTTAAAAAATAATATATCGCCGTGATGGGTAATGACATGAAAAAGATTAAGCTGGATATTGTAGGTCTGTCCTACAGCCAAACACAATCCGGCGCGTATGCTTTGGTATTGGGCGAAGTTAGCGGGCGCCGCAGGTTACCTATTATTATAGGCAGTTTTGAGGCCCAGGCTATTGCTATCGAGATAGAAAAAATGACCCCGAGCCGCCCCCTTACCCATGACTTGTTTAAAAGTTTAGGGCAGGCATTTAATATTACTGTACAGGAGGTAATTATTTACAACCTGGTCGACGGCATATTTTACTCAAAGCTTATTTGCAGCGATGGTAAAAAAATAGTGGAGATAGATGCGCGTACCTCTGATGCTATTGCAGTATCGGTAAGGTTTGAGTGCCCTATTTATACTTACGAGTTTATCCTATCAAGCGCGGGGATAGTAATTGAAGGTAACGACTTTGTTTACCTGGAGAACATTAACGAAACACCCGAGGAAAAAACACATTCATCTGCAGCGGGTACTTATGCTTCGCTAAGTGAGGATGAACTAAAAAGTAAACTTCAACAGGCGCTGGCCGAAGAAGCTTATGAAAAAGCAGCCAAGATACGAGACGAACTTACCAAGAGAAAGTCGTCATAAAAACAACAAAAAAGGATACCAGAACGGTATCCTTTTTTTGTTTACACATATCGGGTGTCAACTGTTAAATTACGTATACGATGTGCTTAATATGAAATAATTTGGAATATATTAATTATTGATATATTTTTATTGTTTTAATACTTTATGATATTTAACTTGGTGTTAAACTAAAACACTAAAACAAATTATCATGAAAAAGATCTTACTTGTATTATTAGCAATGGTATTAATTACAGGGACTACTGATTTTAGCCAGGCCAAAGCAACTAAACCTCCGGTTAAAACCCTTAAAGCTGTACTTAAACTAAAGAAACCTATTTTTAATTTAAGTTGCAGTACCTGTACTTACCCTAACGATTACACTGTTTACGTTCAGTACAACCCAACACCACAAACTATTTTAAATGTAAACGTTTACGATAGTGGTAATAACTTAATTGCAAGTAACGCTTACAACGTCTTTTCATCCGTAGTTCAAACTGCAAACGGGTATACTTTTTCTAATTTTTACGTTAAGGTAGGTCCTAATATGGTAAATTCTTCGGGAGAATACAGGCGATAAAATTGTTTAACCAACATTGATTTAATTTCAACCTCTTCCTAACACAAGAAGGCCCCCGATAATAACCGGGGGCCTTCTGTTTTCAATAATAAAAAGTTTCTTAGAATTCAAAACCAATGTTAATGGCAGATAGCGTGTTCCTTACTGTAGAACCTGTATTGTTCTTAAAAATATCAGTAAGGCCACCCTGGCCGTTAAGCTCGATAAACAGTTTTGTTTTTGCAGCAACAGGGAATTTTACACCAATACCCAGGTCGGCACCAAAATCGGTTGAGCTGAAAATTGGTTTCAGATCCATTCCTCCCGCTGTTTCTTTTGCGTTCAGCAAAATGCCAACATACGGGCCAAAATTTAAATACCAATTTTTTGTCCGGCCAAAATGCCAGTTAGCCAAAACAGGGATAGTAAGATAATCAACCTGGTAATTGGTAGTGATGTTGCCACTACCTGTGTTGATGTAGCCTTTGTCCCAGCCTTTTTGGTCGTAAGTTAATTTTGCTTTAAGGCTCCAGCTATCAGAAAAGTAATGATCTGCATAAACGCCTGCATTGAAACCAATTCTATAATCATCATTGGTCATACCGCTGGCGGTTACATTGGCAAAATTTAAACCAACGTTAACACCAAATTTAGTTTCGCCTTTTGATTGTGAGAATACTGTAGTAGATACAGCCAATAGTACAAGTACTGTAGTAAAAAATTTATTCATAAATTGTGACTTAGTTTGAACGCGAAGATAACATTTCCGTGCATAAAACCCTCTAAAAAAAGGCTTTAAATCTTATAGTTTAACACCTTTCCCATATCGCTTTATTTCACTATTTTCAGCCTTTATTTTTTTATAACTATTAATTGTTAAACCAGTGCTGTATGAATATTAAGTTTCGCTTAATACTAATGAATTTTATGCAATTTTTTATATGGGGCGCCTGGCTGCTTACCATTGGTGCGTACTGGTTTCAAAACAAACATTGGTCAGGGGCGCAATTTGGAGCCATCTTCTCCACTATGGGTATTGCATCTATCTTTATGCCTGCTATAACCGGTATTATATCTGACAGGTTTATAAATGCCGAAAAGTTATATGGCATTATGCACATTTTGGGTGCGGCAACCTTATTTTCATTACCTCTTGTACAAGACCCAACCACGTTTTTTTGGGTGTTGTTGTTAAATATGATGTTTTATATGCCTACCCTATCGCTATCTATCACGGTAGCTTACTCGGCATTAAAAAACAGTAACATTGATATTGTAAAAGAATACCCGCCTATACGTATCTGGGGAACCATCGGCTTTATTGTAGCACTTTGGACAGTAAGCTTAACCCACAACGAAACCTCATCAAATCAATTTTATATTGCTTCTGCCATATCGCTGGCTTTAGGTATCTATGCGTTCACTTTACCCAAGTGCAGACCGTTCGCTATTAAAACAGGTAACAAATCGTTTGCTAACCTTTTGGGCTTAAACGCCTTCGCATTGTTTAAAACACCAAGGTTCGCTATCTTCTTTGCATTTTCATTGTTATTAGGCGCTGCTTTACAACTTACTAATGCCTACGGCGATACTTACATACACGATTTTGCTAAAATACCTGCTTATAAAGACCTGGTGCCGGTTAAATATCCGGCTATTATTATGTCAATATCGCAAATTTCGGAAACCTTATTTATCCTGGCAATCCCCTTCTTCCTGCGAAAATTTGGTATTAAGTATGTGATGCTGTTTAGCATGCTGGCATGGGTACTGCGCTTTGGCTTATTTGCTTTTGGCGACCCGGCAAACGGTTTATGGATGATCGTATTATCATGTATTGTATACGGTATGGCGTTCGATTTCTTTAATATCTCGGGTTCGCTGTTTGTGGAAACACAAACCACCCCAGAAATCAGGGGCAGCGCACAAGGGTTGTTTATGATGATGGTTAACGGTTTCGGCGCATTATTTGGCAGCTTTGCAAGTGGCTTTATCATCGATAAATACTTCACTCTTGCAGATCAGGGTAAGAACTGGCACGGCATATGGCTTACATTTGCGGCTTATGCTTTGGTTATTGCAGTTATTTTCCCGTTTGTATTCAGGTATAAACATAATGCGGCACTTAAACACGCTATAGAAAACGCTTAAACCCATACACATCCTAAACCGATGAAAAAACACTACCGTAAGGAGAATGATTGTTTGAATTGCGGAACCATCTTAGAGGGTAAATTTTGCCATAATTGCGGGCAGGAAAACCTGGAGATGAAAGAGAGCTTTGGCCATATGTTAAACCATGCCATAAGCGATTATTTCCACTTTGATTACCAGTTTTTTCATACACTAAGGCCGCTTTTTTTTAAACCGGGACACCTCACCAACGAATACCTTGCGGGCCGCCGCGCACAATACCTGCACCCGGTTAAAATGTACATTTTTATCAGTTTGGTGTTTTTTGTGTTTTTCTTTCAGGGTAATAAACATGAAAACCAAAAGGTAAAAGATGAGAAGCGCAGCGAACAAAAAGGAAATAAAAAGGATAAAACTGCGACTAATAAAGGCATTTACTCAAATTTAGACCTTACCGTTGAGCAAAAGAAAGCGATTGCCGAAAAGTTAAAGGCCTATGTACCAGATACAATTGCCAAAGAGATAAATGCAGATATTGAAAAGGGCTCCCCAAAAGTAAAGGTCCGCGAAACAGATAATGAAGGCGGTTTTACGTTTTACGGTGATGATAATGTAGATAAATTTTCAACGTACGATGACTATTTGGCCAACCAGACTAAACTATCTGACAAAGACAGGGATAATATGCTGGAGCGTTATCTTGTAAAAAAGAACTACGACTGGAAAAACCAGGGAAAAAATGCTAAAGAAGTTTTAATGGAGGGCTTTAAGCACAATGCACCAAAAATGATGTTTTTGCTGCTGCCTTTGTTTGCGCTCATCTTAAAAATAGCTTTCTGGAAAAATCATAAACTTTATGTAGAGCATATCATTTACGCTATACACTTGCACTGTTACATCTTTTTGTTTTTAACGGTAATTATATTGTTAAATATGCTGTTACCGGATAGCTGGGAAGCTGTTACAAATATTTTACAGGCTGCGGCCAATATCACTATTATATGGTACATATATCGCTCGTTACGCGTGGTTTATAACCGCAGCCGCTGGCGCACGGTAAGCAAAATAGTTGGGGTATCAATTATGTATGCATTGGTTTTTACTTTATCCGCTCTTGTAATACTTTTTATTACAGCTATTACATCTGTATAAAGCTATTTAGCCTGCAACTCTCTTTGTAAAGCTTCAATAGCATTTGCCAGGTATGCCAAAGGTGCATTCCAGTTAATGGCTACCTCGTTTGTGGCGTATGAGCGGTCGTCGTCAATAAAAGCTTCATCGGGTACTACAGATGCTAATTTTACGCCATCCTGCATGCCCGGATTAGGCCCGCCTGATAATAATCCCGGTACCGGTTCTTTTATCCCATCGGCAATGGATGGCCTGTGGTGCGGATGCATAGGTGTTTTACTGCCATACCCTGTAACGTATGAGTATCCCGCAGCATTCCGGCCCAAAATATAATCGAGGTTACTTAAAGCATAGTTAAGGTATTTTTTATTGTGAGATAACTGGTAAGCTTTTATCAGCAATATTCCTTGATTAGCTGCATCGCCGTTACTCCCCCATTGAAACTTTGCGGGTGCTTTTGTCATTACAGTTTGGTAAGCGTTGTTGCCGGCATCTTCAATAAGGTTATTGGCAAAGCTTAACAATAGTTCCTTCATTTCTGCTAATTCGGAATTGCTTGCCGTTTGCAGTCCGGCATGTTGTGCTAAGGTATAAATACCCAAAAGCTTAACCTGTGCCCACGATGCCGGGATACTGATACCGTTATTTTTACCCATCTTGATTTTACTGTAGTATTCATCTTTATCAGTAGCTACAAAAAGTTCGGCGCCAGCCCAAAACCACTCGTCACTTAAATACTTGTCACCATAAGCGCCTGTAGTTATTTTAGGGCTGAATGTTTTATTCATTTTATCCTGATCATAAATTACCGCGGGATTTTTAACAGACCATTGCCAGGCCTGTTCGGCAGCATTCAGGCATGAATCTGCCAGACCTGGCACCTCGTTAGGGAATTTCTTAAAAATGCGCGATGCCTGTGCCATAACCGCTGCAAAATCAAGCGTAGCAGCGGTGCTTTTTTGCACTACATATCGTGTGGTATTTGCCTTATCAGGCATTACCATTTTATCGAAATTGGCGTTTGTAAGCTTATGATATATACCACCATCGTTAGGGTCTTGCATGGTGAGCATCCAGCGCAGGTTCCATAGTATCTCATCAAGTACATCTGGTAATTGATTGTTGCTTTCGGGGATATTCAACTGTACAGTTTTCATGTACGCCGGGAAATCCTCATAAAGCGAAAGTAATGTTGCTGTGCTGATACCACTATTTACGATGTATTTATTGTAATCGCCGGCATCGTACCAACCCAGCGGACTGGATATCACTGTTCCTGCCGGGCGCTTATCGCTTGCTGCGGATGGATGCACCAGTACTTTATTATCCGTGTGGCCTTCTGCCCTATGCCACTTGCCTGCATACTTTTCATCCAAAGCAATTGATGCCCGCTGAAAGTAAAAAGCTTTAATACTTGCATCGGCTACAGGCTTTAATACAGACGGCTGAATGGCAAAAGGATAAGAATAACCGCTTCCCGGAACGTACACTATATATTTCCCCGGTTTGTTAAAGGCCGAAAAATCGGCAATAAAAGTATAATTACCCGAAAAAGCCGGTTGTGATGATTGTTTAAACTCGCCCGTAAAAACTATTTTTTTATTACCGTTTTGAATGTAAAACTTACCCGGCTTTGCATGAGTGAGTATTGCTATTTTAGCGCCGTTTGGATAAAAGCCAGTTTGGTTTAAACGAATATTCGCGTTACCGGCCGGCTCTGTTTGGGCAAACAATTGCGACCGACTGAAACCTGCGGTTAACAGTAATAATATAGTTATTAAACGCTTATGATTCATATTTAACAGGCTAATGATGTAAGGGCTAATATAAGCGCCCCCAGCATAAAAACCATAATACTATATTGACAACGAGTGCGCCAATTGCAATACTTTATTGGCCCTAAACATAAAAGGCCCGTGCAACGCACAGGCATTTATAATATTATTTAGTTTGCTTATAAAAACGCGTAACCCAAACTTAGGTTAAATAAGCTTACACGCGTTTTGTAATTAGTAGAGCCATCAAAATAGTTTTGTTTTGTTAAACCAGCTTCGTAACGCAGATCGATAGAGATCTTGCTGATGTCAATACCGGCCCCTGCTGTTAAAGCAAAATTTGAGCTTTTATAATCGAACCGGGTTGCACCGCCAACTGCAGATCCGAAGCTATTATCTTTATTTATAGCGAATGACAATAACGGGCCGGCATAAAACCTGCCGCCTAAGCCAAAGGCTCCAATTTTACCGCCTAACAATAAAGGTACATCTATACTGGTGAATTTTGCAGAACCAACTTTAGTGTTACTGTTATTGATATCTACATTTTTGCTGGTAACATAAAGCTCGGGCTGAAAATTAAAGCCTAATGCGCCAAACCTTGCCCAAATACCGCCAAGGTAACCGGCACGGTTATCGGCGCTGAATGTACCTGATGAGTTTGACAGGCTTGATAAGTTAACGCCTCCTTTTATACCAACCTGTACTTTTGGTAATATCTGTGCTTTTGATACTGCCGTTATGGCTAAAAATATCCCTAAGGTGAGTAATAATTTTTTCATGGTTTTAGTTGATTTTAAGGTTTAACGGGTAAATATACGTTTTGTTTTAAAATGAAATATCCGGCTACTTTTATGTATGCCGGATATTTTCACTGTGATATGTTTATTAGGTTTTTATAATGCCAAATGTCCCTGGTAATAATCTAAAATTTTGTTGTAGATGTAGCAATCGTAGCGGGCGTTTATCAGGTTGAGGTTTGCCCTGTCCAGGTAGTTTTTAGCCAGTACATAATCAACAGAAGTTAATACCCCCGCGTTGAAACGGATCTCGGCTATTCTGAACGATTCCGCATAAGCTTTAACCTGATCTTGCAGGGCTGCATATCTTTCTAAAGCGTTGGTCATGTTTAAGTAAGCCTGTTCAACGTTTTGGCGCAATTGTATTTTAGTATTTTCCTCCACATACTTATAGTTCTGCAGATCTATTTTGGCTAAAGTTATTTTATTACGGTTTTGCCAAAAGTTTAAGATGGGAATCCTTACAGTTACACCAAAGTTATTGTTAAAGTTGTTTTTTAACTGATCTCTATATGGTATAGTAGAATTATCGACATCACTCACCTTTGTTGCACTGGAATAAGTAGTGTTTAACCCGCCAAATAATGATATAGTTGGAGATAAGGCGCCTTTGGCAAAGGCAACTCCTTTTTCTGCACTTTGACGCCTTAAAGTGGCTGCTTTTACATAAGCCAATTGCGCTAAAGCAGTTTGATAGATCTGATCTGATGTACCGTTCTGTTGTAATATTTCGGCACCTGATACCTTTTCAAACCTTATCTCGGGTCTGTATGGAATGTTTAATATCTGTAACAGGTTTAGTTTTGACGTTTGCAAGGTTGCCTTTGCGTTAACATAAGTTACCTGGTTATCGGCATAAGTTCCTTTAAGGTCGTAAAAATCGTTTGGTTGCTTGTTAGCACCCTGTTTTTCCAAAATATCTAACCTGTCCAGCTGCTTTTTAGAAACCTCTAACTGGTTTTGTACCTGCGAAAGAGCTTCGGTATTATTAAGCACTTGCAAATAAGCAGTAATAGTATTGATGGTTACCAGGTCTTTTGCTTGTTGCAGGTCCATTTCCCCTGCCTGGTAAGCCAACGATGTTTGCTTTATCTTGTTCAGGTTTTGTAAACCACTAAATAAGGTCAAACTAGCATTGGCATTGTAATTTGCAAATTTTGTAGACGCGTTAACGTATGTATAGTCAACCTGGTTAAGGCTACGGCCATTGTTTATACCATGGTCAATCTGGCCATTTATAGAAGGCAGCAGGTTTTCTTTAGCCTGGTTCTTATCAACCTTGGCGCTTTGCAGTTGCAGTTCGCTTTTCCTTACATCAAGGTTGTGTTTTATAGCAATATCAATACATTGCTGTAGTGTAAGCAGAGTATCAACCGCCTGGCTGTGTGCCAGTACGGGTGATAAGGTTATTAAGCTAAAAAGTAAAAATTTAAAGTATCGCATTTTGTGTTATAGTTCAAAGTTTTCTGGAAGATTCTACCCTTCCATCCAGCAGGTTAATAATACGCGTACCGTATTCCGCGTTTTTTTCGGAGTGGGTTACCTGGATGATTGTAACGCCATCTTCTTTGTTCAGCTTTCTGAATAGTTCCATGATCTCCTCACCCTGTTTTGAGTTAAGGTTACCGGTAGGCTCATCGGCCAGTAATAATTTAGGTTTGGCAATTAAAGCGCGGGCTATACCCACCAACTGCTGCTGACCGCCTGATAACTGCGCCGGGAAAAGATCTTTTTTGCCAACTATCTGGAAACGATCCAGCATATCTGCAACCATCGCTTTACGCTCTGATCCTTTTACATCCTGGTATATCAGCGGGGTCTCGATGTTTTCATAAACAGTAAGCTCATCTATTAAGTGGTACGCCTGAAAAACAAAGCCTATATATTGTTTATACAGTGCCGAACGTTGTTTTTCTTTTAACTGGTGTACGGCTTGGTCTACAAAGTAATGGAAACCGTCGGTTGGCTCATCAAGCATACCTATAATGTTCAGCAAGGTTGATTTGCCCGAACCTGATGGGCCCATGATAGAAACGAACTCGCCTTCGTCAATATCCAGACTGATGTCGTTTATGACGAAATTCTTGTTCCCGCCTACCTGGTAATACTTTGAAATATGCTGAAGTGATAACATGTTTAATTATTGTGTTAATGAATTACTGAGTTATTTTGTTGCAATTTCTTAAACTGATTTTGGTATTGAAGCATGAATAGCATACCAAAGTTATAAGTAATTGATTTTTAGATTATTATATTGATTGTTAAACATAAAAACTGTACGCTTCTGTACAGCGTGCGTTCGGTTATGATACAGTTGTTGGTTAGACATTGATATTTACAGATCGGGTTAGAAAATCAGAAACAAAAAAGGTTAGGATAAACTCCTAACCTGCAATCTCTGTTCATTAACGCTCTATTCCGACCGTAAGCTTTTCACCGGGTTGGCAAATGCAGCTTTTACCGATTGGAAGCTTATGGTGACAAAGGCTATAATAACCGCAAGGCCGCCTGCAAGGGCAAACACCCACCATTGTATATCTATACGGTAAGCAAAATCCTGCAGCCACTTACTCATGGCGTACCAGGCAATAGGCGTGGCAATCAGTATAGAGATACTTACCAGCCACAGGTAATCTTTTGATATCAAACCAACAATATCGCCTATACCCGCTCCCAATACTTTACGGATACCTATCTCTTTTACGCGCTGCTCTGCAGTAAAGCTTACCAGTCCAAAAAGGCCTAAGCAAGCCAGAAATACGATAAGTAAGCTAAAACAGGTAAATAACTGTTGTAGTTTAAATTCGGCTTTGTATTGTTCATTCAATTGGTCGCTTATCCATTCGTATTTAAATACCTTTTCAGGGTAATATTGCTTGTATAGTTTATCAATTCCGGTTAAAACCTGTTTTTCGGTACCCGGTTTAACCCGCACAAGCATTGCCCCCCATTGCGGGTTGCTTACGGCCTGTATTATTGTAGGCTTAATTTTGTTATGGAGCGATTCGCTGTAAAAATCTTTTACGATGCCTACGGGGATACCTTCAAACTTATCGGTTTTGCTGTTCAGTTTCATATCCAGCAGGCCGGCGGTATAGTTGGTTATCAATAATGGCTCTACGGCTTTTAAGGCCAGAGTTTGTTTGCTGCTGCCGCTCATTAACGAGTCTGCATCCATGGCATCGGTACTAAGCGATGGATCAAACACACGCCCTGATTTTAGCTGTAGTTTTAAAACCTTAGCCAGATCGGCATCGCCCTGTATAAAAAACACATCCATTTTTTCGTTTCGAACCTTTATCGTTCGCGACATATTGCCTGCGCCTGATGTTGGGTACCAGTCGCTGATGCTTGCGCTTTCTACACCCGGTATCTCTTTAATTTGCTGCTTAAAACTCCCGGCGCTTTTGCCCCATTCGGTATAGCTGATATTAAGAACATTGTTTTTATCGAACCCCAGATCTTTATGGTTCATAAAGTTGATCTGGTTATGTACGATAAACGTAACCCCAATAATAGCTACCGATATAACGAACTGCCCAACTACCAGGGCCTTTTTCAGGAAGTTTAGCTGCAAGTCTGATGAGATCTTATCTCTTAATATCACTACCGGTTTTGGCCTGGATAAAAACCAGGCCGGGTATAAACCAGTGCAAAAACTTATTAAAAGCACCCCACAAATAGTGATAAATAAATAGGCCGAACTGTATAAATTAGACACCAGTTGGTGACCCAAATAAGTTTCGAGCGGTTTAAGCAAAAATGGATATGCAAAAATTGCCAGCAGGAACGAGATCACAAAAAATAAAATCGACTCTGAAAGGAAGCGTATAAGCAGTTGCGTTTTACCGGCACCCAATACTTTACGTACACCGGTTTCTTTAGCGCGGTTAAACACACGCGATATGGTAAGGTTTACAAAGTTGATACAAGCGATCAGCAAAAGCAAAGCGGCCACTGCCGAAAATATGTATACGTTTTTTATACTGCCGTGTATATCCTGCACCGCCGGGAAATCCGACTTCAGATATACATCTTTTAGCGGTTGAAACTGTGTACTGTAGTCGCCCTTTTTACCCATACCTTTTTCATACCATTTGTTTACTTTTTGGGTAAGTTGGTTAACGTTGGTGCCGGGTTTTAATAAAACGTATACAGGTTCGAACGTAAAATAACCGCTCACGGGTAAGGTATTTTCGCTTGCGGCGTATTCATTTAGCGTAATAATATCGGCCCTTAAGTGTGTGTTTTGCGGGATGGATTCAACTACGCCTGTAATAATATATTGCCCCGGCTTACCATACTCCGGCAGGTTATAGATCACTTTACCCAAAGGGTCTTGCCCCGGAAAGTACTGGTCGCTGATCTTTTTACTGATTACAAGATTGGTGTATCCCTTCACAAATTTTTGAGGGTTACCCTGTATAATGTTAAAATCAAACATCCGGAATACACTTGTTTCGGCTTTTAGTGCTTTAAAGGCTATCCCCTCTTTATAATTACCCAGTTGCAGTCTTTCATTCCTTACAGATGCGCGGCAATAATCGGCAACCTCTGGCATATCCTTTTTAACCGACGGGCCAAAGCCCGAGAAAGTAACAGGCATTTTTTCGGCACCCTTTACATTGCTGTTTACCGATAGCACCCGATAAATATTATCGCCTTTTGTCCATTGGTGATCGTACGATAACTCATCAATTACAACAGTAGCTACAATAAGGCAGGAAACCAGGCCGGTGCTTAAACCTATAATGTTTATTAACGAGTAAGCTTTGTGTTTCCACAAGCTGCGCCAGGCAATTTTAAGGTTGGTTTTAAACATATTGAAAGAAATTCTAATTGCTAAATTCTAAACAAGTGCTAATAAGTGGTTATACCTACTCCGACCGTAAACTTTTCACCGGGTTTGATAATGCTGCTTTTATAGATTGATAACTCACTGTTAAAAACGCTATAAGCGCCGCTGTACCGCCTGCAATTACAAATACCCACCATTGTATATCAATACGGAAGGCGAAGTCCTGCAGCCAGGTGTTCATGGCGTACCAGGCAATTGGCGAAGAAATCAGGATGGCTATTAATACCAGTTTTATAAAATCGAACGATATTAAGCCAACAATACTCACTACGCCTGCACCCAATACCTTACGGATACCAATTTCTTTAATGCGTTGGCGGGTTGAGAAAACAGCCAGGCCAAATAAACCAAGGCATGATATAAATATGGTTACCACGGTAAATGCGGTAAGTATGCCACCAGTACGCTGGTCAGTTTTGTACATGGCATCAAACTCCTGGTCAAGGAAATGATACTCGAAAGGCGCGTTTGGATAAAATTTATGCCATTTGGCCTGTATAGCGTTGACTGTGTTAGCGGTGTTTTTGCCCGATGTTTTAATAAGCAATTTACCAAACCAATCATACTCTGGGAACATCACAATAGGCGTAATTTTTTCATGCAGCGAAGCAAAGTTAAAGTCCTTTGCTACGGCTTTGATGGTACCCATACGGCCATTTAAACCTATTTTTTTGCCAATGGCTTGTTCCGGCTGCCATCCCATTGCGGCAACAGCTGTTTCATTTAAAATAAAGCTATAACGCCTTTTGGCAGAAGCGGTATCCTGCACCTGTTGCTCATCACCAAGGTCAAGATCGCTGCCTGCAACTAATTTAATACCTAAGGTTTTGGTGAAACTTTTTTCAACCGGGATAGCGGTTACCGACAAGTTATAATCGGAGTTTTTGCCTTCGGCAGTATTAATGGAATAACCACCACCAACGTTAACGGGCGAATCATAGCTGGCCGTAGAGCCTAATACACCTGTTTGCTGGCTAATTTCGGTTTTAAACGATTCTATTTTGGTATAAGGCATGCCACTAATATCAAGTACTAAAACCTGGTCGCGGTTTATACCTGTATTGAGGCTTTGTATGTAGTGTAACTGGTTGCCTGCAATAATGGTGCTGATGATAAAGAAAACCGATACCACAAACTGGAAAACCACCAGTGATTTACGCAACATTACCCCGCCTGCCTGCGATGACGCGCTGCCCTTAAGCGTAACAATAGGCTTAAATGCCGATAAGTATAATGACGGATATGTACCGGCAAGTAATGTAACCAACACAAATAAAACAACCAATGCCATTAGCAGCCATGACAGGTTCCATGTTTGGAAACCTAAAGCCTGGCCTGTAAACGTACTAAATGATGGAAACAACCCGGCCAGCAACGCCACACCTATTGCTATAGAAAACAAAGTGATGATGCCTGCTTCAATGATAAACTGACTAAATAATTGCCCGCGCATAGCCCCCATCACTTTGCGTACACCAATTTCTTTGGCACGTTCTGCAGATCGGGCCGTAACTAAATTAAGGAAATTAACACAGGCCAGTATCAGTAATATTACCGCAACAAACCCTAAAATGTAAACGTATTTAATATTACCAGATGGTTCTAAACCATAAGTTGCTGTGGTATACAAATGTACTTTAGTTAAGGGTTCTAAACTAAACCACATTTTATTACCTGATTGTGGCCTGTCTTTAGTAATATAGTTAGTCATTTGTTTGGCCACCGCTTCCCTATCCGCACCCGGTTTTAAAAGGATGTACGAGTAATCGTTTGATGAATCCCAGGCACGTGTTAACGAACGTGGCATCATGGCGTAGCTTGCCATCAAATCAAACTTTATTTGAGAGTACTCGGGCACATCTTCAATTACGCCGGTAACCATCATGCTATTCTTTTGGTCAACCTTGAGTATTTTACCCATGGGGTTGTCATCACCAAAGTATTTTTTGGCAGTTGATGCGGTAATTACAATTGATGATGAATTTGATAAAGAAGATGCCGCATTTCCCTGTATAAACTTAAAAGTAAAAATTTTAAAGAACGACTCATCGGCGGCCAGCATTTTTTTTTCTTTAAAAACCTTATCACCAAACTGTACTACAGCGGCCCGCATGTTAGAGTAATTCACAATACGAACACCATCTTCTATGTCAGAAAACTCTTTCTTAAAAACCGGGACAGGCGCAGTAGGTGTTATAGCCGCAGTTTTTGCTTCGTTATCATCTGCGGATTTGTAGCTAAATGTTAACCTGCTTATCCTGTCGGCATTTACATTAAACCTGTCGTAGCGTAACTCATTTATCAGATAGGTTGTAAGCAGCAGGAAGCAGCAGATCCCTACAGCCAGGCCTGCCATGCTTATTAACGATGTTGTTTTGTTTTGCAGCAGGTTACGCCACGCGGTTTTTAAATAGTTACGAATCATATTTTGGAAATTCTAAATGCTAAAGTTATGTATGCCAAATCTCTGATTAGTGGATCACTAACCTCATTCACTCCTTAAACTCTTTACCGGGTTTGCCAGCGCGGCTTTTAACGCCTGTGAACCAATGGTTAAAAGACCAATAAATATCGCGATAGTTGCAGTATAAGCAAATATTGTCCAGTCGATATCTTTGCGATATGCAAAAGCCTGCAACCATTTATTCATTAACCACCATGCAATTGGCGAGGCGATAACAACCGACGCGATGATCAGCTTTAAAAAGTCAACTGATAATAATGATACGATGGTTCTTACGCTCGCACCCAATACCTTGCGTACACCAATTTCCTTTGTGCGTTGCTCTGCGCTAAAGGCTGCCAGGCCAAATAAACCAAGGCATGATATTAATATAGCCACAACAGTAAAATAACTTACAATACCAGCCAGGCGGGTATCAGCCTGGTAGTTCTTCTGGAAATCATCATCCATAAAAGTGTAATCGAACGGATCGTTCGGGTCATACTTTTTCCAGCTGGCCTCTATGCTTTTTAACATGGTAGCCATATTGCCTTGTTTAGTATGTATCACCATATAATTATAACCACCAGTGTTTAGTAAAAAGCCATAAGGGGTTACCGGCAGGTGCAGGTCTTCGTAATGGAAATCTTTTACCACACCAACAATGGTAAACGCTGTAGTATTACCCTGAAAATTATTCTGTACTTTTTTATTAACGGCATCTTGTGCACTGGCAAAGCCAAATTCCTTAGCAGCTTTTTCGTTTATAATGATATTGACATTGGTATCTGCACCAAATTGCGGAGAGAATAACCGACCGGCAACAGGCTTAATATTTAAAGTTTGTAAAAAGTTGTTGTCTACATAGTTTAGGCGTGTACGCTTTCCGTCTGCTGTGGTTTGTCCTTCGCGGTATAACAGGTTATCGCTTGGGTTAAATACACCCGGGTAATAAGCCGATGCACCGATTGATGCTACCTGGCTGTTTTGTTGCAGCTCTGCTTTCATGGCTGAGTATGCTGCCTTGGCATTAGCAGTACGTAAAGGCAGTACTATCTGCTGGTCTTTTGCAAAGCCCAGGTCGGCGGTACGCATAAAGTTCATCTGCCTTGCAATAACAACTGATGCCACAATAAGCACCACCGAAATAATGAACTGGAAAACAACCAATCCTTTACGCACAGCCACTACAGCCAGCGAATTGGTTAGCTTGCCCTTTAGCACCTTAACCGGGTTAAATGACGATAGGTAGAATGCCGGGTAACTGCCCGCAAGCACGCCGGTAATAAGTGCCATCAGTAAAAACTCAAAGAATAGTACTAAATCTTTATCTATAGATAGGGTAATATTCTTATCGGCCAGTTGGTTAAATAAAGGCAGTAATATCAGGGTGATCACAATAGCAAATACAAACGCTATTAGTGTAATCAAAACAGATTCGCCCAGGAACTGCCTGATCAGGGTTGATTTTTCTGCCCCCAGTACTTTACGCACACCAACTTCCGACGAACGTTTTGATGAACGCGCGGTAGAGAGGTTCATGAAATTGATACAGGCTATGATCAGCGTAAATGCTGCAATCGAGAACAGTACGTACAAATAAGTTTTGCTTGCAGGCGCGGTTACGTTGCTTTCTACCTCATTGCTCAGGTGAATGTCGCGCAGGGCAAGTAAGGATTGTTCTTTCTGGAAACCCATGTTCTTCAAATCCTTACCAGCGTATTTGTCAATAAAAGCGGGTAGTTTAGCCTGGAGCGATGCAGGGTTTGTGCCGGATTTAAGCAGCAGGTAAGTATAAAACATATTATTGCTGGCAAAATCGTTCCCCTGCCTTTTTATAAAGCCCTCCATTGAGCCACCTCCTACCGAAAGGAAGAAATTAGCGTTGATGTGCGATGGTACTTTGCCGTCATCAAATACACCTGTTATGGTGTAATCCTGCTCGCCGTTGGTATTGCTGTTAACATGGATAACCTTGCTTAGCGCGGGCTGGTTACCAAAAAGCTTTTCGGCTAATTTTTTTGATATAACGATGGTGCGCGGATTTGTTAACGCGTTTGTCGTATTACCCTCGGTAAAATTATAAGTGAATATTTTAAAGAAGGATTGGTCGGCAAGGAAGCCGTTTTGCTCAAGCAGAGATTTGCGTTCGCCGTTTGCAGGGTTATACTGTATAATAGTTTTATCGTCAATAAAAAGTTTTAGCAACCTGGCGCTTTCAACAACTTCCGGGTACTCCTGCTTTAAGGCACCGGCCATTGGTGCCGGCGTGTTCGGCAGTTTCATACGCTTGCTGCCATTTTGTACAAAAGCGGTTATTACCTGGTAAACATTAGGCGCGTTCTTGTGCTGCGTATCAAAGCTTGTTTCGTAATTCAGATACAGCGCGATAAGCATGCAACACGCCAACCCTACCGATAAACCAAATATATTGATGAATGAGAAGAACTTGTTCTTCATCATATTACGCCACCCTATTTTGAAATAATTTTTTATCATGATGCTAAATCTTTAATTCTTAACTACATATTTATTTGTAGACGATGAAACTGTAACAGCGGTTACAGTTCTCTTATAATTATTCGCTTCTTAAACTTTTTATCGGATTAATTAATGCGGCCCTGGCTGCCTGAAAGCTCACGGTTGCCATCGCTATCAATAAAATTAAACCGCCCGAAAGCGCAAAAATCCACCATTGTACCTGTGTATGATAAGCAAAACCCTGTAGCCATTTATTCATGGCGTACCAGGCTATAGGCGATGCAATGAGCAGGGCTATAATCACCAGCACCAGAAATTCTGATGATAATAACGTGAACAATGAACTCACACTGGCGCCCAGTACTTTGCGGATACCTATTTCTTTAATGCGCTGCTCGGCAGTAAACATAGCCAGGCCAAGCAAGCCCAGGCAAGAGATAAAAATAGCAAGGAACGCGAATGCATTGGCAAGCTTACCAACTATCTGTTCGCTTTTGTAAAGGTTTTGGTACTCTTCATCAGAAAAAGAATAATTGAACGGAAATGCCGGGTTCATTTGTTTACTCAGGCTTTCCAGGCTGGCTAATGCTTCTTTTGTTTTACCCGGCTCTGTGCGTATTAGTAAACTGCCGTAGCTTTCACCTTTATTCAACCAAATAATTAACGGAATAATCGGCTCATGCATAGAGTTAAGGTGGAAATCTTTTACCAGGCCAACGATCTTACCTTTTCGCCCCCACAGTGATAAATATTGTCCAATCGGGTTTGCATATCCCATCCTTTTCATTGCTGTTTCATTGATGATGTAACCTGCAGTATCTGTAGGGAAATCTTTGGAAAAATCGCGCCCTGCCAGTAGGTTTAATTTCAGGGTATTTATAAAATCGTAACCAACAGCCGTCTGTACAAATCTGATGCTGTTGTTCGGGTCTTTCCCTGTCCATTCAACGCCAACTGTACCATTGTCAATTATAGTAGGGTTTGAACTTGAAATTGTTATTGACTGTATCCCCGGCCTTTTTAAGGCCTCGGTTTTAAAAGTCGTATACTTTGATGCAAGTTCCCCGTCTGCAGGTAGGTAAATGAGGTTTTCGCGGTCATACCCCAGGTTTCTGGATTGAATAAAATTCATTTGACGGGCAATAATTATAGTCCCGATGATCATAATAACAGATAACACGAATTGAAACACAACCAGGCCCTTACGAAACAAGGTGGTGCCCGCATCTAATTTAAGTGTCCCCTTTAAAACTTTAACTGGGTTAAATGACGAAAGGAACAGGGCCGGATAACTACCCGATACTAAACCGGTTATCAGCGTTATGGCTACCAGCTTCATCCAGAAACCAACCTGTTCAAATGGTAATTCGATCTGTTTTTGAGTGATCTGGTTAAACAAAGGCAATACCAATACCAGTAATACTAAAGAAAGAATAACCGCTAAAGAAGTTACCATTAACGATTCGCCGATAAACTGTTTAATCAAAACCGAACGCATCGCTCCAACAACTTTGCGCACACCTATCTCCCGTGCCCGTTTAACTGAGCGGGCGGTAGTGAGATTCATAAAGTTTATGCTGGCTATAAGTAAAATAAAAATAGCCACAATACTAAACAACTTCACATATTCAATACGGCCTTCGCTAAATTTAGTCCCTGCAAATTTGCCATAAAGATATTTGTCAGCAAATGGCTGTATATCAAGCTCTGTGCTGTAAACACCTTTTTTTTGACTGGTATTATAATTATCTAAAAAATGAGTTATTTTTTTTCCAAATAATGCCGGGTCCGCATCTGTCCGTAACATTATGCTTGTGCGCGGCCAGTTGTTGCCCCACTCCTTTGCCGACGGATTTTCAATAAGAAAAGCGTCCCAATTAAGCAAATATTCAAATTTTTCCTGCGTATTGGCAGGCAGGTTTTCAAACACTGCGCTTATCGTAAAATCTTTCTTATTTTCAAAACGGATAGTTTTGCCTATGGCTGCCTGTGGGCTACCATAAAAATTCTCGGCCATTTTACGTGAAATGGCTAAGCTTAGCGGTGAACTTAGCGCCGTTTGTATATTACCTTGCAAAAGCGGATAACTGAACATTTTAAAGAAATCAGCATCTGCTGCTCCTCCATCATATTTTAATATCTTTTTCCCGGCCATGAAAGTGCTATTTGTATTGTATACCGCATTTACGGAATATTCTACCTCAGGAAAAACCTTTTTCATTTCTGCTGCCAATACGCCCGGCGTATTATACTGCCCCGAAATTTTATTGTCAAAATAACGGCGCTCATATACATTATATAAGCGGGATTTATTTTTATGAAAAGCATCAATACTTACTTCATTTTGCACCCAAAGCATTATAAGCAGGCTGCAAGCTAAACCAACCGAAAGGCCCGCCATATTTATAAAAGTATGCGCCTTGTTCTTTATTAAATTGCGCCAGGCAATTTTTAAATAGTTTTTTATCATAGTTTTAGTCATTGGGTCATTACGTCATTGAGTCATTAGCCGGTCTAACAACGACCAATGACTCAATGACAAATGACTGGTTATTCGCTTCTTAAACTTTTTACCGGGTTAGCTATAGCGGCTTTTATGGCCTGGTAGCTGATGGTCAAAAGCGTTATAGTAATTGCCGCTACGGCAGATATAATGAATACACCCGGGCCAATTGTAATACGGTAGGTATATTTATTAAGCCAGTTTTGTAAAAAATATAAAGCTATGGGCGATGCTATAACACAGCTGATCACCACCAGCAAAACAAAATCTTTTGATAAAAGCAACCAAACCTGTGCTACAGTAGCCCCAAGTACTTTACGTACCCCAATCTCTTTTGTGCGTTGTTCTGCAACATAGGCAGCCAGGCCAAATAAACCAAGGCATGATATAAATATGGCCAGGCCTGCAAATATCCCCGCCAGTTTACCCACCAATAGTTCCAGGTTGAATTTTTGATTGTAATCGTCGTCAACAAAACGGTAGGTGAACGGGCTTGCCGGGCTGTAGGTACTAAATACGGCGCTAATTTTTTCAATCGCATCGTGGGTGTTCATCCCCGGCGATAAACGGTAAATAATGTTGCTGCCGCCATCAAAAAAGAAAAGGCTTGGATCTGCCGCCTGGAATGGGGAATCCATCAGGGCGTCTTTTACCACGCCTATAATGTTCATTTTCCGGCCAAACTCGGTAATGGTTTGCCCTACAGGATTAGTTAATCGCAGGCGCTTTACCCCTGCCTCGTTCAATATTACATTGGCACTATCGGCCTTAGCGTTCCCAATAAAATCATGCCCTTCTTTTAGTTGCATGCCGAGGGTTTTAAAATAATCTTCAGATACCGCAATTATCCCCATCTCTACCGTTTCGCCTGCATTTTTGCCCGGGAAGTTATCTATATCGCTGTGCCAGTAAACACCCGTTGCCGGGCTTGATGATGTGGTGATAGATGCTACCGCGCCGCTTTGCAGCAGGGCGTGTTTTATAGCCGCTGCGTTTGTATTAATATCATCATTAGTGGTACTGGTAACCAGGCGGTTTGTTGCATAACCTGTAGGCCTATTCTTAGCGTGTTGAATTTGCTGATAAATAATTACAGTGCTGATAATAAGTACAATTGAACAACTAAACTGTATTATAACCAGCGCCTTGCGTGATAATGCCGCACCTCTTGCTGTTTGTATAGTTCCTTTTAAAACCTGTACCGGGTTAAATGATGAAAGATAAAACGCCGGGCGGCTACCAGCTACAATGGCTGTAATAAACGTACAACCCAATGTGATAACCCAAAACCATGCGTTGGTATAAGGCAAAAAGATAGCTGTGCCGGCAAGCGTATTAAATGATGGTAACGCTAACTGAACAATAACCACAGCAAACAAAAATGCCACAAAAGTAACCAGTACCGATTCTGTTAAGAATTGCAATATCAGCTGCTTGCGTTGCGATCCTATGGCTTTGCGGATACCTACCTCGCGGGCGCGTTTCTCTGACCGGGCGGTGGTTAGGTTGATGAAATTGATGCAGGCTATCATCAATACAAGTATGCCAATGATGCTGAAAATGCGTACATACTCTATAAAACCACCCGTGGCTTTACCGTTTATATAAGTGTTGTAAAGGTGCCAGTCCTGTATTGGCTGCATAATAACGTCGGAGTTTTTAGCATTTAGGTTATCCTCATACTTCTCCATGTTTTTAATTTTGGGAGCAAGCTGGCTGTATTTGATACCATCTTTAAGCTTTGCAAAAAGTTCGAAGCCGTTGCTGCCAAAACTTTGTTTACGTGCCGCCTTTACGCCGGGGTCAACAATTTCAAAGTAGCTAAACGGGATGATATAGTTTAACACCAGTGATGAGTTAGCCGGCAGATCTTTAATAATACCGGTAACTTTTACACTGTTTTTATTATCCACCTTCACCATTTGATTCATGGCGCTTTTGCTGCCAAACAAAGCTTTAGCGGTCGACTCCGTAAGAATAATTGAATACGGGTCTTTCAAGCCATCGGCATTGCCCTCTATGAATGGAAAGCTAAAGACCTTAAAAAAATCAGCCCCGGCTTGTTTACCGGTTAACAGCAATTTGGTATTGCCAACCATTAAGCCATGTTCGCGGCCGCCATCGCTTTCGGCAACGTATTCTATTTCGGGATAATTATTACGAAGTGCGTCGGCCAGTTTAAGCGATGTGCTGCTAAAGGTAAGTGTATCGCCATTACTGTTAAAATTGCGCCTTACCTGGTACGATTGACCGTAATTTGGCAGATACTTATCGAAAGAATATTGGTAGCTTACCCATAACCCTATCAATAATGCCACGGCCATACCCGCTGCAAGCCCCATAATATTTATAGTGCTATAAACTTTGTTATTTGTAAGGTTGCGCCAGGCAATTTTAAAGTTATTCTTTAACATGATTTTATAAATTCTAAAAGCTAATCCCTAAACTATAAATTGAATTACTACGTCAGTAATTCAATAAATCACTACTCACTCCGAAGGCTTTTTACCGGGTTGGCTATCGCTGCTTTTATTGCCTGGAAACTGATAGTGCCAAGCGCTACTATCATAGCCAGTATGCCCGATACCACGAACACCCACCATTGTATATCAATACGATATGCAAAATCCTGCAGCCATTTGTGCATAAAATACCAGGCTACCGGCGTCGCTATTAAAAAGGATATCCCTACCAGTTTCATAAAATCGGCCGATAGCATATTTACAATACCCGGTGTAGAGGCCCCCAATACTTTACGGATCCCGATCTCGCGGGTACGCTGATAGGTGCTATATGATGCCAGGCCTAATAAGCCAAGGCATGATATGGCAATAGCCAGTATGGCAAAGTTGAAGAACAGCTTACCGAAGCGTTGCTCCGCGCGGTATTGCCTGTCAAAAAACTCATCTAAAAAGTAATAGCTATATGGCCTGTTAGGGATAACTTCCTTCCACTTACTTTCAATAGCCGCCAGCGTTGCAGGCAGGTTTTTAGCATCAACCTTTATAGATACCAGGTCAAGTGCGCGTAGTTCTACCCGCATACTTAAAGGTTTTATTTTTTCCTGTAACGAGCGGAAGTGAAAATTTTTCATTACACCTACAATTTTACCTTCGCGGCCCCATTGTTTAAATCGCCTGCCAATAGCTTGCTGCGGCGAGCTATAACCGAATAGCTTTACCGCTTCTTCGTTCAATATCATAGCTTGCGAGGTATCGGTGGTCATAAAATCCTTAGAGAACGGCCTGCCGGCTACCATTTTTATTTTAAACTGGTTCAGGTAATCAAAATCAACAAAATATAGGTCGAGGTTGGCAATTTGCAAATCACCTTTTTTGTTCTCGATCTCTGAATAAGCACCGCTATTACCCCCACCCGGTACGCTTGATGATAATGCTACGGATTTTACACCCGGTATTGCCCTGATAGATTGCTGGAAAGCATCTTTACCTGCATCGCTATTTGTATTTATCACAACCATTTGATCTTTCGAGAAACCCAGATCGCGGTTACGCATAAAATCCATTTGGTTATACACGATGATGGTACCGATGATGAGCGCTATAGAGATGCTAAATTGCGCCACCACAAGGCTTTTACGCAATAAATTGCCTTTTGTACCGGTAGAGAACCTTCCTTTTAAAACCATAACAGGTTTAAAGGATGATAGCACCATAGCTGGATATATACCCGCTAAAAAGCCTATAGACACAGCTATGCCAAACAGGATAAGAACATTAGTGATGTTTGAGAATATACCCGGACTAACAATTTTGCCCGATAACTGGTTAAACAGCGGCAACAACAGTACCGATAGTATAATGGTTACCACAAAAGCGATCAAACACAATATAACAGACTCGCCAATAAATTGGCTGGCCAGTTCGCCTTTTAAAGCGCCTACTACTTTGCGTATGCCCACTTCTTTCGCGCGTTCTACAGAACGTGCAGTAGTTAAATTAATAAAGTTTATGCAGGCTATTACCAATATAAATACAGCTACAATACTAAAAATGTAAACATTGCTGATGCTGCCTACTTCCTGCCCGCCTCTTTTACTGTGCAGGTAAACATCTTTTAAAGGCTCCAGCAGTAAAGTGGCAAACATTTGCGATTTGCGGCTTTGTTCGCCGTTACGCTTTTCCATAAATGAAGGAAATTTGCTTTGCAGATTTTTTGCGTTTACGCCTGGTTTTAATAATAAGTAACTGGTTGCGCCATAATTGCCCCATTGCTCTTCAATACCTTTATTAAACCTTTGGGTAAGCGTTACCATAGATATGATCATATCCGCTTTTATCTGCGAATTTTCGGGCATATCCTGCATTACGCCGGTCACCTGTGCCGGGATGGCATCACCTGTTATTAATACAGTTTGGCCAACAGGGTCGGTATCACCAAAATATTTTTTAGCGGCAGTTTTGGTAAATACAATACTTGCCTGTGCTGTTAATGCTGTTTTTGGATTGCCTTTTAACAACTTAAAATCAAAAACTTTAAAAAAGGTTGAGTCGGCAAAAAGCGTCCGCTCTTCCTGAAACTTAACATTCCCTTTTCTAACCAAAAAACTACCACCGCTTACACGTGTAAAAGCTTCTATTTCGGGAAAATCCGTTTTTAAGTTTGGCGCAAATGCCCATGAGGTAACATCAGTATTAATAGTTTCTGAAGGAGTTTTAATATCGGTAACTACACGGTAGATGCGGTCGGCCTTGGTATGGAATTTATCATAACTCAATTCAAAAGTCACATACATAAATATAAAGAAACAGGCCGTTATACCTACCGACAGGCCTGTGATGTTTATGAATGAGAAAACACGGTGCCTCCACAGGTTACGCAAGGCTATTTTAAAGTGATTTTTTAACATGATGGTTTGGTCTGTATCTTTTTAATAGTAAATATTATTCGCTTCTGAGGCTTTTAACCGGGTTTGCTATTGCTGCTTTTATAGATTGGAAACTAATGGTTACCAGAGCTATAAACACTGATACCAGCGCTACAAATATGAATGTGGCCCAAGTTATATTAATGCGATAGGCAAAGTCCTGCAACCAGTGGTTCATAACATACCAGGCAAGTGGCCATGCTATGAGGTTTGATATTAATACCAGTTTTATAAAATGTCCAGATAGTAACAATACAATGTTTTTTACTGATGCGCCTAATACCTTGCGCACCCCTATTTCCTTCACCCTTTTTTCGGCCGAGAAGGATGCCAGGCCAAACAAGCCAAGGCATGATATGAGGATAGCTAAACCGGCAAGTATGCCTACTATTTTACTTACCTGGTTATCTGCACGGTAAACTTCCGCGAAATGGTCATCCAGAAACTGATACTCGAAGGGGTAATCGGGGTTAATGTTTTTCCAGGTAGCCTTTATAAACTCAACGGCTTCTTTTGATTTGCCCGGTTTTATTTTAATAGAAGCAGTTGTAAGCCCCCAATCGCTTTGGTTCGCAATTAAAAGGTTCTCTACTTTGTAATGAAGAGAATTGAAGTTGAAATTTTTAGCGATACCGGTAATTACACCAAGCGAATCGAAACCAAAACGCTGCCCGATCAGCGTAGATATAGCAGCTTTGGGATGGTCTCGCAATAGCTCATGAGCCATTGATTCATTTATAATATATTCGCGGCCATTGCCCGACTTATCTTTGGAAAAATCCTTACCCTCTATTATCTTAATGTTATAAAGCCTCATGTAGTCGTTATCTACAATAAGTTGTGTAACCCCAAGTTCTCTCACCGGGTCGTTCTTATATTGAAAAGTTGCCCCCGATTGATCAAGGTGACTTCCGAGCTGATCTTGCGAAGCCGTTACGCCGGCAATTAAGGTATTACCCAATAATTGTTTTTTAAATAACGGGTACTTTTGGCCCGAAATCTTATCCATTGGTACTGTAACCACCTGCTCGCGGGTAAAGCCGGGATCTTTCTCCTGCATAAATTTTAATTGCTTTACTACAAACACGGTAGCTATCATCAGGAATACCGCGCTGGTAAACTGGCCAACAACCAATACATTACGCAATGTGCCTTTGTTTTTACCTGTATCAACCGATCCCTTTAAAACCTTTACCGGTTGAAACGATGATAAGAACAAAGCCGGATAAATGCCCGAAATAATACCTACACCAATAGTGCTCAATAAAACTACAAGCAGGAATGACGGCTGGCTGAACACCGGCAGCGAAATATCGCGCAGGCTAAGATTATTTACATATGGTAAAGCTATTTCAACCAGGGCAAGTGCAAGCACTAATGCCAATAGCGACAATAAAATGGTTTCGCCCAAAAACTGGAAAGCCAGCTGCGGCCGGTTTGCTCCTATAGATTTACGAATACCGACTTCTTTTGCCCTGTCGGCAGAGCGTGCGGTAGACAGGTTCATGAAATTAACACAAGCAATAACCAGTACTATAAAAGCTATAATGGCGAACAGATTGGTTGATTTTTGATCGAATTTTTGGAAATTCAAATAATCCAGCCCGATATCTGTTGAACCGGCGTGCACATCCTTAAGCGGCAGATAAAACAATTGGTAGTATGTTGCCTGCTCGGGTTTCATGTGTTTTTTAACAAATGCAGGCATCTTGGCTTCAAATGCTTTCAGATCAGTGCCGGGCGCCATCTTTAAATAGGTATTTAACCAGTTACCACCCCAACGGTCCATCCATTTTTGGTGGATGCCGGTTAGCGAATACAAGGCATCAAACTGTAATTGCGAGTTTTTGGGGCTGTTTGCCATTACCGCGGTCACGGTAAATTTCAAGGTATCGCCGCCAAAATGATTTATTACTTTACCTATTGGGTCTTCTTTACCGAATAATTTTTCGGCGGTTTCCTGCGTGATGGCTATGCTGTTTGGTTTTTCAATAGCATCCTTTGCATTACCTTTTATCACCTTAAAATTAAAGATGTCTAAAAAAGTCGAATCAACCGCTAATACCTGCGGTACAAATACCCGTCTTTCGTTATAGGTCATCTGGTATTTGCGGTCCCATTTTACGCGGGTATAGTTTTTCACCTCGGGGAAGTCGGCCTTAAGCGCCGTTGCCATCGGGTACATTGATAATCCCACCTTTTGTGATGCGGCCATCCCGGGGAATTTTTGAACTTCATTAAGCCTAACGATATTATCGCCATGAAAACGGTCGAAGCTTTTCTCGTACGCTACAAACAGCAGGATAACTATACAAGCCGCCATACCTATGGCAAGGCCCACAATGTTTATTACCGACGACACCTTGTTCTTCCACAGATTGCGCCAGGCTATTTTAAAGTAATTTTTTATCATGATCTGTATTTTTTAAAAACGGAATACCAAACATTTTTAAATGCTAAGTCCCGGTGAAAACCCGGAGCATGCATGCTCAATATTATTTATGCTGAGCTTTTATTCGCTCCTTAAACTTTTTACGGGATTAACCAATGCGGCCCTTACTGCTTTGTAACCTACCGTTATCCAGGCTATAATAACGGATGATGCAATAGATATAACGAATATGCCAGCCCCCGGCGTTATTTTGTAGGTAAAATCTTGCAGCCATTGATGGCTAAAATACCATGCAATAGGCGCAGCAATTGCAAACGCAATAACAATAAGCAATGTAAATTCTTTTGAGAATAGGTACACGATATTAGCGACCGATGCCCCCAATGTTTTGCGGATACCTACCTCTTTGGTACGCTGTACGGCCATAAAAGACACCATACCATATAAACCCAGGCAGGATATGAAAATGGCCATACCGGCAAATATTTTATAAAGCTGCGATAATTGATCTTCTTTCTTATAAAAGCTTGCTATTTTTTCATCCAGGAACTTGTATTCATAAATATTTTCGGGAAATGCCGCCGTCCAAAGTTTTTCAATAGCAGCCAGTGTTGGCTTAACATTGGTTGATTTTAGCTTAATATTAGCTATCTGGTACTGGCCGTTCCATGATGCCATAATAACAGGCGGAATCTGTTCGCGTAAGGATGAAACGTTAAAATCTTTTACAACCCCAACAATTTTGTGTGTCAGGTTTTTATCGTCCCATATATTAATGGTTTTACCAATAGCATCTTCAGGGTTGGTTACACCAAGGTTTTTAAGTAATGTTTCATTAACTACATATTCTCTTACTGTATCACTTTTTATATAAGGCCTGCCGGCAACAAACTTCATGTTATAAAGGTTAAAATAGTCAGCCTCAGCCCATTTCATGTTCACTCTAAAGTCGGTCTCCTTTTCGGCATTGTCATATTTAATTGGGCTGCCCCAGTTCATATTGTCGGATGGACTGGCAAAGCTGTAACTTAAGCCTTTAACCCCGGGTTGTTGTAGTATTTCACTTTTGAGCGCAGTCATTTTTAAACGGCTTAAACTATCGCCTGGCATGGTAACGGTTATAATGGCTTCTTTATCAAAGCCTAAAGCTGAATTTTTGAAGTGGTTTAGCTGACTTATAATTACGATAGTGCCAATTATTAAAACCTGTGCAATACCAAATTGTAATACAACCAAGCTCCTTCTTAAGGTTATACCATTTGAACGCCTGCTACTAATTTTGTTTTTAAGTGCGGTAATTGGGTTAAAGCCTGATAATATTAACGCAGGATATATACCCGATAATAACGTAACACCAACCAAAACAGCTACCAGGAATGATAGCACTACCGGGTTTGTAACAAAAGAAGGGGTAAGTTGAATATCCAGCAATTTGTTTAAAGCGGGTAAGGAAAGTTCACTTAAAGCTATAGCAACAGTTATAGAAAATAGGGTGATAATAAAAGTTTCGCTTAAAAACTGTAGTATAAGCTGTTTACGCTGGCTACCTAATACCTTGCGGATACCAACCTCTTTAGAGCGGTTAACAGCCTGTGCAGTAGCAAGATTTATAAAGTTTACGCAAGCAATAATTAACAAAAATAACCCTATAAGACTTAACGCTTTAATCAGGTCCTTACTAAACACCTGGCCGGTGTAAAGCCCGGCACGGGTATCATAATGCATTTGTGATAATGGTTGCAGAAGCATGGCATCCCTTTTAACATCATTGGGTTTGTGCTTTTTAATAAATGCCACCAGGTTTTGGTTAAAATTTGCCTCGCTTATGTTATTGGGTAGCAAAACAAAACAGGAATGCGACCCAAATGTGCTGCCCCAATCCTCCTGATTATCTTTGTAATCAGTATATTTAAGGGTGCTGTAAGATATTGCAATATTGATAGGCAGGTCTGTATTTGTGGGTGGGTTTTTTAGTATGCCCGTAACTTTCAGGTCTAATTTATTATCGTATTTAATGGTTTTGCCCATTGCGTTTTCCCAATTGCCAAAATATTTTTCGGCTATCTTTTGGCTTATTAATATGGTATTTGGTTCTACCAGGGCACTTTTCTTATCACCCTCAAGCCAGCCAAAATCAAATATTTTAAGAAGCTGTGGTTCAGTAAAAAACACATCCTGTTCTTTAAATCTTTTTATTTCCCCACTTGCCGAGGTAATACTCATTTGTTTATTATCATCGTCAAATATCGACCCTATGAGCGGTATCTGCGGATAATCTACCCGCATCCCCCTGCTTGTTGGGAATGGTACACCGGCACGATACTTCACTCCCTCAGATGATGTACGCTTAGCCAATACACGGTAAATATGGTCTTTCTGTGTATGGTAGTTATCAAAGCTTGTTTGGAAATTTATCACCAAAAATATAAGTAAGCAGGCGCCCACACCTACGGCTAAACCTATAATATTGATGATGGTGTAACTTTTGTTACGTAATAAACTACGCCAGGCCGTTTTTAAATAATTTCTGATCATATCATGAAAATTCTAAATTCTAATTCTTAAGTCTGTATACCTATCTCAATTACTCGCTGCGCAAGCTTTTAACGGGGTTTACCAGCGCTGCCCTAACGGCTTTATAACCAACCGTTACCCAGGCTATTATTACAGATGATGCAATTGCCAGCACAAATACGCCAGCCGTTAATGGTATACGGTAGGCAAAGTTTTGCAGCCAGTTACTCATCATATACCATGATACCGGCATGGCTATCACAAATGATATAGCTATTAATATCATAAATTCTTTTGAGAATAGCAGCACAATACTGTATACAGACGCGCCTAATACCTTGCGCACGCCCACCTCTTTGGTGCGCTGTACCGCCATGTACGATACCAGCCCATATAAGCCAAGGCATGAAATGAAAATGGCTATAAAAGCGAATATTTTGTAAACCATAGCCAACTGGTTTTCCTGGCGGTAAAACTGGGCAATGTTTTCATCCAAAAAGAAACCGTTATAGGCATATTCAGGATAAGTATTTTCCCACATTTTTTGTAACGTGGCAACAGTAGCAGTCAGGTTTTTGGTTTCTATCTTAAGCGCTATCTGACTCTCGAATTTTTTGCTGGGCGATATTACGATCGGCTTAACGGCATCGCGCAGCGAATTGGTTTTAAAATCTTTTACAACACCTGTTATGGTAGCCCAGGTACCACGCCCGCCTAAGCGTACGGTTTTACCTATTGCGTTCTCTGCTTTTTGGATGCCCAGTTTATGAATAAATGTTTCATTCACTACAACCTGCCTTATGGTATCGCTTACATCATAGCCTTTACCTGCTGCAAACTGTAACCCATAGGTTTTAAAGTAATCGGCATCGCCATATTTCAGGAAGGTGTTAAACGTTGGATCTTTTTCAGAGTGGTCAAAATAAAAGTTTGTACCCCAGTTATTTTCAGACGATGGGGCATCTGATGCGAATGTTACCGATTTAACCTGCGGGTTTTGCAACAGTTGTTGTTTAAATGATTGCATTTTGCTCAGGCTGATACTGTCTGAAGAGCCGGGTATTACCAGCACCGCGCTTTTATTAAAGCCCAGATCGGCCTGGTTCACAAAATTCATTTGGTTAACGGCCACTATAGTACCGATGATAAGCAACTGGGCAATAGCAAACTGCGCTATTACCAAAGCCCTGCGTAAGGGTATACCGCCTATTGATGCGGCTGTTATTTTGTTTTTAAGCGCTAATACCGGCTTAAAGCCCGATACTACCATAGCGGGGTACACACCCGATAATAATATTACCACAATCATGGTAACTACCAGAAATAAGACCGAACCTATGCTTAACAGGGAGATATCATCAGGTACGCTGGCTATATTTTTAAGATAAGGCAATGCAATTTTAGCCATTGCAACAGCCAATATTACAGCGCCAAAAATGATAAGGGAGGTTTCGCCAATTACCTGTGCTATTAGTTGCTTACGGCTGCTGCCTAAAACCTTACGGATACCAACTTCTTTTGAACGGCCTACTGATTGGGCAGTAGACAGGTTAATAAAGTTGATAGATGCCATAATGATAATGAGTATGGCAATAAATGTTAATGTATTCAGCGTAGCGCGGCTGGTCATGTGGTCGCCCAATGTGTTACCTACACGGGTATCAAAGTGCATATCACCAAGTGGTTGCAACAGGTGGATTCTAAACTGTTTCTTTTTGTTTAGATCGGTATTTTTGCTGGTGAAGTTTACCAGTTGTTTGGAAAAATTTTCGGCGCTTACATTGGCCGGCAATTGTGTAAATATCTGGTGATTACTGCTTATAGAGTGCCAGTCACTAACCATACCATATTCATTACGGTGTTGTTTGGCAGTGATGTACGATACCAAAACGCGTAAAGGGATGTCGCTATTCTCGGGCGAATTAGCTATAACGCCTGCTACCTTCAAATCAAGCAGGTTATCCATTTTAAGGGTTTTGCCCATGGCGGTTTTCCAGTCGCCAAAGTACTTTGTGGCAGTTTTTTGATCTATAACCACCATATTAGGCTCGGCAAGCGCCTGCTTGCTGCCCTCCAGCCATTCCGCATCAAAAATATCGAAGAATTGCGGCTCCATAAAAAACACGCCGATACTTTCTGTAAACTTTTTGCTATCGGTAGAGTTGGTCGAATTGGCACCCGGGACAGTGATCTGGCTGCCATAACTTGAGTTTAGCGCGGCAAATTTGTACTGTGGGAAATCCGTACGTAAAGCATCAACAGCAGGTATGGATACACCGGGATTGTATGTAGTACCATCAGCTTCATTTTGCTGGGTAACAATATGATATATGTTTTTAAAGTTTTTGTGAAAGGTATTGTAACTCAGCTCGAACTGAAGTACAACAAATATGAGCAGGCACGCTGCGATACCCACACTTAAACCTGAGATATTTATAATGGAATAAGCCTTGTGACGAATGATATTCCTCCAGGCAATTTTAAAGTAGTTTTTAAACATAGCTATGGTATTATGTTTTATAAAGGCTAAAACATATACCAAAGTACTAATGTGTTAATAATGAACTATTTAAATAGATGAATAAGTGTACGATATGTACGTAAGTGTAACAGTGTGTGTTCGGTTATGATACAGTTGTAGGTTAGTGATTAGTTACTTGTTATTAGTTATTCGGGAGCTTAACCCTGCAAGACTAATCACGGATAACTGGTAACTAATCACTATCGCTTAAAACCCGAAGTGCTTTATGTAAGTATTCAAATCCTTATCTCCTCTGCCTGAGAGGCATATCACTACGTTATCGGTTTTCTCGAAAGTCATTTTTTCAAGGTAAGCCAGCGCATGGGCTGTTTCAATAGCCGGGATGATGCCCTCCATTTGTGAGCAAAGCAGGCCTGCGTTTAATGATTCATCATCGGTAATGCTTACGTATTGCGCGCGGTTCACCTTAAACAAGTGTGCATGCTGCGGACCGATACCTGGATAGTCTAATCCAGCGGAGATAGAATAAGGTTCTACAACCTGTCCATCATCACTTTGCATGAGTATAGTGCGGCTGCCGTGCAGTACACCCTCACGGCCTAAAAATGTGGTAGCCGCCGAGTGGCCGCTATCAACGCCTTTACCGGCTGCTTCAACGGCAATCAGTTTTACAGCCTCATCATCTAAAAAATGATAGAACATCCCCATCGCATTACTACCGCCACCAACACAAGCCATTACGTATTGCGGTAACTCGCTGCCGGTTTGTTCTAAAAGCTGTTTTTTGGTTTCTTCGGATATGATTGACTGGAATCTGGCCACCATATCCGGGTATGGATACGGGCCAACTACCGAGCCTATGATGTAATGGGTATCAACCGGGTTGCCTATCCAGTCGCGTAAGGCCTCATTGGTAGCGTCTTTCAATGTTTTACTGCCCGATGTCGCCGGTACTACCGTAGCGCCCAGCATCTTCATACGGGCTACGTTTGGCGCCTGGCGCTCCATGTCAATCTCGCCCATGTACACAATACATTCAATACCCATTAAGGCACAAACGGTGGCTGTAGCAACACCATGCTGACCTGCGCCGGTTTCGGCTATGATACGTTTTTTACCAAGTCGCTTAGCTAATAGTATCTGCCCAATGGCATTGTTTATTTTATGCGACCCGGTGTGGTTCAGGTCTTCGCGCTTAAAAAATATATTGGCGCCGTATTTTTCAGAATAGCGCTTGGCATGGTATAACGGCGAAGGCCTGCCTACGTAATCTTTTAAAAGCTGATCAAACTCGGCTTTAAATTCGGGGTCGCTTAGTATTTTGATGTACTCCTGCCTTAGCTCTTCCACATTTGGGTACAGCATTTCCGGTATATATGCACCGCCAAAATCCCCGTAATAGCCTTGTTCGTTAACTCCGTACTTCATTGCTGTTTATTATATTAAATGCTTGTGTTAGTTTATCTATATCTTTTAGTCCCGGCAATAGTTCAAACCTGCTGTTTAGGTCTACGCCGTAAAATGCCGGGTGTTTTATCTTCATGACTTCTTCTAAGTTATCTGCACTTAACCCGCCCGATAAAAAGAAAGGCACGTTAAATTTGTACTTACCCAAAATACGCCAATCAAATGTTTGCCCCGAACCGCCATGCACTGGTGTTTTAGTATCGAACAGGAAATAATTTACATTGTTCTTATAGTCATCCAGTTTGGCAAAATCAAAGTTTTCATCTATCCCAAAGGCTTTTATTACCTGTACCTCGTGCTTAAACATATCGCAAAAGGCCGGGCTTTCGTTGCCATGTAGTTGTATGGCATCAAACTTATATTTGTATATCAGTTTGCTGATGCTGTCGGCATCCTCATCAACAAAAACGCCTACTTTGGTGATCCCTGTGCTGATATTAACCAGTTCATCATCCTCCATAGCGCCAATAAACCGCGGCGATTTATCATAACAGATAAACCCCATATAATCGGGCATTAAAGCTTCAACAGCTTTAATATTTTCGGGATCGCGTAAGCCACAAACCTTTATATTCATGTTAATTAGCTAACAGTGTTTTAAAGCTATTCAAAGCTTTTTTTGCGATGAGCGATTCCTCGGCCTCGTAAAAGCAATCGGCGAAGCTTTTTTCAGGATGAATAGTTTTGATAGCCATTGCCGCGTTGCTTAACACCACGCTGGTTTGGGCAACGCTGGCATCATCATTAAGTACCTTCATAAATATATCAGCCGAATCGCTTACCGTATGCCCGCCGGTTATCTGGTCTTCATTCAATTTGGTAAAGCCAAGGCTTTCAATGCTGTTTATCTTTTCACCATCGGCAGAGAATGTTTTAAAATCGCAGGTAAGCGAGATCTCGTCATAACCATCAAGTGCGTTCAGTATGGTGTATTTTACGTCAGATTTTTGGTATAGGTAGGCATAGATCCTTGCCAGCTCCAGGTTAAACACGCCAACCATCTGGTTTTGCGGTTTAGCAGGATTTACCAGGGGGCCAAGCATGTTAAAGAAGGTTTTTACCCCCAATTCCCTGCGGATAGGCGCAACAGTTTTCATGGCCGGGTGAAATAACGGCGCATGCAGAAAGCAGATGTTCGCTTTATCAATACTTCGTTTTAAAGCATCGGTGTTATTCGTGAACACATAACCCAGATGTTCCATCACGTTTGATGAACCACAACCCGATGATACGCCGTAGTTACCATGTTTGGCCACCTTATACCCTGCCCCTGCTACCACAAACGAAGCAAGGGTTGAGATATTGAAAGTGTCTTTACCATCGCCACCAGTGCCGCAAAGGTCAATCAGTTCGCCATTTTGCAAATCTACAGGCAGGCAAAGTTCCAGCATGGCATCGCGAAAACCTTCCAGTTCGTTAACCGTAATGCTGCGCATACAGTAGGCCGTCATAAACGCGGCCATTTGCGAATTGTTGAACTTACCCAGGGCAATATCCTTCAAAATCTCTTTTGATTGCTCGCGGGTAAAGGTTTTATGTTCAAAAAGGTGGTTAAGTATTTTTTTCATATTAAGGCATAAAAAAAGGGTTACCATGTGGCAACCCTTCTGTATATTTTATAAAAAAACAAAAAATGAGGCCGCCTTACGAATTCTCGTTAAGCCACCACCAATTGTTGTTTAATATTTGCACTTTCATTTTGTTAAAGCAAATATGGAAATTGTTTTCACTAAAAGCAAGCATTATGATATTTTTACAGAGTAACAATTATCATGGCCATACACAAGCAGCAAACTAACCCCGAAAAAGACCTTGGCTTTGGCCCGCAACCGGTTATCAAAAACCAGCCGCTTGTTAATAAAGATGGCTCGGTGAATGTAAAACGGCGCGGCCTATCCCGTTTTAATACTGCCGATAATTATCATACCCTCATTAAAATGAGTTGGGGTAAATTTTGGTTAGTTGTATTAAGCGGGTATTTAGTTGCCAACTTAATCTTTGCATCGATATATGTGCTGATAGGCATGGATAGCCTCGACGGTGCATCGGGCGATACAACCGGCAGTCATTTTTTGGATGCATTCTTTTTTTCGGCGCAAACTATATCCACGGTGGGTTACGGGCATATTAGTCCGCGGGGTGTGGTAGCTAATAGCGTTGCAGCCTTCGAATCGATGATCGGCTTGCTGGCCTTTGCGTTAGCAACGGGTTTGCTATATGGCCGTTTCTCAAAACCCTCTGCAAAAATAATTTACAGCGAAAATATTTTGATTGCACCCTACAAAGAGAATGGCCGGGGGCTGATGTTCAGGCTGGCTAATATCCGTAAGAATGTATTGATTGACCTGGATGTAGAGGTGATTTTCTCGTACAACGAATTTGTGGATGGCAAACCCACCCGCCGCTTTTTTACATTGGATCTTGAGCGTAAATATGTAAGCCTGCTTACCCTTAACTGGACGATAGTACACCCGCTGGATGCCAACAGCCCGCTGATAGATATGATATATGAAGACCTGGAAACCTACCAGGTGAGCTTTTCGGTGTTACTGAAAGCTTTCGACGATACGTTTTCCCAAACGGTGCATTCCCGTACCTCGTACACTGCGCATGATATGGTTTGGAATGCAAAATTCGCCCCAATGTTTAGCAGGGATGAAGACGGCAGGATAGAATTGGATATGAGCAAGATAAGTGAGTACGATAGGGTTTGATATTCGATAGTTAGTTTATCAAAAGCGTTCACGTTCACTGCCGTGAACACCCTTTATTTTTGTAATGTGTTAATAATAAGTATTTTAAAATTTACACTACTAACAAAATGGTGTCACCATTTTATTGATTATTTTAGTAACGGATTCTTCTCCTTAGCAAAAACCTTAAACACTTGCTTATCTAAAAATGCCGGTAAAAACTTGCTTAAAAATACAGTAAGCTTTCCTTGCGGGGTCATGATAAGGGTACGCGCGCGATTTTGTATGCCATCAGCTATAATAACAGCTACCTGTTCGGCGGTCATCATTTTCTCCTCCTCTAAAGTACTTTCACCTTGCTGTACACCATTTTTATCGAGCGCTGTATTACGGATATTTGATGCTGTAAACCCCGGGCTGGCCACCATTACATGAACACCAGTCTTTAAATTTTCTATTCGCAAAGCATCCATAAAACCATTCATAGCGAATTTTGAGGCCGAGTAGCCCGAGCGGCCGGGCAAGCCTTTATAGCCGGCAATGGATGATATACCTATTATGCTTCCTTTGGTTTTGATGATCTCGGGCAGGGCGTATTTTGTACAGTAAACGGTGCCCCAAAAGTTAACGTCCATCAGGTTTTTCATTACTTTCAGGTCGAGATCTTTGAAAAGCGCGCGCATAGAGATACCGGCATTGTTTACCAGCACATCTACCCTGCCGAAGGTTAATATGGTTTGTTTGATAAGAGCGTCGCAATCTTCTTCAATAGCCACATCGCATTGTACGGCAATGGCTTTTACGTTATACTGATTTTGGAGATCCTGCGCTATTTGGCAAAGGGTTACATACTGGCGGGCGGCTAATACTAAATTGGCACCACGTAGGGCCAGTTCGATAGCAAGCGCTTTGCCTATTCCGGATGATGCACCGGTGATGATAACAACCTTATCTTTCAATTTCATACTTCGGGGCGAAGATCTGCGGGATACCCGGTATTTTTATCTTGGGCATATGCAGTAAATACTTCGCAGCGAATATAATCATAGCACCATAAAAGTACTTAATATGGCTCCAGCTTAATTTAGAATTTTGCGTGTTTTTGAAATTCAGTATATAGGTTTTAGGAAAGTAATAGTTTTTATAACCCGCCAGGCGGATGCGAAACGACAAATCAATATCATGCCCAAACATAGCCAGACGTTCATCTAACGGGCCTATTTTGTTTAAAACAGACTTGCGTAGCAACATAAACGCGCCATTAATTACATCAACCTCGGTAGTGGCAAATTCCTCTTCCTCTACCCAGGTATCATCATTTTTATACAAGCGCGATTTTGGGAAATATTTAGCCAGGCCGGTAAGCTTTAACAAACCGCCCCAGGCACGGGTAAAACCGGTTCTTGACTCGGGCAGAAAGTTGCCGCGCGGACTAAGCGCACGCACACCAACACCACCGGCATCATTATGCGCATCCATAAATTCAAGTACATGCTCTACCGTTTTTTTGCCGCTAATTGTATCCGCATTGACCAGTAAAACATACTCTCCGGTTGCCTGCTCAATACCTTGATTGCGGGCTTTTGCCATACCAACGGTGGCTTTATTCAGAATCAATTTGGCCTCTGAGAAATCTTCCTGAAGCATCTTTTGCGACGCATCAACCGACGCGTCGTCAATCACAATTAACTCATAGTCAATATCTTTGCAAGCCCTAATTAAAGTAAGCAGGGTTTGCTTTAAAAACATACACATGTTATGGTTAACTACGATGACAGAGATTTTCATAAGCTATCAGGATAATGAATTTTCGTACGGTACACGGGTTACGATAGATCGTCCTAACGTAATCTCGTCTACGTACTCTAATTCACCACCAAAAGCTATGCCACGGGCAATAGTTGAGATATTTATTGCAAACTGCTTTAAACGTTTGTGCAGGTAAAAGATGGTGGTATCGCCTTCCATTGTTGCACTTAAGGCAAATATGACCTCTTTTACCCCATTTTCTTTTAACCTTTCTACCAGGGTATCTACCTGTAAGTCGCCCGGGCCAATACCATCCATTGGCGATATTAAGCCACCTAAAACATGGTAAACACCGTTGTATTGGTTAGTATTCTCGATAGCCATTACATCGCGGGTATCCTCTACTACACAAATAAGGCTATGATCGCGTTTATATGATGCGCAGATCTCGCAAACCTTAAGGTCTGATATGTTATGGCAGGTTTGGCAAAACTGGATCTCGTTACGCAGCTTACTCACCGCATTGCTGAATTTCTGCACCTCCTCCTTATCGCGGTTAAGCAAATGCAGCACTAAACGCAGCGCGGTTTTTTGGCCCACGCCCGGTAATTTTGCAAATTCGGCAACGGCATCCTCCAGCAATTTCGATGAAAAATTCATGGCACGAATTTACAGATTTTAGGCGATGCTACATAACCGGCGCATACCCGCTTGTTCCATTTTCAAGTGCAATAAAATGGGACAAACGGAACATGTTGTAAATCAATATTTTACATTTACAGCTTTGACCTTCTATCTAAAGTAAAAATTAATCAAAAACAATTTAAATAATTGATATACAGAAAGTAATAATTATTAAATCTTGTCCCGTTTTTTGAAAAATGGAACATGCCTGATATCCCTTATTGAACTTATAAAGAGCTTGTTACAGCCATAATGGGATCAGAACTGTAATTATTGATTTTCAATGGGAATTTTCGACCTTTTTTCGGCCTCAGAACGGCCTTTTTCACCTGATCTATAAACGGATAAAAATATATAGCTTTAAACTAAGTACTTGATATACAGGAATAAAATATTTTACAACTGTCCCGTTTTTTTCGAAATGGAACGCAAACGGAACAAGTATATTTTGCGCCGCAGGGCCATTTTAAGTGACCCTCCGGCGAACTAAAATAATCATGTCATTTCTGAACGATAGATTCTTCTTTATCGCTCAGCATGACAAAATGGAATAAGCCCCTACTCGCTCCTTAAACTCTTCACCGGGTTGGCTATTGCCGCTTTTATAGCATGCGAGCTAATGGTAAGCAAAGCGAATAAAATAGCTGTAAAACCTGCAATTACAAAGGCCCATACATTCACATTTATGCGGTAGCTAAAACTCATTAGCCATTTATTCATCAGGTACCAGGCTATTGGCGAAGCAATAATGATAGAGATGATAACGAGTTTTAAAAAATCGCCGGTTAGTAGTTTGGTAATGCCTGTTACACTTGCGCCAAGCACTTTGCGGATTCCTATCTCTTTAGTCCGCTGCTCGGCAATAAAGGCGGCTAAACCAAATAAGCCCAGGCAGGCTACAAATATAGCCAGCACCGAAAAGACGGTGGCTGTACTGGCCATGTGCTGCTCTGATGCGTATAAATTTTGCACATGGCTATCCAGAAACTCGTAATCAAAACTTGAGTTTGGCATATCGGCCTTAAAGGCGTTTTGCAACTGCCCCACAAATTGCGGCAAATCTTTCGCATTGTAGCGTATTAATAAAGTCCGCAAGCTTTCGGGAGCTTTATTCATAGCGTAATATACGTAACCCCCTATTTCGCTTTTAAGCGACTGGTAGTTGAAATCTTTAACAACACCACTAACGATAGACCTGCCGGACATTTCGCTTTCAATATATTTCCCTACAGCATCCTGTGGCGATTTAAAGCCAAGATATTTCATAGATGCTTCGTTCAACAGCACATAGCAACTGGTATCACCTTCGGCTATTGTTGTTGGTAGCGAGCTGCCTGCAAGCAATTTTAAGCCCATGGTTTTAACTATAGAGCCATCGGTATGGCAGGTTTTTACCGGCATGCCGTCTTTATCTGTTGATGATTTCCTGATGCTCCTGCCGCTCTCCACATCACCGGGGATAGATTGAACGGCCGAAAAGCTTTCTACACCGGTTATGCCGCGCAAATCATTCATAAAGGCTGTTACCTGCTGCTTGCTTTGCGCAGCTTTAATGTTTATTGCAACTACACCGTTGGGGTTGTAACCCAAATCCTTGTTACGGATGTAATGGATCTGTTGCAGGATAACCGTAACAGCAATAATGAGGATGATTGAAGATGCGAACTGAAACACCACCAGCGACCGGCGGATAAAATCGGCAACGGAATGTTTTAACTTCAGCTTATTCATTAAAACCAGCGGCGAAATGCCCGACATAGAAAACGCCGGGTAACTGCCGGCTATCAGGGTTACAAAAAGCCATGTTGATAGTAAGCTCAGTAAAATGGGCGCCGCCACAAACGCCTCCGGTTTTAATTCGATGCCGGTAATGTTTTGAAACAGCGGCTGAGCAGCAAAGGCAAGCGCATAACCTAAAACAATGGCTATAAATGATAGCAAGGCTGTTTCTGCATAAAATAGTGCAAGCAAATTACGGGTATTGGCGCCCAGTACTTTGTTTACCCCTACACCTTTAGCACGTTTTTGCGACCGCGCCGTAGCCAGGTTCATGTAATTTATACAGGCGATCAGTAACACCAACAGCGATAAAAACGTGAGTGCCTTTACCGTACTGATGCTTCCCATTCTTGACGAATAACCTGCCCTGATATCGGCAGAATACAGATGGATATCTGCCAGGGGCTGGAATATGAAATTGGTGAAGAATTTATTATCCTTCTTAATATTCTTATCAATAAGTGCCGAGGCCTGCGCCTGTACCTGTGCCATATTTGCACCGGGCTGCAACAGGCAGTAGGTTTCATAACTTGCGTTGCTCCAGTATACATCTTTGCCCATCCAGCTATCCATAATGTTATAGATCATGTCGCAATCGATGGTACTGTTGGCGGGCAAATTATCATACACGCCCGATACATGCAACGTATCGCGGTTATTTATATAAATAAGCTTTCCGAAAGCAGTTTCTTTACCATACAATCTTTCTTTTGCCGCACGCGAAAGCACGATAGATTTTGGCTGTGCAAAGGCTGTACGCGCATTCCCTTCAATAAAATTAATATCGAACATACCAAAAACCGCCGAATCGGCCAGGTATAACCCCTTTTCTGTAAAGTTTTTATCATCGGTCTTTATTGATACCTTAGCCCCAAAATCATGTTTAATAAGCCGTGTAGCTGCTTTTACCTGCGGGATGCTTTGCAGCAATGCCGGCCCTACCGAGTTTGGTACCTGTGCCCATACCTTGTAATTGTACTGCTCGCCGGTTTGCATGTTTACCCGGTACATATTTTTTGAGTTTTTGTACATGCGGTCGAAACTCAGCTCGTACGAAATAGAGGCAAACAGTGTAATGCAAACGCACATGCCTATAGCCAGGCCGGCAATATTAAGCGTAGCAAAAAGTTTATTGCCCGTAATATTGCGCCATGCAATTTTAAAGTAGTTTTTAATCATGCTGGTAAATTTGATATCATGACAGGTATGCCAACTTATATGCCAAATTTATAATTATTTGATATTCAATAAATTGAATAGATTTATTTGCGGCAAGTGTTCGATTGCGTAACAATGCCTGTTCGGGGATGATACAGGATCATAGATGCAAGAGAAGAGAGAATTAAGAGTCAGGAATAAAGAACCAAGACCGGATATTTTCTATCCTGGTTCCTGACTCTTGACATCCTGCTTCTATTCGCTCCTCAAACTCTTCACCGGGTTAACTACCGCGGCTTTTACGGATTGCACGCTTGTAACCACAAAAGCTATCACTACAGATACAGCAGCGGTTGCTGCAAATACCCAAAGCGGCACTTTAATATGGTAAGCAAAGTTTTGTAGCCAGCTATGCATAATTAGCCAGCCCGCGGGTATTGCTATAAGTAAAGATAACATCACCAGTTTTAAAAAATCTTTTGAAAGCAAAGCAGTTATCTGTGTAACCGATGCCCCTAAAACCTTGCGGATACCTATTTCTTTTGTGCGCTGTGTAGTTATCAGTGATATTAAGCCTAACAGGCCCAGGCAGCTTATTAAAATGGCTACGCCTGCACTTGCCGTAATTAATTTATTAAGAAGCTCTTCCTTTTTATAAAAAGATGCTACCTGCTCATCCAAAAAGCGGTATTCAAAAGCATATCCGGGGTACACGGCTTGCCATGCATCACGGACCTGACCAATACCTGCCGACAAGTTTTTGCCTGATAGTTTTACTGCCGCATACCGGTAATAGTCCCGGCCCGTGCTGATCAATTGCGGCTCCATGGCATTATACAACGATTTTGAATGGAAATCTTTAACCACCCCAACTATTGTACCTTCCGCGTTATTCAGATCGCCCGAGGTAAATTTGCGGCCAATAACATCATCGGGGCTTTTTGCCCCAAGCATTTTTACCAGTTTTTCATTCACTAAAAATTGTTTGGTACTATCGTTTTCGGCGTAGTTTTTACCAGCAATTATTTTAAGTCCAAACGTTTTGGTGTAGTCAGCATCGCCAATTACTGTAAATACGGTGTATTTTTCCCAATCGCGGGTGTCATACTTTATACTCCCACCCTTTTGTGATACCCCCATAGCCGCCTCATAACAATAGGATACACTTTTTACCCCCGGTTTACTAAGCATTAAATTACGCATATAGTCGGTTTTGGCCTTAGCTTTATCAGGTATTGGCACCATTACTATCGCGCTTTTATCAAAACCGGTATCGGCGGTTTTAAGGAATTTGGTTTGCAGCGTTATTAATACGGTGCAGATAATAAGCACCTGCGCAATAATATTCTGAGCCACTATTAAGCCTTTTCTGGTAAACTGTGAACTTTTTGTACCTGATATCAGCTGATTTTTCAGCGCGTCGATAGGTTTAAACCGGCTTAGTATCATAGCCGGATAAAAGCCCGCAGCCAATACCACAATAATAAATACAGCCAGCAGGTATAATGGCAGCTGCCAAATGCTAAACATGCTGTAGGTTAAATTGGTGCCAAGCCAGCTATTAAGTACCGGCAAAAACAGGGTAACCCATAAAAGCGATAATGCAATTGCAACAAAGGCGATCAGGCTGGTTTCGGTAATAAACTGGTTAAAAATACCTGCAGGTGTGCTCCCTAAAACCTTACGTGTGCCAATCTCTTTAGCCCGTTTTGTACTTTGCGCGGTGGCCATATTTATGAAGTTTACACAGGCAATTACAATAAGTAGTAAACCTGTTAAACTTAAAATAACCAACAAGGGGCGTTGTATAACGCCGGCATAGCGGGCATCAAAATGCCATTCGCGTAAGGGTAATAATTTGTAATGGTACCAGCTGCCATCGTTACCTAATGCTTTTTTGATCATACCGCTCATGGCGTTTTCTATAACTTTTGGCGATGCATTATCATTCAGCTGGAAAAATATATTGGTATGCGAGTTGACAAAATACCATTCGTTACGCATCTGTTTGGCCATGTCGGGGTTTAGCTGCTCAAATGATGCCAGGGAGATAAACATATCAGCCCTAAAATCGGTATTGGGTTTGTTTTGAGCAAGCACACCGGTTATTTTAACGGGCAGGTTATTATTTACAAGCAATGTTTTGCCCACAACATTGGTACTGCCAAAATATTTCCGGGCAAGGTTGCTGGTAATTACAGCAGTATTAGGTTCATTTAGGGCGCCGGCATAATTTCCCTGCTCCCAGGTATAATCAAATAATTCAAACCAATGCTTATCTGTAAGGGCAATGTTTTCATGTTCGGCAAATAACTTAGGGTGGGCAGTGTTGTTGTTTACCGCTATACTGAATGATCTGTCGCCTAAAAGCATGGCCACATTTTTCACCTGTGGTACCTGGGCTTTTACCGTGTTTGCCAGCACCATGGGCGCCCCTTTTTCGTAGCTAATGGTACCATCGGGTATATGCATCTCATCAACCACACGGTATATTTGTTTAGCATTACGATGGTAGGTGTCAAAACTTAAATGATAAGTTACAAACTGAAACAGGATAATACTACAGGCAATGCCCAATGATAGCCCGAAGATATTTATACTGCTATAAAACCTGTGTTTAACCAGGTTACGGAAGGCAATTTTTAAGTAAGTTTTAATCATAAAGTGCCGTGTTGGTTTGATGCCACAATATCAGCACTATAGCTGTTAAATTATAATTTTTAACATTAGTTAACAGGTTAAAATAACAATAGCGATGGATATAATCCATCGCTATTGTTATTTGTCATGCTGGGCGATAGCGAAGCATTTATGCCGATATGTATGTCGGTGATGCACAGTTAGCCAATATATCCTTCACTACGTTCAGGATGACAGGGTGGCTATTATTCGCTTCTTAAACTACTAACCGGGTTGGCTATGGCTGCTTTAACGGTTTGAAAGCTAAGCGTAACCAATGCCAGTAACAACATACCCGCCCCGCTCAGGGCAAATATCCACCAGCTAATGGTGGTACGGTCGGCAAAGTTTTCCATCCACTTTTGCATGGCATAATAGGCCAACGGCGTTACCAGCACAAAGGCCAGCCCTATCAGCCACATCAGTTCTGTTGATAGTAAGGTTACTATTTGCGTTACCGTAGCGCCAAGTACTTTACGCACCCCAATCTCTTTGGTGCGCTGCCCGGTGGTGTATATGGCTAATCCTAATAAACCAAGGCAGCTTATCAGTATAGATAAACCCGTTGCCCAGGTAAGCAAAGTTGAGGTATGCTGCTCGGCGTTGTAAAATTTGGCTATGCTTTCATCGTAAAAGGCATACTCAAAATCATCATCCGGGTAAATTTCCTTCCATATCTTCTCCATACTGCTAATACCGGTTTTCCATTCATTGCCGCCTGCTGTTTGTGGTTTAAAGGCAATGTGGAATGTGCGGTTGTTCCATTTATTATTTACCGGCATCAGTATGGCCAGGGGTTTTATGGGCGAGTGTAACGATTTCTGATAAAAATCTACAGTTACCCCTACTATCTCGCGTTTTTTACCGTTGTAATCTAACAGCTTACCTAAAGCTTTATCCGGGGTACGGAAACCCAATACTTTTGCATAGGTATTATTGATAACAATGTTACCTGAAGTATCTGCTTGCATCAGGTTACGGCCTGCCAGTAACTTTATCTTATAAACTTTCAGGTAATTTTCGTCGGCAAATTTTTGCTGCAGGTCGGTTTTTATTTCCTTTTTACCATCTGTATAGGTTACCGTTGTAGAGTTTGTATTGTTTGATGATGGTGCAGACCCGCCAACGCTTATCAATTCTATTTGCGGTATAGCAATAAGCTTGTTCATAAATACCTGCTGCTTATTGGTATTGATGCTTTTATATGGTGTGGAGATATTTACAATAGCATCTTTTTTAAAGCCCAGATCTTTATGCAGCGCGTAATAGATCTGCTTGCTTACCAGTATGGTAGCCATGATAAAAAACTGTGCTATCACAAACTGGGTTACTGTTAATGATTTACGCAGCCAGGCGTTGCGGGTTTTGCTGTTGTTATTGCTTGCCTGATTTTTGAGTACCGAAACCGGCTTATAGCCTGATAATACCAGCGCCGGGTAAAAACCCGACAAGATGCTTACCCCAATGGTTAATACGATTAGGAATACAATGAGCCCGGGCTGTTTAAATACATTTGCCGATATGCCTTGAGGCACAAAATCTGCAAACAGTTTTAAAATTACAGGTGCCAGTGCTATAGAAATAATTACGGCGAATAAGGTGATCAGGAAAGTTTCGCTTAAAAACTGAATAATGAGCTGACTGCGTTTGCTGCCCATGGTTTTACGGATACCTATTTCTTTAGCCCGTTGTGATGCCTGCGCTGTTGTAAGGTTTATAAAATTGATACAGCCCAATACCAACAGGAAAGCGGCTATTACCAACAGGCCGTATAAAGTGGTTTTATTAGCAGTGCGCACCCCATCCATGCCGCCATATACCTGATCGAAATGAATTTCGTTTAATGCCTGTAGATGAAAACCACTAGAGTTGCCTTTATCTTCGGGTTTGGGAGGGTTATGCGCTTTAAGCATCACGTTCAGTTGCTTTTCAACCTGTGCCGATGATGCTTTGTCGGATAGTTTAATGAACAACTGCGATGCCGAATTGGTATTCCCCCATTGCGTCATATCGAATTGATCTTTTATATAATGATCGCTTGTACCGGTAATGTACGATATGAAATCATGAAAAAGGAAATCGGTGTTCTCTGTTATGGGGGCTACTACGCCGCTAACCGTTGTTTTCAGCGAGTCGTCATAAATTACCTGTTTCCCTATCATTTCGCTGTACTCAAGCTTAGGGAAGTATATTTTGGCTTGCGCCGATGTTAACACAACCTGGTTAGGCTGCTTTAACGATGTTTTTGCCGAGCCCGCTAACCAATTGTAATGGATGAGGTTAAAGTATTGCTCGTCGGCAAATACAATACCCTCTTGTTTTTTGAGTTTATGATTGGTTACTGGTCCATCCGGAATGATCACATCCTGCTGCCCGTAAATATAAAACGGTGCTACAATATCAACCCCGGTAGCTTCTGTTTTTACAGCGCCGGGCAGGGCCATGGTTACACCGTTATTATAGCCAACCTCGCCGGCAAAAGAGTAATTGGTAGTTACCCGGTAAATGCGGTCGCTGTCTTTATGAAACTTATCAAAAGTAAAATCAAAATGTACTATCAGGTATATAACCAGCGCGGCGCTTATCCCTATTGATAAACCTACAACGTTTATCAGCGTAAACAGCTTATGCCTGCGAAAGCCCCTTAACGCGATCTTGAAATAACTTTTTATCATGATATTAAATTATAAATTCTAAAAACTAAACTCTAAATCCTAATTTTTAATTATTAAGCCTACAAATCTCTAATCTCTATCACTCGCTGCGTAAGCTTTTTACCGGGTTACTTAGCGCGGCTTTTATGGCCTGCCAGCTTACCGTTAATAATGTTACGGCAAGGCTTATAACTATTGTTGCAACAAATACCCACAGGCTTACATCAGTACGGTAGGTGTACTTGTGCAGCCATTGATCCATAAAATGCCAGCTTACGGCCCCGCCAATAATAAAGGCGATAATAACCAGCTGCACAAATTCTTTTGAAAGGTTAAACCACAGGTTTGCAGTAGTTGCCCCCAATACCTTGCGGATGCCTATCTCCTTGCGGCGCTGCTCGGCACTAAACGATGCCAGGCCGAATAAACCTAAGCACGATAGTACAATGGCCAATACGGTGAATGAATTTGACAGTGTGCCCAGCAATTGCTCGGTACGGAATTTTTTGCTGTATTCCTCATCAATAAATTTATAATCGAAAGGGAAATCAGGGTTGTACTTTTTATAAACAACTCCCAGTTTATCTATTGCTTCTGATATGGGCAGCGCTTTGTTAAGCCTTACACCTGCCATACCCGCCCAGCCTTTTAAATTGCCCACTATGAGCGGTTTTTCAGCGTCGGTTGGTGAGTTTACAATATAGTTTTTTAAGATGCCGACAACCGTGCGGTCGGCCCCCTGCCAGTTTATTATGGCCCCCAAAGGTTCTTTTAAACGCATCATTTTTACGGCGGCCTCGTTGATCATAATAGCGGTGCTATCTGATGGGCGGGCAATGTCGAAGTCGCGCCCATCTACCAGTTTAAGGCCATATGTGCTGGTGAAATGGTAATTGGTAACTATTTGTTCTATTGGGAGTTTATCTTCGCCTGGCAACTGCCCGGGCCATTTGATACCCCATGATGCGCCGCCGTTACCTGTGATAGTGTTTGATGTGCTTGCCGCATCGCTTATAGCGCCCGATGCTATGGCATCCCTGCGAAAACTTTCGAACTCGGTGTAAAGCCTGCCGTTAAGCGATATTTCTACCAATCCGTTTTTATCATAACCCGCCGGGCGGTTCTTGATGAAATTTAGCTGTTTGTAAATAAGGATGGTTGACAGGATAAGGCACGTAGCGAACGAGAACTGCACAATAACCAATACTTGCCTTGGCCTTAAAGTGGCTTTGCCTGCTTTATTTATTCCCTTTAAAACCTTTACCGGTTTAAACGACGACAGGAACAGCGCGGGGTAACTGCCGGAAATGATCCCGGTGATCAGGGTAATGCTGATGCCCGCTATCCAGAAAAACGGCGCATTGTAAGGAACTGTTAAGTTTTTGGATATAATACCATTAAAATATGGCAGCAGTAAAATAACCAACAGTAGTGCAAACCCGAATGATATCACACACATCAGCAACGATTCGCCCATAAACTGCTGGATGATGGAAATTCGCCTTGCGCCTACTACCTTGCGTACCCCAACCTCGCGGGCGCGGGTTTCTGAGCGCGCGGTTGAAAGGTTCATGAAATTGATACAGGCTATAAGCAGGATGCCTATAGCCAAAAACATAAACAGGCGCACATATTCTATAACGCCGCCGCCGGTGCTTACGCCGTTTTTAAATTCGCCGTAAAGGTGTTGTTTGGAAAATTGATACAAAAACAATTTATTCTCTTTACCTCCCGGGTTATATTTTGCCATAAAGCCGCTTAACTTGCCATTAACTTTATTAAGATCGATGCCGGGTTTTACCATCACAAAGGTTTGAAAAGCGTAATTATTCCAGCTTGATGTTTTTATCCATGGCTCATCTGCCTCCAGCATGGCCCACGAACCCAGTGCGCTAAATTTCATGGAGCTATTTTCGGGCATATCTTTTATAATGCCGGTCACTTTTGCATTGCGCGCACTATTTATTTTAACTGTTTTGCCCATCGGATCGGCATTGCCAAAAATTGCTTTGGCGCCGCTTTGGGTTAATACAACTGATGATACCTCAGTAAAGGCAGATGCTTTATTACCCTGTACAAACTCAAAGCTAAAAATATCCAGCAGCGATGGATCGGCAGATAGCATGACCAGGTTTAGCGACTTATTCTTATAGTTAAACAAGTGTTCGTTTATCCAGTTAGTACGCGCGGTAAACGCAATCTCAGGATAGTTTTTACGTATTGCCTCAGCTACCGGTACCGACATGCTGTTACCAGTTTTTATCTCACCGTTTGATGGTTGGTTACGCCAAACCTGGTATATGCGGTCTTCGTTTTTGTACATCTTATCAAACGAAAACTCATTGTATACATACAGCAGTAGCATAAAACTTACGGCCATACCCACACTTAGTCCGCCAATATTGATGAGACTAAAAAGCTTATGCTTGGTTAAATTGCGAAACGCTATTTTAAAGTAATTCCGTATCATAATGACTTAATTCTAATTTCTAAAAAAAACTAAATTCTAAACCAATAACGCCCTAACCTCTAATCACAATCACTCACTCTTTAAACTCTTAACCGGGTTAGCCAACGCCGCTTTTATAGATTGAAAGCTGATGGTAATAACCGCAATAAACATAGCTCCTGCACCTGCTGCTACTATTATCCACCATTTTATGCCATCGCGGTAGGCAAAGCCTTTTAGCCATTGCTGCATAGAAAGCCACGCCAATGGCGAAGCGATCAGTATTGATATGATAACCAGTTTTATAAAATCTTTTGATAGCATCCCCACGATGATAGACACATTGGCACCTAATACCTTACGGATACCGATCTCTTTGGTGCGTTGTTCAGCAGCGTAGGCGGCCAGTCCAAATAAACCAAGGCAGGCTATGATAATGGCCATTGTAGTGAATATAATAAAGATGGTACCAATGCGCTGCTCGGCACGGTACGATGCATCAAACTCTTCGTCCATAAACGAGTAATCGAACTCCATGTTGGGCGAAACCGCTTGCCACTTGCTTTTAAACTGACTGATAAGGTTTGGCATATCGGCGGTTTTTATCCGTACAGACAAGCGCCCGTTGCTTTCGGCAAGTTGAAATACCAGTGCGGTAACATTATCGCGTAGTGTGTTAAAATTAAAATCTTTTATCACACCAATAATATGCATCTGCTTAAGCTTTGTAGCTGTGTTATCCATTGGCAGATAAAGCTCCTTGCCTATCGGGTCGGCAAAGCCAAGCTGACGGGCTGCTGTTTCATTAATAACCAAAGCGGTAGAGTCGGTCATCATTTCTTTAGCGAAGTTACGGCCGGCAGTCACTTTCATACTCATAGTAGGCACATAATCTGCATCAACATCCCAAAATTGTGTTGCAAGGGCAGTTTTACTATCGTGCGCCTGGCTGGTAAAAAAGGTTGTACTATTACGGTTACCCGCTGTTGGCGAGTAGCTGCTTAATGTAGCGCCCTGTACTCCCGGCAGGCGTTCAAGCTCCTGCTTTAATACTTTGGCATCATTACCTAAGTTGTTGGTGTTTTTGATCACCATTACATGTTCGCGATCATACCCAAGGTTTTTGCTTTGGATGTATTTAAGCTGATGGTAAATAACCATGGTGCCTATAATGAGGAAAATAGAGATAGAGAACTGGAACACCACTAAAAAGCTGCGCAGAAAGCCACCTTTAAAGCCCGATGCAAGCTTACCCTTCAATACATCAATTGGTTGGAATGCCGACAGGAAAAACGCCGGGTATGAACCCGCAAGGCAACCTATCACAATAATCCCTACTATCAGCACGGGTACCAACCATGCAAAAGTTTGGGCGGTAAATATAATTTCTTTGCCCGAAGTTTGGTTAAACAGCGGTAATAAAGCCCATGCCCCAAACACCGCTATTACGGTGGCTATAAATGTGACAATGATTGATTCTGATAAAAATTGCGCTATCAAAAATTTACGTGGTGATCCCAGTACTTTACGTACCCCTACTTCGCGGGCACGGTTTGCCGAACGGGCTGTGCTCAGGTTCATGAAGTTAACGCAGGCTATCAGCAATATAAAAATGGCAATTGCCGAAAATATATATACATATTGGATGTTGCTGTTATCATCCAACTCGGCTAAACGGTTTGATCGCAGGTGGATATCCTGCAGTGGTGTAAGGTTTATGTGAAAGTAGCCTCCTGTTCTTTCGAACTGATCATAATCAATACGAATAGCAGCCTGTAACTGCCCGCTGATGCTCTTTTTCACCATTGCCGGAAGCTTGGCTTCCAGTTTTGGAATGCTTGCACCCGGTTTAAGCAGTACGTAAGTGTTAAAGTTGTTACTTAACCAGTTATCTTCCTTGCTTTCCTGCAGGTCTGTCATGGCCAGGAAAAAATCAAACCTGAAGTGTGATTGCTTGGGGATGTCTTTTATAACGCCGGTTACCTTATAATTCAACGAATCATTTAGCAGCAGCATTTTGCCAACGGCATTTGTAGTATTAAAATACTTTTTGGCCATAGTTTGGTTTATCACCACACTGCGGGGCTGTTTTAAAGCGGTTGCAGGGTTGCCATCTAACATAGGCAGGGTAAATACGTCAAATATTTCCGGGTCGGCGTAAATTATGCTATGCTCCTGTACGTTCTGGTTGCCTTTTCTTACTTTATACTCGCCCCAGCTACGGAAGCGAACCACTTTTTCCACTTCGGGGAAATTACTTGTAAAGGTAGATGCCAATGGTGCGGGCACCTCCGCAAACGAGCGGGTTTGCCCACCAAATTTAATATCATTATTTACCCGGTATATGCGGTCGATTTTGGTGTTGTACTTATCATAGCTTAACTCATCTATCACATAAAAAACAATAAGCATGCAAACGCATAACCCAAGGGCTAATCCTAATATGTTAATAATGGTGAAGCCCTTGTTCTTCTTTAAGCTACGGAATGCCGTTTTTATATAATTTTTTAACATAATGATGAAATTTTAGGTCCCGGGCGGCGGTTAAACCACCCGGGACGTATGACCACACGCAACAGAAATAGGTTACTCGCTCCGTAAACTTTTTACAGGGTTTGTTAATGCCGCCTTAACTGTTTGGAAGCTTACCGTTATAAAAGCCACTATTAATGCCAGCGCGCCTGCCAAAACAAATACCCACCACTGTATCTCTATACGGTAGGCAAACTCCTGCAGCCACCTGTGCATAGCGTACCAGGTAACCGGTATGGCTATTAAAACCGATATGGTTACCAATTTTAAGAACTGTGCCGATAACATAGCTGTAATACTGCCCGACGATGCGCCCAATACCTTTCGGATACCGATCTCTCTAACCCGCTGACGAATGCTGAATGCCGATAAGCCAAACAGGCCCAGGCTTGCAATGATCACTGCCAGTATAGCGAATGAGGTGAATATTTTACCTGTGCGTGCCTCGGCTACATATAGCTGGGCAAACTGGTCGTCTAAAAAGGTGTAACTAAAAGGCGCGTCGGCATGGTATTCATTCCATTGGTTTTCGATGCCGGTTACCAGGGCGTGCATATCTGTTGTTTTAACTTTTACAATGATAGAGCCATTGCTGTTGCCCAAAAGCATCATTAAAGGGGCTATTTTTTGTTTGGCAGATGAATACTGAAAATCTTTAACCACCCCTACTATGTTAAACTCGTGCTGGCCCGATCGTACAATGGTTTTACCTATCGGGTCTGTTTTATCCAGGCCCAATTCGTGCACGGCGGTTTCGTTAACCAATACGCCTGAAGAATCGGCTTTTGAGCCTGCAATAAAATTACGACCGGCAGTCATTTGCATACGCATGGTGGGCACGTAGTTTTCATCGATATGATAAATATTCGCGTGGATCTCGCTATGGCCGGTATTGCTCGTGGTCGATTTCAGGTAGATCTGTGTACCATCGCTCACCCTAACAGGCACATCGTTTGTAATGGTAGCATTTACGATGCGCTTATCCTGTAATAACTGGTTTTTAAACGGAACAATGTTGTTTTTTAAAGTGTAGGTATCGTTTATTACCAAAACCTGTTCTTTATCGTACCCAAGCTTTTTATTCTGCATAAAATGCAGCTGCTGGTAAACAATGAATGTGGCGATGACAAATGCCGTTGATATAAAGAATTGGAAAACGATTAGCCCGCTGCGCAGCAGGCTGCGGTTGTTTTGCGTGCTGCCATTTCCTTTTAATACACTCAGTATTTTAAATGATGAGATAAAAAACGCAGGATAAATACCAGCCGCTATACCTACTATTAAAGCTATCAACAACTCGATAAATATAGCTTTGTAGTTAAGGTAGAACAACATGCTGATATTTTTACCCGATACGCCGTTAAAATATGGCAATAAAAGGTATACCAATGCCAGGGCAAAACCCATTGCAAGGGTTGTTAGCAGTACAGATTCGGTAAGAAACTGTGATATCAAGCTGTTTTTTAATGAACCCAATACCTTGCGGATACCTACTTCTTTTGAACGTTTTGCAGATGCCGCGGTAGAAAGGTTGGTAAAGTTTATACAAGCCAGCAACAATATAAAAATGGCCAGCGCGCCAAATATATAAATGTAGTTGATATCGCCGTTAGCCTCGCGCTCGTACTTGGTGTGCGAGTGCAGGTGGATATCTGTTACCGGCTGTAAAGTGAACAGGAAAGTATTGACCGATTTTTGCGCTTCGGCCAGGCTTACGCCCATATCGCGCTGTATCTCGGGCACCACGTATTTGGCCACCAGTTGCGGGAACTGCGCCTGCAACTTTTTAGGGTCGGCGTTTTTATCAAGTAACAGGTAGGTATAATAACCCAGATTGCTCCAGGTTTGTTGTCTGCCTGCCGTATACGTGATCATGCTGGCAAAACCATCCGCATGAAAATGTGAGTTATCGGGTACTTTATCAATCACACCGGTAACCTTCATGGTTTTATCGCCTACTATCAGCATTTTACCCAGGGCAGATGCATCACCAAAATATTTTTTGGCCATTGCCTTGGTAAGCACTATGGTGTTGGGTTCGACAAGACTGGTTTTTGCATCCCCTTCCAGCAATGGGATAGAGAACGTTTGCAGGAAGTTTGCATCCGCCATAACCAGGTTAGTTTCTTTGAACTGCTGGTCGGCGGCTTTGACAAACAGGGGCTGCAGGCTTGACATACGTGTAAACGCAGCTACCTCCGGGAAAGCGTTTTTCATGCCCTCTCCTACAGCTATATCCACAATAGGGTAATTATCTGTACCAACCGAGCCCACGGTGCCCAGATTCACACGGTAAAGCTGTTTGGCATTGGCCGAGTAGGTATCATACGTAAGCTCCTGGTACAGGTACCCGCTTATCAGCATACAGCAAGCCAGCCCTACAGCCAGGCCAAACATATTTATAAACGAGAATACCCTGTTTTTGGTAAGGCTTCTCCATGCAATGGTCAGATAATTTTTTATCATGATAATTCTAATACTAAATCTATTTATTCAGAACGTAAGCTTTTAACCGGGTTTGCCAACGCGGCCTTAATAGCCTGGTAGCTTACCGTTGCAACGGCAATAATTACGGTAATTAAACCTGCCAGGGCCAGCATCCACCAGCTAATGGTAATGCGGTACTCAAATTTTTGCAACCATTTGTTCATGGCCCAGATGGATACCGGTATGGCTAACACAATGGCAATAGCTACAAGCTTTAAAAAATCTTTTGATAACAGGCCGGCAAGGTTTACTACACTTGCACCTAATACTTTGCGCACGCCTATCTCTTTAACACGCTGTTCGGCGGCATAAGCTGCCAAACCAAATAAGCCAAGGCATGATATAATGATAGCCAGACCGCCAAATATGTTTGATAGTGTAGCTAATAGCTGTTCGTTCTGGAATTTCTTCTCAAAATCGCTATCAACAAACCTAACCGTTGGCGGGTACGCTGGGTTAAGCGTTTTAAGCGCCTTGTTTATAGCAGCTATGTTAGCGCTAATGCTTTTGTTTTGGTTTAAGCGCAGGTCAATAGTAGCACCGCCGGTACCGCCGTAACTGGTTAACATAGGGCGTGTTTTTTCATACGGAGACCCCCAAACAAAATCTTTATAAACACCAATAATAGTTACCTGGGTATCACCCCATTTAATGAGTGAACCAACCGGGTTTTTAAATTTCATCACCTTAGCTGCAGATTCATTTATCATAACAGATTTGCCCGAAGTATCGGCCGGATAAGCAGGCGAAAATTCACGCCCGTCTATCAGTTTAACACCTGCAGTTTTAACAAAATCAGTACCTACGCTAAACACGTCAAACAGGATGGTTTCGTCATCGCGTTTGCCAGGCCAGCTTACACCCCATGTATTATTACCATCTTCGGTAATACTTTGCGATAATGTAGTGCCGTTGGTAACTATGCCATCGGTTTTTAACTGGTTTATTAAAATATCGCTACTTTTTTTCAGATCACCTTCCATAGGTATCTCTACCAGGTTGTTCTTGTCAAATCCTGTCGATTTTTCCTGCACAAATTTTATCTGGCGATAAATACAGATGGTAGCGGTTATCAAAAACACAGCAAAGCCAAATTGTACAACAACCAGTACTTTGCGTAATGGTAATGCCGAGCTGCCGCCTTTAAACATCCCCTTAAGCACTTTTATGGGCTCAAACGATGAAAGATAAAATGCGGGGTAACTACCGGCAAGCACACCTGTAAACAGGCCGATACCTACTATGGCTCCCCAGGTTAACAAACTGTTATAAGGTATGGCTAATTGTATACCTAATAAATTGTTAAAATATGGTAATGAAATAATAACGATACCAATAGCAACTGCCGTTGATAATAACGACAAAATTACCGACTCGGTAATAAACTGACTGATAAGCGATGCCCTGTTTGAGCCGATAGCCTTGCGGATACCAACCTCTTTGGCGCGCTCCTCTGAACGGGCTGTGCTCAGGTTCATGAAATTTACGCAGGCAACAAGCAAAATACAAATAGCCAGGGTGATGAACAGTTTTATCTGGTCTATCATCCCTCCTACGGCTTTACCTTCAACAAATTCCGAATACAGGTGGAGCTTTTTAAAAGGATAAAGAAACAACTGGTTCTTGTTACCATCGTTATGCCTTTCTACCATGTTCTTCATGATGTTGTTGGCCTTACCCAAAGCAGATGGATCTTTTAATTGTACAACAGTACGTGCAAAGTTGCTGCCCCAGGTTGCATTTTTTGCCCAGGCGTTCGAATCCTCGAAAATAACCCAGGGTAAAACAAACTCAAACTGGAAGGTAGCGTTTGCCGGTACATCTTCAATTACACCGGTAACCGTTAATGGTAACTGGTTGTTACGTTTTACGATCTTGTTCATCGGGTCTTCATCGCCAAAAAGGGTTTTAGCCAGTTTTTGAGTAATGATGATAGCGTTTGGCGCTTTTAACGCGCTTGATGCCGAACCCTTAATAAAGTGATAGGAGAATATATCAAAGAAACCGTCATCAGCAAATATGCCCGATTTTTTAAAGCTGTTGTTTTTGTAGGTAAGCAAACCTTCGGCGGTGTAGGTAATAGTTCTTACAGCCCGTACAGCATCCGGTATTTCGGTTTTGATGGTTGCTGCCGCCAGCCTTGGTGTAGCGGCAAAGGTGTAAATTTTACCATCGCCGGGCTGGTTATTCTCAACAAGGTATATATTATCGATATTTTTAAACTGCTTATCGTAGTTAAGATGGTATGTTACATATAACAGCAAAAGCAGGCAACTTGCCATGCCTAATGCCAGGCCACCTGCGTTAATTAATGAAAAGCCCTTATGCTTGGCTATGTTTCGCCAGGCAATTTTTAAATAATTCTTAAACATATACCCCGTTTTTTAATGTGTGTGCTATTTTTTAGTTTGATGATACATTAACAGTACCGTCGCCGCGCACCTGAACCAATGGGCCGCCACCGTTTAATTTGCCTACAATGGCTTCTTTTTCTTTACGGCCGCTAAAATCAGCATTGGTAACGTTAAGGCGCACGTTATCGCCGCGCAGGTCAAGGTCTACACCTTGTTTTGGTATTGTAAGGTCAACATGGCCCGAGTTGCCATCAAGCTTAACATATTTGCCTATCTTGTTCATTTGTACATGAATGCCGCCCGCGCTTGTATAAGCATCAACGCTGCCAGAAATACCGGTAAGATTTACGCTGCCGCCCGATGTGCCGGTTATCAGTTCGCCCTCAATATTGCTGCCTTTAACACTTCCGCCGCTGGTTTGCGCATTGATATTGCCGTAAAGGTTTGTCAGATTTAACGAGCCACCGCTGGTTTCTAATTTGATCATGCCCTGGCAGTTGTTAGCCGTGATGCTGCCACCACTGGTTTCCATATCAATTGAAGGTTTGGTGTTTGATACATTGATGCTGCCACCACTGGTTTCGCCTTTAACTATGCCGTTTACTTTATCTACGCTGATGCTGCCACCGCTGGTTTCAAAGTTTTGCGCACCGGTAAGGTTATCCAGATGGATGCTGCCGCCACTGGTATTTAAATTGGTAGTACTCTCTCTGTTCACATAAACTTTAAAGCCTATGCTTAATGATTTATTGCTCCAGTTTAAACTGCGGCGGCTTTTAGCTGTGGCGTGCAATTCGCCGTTCTTAATATCTATATCTAAAATGTAATTCTCCTCCAGGCGTTTTTTTATCTCTTCTTTACTTAGCTGCCCTATCCTGTTGCCGGTTACATAAACATCTATATGTGGCTGCTGATCGCCGGCACCGCTTACAGAAATACTGCCGCCGCTGGTGTTTACAATTACATGTTTTATGCCGTCGTTAGTTAATGCGCGGGTGTAGTATGGTGTAGTGTTATCTTGTGCTGATGCAAGGTAAACAGGTGCTACCATTAATAATAAAAGAAAATATTTTTTCATATTATGTTTTGAGTTTATAATAAGACCACTTTTAAGTGGCATTGGTTGCATGCGTTTTATTTTTGTTTTATGGTTCATAGCCTTTACTTACTATCAACTTTATCGTTACTCGCTTCGTAAACTCTTTACCGGGTTTGCTAATGCCGCTTTTATTGATTGCAAACTTACAGTTGCCAATGCGATGAAAGCCGCACCGCCACCTGCCAGCAAGAACACCAACCAGTTAATGCTGATCTTGTAAGCAAAATCCTGCAGCCATTTATCCATGGCAAACCAGGCAATAGGGCTTGCAATAATGATAGCGATAAGCACTAACTTCATCAGATCGGTTGATAGCAGTTGTACAATACTGGTTACACTTGCGCCCAATACCTTGCGGATGCCAATTTCTTTAACGCGCTGCTCGGCAGTGAAGGTAACCAGGCCAAACAAACCAAGGCAGGCAATGCTGATGGCCAGTATGGTGAATATCAGCAAAATGGTTCCCTGTTTTTGTTCGGTTTGGTACTGTGCCGCGAAATTTTGGTCAAGAAAATGGAACTCGGCTTTGTTCTCAATATCAAACCGGCTGTATGTTTTTGAAATATAATCTAAAGATGCCTGTATGTTTCCCCGGGCAATACGCACGTATAAGTTGTCCTTATCCTTTGCTTCAGCAGGGAGTTCCATGGTCATGGGGGCAATTTTGTGCTGTAGCGAATAGGTGTTAAAATCTTTCACCACACCTACAATAGTTTGGGTGATTACCTTGCCATCTTTATCAACACCAGTGCGTACACGGCGGCCAACGGCATCTTTCCAGCCCAGCTCTTTAACCAGGGTTTCGTTCACCAATATGGCATCGGTAACATCACTTGGGATATTTTTTGCAAAGTTGCGGCCACCTGCCATTTTTATCTGCATGGTTGGGATAAAATCCTCGTCTATCTGCAGGTTTTGTACAATCTTCGATTCGGATGTGGCTTTACCATCAGCGCCCAGATTAAAATCGCCGCCACCTATGTTGTTATTGCCTATTGGGTTACCAGCCACACCTACGGCTTCAATAGCGGGGTTTAAAAGTAATTGCTGTTTCAAGGCATCAACCCTGCCCCTAACATCGCGGTTATTGATGTGGAAGGTAAGCGTTTGCGCCTTGTTGAAACCCAAGTCGCGTTTCTGGAAATAGTTTAGTTGTTGATAGATGATAAATGAACCGGCTATCATCACAATAGTGATCACAAACTGGAACACCACTAACGATTTGCGGAACAAGATGGTTGAGAACTGGTTGCCCAGTTGGGCTTTCATAGCCGGTATGGTTTTAAAACCTGAAAGGAACAATGCCGGATAGATACCGCTTAATATGCCTGCCACTAAGCTAAAGCCAATAAACGCAATAATGGTTTTTACCGTACCAAATTGCAGCAGCACTAAAGTTTTGCCCGATAGTTGGTTAAACGCAGGCAGTACAAGTTGGATAATAGTAGCCGCTAAAACGGTAGAGATAAAGGTTAACAGGATACATTCTGCGAAGAACATGATCATGAGCTGTGTCCTGTCAGATCCGATCACCTTGCGTACACCAATTTCTTTAATACGGATAGACGACCGTGCTGTGGTAAGATTTACATAGTTGATGATAGCGATGAACAATATAAGTAAAGCTGTAATGCTAAACACATACACGTAGGTGATACTACCATTTGAGCCAAGCTCGTAGCTTAGGTTAGAGCGCAGGTGAATATCTGTTAAGGGCTGCAATTGCAGCGTAAACTTCATTGGGCCCAGATCGTTTTTGATATGTTTGTTGAAGAAGTTATCGCCGGCAGCTTCAATTTTCTTGTAGTCGTTATGGTCTTTTAGCAGCAGGTAGGTATAAAGGTTTGAGTTACCCCAGTTGCCACCATAGCCTGCGGTATAATCGGCCGGTAAAGCGCGTAATGCTTTAAAGGTGAAATGAGAGTTTACAGGTACATCTGCAATTACGCCGGTTACGGTTGCGGGCTGGTCGCCAAGGGTAACGGTTTTATTGAGCGCTTCGGCTGCATCGCCAAAAATATTTTCTGCAAGTGTTTTGGTAAGTACAATAGTTTGTGGTTTTACTAAAGCATCTTTTGCATCGCCATACAAAAACTGATAACTGAATATATTAAAGATGCTGTTTTCGGTAAACAGTATGCTGCCTTCGTTTATGGTTTTATCGCCATAAGTGATCTTGCTGCCGCCTTCGGGATCTATCCGGCAGGCATCAAACACCTGGGGGAAATCTGCTTTTAAAGTTGGCGCGTATGGTGGCGAGGTAACCGCCAGGTCGAACTTACCGCCATTCCACTGCCCGTGCTGGGTAACGCGGAAAATACGGTCGGCTTTGGTGTTGTAGCGGTCGTAGCTCAACTCGTCGGTAACGTATAGGGTAATCAGCCAAAAAGCCGCTATACCCATAGCCAGACCGAATATATTGATGAATGAGAATGATTTATGTTTTTGCAGGTTTCTCCACGCTATTTTGAAATAATTCCTGATCATGGCGATATTGTTTGATCAAATAAACTTAAAACAAATGCCACATATATAAATATCTAATTATCAATTAGTTAAAATAGATATCAATATAACAATGCGTACGCAAGCGTAACAGTATGTGTTCGGTTATGATACAGTTTTGTAAAGCCACAAGAGTAAAGAATCAAGAGCCAAGACAGAAGTATTTTTTTATCTTGGCTCTTGATTCTAATGTCTTACCTCTATTCCGACCGTAAACTCTTTACCGGGTTGGCTACAGCTGCCTTAATAGCCTGGAAACTTACGGTGATAAAGGCTATCATTACAGATATTAAACCAGCCAGTATAAACACCCACCATTGCAGCTCAACGCGGTAGGCAAAGTTTTGCAGCCATATATTCATTAGCCACCATGCAAGTGGTGAAGCTATAACCAGGGCCACAATTACCAGTACAACAAAATCTACTGATAAAAGCGATACAATGCCCGATACTGTAGCACCCAATACTTTACGGATGCCTATCTCCTTACCGCGCTGCTCGGCAGTAAAGGCAGCCAGGCCAAATAAGCCCAGGCAAGAAATAATTACAGCGATTATGGCAAATACCGACATTAAACCCGATGATTTAGCATCACTGCGATACAGGTTATCAAACTCCTGATCGACAAACTTATATGAAAATGGCTCTCCCGGAAAGTTTGCTTTCCATATTGCTTGTGCTGCTGTAATAGCATCCTTTTGTTTATGAGGGGCTACCTTTACCTGGATATTTGTACACCATTCATCTGCGTTCCTTATAACCAGCGGGGTTATTTTTTCATGGAAGCTGCGGAAGTTAAAATCCTTAACAATACCTATTACACGCCCGGTATCGCCTTGTGCTATAAAACGTTGGCCTACGTAGGGTTTGTGCAGGTTAAATTCGCGGGCAGCGGTCTCGTTCAATATAACATTGTGTTTATCTGAATTACCCTGCAAAAACCATCTGCCCATTGCCATTTTAAGGTTTACAATATTTGTATAATCATAATCAACACTCATAAATGTAATGGGTGGCACAAAGTCCGTCGGGCGGCCATCCCAATCGTTACTGCTGCCTGATGATGAGCTATTGTTGTTAAGTACCGATTCAAAATTGGTGAGCGAAACAGACTCAATAGCGGCTTGCGATAACAGGCTTTGTTTAATGGTGGTCATAAAGGTTGCCTGCTGTTTATCGTTATGTTTTTTTATCAGGTTGTATGACACATCGAATGACATTACCTGCTCGCGGTTATACCCCGGGTTATGGTTGCGGATAAATGCTAACTGGCGGTATATGGTAATTACCCCTACAATTAAAAATATCGAAAACGTAAATTGCACAACAACCAGCGCTTTGCGCAACGCTACATCTTTTAAACGCAGCACACTTGTACCCCTAAAAGTATTTAAGGGCTTAAATGACGATAACAGTAAGGCCGGGTAAATACTATTTAAAACAATTGTACCAAGCAGTGTAGCCAGCAGTATTATCCATAGATAACCGGAGGTTACCGATAACGAAAAATTACGATCAGTAAAGCTGTTGAATGATGGCAGGCATGCTGTAACAATAATTATGGTTAATATAAGTGCCATAACGCTCACCAATGCCGACTCGGCTACAAACTGCATAAAAAGCTGTGACCTATCGGCCCCAACAATTTTTTTAACGCTCACCTCTTTTGCCCTTAAACTTGCCCTTGCCGTAGTAAGGTTAACATAATTGATGCAGGCTATAAGCAATAATAACACGCCAAGGACAACAAATATGTAAACTACTTTTTTATCGCCGTGTATGATGCTTGAATGTTGCAGATCATTTTCAAAATGGAGTGACGTTAAAGGCGTTAAACCAATCGCAAGGTTCTTTTCCTTCCGGTTAGCTTCGAGTATGCCTTTAATTTTGCCGGAAACTGTTTTAAGGTTTGTGCCCGGGCGTATTTTTAAAAAGGTAAGGTAATTAAAATTACCCCATTGTAGCATGTTCTTGCGCCCATTTGCATCCATAAACCTTGCTGCAACCGGGATGTAAGCATCAAATTTAAAACTTGAATTTGCAGGGGCATCTTTTATAATGGCCTGCACCTGGTAGTTGTTGGAATCTATTTTGATGGTTTTCCCTATGGCGTCCTGGTTAGCAAAATATTTTTTCGCCTTGCTTTCTGACAATATGATGCTAAACGGGTGCTGATTAAATGCAGTAGTGTTACCGCTAATAAAATCGCTTTTAAATATATCAAACCATTTCTCATCAACATAAGCCGCTTTTTCTTCTGGGAAAAACTCACCATTAATGTTAAAATAAACAGGCTCGTAGGTTACCGGCATTATACGGGCTACAGTTTCTACCTCGGGCAATTGTTTTTTAACTGCCTCCCCAACCTGAAAAGGCGAAGCTTCCCATATCCAGGTAGTAGTTTTATCTAACGACAGATAGTTTTTTATCCGGAAGATATTAGCGGCATCGGGCTCGTGCTTATCAAAGCTTAATTCGTTTTGTACCCATATAAATATGAGCACTGCAGCAGCCATACCAACAGATAAACCGGCTATATTGATAAAGCCGGTTGCCCTGTGTTTCCAAAAATTCCTCCACGCGTGTTTGAAGTGGTTCTTTAGCATATAGTTTTCAGTTAATAGTTTCATTTTAATGCCCATAGGCGATAGATTACCTATCGATCATGGGCAATCAGTCAATTATTCGCTACGCAAGCTTTTAACCGGGTTTGCCGTAGCCGCCCGCATGGTATTAAGGCTTACTACTATCAGCGTTAAAAACAATATCAATACCCCTACAGCTGCAAAAAGCCAAATACTGATAGTAATATGGTAGGCATATTTTTGCAGCCAGTTATTCATTAAATACCAGGTTAAAGGCACGGCTATTAAAAAGGCTATGGCAACCAGCTTTAAAAACTCAGTTGATATGAGCATTAAGAGTTGCTGTATAGTTGCGCCCATTACTTTACGTACACCTATCTCGCGGAAACGTTTCTCGATGGTAAAGGATGCCAGCCCTGCCAGGCCTATACAACATATAAATATGGCCAGCCCTGCAAATATGTTGGTAATGCGACTGATCAATTCCTCGGTAACGAATTTTTTGCCGAACTCCTGGTCTACAAAGCGGTATTCAAATAAATTCTGCGGATTGTATTTTTTGAATATAGGCTCCATAGCCTTTATGCCCGCCTGTGGGTTTACGCCATCTTTAAAGCGTACGTTAACCATGCTCGAACTATTTGGGTCGTAATAGATCATCAGCGGCTCTACAGGTTCATACGGCGATGCCATAACCACGTTATCTATCACCCCTGCAACGGTATACTTTTTGCCATAGCGCATTTCCATGCCTACCGGGTTCTTTAACTTCATAGCTTCAACTGCGGCTTTATTCAGTAGCATCACTGCCGAATCGCCGGGTGTTTGCTTAAAGTCGCGGCCCTGTATTATCTTAATACCCATGGTTTTTGTAAAATCAACATCGGCATTTAGGCCCGAAAAGATAATATCGCCGTTGGCGGCTTTTCCATCGTAATCAGGCGAGCCCGACTTCCACCATATCTCTGTTATAGGTGATGATGTGCGGGTTACTGCGCTTACCAGGTTTGTGTTAAGCAGATCCTGCTTAATGGCGGCATAACTTTTATCAATATCGTTTGATGATGGCACCATAACCAGGTTATTGGGATTGTACCCAATACTGCGATCTTTGATATGCTGTATTTGCTGATAAACGATGATGGTGGCTGATATGAGCAGTATAGACATTACAAACTGCCCAACAACCAGGATGCGCCTTGGTAATACAGCCGCTTTACCGGCAGCAAACGTGCCTTTTAACACCTTAACCGGGTTAAACGACGATAGGTACAGAGCAGGGTAACTGCCCGCTACGATACCTGTAAACAAGATAATAGCGATAGACCCGACGATAAAGAAAGGCTCAATAATATTCAGGTGCAGGTTTTTGTTCACTAATGAATTAAATAGCGGCATGATTAAATACACCGTTATTACCGATAGTACAAATGCGATGAGCGCCAGTATGATAGATTCAAAGAAGAACTGCGTGATGAGCTGTTTTTTATCGGAGCCTAAAGTTTTACGGATACCTACTTCCTTGGCGCGTTTCTCTGACCGGGCGGTGCTCAGGTTCATGAAATTTACGCAGGCAATAAGCAATATAATAATGGCTATGATGGTAAACATACGTACATACTCTATCATCCCCCCTACGTTTTTGCCATCTTTCCATTCGCTGTATAAGTGCCATTTATTCATGGGGAAGGTATAGTAGGTGCTTATTTTATCACCCTTAGAATGATCATGCTTTACCTTATCGATGTATTTATCGATGGCAGCCATGTTGGCGTTAGGCGTGGTTTGCACAAACACGTTATGCGACGAGCCTCCCCACTCTTTCATGCGGTTCTTTACATAATCTGATGTATAATCAAACGGCTCGATAAAATCGAATTTAAAGGTAGAGTTGCCCGGAGGGTCGGCTAAAACGGCAGCTATTTTAAAGCTTTGCTGGTTATCTATCCTTACCATTTTATTCATAGGCTCGTCGTTGCCAAAAAATGCTTTAGCGGCCGACTCTGTTATGATGATGGATTTTGGATCCTTTAACGCTTCGGCAGGGTTGCCTTTAAGTACTTTAAAGGTAAAGATGTTAAAAAACTGCTCGCTTGCTACGTATAGATCTTTTTTAAGCTTAATGTTATTGTACTCCACCAGGTGCGATTCCTGGTGCGAGGTAACCACAGTGTTCAGTATTTGCGGGTTGCCACCATCCAGCGCTTTGGCCAGCGGGAGTACCATATTTGGGTCGGTAAAGATGGTGGGCTTAAAATCGCGCGTAGCCATCACCTGGTAAATATTGTCGTGATTGGTATGGAACTTATCAAAGGCTACCTCATCTTTCACCCATAAAAAAATGAAGATGGTACAGGTCATGCCAATAGTAAGGCCCAATATGTTGGTTACCGAAAAGCCCTTGTTCCTGATCAGGTTTCTCCAGGCAATTTTTATATAGTTTTTAATCATTGTGATAAGATTTAGGTTATCTATATATTTTATTCACTACGTAAGCTTTTAACAGGGTTGGCCAGTGCCGCTTTTATCGATTGTATGCTGATTGTCGCCAGGGCAATAAGTGTTGCACCGCCACCTGCAAACAGGAACACCAGCCAGCCTATGTTTATTTTGTAAGCATAATCCTGCAGCCAGTTGTTCATGGCAAACCAGGCTATCGGCATGGCGATAATAAGCGCTACAACGATCAATACCATAAACTCGGTAGCCAGCAGGCCTATGATCTTGGCTACACTTGCGCCAAGCACCTTACGGATCCCTATTTCTCTTGTTTTTACCTGCGCCGAATAGGTAGCCAGGCCAAACAAGCCCAGGCATGATATAAGGATAGCTATGGCCGAAAACAGGTTAAACAACGAGCCTTGTTTTTGATCGGTAGTATATAGTTTGGTATAGCTTTCATCTAAAAACGTGTAGTTGAAAGGGATATCATTGTTATACTGTTTCCACTGTGTTTGGGCGGCTGCAATTGCCTTTTGGGCATCGCGGCCGGTTGTTTTGATATATACGCGCCAGCAATAATCGGGCTGATACTGAAAAACAGCAGGTTCTATTTTTTTATGCACGGTTGTAAAATTAAAGTCTTTAACAACCCCTATAATAGTGCCCGGCCTGGCTTGTATGCGCAGGCGTTTGCCTATAACCGGCGCTTTAAGTCCCATCTCTTTTACAGCAGTTTCATTGATCAGGAAGTGCGCCGAATCGGCAACGGTACCGGTAAAATTGGCGCCTTCAATAATCTTCATTTTAAAGAAAGGGATCATGTCTTTATCCGCATAGATCTGGTTAAACCACATGTTTGAGTTTGCCGGTTTTCCATCCCAGTCGTTATCGCCGGTAGAACTTCCATCAGTAACAATATTGCGCCCCGCACGCGTTATCGCCAGTATTCCAGGGGTTTTTAGCAACTCGTTCTTTATCACATCAAAATGCTTTGGCATATCAGCCCGCAAACTGAAGGATAAAACGTTCTCTTTATCGTAGCCCAGGTTTTTATTGCGGATAAAACTTAACTGTTTGCCAATAACCAGCGTGCCGATGATAAGTACTATAGATACCGCGAACTGCACCACAACCAGTACCCTCCTGAAGGCAACATTACCAATACCGATTGATACTTTGCCCTTAAGTGCTTTCAAAGGCTCGAATGATGATAACAGCAGCGCCGGGTAAATGCTTGAAGCAGCCAGTGTACCCAATAAGGTTGCCGCAATGCATACCCAGATATTATAATTTTGAAGATCGAAGGCAATTTGCTTACCCGAGAACTGGTTGAAATATGGCAATAGCACATACATCAGTATAAATGCAAACACTGCCGCTATTACAAACAGCAAGGCAGTCTCTACCATAAACTGAATAAAAAGCTGGAGTTTACCCGCACCGATAATTTTGCGCATACTCACTTCTTTTGCGCGCAGCATTGAGCGCGCGGTTGAAAGGTTTACATAGTTGATACAGGCAATCACCAGTATCATCAAAGCAACTATAGCAAAAGTACGCACGGTTGAAAAACCGCCGTCGGTGCCATCTGCTTTGTACAGGTGCATTTTTAACAGTGGCTGGGTAAGATAAGGTACCGGCGCATCTTCGGGTTTGTTGCGCTCATGTATTGCCTGTAATTTTCTCTCTAGCGCAGCAGTATTTACATTGCCTTTTACCAATAGATATGTTTGAAACCCAAAGTTAGCCCAATCGGCATCCATGGATGATACCACGGTTTTGTTATCGTAACTCTTTTTGTTTTTTACGTAAGCCAAATAGTTAAACCTTGAAGCAGGCATCAATACATGGTATTGGAAGGTAGAATTGGCGGGGTAATCGGCTATTACGCCGGTAACTTTGTTTTGCTCGTCCTGTCCGGTTATTACTACTTTGCCAATCGGGTCTTCGCTGCCAAAGTACTTCTTAGCAGTGCCTTCGGTTATAACTATTGAACTATTATCGGGGAAAGGGTTACGTTTATCGCCTTTAATAAGGTTAAAATCAAACATCGTAAAGTACGATGGATCTACAAAGGCAAAGTTGGTTTCGTAAAATACCTTGTCTTTATATTTAAACGGCGCGTCGCCAAGCGGCATAATGCGCACCGCATCTTTAACCTCCGGGATCTCGCTTTTTGCGAAAGGTGCCACCGGGGCTATGATATTATTAAAGATCTGCTTGCTGATGCCCGTACCTCCAACAATGCCCACCTTATATATGCTGGTGGCATTTTTATTGAATTTATCAAAGCTCAGTTCATCCTGCACCCAAAGCAGCATAAACAGGCCAACAACAAGGCCTACTGTTAAACCAGCTACGTTTATAGCGGCGTAAAACTTGTTGTGTAATATGTTGCGCCAGGCTGTTTTTAAATAATTTTTTATCATGATACTTTATCTAAATCAAAGATGATAGCCGGTTAATTAATAATAAATCACTCACTCCTTAAGCTCTTCACCGGGTTGGCCAGTGCTGCTTTTATTGATTGGAAACTAATAGTAACAAAGGCTATTACCACTGCAATAAAACCAGCCAAAACCAGTACCCACCATTGTATGCTGATACGGAAGGCAAAATCAAGCAGCCACCTATTCATGGCGTACCAGGCTATTGGTAAGGCAATTAATGATGCTATCAGTACCAGTTTTAAAAAGTCTTTGGATAGTTCGGTTACAATTTGGCGGATGCTTGCCCCCAGTACTTTGCGCACACCTATTTCTTTCATTCGTTGGGTTATGGTAAATGCCGACAAGCCGAATAAGCCCAGGCAGGCAATAAATATGGCTATGCCCGAAAATATGGTGAATAAATTGCCCTGCCGTTGCTCGTTGTTATATAGTTTCTGAAACCGTTCATCCAAAAATGTATACGCAAACGGCACTTCGGGCTGTGACTTGCGCCATGCTTGCTGAATGGTATTTACAGCCCGGCTAATATTGGCACCGCCAATTTTAATAGAGAGCTTACGATAGTTGTGATTGTCAAACGATGGCATTTGCATTAACAAAGGGATAATATTTTGATGCAGCGATTCGAAATGAAAATTGCTCACCACGCCAATAACTTTCCCTTTTACCCCGCCGTAACTCAAGTCACGTCCTACTGCGTTTTCGGGGGTATTCCAGCCTAAGGCCTTTACTGTAGCCACATTTATTACATAGTTGTTACTGTCGGTACTAAAATCACGCGAAAAATTGCGGCCGGCGGCCATTTTCATGCCATAGGTTGGGATAAAGGTTTGGTCGGCATTTATGCATTTTACGTCGGCATTAACCTGCTGCAATTCATCGCCTTTAAAAACAGATATCCCCGAGTTATCAAGCAAACGACCGGATGGGATACGCGAAGAACGGCCCAGTTCTTTTATGTCGGGGTTTTTCTTAACCTCGTTTCTAAAGGTTTCAAACTGGCTGTTTGAGAAAGGGTTAGCCATGGTGATGATATGGTCTTTATCAAAACCAAGCGATTTATGCTGGATATAACTTAACTGCTGAAAAACAACGGTTGTTGCCACTATTAAAATAATAGAAATCGAGAATTGTAACACAACCAGTACTTTGCGGAAGGAAACATTACCGGTGCCTACTTTTAATATACCTTTTAATACCTTAACAGGTTTAAATGACGACATAAAAACAGCCGGATAAATACCGCTGATAAGCCCCACAACAAATGGTAGCGCTATTACAGACAATAAAATTTGTGGCTGATACAGGTAATTAAAAGCCAGGTTAAGGCCCGAGAGATTATTAACAAATGGGATGAGCATAGCAGTGAACACAAGCGCCAATACCATCGAAAAGCAGGTTATTAGTACCGATTCGCTTAAAAACTGTACGATTATTTCTTTTCGTGGTGCACCAACCACTTTTCTGATCCCTATTTCTTTTGCCCTTATGGTTGACCGTGCAGTTGAGAGGTTCATATAATTGATACAAGCTATCAGCAAAATAAAAAGCGCGATAGCCGAAAATATATAAACCTGTTTGATGTCGCCATTCTGCTCTATCTCATCATCCAGGTGCGAGTGCAGGTGAATATCTGCCAGCCTTTGGATGTGCAACTGGCTGTTTTTAGATTCGTGCGAATTACCGGATTCCCCCGGGGCATGTACATACTTGTCTAAAAATGCCGGTAATAATGATGCCACACGATCAATATTATAACCTTTAGGCATCAGCAGGTAGGTAAAGAATGCATTATTGCTCCAACTGGTTTGCAATTGCTTTTCGCCGTAAACGTTGTTATCCTTTAATGTATTGAAAGAAAATAGCATTTGGGGATGCATCTGGGCGTTAGGCGGGAATGGTTCGTATATCCCTGTAACCTTAAAATTAAACTGGTTGCTTACCCTTATCTCTTTATTTATAGGGTCTTCATTACCAAAGTATCTACGGGCCATTTCTGCGGTCATCACAACAGAAAACGGATCGGTTAAAGCAGTACGTGGGTTGCCTTTTAGGGTTTTGATGGTGAAAAAATCAAAAAAGTTCTCATCAGCAAAATATGAGCCCTCTTCTGTCAGCAACTTATCCTTATAGCGAATAACAACACTCCCGTTTGGGAATATGCGGGTTACCTTTTTTATATCGGGAAATTCATTTTTAAGCAAAGGGCCAAAAGGCGGTGCTATAGCACCTAAATGAAGGGATTGAACACCATCGGCGGTATTAAAGCTTCGTGTTACCCGGTATATATCATTAACATTGGTATTAAACTTATCGTAGCTTAATTCATTAACAATATATATCAGGATAAGCATACAACAGGTTAAACCCGTTGTTAAACCGAAGATGTTAATAAATGAGATAAATTTATGCCTGGTAATATTACGTATGGCACTCCTTAAATAATTCTGTATCATAATGCTTAAATTCTAAACTCTAAATCCTAAAATTAAAGGCAATAATCACCAACCTCACTCGCTCCTTAAGCTCTTTATCGGGTTGGCCAATGCCGCTTTTATAGATTGAAAACTGATAGTAACAACCGCTATGATCATAGCGCTGACACCAGCTACAGCAAACACCCACCATTGTATATCTATATGGTATTGATAGGTTTTAAGCCAGTTTTGCATAGCCCAGTATGCCACCGGGAATGCTATGATGCACGATATAATAACCAGTTGTAAAAAATCTTTGGATAACAGGCTTGCAATACCCGATACGCTGGCGCCCAAAAACTTACGGATGCCTATTTCTTTTATCCGGCGCTCGGCGGTGTAGGCGGCCAAACCAAACAAGCCCAGGCATGATATGATGATAGCCAATGCGGCAAATACCCTTGAGAGTTTGCCCACCAGCATCTCGCTTAAAAACATTTGGTTAAACTGGTCGTCAACAAAGCGGTATTCAAACGGGTAGGCGGGGTTATCTTTTTTAAGTACATCTTGTATTGCAGCTAATGAAGCTTCAACCGGTTGCTGCGCTTTAATTTTCACGTACATCACCTGTGTGTTTTTGGGTGCACTGCTAAAAAACATAACCGGATCTGGCTTGCCGTACATGTTGCCATATACATAATCATTTACCACACCAACCACCACTGCCGATGTGGTGTCCCCATTATAATGGATGCGTTTACCCAGGGCGCTGCCTTTACCACACATTAATTTTGCCAGGCTTTGTGTAACAACCATAGCAATAGGTTTAGAGGCGGTATCTATTTCTGCAATGTTGCGGCCTTCTAAAACCTTAAGGCCCGATGTTTCGAAAAATTCGGGGGTAACATATCGTTGTGAGATCAGTATTTCTGAACCCGGGGCTTTGCCATCCCAGGTCATGCCCGATGTATTGTTACCGCCGTAGATAATTGAATGATCAGACAAGGCCACGCTTTGTACAAAGCCCGAGTTTAACAAATCCTGTTTTAAGGGGATATAGTTTTTGGCCATATCGCCCTGCAAGCCAATTTCAAGCAGTTTATCTTTATCAAAACCAAGTTGCCTGCTCTTGATGTGCTGTATTTGCTGATACACAATAACCGTACTGATGATCAACACAACCGAAACGCTGAACTGCATTACCACCAGCCCTTTACGGATATAGGCCGCGCTGCTATCTTTAAGTTTAAGGCCTTTTAATACGGCAACCGGGTTAAATGATGACAGGTACAGCGATGGGTAGCTGCCCGCTATTAAACCACAAGCTAAAGTAAGCCCTAACAAGGCTAAAACATGGTAAACGTTATCAAAGCCTATAGTAAGCTGTTTTTGCACCAGCATATTAAATGCAGGCAGTACCGCTGTCATTAAAATAACGGCTAAAACAGCCGCAATAAATGACATGAACAACGCCTCGCCTATGAATTGCATGGCAAGCGATTTTTTACCTGCGCCAAGTACTTTACGCACCCCTACCTCCCGGGCGCGTTTTTCGCTGCGGGCGGTAGCAAGGTTCATGAAATTGATACAGGCTATGAAGATGATGATCCAGGCTATAACACTAAACAGGCGAACGTACTCTATCTGGCCGCCGCCGGTTTTAACACCTTCTTTAAAATCATCATACAAGTGCCAGTCGTTCATCCCAAATAAAAATACGTGGCCAAGGTTTTGGGGCTCGCGTTTTTGTATAAAGCCATACAATTGCTTATCCACGCTTTTGGGGTCGACGCCGGGTTTTAGCTCGATGTAGGTAGTTAATGAATTATTACCCCAGTTTTTTAACCACGGACTTTTATCCCAATAGATCTGGAATGGCATAACACACTCAAACTGTACGCTGGAGTTTGCCGGGATATCTTTTAAAACACCGGTAATGGTATAATCCTGTTTGTTATCAACCCTTATATTTTTACCAAGTACATTTTTATCGGTGCCAAAAAATTTAACAGCTGTTTTTTGGGTGATGACCACCGAATGAAGTTGTGTAAAAGCCGATGCCGCATTACCCTCTACAAAAGGCAGCGTAAACATATTGAACAATGATGGCTCGGCGTATAGCGTGCCGGCAAATAAAGGTTTATTGTTATACGAGTATAATAATGATGCCGTGCCTTCACTGGCACGGCAAACGTTTGCTACACCTGGTATTTCGGCCTGTATAGCCGGGCCCATTACACCGGGTGTGGACTGATGCGTAAATACGTAGGTGTCGTATTTCTGGTTCTCGCGGGCTATGTAAAGCCTGTCTTTTTTTACGTGGACGGTATCATAGCTTACCTCATTCTCTACCCATAAAAAAATAAGGGCGGCGCAGGTAATACCTATGGCAAGGCCAAAAATATTCAGAAAGCTATAGGCCTTGTTCTTAGTAAGGCTACGAAACATCACTTTTACAAAGTTTTTAAACATAACCGGATATTTTAAAATGCTAAATCCTAAATGTTAAATCCCGTTGCTGCAACTCACCGGTGCCACTATTCCCTACTCGCTCCGTAAACTCTCTACCGGGTTTGCCAGCGCCGCTTTTATAGATTGAAAGCTGATGGTAATAAACGCTATTACCAATGCCCCCGCCCCTGCCGATGCAATTACCCACCATTGTATGGTGGTACGGTAAGCAAAATCCTGCAGCCATTTATTCATTATATACCATGCAAATGGCGATGCAATAACTATAGCGATACAAACAAGCTTTATAAAATCTTTTGATAACATGGCTACAATTACGCTTACATCGGCACCCAACACTTTACGGATACCAATTTCTTTAGTGCGCTGCTCGGCAGCGTAAGCAGCCAGACCAAACAAACCAAGGCAGGCAATGATAATGGCCAAGGATGTAAAAATGACGAAGATCTGCCCTATTCGCTGCTCTGATCTGTACGAGGCATCAAAGTCCTGATCCATAAATGAATAATCGATCTGCACATTAGGCGATAACTGGTTCCATTTATCTTTTATCTGCGCCATAAGGCTGCTGATATTTGAAGGGCTGACACGTATGGCTAAGGCCCCGGCGTTTTGGCCATACGTTAGTACCATCGGCTCAATTTTTTCGCGCAACGAGTTAAAATGGAAATCTTTAACCACACCAACTATGTGGCATTCTTTAACATTTGGCGCGCCGTCTTTACGGTCGCCACCTAAGGACTGGTAAACTGTTTTGTTTACCGGGTCAGCAAAGCCCAGGAATTTAGCCGCAGCCTCATTAATGATGATGGCAGAAGAGTCGCTCTGCATCTCCTTAGAAAAATTACGGCCGGCAGCCATTTTCATATCCATGGTGGGAATATAATCGGCATCAATCTCCCAGCTTTGCGGGAATAGGGATTTCTTTTGGTCGTAGGTGGCGTCTTTATAATAAATACGGGTGTTCCTCCAGCCGTTAGTTGGTAAAAAGCCGGTCATGGTGGTGTTTTTCACGCCCGGTAAATTGGCAAGTTCCTGCTTAAACACTTTGGCCTGCTGGTTTAACTCGCCCGAGTTTTTCACTATCAGCACCTGGTTACGGTTATAACCCAGGTTTTTGGTTTGTATAAAGTTTAACTGATTACGAATAACCAGCGTACCAATTATTAGCAGTATGGATACAAAAAACTGGAAAACAACCAAAAAGCTGCGTAAGCCGCCGCCTTTAAACCCGGCGGATAGTTTACCTTTCAGCACATCAATGGGTTGGAAAGATGACAAAAAGAAGGCCGGGTATGAACCGGCTAATGAGCCAACTACTAAAACAACGGCCAGTAACGACGGAACCAGCCATTTAAGTGAATCGACAGTAAGCGTTATTTCTTTACCTGATAGCTGGTTGAAAAATGGCAATAAGGCCGATGCGGCAATTACGGCTATTACAGTGGCAACCAATGTTACCAGAATAGATTCGGCCAGGAACTGAAAGATAAGATATTTGCGCGATGAGCCTAAAACCTTACGCACGCCAACCTCGCGCGAGCGGTTTGATGAACGGGCAGTGCTCAGGTTCATGAAGTTTACACAGGCTATCAGTAATATAAACAGGGCAATGGCCGAAAATATGTAAACATATTGGGTGGTACTGTTTGGGCCTAACTCGCCACTAAGGTTTGACTTTAAGTGGATATCTGTTAAAGCGGTAAGGTTCATCCTGAAGTAGCTACCGCCCTTTTCAAATTGAGCTACGCTCATCCCTAATTCTGATTGCATTTGCGAGCCGCTGAATTTTTGCAATAATGCAGGGAAACTGGCGGCCAGTTTTTCATGATCTTTAGCGTTTTTTAATAATACATAAGTATTGTAATCACTCCTCAACCATTCGTTAGAGCGGCTTTCAGGGAATGATTCAAGCGATACAAGAAAATCGAAGTTAAAGTGCGATTGTTTAGGGATATCTTTAATAACCCCGGTTACTTTAAAGTTCTCCTTATCATTAAATAAGATGAATTTACCCACCGCGTTTGTGGTATTAAAATATTTTTTTGCGATGCTTTCGGTAATTACAACAGTGCTGGGCTCAAGCAGGGCGGTTTTTGGGTCGCCGCTTATCATGGGTAAGGTAAATACATTGAATATAGATGCATCAGCAAAAGCTACATTGTTCTCCACAATATTGATGCTGCCCTTTTTAACATGGGTGGTACCGGCCCTTTTTATCCTGGTGGCATCCTCCACATAGCTGTATTCGGCTTTTAATGTTTTGGCCAGCGGCGGCATGGCAACCGCGTATTGCACTTTATTTTCGCCAAGTTTAAGGTCTTCGTTTACACGGTAGATACGGTCTGCTTTGGTATTGTAGCGGTCGTAGCTTAATTCATCAACAACGTAAAATACAATAAGCAAACAGGTGGCCAGGCCTAAAGCCAAGCCCAATATATTGATAGCAGTAAAGCCCTTGTTTTTATAAAGGCTCCTGAAGGCGGTTTTTATATAGTTCTTAAACATAACAACGTTGTTTAACTAAATAAACTTAAAACCAATGCCACATACTTAAAATATTCATTATCAGGTATTTAATTTGTTTATAGTTAGTATAATACGTACGTAAGTGTAACAGTACATGTACGGTTATGATACAGTTTTATAGAGATACAGGAATCAAGATATAAAGAGTCAAGGCTAAGTTGGGGCTTATGTTGTTTCCTGACTCCTGATATCTTGCCCTCTATTCGCTCCTCAAGCTCTTCACCGGGTTTGCCAGCGCAGCCTTAACAGCATGGTAGCTTATTGTAAGTACTGCTGTTAGCAATGCCATCGCCCCCGCGAATAAAAACACCCATACCGGGATGCTGATGCGGTAAGCAAAATTTTGCAGCCAGTTATGCATGGCATACCATGCAACCGGCGATGCTATAATTACCGATAACAGGATAAGCTTTAAAAAATCTGTTGATAGTATGGTGGTAATGGTTGCCATGCTTGCCCCTAATATTTTACGGATGCCTATTTCTTTGTTGCGTTGCTCAATAGTAAAAGCGGCCAGCCCAAACAGCCCCAGTGTAGCCAGTATAATGGTGATATAAGTAAACGTACCAAAAATAGATGCCAGCCTGTCTTCGGCTTTGTATTGCTTGTCAAAGGCATCGTCCATAAAGGTGTAGCTGAACGGGGTATCCTGGTCGTACTTTTTGTAGATGTTTTGGATCGACTCGATTATAGACGGTACATTGGTCTGCGGTTTTATCCTTGCAAACAGGTTACAGCCCACCCTGCCCCAGGCAGATGCGGTATCAGAAGCTATTAATAACCCCAGCGGGCCAATAGCGCTTTCCATCGAACTAAAATTAAAATTCTTAACAACACCGGCTACCTCATAGCGGTCGCTGCCATTTTTAATAAAGCTACCAACAGGGTTGGCAGGCAGATGCAGATCTTTAATAGCGGTTTCGTTTATCACGACGGTGTATTTGTCGGTTAGCTGCTTGTTTGGTTGGGGGGCAAATTTCCATTCTAAACCAAGGGTTGTTATAAACTTATTATCAACAGAAAGCGACGGCAGTGCAATGCTTTCGTCCTTGGTTTTACCATCCATAAACAACATATCGTACCCGCCATACATGGCGTAGTGCGAGGTGCCAACATTACTTATACCCGCCAGCGCCTGTACATCTTTATTAAATGCCTGGTAGTTTTGGCCTATGCTGCTGCCAACAGGTATCATAACTACATTTTCGCGGTTTAAGCCGGTATCGGCATGCCTCAGGTAGTAAAGCTGCCTGTCTATAATTACACCGCAAATAATTAATCCTACTGCAATACCAAACTGCAACGTTGTGAATACCTTGCGCACAATAGTGCCGCCAGCTTGTTTGCTTGTTTTTCCCTTCAGGGTGATAACCGGTTTAAATGACGATAAAACAACCGATGGATAGATCCCTGAAATTAAGGCGGTTATTAACAGCAACCCAAATAAAAGCAATAGCACAAGCGGACTGTATAAAAACGAATTATCAATTTTTAACTGCAAAACATTCAGGAACCAGGCCTTAAACGCGTAGCATAATAAATAGCCCAGTATAAAAGATAAAAGGGTAAACAAACCCGACTCTACATAAAACTGCGCGGCTATGGTTTTACGGCTTGCGCCCGATACCTTGCGCACCCCTACCTCTTTGGCGCGCAGGGTTGCACGCGCGGTGGTAAGGCTCATGTAATTTACCAAAGCCAGCAGTAATATTAATACCGCCACTAAGGGGAATATTTTGAGATACTTAAGGTTAGATGAATCGCCCCAGTTATTTTCCAGGTGCAGGCTACCTGTTGATGATAGTTTATAATGGGTCTCAAAGTCCGACTTTTCTTTATCGGCCATTTGCTGGAGACCTTTACGGGTTTTGGCAGTATCTGCCGCATCTTTTAAAAGCAGGAACAAGTTAAACGAACCTGATGCGATGCGTTGTTCGCCCATGTACTTTTTAGCCTCTTTGGTAGCCAGCAAGCTGCTTGCCGATGCTACAAAATTATACTCTACCGAGGTGTTTGACGGCGCGTTCTCGGCCACGCCGGTAACCTGGTAAGTATAAGCGCTATCTGTTTTTAAGCGGATGGTTTTGCCAACCGGGTCGGCATCACCAAAGTATTTTTTAGCGATATCTTTTGATATCACTACCGAAAAGGGTTTATTCAATACATCCTTTGCGTTGCCAGATGCCAGTTTAAAGGTGAAAAAGTTGAAGAAATCAGGATCGGCAAATACAACTTTTTGCTCAATGTATTTAGTTTCGGGGGTTAAGGGGTTGCTTACTACTATAGGTTTATAATAGTTTAAAGTGCGCATGTAGCCATCAACAGTGGGCTGGCTTTGTTTAACCAACGGGCCCGATGCATAACTCATGTAGTTTAAATTCATGGTGTTGCCGCCAATTTTAACATTCGCCTGCAGCTTGTAGATCCGTTTGGCATTGCTGTGGAACCTGTCGTAGGTCATTTCATGCGTTACGTATAGCATGATCATCATACATACGGCCAAACCAACGGCAAGCCCTGTAATGTTTATTAAGCTGTAAAGCTTCTGCTTTTGCAGGTTACGGAGGGCAATTTTTAAATAGTTTTTAAACATATCCGTTGATTTTGAAATTCTAAATACTAAAACCTAAATTCTACAATTCATGCCCTACAATCCCCTCTTCACTACTCTGAGCGTAAACTTTTTACCGGGTTTGCCAATGCGGCTTTAACTGCCTGGAAACTGATGGTTATAAATGCTATCAATATTGATATTGTACCGGCTAATACAAAGACTGTCCAGCTGATGTTTATTTTGTAGGCAAATCCCTGTAACCAGTTATTCATCATATACCATGCAACAGGTGATGCAATTAATATGGCTATTAATACCAGCTTTATAAAATCGGTAGCTAAAAGGCCGATTACGCCACTCACGCTTGAGCCCAACACTTTACGTATGCCAATTTCACGGGTACGTACCTGCGCTGTGTAAGCAGCTAAGCCTAACAGCCCAAGGCACGATATAAATATGGCTATGCCGGCAAAATAATTGAACAATACCCCCTGCTGCTGCTCGCCCTTATACAGGCTGTTAAATGTATCATCTAAAAAGTAATAGCTGAATGGGTATTCGCCATTATATTGTTTAAACTGCTCCCCTGCTGCGCGGATGGCCTTTTGTGCATCCTTGCCGGTTGTTTTAATATAGATAGTGCTTAAGTTATTAGGGAAGTAGTAAAATACAGATGGCGCTATCTTCTCTTTCATTGACGCGTAATGAAAATCTTTAACAACGCCAATTATTGTTCCGTCGGTTTTCCACATCTTAAAACGTTTGCCTATCGGGTTTTTGATCCCCGCTTCTTTAACAGCCGTTTCGTTTAAAATAAAGTGGGCCGAATCTGCAACAGCGCCCGTAAAACCGGCACCCTGCACCATTTGCATTTTAAATGCACCTATAAAATCTTTATCAATAGCTAAAGGGTGTACAATAAAGGTTTGGCCCTGTGCCTTGCCGTCCCAATCGTTACTACCGGATATGCTGCCATTATTAATTACGTTTCCTGATGATCGCGTAACGCTCAGCACACCGGGCTGTTTCAATAACTCGTTACGTACTGCATCATAATGTTTACCCATATCGCGCATCCAGAAAGCAAGGGTGTGGCTTTTATCGTACCCTAACTGTTTTGAGCGGATAAAATTCAGTTGACTGGTAATAACCAATGTGCCCACAATCAATAATACCGAAAATGAGAATTGGGTAACCACCAATATCTTGCGAAACATGACATCGCCAATTTTGGCAGATATTTTGCCTTTTAAAGCCTTAAGCGGCTCGAATGACGAAAGCATCAGGGCCGGGTAAATACTTGAAGCAGCCAGCGTACCAAGTATGGTAAGCAGTATAATATACCATACATGCAGGTTAGTAAGATCGAATACAAGTTGTTTATCTGCAACCTGGTTAAATACCGGGATCACTATTTTGATAAGCCCTAAAGCTAAAGCTGTAGCCATAGAAAACAGCAAAGCAGTTTCAATAATGAACTGTATAAACAGGTGGGCTTTTGCTGCACCTAATATTTTGCGCATGCTTATCTCTTTTGCACGCAGCATGGAACGTGCCGTTGATAAATTAACGTAGTTGATGCAGGCAATAACCAATATTACCAATGCTATTATGATAAAGATCCTTACGGTTTCCATCCCTTTGTTTGTACCATCGGCATTATATAAATGCATTTGAGCAAGAGGCTGCAACAGGTATTCTACGTCGGTATCATCGGCCTTATGGGCAATATGGATATTGAATAGCTTGGCAGAAAGGGTTTTTAATGACGTTCCCGGTTTTAACAGGAAGTAGGTTTCGTAGCCAAAATTGCTAAAATTGCTGTTTACATCAACGTTATCAGCAAGTGCATCCTTTATATGATAGCTCATCGGCATGATCATGTCATAATCCATCCGCGAGTTTTTAGGGAAATCGTTTATCACGCCGCTAACCGTAAAATTCACTTTACCATCCGCCCTTATTACTTTACCAATGGGGTTTTCATCCCCAAAAAATTTCTTAGCTGTTTTGCGGGTTATTACCACAGAATTATCATCGGTAAAAGGTTTGGCCACATTACCCTGAACAACAGGGAAATCAAATATGGAAAAGAGCGACGGGTCTGCGAACACCACTCTTTCATCCCCAAAAGTTTTGTCCTGATACTTATATAACGAGAAGATGTAATTGCCTGTTATGCGCACCTGGTCTTTAACTTCGGGTAACTGCTGTTTGGCTAAAGGGCCTATAGGTGCAACATCCACTGTCCATATTTGCCTGCTGGCACCAGTACCGCCAAATATTTCGACCCGGTAAATATCAGCACCTTTTTTATGGAAGCTATCAAAACTCAGCTCGTCCTGCACCCATAAGAGTATCAGGATGCCAACCGCTAAACCAAGTGTTAAGCCAGATATATTAATAATGGAATAAAACTTATTCTTTATTAAATTTCTCCATGCCGTTTTTAAATAGTTCCTTATCATAACCTTAAATTTTAAACCAAACTCTACTAAACCCTACTCACTGCGTAAACTCTTCACCGGGTTTGCCAAAGCAGCTTTAACCGCCTGGAAACTCACCGTTACTATTGATAGCAGCGTTGTTACAAAGGCGGCTACAGCAAACACCCACACACTGATATTTATACGGTAGGCATAGGTTTGCAGCCAATGCTCCATACCGTACCAGGCTATTGGCGTAGCTACTAAAAACGCTATGGCAACCAGCTTCAAAAAATCTTTTGACAACATTGTGGTTACCCCAAGTACAGTTGCTCCTAGTACTTTACGCACACCAATCTCTTTAATGCGGTTTTGCGCCATATAAGTAGCTAAACCAAACAAACCAAGGCATGATATAAATATGGTTAGCCCTGCAAATAATGAAGCAAGTGTACCTACGCGTTGTTCGTCGGCGAATTTTTTGTTGTACTCCTCGTCAACAAAATGGTATTCAAACGGGTACTCTGAATTATATTTTTTGAACACAGCCTCGGCCAGTTTAAGATTCTCGGCTGTGGTGTTTTTTTCATTTAGTTTGTAGTGGATCACATTAAACCATGACTTTGGCCCCTGGATAATCATTTGTTTAACAGGCTCATACGGTGATTGCAGGATAAAATCTTTAACAACGCCAACAATGGTAAGTTTTTTTCCATCGTTCATAACGGTCTGTCCAATTGGGTTCTTAAACTTCATGAGTTTAAGCGATGCTTCATTGATCATGATAGCCGATGAATCTGAAGGGTAGGTTTTAATATCGATATCGCGTCCTTCAACAATTTTAAGGTTCATGGTTTTGCTAAAATCACCGTCAACATTAAACATATTGAAGTCTATTTTGGCATTAGGGTCTTTACCCTGCCAGTCAAACCCCCAAGAGTCGCTCCAGCCTTCGGTCATGGGCGCGCTGGTTTTGGTTACGGCTGTTGCCGCACCACTTGTTATCAACTCATTACGGATAAGCTGGTAATTTTTGTCAATAGTACCCTGTATAAAGGTATACGCCAGGTTATTCTTTTTATAGCCAACATCGCGGTTTTGCGCGTAATCAAGCTGCTCGCGTACAATGATGGTTGATATGATCAACACAATGGCAAAAGTAAACTGCGTTACAACTAAAATTTTGCGTGGCGAAAATGCCGCGTTAGCAGCCTTAAATGTGCCCTTTAATACTTTTACCGGTGCAAATGACGACAGGTACAAAGCAGGATAACTACCTGATACCACACCAGTAAACAGGATGAATGTTACCACTATAAGCCAAAATACAGGGCTGGCAAATGGTATAAATAATTGTTTTTCGGTAAGGATGTTAAAGGGGGGCAGGGATATTTGCACTATTGCCAGCGCTAAAATACCGGCAAGTAAAGCTATCATCACAGATTCGCCCATAAATTGCGCTATCAGGCTGCCTTTACCGGCACCAACCACTTTGCGGATGCCTACCTCTTTGGCCCTTTTCTCGCTGCGGGCGGTACTCAGGTTCATAAAGTTTATACATGCAATAAGCAATATAAAGGCAGCTATAATGCTGAATAGTTTAATTGTTGTTATACGGCCTCCTACAATCTGACCGTTTTCAAACTTCGAGTAAAGCCTCCATTTACCGGCCGGATGTACAAATACATCGATATCCTTAACGTCAGAGTGCGAACGGGTTATATTTTTCACCTGTTTATCAAAGTATTCTTCGGTTACCCCTGATTTTAATAAAGCATACGTTTGAACGGAATTATTACCCCAGTTTTTATCAACCCCACCGTTTATCTTTTCCCAGTATTTCCAGGTCATCAGGTACTCAAAGCCAAACCGGGTATTATTTGGCAGATCCTTCATTACACCGGTTACTGTGAAGTAGTCAACACTATCAATTTTAACGGTTTTGCCCAATGCATTTGTGTTACCAAACAGCTTTATAGCCGTTTTTTCGGTAAGCACAATGCTTTTCATATCATTCAAAGCAGTTTTAGGGTTTCCCTGTATCAGCGGGAAACTGAACATGGTCAGAAAGTCGGGATCGGTAAAATTGCCGGAGAGGGTTAAGCGCTTATCACTAAGAGTAAACAGAAAATTGGCCCGTGTAGTACGCGTGGCCTGTTCTACCTGCGGGTAATCCTGCTTAAGGGTTGCCATCATAGGTTTAGGGGTAGTGCCCCAGGCCCATATTTCCCCCTCAATTTTCGACCGGTTGTACATTTGGTACAGGCGGTCTTTTTTCTCATGGAAACTATCATAGCTCACCTCGTTTTGCACCCAAAAAAGTATAAGCGCAGCACTGGCCATGCCAACTGCCAAACCGGCGATGTTTATAATGGTGAAACTTTTGTTTTTCAATAAGTTACGCCAGGTTATCTTTAAGTAGTTTTTGAACATAGGAATCCTCATTAAAAGGCAAATCTCAAGCTAACCCCTCCGCTTTCATCAAGCGGAGAGGTAGGCAGGAGGCACACTTAACTATATTAAATTAAACTAAAAGGTACGGTAATTATACCATAATGTTCTCCATTACAGTTTGTCCATCCAACAGGCGGATAATACGGTGACTGTAACGGGCATCATGTTCAGAGTGGGTAACCATTATAATGGTAGTCCCTTGTTCGTTCAGGTCGGTTAGCAGTTCCATTACATCGTTACCGTTGCTGCTATCCAGGTTACCTGTTGGCTCATCCGCAAGGATCAGCTTTGGTTTGTTAACAACCGCACGGGCAATAGCCACACGCTGTTGCTGACCACCCGATAGTTGTTGCGGGTAGTGGTTACGGCGATGCATGATCTGCATTTTGTCAAGCACTTCTTCTACCCTTTTAACACGCTCTGACGCGCTTACGCCGGTGTAGATCAAAGGCAGTTCAACGTTTTCAAATACAGTTAACTCATCAATAAGGTTAAAGCTCTGGAAAACGAACCCGATGTTGTGCTTACGCAGATCGGCACGTTTACGCTCATTAAAATGAGCTACCTCGATACCGTTGAATACGTAGCTGCCTTCATCCGGATCATCCAGCATACCCAGGATGTTTAACAGGGTTGATTTACCGCAACCAGACGGGCCCATGATGGCCACAAATTCGCCGGTATCAACATGCATCGAAAGCTTGTTTAACGCGATGGTTTCTACCTCTTCGGTGCGGTAAAATTTCTCAAGTTCTGTAATTTTAATCATTTGGCCTCCCCAGCTTCCGCGCCTTCGCGCAGAAGCCTTTTTGTTAAATTGTGATTTATATTTTTTTTATGTTCAATTTCTCTTTATCTGTTTACAAGACGCATCTCTTACAAGAAGGTTACACGCCACGGCTACTTTTTCAGTACCAGTTCCTGTATGTCGCCGTAGTTCTCGTAGCTTGAGGTAATTACCTTGTCGCCCGGTTTTAAGCCCTTCAATAACTCATAGTTATCGGTATTATACCTGCCTATTTGTATGTCGGTTTTGTAAGCTGTTTTACCATCTTCGCTCACTTTAAAGATCCAGTTACCACCTGTTTGCTGGTAGAAACCACCTTTAGGTAACAATAGCGCGGTTGTTTCATCACTTAAAGCTAAGCGGATTTGCAGGGTTTGCCCTTTACGGATGCCTTTTGGTACTTCGCCTTCAAATTGCATATCAACTTTAAAACGCCCGTTGGTAACCTGTGTATAAACCTTTTTAATAACCAGTTTGTAGGTTTTATCGGCAAAGCTAAAATCACCTTTTAAGCCTGCATACACACGTGACAGGTAGTGCTCTTCCACATCAACCTGTACTTTAAAGCCGTTTTGCGCATCCAATTGGCCCAGGTGTTCGCCTTTATTTTTGTTTTGGCCAACCTCAGCATCCAAAGATGTTAACTGCCCGTCGATAGGTGCCCTTAAGGTTAAGCTGGAAACTTTTTTACGCATCAGCGTTAATGCCGATTTCATTTGCGCGTAGTGCTCCTGGGCTTGCAAATCCTGCTGTTTGATAAGGGCTGTATCCTGTTTTAAGATCTGTGTGGTTAAACGTTTGCGACGCAGGGCGTAATCGTAAGCGTTTTTGGCTGCCTGATATTCCTGCAAGCCGATAGCTTTTTGTTCGAAAAGCTTTTTATCAAGCAGGTAAATACGCTCTGCTTCTTTATAAGCGTTGTCAACATCGGCCATTTGATTAAGCTTGGTTATGGTATTTTGCTGAGCGTTGTTATGCGCTATCTGCATTTGTGTTTGCTCACCAAACACAGCCGACTCCTGTGTTGCCAGGTTTAGCTCTTCATCAATATTGCTTAGCTTTAAAATCGGGTCGCCTTTTTTTAGCATAGCGCCATCATCCACAAATCTTTCTTCAACCTGCCCGCCTTCTACCGCGTCAAGGAATATCGTATTCAATGGCATTACTACCCCGTTAACCGGAATAAATTCCTGGAAGGCGCCCTTTTTAACTTCGCTTATGGTGATACGCTCGGTATCAACGTTTAACTTGCTTTTGCCGGAGGTAAAAAATATGCTGCCGGCAACCAAAACCACAACACCCGCAATACCTGCTATGGTCATCAGGCGCTTAGTGCTCCATTTCTTTTTTTGTATAACTCTATCCACTGTGTTTAATAATATTTGGTAAATGAATACAAAAACACATGCCACAAATTAAACATCTGTATTTCAGTTAATTAAATACAAAAGCCAATATTGTACCGTACGCTTCTGTTACAGCAAGTGTTCGGTTATGATACAATGTATTTTTTGGCCCTGTAACCAACCATTCGCTAATCATAGTTGATAATCAATATTATACTTAATATAAGCTAAATGGTACGATATTTCGTATCAAAATATTAAATTGCAAGGGTTATATTAAGCACATTTGCGTGCTGCTAACCACCAACTAATTACCTTATATATACATGATACTTAAAAAAGCAACCGTTTTAATTGTTGATGACGACCCGGATGTACTTACGGCTGTTAAGTTATTACTTAAAACAGAAACCCAGGAAATTATAACCGAGAAAAACCCGGAGAATTTAAACTCGCTGCTGCAACGTAACCAGGTTGACCTTGTTTTGCTGGATATGAACTTTAACAGTGCCATTAATACAGGTAATGAAGGTATTTACTGGTTGCGTAAAATAAAGGAATGGAAGCCAAATATATGCGTTATCATGATAACCGCTTATGGCGATATAGATTTGGCGGTGCGCTCACTAAAAGAAGGTGCCAACGATTTTGTGGTAAAACCATGGCACAACGAAAAGCTGATAGACACCATTAAAGACCTGCTTGATAAAAAAGAGGACGGCGGCGGAAAATCAAACAAAGCATCAGCCAAAGGCACAGCCGGGCAAACCTCTATCCTGGGCGACTCGGAAGTGATGGAGGACATCTTCCATAAAGTAAACAAGATAGCCCCTACCGATGCCAATATCCTGATACTGGGCGAGAATGGTACGGGTAAGGATTTGATGGCTAAGGCCATTCACGAACGATCGTTACGTGCTGATAAACCTTTTGTAAAAGTGGATGTAGGCGCATTAACCGATTCGTTGTTTGAGAGCGAACTGTTTGGCCATAAAAAAGGTGCTTACACTGATGCCCGCGAAGACCGTATGGGCCGTTTTGAGGAAGCCGAAGGCGGCACTTTGTTTTTGGATGAGATAGGTAACATCAGCCTGCAGCAGCAAGCCAAACTGTTAACCGTTTTACAGAACAGGCAGGTTACGCGCCTGGGTACCAACAAAGCCATTGATATAAATATACGCCTGATATGTGCTACCAATGTGCCCCTGCAAGACCTGGCGAACGAGAATAAATTCAGAAAGGATTTAATCTATCGTATTAACACGGTAGAGATAAATATGCCGCCTTTGCGCAAACGCGCCGAGGATATTGTTGTACTGGCCAAACATTTTGCCAAAATGTACAGCAATAAATATTTAAAACCTGCTGCTGATTTTGATAATACGGCATTAACAAAATTACGCAGCTACAGTTATCCCGGTAACGTACGCGAATTGCAATACACCATTGAGCGTGCCGTGATTATGGCGGACGACCCACTGCTTAAAGCTGATGACCTGATCTTCTCTGTACTGGAATCGCCGGGAGAAAACATTATTAATGAGGACAATATCCAGTTAAGTACGCTTGAAAAAAACGCCATTTTACGCGTTATTGATAAGCATAACGGCAATATTACCCGTGCCGCAAAAGAATTAGGTTTAACCCGTACCGCCCTGTACCGCAGACTAAGCAAATATGATATTTAACCGTTACGAATGGCGGCTGGTGCTGCGTGTGCTTTTCCTGTTTATTGCTGTAACGGCTACCGTGCTGGCAGTGGTAAAAAGCGATGGTGTGCCTTTATATGCCGTTATAACTGTGCCGTTGGTGGTATATTCCGTGCTCGATCTGATCCGTTTTAATAAAAAGGCACAGGATGAGGTGAACCAGTTTGTAGAGTCTATCCACTACCGCGATTTTTCCAGGCATTTTGACGTACGCAAAGCGCCGAATGAATTAAAGCCCCTGCGCAAAGGGTTTAATGATATAAACACCACCTTTAAGCTGATAAGCCGCGAACGCGAAACCCAGTATCATTACCTTCAAAAAATACTGGAACTGGTGGATACGGGGATTTTGAGCTATGAGGAAGAAACCGGCGAGATCAGCTGGATAAATGAGGCTTTTAAATCGCTCATTAGCATCCCTTATTTAAAAACCATTCATTCACTCGAAAAACGGGAGCCTCTTTTATACAAAGATGTAGTAAAACTTAAACCGGGCGATGCTACCGTGCTAACCATAACCCGCGACCAGCAGCAGGTGAAAATGTTGGTTACCGCCAGTATTATGCGCAGCGACGAGAAGATGTATAAGCTTATTGCCTTCCAGAACGTGAGTGAGGCCCTGGACGAAACGGAATCAAAAGCATGGTCGAAGTTGTTGAACGTAATGACGCACGAGATCATGAACTCCGTTGCACCTATCTCTTCCCTTGCTGATACGCTGAAGAACCGCCTGCAAAGCCCGGAAATAGCTGATAGTATAGGCAGCAGTGATCTGGAAGATATCTCGCTTGGCATAGATACCATTAAACGCCGCAGCGAAGGCCTGCTTAAATTTACCGAAAGCTACCGTAGCCTTAATAAAATAACCAAGCTCGATCTGAACAAGCTGTTGGTACGCAATATTTTCGAGAACCTGGCCAGCCTGATGCGACCGACACTCGAGAAAAAGAACATCGAACTGGAAATTATCCTGCGCGACCCTGCACTGGCCATAGCTGCAGATATAAACCTTTTAGACCAGGTAATGATAAACCTGCTGGTAAATGCCATTGAAGCGGTTAAAGACCGTGAGGAGCCACGCATTACACTAAGTGCCGAGGTCCAAAGTAATAACCGCACCCTGGTGAAAGTTACCGATAACGGGCTGGGTATGCCGCCCGAACTGCTGGATAAGATCTTTATCCCCTTCTTTAGTACCCGCAAAACGGGTAGCGGTATAGGCTTAAGCCTTTGTAAACAGATAATGCTGCTGCATAAAGGCAATATACAGGTACAATCTACAGAAGGTAAAGGGTCGGTGTTTATTTTGCAGTTTGCTAATAATTAGGCGCTTATCTTTACACCAACGTCATTGCGAGCGCAGCGTGGCAATCTTCGACATGCATATCGCAACCTTTTCTATCGAAGATTGCCACGCCGCTACGCTCCTCGCAATGATGCCTAAATGAAAATCTATGCCAAACAAAACCATCTTCGCTATACCCGGCAGCCTGCGTGCAGGCTCATCAAACCATAAGGTTTTAAAGTTTATTGGTAGTTTACTTCCTGCGGATATCAGTTATCATATCTATGAGGGTCTAGCTAATATCCCTCCTTTCGACCCGGGTTTGGATGGTGATACCCCGCCCGAACCGGTGACTGCATTAAGACAAGCCATCACCAATGCGGGTGCAGTTATTATCTGCACACCTGAATATGCCTTTGGCATACCCGGGCAGTTAAAAAACGCGCTCGACTGGATGGTATCCAGCGCCTCATTTTCGGGCAAGCCAACAGCCCTGGTAACAGCATCAACCGGCGGCGAAAACGCTCATGCAGCCCTGCTAAAAGTATTGGGTGCTATTGATTGTAATATAATGGAAGGCGGCACCTTGCTTATACCCTACATCCGCTCAAAAATGGATGCAGATGGAAGCATTACGGATAGCGATGCTGAAAGCAGTTTAAAAAATTTAACGTATAAACTACTGAAAGCCATCGCATAATAATTCTTATTTGCTAAATTGCTTTAAAATCAACCGCCATGAAAAAATCACTGCTAATACTGTTTGTTTTGTTTACCGTTAAATCGGGATTTGCCCAAACTGCCACCATGCCGGCAAGCGAAACTGTTTTGAAAGAAGCCTACGCTAAAGCCGCCAAAGAGAATAAAAAAGTGATGCTCATATTCCACGCATCATGGTGTGGCTGGTGTAAAAAGATGGAAGCCTCGCTTAACGACCCGATGGTAAAGAAAATGTTTGACGATAACTATGTGATAGCCAAACTTGATGTCATGGAGCAACCCGCCAAAAAGAATCTGGAGAACCCGGGATCGTTAGAGGTGATGACGAAGCTTAAGGGTGAAAAATCGGGCCTGCCGTTTTGGGTTGTGCTTGATGCAAACGGTAAAGTTTTAGGCGACAGCCAGGTAAGGCCTGCCGGTGCATCATTAGATACCTATGGCGAAAATGTTGGCTGCCCGGCCAGTAAAGAAGAAGTAGCCTTTTTTACAAAATTACTAAAAGCTACGTCTAAACTGAATGACGGACAATTAGCTATTATAGCCAATCGCTTTGCGCAAAACCAACCGGCACCGGCTGTTGCGCCAAAACCTGCTGCACCTGTTTCGCCGGCTACGGTTGGTTCTAAATAATAATTAATAGTCTATCCCCCCGTCATTGCAGCGAAGCGTGGCAATCTCGATAGAACAGTCGACTACAATGCATGTCGAAGATTGCTTCGTATCTCGCAATGACGATCAGATGGGTATGGCGTCAATTCCTGGGGTGAAATTCAATTATGGTACTCTTTAAATACTCCCTGTCAAGGTGGGTATAGATCTCTGTTGTAGTAATACTTTCGTGGCCCAGCATTTCCTGAACAGCACGCAGGTCGGCTCCCCCTTCAACCAGGTGGGTGGCAAATGAATGGCGAAAAGTGTGCGGGCTAATGTCTTTCCGTAACCCTGTCAACTCCGCCAGCTGCTTTACCAGCATAAAAATGTAAACCCGGCTAAGCCTGCTACCCCGCCGATTTAAAAATACCAGGTCTTCCTCGCCTTTTTTGATATCGATATGTACACGTACCTGCTCTGTCCAGATCTTCAGCGCCTTTAAGGCTTCGCCGCCAATGGGGACTAATCGCTCTTTGCTGCCTTTGCCGGTTACTTTTATAAATTCGATATCGGGATGAATGTTAGATAGCTTTAGCTCCGTTAATTCAGATACGCGTAAACCACAACCATACATTACTTCTAAAATAGCTTTGTTACGTGCCCCCTCGGGTTTTGAAAGATCAATAGCGGCAATCATTTTATCAATATCATGAATACTCAGGGTATCAGGCAGCTTGCGCTGGATCTTGGGTGTCTCTAATAATTCGGATGGATCAGCAGCGATCAGGTCTTCAATAAGCAGGTATCTATAGAAAGCTTTGATGCCCGATATGATACGCGATTGTGTGGAGGGGATCATGCCCAATTCGTTCACCCAGTTAATAAAACCGCGTAAATCATGTAAAGAAAATTCTGTAGGTGATTTTTTAGTTTCCTGTAAATCAGAATATTGATACAGTTTTTCTAAATCATTACTATAAGCATTGATAGAATTTGGCGCCAGCGAACGCTCAAGTTTTAAATAAGCTTTAAATCCTTTTATTGCCTTTGGCCAGTCCAATTGATTTTAGTTTTAATGATTTATAGTTAAGTTTGAACAAATGAATATACAAATTATAAACGGGCCAAATTTAAACCTGCTTGGCGTACGCGAAAAATCTATATACGGCAGTGCCGATTTTGAAAGCTACCTTGCCGAATTGCAAAAAAATTTTACAAACATCACCATTAATTATTACCAAAGTAATGTTGAGGGCGAAATTATAAACAAACTGCACGAGGTTGGCTTTAGTTACGATGGCATTGTTTTGAATGCAGGCGCTTACACCCACACCTCTATAGCCATTGCCGATGCAATTGCGGCTATCAACGCCCCAACTATTGAAGTGCATATATCTAATGTTTACAAACGCGAGGAGTTCAGGCACCATTCTATGCTGGCAGCCAGCTGTAAGGGCGTTATAGCGGGTTTTGGGATGCACTCGTACCGGCTGGGTATTGAGAGCTTGTTGCTGAAATACTAAAGATAAATACTAAACGCTAAAACCTAAATTCTAAATGAGGGTTTAAATGTTCAAGTAATACAATTCCCGATAGCTATTGGGACGAAATACCCCTACGATGAATAATAAAGTATTTAAAATACTCCCCCTACTCCTGTTCATATTTACTTTATTTGTGGCCGATGGGTTTGCTCAAGGCAAACGAAAGCCCCAATCGGTGCGCGACTCGCTGCGCCGGGCCATTCTGCGCCGCGATTCGATGATGCGGACGTTCAAAAAATCCGATACATCAATCAACAACCTCTTGCAAAAGGTTGAATATTACACCTCTGCATTTAACCAGATAAAAACGAGCCTGTCGCGTAATATCGATACGGTTGATATTAGCCAAAAGCTCCCCTCTTTCGAGAGCCGTATCAGCCTTATCAAAAAACTGATTGATGACGACCGCTCAAGCACCCTGCGTTACCTGTATGCCATCCGTGATATACTTACCCGCAGCGATGACCAGCTGGACTTGTGGCAGGATAAACTGGCCGATATAAATACCAAACTGGTGCAAAACCAGAACGAGCTGGCCTCCATGGATAAGGATTCATCGTTAAAAATAATCCCGTCAGACAGTAGCCTGCGCAACACTTATTTTGCACAGAAGATAGCTTTAGAAAGTAAACATTACCGCTTGGATACCACCAATAAAAAACTGTTACTTAAAGTTGGTTTACTGCAAAACCGCATCTCTTCGGTTTATATTTCGCTGCTGGATCTGAAAGACCAGATAGATATAAAGATCCGAGAGTTTAGCATACAGGCACTAAGCGACGAGGATAACAGCATTTGGGAAATGGATAAGAATACGGAAAGCACCTTTGGCACGGCGCTTACTAAAACCGTAAGTATGAACACTAAGCTGTTCACCTTTTTCTTAACCCGCGATCCGTTCATCCATTTTTCGGGCCTGCTTATTTTAGTATTGTTCTTTAGCTGGATCTACACCAACAGGCGCAAAGTTTTACGGATTAAGGAGTCGCCGCAGGGGGTATTTAGTCATGCCAAATATGTATCGCTATACCCCATTACATCAGCCGTAATTGTAGCCTTTGCCATAGTACCCAATTTTTACGACCATCCGCCGGTTATCGTGCTCGAGCTATTTTTCCTGGTACTTATACTGGCTATACTTTACCTGGTTAAAAAAACATGCCCGCAAAAATTGTTTAGGTATCTGCGTATAATGTTCTGTCTGGCATTTGTTTATAGCTTTAGCAACCTGTTTGTAGAGGTATCAAACACCGATAGGGTTATTGTATTGATACTGGCGCTTATTGCAACAGTTGTAAGCTACCGCTTCTATAAAGAAGTAAAAAAAGCACCGGAAGATTATTTGCCTTATACCAGGATCATCCTTAAAATATTTATAGGGTTACAGGGCGTAGCTTTTGTACTAAATGTATTTGGCAGGGTTACGTTATCAAAAATAATTGGGGTTACAGCCATATACAACTTATGGCTGGCTTTGGGCATGTACTACCTGGTGCAAATAATTATGCAGAGCCTGTTCCTGCAGTTAGAGGCCAATAAAAACAGCAATGGCCTAAGCTCGTTTATTGATTTTAAACTGCTGCAAAACAAGTTCAGGAGCATTTTAACCATACTGGCAAGCGTGCTTTGGCTCATTATGCTTTTCCAGAATTTAAGTGTGGAAGATGCTGTATTTGACGGTTTAGGGAAATTCCTGACGGATAACCGCAGCCTGGGCGGCACCAACACAAGTTTTACTTTCCAAAGCATTATCATCTTCATCGCGGTTATCTGGCTATCGTCAGTAGCGGCGCGGATAATCAGTTACCTGTATGAGGTGGCCGGCAAACACGCCAATGATATTGATGTACTGAAAAAGAAGAACCGTACATCTACCCTGCTGATAAAATTAGGTGTTTTTTCGGTAGGTTTCCTGCTGGCTATAGCGGCTTCGGGTTTCCCGCTGGATAAGATCACTATTATTATCAGTGCTTTTGGTATAGGCATCGGTTTTGGCTTGCAGAATATTGTAAACAACCTGGTATCGGGTTTGATACTGGCTTTTGAGAAACCGATACAGATAGGTGATATTATTGAGGTGGATAACCGATCGGGCACCATTATGGAAATTGGCATCCGTTCAAGTAAAATTGCTACCAGCGATGGCGCAGAAGTAATTATACCCAACGGCGACCTGATATCGCACCACGTGATCAACTGGACACTGAGCAACAATAACCGCCGTATCGAGCTGATCATCGGCGTGGCCTATGGTTCGGATATTGATAAGGTAAAAACTATACTAACTAACCTGTTAGCTAACCGCGAGGAGATCATGGATAACCCGGCACCGCTGGTATTTGTGCATAATTTAAATGAGAACTCAGTAGACTTCCGTTTGCTGTTTTGGGCCGCTGATATCGGCACCTGGTTATCGCTTAAAAGCAACGTACTGACAGATATTTACGCCACATTTGATAAAGAAGGCATCGAGATCCCATTCCCGCAGCGCGACCTGCATTTAAGGCTCACCAACGAGCAACAGGAACTTTTTAAAAGAAAGAAGAAAAAGACACCGGCAGAGGAAACAGACACACCGCTTACGGATACCACGGATACCGATCTGCCAGATGCGGGTACAGGGCCAATAGCGCCTGATCAGTAAATATTGCTAATACGAAAATTGATTGTCAGTCTGAGCTTGTCGAAGACTTAAACGTTTGGCAAATGGTTCGACAAGCTCACCATGACATGGAAGCTTTCTGCGTCTTAGCGCCTTTGCGTGGAACAAAAATTAATGCAGGTCCTTCTCAACCAGATCAGTAAACTTTGTCTTCTTATCCACAAAGAAATCCCACACAATACTGCGCGTATAAACACCACTGAGTGTTTTAAAATTGGTGCTGGCGGCCTGTTTCCGGTAAGCTTTCGACTTTTGACTTTTAACTTTTGACTTAAATAACCTGCGTACAAAATTCTGATGCGCGCGGCTGATCGCCCAGGCATCCTTGCGTTTGCCTTCCATTAAAAAGCGCAGCAATGCCAGCAGATCCATCCAAAAGCGGAGGCCTATCACCCAAACTGCCCGCCAAAACGGTAAGTTGTTCTTCAGCAGCAACAAGTTGTTGCGGAAGTTAAGATATGTTTTAAAAGGGTTTTCGGCATTAAGTGTGCCGCCGCCTACGTGGTACACTACCGATTGCGGGCAGTACATCACCTTGTAGCCCATATTTTTTAACCGCCAGCACAGGTCAATCTCTTCCATGTGGGCAAAAAAGGTTTCATCAAAGCCGCCGGCCAGGTCCCAAAGGTGCTTTTTAATGAACATGGCCGCACCCGACGCCCAGAACACCTCACCCGCTTGCTCGTATTGGCCCTTATCCTCCTCTATGTCGTAAAATATCCGGCCGCGGCAAAAAGGATAGCCAAACTTATCAATAAAGCCACCAGCGGCCCCTGCGTGCTCAAAATAGGTTTGGTTATGGTATGCTTTTATCTTGGGCGCGGCTGCGGCTATCCGCTCGTCGGTTTCCATAAGTGCTATAACGGGCTCTATCCAGTTGGGCTGCACTTCCACGTCCGAGTTTAGCAGGATGTAGTAATCAGCATCAACTTGTGCCAGCACACGGTTATAACCGCCTGTAAAGCCGTAGTTATCGTTATTTTCAATGATCCTTACCGATGGGTAATTCTCCCGCAAAAACGTAACCGAATCATCCGATGAAGCGTTATCGCCCACCACAATATCCAGGTTTGGCCAGGTAGAGGCCAGTACATATGGCAAAAAATCGCGGAGGTATTTAACGCCGTTCCAGTTTAATATTACAACGGCTACCTTGGGTGTGTTCATCATCTGTTAAAAATCCTCTGGCTTATATTTCCACCTGCGGTGGCTCCAAAGCCAGTATTGCGGGTTTTCCTGTATCATTTTTTCGAGGTAGTGCACATGCGCCTCGGTTATCTCGTGGTCGGTAGTTTGTTTGGGCTGCTCAATCAGCGGCACAAGTGTATAGGTATAATACCCACGTTTAACCCTGTCTATCCTGTAAAATAATACTACGGCATCCATCATTTTGGCCAGCTTTTCAATCCCCAGGAAAACTGCCGTAGGCTGGTTCAAAAAATTGGTAAAATAGTTTATTTCATGATAGTTTGGGGTTTGGTCGCTTACCAGCACGCTAAAAGTAAGTTCGTTTTTAAACGCTATCATGGTACGCAGGGTTTGCCTCATGGCTACCAGTATGGCCCCAAAACGTGCCCTAACCCGGTTAAACATATCGTTAAAAACCTCGTTGGTTTGGGGTTTGTAAACAATAATGCGCTTTTCGGTAGTTAGCAAGCCAAAGGCCAGCGCGGCCATTTCCCAGTTGCAGTAATGCCCGGCTGCGGCAATAATGCTTCGGCCTTGTTTAAAATAATGGTTAACCAGTTCCGGGTTGGTGGGTTTCATACGCTTCCGCAGCGATTTCTCACTCACCGTTATCATCTTAATGGTTTCCATCATCAGGTCGGCCATGTAGCGGTAATAGCGGCGCTCAATTTGCTTGCGTTCGGCCTCGCTCCTTTCAGGGAACGAGTTCTTCAGGTTTGTACTAACCACATCGCGCCGGTAGCGGATAATGTAGTACAAAAACAGGAAAATAACATCGGCTACGCCGTATAAAAACCAAAACGGCAGCAGCGATACCAGGTATAAAAAAAATATACCCGTATTTAAAGCCGCTTTTCTTAACATTTTTCCCAATTTTGCCACAAACATAAAAAATATATATGATTGAGAACGGAGCTGTTTTACCTATGTTTTACCTGCCACCGGTAGATTATTTCACAAAGCTTACCGCTTTTAAGCCGGATGTGGTGTTTGAACAGGAGGAACATTTCCCAAAACAAACCTACCGTAACCGGGCAAACATCTATTCGCCCGATGGTGTGCAAACCCTTACCGTGCCTATTGTAAAAGGCTCAAAAAACCATACCAAAACAAAAGACGTTAGGATAAGCTATGATTTTAGGTGGCAGCGCGCGCACTGGATGGGTTTACAAACCTGTTACCGCCGCTCGGCTTATTTTGAGTATTACGAGGATGATTTTGCACCGTTCTACGAAAAGCAACCTGTCTTTCTGCTCGATTATAACACCCAACTGCTGGAGTTATTGTTTCGCCTGCTAAAAGTAAAGCAGCATATATCCTTTACCGATACCTACGAAGCCAGCTACCCTAGCCTAACCGATCTGCGAAACGCCTTCAGCGCTAAAAACATACCGGATGCTGAACAAAAGCCCTATTTTCAGGTTTTTGAAGAGCGTGAGGGTTTTTTAAAGAACCTGAGCATTGTAGATCTGTTATTTAACCAGGGGCCGCAGGCTGTAAATTATTTGTAATGGCAAATTATACCAAGCGTGTAAAGTATAAAAAACACAAACGTCACATCAATGTGGGGGCACGCCCCGGTTCTATCATCATCCCCGATGATGCCCTCCCGCCGCAAATAACCATCTTTTCTTTTAACCAGGACGACCTGCAAACCAGCAAGGGTAAGGACATGAAAACCATTACCCAGCAAATTGCCAAATGCACCGACCACACCCACTGGATAAAAATTAACGGCCTTGGCGACTCGCAGCTGATTGAAGATATAGGCATCTTTTTGGGTATAAACCAGCTGGTATTGGAGGATGTGGTGAACACCCACCAGCGCCCCAAGTTTGATGAGTACGACGGTTACGTTTTCGGCACCAGCCGCATCATTTATTTTAACAGCGAAAACGAACTGGTGAACTGCCAGTTTAGCGGGATAGTTAAAGACAACATCATCATTAGCTTTGAGGAGAGCCACCGCGATTACTTTGATGTGGTTACCACCCGTTTAAAAGCAGGTAAAGGCACCATCCGTACCGGCGGGCCTGGTTATATATTTTATGCCCTTACCGATACCATACTGGATAATTACTTTGTGCTGCTATCGCAACTGGGCGATATGATAGACCAAACCGAGGACAAACTTTACCAAAGCCCCGATAAAACCATCATGTTTGATGCACAGCAACTGAAGCGCACGCTCATCACCATTAGGCGTGCCTGCTGGCCCGAGCGCGATAAGATAAATGACATGATCCGCAGCGAAAGCCCGGAGATTACCAAAGATATCAAGCTGTTTTTGCGTGATGCTTACGACCATTGCATCCAGGCCATGGATATGGTGGAAAGCTATAAGGAGGTTACCAGCAGCATTATAGACCTGTACCTGAGTATGGTGAGCAACCGCATGAACGAGATCATGAAGGTGCTGACCATTATCTCCGTTATTTTTATCCCCCTAACCTTTATTGCCGGAATCTACGGGATGAATTTTAGCAGGCAAGACGACCACGGCAATGTGATAAAAGACAATATGCCCGAACTATACGTACAACATGGCTATGTTTACGCCCTTATCGGGATGTTTCTGATCGGTTTGTTCCAGTTGTTTATCTTCTGGAAAAAGGGCTGGTTCAATAAGTTGTAAGAAACCTATGGGAGCCATTAAATTTTCGGAAAAGATAGCGATAAACGGTTCAGCACAGGTGATTTTTGATTACACGCAGGATTACAAGAACCGGCTTACCTGGGATACTTTCCTCAAAAAGGCTGACCTGATAAACGGTGCTAACGAAGCCGGAAAAGGTGTAAAAGCCTGGTGCGTGGCCCATAACGGATTGGGGATGGAAACCGAATATGTAACTTTTACCCCGCCAAAAGTTACCGCTATAAAAATGACCCGCGGCCCGTATGTCTTCAAATCCTTCCTCGGTTCGTGGACATTCAAAGAAACATCACCCAACCAAACCGAGGTAATGTTCTTATACTCTTTCGAGCTTCGTTTTCCGTTTACGCTGGTTAAAAACTATGTTAAACGCAACCTGCAAAAAAATGTAAGGCAACGATTGGCTGATCTGAAAAAATGTGTGGAGGCGGCATAGCTCTCATCGCAAACACGCCTCACCCCCACGCGCAAACCCTCCCCGGTTCGTTCGAAATGAACAATTATTGTTAACACTTCTTACTATACTAACCTTTGACAATTATCCCCTATCATTATTTGCTCTTAACATAACATTCCTGTAGCTTTAATGCAAACTTTAACCCTCATCAAATTAATGAAACACTTAACTTTAAAACTATCTGTTGCGGCATGCTTACTTAGCAGCGCGGGCGCATTTGCACAATCGCCGGATACCGCTGTTTTTGGCCGCATCCGCCGTGCCGAGTTGAGCAGCTCGCAAATACCACAAATAGCACATTACCTTACAGATGTAGCCGGCCCCAGGCTTACTGCATCACCGGGTTATAAACGTGCGGCAACATGGGCTGTTGAAACCATGACCAAATGGGGACTCACCAACGCCAAACTGGAACCCTGGGGTGATTTTGGAAAACAGTGGGACCTGCAGGATTTCAGCATCATCATGAAAACGCCGTACATACAACCCGTTATGGCCTACCCTAAGCCATGGAGCGCAAGTACAAATGGCCTACAGCAAGGGCAGGTAGTGGTGATATCCCCACAACAGGCTATGGATACCATCTATATAGCGCAGCACCTTGCCGATTTTAAAGGAAAATTTGTTTTAATAACCGGCGGCAAACTAAATACAGAGGCTGGCTTTAAACCGGCATCAGAGCGCTTATCTGACGAAGAGCTGGCCAACCTGAAGGATACTTATATGGTTAGCCATAAAGAAATAGAACAATACGCCGGTTACTTTAAAATTATGGCCAAGGCTGATGTATTGACTAAACAAGCAGGTGCTTTGGGTATGATAACCACATCGCCATCAAATAACTACGGGACAGTATTTGTACAGGATATGGGGCAAAAGCTCACCTCACCTTTATCTGTGCCTAAACTAACTATGGCTTATGAGGATGGCCAGAAGATAAAACGACTGATACAAAGCGGCCACATTGTTGAGCTAGCCATAAACATTGTTGCTAAAACATTAACCGACGATATAAAAGGCTACAACGTTGTTGCCGAAATACCGGGTACCGACCCTAAGCTAAAATCTCAGCTGGTGATGCTTGGCGGACACCTTGATTCATGGACTGCAGCTACAGGTGCTACCGATAATGCTGCCGGCTGTATAGTAATGATGGAAGCCGTTCGCTTATTAGATTCTTTAGGTCTTAAGCCAAAACGTACAATCCGCATTGCTTTGTGGGATGGCGAAGAGCAAGGTGTATTTGGTTCATATAATTACGCCAAAAACCATTTTATGAGCGTGGATTATAAGTTGAAGCCCGAACAAGCCAAGGTATCTGCTTATTTCAATCTTGATAATGGCAGCGGTAAGATCCGCGGGATATTTACGCAGGGCAACACCGCTATCCATCCTATATTTGAAAAATGGTTTGAACCATTCCATGACCTTGGCGCCAAAACTGTAACCGATAAAAACACAGGCTCAACAGACCATTTATCGTTTGACTGGGCAGGGATCCCGGGTTTCCAGTTTATACAGGACCCGTTAGATTATGAGACTAAAACACACCATAGCAACCAGGACAACTACGACCATTTGCAGATGGATGACCTTAAACAGGCCGCTATCATTATAGCATCGTTTGTGTACCAAACCAGCGTGGAGAAGGATATGATGCCACGCAAACCACTGGTTAAAGAGATTTTTGCTTTTGATGGTTTGTAGGAAGTTATTAATCAAACAAAGAGGGCTTGGTATTTTATGCCAAACCCTCTTTGTTTGCCCACCATGTCATTGCGAGCGATAGCGTGGCAACCTCGTCGCATTCTAATCGGTTATGCATAGCTACGAGATTGCCACGTCGCTATCGCTCCTCGCAATGACATATTTTTATTATTCTTCTATCTTATTAATCAGCATAGCCAACCCTGTTTTCACCTTCTTTATCAACCTTACAAGTTCCTCCGGCGACATATCTTGTTGCAGATCATCCTCATTAATATCGTTCATTTTATCGAGGATGGCATCTAAACCCAGGTCGTGTTCTTCGTTAAGGTTATCGCCATCCAGTTCAAGTACTACAAACAAACTTGATAGCCGCTGGTAATAAGTATCGGTTGTTAGTTTATCAAGCGTATGGTATTCCAGTTTCAGGCGGTATAAAAAATCCTCTAATATCATTAGTATAAAATAAAAACAGGTGGTTCAGTTAATTGCAATTAGCCAAACCACCTGCCGGGTGAAATATTGTTTTGCCTTACTTAATCCCGATGCCTGCGGCGGCGCTTATGGGTTTCGGCTTGTTTACGTTTTTTTGATTTGCTTACGGTTTGCTTCTGCTCAGGTTCGGCTTGTTTAACAACTGCGTCTGTTGCTTTTGAAGCAGAATCAACACTTAATTGTTTAACTATAAAGTTATTGCTGCGCAGGCTGTATTCCAGCTGGCGTTTTGCGCCGGTTGGTTTGGCTAAAGAGTCGTTACTGGCATAAATCGGAAACTCGCGGATAAGCTTACCTTCTTTGATATAAAAATTATCATTACCACGATAACCTTTACGTTGCGAGTTGGTCAGCTTAGGAAAATCCAGCTTATCGGCATCGTTATTATTAAACTCAAAAGCGTATATCCTGGCGTAATTTACCGTGTCCTTTCCTTTCGATTGGATCAAGATCTCGGGATTACCATCCATGTCCATATCGGCGTTAAATACGTCGGTAATGGTACCGTCAAGGTCGCCGGTGGTGGTGGTATATTTCATCTTCGATGAATCGGAATGCAGGATAACAAACGACCCAACCTGAGTTGAACCCCTGCCCCAGCTTACCACATCATACGTTTGGCCCGGCGATACTTCTATCGCCTTATGAAAACGGAATGGCTGCATTAAGGCCGGTTTAGCTGCCACATTATTGTTTGCCGCAGGCTTTTTATCATCGCTGCCACAGCCTGCTATCAATAGCCCAATCCCCGATATGAATAAATAGTTTTTAAAATTCATGCTTAAATATAGCGCTTAGTTAAACATCATATCTGGTGACACCTCGCCCTTTGGCTTACCGGGGATAGTCATATAAACCCGTAAACCACTACCGGATGAATTAGCATCCACGTATTTTATAGTGATCTTATGGTACCCTTTTAGCAACGGTATTATGCCCTGCTGCTCAACGGGGCCTGTGCGGCCATCGTTATCAACAATTGGCACATCATCGATCAATAAAACTGAGCCATTTGATGATGCTGTTGAAAAACCGTAATTGCCATCAACATCAGCTTTTAAATAACCGCTGAATACCACTCCGTATTTGTTAAACGCTTTTTTGAAGGCGCTTAGTGCAGTGCTAAAGCTTTTTGCTATACCAGTATCAATTACCGCTGCGGAGTTTATCTGCATAGTGTTCACATAAGTACCTGCCGATGCCTGGTATTTTAATCCCGGTGTATTGCCGGCATAGTTAACAGCAGCTAAAGGTGCTTTATTAAAGATCTTGGCAGCGGTAATAACGCTGCGTTTGCCTGTAGGTGTTACCACAATGGTTTTAAGGTCGCGGTATTCATCCAAAGGCACGGGGTAGCTCATAGGGCCGGTGTATAACAACTCGGTTTCGCGCGGGGTGTAACCATCTATGGTGTAAAAGACCTTAGCCCCCTTAACCGGCGACTTAAGATTAACGTTAAGCGTGCTGCCAATCATAACCGTATCAGCATTACCAATAGCAGGCGGAACGCGGTAGTTATAACCGTTTTTATCAAGGCGGGCGAGGTGTTGCGGTAAACGCACTTCCGAAAAATCCCGGTAATTTTTGTTGGCTGTTGGTGTCCAAGCCACTTCAGATAATGCCAGCATACGCGGCAATACCATATATTCTATCTTGGTTTCGGTAGTGATATATTCTGTCCAAAGGTTGGCTTGCACGCCTTTTATATATTTTTGCTGAGCGGGTGTTAAAGCAGCGGGCGTTGGGTTGTAGGCATATGTTTTTTGGATAGGTGCGTTACCGCCAATACCAACCGGCTCCTGGTTTATTTTACCTTGCGCGTGGTCAAAATATAAGCCCTGGCTGCTTGGGGTCATGATCACATCGTGGCTCTCTTTAGCAGCTTGTATACCGCCTTCTTCGCCTCTCCAGCTCATTACAGTGGCGTTAGGTGCTAATCCGCCTTCCAGTATCTCATCCCAGCCAATAATACTGCGGCCTTTACTGTTTACAAATTTCTCCATCCGCTGGATGAAATAGCTTTGCAAACCATGTTCGTTTTTTAGTTTTAAGCGTTTGATCAGGTCCTGGCAAAATTTTGATTGCTTCCACACATCTTTTGGAGCCTCATCCCCACCTATGTGGATGTATTTACTTGGGAAAAGGTCTATCACCTCTGTCAGCACGTCCTCCAAAAAGCTAAACGTTTTTTCAGACGGGCAATAGATATTGTTAAACACCCCCCATTTGCCTGATACTTCATACTTCTGACTTGGGTCGCAACTTAACTCGGGGTATGCAGCTAAAGCAGCTAAAGCGTGGCCCGGCATTTCAATTTCGGGTACGATGGTGATATAGCGGTCGGCAGCGTATTTGATCACATCGCGGATCTGATCTTGCGTGTAATAACCAGATACCGGCACACCGTCGTATTGTAATGGTGTGCGGTCTTTATAGTTGCCGATAACGCTTTCCTTACGTGTGCTGCCAACTGAAGTAAGTTTTGGATATTTTTTGATCTCTATACGCCAGCCCTGGTCGTCGGTTAAGTGCCAGTGGAAGGTATTCAGCTTGTAAGTTGCCATCAGGTCGATATATCTTTTTACAAACTCTACCGAGAAAAAATGGCGGCAAACATCAAGCATCATACCTCTGTAGCCAAAGCGCGGGTAATCTTCAATAGTTACAGCTGGTAATTTAGCTGTAGCCGCCCTTTCAAGCGGGATAAGCTGTATAAGCGTTTGGATGCCGTAAAACAAACCTGCCCCCTTACCGGCAACTGTAATTTGTTGCGGGGTGACGGTTAGGCGATAACCCTCGGCAGGCAGATTTTCTGTACCTGCTGATGTTAAATAAATAGATGTTGTACTAACCCTTGCATTGCGTAAAGCAACCTGTTTGTTGTAGGCCATGTTATTGGCCAGGTACGATGAGAAGAACTGTACCGCCCTATTATTTGGCGTATCGGCCTGTATAATGGTTTCCTGACTTAAAATAAATTCGCCGGGGGCTTTTTTTACTGATACAGGAGCAGGTATGATACCCGCGTATGGGTCTGTATCCTGGGCATTAACACAAAAAGACGATGCCACCAGTAAAGCAGCCAACAGTACATGTTTTCTTTTATTCATAGTAAAAACAGAATCAGGTAAATAACGAGCCCGTAATTTAGCATTATTTAAAAAAAATGCATCATTATAACCTAAAAATTACGCGAACAGAAACAAAAAAGCCACTTTCTTAGAAAGAAGCGGCCTTTTTAAAATATTTTAAGATTAGCGATTATGCAGTAACCATATGTTCTTTACCAGCCAGATAACGCTCGGCATCTATAGCTGCCATACAGCCTGTACCGGCAGCGGTAACTGCCTGGCGGTAGATATGATCTTGCGCATCGCCACAGCAAAATACACCTTCTATATTTGTTTCGGTAGAACCCGGACGGGTGATGATATAACCGGTTTCATCCATATGGATAGTACCACGGAAGATATCAGTGTTTGGTTTATGACCGATAGCTACAAAGAAACCGGTAACATCCAGTATTCTGTCTTCGTTAGTTACGTTGTTGCACACCTTAACCGCGTTAACGCTTTGGCCATCGCCAAGTATTTCAATGGTATCGGTATTGTATAATATCTCGATATTAGGCGTGTTCAACACGCGGTGTACCATTGCTTTTGAAGCACGGAACTCATCACGGCGAACGATCATGTAAACTTTACGGGCCAGTTTAGCCAGGTAAGTTGCTTCTTCGGCAGCGGTATCACCGGCACCTACTATGGCTACATCCTGTCCTTTAAAGAAAAAGCCGTCGCAAACCGCACAGGCCGAAACGCCAAAACCGCTGTATTTTTGTTCAGACTCTAAACCCAGCCATTTTGCTGATGCGCCGGTAGAGATGATAACAGTATCAGCCAAAATAGTTTTGCTTTCGTCAACCGTTACCTTGTGTGGCAACGATGAAAAATCGACCGAACTTACGTAACCAAAGCGGATATCGGTACCCAGGCGTTCTGCCTGTTTGCGAAAATCTTCCATCATTTCAGGGCCCATGATACCATTAGGGTAACCCGGAAAATTCTCAACATCAGTAGTTTGGGTAAGCTGCCCGCCGGCAAGCATACCTGTGTACATAACAGGGTGCAGATCGGCGCGTGAAGCATAAATTGCTGCGGTATATCCCGCCGGGCCCGATCCTATAATAAGGCATTTTACGTGTTCAATATCTTGTGACATTTGTATTTTAATAATGAGATGCGAATTTAAGATTTATAGATGACTGCGCCAATAGGTAATAGTCAACATACTGCCATACCTTAATGACTATTTACCAACATTGGCCTTTAGCACCCTGATAAAATTCCCCCCTAATATCTTATCAATATCTTTTTCGCTGTAGCCCAGCTTTAGCAACTCGGCGGTAACCTTTGAGTAGTCGGTAACGCTATCCAAACCAAGTGGATACGATTCTGCACCGTCAAAATCCGAGCCTATGCCTACGTGGTCGGCCCCTATCAGCTTCACCATATAGTCGATATGTTTAATGAGCATGCTCAGCGGCGGGCGTAACTCGTCGGCTTCGCTTTTGTGGATAACATTCAAGCGGATGCTGGCCAGATCGTAGTCATTATAGATCTTGATCAGCGAATCAAGTTCGGTTTTGTGTTTTGTAAGATAAGCTTCGTGCTTTGCATCGTAGGTACTATCTATAAAACCACTGTAAAAGTTCAGGAACACCACCCCGCCATTTTTGGCAATGGCTTTTAGCTGGTAATCCTTCAGATTACGCCTGTGGGGGTTAAGCGCATAAGCACAACTATGCGATGCAATAACCGGCTTTGTTGTGATAGCCATTACATCGTTAAAAGTTTGCTCACCGGGATGCGACAGGTCTATCATCACCCCCAATTTATTCAGGCGCTGTACCACCTGTTTACCCAAATTGTTTAAACCCTTATGTTTTAATGTATCTGCATGCAAAACTTCATCGCGGGCAGATGATGCCCAACTGGTGCTGTTATTCCAGGTAAGGGTTAGGTATACCATTCCACGCTTATGCAGACTGTCGATATAATCCAACCGGTCTTCTATCATATGGCCACCTTCTACCCCTATCATAGCGGCAAGCTTTTTCTGCTTAACCGTTTTTTGCAGATCGGCAGCGGTACGTACTAATTTCATCTTATCAGGATTGCGGTTGATGAGCGCATATAACGAATCTATTTCGCGGTTGGCATACGCGTAAGCTGTACCGTTACCGTACTGATCGCCGCACCAGATGGAGAATACCTGTACGTCCAGTCCGGCTGTTTTGGCGCGTACCAAATCGAAATTGCCGGTAGTTTGGAGCTTGCCTAAATCTGCTTTGGTGATCAGTTGATTGGATATGGCATCGTTATGGGTATCAACCAGGATAGCACGCTGATGGATCTGATTGACGTTTTGGGCGGATACGGAGAGTGTTAATAGTAAGATAAGTGGCAGAAGGAGCTTTCTCATATTGGAAGGTAAGTAATTTCTTAGATTTAGCCACAGAGTGCACTAAGATTAGCTTAAATAATATACACGAAGAGCACAGAGTTTTAAAAATCATCTCTGTGCTCTCTGTGTATATACGCCGGTCATATCTCTGTGTGCTCTGTGGTTAAATAACCCTACGTCTGAATAATCCCTACATTAAATTGCTTTTCTATCGGCGCATGGTTGGCGGCTTCTATCCCCATAGAGATTACCTTGCGGGTTTCCAGTGGGTCGATAATACCATCTACCCAAAGCCTTGCGGCGGCATAGTATGGCGTGGTTTGGGCGTTGTACCGGTCAGTTGTTTGTTTTAACAGTTCGGCCTCTTTTACGTCGTCAACTTCTTCACCTTTGGCTTTTAAACCCGCAGCCTGCATTTGCACCAATACTTTGGCGGCCTGACTGCCGCCCATAACGGCTATTTTAGCCGATGGCCAGGCGTATATTAAGCGTGGATCGTAAGCCTTACCGCACATGGCATAATTACCTGCCCCGTAGGAGTTACCTATCACGATAGTGAATTTCGGCACTACCGAATTGGCAACCGCGTTTACCATTTTTGCGCCGTCTTTTATAATACCACCGTGTTCGCTACGGCTGCCCACCATAAAGCCGGTAACATCCTGCAGAAAAACCAGCGGGATCTTCTTCTGGTTACAGTTCATAATAAAACGTGTCGCCTTATCAGCCGAATCGGAATAGATAACCCCGCCAAACTGCATCTCGCCTTTTTTTGATTTGATAACCTTGCGCTGATTGGCTACAATACCAACCGCCCAGCCATCGACACGGCCAAGGCCACAAATAATGGATTGACCATAACCTGCTTTATATTCTTCAAATTCCGAATCATCTATTAAACGTTTGATGATCTCGTACATATCGTAAGCCTTCTCGCGGTTATCAGGCAGGATACCGTAAATATCTTTCTCGTTTAGTTTTGGTGCAGATGGTTTTATCCTGTCGAACCCGGCCTTGTTGTAATCGCCCACCTTGTTCATGATGTTGCGGATAGAATCCAGGCAAGCCTTATCGTTTGGATGCTTATAATCTGTTACGCCCGAGATCTCGCATTGCGTAGTAGCGCCGCCAAGGGTTTCATTATCTACATCTTCGCCTATGGCCGATTTAACCAGATACGATCCCGCCAGGAAAACCGAACCCGTACCTTCTACGATCATGGCTTCATCGCTCATGATGGGCAAATAAGCGCCACCCGCCACGCACGAACCCATGATGGCTGCGATCTGGATGATACCCATGCTGCTCATCTGCGCGTTATTGCGAAAAATACGGCCAAAGTGTTCTTTATCGGGGAAGATCTCATCCTGCAAGGGCAAATACACACCGGCAGAGTCTACCAGGTAAATGATAGGCAGGCGGTTTTCCATTGCAATTTCTTGCGCGCGCAGGTTTTTCTTGGCTGTTATAGGGAACCAGGCACCGGCTTTAACGGTGGCATCATTGGCAACAATTACACATTGCCTGCCGCTAACATAGCCAATACCGCAAACCACACCGCCACTTGGGCAGCCGCCGTGCTCGGCATACATGCCATCGGCTGTAAAAGCACCTACCTCAAGCCAGGGTTTACCATCATCTATGAGGTAGTCAACACGCTCGCGGGCAAGCATTTTACCTTTTTCCTTTTGTTTAGCAGCAGCTTTTTCGCCACCACCGAGGTATATTTTTTTTAGTCTTGTATTAAATTCGTAAACGAGTTGTTTATTAACATCCTCATTTTTATTGAATTCCAGATCCATACGCGTATTATAATAGGTTGTGTAATTTTAGGAAAATTAATCAGGAAAAACCTAAACGCGTAGGAATTTATTATGCATGCATAATAAATAAAGCAAACTACCGACTGAATATCTATGTCAGGTTCCTGTCCTTAAACCAAACTTCATCGGGTTTTATATCGATGTTCTCCATCAGGTTAACCAGTTCAATTGGGTCGACAGAGGCAAGCACCAAGTCGCGGTTAGTAGGTTTAAGGTAACGCTGCTCAACCATAACATCCATTTGCTTTAGCAACAGATCATAAAAGCCACCTACATTCAATACCCCTACAGGATGGTTATGCAAGCCTAACTGCAGCCAGGTAAGTACTTCAAAAAATTCTTCAAGCGTGCCGAAGCCGCCGGGAAGCATGATGATGCCATCACACAGGTCGTTCATTAATTGCTTGCGCTGGTGCATATTTTCTACAATACGTAGTTCGGTTATGCCGGTATGCCCAACTTCCTTGTCCATCAAAAACTGCGGAATAACACCTACCACTTCACCGCCCCTGCTCATCACCGCATCGGCCAACAAACCCATTACGCCAACCTTACCACCGCCATATATCAGAGTGATGTTTTTGCTCACCATCACATCGGCAAGGAGTTCTATAGCTTGTTTAAGTTGAGGGTCGCCATTAAAGTTGGCGCCGCAGAATACGCATATAGCTTTCATACGGGCAAATATACAGCATCTATCCTGTAGAATAAACCATATTATTATCCATTACCTTTATGGCTTTGTCCATTTAATTGCTACTATTACAATAGTAAATTTAGCTAAACCATATAACACAAATACCTAAATGAGAAAAACCTTATTCATTACTGCAACAATGGTTGCGGTTAGCTTTTATTCCTTCGCGCAAAATGTTGTTAACCCTAATGTAGGGGTTACAGATAGCCAGGGAAGCTTAATCACTAAAATTGAAACCGATAAGCAATTTACAGTAGTAAGCTTTGAGCAATATGCAAATAGCGATAATTTTTGGATGGTATTAAACAAGGAAATTTACATTCAAACAGATGTAAGCAATAAACATTACGAATTTGTAAAAGCGGAAGGTATTGCCATAGAACCCGAACCGAAAACCATTCTGGCCAAGGCCGGCGACAAACTTTCATTTAAAATATATTTTAAAAAGATACCGGTTAACGCTAAACTTATAGACATTATTGAGCATGCCGGCAAGCGTAGCGATGGTATCACGTTTTTTAATTTTTATAATATTGACCTGACACGATCAAGCCCGGAAGAGCAGCGCATAAAAGTAACCGAAGTTGTGTTGGCACCGCCGCCAGTAAATGAACATTTTAATGCCCAAGCGTCAAATGATATCACAAACATGATGAGTGCCATGGGCCCAATGTACTCCAGCCTGATAAGATCTATGCTTGAAGCGCAGCTTAATTTTTATAAGCAGCCGGGTAAACTAACAGAGATCGCTAAAATGCAGAAGGATTATTATGATGCATTGGTGAAACAAGGTTTTACCTACGACCAGTCTATAAAGATATTGACTGCGAATCCATTAATACAAATGACGGGCGCATCAGGTAAATAACCCAAAACTTGCTGCATAAAAAAGGGGATATAAATCATATCCCCCTTTTTTATCCGTTGATTATCTCGTATAATTCTATCTCGTATAATTCGGAGCTTCTTTTGTGATCGTAATATCGTGCGGATGGCTTTCGCGCATGCCGGCAGCGGTGATACGTACAAATTTGGCTTTTTGCAGGTCTTCGATGTTGGCTGCACCACAGTAGTGCATGCCTGCACGTAAACCGCCAATGTACTGGTAAACCACCTCGGCCATGTTACCTTTAAATGGTACGCGGCCAACAATACCTTCGGGTACCAGTTTGGTTACCACATCGGTCTCGTCCTGGAAATACCGGTCTTTAGATCCCTTAGCCATCGCCTCGATTGAACCCATACCACGGTATGATTTAAATTTACGGCCTTCGTATATAATGGTTTCGCCCGGTGACTCTTCTACCCCGGCAAACAGTGAACCTGCCATAATAGAGCTTGCACCGGCCGCAATCGCTTTCACAATATCGCCGGTTTGTTTGATACCGCCATCGGCAATAACCGGGATACCGGTACCTTCAAGTGCTTTGGCACATTCATAAATAGCATATAGCTGCGGTACGCCCACCCCTGCTATGATACGGGTGGTACAGATAGAACCCGGGCCGATACCTACTTTAACCGCATCGGCACCTGCAGTGGCAAGTGCTTTGGCAGCATTGGCAGTGGCAATATTACCTGCTATCACCTGCAAATCGGGATAAAGCTGTTTAACGGCCTTCACCATATCAATAACCCCTTTTGAGTGGCCATGCGCGGTATCAATAGTCACTACGTCAACACCAGCTTTAACCAGGGCGGCAACGCGGTCAATATTATCTGCTGCAACACCAACGGCGGCGCCCACACGTAAGCGGCCAAACTCGTCTTTACAAGCATTTGGGAAGTTTTTTACTTTTTGGATATCCTTATAAGTGATCAATCCTACCAATTTACCATCCTTATCAACAACCGGTAGTTTTTCAATTTTGTTATCCTGTAGTATCGCGGCAGCATCCTGTAGTGTTGTGCCCTGTGGAGCTACTATCAGGTTTGTTTTGGTCATGATATCGCTAACCGGTACTGTCAGGTCTTTCTGGAAACGAAGATCGCGGTTGGTGATAATACCCTTCAGTTTGCCATCGGTATCAATTACGGGTATACCGCCGATGCTGTTTTCGCGCATAATGTTTACAGCATCAGAAAGTAAAGCGTTTTCCAGTAATGTAACCGGCTCCTGGATCATACCGCTTTCAGAACGTTTTACTTTACGTACTTCGTCGGCCTGTTGCTGTATGGTCATGTTTTTATGCAGCATACCAATACCACCTGCCTGAGCAATGGCAATAGCCAGGCCTGCTTCGGTTACGGTATCCATAGCGGCCGAAATGATCGGGATGTTTAAACGGATCTTTTTTGTTAAAAAAGTGCTCGTGTTAACTTCGCGAGGTAATACTTCTGAATAAGCGGGGAGTAATAATACGTCGTCATAGGTTAATCCTTCGGCGACAAATTTGGATGGGTCTAACTGCATAGCAAATAATTATTTGGAGTTATTATTTGCCGGGCAAAGCTAACAAAATTTATGGGATTTGAGAAGGGGAAGTAAGAATCAAGATACAAGAGTCAAGAATTTTACATTTCGGAGAAATAACTATGTATAAAAGACCTCAAAAGTGTAAGAGTCAGGAATGTCTTGATTCTTGACTCTTACATCTAAAATTCTCTAATACTTCCCTACTATCACTTTATAAAAGTTATCAAAGTCGAAATACTTATTGGCTAATGCCTTCAGTTCTTCGGCAGTGATATTTTTTACAGTTTTGGTGTAGCGTTCGTAATAATCGTAATCCAACCCGGCGAAGTACAGGTTCTTGAATTTATCGGCATGCGACATCACATTCTCCAGGCTTCCTAAAAGCGAACCCAACATAAAGTTACGCACCAGCGATAATTCTTCATCAGGGATCAAATCTGTTTTTAACAGGGTTACCTCTTTTTCTATTTCGCTTACTGCGGCTTTGCAAACATCTGCGCCAACTTCCGACGCGATAAAGAATGAACCGGTTTGTTTGAACGACTGCATACCCGAACCTATACCGTAAGTATATCCTTTATCCTCGCGGATGTTAGTCATCAGCCTTGAACCAAAATAACCACCCAATACGGTATTTAATACCTGCAAGCCCGGAAAATCAGGATGCGTTCGGTTTATAAACGGCGTACCTATGCGGATAGCAGATTGCAGCGCATCGGGCTTCTCAATATAAATAAAGCGTTCCGCAGATGGTTGCAGATCGGGTTGCGTGGTATCGGCGGTTGTGGTTACCTCGCCCCAGGCGCCTTCAAATGTAGCGGTAACTGCTTGTAATATCTGCGGATCCGCTTTGCCGGCTATGATGATATTACAATTGCCGGGCTGGTACATTTGTTTAAAATTTACCAGCAGGTCTTCCCTCTTCAGCGATTGAAAATCTTCGGGCTGCGCGGCGAGTCCGTAAATGGTTTCGCCATATAAAGCCTTATTAAATTCGCGGCGTGCTACAAAATCATTTTTTTTCAAACTTACCTGCAATTTTTGCTGCTGGTTACGCACATACGTTTCCAGTTCCTTCTCCGGGAAGATGGAATCTGTCAGAATATCTTTTACAACAGGCAAAGTGGCTTGCAAATGCTTGGTAAGCGTAAAAAGAGTTACCTGCGAGTAGTCGTAACTATAATCAACCTGCAAAAAAGCACCGTAAAAATCAATTTTATCGGCTATTTGCGCGGCTGTTAGTTTGCTTGTACCATCGGTAAGCATCGTGTTGACCGCAACATTAAGCAGCGGTTTTTTTGGCTCAAAACGTGAGTTTTGAAAGATCCATTCTATCCGTACCAGATCCTGGCTACCCGAATTGAAGGTAAAGATCTTACAGCCATTTTTTAGTGTGCTGCTTTCCGGGTGGATCAGGTTTATATTTTCTACCCCGTTAAATTGTGGGGGTGTATGTCTGTCAAGTTTAGTCATTTGTCATTGAGTCATTAAGTCATTGCCTTGTTGGATCATCTCCTGCATTTGGCTCGGACAATTCTACTAATTCTCTATTTCCGTTAATTCGGATTCTACTATCTGTGCTAAATAAACAAGCGTTGATGAGTTCTCTTTTCTGAAGATTAGATTGGCATGGTCTTTTATCTGCTGCGCAGTAACCGCCAAAAAATTTTCCGATTCATGGTTAAAATCTGCGGCATCACCCATTAATTCATAAAAGGCCAGGTTCATAGCTTTGTCCAAAAGCGACATTTCTGAGAACACCAGGGTCGACTCTGTTTTGTTCTTCACCTTGGTCAGTTCATCGGCAGGCACCTCTTCTGTTTTCAGCTTTTCAACTTCCTGCCAAAGCGCCTGCTCGGCTTGTTCAATGCTCACACCTTCCAGCGGTTTGCCTTCCAGTACAAACATACCCGTATCAAGGCTGCCTGTAATGTAGGCATGCACTTCGCTAAACAATGGCTTATCTTTAACCAGGCTGCGATATAGGCGTGATGAATTACCGCGCGAAAGGATATCCGACATCAATTCGACAGCATAGTAGCTCTCATCCAACCGGCCTTTCATTTGGAAAGCGATGTAAACATCATTCAACGGTACTTTAGCTGTAACCGTTTCGCGGCGTTCATCATTCTGGGCAGGTTCCTGCGGCAGGTTCCGTACGTACTTATCACCGGCAGGTATCGGGCCGAACCATTTTTCGGCCATGGCTTTGATATCTTCGGTCTTTACATCACCGCCAACAACCATAATGGCATTTTGCGGGTTGTAATGCTTTTTAAAGAATGCTTTTACATCCTCTATTTTAGCATCCTCTATATGCTTAATGGTTTTACCGATGGTTGCCCAACGATACGGGTGTTTTTTGTAAACCATTGGCCTAAGCTTCAACCAAACATCGCCGTAAGGCTGGTTCAGGTAACGCTGTTTAAACTCCTCTATTACCACGTTTCGCTGCACCTCAAGGCTTTTCTCGCTAAAGGCGAGGCTCAGCATACGGTCGCTCTCCAGCCAAAAGGCGGTCTCTAAATTGGCCGATGGGAGGGTGATGTAATAGTTGGTGATATCATTGCTGGTAAAGGCGTTGTTTTCGCCGCCTACACGCTGCAAAGGGCCATCATAGTTGGGGATGTTTATAGAGCCGCCAAACATCAGGTGCTCAAATAAATGCGCGAAGCCGGTTTGCTCGGGGTTCTCATCACGCGCACCAACATCATACAAGATGTTCAGCACGGCCATCGGGGTTGTATTATCTTCATGAACAATAACCCTCAGGCCATTATCCAGTGTAAATCTATTGAATTTAACCATGTAATAACGATTAATTAACGGTAGGCAAATGTATAATTTTTGTTATCCCGTGGTGTAGAAATGGTGTAAACTTTTTTAACGCTCCGTATATATGACGTTTAATACGACCTAATTGTTACGCTTAAACGTACTCCTGTCAGCTATTTACTTCTATTCCTGATAGTATAATTTCCATAATATGCTTACTATAAAAGCAGGTGGATAAAAGTTTTATAATTTTATATGCCAATGCTTACTAACGATCAACTTATAAAAGAATTAACCGTTGACCCTACCAAGGGTTTTATAGAGCGACTATCGGTAAAGTTAAGGGAGCAGCATTTTAATATCGATCAGCTGATCGACCTCACTTTTCATGCTGATGCGCAGGTAGGTTTCCGTGCAGCATGGCTGTTAGACACCACCATACTGGCCTCGCCCGAACAATATGTTAACAACCTGGAATATTTTGTAAAACGAATGGGCCAGGTTACCAATGCCAGCTGTAAACGGCATTATACCCGCATTATGATGCACCTAACTGCGCCAGATGCCCCCGAGCCAATCAAGGCAAAAATGTCTTCTATAGATATGGAAATTGTGGTAGAACAATGCTTCGACTGGATTATAGACCCAAAAGTAAAAATAGCTGTTAAGGTATTTGCTGCAGATACCTTGTTTAATTTATGCAGTCGATACGATTGGATAAAAGAAGAATTGGCCAGCCAGGTACAATTTATGATGCGCGATGGCGGCGCGGCCATTCAATCACGAGGAAAGAAATTGCTTGCAGCAATTAAAATTCAAAAGTAAAAAGTCAAATTCAAAAGCTTATAAGTGATTAGCTCTGTTTTAACTTTTTACTTTTGAATTTTGAATTATTCCGTAGGTCTGTCGCTGCCGTGCAGATTATCACTAACCTGGTGATGGTGCAATTTGGCCGATATTGCTGATGAGCTATCATCCGCATAAGTACCGTAAGCATTGATCAGGATCCCTTTCAGGTTATACTTTGGCGAATTGATGGCATACACTATCGACATATCCGACGGGTTACTTTGCCCTTCGAAACGGTAGAACTCGTCTATCTCAAAATCATCGGCAGTCATATGTATATCCTTTGACTTATCGTCTATAGTATCGCCCTCAAGGCTCAAATTTGCGGTATATCCTCTTTTTGTAAGGTCGTTAGTGGCATCCACTAATGTTTCAAAATTTTTCATGGTAGTAGTGTTTATTTCGGTGTGATAACGATTATACATGAATAACCACAAAGCCTAAGTGTTGTTTTAACAGAGATAGCATATCATCCAAAAATCACAAACCGCCTCGCACCATCTTTATCTATCAGTTAATATACATACCATTAAAAAACAAATACCCCACATCAATTACCCTATCAGAAATCTTTATAAAATATTTTAAAAACTATTGGTAAATATTTAAAAACTCCGCCACTTGTTAATAAATAGCAGAAAGGAGGTTTGATTCAATTAAAAGAAAAATATAAGATACCGGGCATTAAGCTGTAAGCCAACCCCTTCTTTGGGCATCAACAGCAAAAGCACATCTGAATATTTTAATAATTTATTAATCATTAAACCATGAGAAAACTTTCATCTATCCTTTTAGCAGCACTACTGTTTACTGCCTGTCAAAAAGAAAAAGCAACAGTAACTCCTCCTGCTACATCTGCCAAACCCGCCGGCGAAGTTGCTGTTACTCCCGAATCAAAACTTAAAACCAACGCCACCATTAACTGGAGCGGCTACACCTGGAACGTAAAAGCCCCCACAGGCACAGCAGGCCCCGGCCCCAATTACTGGAACCCAGCCAATGTTTGGGTTGATGCAAACGGCTGGCTGCATTTAAAGATCTCTAAAAACCCATCAAATAATCACTGGGAATGCGCGGAGATCTCAAGCACGCAAAATTTTGGCTATGGCACCTACCAATGGCAAATTGACGGGCCTATCGCCACGTTCGATAAAAATATTGTGCTTGGCCTGTTTGATTACTCGGGCAATGATGGCCGCGACGAAATTGATATTGAGTTTGCAAGATGGGGCAACTCGGCATGGCCAAATTTAAATTATACCATATTCCCCAAAGCCGGCGACCCGCCAACCCCTGCAAGTTACTCTACCGAGTTTACATCGCCGGGCGGCACCTATACCACCCACAGGTTTAAACGCACATCAACCAGCGTGGTATTTAAAAGCCTTTACGGGTTTTATAACGACGACACTAACCTGTTCCTGACCAAAACATTTAACAGCCCGGGTACCTCTATCAGTACTTTAAGTATGCCGGTATTGCTAAATCTTTGGTGCTTTAACGGCCTTGCACCATCAAACGGGCAGGGTGTTGAGGTGGTGATACATAACTTTAAGTTTACAGCTTTATAAATCCTCGTCTATATAAAGGCAAGCCGCATTACATGGCTTGCCTTTTTATGAAAAATTATTGCAAATAATAATGCTTAATACAGTTCAGCCTGTCATCCAGTTCATACACCCATGGCGTTGCGGTGGGGATATCCAGTTTGGCCACATCCTCGTCGCTCAGGTTCTCTATATATTGTATAAGCGCGCGCAGACTGTTGCCGTGGGCACAAATAATAACTTTCTTATTCTCGCGGATAGCCGGCACAATGCTTTCGTGCCAAAAAGGTAGTGCCCTGTCCATGGTTTCGCTCAGGTTTTCAGTAAGGGGTAGTTCGCGGTAAGTCAAATCATTATACCGCAGGTAATTGCCCGGGAAGCGGTCGTCCTGCTCAGTAATAGCAGGCGGGTGTTCGTGCGGGTCGCGGCGCCACTTATGCACCTGCTCTTCGCCATATTTCTCAATAGTTTCGGCTTTGTTAAGGCCTTGCAGGGCCCCGTAAAAACGTTCGTTTAACCGCCATGATTTATGCACCGGGATCCATAACGCATCCATCTGTTCCAGCACAAAATGCATGGTTTTTATACTTCTTTTTAACACCGATGTAAAACCCACATCAAAGGTATAACCATGCTGGGCAAGCAGTTTACCTGCCTGTATGGCTTGTTGCAGGCCTCCATCAGATAGGTCGACATCCGTCCATCCTGTAAAGCGGTTTTCCTGGTTCCAAATACTCTCGCCGTGGCGTATCAATACTATTTTTTGCATGGTCAATAGGTAACGTTTAATAGGGGTTGGAGTTTAAAAAACTATTGCTAATTCGATTTATTTCGATTAGATTGCATCTTATAAACCAAATTTAAACCTTTTTATGATACCAACTACTCCTGTTGTTATAAAGGATGGCATTGCCAACCCTGCACCGCTTGGCCTATGCGCCTTCGGTATGACCACCGTTTTACTGAATATTCACAATGCCGGTTTTTTTGAACTGAACGCTATGATACTGGCTATGGGCATTTTTTATGGCGGACTGGCACAGGTTATTGCCGGCATAATCGAAGCTAAGAAAAATAACACATTCGGGCTTACTGCATTTACATCTTATGGCTTTTTCTGGCTATCGTTAGTAGCCCTTATTGTTATGCCTAAACTGGGCTGGGGAACAAAACCAACGGAGGGCGCTATGTGCGCTTATTTAGGCATTTGGGGATTTTTCACCTTTTGCCTGTTCTTTGGCACCTTAAAGCTAAACCGTGCGCTGCAGTTTGTGTTCGGCTCGCTTACTATACTTTTCGCATTACTGGTTTGGGGCGATGCTACCGGCAATGAAACTATTAAACACCTTGCAGGGTACGAAGGTATTATCTGCGGCTTATCTGCTATTTATACAGGCATTGCTGGTGTATTAAACGAAGTTTACGGGCGTATAGTTTTACCTATCGGGACGGTTAGTTAACTCTCCCGTCCTTCCTCTCAAATATTTCTGCTAAATTGCGCAGGTGAAAGATCTGAAAAAATATTATTTGTTACCGGCCACTCCTGAAGAGGTGTATACGGCGCTTACCAACCCCATAACTTTAGAATTATGGACTGGCGAACCCGCACAAATGTCTACCAGCCCCGGCTCAGAGTTTTCCCTATGGGAAGGTAGTATTGTAGGTAAAAACCTGGAGTTTGAAGAAAATAAAAAAATTGTACAGCAATGGTATTTTGACGGGCAAACCGATGAGTCTATCGTAACCATCAAGATGCATCCGGATAAGCACGGCTCATCTGTAGAGTTAAGGCATGTAAATATACCCGATGATGATTTTAACGATATAGCCGAAGGCTGGAATGACAGCTATTTTGGTAACCTTGCAGATTTTTTTGCTGAAGGATAATTTAAGAGTTGAGACGAAAAAACAAATTATAACAAAATAGCCGCCCCAATTTGGAGCGGCTATTTTTATTTAAAGCTCTTGATTCCTGACTCTAATGGTCTTGAATCTATCCCTTAGTATAAGGTAAACTCTACACGACGGTTTTGTTGACGACCTGCTGCTGTTTTATTAGTAGCAATCGGCTGGCTTTCACCGTAACCTGTGGCCTCTATCCGTGATGCATTTGCACCCTTGCTTACCAAATAGGTTTTGATAGATTCTGCACGGTCTTTAGATAACCTTAAGTTTAAGGCATCAGAACCTGTATTATCTGTATGACCTGCTAATTTTAAGCTAAAGTTTTTCTCAGTTAATAAGTTAGCAACCCTATCTAAACTTGGGAATGATTTTTCACGGATAGTTGCTTTACCCAAATCAAACTCAAGGTTCTTGATCGCATCTTTAACAACACGTTTGTCTTCTTCAGTTACATAAACAACCGGTTTAGCTAACGGGCAACCAGAACCATCTACCTTAGTACCGGCAGGTGTGTTAGGGCATTTATCGTTAATATCCAATACACCATCACCATCGCTATCAACGGTTAACTTAGCTAAGTTAGCATTGGTAGTGTTAAGATCATTTCTTAACTGATCGTTTTTAGCTTTTTCAGCATCAATTTGTGCCTGTAACATAGCTTTAGTTTGTTCGTTTTTCCAAACATACTCGGTACGTAATGAGTTAACCGGGTTATAAGTAGCCATGTTAGGTGTTTTTGAGCTACCTAACAGAAATTCTAAACCTACGTGAGCGTAAGAGAACCTGTCGTTTGAGCCACCTGTGTTGTAACCATCAAAGTTGTCTGATTGTACAAAGTTAACCTGATAACCTAAATCTAAGTTTACGTTTGAGCCTAAGTTCACTTTAAAACCTAAACCTACTGGTATAAACCATTCTTTGATAGAGTTTTCACCTGCACCATTTCTGTAAGCTGTAGTGTTACCGGCACCATCTGTAATGGTTGTTTTGTAACCCATGTAACCGGCACCAGCTGTTAAATACGGTTGTATAACGCTTTTGCTATGGAACCAACTGATATTACCCAATGTAATATTTGTGCTTAAAGCCGCAGACCAATCTAACTTGGTATTAAAACCTTCAGGCGTACCTACACCATCCTGGCCACGTAACCCGCTAACTTGCCCGCGAAGGAAATCGGCTTGTAAACCAAATGTTGGCGTAAATTGCTTTTTGATGTAACCACCGTAACCAATTTCTGATTGTGGCTGTCTGAAATCCTGACGACCGTTTGCTCCAAAAATTGTGAAAGGAGTTAACAAACCACCATTAATACCTATTGACCAAGTTTTCACCGGCCCACCAGAAAATGGCTTAACATAATTTGAAGTGCTTACTGAATCGGTCTGAGCGAATAAAGAGCTGCCTGCCAGTAAACCTGTAAGCAGTAGGGATGCTTTTTTTAAATTTGTTTTCATGTTGTGTTAATTTTTGATTGTCTGCTAAAATGGATAGCATGACTACAGCCACTTTACAACATTAATGCCAACACACGTATTTAAGACCAATGCGTACAATTCACACAATGAGTGATATTTTTTAGGATTTTAATAAAGCACTATTAAATAGACCATTACCAATCTATTTAGCTAAACTAAATAGATTGGCTGACTCTTTAACCATTAGGGTTTAAGAGGTAAAAATAAGTGATCTTAAAAATGGACATTAAATGATTATTTAAGCCATTACAGCTATAGTATTAAATACAGTTTCACCTAAGTAAAAATCACCCTTTATTATAGAACGCTGAAGGGCCGCTTGAGGTGTAATAGCATTAGTAAAGAATTTCCAGGTGATTTCTGGGTCAATAATAATTTCCGACATGATAGAATTTGTCGGTTGTTGTTTCAGCAATTCCCATTTCCGTGCAGTTTTTAGCAGGTACCAATCACCACCAACATTCCTGCTTACGGTTATTTTAATCATCGTGCCTTCTGCAGCCTTAACATTGCGATACGCGTGTGGTAAGGCATACATAAAGGTATCGATACAAGGATAGAACAATTCTTTGGTCATTAACCCGGGTTTACCAACAGCATCACGGATCTGCTGCTGATGATGCCATTTTTCGGTGTATTCGCGGGCAATATCAAACCAATTGAGTGATGTACTTTCTCCCGCCCAGGAAACCGGGTATCTGGCCTGTTCAAAAGGGTTTAATGTATTTAAGTGTTCAATATATTGCTTGCCGGTGCTTTCCAACTGCTGAATAAGCAATTGCGGGCTAACTCTTTTCATCGCGTTTACCCAGGTAGCGTTAAGTTCATTTAAATAAGCAACAAGATCCAGGTAACTGTTTATCTGGGTGGCAATTGCCATTTCGTAACCTTGCGCGTAAGATATGGTACGCATATTTGTATCAAGCAGGTGCGCTGCAATATCCTTAACCGTCCACAAACGTGCAACAGTAGGTTTATTCCAATCCTCCGCACTTAACGAGCCAAGCAATTCTATCAACAACTCATCCAGTACAGGGAATAAGTGCAAGGTCGGTATAGATATAACTTGCTGCATGGATAACCAGGTATTTATACGGCCGGATGGATGATCACCTTCCATTTAATATCGGCATCGGCTTTGTAAAGCGTAGCTGCTACTGAGCAATATTTATCCAACGATAATTCAACAGCCTTTTTGGCTTTATCCTCATCGATAGTACCGTATAAATGAAATTCAAGGGTAATATCCTGCCATAATGATGGTTCTTTACCAGCTTCACGTTCGCCTGTAATAACCATTTTGTAATCAACAACATCCTGGCGTTGTTTTTTTAGGATAGCAATAACATCAATAGCCGAGCATCCGCCCAAACCCATTAAAAGCATTTGCATGGGGCGTACACCAAAATTTTGGCCGCCGCTTTCGGTGCTGCTGTCCATACGTACGGTGTGTCCATATTCGTCGGTGGCCTCAAAGCCGTAGTCGCCGCTAACGCGTGATAGTTTTATAGTAGGCATAGTAGTGTAATAATTTTGCTAAGTTATGTTTTTAGGCTAAAAAACGGATATCATTTACATATCTTGACGTTAATTATATATACGCAAATTTGCATGAAAAAGTTACTGCTATCAACCCTCCTGTTTTGTTTCGCCTCATCATGTTTTGCGCAAACCAACCTTATATCGTACGATGACCTGAGCTACCTGCTCCATAACAATATCAATAAGGCGGATACCTTCTTCATAGCCAAAGGATACACACTTACCAAAAAAGATGAGAAAAAGAACCTGAGGAAATACGACCTTAAGACACCCGGTGGCACCTATGTAAGCAATAACATACGTGTTGACGGCAGACGGATGTATATTGAAATGGAAACCAACGAATTGGCTCAGTATACCATGATCTACAATTCTATATCGCAATACGTAAACAAGGAAAGCACCACCCCCGATGTACAAACTTTTGTAGTAAAAGACCTCGGTACAATCTACATTATGGTGAACGATGCCGTGCCTTACAACCCTACCCGCCGCGAATATACCATCAGGATAGTAGCTGATAAAGGCATCACATCCTACAATTAAATCAACTGCTTTAAATGGTGCTGCATGTGCTCAATATAATCTTCAGCTAAAAAAGCTACGGTATTAAATGAAGCCTCGTAACGGCCGTTGTCACATTTTATTTGTACTCGCTCGGCAGGGTAATTGGCTAACACCCTTGCAATTTGCAGGTTTACCAGTCCCCAAAGTTTTAATAGTTCGGAAATATCAGCATCCTGGTAATGCTGGGCTACAACCCATTCCTCCTGGAAATAGATTAGCTTAAAACCTTCTTCATAAGTACAGCGAACAAAGCGTTGCAGGTTGATATGCGCGCTATCAATAAGGTGGCCTATGATCTGCTTGTTTGTCCATTTACCGGGCGCGGCCTGGGTTTCCCAATTTATAAATTGTGCTTTCCGGGTTAAAAATTCATCAATAGCGGTGGTAAGTTTTTGGGCTGTTTCTTTCATCACTGATCAAATATTTGCATTTAAATATGCTTAATCCTGATAAATTATTCAAAAAAAATTATCTTCATGGCCTGAATCATACTTATGGCATTAAACTACATCTGGATAGCTTTTTTCCTCATCGCATTTGTAATAGCTTTTTGCAAGCTGGTGTTTTTGGGCGATGTAGATGCATTTAAGCTATTGGTTGATGGCATGTTTGATAGTTCAAAGTCCTCGGTAATGGATATTGCCCTGCCTTTGGCCGGTAACATGGTACTTTGGCTGGGCATACTCAATATTGGCGAAAAAGCCGGTGCAATGAACTTCCTGGCCCGGGTTGTAGGCCCATTTTTAAGTCGTTTATTCCCTGAGGTACCCAAAAAGCACCCGGCCACCGGGCAAATGATGATGAACTTTTCGGCCAACCTGCTTGGCTTAGATAACGCAGCCACCCCGCTTGGCCTGAAAGCCATGGGCAGCCTGCAGGAACTTAACCCCGATAAAGAAACGGCATCCAACGCGCAGATCATGTTTTTGGTGCTGCATACATCGGGGCTGCAACTACTGCCGGTTACCATCATTGCGCAGCGATTTATACTCCACGCCAAAGACCCTGCCGACGTTTTAATACCTTGCATTATAGCTACTTATGTAGCTACAGTTGTAGGGATGATTGCAGTAGCCATTAAGCAAAAAATAAACCTGTTCGACAGGGTTATTCTGAGCTGGCTGGGAGGCATGACAACGTTTATAGTTCTGCTGGTATTTTACTTCACCCACTACCTTGATAAATCACAGATAACAACCGTATCAAAAGTTGCCAGCAACCTGCTGCTGTTTGCCATACCAACCGTATTTATATTGGGTGCACTGCGCAAAAAAGTAAACGTTTTTGAGAGTTTTATTGATGGCGCTAAAAGCGGCTTTGAAGTATCTGTAAAAATAATCCCCTACTTAGTAGCTATGCTGGTTGCCATAAGCGTTTTCCGCAACAGCGGCGCGCTCGATTATATTAACAACGGTGTGCGATGGGCTGCCACAAGTTTACATATGGATACCCGTTTTGTTGATGCCATGCCGGTTGCTTATATGAAACCGCTAAGCGGCTCCGGTTCAAAGGCTATGATGATCAATGTGATGCAAACATACGGCCCCGATAGCTTTGCCGGCCGGCTTGGCTCGGTGTTCAATGGATCTGCCGATACAACGTTTTATATTGTTGCATTATACTTTGGTTCGGTTGGTATAAAAAAATCGCGTTATGCTATCCCTGCCGGCCTTATTGCCGACTTTGCTGGTGTATTAGCCGCTATATTAATCTCTTATTTATTTTTCGGATAAGTTAATACTTAAAAATTCTTATTTCAGTATTAAAAATATTCATTTATCTGTAACACGGGCGCATTTATTCCGTATAAGGCAGTTAGTAAACTACTAGTTTATTTTGTGCCGAAGCGTTAAATTGATTTTGACTTGTGATTGATGGATAAAACTTTTACTAAAGGTTTATTTATTTTACTATTACCCCTACTTGTAATAACGGCCGCTGCCTCGGCCCAAACCATTACCGTAGGTGCTATTGACCCAGGACCTTACGGGCAGGGATCAAGCATTTCTGTGCCATTTAAAGTAGATAACACCAGTGGTTGTATTGCTACAAATAATGTTTACCGTCTTTATCTTTCAAATTCCACCGGTAGCTTTGCATCACAAGTGCAAATAGGCACTTATACGGGCTTCTATGGCACGTTTGTTAATGGAATTATACCTGCTGGTACACCCGCGGGTAATGGTTATAAGTTAAGGGTCATATCAACCTCACCGTCGGTAATAAGCACAACATCGTCAGCATTTAGTATTAGTAATGCTGCAGCCGTAAAGGCAGCCGTATCCTCCCAATCTATTGGAAACGATCCTGAAGTTTTTGGGGCATGTATAGGCGCTAATAATAATCCTTATCCTTTTATAGATAATTCAACATTTGGCGCAACCGTTACAGCTACTTTTTTTAATGAAATAACCCAGGCAAACGAGGGTGGGATACAACCCATACCGGTAAACTTCATTGCAAAACTGGCCAATTATACTGTAACTGTACGGGCTGATAAAGGCGGGATTGTGGGTACAAAATCGTACACGTTAATTAATAATGACGTATACAGGGCAATCGGTAACTCCGGCAGCAATACGGCTTGCGCAAATGGTGCTGCACCACTTACTTTTCCAATTCCCAGTGATGATGGCAGTGGCAATAAAGCAGGATTTAAATATAATTATCCCGGCTTGCTTTACAAAGTTACCTGGGGCGACGGTTCAACCGACACTTACACCTATTGTGACATCGTAAATCAAAATAACTCTATTGCCCACCTTTTTACTCAATCATCATGTGGTAATGATGTAGAAAATCAAAAAAACGTATTTAAGATAGAGCTAACGCCTATAAACCCGTATTGCAACACTACAGTAACTCCCGGGTTAGCTTTCGCAAAAGTAGTTTCTCCGCCTAAAAATATTATCGCCGGCCCCGAAAATACCTGCACAAATACAGTAGTAACGTTTACAAACACATCTGATCCCGGCCAGGACCCCAACAGCATTAGTCCGGATTGTAAAAACGCCAATGCACTTTATACCTGGTACATCAACGGTACTGCTATCGCAATTAATCAAAAAAAAACAGATAATTTCATTCACAATTTTACCACGCACGGTAGTTATACAATAACTTTGAAGTTGCAAAACAGCAATGGTTTGTGTACAGCTGATGATGTAGACTTTAAAATTTGCGTCCAGGATAAACCCCAACCAAGTTTTACAATCCCTCCAACGTATTGCCTTGCAACCGGCGCCTTAACCCCTGTTAATACATCAATAGTTGATGAAACCTGTAATACAAATACAACCTATAAATGGGTACAGGTAGCAGGCCCTGTTGGCGGAGTTGTATTTAATTCAAACATTAAAACCCCGTCGTTTACATTTAACACTATTGGTGTTTATCAATTCAGGCTTGATATTACCACATTAAGTTGCGGTACTGTATCATCACCTGTGCAAACCATTATTGTTAATGATATACCAAAAGTTCAGCTTTCTGCAGATGCCAATGTTTGCGGCCAGGGTGTAACGTTAAGTTTCGACCCAACGGCTACAACAACCAAATCTGATTTAACCGGCACTGCACAGCCCGCTGCTACAACATATACATGGGCGGTTACAGGCGGTGCTTTTGCATTTGTTGGCGGCACCGATCTGCATAGCCAATACCCCAAAATTCGATTTGATGCATTGGCGGCTTATACTATAACTGCTATTCATTTAAATAGCTGCGGCGCGGCAGCTACCGATCAGCAGGTGCTTACATTTGTACAATCGCCTACTGTAGTGGCCGGTACTTATAATCCGGTATGCGAAGGCACCCCAATCTTGTTAAACGGCACGCCGGGTGTTGGCGGCCTTGTTACCGGTGTAACATGGCTAAGTACCACGGGTGGTACTTTTACTAATCAAAACACACCTAATGCTACCTATACCCCATCCGCAGCTGATATCGCTGCTGGGCAGGTTATCTTAACATACCAGGTTACAACATCGTTAACAGCGCCATGTAATGTTATTACAGACCAAACTACGGTTATCATTATTAAAAAAGCTACCATAACCAGTCCAAATAATCCGTCTGTTTGCAGTGGCAGTACTTTCAATTATACTATTACTGCGGCTAACCCAGCAACAACATTTACCTGGACAGCGGGCTTAACCTCAGGCACGGCCACGGGCTTTACTAACCCGGGTAACGGTAATATCATAAACGACATTATTACCAATAACAGTAATATAGACGCGGTTGTAACTTATACCATTACGCCCACGCTTAATGGTTGCCCCGGTACGCCGTTCAGTTTAAAAGTAACCGTGCACCCGTTGCCGGTTATTACAGCTGTACCTGTTGATGCCATTATTTGCAGTAATCAGCCGGCAAATATTACTTTAACATCAAACGTAACCCCAACAACATACACCTGGACAAGCGTTACCAGTGCCGGCATAACAGGTAATACAAATCGTACGGTAGCAGCCACAGCTTCAAGCATACAGGACATATTAATAAACGGCGCCGCCACACAAGGCACCGTTACATACACCATAACGCCTTACAACGGCACATGCCCGGGCACCCCAAAACAGGCGATTGTAACTGTTAAACCTGCGCCAATACCATCAGTAGCCGGGCCTGATGAGGCAATTTGTATCTCATCTACCTACACATTAAAGGGTAACGACCCTGCACCTGGTACGGGCAAGTGGACAGTTGCATCCGGACAGGCTGGTATAACATTTAGTAATGACACCGACCCGCATGCCGTTGTAAGCGGCTTGCAACCGGGCCAGATCTATAAATTTACCTGGACAATTACAGCCGCACCTACCTGCCCATCAACCCAAAGTACAGTTACTATTACCAATAATGCAGAAGCTGTTGGCGGTACTACTACCGGCACAACTACAGTTTGCGCCCCAACTAATAACGGGGCTGTAATATTATCCGGATATACAGGCAATATACTCCGCTGGGAAAGTTCGGTTAACGCTGGCACAGCATGGGTGCCTATAACCAATATAACTACAACATTAAATTACAGCAACTTAACACAAACTACTCAATACAGGGCTGTTATAAGCGGCGGCAGTTGCGGTAACGAATTTTCGACTGTAACAACCATTACAGTTAACCAACCCGCCATTACAGCAAATGCCGGGCCTGATAACCCGCAGTGTAATGTAACCAGTGCAAACCTACAGGGTAACAACCCGGGAACTTTTGTTGGCGAGTGGACACAAATTGCCGGCCCTGCGGCTACGATAGTTGCCCCCTCTAATCCGCTATCTCAGGTAACGGGTTTAGTACCGGGCAATAGCTATACCTTCAGGTGGACAATAAAGGGTGTATTGCCTTGTGGCAATAGCTTTGACGATGTTGTTATTATTGATAAGCCCGATATAATTGCGAGCTTCATACCAAGCCAAACACAAGCTTGCGGCCCAACAGAGATCACTTTCAACAACACCTCGACACCGGTATTCCCCGGCACGGTTTACGAATGGAACTTTGGTGATGGATCACCTGCATCAACAATTCCAAGGCATACTTTCCAGCCTGGCACAGATGGTAAAGATATCATTTACACGGTATCATTAACGATTGTTGGTAATTGCGTGGTTAGGCAACCTGTTACCGCTACTATTACTGTAAGCCCGGCCAAGCCCGATGCACGCATAAACCCAAGTGAGGTAAGGTCATGTGGGGTTTTGAACCTTACTGTTGATAACTTATCACCGGGTACAAATGATACGTACACCTTTTATTTGATGGACGAGAATAACAACCAGGTAACAGCCCCTATAACCAAAACAAATAATGATAAATCTTCGGCAATATTTCCGGCAATAAACCCTACTCATATCGCCACCTGGCGCTTGTATATGGAGGCAAAGGATAAATGCGGTAACATAAACAGGTCTCCGGAATTCCAGATCCCGGTATCTCCGTCAAATATTGTTTCCAACATGCAGATAAAAGACAACCCTGCTTATGTTTGTTTAGGCTCCCCAGTATTTTTCAGGAACCTATCGGCAGGTGGCGATGCTTTTAAATATACCATCTATGATGAAAATCAAGGCATTATAACAAGTTTCCCAGGGGGATTGGCAGACCTTTCTTACACTTTCCCTAACGTGGGTTCTTATTTTGTATCTATTACAGCCAGTAATACCGGGTGTGGTGATGCACCACCATCTACCTTAATACCCATACAGGTTATACCTTTACCTCAACCGCAATTTACTTACACAGTTGATGTTGATAATAAGGTAAAATTCACAAACACTACCCCCGCTGCCGGCAGCACGCCTGCAGCATCTTTAAGCTATGTATGGAATTTCGGCGACGGAACTGCTCCTGAAACAAGCTTTACGCCTAACGATCATAGCTATGATTATACCAAATCGCCATATACGGTAACACTTACAGCCCGCAACCCGGGTACATCATGCGAAGGTTTGATAACCCATACTATAGAAATTAAATTCACCGGCGAGCTATTCGTGCCAAATGCCTTCCAACCAGAATCAAGCAAAGCCGAGCTGCGTACCTTTAAAGCTAAAGGGCAAAAACTAAAAGAATGGCGCATGCAGGTATTTAATAATTGGGGCCAACTGGTATGGCAAACCACACAGCTTAACAGCAATGGCGAACCAACCGAGGGCTGGGACGGCACATTTAAAGGGGTACCAGCGCAGCAGGGCGTATATGTTTGGCAAATAACTGCCAAGTTTTTAAACGGATCCGACTGGAAAGGCATGTCATACAACGGCTCGCTGCCTAAGCGCTCGGGCTCAATACATTTAATCAGATAAGTGAGATGAAGGGACTGGCAAAATATTATCTTTTAGTTTTAATACCCATACTGGGCTGCCTGCACGTTTCCGCGCAAGATCATATGTACTCGCAGTTCTTCAACTCTCCCGTTTACCTTAACCCTGCCCTGAACGGCCAGTTTGAGGGCGACTTACGGATGAACCTCATCTACCGCAACCAATATTCATCCTTGCCGGGCAACCTTACCTATTTGTCGGCTTCTATAGATTATAACGTACCACAGTTTGGCGGCGGTATTGGTTTACTGGTTACCCGCAGCAGCGAGGGTTCCGCTTATCTAACCAAAAACAACTTCGCGGGCATATACTCCTATAGTATTGGCTCTGAGGACTATGTACTATCGTTTGGCTTACAAGCCGGTATAACCAACCGCTCGGTTGATTTTAGTAAGCTTGTTTTTGGCGACCAGATAGACCCAAGCCTGGGTTATATACCTGGCTCAACTACCGGCGCCGACAAACCTGATTTTAACAACAAATTCTTTTTTGATGCCGGTGCGGGTATAAACCTTACGCTTAAAAACTTAAATATAGGCGGCGCGGTACAGCATATTAACCGCCCTAACGAATCATTTACCGGCACACCTTATGTATTGCCTATGAGAGCAACAGCGCATGCTAGTTTCCGTTATAACCTTACCCGCGATGATAATATGGATGATGACGACAAATCATATATCATCCCATCGGTAGTATTTTATAAGCAGGCGCAGGCACAATCCATAAGTGCGGGTATGCAATACAAACGGCGCAGTATAAACGCCGGGCTTTGGTATCGCAGTGGTGGTGCTGGCGGGCCAAGCGCCATTGTGGTATCACTTATTTTCGATCTGTTCATCAATAGAGATGGTGGCGAAAAACTACGTTTTGGGGTAAGCCACGATGTACCTGCGGGTGGTATAAATTATGGTAACACAAGCGGCACTACAGAAGGCAGCATTGGCTATGAAACTACATTACCCTCCCGCTCAGGCAGCGAGCACAAATTTTTGGGTGCAAGCAGGTGTTATGACTTTTATTAATTTTGCTTAATTTTGTACCACCTAATTCATTTATGACAAAAAATTACATAAAAGCAAAGGAAGCGAAGAAAAAATCGGCATCAAGAGCAGGTTGGTTACTGGCTTTTTTTGTAGTTATTTTCGCAGTTTTACTTGGCAAATATGCCCTTTCGGGTTCTATTGGGGTATTTAGCGGCCTACCCGATAGTGATGCCGCTTATGGCATTGCCAGAAAATTCATACAGCCTACTATACTTTCAACTAACGTGGATTTTTCGGATGCTGAATATAAATTTGCCAAAAAATCAGATTCGGTTTACGTGATCAAATCATTTTACACCGAGAAATTTGATGATGGCGAGGTTTCTAAAACCCATTTTACTATCACGTTAAAATATAATGGAGGTGCAGGCGCAAACGCATCAAACTGGACCATGCTTAATTTAGATAAGGATAACTAATTGCTGCTTTATTTTTGATGTATGGAAAGTGAGAATGAGTTTATTGTTGATGTTGCAGCAGTTATTACCCATGCAAAGTATCAAACTACGGTAACAAGTGGTAACCACACCATTATTACTGATGAACCTATGGATATTGGCGGTGCCGATACAGGGATGTCGCCTTATAACTTATTACTGGCCAGTTTGGCAAGCTGTACGGTAATCACATTGCGCATGTACATTGATCGTAAAATGTGGGTAGTTGATGAGATCAATATTAAGCTCGAGCTTTTTAAAAACCCTGAAGGTGTAGTGATTGAAAGCAAACTCGCATTTAAAGGCATCCTTACTGATGAGCAGATAAAACGCTTAATAACCATTGCTGATGCATGCCCCATTCATAAAATACTTGTAGGCAACATTATTGTAAACAACAGTTTGGCGTAATACAGCCTATTTTAAGCCTTTAACAAAAATATCTATTAGCAGCAGGCGTTTATTGTGTATCTCGTCCAGGTGTTCTTTATGCGGAAAGTTTAGTTTTTTATATGATAATGAGCCGCCAACCTTAATACCATGCAAGGCATCTAAAAACACTTCTACAATCTCAATTGGGTTTGCAACTGGTTTTAAGTTCCCTTTTTCTACTTCGGATTGTATGGCGCCGGCAAGTAATTTAATCTCGGCTTCGCGGATATGGCCAACAATTTCCCAAATTGTATCGGGCAGGTTTTGCTCGTTAAGGCGAAAGAAATCAAAGAAATTATAGTTATTTACAATAAACTCGTGATGGGTATTAACCTGAAACAAAAAGGCCTCGCGCAGGTCGGTAAAATGCCCAAACTTATCTTCCAGTTGTTTTAAATAGTCGTTGGCCAGTTTGCGCATAACGGCCATATACAATTCGCTTTTGTCAGGGAAATAATAATAAAGCAAGGCTTTCGACATAGAAAGGTCGCCTGCAATTTCATTCATGGTGGTTTTTGAATATCCGTAATGAAGAAAACGCTGATACGATGCCTCTAAGATTTTCTCTCGTTTAATATCCTGCTGATCATTTATTGCGCTCATTGCTTTTTCCTGAAGATAATTTATTTGTTAAACTTCCTGACTTTTTTAACAAAACTATCAATTTACCAAACAATAAATCAAAGCTTTCTAAAAAGATGATTTTAAAATGTAAAAACTACATGTGTTTAGCTAATGCGGTACCGGTAGCAATTACAATAGCATCTTCAATTGCCCCCACAACAGGATCTGGCAAACCAGTGCGCTTACCCACGGCCATACGTAAAAACATACAACCAAATGCTGATCCAATTGCCGCGGTTCCTCCTATTATCCCTCCTATTACAGGCTGCTGATAATTGGCCCTGTAAACGGTTGCGCCACATAACGCCCCCGATAAAAAACGGCCTATCAAACCACCCGTACTGGTACGGTTTGGTGCTGCAGGCATTTTATCGCCCACCAATTCGCCTGCGGCTAAAACCTTAAATACTTTTGATGTAGCAATAGTTTGCATGAATTGTGCAGGCGTGCCTTTTAATTGCTTTGATGGATGCCTGCTGTAAACGTGGCTAACAACCACGGGCGCCGAAAAGGTACGCATCCCGGCAATAATCCCAAGCCCTGCGGCTTGCTTAAAAGCATTTGTTAATTTAAATTCCATACAAGTTAGTGTTTGTTCTATTGCTAACAGTTACTAATAGAGAATGTTGTAATAAAAATTCTTCATACACGGCGCACCCATTTTCTGCTTTTAGTAAAAAATACAAATCAATAATTAAACACGCTTGTTAGTATCAATAACAAACAACAAAACCGATGAAACTACACGAAGATAACTCGCTTGGCGCCCTGGGCAGCGCAATAGGAAAAGGCTTATTAGCCGGTATTGCCGCCACTGCAGCTATGACAGCATCGCAAATGATAGAGATGAAAATAACCAAACGCGAAGCCAGCGACGCGCCGGTTAAGCTTGCCGAAGATACCGCAGGTGTTAAACCAGCTACTAAACAGGATAAGCAAAAACTATCGCAGGAGCTGCACTGGAGCTACGGTACAGCATGGGGAGTAGCCCGCGGATTAATTGGTTTAACAGGGCTAAAAGGTTTACCTGTCACCCTTATACATTTTGGCGCTGTTTGGGGTACAGCATTAATTATGCTACCGAAGCATAATGCAGCAAAACCCATAAACCAACAGCAACCAAAAGATATAGCCATTGATGTATTGCACCACGGCGTTTATGCCATAACCGCCGGCCTTGTGTATGATGCCCTCGACGCGGGCAGCCGCCGCGAAAGGAAACTGAATAAGGTTGCCAATAATTTAAAAAGCCTTATCAAAAGGTTTAGATAAGGTAACATCGCCATAAAGCAAAAAGGGCCGCACAGTTAAACTATGCAGCCCTTTTATATTGATAGAGAATTTATACTGAACCTTCTGCTTTGGCAACTTCTAATTTGCGTTTCTCAACACCTGATAATTCTTTTTTACCAAAGAAGTAGTTTTTCATGTTTACACGGATGATGTACATACATGGCACCAATATCAGGGTAATGATGGTTGCAAAACCAAGGCCAAAGATCATTGTCCATGCTAACGGGCCCCAGAAAGCTACGTTATCGCCACCAAAGTGAATATGTGGTTCAAAGTGGGTAAACAAGCCAACGAAATCGATATTGAAACCAACTGCCAATGGTATTAAGCCCAATATGGCTGCAGTTGCTGTTAATAATACAGGCGTCATACGGGTGTGGCCGGCCTCTACAACGGCATCGTGTAGATTTACGCCCTGCTCTATCAACATATCGGTAAACTCTACCAGTAATATACCGTTACGTACCACTACCCCTGCCAGTGCAATGATACCGATACCGGTCATTACGATAGACATCGTCATCCCGAAGAGGCTTACCCCCAGGAATACACCAATGATACTTAAGAAGATCTCGCTGATGATGATAAACGTTTTACCGATCGAGTTAAACTGGATCATAAGAATGATCAATATCAAACCAAATGATGTTGCCATTGCCCCACCCAGAAAGTTAACAGCTTCCATCTGGTCTTCCTGGCCACCACCCTGGCGTATTACAATGTTATCATCTTTTTTAAAGTTATTAATAGCCCTTAAAATATTGGCGTTTACTTCGTTAGCGTTGTAAGGTTTAATAACACTCGACCCCAGGGTTAATACCCTGCGCTGTTGTTTACGCTTAATGTTACTAAATGTATTGGTGTACCTGATATCTGTAAAGGCAGATATAGGCACCTGGCGTATTGCACCGCCCGTAGCCAAATCACGATAAGTTATTTTTAAGTTGCGCAATTCATCGATGTTACCACGCTGCTCTTCCATTGCCCTAACTTTTATCTGGTAATCATCCTCTTTAGTATTTCTAAAATCGGCTGCTTTTCTGCCGAAGATAGCTGTATTAAGATTATCTGTTATCTGGGCGCTACTGATACCTTCGCGGTTAGCACGCTCACGGTCAATATCAAAAACAATATCAGGTTTATCACTTTGCACATCGGCAACCAGGTTTTCAATACCGGCAATATTTTGTTTATCCAGGTATGTCTTTAATCGGCTGCCGGTTTTCACCAACGAATCCAAATCATCGCCAATTATTTCAATACTAATATCCTTTTGTACCGGCGGGCCGCTTGCTTCTTGTGCAACAGCAATTTTAACGCCCGGTAAACCTTGTACAGCATTACGTATCTTCGCCAAAACGGCCTTGGTATCCTTACCATCTCTTTTACCAAACTCAACAAAAGCAACGGTCACTTTACCTTTGTTTTGATAATCGCCCTGGTCTTCATCCTGCGGGTCGGTTACGCCTTTTGTAACGTTAGATATGATTGATGAAACCACATCTTTATCCGGTTCAACCACTTTGGCTACACGCTGCTCAATTTTCTTGGTTACATTATCAGTAGTTGCCTGGTCGGTACCAATTGGCATAGTAATATATACATAGGCAAAGTTAGGATCGCCTGAAGGGAAAAACTCGGGGGTTTTACCTATTGTCATTAACAATACAATTGATAAAATGAATAACCCAACGGTACCTAATAACATAGTGATTGGCCTTTGAACGGCTTTCTCCAGCCACCGGGCATACCAGTTTTGGAATTTAGGCCATGCTTTATTCTGGAACCTGTCTATCACTCTTAACAACACAAAGTGGTTTAGCAGGTATAATACAATAAATAGTGCAAATAGATTACCAATACCTACATTGATCAGATAACCTATTGCGGTTGCTATAACCAAATAGATCAAAGCACGCCTGGTTTTTTTATCAAATTTAGGATTATCATGTTCGCCAGGATGATGTGGTTCCATAAAATCAACCGCGAATACCGGGTTCATGATATAAGCTACCACTAATGACGCCAGTAAGGTAATGATTAGTGTTATCGGCAGGAAGAACATAAATTCTCCGATGATACTATTCCAGAATGCTAAAGGAATAAACGGTGCCAAAGTTGTCATTGTACCAGAGAATACAGGTAAGAACACTTCACCAGCCGCCATTTTTGCAGCTTCTTTAATAGGTACTTTTCCATTTGCAAAAATACGGTGCGTGTTCTCTATAACCACAATGGCATCATCCACCACTATACCCAAGGCAAGCAGGAAGGAGAACAACACGATCATATTCAACGTAAACCCTATCCACGGCATTACCACAAACGCGATAAAGCAGGATAGCGGCACCGATAATGCCACAAATATGGCATTGGTAGTACCCATAAAAAACATCAGGATAACAGTTACCAGTATAAAACCTATAATGATGGTATTGATCAGGTCATTAAGTGTTGTACGGGTCTTATCAGACTGATCACCGGTTACTACAATATCTAATCCTTTAGGGAATGCTGTTTTTTGCTTCAATTTGATCAATTCGTTGATCTTATCTGACGCCTGTATAAGGTTCTCTCCTGTACGTTTACTAACGTTTAGGGTAATTACATTTTTAAATTTAGGGTTATCGTTTGTTTTTAAACGCGCGTAACTCTCCTGCTCTAAAAAGGAATCTTTCACCTCGGCAATATCACGCAGATAAACGGCCTGCCCTTTCGGGTTACGGATAACCATTGCAGCTACCTGGTCGGCGTTCTTAAAATCCTTTTTTATATCAATACTGCGGCGTATACCATCAGTTTTAATAGTACCGGCAGATGATAAAACGTTTTCGTCGCCAACGGCCTTGGTAATATCGCCAAAGCTTAACTGCGCCGCTGCCATTTTATTCATGTCAACGTTTATCTGTATCTCAGGTGTCAAGGCACCAACCTCATCAACTTTTGATATCTCTTTGTAGCTTTCTATCTCGTCCTTTAAAATATCGGCATATTCTTTTAATTTCTTAAGATCATAATCGCCTGATATATTAATATAAAGGATAGGCAAATCGGCTACGTTTACGTCAGATATAACCGGTTCTTTAAAGTTATTGTCGTTTTGCGGTAAATCCTGTTTGGCTTTGTCAACGGCATCTTTAACATCAATTTTTGCATCCTTGGTTTTAACGTTAGCGTTAAACTCTGCTGTAATAATAGATACGTTTTGTACCGAGTTTGATGTAACCTTTTTTAACCCTTTTAGCGATTTTAGTTTTTTCTCCAACTGCCTGGTAACCAAATTCTCTACGTTTTGCGGCGACTGGCCTAAAAACTGTGTGGTGATAAAAATTTTGGGTACAGCAATATCCGGAAAGTTCTCTTTAGGCAGGTTGTTATAACTAACCAAACCTAATACCGAGATCATCAGTATGAGTACGTATATAGCGGTTTTATTATCTATGGCCCAACTTGAGGGGCCAAATTCTTTTTTAATATCTTTCATATCTGTAATAGATAAGGGGTTAATTAATTTGCAGATTGTAAAACCTTCACTTTATCGCCATTTTCAATATCGGCAGCACCTTCAGTTACGATCTGGTCGCCAGCCTTAATGCCCGATAATATCTCTGTTTGGCCACCATAAGTAATACCCGATTTAATAGCAGTACGTTTGGCTATTCCGTTTACGTTAACATAAACATAATCGCCTTCTTCAGAGCGTTGGACAGCTTTAACCGGTATAGCAATAGCGTTAGCCTTTGAATAATCGGCTATTTTAATAATAGCTGTCATATTAGGGCGAAGTGTTTTACGCGCGGGTAATTTTATTTCTACCGCAAAGCTGCGAGATGTTGGGTCGATAGCTTTGGCGGCAAAGGTTACCTTGGTTGTTAATGAATCGTGCGCATCGGGCACCAAAATCATAACATTATTACCAGTACCTACACTACCAGCATATGATTCCGGCACATCAGCCTTAACCTTTAAAAAATCGGCATTTACTATACGGATACCTGTAGTGCCCGGCTGAGCAACCTGGCCAAGCTTAAGGTCCATCTGGTCAATTGTGCCATTTATTGGCGATACAATACGATACATAGCTGCCTGCTCGCGTAAAGCCGACAATGCTTTTTTACTTGCCGCTAATGTTGTTTTTGCCTGTAAAAACTGCACCTCAGTACCAATTTTCTGATCCCAAAGATTTTTTTGGCGATCGTATAAAGTCTGGTTCAATTCAACTGTCGCTTCGTTTTGAGCGATAGTTTGCCTTTGGGTGCTGTTATCTAACTGTACAAGTACCTGGCCTTTGCTAACATGCTGGCCTGGTTTTACATAAATAGCAGTAATAGTACCCGGCGATTGCGGATAAGCGGTAACGTTATCCTGTGCATCAATTTTACCTTGTATTTGTACATAATTAGTAAATGCACCAGCCTTAACATCAACCACACCAACTTCAACGGCTTTTGTAGAATCGCCGCCAACTTCGCCCTGTAGTTTGGTGATCTTGGCATTTATTTCTGCCTGCTGCTTTTGCAGGTCGGCCAGTTCCGCTTTTTTATCTTTTGGTTTGTTTGAGCATGCTGCCAATAACAGTAATGCGGGTATGTATATTAATTTTTTCATTTTTCAGTGTTGATATATAGTGGTTTAGTTGATTTTATTGAATTCTTCCGTATGCTTTATCAAGGTCTACTTTACTTACCATGGCATCATAAAGGCCCTGTATGTATTTATTGTCTGCTTCCTCAAGCGCCGTCTGTGCCTGTGTAACCTCGATACTTGAGCCTACCCCCTGCTGATACTTTATCTGCGAAACACGTAATACCTCTTCGGCAAGCTTACGGCTCTCTTCCTGGTTTTTAAGTGTTTGCAAACCATTTATGTAACTTACGTTTGCTTTTTGGGCGTCGAGGTGTAAAGAGTTCTTCAGGTTCTCCAAATCGTTGATAGATTTTTGTACCGTGATTTGCGACTGCCTTAATTGATTTGTACGTTGGCCACCGCTAAAAATAGGCACGTTCAATGTTAAGCCGATATAACTTGACGGGAAGCTGGACTTATATAAATTGCTAAAACTATTATTTTGATAAGATGCCGAGTAAGTGCCATTTGCCGATAGCGATGGTAAAAACGCAGCCTTTTTATTCTTAACATCAAATTGATTTAGCTTTATCTGGGTTTCCTGTAAAGCATATTCAATACGGTTGTGGTAGAAAGCAGTATCAATAGTAACATCTGCTACGTTTTCATCCAGCTTAATATCAGTTAATTTGTTGCTCAGTGTCAGGTTATCTTCAATAGGCATCCCCATCTGGAATTTAAGCAGCTGGTAGTTAAGCGCCATGGTACGCAGCGTGTTCTCGCGGGTGGTAACCAGGTTATTGTATTGTACCCTTATACGGTCAACATCAATTTTCTCAACTGTTCCCTGCTGGTTTTGGGCAACCGTTTGGTCTAACTGTAATTTAAGTTGTTTAATATTAGCATCCTGTAATCTTATTTGCTCGTTGCTCACCAATACCTGGTAATAGGCTTTGGTAACATTTACGTTCACATCAATTTTTGAACGTGTAGCGTTTCTTATAGAAAGCTCCTTATATGTTTTTGATGCCTGCAAGCCTACGAGGTAGCTGCCTTTAAAGATGATCTGGGTTGCATTAACCGCCAAATTTGAATTGTATTTAACGCCAAACTGAACCGGGATAAATGTACCCGGTTGGTTAAAAAATTCGCCCGGTAATAACTGTGTGGGTATTTTCAAATAATCAGTAAATGATGCGGTACCATCAACCTGAGGCAAACCCTGGCCAATAGTTTCTTTTACTTTGTATTCGGCACTTTTAACATCAAGGTTTGCGTTTAAAACTGTATTCTGATGTTGATAGGCATAATTAACAGCCTCCTGTACGCTAAAATTATAAGCTTGAGGCGGTGCAGGCTGCGTTTGCGAAAACCCTTGCAAGGCTCCCGTTATGCAGGTTAGTAGGGTGAGGAATCGTTTCATTTTTTGTGAGTAGTGATATATATATGGTAGATTATTGTTTGTTTCTTTTACAAAGCAACCGCAATGATTGACAGCAGTATGTCAGCAGTGCGAATGTTTTTAGTTTAATTCTTCTATATGAACTTTTTTATACTCATCTAATAGTTTATGCCCTTTTATAGTACAAATGCCATAGTTAAAATGCTCAAGTAACTGGTACTGTACCCGCCATGTGCTAAACTGCGCTATCGGGAATATTGAGGCGTTAAAGCCCATTTCTACCTGGTTAACACGCATTTTAGCCAGTATCTTAACGTCTATTTCCGGCCTGATGAACCCCTGCTTTATCCCTTTTATCAATAGCTCTTCCAATGTTTTTACAAGCACATTGGCTTTAAATTTCTGAAACTCGCTCCAGGCATCCGGGTGATACTTTTGCATATCATGTATCACTATCGGGTTTATCCTGCTGAAGATATCTTCCGAACATTTCATCATATTGATCATCTCTTCCATTACATTGGCCGAGTTTTGTATGATATCGTTTATCTGGCATTCATCCTCTTCAAGCTTTTTCTTTACCAGCGCTATCACCAGATCATTTTTATCATTAAAAAAATGATAAATGGTTTTTTTCGACATACCCAGGTGTTTGGCTATATCGTCCATAGTTACGCTTTTGATACCTGCCTGTAAAAACAAGTCTTCGCCACCCTGAATTATTCGTTCTATTTGACCGTTTGACATTATGGGTCAAAACTAAGGAAACATTTTTAGATTTCAAAGTTTCCATTTCAAATTACTTTTTCCTGACAATCACCGTTTTTACACAATTGTTTATCTTTGCAAAAAAGAACGCAATGGATTTAACTTCCCTGTCCGCTATATCCCCTATCGACGGACGCTACCGCAATACAACATCAGCCCTGGCCGCTTATTTTTCAGAATACGCCCTTATTAAATATAGGGTATTCATAGAGATAGAATATTTTATAGCACTTTGTGAGCACCCGCTACCCCAGTTACGAAGTTTTGATAAAAATGCAACAGAAAAGTTACGTGATATTTACAAAAACTTTTCTGAAGCTGACGCCTCATCAATCAAAGACATCGAAAAAACAACCAACCATGATGTTAAAGCGGTTGAGTATTTCATCAAAAAAGAGTTTGATAAATTAGGCCTGGAAGAACATAAAGAATTCATTCACTTTGGTTTAACATCACAGGATATCAACAACACCGCTATCCCATACTCATTTAAATTGGCGCTTGAGGAAATTTACCTGCCGGAGATCACCAAACTGGTTGAGCAACTTAGCACCTTTGCACAGGAATGGGCTACCATACCTATGCTGGCACATACCCACGGGCAGCCGGCATCGCCAACACGCCTGGGTAAAGAGATAAATGTATTTGTTGAACGCCTGCAAAACCAGCTTACTTTATTAAAAGCTGTACCGTATTCGGCTAAATTTGGCGGGGCAACAGGTAACTTTAATGCCCATCATGTAGCTTACCCGCAAATAGATTGGAAAGCCTTTGGCAACCATTTTATCAATGATATTTTAGGCCTGCACCGCTCACAGTTTACCACGCAGATTGAGCATTACGATAATTTTGCCGCGCAATGCGATGCTTTGAAGCGTATCAACAATATATTGATAGACCTTGACCGCGATATGTGGACCTATATCTCCATGAACTTTTTTAAGCAGAAGATAAAAGCCGGCGAAGTAGGTTCATCGGCTATGCCGCATAAAGTAAACCCGATAGACTTTGAAAATAGCGAAGGTAACCTGGGCATCGCGAACGCACTGTTTGAACACCTGGCCGCTAAACTACCTATCTCCCGCTTACAACGCGATTTAACCGATTCTACTGTGTTACGTAACATAGGTGTGCCGGTAGCACATACGCTTATCGCTATTAAATCAACCGTTAAAGGTTTAAACAAGCTATTGCTAAATGAGGCAGCCATTAACGCCAGCCTGGAAGCTAACTGGGCGGTTGTTGCAGAGGCAATACAAACCATCCTGCGCCGCGAAGGTTATCCAAACCCGTATGAAGCCCTGAAAGAGCTTACCCGTACCAATACGCAGGTTAATGCGCAAACTATAGCGGAATTTGTGGATGGATTGCAGATCAGTGACAGCGTAAAAAATGAGATAAAGGCAATTACGCCACAGAATTACACAGGGATATAATATAATTACCATAGTCATCAACAGGTCAAATCAATATCAGGGGGATGCTTTAACCAAAAACCTGATTACATTTGTTAACTATATAAAATTTTGACACACATGAATATCAGCGTATATACCGAAGCCACCCCTAACCCGGCAACAATGAAGTTTATTGTAAACAAGTTGCTTATAAACGGAAGCGTGGACTATGCCACAAGGGAAAGTGCCGAAAATTCACCTTTTGCCAAAGAACTTTACAAATTCAGTTTTGTTAATGGTGTGTTTTTTGCAAGTAACTTTGTAACGGTTACCAAAACCGAAGGCAGCGACTGGGATGATGTCCAGCCGATATTGAAAGAGTTTGTTAAAGGTGCGGTTGAATCTGAACTGAAGGTACAAACAGTTGAACAGACTGTTGATGTTGACTTTGAAGGCACCGAAACCGAGATAAAGATCCAGCAGATATTAAACGACTACGTACGCCCGGCTGTTGAGCAGGATGGTGGTGCTATCACCTACCGATCGTTTGATGCAGGTGTGGTTACTGTTGAGCTTCGCGGTTCATGCAGTGGTTGCCCATCATCAACAGTAACCCTAAAATCAGGTATCGAGAACCTATTGAAACGTATGGTTCCTGAAGTTACCGAGGTAGTTTCTGAAGCTTTATAATTGAGCTGAATACTTACAATATTTAAAAAGCCGGTAGGGATCTCCAACCGGCTTTTTTGTTTATAACTGTCCTCCTGTTCCATTTTTGAAACGGAACAAACGGGACAAGCTGAACATATTGAAAATCAACTTATTAAAATATTCAATTCACTACACTATCTAAAGTTTTACTTTGTATTTTTAATATAATTTACTGGTATACATTACATTATAGTATTTTACATTTGTTCCGTTTTTAAAAAAAATGGGGCAAAAAAAGATACAGGATGAGTACAGATCTTTTTGCCTTTTTTCGGCCTTAGTTCGGCCTTTTTAGGCTTTATTGGGTTAATTATTGATAAAAAAAAGCGTAAACAGCAAAATTACAAACATCTGATTTACAATAATTTAAAATTTTAGGCTTGTTCCATTTTTTGCGAAATGGGACAAAATGGAACAAGCATGATCCGGAATTTTCGTGGCATTATTCAGCGTGCTTTGACGCTAACATTTCTGAAGATTGCTTGCTACCTCGCAATAGCGCGCGGAGAAAGCGTGCTGTAAATATGCAACCTTTTTTTGCCATTGTTGGTGTTGTCACCAACAACCTTTAGGCAGGTAACAGGCAAGCATGGCGGCTGAAACACCAACAAGGGCTATATATTCAGTACGGTAATAAACGAGCGGTGGCCCGACAGAAAAGCGGGCAAAAGGTAAAGGCCTGTGCCGGGAAGCTTTTTTCTGTCTTGATCTTTGCTTCTTTCTATCAAGAGAAAGAAGTAGCCTCCGCGGCAATGAGCGGGCGAGTTATTTTAGTGGCTTACTTAGCATGAGAGATGCTGAAACAAGCTCAGCATGATAAGCACTTGTAGAAACGTTCCACTATTTCTTAATATTCGCTGTAAAGTACTTTTCAATATACTCCAGCATCTCCCCTGTTATTCGGCCGTTGGTGGCCAGCAACTCACGGGATTTTAAAACTTCGGAACCGCCTTTAAAGTTCACTACCTGGCCGCCTGCTTGCTGTACGATAACGATACCCGCAGCAATATCCCATGGGTTAAGGTTATACTCATAAAAAGCTTCGAAGCGCCCGGCGGCAGTGTACGCCAGGTCGACAGCGGCCGAGCCAATGCGGCGCAGGCCGTGGCAGTTGCGCATCAGTTCGGTAAACAGTTTAATGTAGGCTTCCTGGTAGCTAAAATCGTAATAAGGGAAACCTGTAGCGATCAGGCTATCGGCAATGGTGGGTTTATTGCTTACCTTTATTTCGGCGCCATTCAGGCAGGCAGGCGCATCTTTATGGGCATAAAAGCATTCGTCCTGGTTTACTTCGTAAACAACACCTAAAACAAGCTCTTCCCTATCTTGCAGGGCAATACTTACCGAATAGGCAGGCAAGCCGTGTATAAAGTTGGTGGTACCATCCAACGGATCTATTATCCAGTTATAGCGCTCGCCTATTTTGGTACTTGTTTTTTCTTCGGTAATAAAACCGGCTTCGGGTAGTATCAGTTCCAGCCCGGCTACTATCTTTTGCTCGGCCGTTTTATCCACGTACGATACCAGGTCATTCAACCCTTTGTACTCTATCTTATCCGCATCAAAAGTTTTACGCTCCTGCCTGATGAATTGACCGGCTTCTTTTGAAACATCAATAACCTGCCCAATGATGTTATTTAACATACGTTTGATGATTAGCGGTTAGTGGCCCCTGCTTTTTTATAACGTTCTGTACCCACATAGATCAGCGCAATACCGCCAAGCACCATAATAACAGATATCATTTCGGCCTGAGTAAATGGGATACCGGCAACCACGTATTTGGTGTTTACACGGATCAGCTCGATCAGGAAACGCTCAACACCTGCCATAATCATATAGATCCCAAAAACCACGCCCGGCGCTTTAAACTTATGGCGCAGCTGCCACAACACCAGGAATAATAATAAACAAATTACCGATTCATAAAATGAGGTAGGATAAACCGGAAGCTTCAATTCGTAGCAAAATTTACCAACGCAATCAGGGATGTGGTTGTCATGATCAGACATATCCACATTATGCGGGAATTTAAAGCTCCACATCCAATCGGGCGCCCAGCTTAAAAAACCCGGTTTTGGCTTAAGGTTTGGTATACCCCAATCGCCGTCGCCACTCATTTGGCAGCCTATACGGCCAACGCCATAAGCCAGCATCATACCCGGCCCGCCAATATCAAGCATGGTAAGCGGTTTAATATTATGCTTATGGGCAATGTATAATACCGCTGCGCCACCGCATATCAAACCACCGTAAAAGGTTAAACCGCTAAAGCCAATCAGCATCCCTACCGGGTCGCGCATAAAATCGCCCCAGTTCTCTAAAGCATTAAACAGTTTGGCACCTGCAAAGCCGCAAATAGCCGCCCATAACAATATGCTGCCCATTAACTCGTGCGTGTGTACAGTTACACGGCGCTGCTCGGGTTTTGGTAATAACTGTTTTTTATTTTCGTAATACGCCCAATAGGCCATTAAAAACGCAAAGATAATCCCACCAACGTAATTCCCTTTTAAGGATAACAGAAAATCCTGCGGGTTATCAATTAATGCGCTGTAGTGCAGCACGGCATCCAACACTTTAAAGCCCAGTATAAAGCCGAAAACGGCGTTACCGGCAAGTTCGCCTGTTGAAATTGGCGCACCAACGGTTATGGTTTTCTCAAACGGGTGGATATACCCTAAACTTTCTCTCCGTTTAAATTCCTGCGTAAAGGCCCAGTATGCGGCCATAAAAGCAATAGCTACAAAAAAGCCAAATGTTTGTATAGGTAGCGGAATGTTAGCACCGGTTAGGTATTCTATCAGCGAGGAAAGGGTTGGAAACATATAAGTGTTGTGCTATTTATAAATGACGCTTAGTCGAAAGTCTTAAGTTCTAAGTAAAATAGGGTACGAAACTCAACTTACGACTTATAACTAAAGGCTTTTAACTTAACGTAGGTGTTTGTGCTGCGAATATAATAGTTAATGCACTAATATTTCTTCGCTTTCTGTTATTTCAACATCACCATCCGGTGAAATTGCTGTTAAATGAACCGTCTTTAATTCGTTAACCAGTATGGGGTCGTACTTGGTTTTTACTTTAACGTAGTTTCGGGTAAAACCGTGCATAATGCCATCTTTTAAATCGGCTTCAAACAATACCTCATCGGTTTTGCCAATCTGGGTCTCGTAAAATGCACGGCGTTTCTTGTCAGATAGGATGTGCAGCATCTTACTCCTGTCGGCACGGGTTGAACCGGGCACAACGCCGCTCATTTCAGCCGCCGGGGTGTTCTCCCGTTCAGAGTAGGTAAATACGTGCAGGTAAGAAACATCCAGGTCGTTCAAAAAATTGTAAGTATCCACAAAGTCCTCACGTGTTTCGCCCGGGAAGCCTACTATCACATCTACGCCAATACAGCAATCCGGCATCAGCTCTTTTATTTTGGCTACACGCTCGGTATACAACTCGCGTTTGTAGCGGCGGCGCATTAAACCCAGTATTTTGTTTGAGCCCGATTGCAGCGGGATATGAAAATGCGGCACAAACCTTTTTGAGGTGGCCACAAAAGCTATTATATCGTCGCTAAGCAGGTTTGGCTCAATAGATGAGATTCGGATACGGTCGATACCTTCCACCTCGTCAAGCGCTTTAACAAGGTCGAAAAACCTATCCTCGCGCTGTCCGTTACGGATGCCGAAATCGCCCAGGTTAACCCCTGTAAGTACAATTTCTTTTACGCCCGATGCAGCTATTTCTTTTGCTTGTACGATTACATTCCCGATAGTATCGCTCCTGCTGCTACCACGGGCAAGCGGTATGGTACAAAACGTACACGAGTAGTCGCAGCCATCCTGTACTTTAAGGAAGGTGCGGGTACGGTCGCCAAAGGAGTATGATGGTATAAACTGATTAGCCTCAGATACCGGTTGGTTTAAAACAACCGCTTTGGGCTTTTTAGTCAGGTCGGTGATATGATCTACCAGCTGGAATTTCTCGGCAGCGCCTAAAACCATATCCACGCCGGGTATTTCGGCAATCTCTTTTGGTTTAAGCTGGGCGTAGCAGCCCACGATGGTAATAAAGGCGCCTGGATTTATCTTCAGCGCTTCCTTTACTATCTTTTTGCACTTTTTATCGGCGTTTTCGGTTACCGAGCAGGTATTTATTACATATACGTTGGGCGTATCGGTAAAATCGACCGTATCAAAACCGGCGTTATTAAACAGGCGACCAATTGAGGAGGTCTCCGAATAATTCAGCTTGCAGCCAAGTGTATAAAAAGCGACTTTCTTATTCATTTGCAAGCCGCAAAGATAAGATTTTTACAGATTAGTTGATTAAGGGTTAATGATTGGTTGTTAATGGGAATGTAAAAACCTTGCCATTTCGAACGATAGAGAGAAATCTTATACGCCTTGCTTTTGCGGATGCATGGCTTTACTTACTGCTTGTACAAGATTTCTCCTCACTACGTTCGTTCGAAATGACAGGTCGGTAATATTTATTTATACCATATACCATTTTGGTATATGGTATAAATAATGTATCATTGAAAACATAAATCTTATTATCATGTCAAACCCACATCCTAACATCAAACTGATCAGCATACGCCGCTAATGACCTGCCAGCCATTAAAAATATCTTATCTGATGATATTGAATGGATTATCCCGGGCCGGCATCCGCTAAGTGGTGTAAACACAGGGGCTGAAGAAGTACTTAACTATTTTAAACAATTAAACACATCAGCCTTTAAAGCAAGCCCTATTGTGATGGGGTTTAATGACGAGTTTGTAATTGATTGCCACCTTAACTGGAGCAACCGCGCAGATGGCGAAAATGTACGGGGTATGTCGTGCTTGTTGTGGAAATTTAAAGACGGGAAGATCAGCAAGGTGTACAACTTCCCTGAAGATCAGCATATGATAGATGCATTTTTCAATAAGACTTATCCTGTTATTGAAGGATAAACTTAACTTACTATCCCGCTTTCGCCTTTGTTGGTGTTGTCACCAACAAAGGCGCTATGCATTCAGACCTTGCAATTTCAAAACCGTCCTAAATGTTGTTGGTGACAACACCAACAACGGCGGGAAAATTTATCCCACTTGTTGGTGTTCTCACCAACAACTCACCCCGACTACGCTTCGCTGGTCGACCCTCTCTGCTGCGTAAAGAGGGCGAAGAATATAATTTTCAAGCCCTCTTTACGCTTGCGGAGAGAGGGTCGACCAGCGAAGCAATGACCGGGTGAGTTAAATTGCGAAGTCACAGGTTGGAAAAAGAATATTACTTCCTTAACATATAATTAAACACATCCTTTTTCCACTTGCCATCCTTGCCCTTTTCATCCAAAATACAATCCATTTTTAGCGGGCCGATGCGTTTATAGGTTATAATAACATTTTTATCAAGCGACTGAAACACCGCCCGGTCTTTGTCTATTTTTACAGCGGGCATCAGGTAGGGCTTATCTTTATCCTCCCACCCTATGCTGCCTTTGTTAAAGTGGCGAAGCTTAAGTACCGGGATGCTGCCGGTTTGTTCTATCGCCATAAATTCATAAAACACGATCTTCCCGTCCTTAACACACCTAAAGGTGCTTACCATGTTATCGCCCATTGGCGGGCCCCAAAACTCTTCCATATCGCCCCATTCGTGTTTAAGCGTCCAGGTGCCGGCCATAAAGGCAAGGTCTTTTACTGATGCTTTTTTTAGCTGCGCGGATGCGGAGCCGGTTATTGCTGAGATAAGCAGGATGAAGAGTAATGATTTTTTCATGATGATAAATATAATAATTTGTCGGTTTCCGCCTGTAGGAAAGTTCACTCACCCGACTGCGCTTCGCTGGTCGACCCTCTCTGCTGCGCAAAGAGGGCGAAGAGTATAATTTTCAAGCCCTCTTTACGCTTGCGGAGAGAGGGTGGTCGAGCGAAGCAACGACCGGGTGATTGAAATCGCGAACCCTTTCAATCACTAAATACTATATCCCCTCCCACCTGTAGCTCTCGTTCTCCAGGCCTATCAGGTCAATGATGCGGTTTACCACCGTCATAGCCAGTTCTTCAATAGTTTTGGGTTTGCTGTAGTACGATGGTATGGCCGGGCAGATAATAGCACCAGCTTCGGTAACGGTTTGCATGTTGCGGATATGGATGAGGTTTAAAGGGGTATCCCTGGCTACCAGTATAAGCCTGCGGCGTTCTTTCAGTATCACATCGGCGGCGCGCGTTATCAGGTCGTCAGACACTCCGGATGCTATGCGGCCCAGTGTGCCCATAGAGCATGGTACAACCACCATGGTATCAAACCTGGCCGAGCCTGATGCGAAGGGCGCCATAAAATCGTTTTTGGCGTAGGTTTTAAATGGGTAATTGCCGTGGGTGGTATCATCCAGCTCAAATTCCCAAACCTGTTTGGCGTTGTCGCTCATTACAACGGCAACCTCTGTAATTTGCCCTTGCAGTTGCTGCAATTTATCAAGTAATAGTTTGGCATAAATAGACCCGCTTGCACCGGTAACCGCAACAACAATTTTCTTTTTCATAATGGAATAGTACAAATAAACGGAAGAAAAGTTACAGGCACAAAAAAGGGTCGAATAACTCGTACTCGACCCTACATCTACCTATGAAAAACATGCCCTTTGAGCGGGCATTACAAATATAACAAGTGTTTCTTAATTATTAAACAATTTATTAAAATAAATTTAATGTACTGAAGTATAGTTCTTTTCGATCAAAGTTTGTATAATTCCGTCAACCATTCCTACTGTAGGCACGTAAATACTCTTAATATTTGCGCATTTCAGCACAGTTAAATAAATTTCGCAAGCGGGGATAATAACGTCGGCCCTGTCCTGGTTAAGCCCCAACACGTTGATACGGTCTTTAAGCGAAAAGGAATCAAGGTAATTATATAGCGCCCTTAATTTAATATAGCTTAAAGCAACACCATCTTTTTCCTGCGATAGTTTGTACAGTTTATTGATGTTACCACCGGTACCAATGCCGTAGATGTTTTTGTACCCCTTGGTATGCTCGCGGATAAAATCTTTCATTTCGTTCCAGGTCTCGTCCTTGTCCTGGTTATCCAAAATACGGATGGTACCCAGATTGAATGACTGCGACGCCACCAGTTCGCCGTTACTAAACAACGAAAGTTCGGTACTACCGCCACCTACATCAATATACAGGTAGTTTTTGCTTTTATCGATATTAAGCTCGGCATGGCTGGCATAAATTATTTTGGCTTCGCTTTCGCCGTGCACAATTTGCAGGTCGATGTTGGCCTCGGTTTTGATCAGGTCGGCAACCGCCTGCCCGTTCTTTGCTTCGCGCATGGCCGATGTAGCGCAGGCCATGTAATCGGTAACCTTATAAACATCCATCAGGTTACGAAAAGCCTGCATAGATTTTACCAGGTCGGTAGTTTTTTTCTCAGATATATTCTTGTCCAGGAAGGCGTCGTCTCCAAGCCTTACCGGTACACGTATCAGCGTATTCTTCTTAAACGATATTGAACCGTTATTCTCTATAATTTCGGCTATCAGCAGCCTTACTGCGTTCGACCCTACATCAATGGCGGCGTATCTCAATTTGTTATGTTTTTATTTTTCAGATAGGTGTAAATGTCTATTTGCGCACGGGTAAGCAACTCCGACCGGGTTTTGTGGTACCTGTTAACGGCGTTACCGGTAATATCCCGGGCCTTGGTGTTATCTTCCAGCTGGATATTTATGATATCCCTAACCTCTTTCCGCAAGTCATCATCCAATATAGGGAAGCCAACTTCTACGCGGTTATCAATATTGCGGGTCATGAAATCGGCGCTTGTTAAATAAACAAGCTCTTTGCCGCCGTTGCCATAAATATGCACACGGGCATGTTCCAGGTATTTATCTACAATGCTTATTACTTCTATATTTTCGCTAAAGCCTTTCTGCCCCGGTATCAGGCAGCACATACCACGTACAATAAGTTTGATCTTCACCCCTGCGTTGCTGGCCTGGTATAGCTTGTTGATGAGTTGTTCATCGGCAAGGCTGTTCATTTTAAATATCATGTAGGCCTTTTTGCCGGCTTTGGCAAACCTCATCTCGTTATCTATCAGTTTATAGATAGCCGGGCGCGAATCAATTGGCGATACGATGAGTGTTTTTAAGCCCTTTGGCAATATGCTTTTATTCAATGCCCTAAAAATGGCTACCAGGTCTACAGTGATCCTTTTATCGGCCGTAAGAATGGTATGGTCTGCATATATCGAAGCTGTTTTCTCGTTAAAGTTACCGGTAGACAGGCAAGCGTAATGCGCCGGTTTACCTTTTTCCATACGGGTAACCAGGCAAATTTTAGAGTGTACCTTATAACCGTCTATGCCATAAAGCACGTTTACACCCTCTTCTTCCAGCTTATTGCTCCAGTAGATATTGTTCTGTTCATCAAAACGGGCGCGCAGCTCAACCAAGCAGTTCACCTTTTTACCGTTTTTAGCGGCGTTAATGAGCGCATGGATGATCTTTGAATTTTCGGCCAGGCGGTATACCGTAATGCTGATCTCTTTCACTTTCGGGTCGATAGCGGCCTCGCGCAAAAAGTGGATCACATAATCAAACGACTGGTATGGCGTGCTGATCAGGAAATCTTTCTTAGCGATCATCCCCATCAAACTTTTACCGAACGACAGCCCTGCAACAGGCAGCGCGCTGTTCTTTTTATATTCCAGATCGGGCCTCCCAACGTTAGGGAACGATATAAAGTTCTTAAAGTTATGGTAACGGTTACCGGGTATAAGGCTCCCCTTATCTATCTTCATTTTTTTGACGAGATAGCCAATCATATCGGGTGGCATTTCGCTGTCATAAAGCAAGCGCATGGGTTTGCCTTTGCGCCTTTTTTGCAGGCTTTTGCTCAAAGCATCCACAAATTTTACACTCACTTCTTTATCCAGGTCAAGCTCCGCATCGCGGGTAAGCTGCAGCGAATACGCTTCTATCGAATCATGATCAAATATGAAGAAGATATCCTCCAGGCTATACCTGATAATATCATCAAGCAGGATAATAAACTTCAGGTTATTTGTTTCGGGCAGTACCAAAAACCGGGAAAGATTATCCGGAAATTCGATAAGCGCGTAGCGCGATTTTTTATTTTTGGTAAGCCTTACAAAAAAGTAGATGGCCCTGTCGCGCAGTTCAGGCAGCGGCAGTTCGTCATCCAGCATAATAGGCACCAGGGTAGATAGCAGCCTCTCCCTGAAAAAGCTTTTCACAAACTCCCCGCGGGTAACGTTCAGTTGCTTATCATTCAGGATAAAGATCTTCTCTTCGGCCAGTTGCTTTACAATAATATTCTCGTACAGGTTATGAAATTTCTTCTCCTGTTTTACAACAATACTTTTTATCTGGCTTAGTATTTTTTTAGGGTTGTAGCCTAATATCTCTTTAGCGCGTTCGTTTAAATTGGCTAAACGGCTAAGGGTTGCTACCCTTACACGGTAAAACTCGTCAAGGTTTGATGAGAATATAGCCAGGAACTTAATCCTTTCAATAAGCGGCACGGTTGGGTCGGCAGCTTCCTGCAAAACCCTGTCATTAAAATACAACCAGCTTATTTCCCTGTTTATTAACGGAATGTTCTTAGTATCCATATAGCTATAGCCACAAAGCTGCTTATTTATTTGTTAAGTTAATATTAACTTATCTGTATTTTAAGATGTTTTGTATATTAAATTTAATATTAGCCTATAATGTATATGGCGAATGCAATTGTTACATTAGCTTTGTGTTAATTATAAAAAAACAACATTATGCCATCATTTGATATAGTAAGCAAGATTGACGGACAAACACTTGATAACGCCATTAACGTTGCGAAAAAAGAAATACTGAACCGTTACGATTTTAACGGATCAAAAAGCACTATCGACCTGGATAAAAAAACCAATGAGGTTACCATTGTAACCGAGGATGATATGCGCCTGAAAGCCATTACCGATTCCATCATCAGCCGTATGGTAAAGCAAAACCTGGACCCTAAGGCGCTTGACTTTGGTAAAGAGCAATATGCATCAGGCAACATGATCCGTAAGGAGATCAAGATAAAAGAAGGTATAGATAAAGAAGCTGCTAAAAAGATTGTAAAGAAGATAAAAGACAGTGGCCTTAAAGTACAGGCAGCTATTATGGACGACCAGGTGCGTGTTACTGCCAAAAAGATTGACGACCTGCAGGCCGTTATCAGCCTGTGCCGCACCGAAGACTTTGGCCAGCCGTTGCAGTATATAAATATGCGGAACTAAGTATCCTTCCTAATACATTATTACAGACCTGCTTTAGCTGATTCTACTTCAAAAACAGAATCAATGAGCAGGTCTTTTTGTTTACCGGCAGCAACAGCGAGGTGGTCGCAGCGCTCGTTTTCGGGGTGGCCGTTGTGGCCGCGTACCCATACAAACTTTATTTGGTGCGCTTTGGCTATTGCCAGGTATCGTAACCACAAATCTTTATTCTTTTTATCCTTAAAGCCTTTGGCTACCCAGCCGTGCACCCATCGTTTTTCGATGGAGTCTATCACGTATTTAGAGTCGGAGAAGATGGTTACCTGTTGGTTTGGTGTCTTGATAGCTTCCAGCCCGGTAATAACAGCCAGCAGTTCCATACGGTTATTGGTGGTTTTACGAAACCCGGCGGAAAGCTCTTTGTAGTGCTGCCCCGACCGTAATATAACCCCATAACCACCCGGACCCGGGTTTCCGCTTGATGCACCGTCTGTGTAAATTTCTATCATTATTAGCTTATGGTTGATGGTTCATAGTGGATAGTAAGAACCGTTCATTTCAAGCTTCAAAAGTATAAAACTTTATTTAACGGCTATGAACCATGAACTATTAACCATTAACTTTTTTCACTTTCAACCGCAACGAGTTGCCTATTACAATAACATCCGAAAATGCCATGGCAAAGGCCCCTACCATCGGGTTTAAAAAGCCAAGCGCGGCTATAGGTATAGCTACAATATTATAAGCAAATGCCCAGAAAAGATTTTGTTTGATGGTAATGAGCGTGTGTTTGCTGATCTGTAAAAAAGTCACCACCGATTGCAGGTCGGTATTAAGCAAGATAACCTTAGCCGATTGAATGGCTATATGGCTGGCATCGTTCATAGATACGCCAACATCGGCCTGGGTAAGTGCCGGGGCATCGTTTATGCCGTCGCCAATCATAATGGTTTTGCCTTTTTTACGGTACATATCAACCACCTTCAGCTTATCCTCAGGCAACATTTCGCCATGTACTTCTTTTATGCCTAAAGTGGCAGCCAGGGCATTACAGCGCAGGGCTTTATCACCGCTCACCAATACTGGCGTAATGCCGGCTTTTTTTAACCGGGCTATCAGGTTGGCGGCATTGGGTTTTATGGTATCATCAACCGCTATTTGCGCCATACGTACCTGATTGCGGTAAAGCGTAAGGTTAAAATGATCGGGCGTTTTATGTTTAGCAGAGCCCAGGAAGTAGTTGTTACCGTCTACATCCTCGGCGCGCATGCCCAGCCCCTTCTCTTCCTTAGCGGTGCGCAATATAATTTTCTGCTGCGGATAGGCTTGCAACTCGCTCACAAATGATTTGGCGATGGGGTGATTAGAACGTTCTTCGATGGCTGATATTACACCACGGATCTGCTCTATATTAAACCCATCCTCCACTTTTATTTCTTTGATGCTGAATTTACCCGTGGTAAGTGTACCGGTTTTATCAAACAATACATATTTGGTATTGGCAACAGCCTCTATGGTATCGCCGCCTTTTATCAGGATGCCGTTCTTTGCCGCACGGCCTAAACCAACCATTACAGCCGTTGGCGTGGCCAAACCCATAGCACATGGGCATGATATTACCATCACCGCTATGGCGTTCATCATAGAACGCTGCAAACCGGCATCGGTAACAAAATAGGTTATTACAAAGGTCCCCAGTGCTATCAGTAACACCACGGGCACAAATATCGAAGCTACCTTATCGCCCAGTTTTTGTACCGGTGGTTTGGCGGCCTGCGCTTTTTTCATCAGGTCGATGATCTGCGAAAGCGTGCTGTTAGCCCCCACCTTAGTAGCCGATATGCGGATGTTACCCTGTTGTACAATAGTGCCGCCTATAACTTTATCATATTTGGTTTTGGCTACAGGCATGCTTTCACCAGTTATCATGGCTTCGTTGATCAGTGCATCACCAGATATAACATCCCCATCTACGGGCACCTGGTCGCCTTCGTTCACCAGTAAAACATCGCCCGCGGCAACATCTTTGGCGCTTATAAGTTCAATACTACCGTTAACAACCCTGTTGGCGTTAACCTGCTGAAACTTCATCAGGTTTTTTACTGCGGATGTGGTTTGGTTTACCGAGCGCTTCTCGAACACGTTACCCAGCAGCACCAGCGTAATTATGGTAGCGGCGGTTTCATAAAACAGGTACTGCCCGCCCAAATTTTCAATAGTACCCACCAGGCTATATATAAAGGCACTGGCAGAACCGATAAAGATGAGCACATCCATATTAGGCATCCCGTTCTTTAACGAGCTGTAGGCACTTTTACCAAAGTGCATGCAGCCCACAATAAACACTGGCAGGCATAAAATTAACTGAACAATGGGGTTATGCAGAAAATGCCAGGGCAGCAGCATGTGCAGTAAAAGTGGTGCGGTAAATATGGCGCAGAAGATAAATTTGTTCTCCACCTTATCATAAAAAGGCGTTGGCTGCACATTTTCCTCGTCTACAACCTTAAAACCAAGGCCCTCTATATCTTTTATAATTTGCGGAACAATGGACTGGTCGGCGGTGCTGAATTTCACCTCCTCGGACGCGAAACTCACCAGCACATCGTGCAAGCCTTTCTTCTCCAATAATTTATGAATGCTCATTGCGCAATTATTGCAATGCATACCCGTAACATTCAACTCCACTAATTGCTCTGCCATAACCACAAAAATAAACTGTAACCCGCTGAAACAGGTAAGCTTAGTGTAATTTTAAAAAATGCTTTGCATATTGGCTTAAGATTTCTATTTTTGCATCCTCCAAACACGGTAGATGTAGCTCAGTTGGTTAGAGCATCGGTTTGTGGTACCGAGGGTCGTGGGTTCGAGCCCCATCATTTACCCTTTATGGGGCAAAGTCTTTAAACGAGATTTTTGCCCCATTTTTTTTGCCCGTAACTCTTTGTTTTCCAGATATATTAACTCGGCCGCCCGGTTGAGTTTTCCGGTTCGACATGCCCCCTCTACGTACATCATTTTTTCAGGGAACAAAATACCTACTAGGTACCTTTTCGCCTCAATACTGGCAATATCATATAGCTTGTCTACCTCACAAAGTGCGTTTACAGCCATTTGAGCCAGCTTTTTGATGTTTACATGCGTCGACTTCTGTACGTTTACTTCATTTAGTGGAGATTCCGCTCAAACTGACCACCTGATTCCGATTTAAAGTGACCAGGGTATTCCGGACGAAAGTGACCACCTAATTCCGGATCAAAGTGACCACCCCTTTTTTTTGACTGCCGAACAGAGACTG